>ENA-UOWG01000105-UOWG01000105.1-activated-sludge-metagenome-genome-assembly--contig:-NODE-105-length-140633-cov-8.017890_pt1 | contig 140633 bp, 147 predicted proteins | sample MGYA00238147_ERZ761563 | MGnify/ENA primary metagenome ERZ761563 (study PRJEB28884, sample SAMN05720216) | anaerobic digester metagenome | isolation source: active sludge of municipal...
AAGAAGAAGTAGATAGAAGATATAATGAATTATTGAAACTAGAGAAATTATAATTTCTCTTTAGTCTCAATTGCTATTTCTAATTCCTCGTTTGTTGGAACAACCATTGCTATAACTTTACTGTCTTTTGTTGAAATGATTGTACTGTGTTTTATATTTGCGTCTTTATCAATTTTTAAACCAAGATAAGAGAAACTCTCAAGCACTAATTCTCTTAGATATGCTGATTTTTCTCCAATGCCGCCAGTAAAAACAATTGCATCAACACCATTCATCTCAGCTATATAGCTTCCAACAATAGAAACAATTCTTGTAGTTAAAATATCATTTGCAAGTTTTGCTTTTTTATCTCCTGCAATTGAAAGATTTTCTATTTGGCGGTGATCGCTACTTATCTGACTAATTCCAAATAATCCTGATTCTTTATTTATCATTTTTTTTATTTGTTCTTTGGAATATCCGTTTTCTAAAAGGAAAAGAATAATTTCAGGATCAAAGCTTCCGCTTCTTGTTCCCATTGGAAGACCATCAACAGGTGTAAAACCCATAGAGGTGTCAAAACTTTTTCCTTTGTTGATTGCACAAATACTTTGTCCGTTCCCTAAATGGCAAGTTATTATCTTTAAATCATTATAATCTTTCCCTAATATTTCTGCTGCACTTTTTGATACAAACTTATGACTAATTCCATGAAATCCATATTTTCTAATCTTAAATTTTTCATATAATTCCTTTGGAAGACCATAAAGATAAATCTTTTCTGGAATTGTTTGATGAAAAGCGGTATCAAATACTGCAAATTGTCTTGCAGCAGGAAGCTTTTCTTTTAATATTTCTATACATTCAATATTAACTGGATTATGAAGAGGAGCTAGAAATGAAATTTTTTTTAAATGTAAAAGCATTTGGTCTGTAATTTCTGTGGTTTTAGAATACTCTTCAGCACCGTGGACTACACGATGTCCAAGAAATCGTACATCTGATAGATTAGCTACAACCTTTTTTTCTAAAAGAACAGAAAGCATATCTTCAATTGCTTGCCGGTGTGTTTTTATTTCTGTTTCTTCTGTTGTTTTTGACCCTTGAGTTAATATTCTTAAACAGGCTTTTCCATCTATTCTGTTAAGTCCATCATATAGCCCTTTAATTAATACTTCTCCTGTATCTGGATTAATATATTGGAATTTTAAGGAACTACTTCCTGCATTAATTACTAATATGTTCATATTTATTCACCATTAATATTGAAATTTATCTACTCTTTTATTTCCTATCGCTGATTTTTTTCTTTGAATGCTAGTTCTTTTATCTCTAGTTTCAAGTAATCTAGCTAATTCTTTAGCGTTCTCTACACTTAATCCTTTAAAATTTGGATTATTATTATTTTCTCTTTTTTCATTTATTATTGGCCTTTTTGACCCTCTTGTTCTATTTACTTTTGCTATTTTATTTATAGTTGATACTCTTGGCATAATTATTTTCTCCATTTTCTTATTTGTAATAAAACTAATAACCCAAAACAATTATATTTATATATACTTTTAAGATTATTTTATGTTATGAAAACAGAAGAAGAAACAACAGAAAAATTAAGCTTTATAAAGAAAATAATTATTGGTATGCAAATGCTTTTTGTAGCTTTTGGTGCCGTGGTTCTTGTACCTTTACTTGTTGGAATTGATCCGTCTATTGCTCTTTTTACTGCTGGTTGTGGAACTTTAATTTTTCATTTTATTACCAATGGAAAAATTCCTGTTTTTTTAGGAAGTTCTTTTGTTTTTATTGCTCCAGTAATTAAAGCAACACAAATGTATGGATATCCTGGTGCTCTTGGCGGATTAATGGCTGTGGGAATAGTCTATATGATAATGTCTTTTGTTATTAAGAAAAAAGGCATCAAATTTCTATCAAATCTTTTTCCGCCAATTGTTGTTGGGCCAGTAATCATGATTATTGGTTTGTCTCTTGCTAGTACTGGCGTAGAAATGGCAAATAACAACTGGCCACTTGCAATCATTGCTTTAACAACTGCTATAATTGTTGTTATATTTGGTAAAGGAACAATAAAATTACTTCCGGTTATTTTTGGATTGATTGTTAGTTATATTGTTGCAATATTTTTAGGACTTGTAGATTTTACAAAACTAATAAATGCGCCTTGGTTTTCAATACCTCAATTTTCATTGCCTGTATTTAACATAAATGCAATTTTATTTTTGATACCTGTTGCAATTGCACCAATGATTGAACATATCGGAGACATGTATGCAATATCTAAAGCAACAAATAAAGATTTTGTTAAAAAACCAGGACTTTCAAGAACAATGTTTGGTGACGGGTGTGCAACATTTTTCTCCGGTCTTGTCGGCGGAACACCAACAACAACTTATTCAGAAGTTACTGGTGCAATTATTCTTACAAAGATTACAGATCCTGTTGTTTTAAGAATTGCAGCAATAACTGCAATCTGTTTTGCTTTCCTTGGTAAAATCAGCGGATTTCTATACACGATTCCTCAAGCAATTTTAGGCGGAATGATGCTTTTATTATTTGGAATGATTACAATTGTTGGAATAAAATCAATTACAGAAAATAAAGTAAATCTTAACCACACTAAAAATATGGTAATAATTGCAGTAATGCTAACAATCGGTGTTGGTGGAGCAATGCTATCTTTTGGTAATTTCTCTTTTGGTGGTGTATCTCTAGCAAGTGTTATTGGAATAACATTAAATCAGGTATTACCTGATAAAGAAAAAGATTTAAGAAGTGTTTAAATCACTTCTTCTTTGGCTTTGATTTTGTACTTTTTACTGCAACAGCTTTCTTGTTTTTTAATTTCTCTGCCTCAAATCTATCTTTTGTAAGTAAATCGCAAAATTCTTCAAAAGTCATATATTCTTCTTTATTTTTTGTAGATTTTGATTTCACACTTACTACTTTTTTTGCCAATGGCTTTGGCTTTGCAGCAACTACTTTTTTTGTTACTACAGTTTTCTTTTTTACTACTGCTTTTTTTGTTGTTTGTTTTTTCATTTTGTTTTCCCCCTTTTAATTACAAGAATATTTCTTTTTCAATCTTTTCAGGCAAATACTTTCTTGCAACAAAATCAAGTGACTTATTTGCAAGAGCCTGCTGTTCTATTCTGATTTTTTTATCAATAGCTAATTTTAATTCTGCTTGCCATTCTTTTGATTTGAACCAATCATAATTCATTAATTCCTTTGCTCTTTTTATGTCTCCGTCTTTCATTTTTTCAGTAACATTTTGTAAGCCATATGTTTCAACATCTGTAAGAGTCATACCAACATATTTAGCATCAGGAACTGCCATGTATTTTGAATGTGCGGCAAGTGCCATTGATCCACTTTTTATAACAGAATAAATATACCAACCATATGGATCTCCATCAGTAAACACAATTACTGGAAGATCATACTCATATCTTAATCTATGAACTAAACGTCTTGCTCCTCTCGCTCCTTGACCTCCAGTTCCAATCAATATTGCATTGTGTTGACGAGCATATCTTTCTTCAATAAGTCTGTTATACATTGCTGCAGTTTCAATTACTAAAACCATATCTGCATTAACATCTACAATTTCAATTTCTTCAGGTTCTATTCTAGACATTATACTCCAGCCACCTCTGCCCAAAGAATTACAATTAAAAACATCATTGTCGTGCTTTAGATCTTTAAGAGTAATATCTCCATATAATGATCCTTTTGCTTCAGCGTGAAGTCCTAGTTTTTCTCTGATAGTGTTTGCTGCGTGCTCTACATCCACAATTACTTCATCTGATTCATTCTGACCATCAAAGGTATTCTCTTTAGTATTAGCAACTGTTCTTTTTAGTTCGTAATAGATTTCTCTGATTGATGCTGTTTTCCCTTCTTTTAAATACTCATTACATTTATCATTAACAAGCATTGTTTGCATAAATTTTCTTGCAGCACCAAGATTAAGGAATGGTCTAACTGTTTTCTTATCTCCTAACTGTATGTATTTCTTATCTTCATCAAAATAAACATTACTAAGTCCTCTAACTTTTGTTGTAAAAGTTGGGTGTCTATTTGTTTTTATTTGATCTACTATGTCTTTTGCAATTTGAAGAGTTCTTTGTTCTATATCTTTAGTTGTTTCTGTTTCATATTTATCAAGCCCTTTACGCTCGTGTTTTTTAATTAAAGTTGTTTCTTTTGTTTTTGCCATAATAATCACACTTATTCTTCAAATTCCTCATCTTCTGCTATAGAATCATCTTCAGCAATTTCATCATCTGCAATCTTTATTCCTTCTTCTTCCATTTTCAGTTTTTCTAAAACCATATTATTTAGATTCTTTAAAAGAAGTTCTTTATTTTTCTCTCCAGTTGTATGAACTAATGCTTCAACAACATACGGAGCATATTTAGCAAATACTTTCTTCTTTTCTTTTTTTTCTTCTTCTCTTTTCTTTTCGATAATGTAAATTCCAACTCTTCTAGAAACATCCATTAATGCTAATTTTATTTCATTAACAATATCAGGATCATCAGAAACTGCAGATTTACCTGCAGATGTGTAAGGTATGTGAACAGAAATAAGGTTTACAAAAACTGTTATTGGACTTGTATCAAAATTACTTATTCCGTATCTTTTCCAATCAACAGATTCTGCAGTTTTTGTTATGGAACAGCCGCCAGCATCAAATAATAATGGAGCCTTATTTGCATATCTTATAATTTCAGAAGATCTTACTTCTTCTGTTATTACTTCTTTGCCACTTGTCTTTTCAACAGAGATTAATCTTCCTGCTTTTCCACCATAAGCAACACCTGCTTCTATTTGGAAAGCATATCCTCCTTGATAAACTGTTGGTTTTCTTGTAACTACTGCTAAAAATTCAGGCTCAACAATTGCTTTTAAAGATTTTTTAATTTGATCTTCTCCAATTGGTACAAGATTGTCTGTACTTGGAGCAATAAATTTAGTTTGTTTGATTGCTTTTATTAAATCTTCTGCTTCTTCCCAAGATAATGATCTAGGATCTTTGTTTAAATCAAAGTGTACTAGTTGTTGCACATTATCAACAGAAGTTTGTCCAAATCTATCAAAGGTTGTTGTTAAAAAAGAATTAACTTTTCTTGCTTGAGCGTGTCTTGCATAAGTTAACATCTCATCTACTGTTACTCCTCTTGGGTGTGGTTTAACCGCTGTTGGAATATTTGGAAGTTTGTTAACTGTTCTTGTATATTTTGTTGCTTCTCCATTTGGATCTTGGAATTTTAAAGTTAAATGAGGATTAGCAATTGCTGTTCTTCTTAAATATTCATCAACACTTGATTGTCCTTTCTTGTATACTATGTCTTTAAACTTACATTTTACTGCTAGGCCCTTAAATTTATTTTCAAGATAATGTTTATCAGTCACCTTTGGTGTGTTTGTTTTACTGTCAATTGAAATTTCTATAGAAACTGTTTTTCCTTTATTTGTTCCTGAAATTATTTTTGTTGGCTTTCCTGTTGTCATTTGAGATAATAGAATTATTCCACTTACACCAATTCCTTGTTGTCCTCTTGTTTGTACAAGTCTATGAAATTTTGTTCCTGCTAGAAGTTTACCCATAGCACTAGCAAGTTTATCTTCTGGTATTCCTGGGCCGTTATCAACTACAGAAATTTCATAATATTCTGTTCCAAGTTCAGAAATAGACACCTCTAGCTCTGGAAGAATACCGGCTTCTTCACAAGCATCAAGAGAATTGGTCACAAGCTCGTGAATTATGGTAGTCATTGTCCTTTGCTTACCAGAAAGGCCTAGCATCTGTTTATTTTTCTTAAAGAAATCAGCTACTGAGTGTTCTTTAAACTCTGTAAACAACTGTTCTGCTTCTACTTCCTTTCTTGGTGTTTCTTTCTTTTCTAAAACTTTTTCAGCCATAAATATTTCACTTTTTTAAAATTAGATTAAGATAATTAGTCTGTTATACTATATACTATATATTATATTTATAAATATATTGTAGTGCAAAATGTTTAAAAATAGAAGTAAAAGTATTTTATTTTTGTTCTAGCGGTTTTGCTTTTTTATTTTTAAAATAAAGATATATATAGATACCTAAAAAAACAAATGGAGCACCTAAAAAGAAATAGGCAAATATGCAGGAAATACCACCACTAACGCCACAACCCATGCCGCTTAAAATAAATAACGGTATAAATCCAAATAAGCTGAAGACAAAAGCAAATAATGGCCAAGCAGGCAATTCTGATTTCGCACTTATTTTACTAAACAGCCAATATAAAAAACCAAAAAAACAAATTGCAATTCCAAAAACTATAATTGCAGGTACTATTCCAAACGTATTCATTAGAAAAACAAAACTAAAAAAAGAAAAAAACATTACAATTATTATGATTACCCAACCTAGTGCATCTGATTTTTCTGCCATAAATATTTCTCATTTTTAAAAAGATAAATCTAAATCAATTAGACATATATATACCTGATATAATATTTTATAAATACATCATAGTTAAAAAATAAATATTTATATATTTTTTGTTATATATATTTAATATAATGTTAGAAATAATTAACTTGTGACAAACTATGAAAACAAAAAAAAACAATAAACAAAAATATAGACTAATGATTGCTTTTGGTGCATTTTTTGCAGCAGTTGCATCATTCTGTTCTTTTCATAATTTAATATCTGATGCTGTTGCATCTGGAATAATCGGCGCGGCAACTTGTTTGTTTACGATTGGTATTGTTAGATTATATATTAGAAAAGAACCATTGATAGATGAAATGGTAAAAACCGCAAATCAAAAAGCAATTTCTGGGGTATGGGTATTAACTTTAATTTTAACAACAATGTTATTTTGGATAAATTTAATTTTTAAAGATAAATTATCTGTAATGCTTGTATTATCCATAATCTTATATTTTATGCTTTTTAGTGTCTTGATATTAAGATATTATTATTTGAAACATGGAATTGAAAAAACATGAAAACAAAACTAAAAGAATTCCGTGCAAGATTTAATATTACTCAAGAAGATCTTGCAAATAAAGTAGGAGTTAGAAGAGAAACAATTCTTTTTATTGAAAAAGGAAAATATAACCCTTCATTAAAACTTGCAAAAAAGATAGCTAATGTCTTTAATGAAAAAATAGACGATATTTTTATATTTGATAAAAAAGAATTAGAAGCAGATTAATTATTCTTTAAAATCAATATCATCAATTGCTGTTTCTTCTGTTTCTTTATAATTCTTTAAACTCTTATTGGATTTTAACATTCTAAAAACTGTTGTGTGTTTACAACCGCCAATTATTGCTTCTACTATTTTTTGAATCTCTGCCATATCTTCTGATTTAGCAATTATTCCAACAGTCTTACCAAAAACACTTATGTGACAATTAAAGTGTCTTTCAATCATATTCTTGATTGACCCTTCTCTTCCAATAATTCGCCCCTTTATTTGCTCTAAGCGGCTTTCATTTTTTCCAGCCATGTCACTTAAAGTTATTACTTCAATAGTATAATCCTCTTTTAAAATATCAAAAGCAACCTCTGGAGAAAATCCTCTTGAGATTGCAGACACTAATTTTTTAGAATTATAGACGTCATAGTAATTGTTTCCACCAACAATTATTATCTCGCCAGTATGACTATCGATATCTAGTCTTGTGTGAGTGGCTTTCTCTATTTTTCTTTTAGTTACTCCGTTTGGCCCAATAATCATTGGAATTCTTTGTAAAGTAACTTTAATTATTTCTTCCATATCTTTTTCCTAATTAATATTAATAAAGGTTGTCACTGTAAAGTATACAATCTATTAGTGCCCAGATATACATCCCTATTGGAACAACAATTGTCCAGCATAAAAGAACAGAAAGAATTATTCCTACCCAAAATTGAGTTCTTCTTTCTTCAAGAATATATAACCAAGCAAATACTCCAAAAAATATTGCTAATAAAATTAATGTTAACGGGTGCTTTTTATTTGCCTTTGCCATCTTCTTTTTCACCTTTATATAATTCTTCTTTTTTAATTTTTAAGTCTTCTAAAAATTTCTCAGGAGTAATTTCTTTATGGAATTTTCTTTGCAAAAATTCTGTAATGTTTAGGATGTCTCTTTTAAGAAACTCTTTAGCTTTTGGATGATTATGTAAAACTGCTTGACCTACATCAATAATTGTTATCTTTTGAGTCTCTGGGTCTATCAAAATATTAAATGGAGAAAAATCAGCATGAACAATTTTAGCACCATAAAGCATTCTTGCGTAGTTTTCAATAATTTGTGGATAAACAATATCTAGATCAAAACTTGTTTCTTTTAATTTTGGATAACTTATGTCATCTTTACCAATAAAAGACATAATTAAAATATTTTTTTCTCTTGCTATTGGTACAGGACAATTTACTCCGTTGTTAAGTGCTAATGTTAAATTTTTGTATTCTTTACTTGCCCAAACAAGAACTATATCTCTTTTATCTTTTCCAACATTTTTAAATCTGAAATCTCCTTTGATGTATTTTTCCATGTTTTTAAATTTAGATGTTTCTTTCTTATAGATTTTTGCAACCAAAGGAGTTTTACCTAAATGCCCTAAAAAAGTAATTGCTTCTTTTCCTGAAGCTATTGGAGATTCAATAGAATCAATTATGTTATTGTTTGATAATTTAAACAAAGACTCATGTGTTTGTGTATCAAAGACATAACTTTCTATTCTTTTTGTATCAATCATATTCTTTCTTATTTTATTCTGTTGTTTCTTCGTCTGTATTTGTTTCTTCTTCTGTTATTTCTTCTTCAACCACGGCTTCTGAGAAATTTTCTGGGATTACAATTTCATCATGAGTGTAATCATAAAGTTTTGTTAATTCTCCGCGTTTCTCTAAAGACGTTTTTTGGAATCCTTGATATCTCCAGACAACATCGGCTTTACTTGGTTGGAAATCCCATAATTTTACAATAACGATATCGTTTGCTTTTAGCCAGACGTGTTTGAAAAGCTTTCCAGGTATTCTACAAATTCTATCTTGAGCATCTTCACAAGAAACTTTAACTTGATTTGATCCCATTAATTGTATAACTTTTCCATACATTTCTAAATCCTTTCTAAAAGGAGTTCTTAATTTCCTTATAACTGTAGGATCTGATGCCTCTCTGTTTTGTTTATTAAAATAAGGCTTGTGGCCTTGATTTGTTGGTTTATTAAATGCCATTTATTTTTCCTCTTTTATTTTTTTTAATAAATTCTCAAAATTTTTAACCCAATTTTGAAATCTTGGGATTATATCGTTTTTTTCTGCTCTTGATAAATTTGAACCCTCTATTTCTTTAATTTTATTTTCTAATTGCCCTTTTCTCCAGGAAACTCTGTCATATTTTTCTTTCTTAGTAAATTTTATGCCTTCTGGAAGTGCAGAAGACACAATATTTGTTAACTCGTGTGCAAAAACAAAATATTGTTTTGTTCTATAGAATGGTTCTATTTGCTTTTCTTTAGCCTTTGTTTCTGTTCTTTCAACCACTTTTGGTTTTGTCACTTTATTTTGGCGGACAATTTTTCGTGTTAGTGATCTACCAGCCATATTATCCCATTTATAGTTTATATATTTGAGCGTGTGCTATTTTATCAATATAAATTATTTGCTCTTTTGTGATTAGATTATTTTTTAATAATAAGTCGCACACATTATTTCCAAAAATATTTGCACAATCGCATTCTTCAATATTTTCAAGAATTTGCTCTTTTGTTAGATTCTCTTTACCAAAGAAACTAGAATTTATAATAATCTCAATATCATTAAATCTTAACTTAGTATCTAGTAATTCTTTATCACAGCACGCAAAAATTTTTTTATTTTCTTGAATATGTAATTTACCTATCATGATTTACCTTTATAATTTTGGTAGTGGGGTTACAGCACCACAAGCAGTACATTTTAATATTTTAACATTATTGTGTGTAGATATACTTGTGTCTGGTTTTTTACATGCAGAACACAACACAAAGATGTTTATGAATTTATCAAGTATTATATTTATTTTGTGATTATCAAAAACACCATTTAAAACTAAAGACTGATCATTAACAATTGTAGAAGAAGTGCTAATTTCCTTCATAACAAACTTATATAATAAATCTGGATCTCTATTAAGGTCTTTTGCAACTTTAACAAAATTTTTCCAAATGGTTTGCTTTCCTTGAATAATTGATTGAGCTTTTGGTAATTCAAATCTAGTGGTTTCTTTTGTTTTAGCTGGTAATGCCATATATAGTCTATCAAGTAATGGATTATAACTAATGTCTAGTTTTTCTAGTGTATTATTAGAAACATTTGTTTCTTGTTCTTTCTTTATTTTCGCCATATATAATATATATTAGGTATTGTTTTTAAAGCTATTTTAAGAAGCAAAAATTAAACTTATTAATTGCCCTACAAAATAAGAAATAATAATTACAAGAACTGCAATTAATGTGTTTTTAGTAATTGTTTTTATTTTGTTTTCTTCTTGAATTATCGAAATTATTAGATTTACAAAGATAATCAATAGTAAGCCCCAAAATAAGTTAACAATTATTGCAGTTTTAAAAGAAAATAATAAGAAAGGAATAATAAAGGTCAAAGTAAATACAAACTTTCCTATAAAAACATTTAATGCAGAAGATATTGCGTGTTTTTGAGTTGTTCCTTTTTCTGTTTTTTTTGCAGAGTACATACTTATAGAATCAGATAAAGAATCTGCAACCGCAACACTAACAATTCCACCAATTACTGCTAATTTTGAGGATGTTGCACTTAATAAACCAATCATAACTCCAAGAGTTGTTAATACCCCTCCAGAAATTCCAAATGCAAATCTGCCTAATTTCTCGAAAACTTTGTGGAATAATATTGAAAAATTATTTTGTGATTTAATAAAAATATCAAGATAACTTTTGATTAATTTAGGCGATATATAGTCTTTAAATTTCTCAGAAACTTTATTTATTAAAATAACGTCTTTTTCTTTCATTGCAGTAAACTCAATATATTTTCCAAAATTATCAATGTCATCTATGTGAATGACAATAGAATCTAAAATTGCAGTAATTCTTTTTTTATGAATGTGTGCTATTTCTTTTGATTTTTCTTCCTTCGTTATTATCTTATATTCAATTTTTTCAACTATTAAATCTTTTTTTATTTCTAAATTTTTTATACTTACTATCTTTTCTTCAATTTCTCCTTCTTTTCTTATCTTTGTATAAGAAAGAGAATTATCTCCGTTCTCTAAGAAATATCTATCCTCACAAACTACTTCGCTTATGATTTTTGCTCCAATATTAACTAGAAATTCTTTACTTATTTCTTTTTTTAACTTATAGCGTTTTAAATAAACAGTTGTTGCATTCATATATAGATATAATTAAAATCAATAGTTTTTTAATTGTTAACTTATAATATCTAATTATGAATAAAAAGCACAAATTCTTTAGATCAGGGAAAGTAAGTGTTTATGTTTCTATAATTGTATTAAGTGTAATCATTGGAGGGATTATTTTTTGGTTAACAACTGCTCCAGATAACACAAGCAAATATAAAGATGAAGCAATTGCTAATTGTGTTTCTTTATGTAAAACTGAAATTGCAAAAGGAACAATATTAAATAGTGGTCCTTGCTTATCAAACAACATTGCAACCGATTGGGCTTGTGATATTGTAAGTAATCCTAGAAACAAGCTTATTGATGATTTGCCTGATAATCAATGTAAAGATTATAGAAGTGGGAAGGTTCGTCATTTTGTTGAAATAACTCCAGAATGTAATTATGTAAGATCAAATTAGATATATCAAAATTACAAATATCATCAACACTACTTGAATTGGAAGAGCAGGTAGTGCTTTTATTTTTGCTTTATATCTATCTAAGATATAAAATGTTATAAAAAGTCCAACAATTGAAGCAAGCCATACACTAGTAACTGCAAGAATTGAAAATAACATTGTTTTTGTTTTTATTAAAAGCATAAAAAGACTTGTCGAGACAACTGCAGGAATTACTATGTCTCCTCCACCAAGTTTATATTCTCTTTTCTTTGATGGAAGTAAAAATATTAAAGACACTTTCTTTGTAATTATCATATTTGCTAAAGTAACCATGTGTTTAGTATAAAACACAGCAATAATGTCATAAATTGCAAGAAGAGTTAAAAGTACAATCACGGGGATAATCCCAAGACTTAAACCCATAATTGTTGCTGCCCCAGATATTGCAACACCTAATAATAAATTATTGTACCATTTTGAATAAATGGTTTCTTCCTTTCTTGTATATTTTACTATCAATAAAAATATTGTTGCAAGATATGAAAGAAACGGAGAAATAACTAAACTGAAAACTAAAGAAATTCCAGAAAACAATGCAAGAGTTTCAATTATAAATAAGAAGTTTCCACTTTTAAAGAATTTTTTAAGTATTAAGATTACTATAGTAAAAAATATTATATAACCTACAATAAAAACAGCATTCCAAACACTATTTGGATTTTTATCAATTATTGTTAATTGTAAGTTTTGAGGAATCAAGTGTATTGAGATAATTAAACTAAGAATCTGGCAAAACAAAAAAATTCCAAAAAAAGATAATATAAATGTTTTGTCTTTTAATGCGTTGTTCATGTTATCACATAGATGTGTTGTCTATTGGTTTTAAATAACCGTTCTTTGGCTCGTATAGTTCTCCAGATTTCTTTAGTCTTGAAATTGCATCATTTAATTTGTCTTTACCTATGTTTTGTTTTTCTAAAGTTTCTGAAAGGTCTCCATAGGAAACAGGATTGCCGTTAGTGGTCATATCTCTTATAATATTTAAAACTCTTTTAATAAATTGTCTTTCGCTTGATGATGTTCCTGTTGTTATTATGTCGATATCTATCTTTCCGGTCTCTTGATCTGTTGCTGTTTGCTCTAAAGATATTTTAAAAATTCTAATTGCTCTTTGTGCGTCCTCTAATTCTATTTTACTTTTTAATCTTACTTTTGCACTGGCTTCAGAAAGTCTTATTAGACCTTCTAACTGTCTTGGGGTTGCTGAATAACTTCCGTGCCTTCTTCCAAGATCTCTTAAGTCAATATAATAGTTTAGTATTAGATTTGAGGCTTCTTTACTTAAGGTAGGTTTTATTCTTTGTCTTGCATAAGCAACATATTTCTTGAAAAGGTTTGCATCAACTTTTGGTAAAACTGTTTCTTCCATTCTTTCAATTTCTTCTTTTGTTAATTCCATATTTGGAGTTGAAAGTTTTTGGGCAGCTTCTTGAACATCAATAATGTGTTTTCCCATTTCTATATCTAAAGTTCTGTTCAATGTGTCTTTTATTATAAAATATAAATCAAATCTAGAAAGAAGAGAAAATGGTAAATCAATTTGCTCTATTGGATTTTTTACTTTATCAAATCTATTAAACTTTGGATTAGCGGCTGCAAGAATGGAAGTGTCTGCTCTAAACTTAGCATAGAGTCCTGCCTTAGAAACAGAAACTGTTGCTTGAGCCATTGCTTCGTGAAGGGAACTTCTATCTTCTGGTTCCATCTTATCAAATTCATCAATCATGGCTATACCACCACTAGCAAGAACAACAGCTCCAGCTTTAAGTGTCCAGCCACCTTCTCCAAAATCGTCTTTAATTGCACTTACTGTTAAACCTGCACCAGATGCGGACTTTCCTGCAACATACATACTTTTTGGTGCAATTGTTGCTGCGTTTCTTAATAGTTCGGACTTACCTGTTGAGGGGTCACCAACTAGAAGAACATGAATGTTTCCTCTAAACTCTTGTTTGTTTACTTTCTTTTTCACACCACCAAACATTTGTAAGGTGATTGCCTCTTTAACAATTTCGTGACCATAAATCTTTGGAGCAATTGATTGTGTTAATAATTCAAAGACATCTTCTTTTTTTGCAAGTTGTTTAATCTCTTGTTCTTCTTCAGGAGTAATGTCTAATTCTTCAAATTCTTGATCTATTTTTTCTAAATGATTTGCAATTATGAATTTGTTATAGTTTGCTTCCTTTTGTGGTTTTAATTTTACAACACCTGTAACAATTACTTTATCTCCTGCTGAACAGGTGTTAACAAGATCATCAGAGATATAAACTTCTAAATGATTTGCTTGTTCACTTCCTTTTAGATTTTCAATTGATTCTTGAATTTCTAGTTTCTGATAATCAATAAATTTACTTTGTTCTAAATCTATATCGAAATCTCTTGATTTACAATCACATATTGCTGGTTTAGAAAGAGTTGAACTTGTCTGCTTAATAGTGTAAGTGTTCTGACATTTTTTACATACAAATAGTCCTTCGGTCATTTTCTGTAATCTTTCTGTTATTCTTCTTATCATTCCTTCAACAGAAATTAAAATCGTTAATTGATCAGAACCAACATCTCTTATTGGAACTCTAAATTCCTCTGGGAGATTAAAAAACCTTATGTGTGGTTCAAAGTTTTGATCTGTTTGTTCTAAGATACCAACATCTATTTTTTTTAATGCTGCTTTTGCTGCTTCAAAGATTAGATTTGGATTTTCTATTAATCTTTCTGAAAGATTTAAATCAAATGCTTCAAGTTTTTTAAAATCTAAATTTAGACTTCTTTTTTCAGGATAATTAGATGCTAAATATTCTATTTCTTTTTTGTAAACAACATTAAAGAAATCTTCAAAAACAGAAATATACTCGTCAAGTCCTGATTCGTTTACAGAACTAGAATTGTCTTCAAATCCTTCAAAATCAAACTCTGCCATTTTTTATTCCTGTTTTTTTGTTTTTAGTTTATAATATATAAGAGCAAACGCATTATATTAAAATGCAGGTAAGAAAACCTTGTGAAATTGCTAAAATACTTAAGAAATATTACAGGAAGTGAAGGGGTTTTTACCTATAATGGCCTTTTTCTAGACATTCTTTTATGTATTTTCTTCATCCTTTCTATTCCAGGCACAAGTATTTTTCCTACATTGTCTCTTTTTGCATAAATTTTATCTAGATGCCCTTTTAATTCTGTTCTTAATAATTTCTTAACTGCTTCTTTATCTTTTGGAACTAAATCATTTACAGGTGTGCTCTTTTGAGCATAGTGTTTTCCTGATTTTGTAGTTATCTCGTAAAGTTCAAAAGTGTCTGGATCAATTGCTAAAGGGTTATGACCATTATTTAAAGTTCTAATTTTATCTTTTAAATGACGAATGTCTTGCTTTGAAATATGTGGATTTTATGCAACCCCTGCAGAAGATTTCATAAACATTCTTTTTTCTTTACCATCAATAGTCACTTTTGCTGTTGTTAAGGTGTTTGCTCTTATTGCTCTTAAAAAACCAAGATAACTTTCTTTACATGATTGATTTCTAGGGGGCGATAACAAATATTCTTCTCTTATTAATCTTCCGCTCTCTAGTGTTTTTATTATTCTTTGTATTGGTGTGTGTGTTCCTTCAATTTTATATTGCTTACTTAGTTTTTTTAAATTGACTACAAATAAAGAAAGCTTATTAGCTAGTTCTAATCCGTTGTATTTTTGAGAAAGTTTATTTAATGATTTTATGATTTCTTTTCTTTCTATATAATGCATATTATTAACATAATCTAAAACTTCATTTGAAAATATCTTTCCAAAATCTAAAAATTGGCCTCTTATTTTTAGTGAACCAAGAACTTCTTTTCTTGACATTAGGAATTCGTAAAAGTCAGAAATAAAATCTTTAGAGGTTAATGCAAGTTCATATTTTTCCTTATCAAAAAAATAAAACTCTGCTCTATCTGCTTTTTGTTTTATAACTATATTTTCTTTTTCTTCTTCAGGAACGTTTTTTCTTGAAAAAATAAATTCTGTTTTCATAAACTATCTTACTCTAATTCAAAAGTACTTGCCATAAACTCTAATTGATTAGAGAAATCATTCATCTTTGCTTTTCCTGTAACTATTACGTGCTTACCAAATAATTTCTTTTCTGCTTTATAATAGATTTCATCTTTTTCTTCAGGAGTTAAATCTTTTTTAAGTTCTTCTTTTTTTACTTCAAAGGCGTCTTCTAGTAATTGGTTAAAAAGACTTACTTTTATTACTCCTGTGCCGTCATCAATATTAATTGAAGAGAAGGTGTTCATTGTTGGATCTACAGGTTTATTACAAGCCTCACAAATAAATTCATTATTTATTAAGAAAACTTTTTCTTTACATTCTGGGCATTTAAATGACCTTAATGCTCCTTTGTTAATTGTTACAACTGTTCCACTTATCTTGTAGTTGTTATTATTTTCTAAATTGGATATTTTTTCCTCTTTTATATCTGTTGTTGTTAATTCTGAAAGACTTGGTATCTTTATTTTTGTTTTTGGATTTTTAGTAATTGTTGAGTTCCAGTTGATATATAGTTCTAACTCAGAATCAAAATTTCTTTCTTTTATTGTTACATCACTTAATCTTACTAAATCGCCTTTTGAAAAACTATTTGAAATCTCTTTAGCAAATGCATCAAAAGCAACACACCTTATGGATTTTATTCCATCACTTACTTCAAAGTTAATTACTTGCCTTTCCTTATCTTCTTTTGTAAATGTTTTTATTGGATAAATATTTATTATTCTTGCAATGGTGTCTACTGGTGATGTTGGTGGGGAATCAATTTCAGAAATCTTAACTGCGGTCTCTTTTATTTTTGGAATGTCTATTCCTTCAGGATCTTTTATTATTTGTCCGCCTTGTCTTAATGATAGTTCTGTTTTTTCATTATATTGATTTACTCCTGCATCTTTAATAAGTAACAAATCGTTTTTTTCTAAATTTAATTCTTTAACTATCTCTGCTTTATCTTGCCATAAATTTAATTTTATAAAACCTGTTTCGTCTTCTAGGTAAAGTGCTTGAATCTTGCCATCACTTCCATCTTTTGATTTGTATATTTTTACTGGAGGAATTGATTTTACTCTTGCATATAAAGAAACAGAATCAATGCTTGCTGAAATTTCAGAAACTTTAGTTATTGCACTAGCTTGTTGTTTTAAATCCAGATCTACTCCAAATTGCTTTGAAAGAAGAATGTTTGCTCCAACATCACTTAAAAGACCTTCGTATTTAGTTTTTATTTCTTCTAATTTTGTTTGAAGCTCAGAATCAGATTTTCCTGTTTGTTTTTTAATAATATTATAAATTTGTTCACTTGTAAGTTGCATTATTTTTCACCTAATATATATTTATGAAAACAATATATTAAAAAGTTACCTGGAGCGGCCACCTTTTGTAATATTTGGAATTTATTATGTAATTATTTCTCTTAATAATTTCTCTAATTCTAAATATATTTCTTTTCTTTTGCTATAGCACAAATAACAAATTTTTTGCATAACTGTATGTTTTGGCAACATAAAAATGTAATTTAATTTTAGTATACTTTCTTTTATTAACCCATCTCCTTTAGTCAATCTTATTCCAGACATTTTTAAATTACTAGTTATACCAATAACAACAATATTTTCAAAATCAGAAAATAAAACAAAGGCAGGCCTTATTTTAGAATTAGAATTATCAATAAATGGAACATCTATTAAAACTATTTCTCCTGCTTTGACCTCCATTTTTCCCAATCCTCATCTTCTTTATTATCCCATAATTCTTTCATTTTTGTTTTTTGAGCGGCAAGCACAATTTTAAGATATTCATCTTTTGCTTTTCTAGACTTTAATAGATTAGATATTACTTCATCAAAAGATTGCCTTGGGTGCAGCTTTAATTTTTTTAAATTATTTACTACTGTTTTTGACAACTGGATTGTTGTATATTCTTGCATATCTATAATCACCTATAAGTAATTATAGTTGGATGCTCTTTTAAACCCTATAGTTATATTAGTGTTTTTCAAAAGGGCATATTTTTCGGGGGGGTAGCTGTCCAGTGCGAGAAACCAAAACAAAGAAATATAAATATAAAGTTGTATTATATATTTACTAAAATATATTTTAAGAATGAGAAAACATGAAGATTGGTAACTATACTGTTGGAGATTATGTTGTTGATAATGAGGGGGGAAAGAAAAAGCTTGTCTTTGATTGTAGACATTGTGTTTACAATACTTCTATATCTGATGATCCGAGATGTAGATACCACGTCATGAAGATATTAGAAACCGTTGATGCTGATGAAGTTATTTTAGCTGAAGTTTATGAAAGAGTTTATACTCAAAAACAAATTTCATACTTAAGAGAAATGGTTGATCTTTTGCTTGATTTTGAAAATAGAGCTGTTTGGATTTCATCTCATCTTGGTGTGGATGATATTGATTGTGAAGAGTGCTATCCACAAAGACATAATAATATTATTAGATTTACAAGAGATCTTTTAGCATATGATCCTATTGCCTCATATATTTCACTTTTAAGAGAAATAGAAAACACAAGAAACAGAGGAGAAGAACAATCTGATAAACCTTGTTCTAAATGTTTTAAAGCCAATCTAAAACACCTTCTTTCTTTAAGAGAACAATATGATTCTACTGATTTTATTAAAGCATTAAAACCAATTCTTACTAAAGTAAAAGACTTTAATGACTTAACTGACATTTATAAAACACTATTTGAAGCACAAATTAAACCTGCTTTTATTGGCTCACAATTACTTAGAAGTGATGCAGAAAAATTCGAGCTTGTTGACGAATATCCTGTTTTAACATCTAATGTTCAGATTTTTAAACACCCTGAAAAGGTTGAATTTATTTACAATATCAATCCTCCAGAGTACACTTTGTCTCCGGATCATTATTTTGTTTTATCTAAAACAAAAGAAACTGTTGCTAACTATCAGCCAGGTAAAGTAACTTTAACTTCTGGAAGTGGAACACGAAAATATTTCCAAAGAATATATCAGAGCACAATTTCTGATGTTGCAAGAAGATATGGAATTAGTCTTTCACCAGATGACGTTATTTCACTTTCAGAAATTGTTACAAGATATACTATTGGTTACGGGATATTAGAGATGGTTTTATCAGATAGAAGAGTAACAGATGTTTATATTGATTCTCCAATTGGTGGTAGACCAATCTATCTTGTGCATTCACAATATGGCCAATGTCAAACAAATATTCTTTATACAGACAAAGAAGCAGAAAGCCTTATTGGAAAGATGAGAGCAATGTCTGGCAGACCATTTGATGATGCTCATCCAATCTTAGACTTTGATATACCCGATCTTAACACAAGAGTTGCTGCTATTGGAAGGCCTCTAGCCACTGATGGTAATGCTTTTGCTTTTAGATTACATAAAGATACTCCTTGGACTTTGCCTCAACTTATTAATTTTAAATCACTTAGCCCACTAGCTGCAGGATTATTATCTTTTTTTATTGATAATAACTCTACTCTTTTAGTTGCAGGTTCTCGTGGTTCTGGTAAGACTTCTTTAATGACAGCTTTAATGCTTGAAATCTTACAGAATAAAAGAATTATTGTTCAGGAAGATACCCTCGAGTTACCAATTATGTATCTTAAAGATATTGGATTTAATGCTCAAAGACTTAAAACTAAATCAGCTGTTGGTGCTGGAGAAGAATCTGTTGAAGTTGAACCTGCTGATGCCTTAAGAACTGCTCTAAGACTTGGCGATTCTGCAATCATTGTTGGTGAAGTTAGAAGTGTTGAAGCAAAAGTTCTTTATGAAGCAATGAGAGTTGGTGCTGCGGGAAACGTTGTTATGGGGACAATACACGCAGATTCTGCTTATGCTGTTTGGGATAGAGTTGTTAACGACCTAGAGGTTCCAACAACCTCTTTTAAAGCAACTGATTTGGTTGTTGTTGCAAGACCAATAAGATTTAAAGGCTCTTTAAAAAGTTATAGAAGAGTTGTTCAGATTACTGAAGTTAAAAAACATTGGAATCAAGACCCAGATGCAGAAGGCGGACTTCTTGATATTATGACTTATGATGCAAGTAAAGACTCATTAATACTTAATGAAGATGCACTTAAGGATTCTGATCTTTTTACAAAGATTTCTACTCTTTCAGGTTTAACTATTGAAGAAATCTGGGATAATATTAAGATGCTTGCAGGAGAAAAAGAATATCAAGTAGAACTTGCAAGAGAACTTAAATGTATTGAGCTACTTGAAGCAGAAAACACTGTTGCTGCACACAACAAGCTATTGATACTTAAAGAAGAATGGATAGAAGACCATGGAAAAGTCAATTATTCAGAGCTACTTACAGAATGGAAGAGATGGTATAAAGAAGACTTCTGCCCAAAGATTGTAAAAAGAATAAACGAGAATAAAGAAAAGGAAAAAGAAGAATAACTAACTAAGCAGAATACTTTATTATTTTCTTTTTAGGACTAAGTAATTTCTTTTGCTTCTCTTCTAATTTTTTCTTTTCAGAAAAGTAGTTGTCTTTTGTAACTACTTTTTGATAGGTTTTTGATTCTAGTTCTTTTCTTGCATTCTTTGCTATTCCTCCACCAATTATTCCTGACTCTTTGTTTTCTGTAAAACCTGTTGATTTTGTGGATTCTGCAACTTTTCTTGTTGATAATTCTGCTAGGGCTGTAAAAATAATTTCTGCATCAGTCATGTGATCTCTTAAATTGTCTTTATCTATGCCTTTTAGTTTTTTATGTTCTTTAACTGTTAAATCTGACCACTCTTGATGTATTATGTTTGTTAATATAGCATATTCCTCTGGAGTTTTAATCTCGTGGTTCTTCCAATAATTTGTTAATTTGTTTCTTATTTCTTGACCAAGCATTCTTTGTTGTATCCATTGCTCGTCATAACCTTTTTGTAGCCAGATATTTCTGGCTCTGTTTATGGCTAATTCTGGATCGATTATTTCTTTTATTCTTTGATTACCAACTCTAGCAAGCCAAAGTTTGAATGGTTCTGCTTTCTTTGAAGGAATTGATTGTATTATTCTAAATATTCCTTCCAAGTTTGCACAATCTGTTTCATAAAATTTGCCATCAGAAGATTGTAATTTCAGTTGTACGATTTTACCGTACAACTGATTATTAGTTGTAACCACTTCGCTTCCTTCTTCTTTCAGTTTTATTTTAAGATCTGACCAATATCTCTTTGGCTCAGAACTTTCAGTTAATGCCCTTACCACATCTACTACAGAGTACCACCAATCTTCTTGATGCCACATCCGTCTTATATTTTTATCTTCAAAAACCTCAATTTGATTTATATCACTCATCTTGATCACCAATAATATAGTAGCGATTATAAGAAGGGGGTATTTTCGGGAGGGTAGCTGTCCAGTGCAACCGGTTGCGGTCTCATAAAAAATCCTAATTTTTTAGGATCCTAAAAAGTCTTTGACTTTTTTTGAGGTTGGCGCCCAGCCTGGTTGTGTGTTGTTCTACTAACCCCTTTAGAAAAGTTGTTGCGATCCCAAAAACTACGATTTAAAGAAATGTTTGTTGTTTTCTTGAGAATTAGACATATGAAAATTTCAAATTAACAAAATTAAAAAAATAGAAAAAAGGAAGAACTTTATTTCTTCTTTTTTTTACTTGATTTTTTTATTTTAGTTTTGGCTTGCTTTTTCTTTTTAGAGAAAACAAAGATATATAGCAATGGCAATATACCTGCAGTATTAAAAATAAAAATAAACACAAACCAAATAAGGTGATTATTTTTACCTGCCTTCCATAAAGCTATACCTTTCCAAACCATTTCCCATATTGCTAAAAGAACAAATGCAATTAGAACGAATGTATCCATAGTAGTTATCCCTCCTTAAAACAATTTAATTAAAAACTTTTAAAAATGGAACTGTAAGCAATATTTTCAGTATATATTTAAAATATTTAAAATAAAGATAATAATCTATAATCTGTTTGGTAGAAACAAAAAGAAAGTCAATAAAAGATGAAAACTCTTGACTACGACACCCTGTATCATCTGCAGAAAAATCTTAAACTAATATAAAAATCCAAATAGAAACAATGGGATTTTATTACCATCACAAGCTAAACTATCTACTACTAAATAGTCTGCTTTTTGCTTGTTTTTTTTATTTTCTCCACCAACTTCAAAGACTTTATTATTTATCATAAAATCCGCAGATTTCTCTTTACCTGTCTTAATATAACACTCAGCATTACTTAAATATACAAAAAAATCTTCTCTAAGTGAGCCAAGATTTGGATTTTTATTTAAGGTGTGATTAAAAAAATATCTAAATGGCAAATTAAGAAATATTTTAGGATCTGTTCTTATTAGTGGATATCCTGAATTACAAGATCTTAGTTGTTTTAAAATATTTATTTTTTCTAAATCTGCAATTATAGCTACAATTGTATTTCTACTCACTCCATTTATAGATTTGGATAAATTTGAATAACTCATTTCAAATGGAGCAGATGTAGATAATAGATATAAAATGTTATATATGTCTGTTTCAACTTTCGGATTTATAGATCTTAAGTTACTGATGTCTGAATATATTATTTTTTTAAAAATATTATCTATTGATTTATAAAATTCAGAGATATCTTTACTTTTATTATATAGAAAACCACCGAATTTGCAATAATCAGTATAATAATCATAATATATTGAATAATTATTTACTAATGTTTTTCTTTTTTTATTATCTAGTAAGTCTTCTTGCTTTATTGGTTCTATATTTTTATCATACATTATGTTAATGTATTCTCTTAGGGATGCTTGTTTTAATTCATATAATAAAACCCTTCTTGATAAGTCTGCGCCCTTTAATATATTTAGAGAAGAAGAACTTGTAAAATAAATTTTTACTTTTTCTTCATCATAAATATTTTTTAAATGTTGTTGCCAATTTTCTTTGTAAGCTATTTCATCTATAAATATGTTTTTATATTCTTTTTTTATTAAAAATTTTAAAATATCATAAAGGCTATATTTAGATAAATATATAGAATCTGCTGAGAAATAAATTGCATCTTTTTTTTTGTCAAATAATTGTAATAGTAATATTGTTTTACCAATTCCTCGTAAACCAGTTATTCCTATAAAATAATCAGAATTATAATTTACTAGATCATTATAAAGATATCTAGTTTTTGGATATCCCTTAACTACTTCTTTTTTATTTTGACTTTCTTGAAACATTTTAGAAAAGATAACTTCATTCATTATTATTCACAAATATATATGAGTGAAAAGGTTTTTAAATATGTCAGAGGATTGACAGAAAATGAGTTTTTTTAGTCAATCTCTTGACAATATAGATTAGCCTGTGCTTTTTAAAAGTGTCATTGAAAATGACGCTTTTTTCATTTTTTTGTCATTTAAAGTGACAGATTTAAGTTATTTAAAATTATAATAATTTAGTCTTATAGTAAGAATAAAAATAAACTACAGACATAAAAAGAATTAAAATTTAAACTAAAAGAAAAAAGAAAGAAAGTTAATAGAATTTCTTCTATTAACTTATATTGTGTTTTCTACTTATTGTATTGCTGTGATGAAAGCTCTTGTAGCTGCACCTGTATCATCTGCAGTGAAACCAGCAACAACTATGTTACCTGTTGTAGTATCTTTACCCATTACCCATTGACCTGCTTGTGTTAAGTAATCGTTTGTTACACCAACAGCTAACTTGTTAGCTAAGTGACCACCGACTATGATCTTTGTACCAGCAACTGAAGCTAAATCAGACTTTACTAAGTTGATTGGATCAACATTTGCAGGAACTGTTGTTGTGTATGAACCTGTAGTTGCATCTGTTCCTTCTGTTCCTTCTGTTGTTGTTGTTCCGTTACCTACGAAAACTTTTCCATATAATTTATCTTCAGGAACTGTTGCTGTAAATGTTCCACCGTCTACTTCTAACTTAGTACCCCATGTTGTATAACCGAATCTCAAATCGTCTGTTTCTTCTTGATTTAATGTGAATCCTGTTGCTACAACTTGATCTAATCCTGCTTCGTAAGAGGAGTCGTCTGTATCAACTAATTCTCCAGTATATGCATCAATATATGCTACTGCAGTTTGTGAAGAATCATCTATTGTTAATGAAAACATAGATTCCATATCTGTGTCTGTTACTGTTGTTGCGCCAACATTTGTTGCACCAACATATGTATCTGCATTTGCATCATCTGTGCCTATATCGTAGTAGATTTTACTTACTGTCCATGATTGACTAGATTCTAATGTATCTGTTGCGCCGTCTTTTAAAGCAACAGCTAATTCTGTTATTGTGTCTGTATCTTCGTTTAAGAATACACCGTATGCTATCTTTTTAGTCTCGTTGTTATATAATGGGATTGTTATATCTACGAATCCAACGAAATCATCTGCTTCTCCATCTGATGCATTTCCATCGAAATAGAATTTTTCTGTAGCTGCAGGGGTTGCTGTAGATTTCCATGACCAACTGCTAGCTGTAGATAAGAATTTACCGTCGTCATTTTCTAATTGAACGGTGAAATATCCTGATTCCTTTGTACCGGTTTGTGTTAAATCATCGTCTGTATAGAATTCGAAGTATAAATTTTTTCCATCGATTTCTTTTGTTGTTGTATAATTGTCTCCATCTGCATAAGTGCTGTCGTCGTGTTCATAGATAAATATATCGTGATCATCGTCGCTTGCATCAGTATATGAAAGATATCCGTTTTCAACAATTACTTGTTTACTTGATTCATCACTTAATCCTAAGAAATTTATTTTTGCAAAGTTGTTTGGTAATGAAATTTCATCTCCAACTTTAAGTGCATCATCATCTTTATAACGTATATCTTGATCATCATTATAGAAACTGATTGTAGTTACTGTGTCTCCAGAAGAATATGACCCCTCTGCATTAAATTGAACTTTCCATAATTCGTCTCCTATTTCTGGGAAGTCTTCAACAATTTGTCCATCAGTTAAATCAATTCTTGCACTTGTTCCTGAAACAACAGTTACTCTTGAATTATATACTGTGTCTATTTCTGTATCTATGTCTAAGTAATCATCAAAGATAGTATCTCCATCGCCATAGACTTCTGTTGCTAATGTAGTTCCATCTTTACTTATTGACATTTCAACTTCGTATTGTGTTCCTGATGATGAACTCTCTAATATTTCTTCTATTGTTACAGTATAGTCTTCAACTTCAAAAGATGCACCTACAGTATATGGTATTGTTGCTTTATTTTGTACTAAGGTCATTGTATTTGTGGTATAATCTTCTAATGTATATTGTTTACCGAATATATTGAATTTTAAGTCGGGACTTCCGTTATCTGTAGCATTTACATCTATTCCTGGAGTAAACTCTATTCTATACTCTATACCTTCTTTATCAATTGCTGCGGTTAAATCTGCTATGTCTTTATCGTCATCAAATGAAACAGTGGATGTAATATCTAATTTTTCTTTGACATTTATTGTATCGTCACCAAATTCTTCATCATCTACTCTTACATCATAATCTCCAAGTAGCGTGTAGTCGCCATCATCTAATTCTAATGTTCTTGAATTGCCTAAATCAAACAAATCGTCACTTAATTTACCGTCTCCGGAAACTGTTGTTGTTCCTGTTGTTCCTTCTGTGCCTGGAATCTCGTATGTGTGTGTCTCGGTTGTGTATGCTTTAGATGCAATTGCTGCTGCAATGTTACCTGCCCAGATTGAATCTGCTGCTTGTGATTCGTTTCCAACTATTATTGTTGCTGTTGGCATTCCGTTTGTGCCGATTACGTCGCCCTTTACTACTGGACTACCGAAATCAACTTGTGCTGCTACTGCTGCACCTAAGAAACTTGCACCTACTGCAAGTGCTGCTGCGCCAGCAATAACTTTTTTTGTATTTATATTCTTCATTTTATTTCCTCCATTGTTGATTTTCTTTTTCTAGAAAAGAAAACCGTTTTGTTTTATGAAGATTGAATCTGCATTTATGTTTTGACCTAAAAAAATAAAACGGTACTAAACAGATTCACACTAATGTCTCGAAGTAATTACTTCAAGATATAAGACTTTATTGTGGAATAATGTTTATAAATGGTTTGTTTTTGGATTGTTAACAACTGGTGCTTATAAATGCATGCAGAGAAAGGGATTACAGGAAATATTGGTTGTTTGGTTATGTATAACTAACTACTAAAAAGCTAATTTTTAAAAAAAATTAAAAGTAAGAGACTAATATATATATAATATATTATAAAAGAGAAATAAGATTACAAAAATCCCTGTAAGACTTATATCTTTTTCTGCCCTTTCTTCTTTAGATATATCTCTAACTTAATCTAATCTGTCTAATATGGTTAATGAATCTTTATCTAGTTTTGAAAATGCAACCCATCTTTTGCCAAGATCTTTAATGGATGCACCTAAATGATATATTTCTTTTTTATCAAGAATTAAAAAACGATCATGGCTTTTAGTAAAGTGCTTTAGTTTAATATTTGAATATTGATTGTTATATTTCTCCAAATCAAGTTTAAGTTTTTCTGTAATTTTATCTGTATATATTGTAATTTCTATATTTTTTAGATTTGAAAATAGCACAAGAACTGATTCATCTATGTAGTTATCTATAAGAATTATTGATTTATTTGCATTTTTAAAAAGATTATTAATAAATAGGTAAGCGTCAAATATTTGACCATCATAAAAAACACCTTGTGTTTTTAACACACTTTTATTTGAAATTGCATCAAATATCTTTTCTACTTTTTTATCAGTTTCTATTTGTTTGTTTTCTAAATTATCTACTCTTACAAACAAATCAGCATTTTTGTGTATTAATTGCCTCATAGAAATAAAGGCACGCATTATGTAAATATTTATCAATATTGCCCTTTTACTTTTTAAAACTCCAGAAAGCATTGCTATGCCTTGTTCAGTAAAAACGAATGGAAGTTTACGTTTCCCGCCCCATTCTAAACTTGAAGTCACAAATTGTGACTTCAAGATTTTTGAGTTTTGGTTTGAGATTGCAAATTGTGACATCAAACGATTATCATCAATACTAGCATTTTCAGTTAATTCCATCAGAATTTCAAATTCCTTAGAAGTTAATTGAAACATAAAATCTTCAGGAAATCTATCACTGTTTCTCTTAACGGCCTGATTCAATACTTTAGTAGGGACACCATAAAGTTCTGCAAGATCGCTGTCAAGCATTACTTTTGTGTTTCTTACCGTGTGTATTTTACTAGTTAAGTTTTCTACAAGTACTAAATTATCTGAAGTCATAAATATATATTGTTTTCAAAAAAAGGCATTGTTTTCGGGGGGGTAGCTGTCCAGTGCAATCTACTGTTTTCTGGTGGGTAATCTGCCCGATTGTGTGTTATTCTAATGGTGCTCCTTTAAAAAATTGCTTTACACAAATTTTTGGCTTCTATAAAACCAGACAGTAGAATAACCGGTTTTGCCAGAGATCGGTTGGTAGAGTGCCCGGTTTATTTTTGAGATAATAGCCACTGATATAATGGAATATAATATATTGTATTTTTGCCAAGCTTTTCTTCTTTAGATAGATCTTTAGTAATTATTGTGCCTTTATCTATATTTAATGAAGCCATAGCTTCTAGAAGACCATTTATTTCTCTATCTTTTGTAGAGTCATTAAAATCAAAACAAACTTGTATTGCTTCTACTTTGTTATTAGTTACGGCAATAAAATCACATTCGCTTTTACCTTTAAAATAGTAAACTTCTTTATTTTTTCTTTTTAGCTCAATAAAAACAAGATTTTCAAAATTCCAGCCATCGTTAGTGCCTGGTCTTTTAAGTAAACAATTAGAAAGACCTGTATCTATTACATAACATTTTTTAGGATTACTGTTTTGTTTTCTTTTTGAATTTGAATATATTGGTACAAAGAAAAAATACATTGTGTTATCTATATAATCTGAAAACAAATAAAGTGTGTCTTTACTTATTGCTCTATTTTGAGACTTTAAATAATTATAATAGCTATTTACTGAAAAACCCCTTGAGTTGTTATTTACTAAATACAAAAGTAAATCTTTAACTATGTCTATTTGCTTTATGTTATATCTTTCTATAATGTCTCTAAAAATTAGAACATTAAAATAATTTTGTAGAACTTCGCACCTTATTTGTGAATCTATTGCTATTACTTCTGGAAAGCCCCCATTTGTTAGATAGTTTTCTAATTCTCTAACTAAGACATGCCTTTTAGAAGAATATATAGTTGTATTATCAACCTTAATTCCCTTAAACTCTAAATATTCTATAAAACTAAAAGGATAAACATAAATATCATAGGTTCTACCTCTTAATTCTGTTGATATTTCTTTACTTAATAATTTTGCTGAAGAGCCAGTAATAAATATTTTACATCTCTCTTTGTCGTAAATTCTTCGTATAAATTTTTGCCAACCATCTACACTTTGAATTTCATCAAAGAAAAAATAAATTTCCTCACCTTTATTTTGAGGATATAACTCAAAGTAATAATCTAAAATCTTTTGAAAATCAGTTATATTAAAATCCGAAAGTCTTTCATCTTCAAAATTTAAATATATTATTTTATCTTTTGAGATATCTTTTAAATCATATATTATCTGATATAGCATACTTGTTTTACCTGATCTTCTTGGGCCAATTATTGTAATTATCTTATTTATATCTGGTATTTTATAATATCTAGGCAATAATTTTTTTTCAGGACACCCTTCTAATAATATTACTTTAAATAATTCTTTGTCTAACATAAACACACACCATAATATATTTAGTTACAAACACATTAAAAAGGTTTCCTTCTAAAAAGGAAAGATTTTACTAAAGGTTTCCTTCTAAAAAGGAAAGGATTGAAAAAACATAAGAATTATCTTCTTAGTTTAGATAATTCTGCATTTTCTCTTTTTAGATCATATATCATCTGAGCATAACCATGAGTCATTTCTGTTATTATGTGACTTGTTTGTTGAAGATCAGAAATTGTAACTGTGTATTTATCTGGTTTTAAGATTTCAACAGAAGTTGCCCCATAAAAGTAAATTAATCTAAATAAAGAACTTATATTTGGGCAACTAAGCTCTGCAGAAATAAAAGTAGAAAAAAGATCTTCATGAAGTATAATTTCAGCAATATCTAAAGAATATATAGTATAAACTTCATCAGTTTTTAATGCAGAACTAATTTGCTCCATTGCTTTTCTTAAATCTCCTTTATCATTAGCTTTAGATTCAATTAAAATTGCAACCTTTATTTGGTTCTTATCAGTTTCTGCAATTTTCTTTTTTTCAGATAAACTTTCTTGAACTTCTTTAGATAAAGAGTACTTTATTGGGTATCCTTCCTTAGTTATTAACTTTAAAAACAACATATTTTTTAGAACCTTAATAAGTTCGTCATATTTTGCGCCAGGAATTGCAGACAATAACTCATCTTCGGTTTTAGAACCGTTTTTAAGTTCTTTGCCAACAAGGGTTTGTAACTCTTGTATTGCAACTCTTTCCTTTAATTGAGAGGATTCATAATCTAATTCAGTCATATATTTTCACATTTAATATATAATTTATTAGAGATTAAGTATTTAAAAGGTTTATAATCTAGAAATAATAGATGAACTACTTATATTTACTTACTGGAATTATACTAATAATTGTTGCAATAATTATATTTGGATTATTAAAAAACATCTTACTAAATAGTATTCTAGGAGCACTTGGGTTTTTAGTTTGCTATTTTATATTTGGAATAAAACTTCCTTTATTACCAACAATAATAGTATCTTCCATTTTTGGACTAGCGGGCCTTGGAGCAATGCTTGTCTTAAGATTTTTTGGAATTTCTTAAAAATCAAAAATAACCCTTATACCATTTTTCATATTGTGTATGATTTCCTACAAAAACAACTGTTCTTGTTTTTGTGATTTTATTTTCAAAAAATGCAATTCTGTATTGCCCAACTTCTAAAATAAAAAAATTTACTTTATTAAAATGTCTAGCACAGATATCAAATTGTAATTTATTTATTTTTTTAAAAATGTGTTCTTGGATTGTTTGATCTAAATCATTAAAATAAATATCCCAATTATTATCAAAATTTATAGTCCATGTGCCCATAAAAATAGGAATAAATTAAAATATATAATAAAATGTAATTACAACTATTTTGGATAAATGAAAAAAATTACTTCTTTTTTAACAAATGCTCGTGCTTTTTCATAACTTCTTCATAAGTTATGTATTTCTGATTATTTGCTTTCATTTCTTTTTCTTTTTTCTTAAATGCAGCGATTAATTTTGGATCATTTATTTCTTTTATAGTATCTACTAGTTGATATTTATCATTCAATGTTAGAATGCTAATCTTTAAAGCATCAGTTTTGGATCTAGCAATACCTACTTCTACTGCTTTTTGTAATACTAATTCTGGAAACCCTTTAATTTCTACTGTTGTTCTCATGCATCAATTCACTATGTATTTAATGCACAGAAATATTTAAAAAATAATAGTTAAATGTTCCCTAAATAAACATTTTCTAAACCTTTGTCTTTTGCTATTTTTTCTGCAAGCTTTAAGGTTTCTATTTTGGTTGGAGTGATGTGTTTTAGACGATAATGTGGAAAAGATCTAGAAAAATGTAGAGGGATTTTTGGAGAAACAGAAACAATAAAGTCAACAACCTCTTCTATTTCTTCTTTTGAAGTATTATAATTTTCAATCAAAAGATTTGTTATCTCTATGTGAATGTTGTGGTTGTGTAGCTCTTTAATGTTTTCTTTAATGTGCTTTGTTTGTATGCCTGGAATTAAAGTATCATAAAATTTTTGTGCCCCTTTTAAATCAACATTAATGGCATCTAAATATGGAAGAATATCTTTTAAATACTCTTTTGAAAAATAAGCATTACTTACAAAGATATTTTTTATACCTAACTTCTTTGTTTTTTTCATAATATCTAATGCATAGTCTCCAAACACAGTTGGTTCTGTGTAAGTGTAAGAGATTGATGGACAATTATTTTCAAGAGCCATATTAATTATATCATCAGAAGTAAATTCCTTTAATTTAGATAAATCAATATTCTTGCTGTTTGAGATTGTGTGATTTTGACAAAATGCGCAATCAAAATTACAACCTGGTGTTCCAAAAGAAAGAGTTCTTGTTTTTGGTAAAAAATGATAAAGTGGCTTTTTTTCTATAGGATCAATATTAATAGAAATTGGCTTATTATAAACTAAAGAAAAAAGTTTTCCATCAATATTTTTTCTAACCTTACAAAAACCAGTTTCGTTTTCTCTAATAACACAAAAACGACAACATAGATTACACAAAACCTTATTATCATCAAGAGATTTAAAATATTTTGATAACATAAAAAAAAGAAAAAATAAGATTAATTAAAATCTTATCTTGGTCTTAGGAAGAAAAAATAACCTACTGCTCCAATAACAACTAAAATTCCACCAATTATTGTTACTACTCCGCCTGGGCTACTTGCAAAACCTGCAAAACCTGTTAAGCCACTTGGACTTGGAGTTTCAGCAATTGGAGTTTCTTCTAATTGAGTAGTTTCAATAGGGGTTTCAACAACAGGGGTTAATGTTTCTCCATTACCTGCATTTGTATTTTCTGGAACAGGTTGTGGTTGTTCAACTACTGGTTCTGAAACTACTGGAGTCTCTTGAACAGGAGCTTCTGCTGGTTCAACAACCTCGGTAACTGGAGTTGGTCTAATTCTTCTTCCACCGCCTCCACCTGTTGTTGCAGGAGCAATTACATTAACTGTTCTTGTAACTTCTATTGCGCCATTACCTGCTCTGTCTTTAACATTATATGTTATTGTATATGTTCCTACTGTTGTTGTATCTACTGGATTAACTGTTATTACAACGTCTGTGATATCTCCGTCTACATCGTCTGTGGCGGTTACACCTGCGTCTGTGTATGTTTCTCCTAAAGTTACATTAACTGTTGCATCGCCTAATAATGTTATTACTGGTGCAACTTCATCTACTGGTGGTACTGGTGGTTCTATCATTTTTGGAAAGACTCTTACAATTCTTGTAACTTCATCTGCTGCATTACCTGCAGCATCACTTACATTATAAGCAATTGTGTGAGGACCAATAACGGTTGTATCAACAGGTAACCCTGTAACCACTATACGCTCAGTTATATGTTTATCTATGTTATCTTCTGCTGTTGCGCCGGCATCAACATAAATTCCGCCTTCTTCTATATGAACAACTGCATCTCCTAGTAAAGTTATTACTGGTGCAATTTCATCTAATTCTATAGGTGGTAGCCCTTCAGATGGATCTGCAAAAATAGGAGATAACAATAGCATAAAAGAAACTATTATCGCGATTATATTTTTTGTGGTTTTCAAAATTTTTCACCATTTTTTATTTTTATTTTATCTTGGTCTTAAAAAGAAAAAATAACCTACTGCTCCAATAACAACTAAAATTCCACCAATTATTGTTACTACTCCGCCTGGGCTACTTGCAAAACCTGCAAAACCTGTTAAGCCACTTGGACTTGGAGTTTCAGCAATTGGAGTTTCTTCTAATTGAGTAGTTTCAATAGGGGTTTCAACAACAGGGGTTAATGTTTCTCCATTACCTGCATTTGTATTTTCTGGGACAGGTTGTGGTTGTTCAACTATTGGTGTTGGTATTGGGTTTGGAATTTCTGGTGCTTGTGTCTCTTGTGTTGTAATTGCAGGAGTTATTCTTGTTCCTCCGCCTGTTGAATAAATATTTATTGAATTATCTGCTTCTGTTAGATTTTCGGCTTCATCTTTTGCAATAACTTTAACTTCTTGATCTCCTAATGGTAATGTATCGTTAACTTCTACACTCCAGGTTTCCCCAGAAATTGTTGCTTTGTAGGTGTTGCTATTTATAACAACAGAAACATCTGTTGCATTCTTATCTTTTACTTTTCCTGTAATGACTGGGGTTCTATCTGTTGTAGATAAACTATCCATCTCAATTATAGGATTAGTTTTATCAATAATAATCTTTTGAGTTTTTAATATCGCATTTCCATAATTATCTTTCAAACGAACAGACAATAAATATTCTCCCTCTTCTAAAGGAAGAACTGGTGCCGTTCCAGAAACTGAATTACTTAAGTCAATTTCAAATTTACCATCATTAAATAACACATTATATTTTCTATAATTTAATTGGTTTGGTTTTGTTGATCTAAGCATTGCAATCATTGTTGTTTCAGCAATAGGATTAACCATTATTTTTCCATTTATTTTCTCTGGAGATGTATTTTTTACTAATCTTGTACCATTATCTAAATCAAAATAAACTTCTTTTGTACTTATCTTTAATTGAACAGTGACTTCATCAACATTTTGTGCAGAATCATAAGCTTTTACTAAAACCTTATATTCCCCATCTTTTAATTTATCTAAATTACAAGTAATATAATTATATCCATTTGCAATACTTGGGCTATATCTTACGACACAATCTTTTAGTTCCGAATATTCTGTGTCTTGTATTGAATACTTGACAATAATTATTTCATTTAATTTATCTATTATTGTTCCTGTAATATTTATATCTGAAACATTAGATAATATTGTTTCTTTATCTAATTCAAGTTCTGGAGCAATTAAATCTTTTTTTAAATCCCCCATATATTCTTTACTTACATTATCATAAGCATCAGAAACAGTTATCTTAAATCTAACAAATCCATCATCAAGGGAAGATAAATCTAATCCTTCTAATTTTTCAAAACTTAAAGTATTTACTGAGTCTTCAAATATTAATTTAATATTTTTATATTCTTTTGTTGTTTTTATTTTTAAAGAATAATTTTTATAATTTGATGCATTAATATTTGGTGCATCTACTTTTTGTATTTCAGGAAGAATTGTATCTTTAATAACATATTGAGAATAATCTGTAGAATTATTTGCTCTATCTACTACTTCTAAATTAATTTTTATTTTACCGTCATCAAAATCCGATAAATCAATAATTATTGAAATTGGACAACCGCTAGCTATCATTACTGGATTTGCAAGACATTCCTCAAAATGCCCTCTTAATTCTTCTGATTTTGTTATTGTTTTTGTTTTACCTGTTATTGTATAATTTAGAATTGAATCTTTTTCAATTTCTTCTAATTTAAAAAATATGGGGTAAGCTTCTTTATTATGATAATTAATTGCACCTAAAGACACTACGTCAAACTTTGGTCTTGTTGCATCAATTGATTTTAGAACAATCTCTTCGTTTTCTTTCTCTAAGATTTTTCCATCTTCTAATAATCCCTTTATATTTCCTAACTGTAATGGAATTTCTTGAGAACTGTCTCCTTCTTCTACCTTATAAGTAGCAACATATTCTTTAGAGTCTTCTGTTGTCCAAGTTAGTTCTTTAGAATTATACTCTTTTGGCTCAATTTCTGAAACGATTGCTGGTTCATTTAAAAGAACATAGAAAGAGATTGAATCGCCTATTCCTAAAAAACCTTTTTCTTTAGCATCTGAACCCACTTGCATTATATCTGGATCAGCAAAAACCCCAGATATTAATAAAACAAAAATAAATATTACACTTAAATTTTTAAAAACATTTTTCATTTATTTTTCACCTAGTTTATTATATAGTTGAAGACTTATTTGAATGATAAAAATAGTAAGTTTGTATGCAAGTAACTTAATATAAATTATTGGGCAGAAATGTTTATAAAGAGGAAAACTTTGGAAAATAAATACTAAATGTATATATACTAGTTTTTTAACAAATAACAAACATATTATATATTTTTTTAATAACTATCTTATTATGAAATACAATATTGACCTACACGTTCATTCTCCTTATGCTGCAGGAGTTTCTAAAAATATGTCTGTTCCTGAACTTTCAAAAGAGGCAAAATTAAAGGGATTAGATCTATTGGGTACAGGAGATATACTTCACCCTACTTGGTTTGAACATTGCAAGGATAACCTAAAAGAAGAAAATGGGTGTTTTCATTTTAAAGACGATTTAGGAGAATTAAAAACCTATTTTATACTTTCTACAGAAGTAGAAACAAAAGGACGAGTACATCATCTTCTTTTCTTTAAAGATTTTAAACAAGTATTAGAATTTAGAAAAGAACTTGAAAAATTCTCAAGCGATATGATGGTTTATGGTGGTGGAAGACCAAGATTGTCAATTGGCCCTGAAGAACTTCTTGTAATTTGTGTTAGACACAAAGTTATTATCGGACCAGCTCACGCCTTTACTCCTTATTTTGGAATATATGCTAACAATGATTCTTTAGAAAAAGCATACGGGGGCTTATGGAAAGAAATTAAATTTATTGAACTTGGGCTTTCTGCAGATTCTATTACTGCAAATCTAATACCTGAACTTAAAGAAATTAAATTTTTTTCATTTTCAGATGCACACTCTCCAAACAGCTATAGGATTGGAAGAGAACACGTGTGTGTTGAAATGGAAAAACCAAATTTTGACTCTTTAAAAAATCTTTTATATGATAAAGGCAAAAACTACATTATCTATAATGTAGGATATAATCCACAAGAAGGAAAATACAATAGAACAGCATGTAAAAACTGTAGAAAAATACACTCTCTTGCTGATGCAATTAAATTTAATTGGAAATGCTCTAAATGTAAGGGCCCTTTAAAGAAAGGAGTAGAAGATAGAATTAAAGAAATTGCAAAAATGCAAGGTAATGTTGAATTAAAACAAATAAGAGAAAGGCCAGAATATAAATATCTAATACCTCTAGCAGAAATCATACAAACAGAAATTGGGAAAAAAGGAATGTACGATAAACGTGTTTTAGAAAAATACACAAAAATGATTGCCAAATACACAGAAATAGAAATTATGTTAGAATTACCTGAAGAGAAATTAAATGAGATAGATGTCGATATTGCAAAATTAATAATGGCTTTTAGAAAAGGCCTTGTTGTTTTTAGACCTGGCGGGGCCGGGTACTACGGAGAACCATTTATCTGTTTTACTGAAGAAGAAAAACAAAAAAAAGAAGCAGAAATATTAAAAGAACAAGAAATTAAATACTTGCAAAAAACACTATTTTGATTTAGTTGCAAGCTTTGCAATCTTAGAAATAAGTTCTGCTCTTGTTCTATTATATGAATCAGCAACAATTTCGGCCTCTGTAAATTTAATAAAATTTAATTCACTTAGTGCTTTATTTTTTTGAGCAGAAATTGCATTTTCTACAAATTGATTAAAAGGATATAAAAATTGTTTTCTCTTGTTAATCAAAGGCTCAAGAATCTCGTTTATTTTTGATTCAGACATTTTTTCTGTAATTAAAATGTTCTTTGCAGATTCTATATCTGCTAATGATTTAGAAACAATATCTAACATTTTTTTATATTTTTCTTTAACTGTTGGTATGTCTTTTTTTAAACCCCTAATTGCATTTTCTATTGCAGCTCTATTTTGTGCAAGCACTACAGAGGTTTTAGAAATAACTTGTTTTTTTATAATTGGCTTTCTTACTGTTACTCTTTTTAGTTTTGGTTTTAATATCGGCATATTTTTCACATTAAAGATTATATAAAATAAAGTAAATAGAAATATTTAAAAAGAAAATAGAAAATTAATCAAATCTAATCTTTAATCCTTTTGGCTCTGCAAGAATACTTACTTTTTTGCCTTTCTTTATTTTATAATGGGTTACAATATCAGCAGGAAGAGTTATAGCAAGACTTTTGCCTGCCGCAATAACATTTCTTTTAAAAGTAAATTGCTCATGGAGTCTTTTATCTAAAGCAAACATTTGCTCGCTTGTACAAAACTGTTCTTTACATTTTTTACATTCATAGTAGGGCTCATCTTTAATTTTAATATTGCCGTCATCCAAAATAATATCTCTATATTTAATTACTGCCACTCCTCCGCAAAAATGGCATTTTATTTCGTTTTCCATAATCTTTCCTCTTCTTCACTTGATTCCCATAATGTCAAAATTAAAATATATTCTTTAGTTTCTTTCTTAATAATAGTTAAAAATATTGGTGGAATTTTAAAAATTGTTTTAATTTTATCTTCTTCTTTAATCTTTACTTTTTGTTTTTTAACTTCGAATTCTACATCTCCATAATTAATATTATATTTAGCTACGCGCTCTATAAATCTATCCTGTGCGTGAAGACTCCAAGTTACAATCATATATATCATTTGTAACAAAAGTATTAAATAAGCATCTTATTATAATCAGATTATAATAAAAAAAACAAAGAAAAAAAAATTATTTCTTTTCCTTAATTACTGCATGAGCTGCCGCAAGTCTTGCAATTGGAACTCTGTATGGAGAACAAGAAACATAGTCAAGACCAAGCTTGTGGCAAAAGATAACAGAATCTGGATCTCCTCCGTGTTCTCCACAAATTCCAAGCTTTAACTTTGGTTTTATCTTTCTTCCTTTCTCTATTGCTATTTGCATGACTTTACCAACACCTTCTTGATCAATTGTTGTAAAAGGATCTCTTGCATAAATTCCTAAATCAACATATTCTGGAAGAAACTTTCCGGCGTCATCTCTACTTAAGCCAAGAGTCATTTGCGTTAAATCATTAGTACCAAAAGAAAAGAAATCAGCTTCTGTTGCTATCTCATCAGCAGTTATTGCTGCTCTTGGAATCTCAATCATTGTTCCAAATTTGAAATCTAATTTTGCTTTTTTTTCTTTTAGAACGGCTTCAATTGTTTTGTAAACAATTTCTTTTTGTAAAGTTAGTTCCTTTGTTTTACCAACTAATGGAATCATTATTTCTGGGACAACTTTCAATCCATTCTTATTTACTTCAATTGCAGCTTCAATGATTGCTCTTGTTTGCATCTCTGTTATTTCTGGAAAAGTTATTCCAAGTCTACAACCACGATGCCCTAGCATTGGATTAAACTCAAACAAATCATCAATTTTTTTCTTAAGTTCAGCTACTGGAATTTTCATTTCTCTTGATAACTCTAAGATATCTTTTTCTTCTTTTGGCAAAAATTCGTGAAGAGGAGGATCAAGAAGTCTTATTGTTACTGGCTTATCTTTCATAGCTTTAAAAAGACCTATAAAATCTCCTCTTTGCATTGGAAGAAGCTTTGCTAAAGCTTTTTTCCTACCTTCTAAATCCCTTGAAAGAATCATCTCTCTTACTGCTTTAATTCTGTCGCCCTCAAAGAACATATGTTCTGTTCTACAAAGGCCTATTCCGTCTGCTCCAAACTTAATTGCAACTTCTGCATCTTTTGGAGTATCTGCATTTGTTCGTACTTTTAATCTTCTTATTGAATCTGCCCAACTCATTAAAGTTTTAAAACTTCCTGAAAGATCTGGATCAACAACATCTAATTGACCTAAGAAAACTTGGCCTGTAGAACCATCAAGAGTTATTGTGTCTTTTTCGGTGTAGGTTTTTCCTTTAATTATCATCTTTCTATCATACTCATCAACTAAGATATCAGAACAACCAGCAACGCAACATTTACCCATACCTCTAGCAACTACTGCTGCATGACTTGTCATTCCCCCTCTTGCGGTTAATATTCCTTGAGCTGAGTGCATTCCTTTAATGTCTTCTGGAGAAGTTTCAGTTCTAACAAGAATTACTTTTTTCCCTTCTTCAGCTCTATCGACTGCATCTTTTGCTGTAAAAACTATTGTTCCATAGACTGCACCTGGAGAGGCTGGAAGACCTTTAACAAGCACTTGCGCTTTTGTCTTTGCTTTTGGATCAATTGTTTTATGGAGTAATTGATTTAATGAATTAGGGTCAACTCTTAAAATTGCTTCATCTTTAGAAATTAATTTTTCAGAAACCATATCTACTGCAATTTGCACTGCTGCCTTTGCTGTTCTTTTACCAACTCTGACTTGAAGCATGTAAAGTTTTCCATCTTCAATTGTAAACTCCATGTCAAGCATATCTTTGTAGTGTTTTTCAAGTTTTTGGTAAATAGAAACAAATTCTGCATAGACTTTTGGCATTTTCTTTTGTAAGTCAGTTATTGGTAATGGAGTTCTAATACCTGCAACAACATCTTCGCCTTGAGCATTAAATAATAATTCTCCATATAATTTATTTTCACCAGTTGAAGGATTTCTTGAAAAACAAACACCTGTTCCTGAATTATCTCCTGTGTTACCAAAAACCATTGCTTGAACATTTACTGCTGTTCCTAAAAGGCCTGTAATGTTATTTAATTTTCTATAAACAATTGCTCTTTCATTATTCCAAGACTTAAACACTGCATTTATTGCACCATATAATTGTGTTTTTGGATCTTGTGGGAATTCTTTTTTTGTGTGTTTTTTAATTATTGCTTTGTATTCTATTATTATTTTTTTTAAATCATTTGCAGTTAAATCAGTATCAAACTTTACTTTTTTATTTAATTTTGCTTTATCTAAAACTTCTTCGAAATGTTTGTGAGGAACTTCTAGAACAACATCTCCATACATTTGTAAAAATCTTCTGTATGAATCATAAGCAAATCTTGGATTTTTGGTTTTGTTTGCTAATACTTCTACTGTTTTATCATTTAAACCTAGATTTAGAATTGTATCCATCATTCCAGGCATTGAAGATGCTGCACCAGACCTAACAGAAACTAAAAGAGGATTATTTAAATCTCCAAACTTTTTATTCATGCTTTTTTCTAAGATTATTAGATTTTCTCGCAATTGTTTTTCAAGACCCTCTGGCCATTTTTTATTATCAGAATAATATGCACAAGTTTCAGTTGTTATTGTAAAACCATCTGGAACAGGTAACCCTAATGTTTTCATCTCAGCTAGGTTAGCACCTTTCCCGCCAAGAAGATTTTTCATATCTTTGTTCCCTTCAGAAAACTTATAAATCCATTTTTTTTGTTTAGAAACTGATGTTTGTTTCTTAATTCTAGAAATTGCTTTTTTCAAAAATATTCACACTCCAAATAAAAAGTTTTGTTCTTTTGCTTTTAAGAACATTAATATAAAGATAGAAAAGAAATAAAAATAGATAATTTAATCCTCATCAAACATCTGGTTGATGGATTGCTTGAATTGTATGCAGTAAATTGCTTTTGCAAAGTAGTCACTTATTGGAACAATTGCAAGCCAAGGGTGAGTTTCTGAGAACTCTGGTTCACGAAAAACTGCATCAGTTACTATCACTTTTTCTAGGATATTTTCTTTGTAAAGTTCATCAATCCTTTCAATTGCTTTTCCATTTAATAGCCCTAGAGAACAAGCAAAATAAACTTTTTTTGCTCCTTTTTCTTTTAAAGTTTTTACTGCCGAAATTAGTGTTCCACCAGTATCTAGCATGTCGTCTACTAAAAGAACATCCTTGTTTTTTACATTGCCAATAAGTTCCATTGTCTCTACACAATTGGCTTTAGAATAATCTCTTTCCTTATAAATTGAAACAACCCCTACACCGAGTTTTGAAGCCATCTCTGTTGCTCTTTTCATTCCTCCAAAATCTGGAGAAGAAATCACAAGGTTATCTGTTGGAATGTTATCAACTACATATCTTCTTATTGCTCTTTTTGCATAAAGATTTTCTAGAATTGCTTTATCAAAAAAACCAGCTGTTGCTGGATTATGAATATCAAGAGTTAAAACCCTAGAGACCCCTACCATTTCTAACTCTTTTGCAATTATTCTTGCAGTTAAACATTCTCTTCCCCAAATCTTATCTTGACGAGCATATGGGTAAACTGGAATAATTACAGTTATTCTTCTTGCACTTGCAACTCTTGCGGCATCAATTAAAGTAATTAAGGCTCTGATATTATCATCAACAGACATTCCGTTTGTACTGTTAGAAACATCTTGAACAATAAAAACATTTGTGCCTCTTATTGATTCTAAAATATTTGATTTGATCTCAGAATTTGCAAACCTTGTTTCTTGAATTGGCGTTATTGATATTTTCTGATGATTATTAGTTTCTAAAAGATCATTAAGATATTTTAGAATGCTATTTGCGAAATGTTCTCCTGATTTACAAGAGAGAAGTCTTATATCGTGCATATTTTTCACTATCCTGTAATTACTACCTTTGGTTTTAAACTAAATGCTTTCTTACAAAGACCTGCACCAACTAAAGAATTGACAACTTCTTTTGATGGCTTGTAAGCATTTGGTTGTTCTTCTCTTAAGGTGTTTTCTGAATGACCTGATAAAAATATTTCTTTTTTTAAAAAATCATCTTTTAATTTTTGTGCAGAAACTTTTTCCTTTGCTGCTTTTCTTGAAAGTAATCTTCCACAACCGTGAGCAATTGTTGAAAGGGTTTCTTTTTCCACTCTTTTTTTTGGTAGAAGAACGTGAGTGGTATCAAGCATTGACCCTGGTAAAATTGCAGGGGCACCACTATCTAAAAATCTTGAATGCTCTGAAAGATCCTTTGGAAGTAAACATCTTACAGCCCCTTTTCTGTGAACTAAAAGTTGTGTCTTGTTGTGGGTTTCTAGAGTTGCATTGTTGTGGGTTAGATCATATAAAAGGTCAGTTTTTAAATCTCTGTGTCCAAGATTTAATGTTTTTTTTATAGTATCAGCAACTTTTGTTCTAATTACTGCTCTGTTAACAAAAGCATAATTACTTGCTGCACACATACTTGTGTAGTATTGTTGCCCTGCTTTAGAATGAAAATCAAAATAAGAAAATGGAATTTTGTGTTCGCAGTTTTCAATAAAATCTGTTGCTATCTGGTGCCCAAAACCGCGAGAACCAGAATGAATCATAATCATTAATTGCCCTTTTGAGATTTTGTGAGTTTTACAAAACTTTTTATCAGAAATATTATCCACATAAACTAAATCAATAAAATGATTTCCCTCTCCAAGAGTTCCAACTTGAACTTTTCCTCTTTTTATTGCCTCTTTAGAAATGTGTGAAAAAGACGCAGATCTGTGACTTCCAAGATGATCGGTATATAATTTATCATACTTGTCTGCATAACTATTCTTGTAAGCCCACTCTAAACCTTCATAACAAATATCTTGAAGATCATTATTTGTAATCTTTATTCCATTACTCGAAAGTCCAATTGGAAGTTTAGTTAATTCTTTTAAAAGTAAAGAATACTCTTTTGTAGAAAAATCAGAAACAAAAAGATTTGTTCTAACAAGTGATACTCCACAATTAATATCAAAGCCAACAGCTTCTGGGCTAATTATTGGAAGATTATCAATTTCTGTTGCAAAAGCCGAACCTATAGGAACACCATAACCGACGTGAAGATCAGGAAAACCAATAGCCTCTCCATAAAGGTTAGGAAGTTTAGAAATATTATTTAATTGCTCAATTGCTTTTTTATCCAGAGTAGAAAATATAGAAGAATTAGATATAATTTTTATTTTATTTTTTCTGTCTAAAAAAATGTTCTTGCCAGTTATATTTAACATCTTTAACAACTGTTTACTTTTGTAATAACTACAAAAAAAAATTAATTAGAGTATTTAGCTTTTAAGCTCAATACCTATTTGCAGATCTGCTGGAACATCTACTCTCATTATTCTTCTAAGAGTTTTATCGTCAGCCTTAACATCAATTATTCTTTTATGAATTCTTAATTGATATTTTTCATATGTTTCAGTTCCACCACCAGAAACTCCTCTTCTTAATGGTACAACTAATTTCTTTGTTTTTAATGGAATTACTCCAGAATGTTTTACTCCACTTTTAGAAGCAACATCTAGTATTTCCGCGCAGAAATCTGTAACTTTTTTGTAATCCGTTCCTGTAACAATTACTCTTGCTGTTTGCATAATTTTTCACTTTATTTAAATATTAAAGAGAGTTACTTAACTCTCTTTTTAATCTCTTGTATTACACCTGCTGCAACAGTCTTACCCATATCTCTGATAGCAAATCTACCAAGTTGTGGATAATCCTTGAATGTTTCACAAACAAGTGGTTGTGTTGGTTTTATTCTAACAATTGCAGCATCTCCTGTCTTTAAGAATTTTGGATTCTCTTCAACTGTTGGTGCAACTTTTCTTATAAGTTCAACAATTGAACAAGACATTTGTGCGGTGTGTATGTGGAATACTGGTGTGTATCCTGCTGTAATTGCTGTAGGGTGGTTTAACACAATTATTTGAGCTAAGAAAGATTCAGCAACTGTTGGTGGATCGTTCTCTGGTCCTACAACAGAACCTCTTTTAATTGCTCCTTTATCTATGTTTTTAACATTGAAACCGATGTTATCTCCTGGTAATGCTTCAGGTAATTGTTCGTGATGTGCTTCAACTGTTTTTACTTGTGTTGCAATTCCTTCAGGCATTATAATTACTTTATCATTTGGTCTTAAGATTCCTGTTTCAACTCTACCAACTGGAACCATACCAACACCTTTAATTGAATAAACGTCTTGGATTGGTAATCTTAATGGCTTACCGGTTAATACTTCTGGTGCCTTGAAATTATTCATTGCTTCGATTAAGCAAGGCCCTTTATACCATGGCATTTTCTCTGATGGTTTAATTATGTTTTCTCCATTCCATGCTGAAATTGGTATAACAACATATTGATCATCTTTAAATTTACCTTTAAAAAGTGCAGCTATGTCTGTTTTAATTTTATTGAAGCCCTCTTCAGTATAATTTACTTCGTCCATTTTATTTACTGCAACAATTATTTGCTTAATTCCCATAACTTGTGCAAGAAATGCGTGTTCTTTTGTTTGGGACATTATTCCATCTTTTGATGCAACAACTAAAACAGCACCATCTGATTGAGCTGTTCCTGTAATCATGTTTTTAACATAATCTTGGTGGCCAGGTGCATCAATTACTGTGAAACTATATTTATCTGTATCTAATTTCTTATAGTTTACATCGATTGTGATACCTCTGTCTCTTTCTTCTTTAGTTACATCCATAAGGTAAGCGAATGCAAAGGTTCCTTTTCCTTTTTCTTCAGCTATTGCTTGTAACTTTCTATAATCTTGTTCGCTTAAGTTTTTTGTGTCATACATTAAACGACCAACTGTAGTGGATTTACCGTGATCAATGTGGCCAATGAAAACAACATTAATCTTTGGTTTTGGTGATGCCATACATTATTCCTCCGTTATTTTTATAATTAACAAATTTGTAAACTGCTAATATTTTTTTGCTTAAATCAAATATTTAGCTATATAATATATAGAGGGTAAACCTTTATAAAGGGATTATCTATGTATTCTAATTAAAGAGATATAAAAAAGTTAAAAATCAAAATATATATAAATAAATTATAGCTATTATATATATAATAAAATAAAAACAAGAATAATAAATGAACATAACTTTTATTCAAATAATAATTATTACGGTAATAATAATTATCTTTGGTATAGCTATCACTTACATTAATTTGAAAAAACACATGCACGCCCCAGTAAATCAAGAACAAAATGCTTGGCAAAAGATAGAAGGTCTAAATGATAAAAAAAAAGAACTAATTAGACAGAAGGAAGAAGCCTCTTTTAAATATGGTGCAAAAAGTATTAGTGACGAAGTCTATTCTAATACCTTAAAATTTATTACCACTGAATTAAATAAAATAGATACAGAAATTAATCAAGAGATTTCAAAATTAACTAACCTTCAAAAAACACAAGACACTGGAAGCGACATAAGATTTCAAAACATAAAACTTAAAGGCGAACTTAATGAAACAAAACTAGAAAGAGATAATTTAAAACAAAGAGTTAAGGAATTAGAAGAATTTATAAAAAATTTATCTGGTTCTAAAAATATTTCTGTTTCTGCTAATGAATCCATAAAAAATAAATACTACGAATTAATATTGGACAAATATAAAGATGAAATTAATGAACAAGAAAGAAAAACAATATCTCAAATAAAAGAAACTGTTTCTCCTAATGATTTAACAATAAGGGGAATTATTTCAAAATATAAGCCAGTTGGTTATGATTATAATAAAGACTATATTGATACTTTAAAAAAAGCATATAATTTTATAAAAAGCGAAATAGACGTTATTAAAACAGATCTAAAGATAATGTATTGGATGGATGCAACAACTATATTTAAAAATAAATATTGCGACGATCAAGATGCTGCTGCTTTGTTTTGTTCTATAATGCAAGGGTTAAATGATTATGATGCACAAGTTTATGTTGTTTTATTAGAGAATGAAACAACGCACTCGTTTGTTAAAACAAAATATAAAAATAATTATTATATATTTGATCTTTCCCAGAAATGTCCTTTTGAACTATATGTTTATGCTGATGAAACAAAATTGATTGAAAATTATAAATATAATGGAAATAAAATAAAAAAAGTAATATACAGATTTAATCAAAATGTATATGTTGATACAGAAGACTGATTTTATGAAAGATATAGAAATTACCAGCACCGCACTTTATTACGTTGTTGAAAAAATTAAGCCAGAGATAATTGGAGGATATGTTAATAATGTTCAATTAATTGATAGCTCAGATTATCTTTTGAAATTAAAAATACACAAACAAAAAACTAAAGAAATAATTATTGGATCTAAATTTCCTTTTATTTCAGAACATTCTTTGCCTGTTAATTCGAGCCCAGATGGCTTAATAAAATTTTTAAAAAAGAAACTATACAATCAAAGAATTCAAGAATTTACACAAGATAAAAACAACAGGGTTATTTATCTAAAATTAGATGATTATTTTTTAATATTTGAATTGTTTAGTAATTCTAATATCATTCTTACAGATTTAGAATTTACAATTATTACTTCTAAACAAAAAGAAGAATGGAAAGATAGAATAATTAAAAAAAATGAAAAATATATATTTCCGCAAAATAAAGACATTAAAGAAAAAACAATAAAAGAACTTGAAGAAGAAACAAATGAATTTGATATTAAAAAAACAATTAGTTATCTTGTAAAAGAATATAATGTTTCTCCAATATATTTACAAACAGATAATAAGACCGACGCAATAAAATTAGCAAAAAAAATATACAATTATAAATTTCCTTTAATAGATATAGAAGAAACCGAAAATAAGAAAACAATAATTGTAAAACAAAATAAAAGCGAATTATCAAAAGAAGAATTTTTTAAGCAAATCAATGAGCACTATATTGAAAATATTAAGATCGATAATGTAAAAGAAGAAACAACAAAGACAAAAAAACAAAATTCAATTCTAGAAAGTCAACTACAAACAAAAAAAGAATATCAAGAAATTGCAGACAAGCTTCAAAAAGAAGGAGAAGCAATTTATTCTTATTTTCAAACAATTGAAAAAATAAATGAACAGATAAGAATTGCAAGAGATAAAAAGATTCCAGAAGACGAAATAATTAAAAAATTAAATGACTATTTTTCAAAAAACCAAAATAAATTGAAGATCACAAAAATAAATCTAAAAGATAAAACATATACTCTTGATATACAAGAATAAATTATTTTATCTAGGGGGGTTATTTATTAAGTGTGGATAACCTTCATTCACACTTGGACTAATCGCCCAAATGCTTGAAAAATCCCAGCCGGTAAAAGTATTTTGGGTTTTCATTTCTATTGTTGTTTTTCCTTCCCCATCTGCACTTGTTAATTGACCTGAAGTATTCACATCCCAAAAATCATTATTAAATATCTCGCCATAATCTAATCCTACAAATCCGCCGACATCAGTAACTCCATTAACGGCGCTCCAAGAATAACAATTTGATATGCCTTCACCAGTAGATAACGTTGTTGCCCCTACAAATCCGCCAGTTGCACTATTCAATCCCGTAACTGAACAATCAGCATAACTGTTATCAATTCCCCTTGCACCATCATTTGCGCCACTAAAACCGCCTACATAATTCCCTAAACCGTATACTGCCCCTTTTGCAAAACAATTAGAAATATATCCCTTTATAATATTTTGTCCAACTAATCCGCCCACCATTGATCCAGCACCATATCCTTCAACATTGCCTTCAAAAGAACTATAAAATATAGTTCCCCCAGAATTAACTCCAATTAATCCACCAGTATTTGCGTGTCCTCCCCCCAACCCTGTAGCTTTAACATATCCATTAGCATAAGAATTAGAAATTACGCCCAAATTCGCCCCTGCTAAGCTTCCGATTAAAGTTTTGCCATATATGTTTGTATCATTTAATCCAAGATATTTTATTCCTGAATTTATGTCTGCAAAACCAAATAATCCTATATAATCTGTTCCTGGCCTGTTAATATATAAATTATTAATTACGTGATTTTGGCCATCAAAAATTCCTTTAAACTTGGTTGTTAAATTCCCTATGGGAATCCACCCGTTAACATCTTTTCTAGAAAAACATTGTAAATCAATATCTTTTCCAAGAGAATAATTCCAATCAAGATGTAATCTTACTGCATTTAGATCTTCTGCAGTACAAATGATTATTGGATCAACTTCTGTTCCTGTTCCTCCAGATGTACAAACCATTCCTTGATCTTTTGTTTTGATGTCAATGTATGTGTTTTCTGCCGTGATAAGTTGTATTGTAAGATCTGGAGTTGTTGTACTATATTCATAAAGACATGGAAGTTCTAAAACATTTAAGCTTGGAGATAAGACTACTGATTCTTCTAAAGCAATTGGTTCTGTCATTTCTGGAATGTTAATTACTCTGTAATGTGTGATGTTTATATCTTCTGTTATTTGATTTGGCGGAGAATAAGTAAATTGAACTACTCCGTCTTGTGCAGATTTTGGATAAATGAAATTTGTTGTGTCTGATGCTTTTAAATTTCCAAAATTATTTGTCTTGTTTAAACTATTTGTGGAAAATTCTTTTCCCCAAGTTAGAATAATTGTTACAAGAATAACTGAAACAACAATCAAAAGAATCGTTGCAATAAGTGGCTCAAGTGCCTTTCGTTTTTTTACTGCATAAAACATAAGTAGATAGTATTACAAAATAAATATAAATAAAACTAATTTTTTAAAATCCAATTAAGAAATAGAAATATATAATCTAAAGAAAAGAAACTTAGTTAAAAGTTCCTTGATCTTTTGTTAAAAGTTGTCTTTCGTCTATTACGAAAACATCTGAAACTGCCACAACACATTTGTATGGTATTTCAATTAAATTACCTTGAACATCTAATTGTTTTACAACTTTTGATGCTGGATCTATTTCAACTAATAAAGCTTCGACTTCTCCTGAAACTTCGTTAACCATTAAGTCAACTAATCTTCCGATATTATCTCCTCTATTTGTGATTAATTTTTTTGTTGCAAGTTGTCTTGCTATTGCGTATTTGTACATATTTGATAACCTCTCAATTTATTATTTATTTATTTTAATCTTAAATTTAATTATATAGTTAGCCAATTAGTTTATATATGTTTCTGTTTGTATTTGGGCGCATCAAACGATAGAAAAGTATAAAAAACAAACTATATTATTACTTGCCCATCTTGAATAAAAAAGTGCTTTTTAGATATAACTGTTATTAATCTTCCATTTCTGCTCTTATAGCTTAAGGTCTTTTTGTCTTTATCTACTGACACAACCTCTCCAAGCCACACACCGTATTTAGACACAACTGGAAGACCAACTAATAATTCTGTAATATCTTTAGTAATATCAAATACATCAGTAATCCTATGTAATACAAATAAGAATAAAGTCGAAAATATAATTACATAAATAAAAGAAATAAATTCTATTTCTCCTAGCATAAACTGTAAAGAAAGATCTAAAATACCAGAAAATACAAATACAGCAATTAATGCAAATATTGCTTGACCTAACTTGTAAAGGGCCCTTAAATAAACCAAATCGATTATGTTACCAACAATATAGAAAGCAGCACATAACACTAAATATAATAATACGGCTCTTAAAACGAATACAACCCTTTGCCAAAATATAAAGCTAGAGTTTGCGATAAATAGATTAATCCCAGTAACTCCTGCAAATATTAAGAAAAATAAACTTGCAATATAGAATGGAAAACTTATTCTTGTAATTGAAAATCTAAAGAATATTGTTTTAATAAAATTAATTAATTTAACATCTAGATTAAATCCCCTCATTAAAAAATAAACTCCTAAAACCAAAGCCAATATCTGAAATGCAAGGGCCTTGAAAAAGAAAAATAATAATAAAACAACTGCAGGGATACCAAATATTATTCTTGAAAATGCTGGATCGTTTATTGCTTTCTTTACAGTATAAAACATACTTTCTATTGCTTTTGATTGTTTAACTATAACTAGCTCTTTTGAGATAATTGGACCAAAATTTTGCAATATTGGTATTACTTGATCATCTTCTGCGCCATCTGTAACAAAAACAAATGCGCTTGCTGGAAATTCTTCTAAAACGGATTTTAATTGCAAAGAAATGTTTTTATCTGCAAAAAATAAATTTTCTTTAGAGTGCCCAGTCAAACTTGCAATCTCAACAACATAGTCTTTTTTTAAATCAGCATATTTTTTTAATGCCGCAAAAATTGCATTTGCGTCTGATTCTTCTGGATCTTTTAAAATCAAATCATTTGCTAATTTTAAATTATTATCATAACCTACTATTGGCCCAGAAATTCCTAACAATTTACCGATATCATTATCTCTATCAACTGTAAGAATAAGTAATCTTTCTTGATTAGTGTGTTTTTCTACTAAAACATCTTCATCTGGTTTTTTCTTCAAAATAACAACACCATTATAAATTGTTTTATATATTTATTATTTATTAATTATAATTAATTAATGTTAGTTTGTAATAATATATATAAATAGTAATATACAAAAGTATTTATAATAATATCTTAAAAGAAAGAAAAAAAATGAACGAGCAGAAAACCAAAAATATTTTCTTTACAATGATTGTTTTTATTTTATTTGGGATAATTACCTTATTCTTAATTGCAAATGAAACACTTAAGCAAATAATCTTAATTATACTAATTATTGCTGCACTTATTTATTTATTGTTTATTTCAGAAACTATTTTACAACTTAAAGACTACGAAAGAGCGGTGATTTTTAGATTTGGAAAAGTAAATAGAGTCGGCGGTCCAGGTTGGACTATTGTTTTACCATTTATTGAAAAGCCAACACACGTTACATTAAGAACACAAGTAATTGATGTTCCAACACAACAAATTATAACAAAAGATAATATAAGAGTAACAATTGATGCAATACTTTTCATATCTGTAGATTCTGCAAAAGAAAGTGTAATTAATTCTGTTGTTAAAGTTGAAGATTATAAAAAAGCGGCTACTTTCTATGTAATTGCAATGCTTAGAGATATCTTGGGTGAATTTGATTTAATAGATGTAATATCTAGCACCGAAAGCATAAACAAAAGACTTACAGAAGCACTTAAAGGAGTAGCAAAAGAATGGGGAATAAAAATAAACTCTGTTGAAATAAGCGATATTCAAATACCTGATGAAATTGTTGAATCAATGCACAAACAAAAGGCAGCAGTTCAGAAGAAACTTGCAATATTTGAAGAAGCAGAATCTGAAAGAGCAAAAATTAATGCAATTAGAGAAGCAACAGAATCTTTATCTGATAAAACAATATTATACTATTATATTAAAGCACTAGAGAAAGTTGGAGAAGGACAATCTTCAAAGATTATTTTTCCAATGGAACTTACTAATCTTTTAGGGTCAATTTCTGATAAAATAAATTCAGGGAAAACCCCTAAAATTACTAGAACAGAAAAAGAAAAACTTACAGAATATCTTCCTTTAATTCAAAACTATCTTGAAAATACAAAAAGAAAAAAATAATTATTTGAATTTTTTTATAAAATTTTTTTCAAATAATTCTAATTTTTTAAAATTAGATTCTAATTTTTCATTTGATATATCTATTAACAATTTTAAATAATCATCAGGAACTAATTGCTTATTATCAATCTTTACTAATGTAGAAATATATACTGTATTAGTTACCTCGCAAGTAAACCGGCCATCTTTTGCACTAATTATCCCTGCTTTTTTTAACCCGTGGTCTCTGCAAAAATCAAGTATTTCTTTTGCCTTATCGTAATCTTTTGTTGCGAAATGAAAAATAAATGGTTCTACCTTTAACCAAAGATATCCGTCTTTAAAATTATCAATATCTTTTTTTATCTCATCATAAGTTACTAATCTGTGATATCTATTTTCAAATTCTGAAAATTTCTTGTTTTCGTCTTTATCTCCGTGTAGTAATAAAAGACGACCAGAACAACTGCTTGATGTGTAGATGTCTGGAATCTTAACAACATCTAATAAAAATGGAATAACTGGAGAATCTACTAATCCTTTATCCATTGCATCTTTTAATGTTTGTGTGTGGTGCTTCTTTAACATCTTAAATCTAGCGTCAGTTATGTCTTGAGTCATTATAATCACATTAATTAGGTTTATAAACAATTTAGTATATATTATATATAACAAAAATAATATATATTAGTAAGAAAAAGTGATATTTATGTACAAAAAATTAATGATTTTTATATTCGGTTTATTTATTATACCTCAAATCTTTTCATTGCAAATGCTTGAACCAGTAATGGTTGATTTAGAGTATAACGATTCTGTAGAAATCGGGGTTGTTGCACCCGGAGAATATTTTTTACTTAGTTTTTTCTTAGATGAACCAAATCAATACGATACAATTGCAACAGACGGATTTGGAGCAAACTATATCTCTTTTGAAAACACACAAACAACAGGAGAAAGTATCTATACGGTTGCAAGAATAAATGATAATGCCTCCGGAGAAAAGCAAATTAAAATTATTTTAAAAAATAAAACAACAGGAAATACAGTAGAGATATATTTAAAGGCAAGAATCGAAAGTAATGTTATATCTACTTTTGTTCTGCCATATGATAAGAATAGTAAATTCGGAGAAACAAAAGATATTAAAATAAAAATAATAAACAAATCTATTACAACTAAAAAAATTACAATCTCTTCTAATCTTCCAGCAACGTGGTTTGAATCAAAAAATAAATTAAATAAAGAGAAGGTTGTTTATTTGCAACCTGCTGGAACAACAGAAGTAACTTATTCTTTTATTCCAAAAAATATCGGGGAGAAAGAAATTGAATTGTATATCTATACTGACTTTGATGAAACACAAGTTAATAACTTTACTCCAAACTTTTTGAAGAAAATAATATATGAAAGAAATGAAGAAAAAGTAAACATCTACGTATTAAAGAATCTTAGTGCATTGTATGGATCAAACTTATATAATTTTCCAACATTTGGATTAAATTCAATTCCAGTATATTTCTTCAATAATGTTGTTAGAATAATTACAAGTTAAATTCTATGAACACGAAATATAAAACTGAAATTATTAAGTTCTTCACGGATTGTATAAATAAGAAAATCACAAAACAACAATTTGAAAATAAAAAAGTTGAATTTTCTAAAAAATACAAACTTAAAAAACTTATATTAACTTCAGATGTTTTTATGGCTCTGGGTATTACTAACCCTCCTGAATTTCTAATTACTAAACCGACTAGGACTCTTTCAGGGGTCACTATTGTTGCAATTATGACTAGGCCAGGAGATTGTCCGGGTAAATGCATCTATTGCCCTAATTGGAGTAATGCGCCCAGAAGCTATACCGGATTTGAACCTGCTGCTCTTAGGGCTAAAAGAAATAATTTTGATCCTAAAAAACAAATAAGCGACAGATTAAAGCAATTAAAAAATACTGGGCACCCCATTAACAAAATTGAACTTATTGTTATGGGCGGGACATTTCCTGCAACTGATGTGAAATATCAAGATGATTTTGTTAAAGGCATCTATCAAGAAATTACAGATTCTAAAGAAAAAGACCTTATTAAACTTAAAAAAAAAGCAATGACTTCCAAAAACAGAATAATCGGAATAACTTTTGAGACGCGCCCAGATTTTTGTGACAAAGAAACAATAAAAAGACTACTTGATTTTGGGGGTACACGTGTTGAATTGGGGGCACAAATAATAAATGAAGATGTGCTGCTTAAAATTAACAGAGGACACGGGGTTGATGCAATTATTAATGCAACTCAAGATTTAAAAGATGCGGGATTTAAGGTTTTATATCACGTAATGCTTAATTTGCCTGGAAGTAATTACGAGAAAGACTTAGAATCATTGAAAGAAATATTTACTAATCCTAAATTTAAACCAGATATGATTAAGATATATCCTTGTCTTGTCACTAGTGGAACAAAATTAGAAAAAATGTATTATGATAAGAAATATGAACACTATGGCTTGGATAAAACAGTTAAGTTAATTGCAGATATAAAAGAAATGGTGCCGCCATGGGTAAGAATAATGAGAATACAAAGAGATATTCCTGCAGATAAAATAATTGCAGGAATTAAAAAAAGCAACCTGAGACAACTTGTAGAAGAAGAACTAAAAAGAAGAGGAACAAGATGTAATTGTATAAGGTGCCTAGAACCGAAAAGCCAATTAAAATCTATAGCAAATTATAAAATAGAAGTTACAGAATATGATGCCCAAAAAAGCAAAGAATATTTTATTTCTGCAAAAAAAGGTAATTATCTTCTTGGTTTTATTAGATTAAGATTTCCATTTAATACATTTATTAAACAAATAGATAAGAAAACAAGCATTATTAGAGAACTTCATGTTTATGGGCAAACAACTAATTTTGATGACCAAAACATACAACACAGAGGGATTGGAAAGAAATTACTTAAGAAAGCAGAAGAAATTTCTTTGAAAAACAAATATACTAGGGTCGCAGTTATTAGTGGTGTAGGCGTAAGAGAATATTACAAGAAACAAGGTTATAAATTGATTGAACCATATATGATTAAGGAGCTAAAAAATGAGCGAAAATAAAGACTTATTACTGAAAATGCTTGCTGATGAACCTAAATTATATAATATAATTAATTCTAAAGAACATTTATTAGTTTTGGAAATACTTGAAAAAGACAATAAAAACTTTCAATTTATAAAAAATGTGCTAGAGAAAGATATATATATTAAGAAAGATATAATAATATATAATATATTAGATAGTTTAATTGACAACGACCTAATAAAAAAAATAAAAGTAAACGAAAGTGACATTTATTTTCTTACAGAAAAAGGAAAGAGTTTCTTGAAACTCTTTAAACAAACTAAACAAGAATTTAGTTTGATGTGATTAAAAAGGTGGAATAATGAAGGCATTTTTAGGAATATTAAGCACAGGAAAAGGCACTTGGGGGCAGGTTGCTCACATTATAGATAATGTTGAGTATGATAAAGTGTATCTTATTTCAAATGAATGGGCCCAAGATAAATTTAATTGTACTAAACCAATAAATTGGATTATAATAGACCCAAGAAAGGGATTAAGTGAAATTATGGCAGATTTAGAAAAACAAATACCGACAGATGCAAAAGAAATTGATCTTAATATACATTCTGGTAGTGGTAAAGAACACAGTGCTGTTTTAGCATTACTTTTACAGAAGAAAGTTAAATTTAATATTATTACAATAAATGCACAAGGAATTGTAAAATATTAATTTTTACATTCTTTTTTCTTATTTTTACAAAAAAATGAACAATGCATCTTTATATTTCTAAAAATCTAGAAATATTTGATGAAAAAAATAATAATCTTCTTACTTATATTAAGTATAGTTCTACTTAGTGGTTGTTTAGATGTTATATCAACAAGACAGAAACAACTTTGTAAATCAGCTACACACGAATCTAATACTTCTATTTTTGAATGCACAAAAACAAGCGAGTGCTTCAAGAAAGTTAATTCTGCTGGATTAAATGTTTCTGATAAATTAGATTTGAATCTTAAAAATCAATTTTTAATATATAAAAATAATATATCTTCGGCTATATTTTACTTTAATTCAGCACATAAAAATATTCAAAAAATAAATGATTTCTGTTCTGGAGAGAAAGATGTAGAAATAATTAAGAATATGAATGAATTGTTCTTTAATATTTCAAAAATTTTTGAATATCAAGACAAATCCTGGCAGAAGAGCATTGAAATTTTAAAAGATTATGCAATATTTCTTAAAGAAAATGGGGTAGAAGAGATACCTGAAGAAAAGATATATGATTCTTATGTGATTATTAACCAAAATATTAACGAATTAAGATCTGAAGAAAATTTAACCTCAAATTATGTTTCTTTACTCAAAATAGAATCTAAGAATGCAAATGAACTTGCAAAAAAATTTGGATTTAATCAAAGCTATATGACCGAATATGGATATGTCGATCTTTATGCTTATTATTCAGAATATATTGAAAATCCTAAAAAAGAAATAAAATTGCCTTTAATTTCTAAATCAAGTAATTATGTTTTTGCAAGATTGTCTACTATTGAGAATTTTATTAAAATAAATACTAATCTTTCCGGAGCAGACAACTATAATTTATATATTTTATTTGATAAAGAGTTTGGGGCACAGGACTCTTTATTTACTATGTTTATAGAACTAAATAACGAAATTAGTGAAAATCTAGATCAAATATTTATCACCATTAACGATTATGAAAAAAATATACTGGAAAATATAGATTATCTAGATGAAGAACACAGACTTGAATTTCAAAGATTAAATTATATGTATAGTCACGATAATATCGGATTCGGAAATTATCTTGCACAATTAAAAATAATAGAATCTATAATTTTAGAAAATAAAAATATCGAAGAAGAAACTAATCTAGAAATTGCAAATAAAATTTCTGCGTGTGATGAGATTGCTAAAGAAGCTAAATCTTACAATAATAATTATTTTAAAAAACTATTAACTGATTATTATGCAGAAGAAAATTTGTTACGCAAAGAAGAACACTGTAATAAACTAAAGAACAGTTTAGATCAAAAGGATTGCTTTTTTATTTATACTTCGGCCGTAGAAATTGGATTAATAGAAAACGTGTCCGATCTAAACGATTTTGAATGCAAAGATATAATTAATCAACTTAATTACGAATTAGAAGATGATGATCGAATTTTGCTTTTCAGAAAAATAATACTAGAATCTAAAAATCTATTAGCTGAATTAAAAAAATTAGAATTAGATTTATTTGAAGAATTGGCGATGATAGAATTAAACGAGAAAACAAATGATTACTATAACAAAAGCAATATCGAATTAATCTTAGATATAGATAAAACACTAGCTGATGCTTTAGAAAGTAATAAAAAAATAAAAGAGTTATTAGAAACGACAGTAATTAAAGATATAACTAAGAATGCAATATTAGAGTATAACTCCAATGAAATTTTTTTAAAAATTAATAACAAAACTAACAAAACCCTGGATATTTGTGTGGAATTAAATATTAACGACATTGTATCTTTGACAGACGACCTTCAATTTTCTGGTGGGCTGGCTTGTATTGAAAAATTATATTCTGGAATAAATTATTTTAAAGTAAAATATGAAAATCAGAGAACAATAAAAACCATTCTTTTAGAATTAGATTTAGAGTGGGGGTTGTATGAAACAACCATAGAAAATAAGGTGCTTAATTTACCTGACACATTATTTCTTGGACAAATTTTGATATTAGACCCCGTTAAATATGAATTAGATGAAAACCTATGTGTGCATTATCTTACAGAATCTAAAAATAAAATATTATATACCAAAAAAACATTGTCTAAAACACAAATAAACATAACCACGAACAAAAATTCAAACGATTATTTACTAACAGACATTTTTAGATTAAAAAATATGACCTCTGAAAAGATTTGTAATAAAATTATTTTGATAAAAGATTGCTTTGATTGTATAACTTTATTAAAAGAAAATGGCCTTATAAAACCAACAAGAATAGAAAATGGGCACTTAAAAAATGAAACTTGTTTTGAACCCTATGAAGAAAAATTATTTGAATTAAATAAAATAATAAGTACCGGTTCGATTATTGAAGACATAGATGACACTAGGTGGAAATTAAATTCGCTTTTAAATTGCGAATTTGAAGAAATAAGACAAGAAGGTAAGCAAAAACAACAAATTTTAGAAAAAATAAATGTTGATGATTTAACCGTTGATGCCATTACTGATTTCTATAAATTAAAAATAGAAATAGATAAATTGCATCAAGATTATTTGTTATTAGTTTCTAAATTAGAAAATGTGAATTTAATATTGTCTAAATTAATTTTGTTAAATTTAAATTCTGAAGAAAAGAAAATATTTGAAGAAATAGAAAACAAGAAATTTACAGACATTGAACAAGCATTTAAGAACGCGACAAATCTTTATTCTGATGTTTTAAATCGTATAGATTCTGAAGAAGGCATATATAATTCAGATTTTAAAAATAAAATAAATAAATTAATTGAAGATGGGCGAATCGCGGGCGTTATAGACGAATCAGAAATTAATAAATTAAATTCGTTGTCATTTAGAGAATCAGAAATTAATGAATTTAAAGTATTAGAAGAAAGAATAAATAATAAAATTCAAGAAAAAGCAAAAAATGTTAATGAAATAATAGGAAATCTAAAGGGCCTAGACATTAAAGAAATAAACAAAACTATAGAAGAGATAGAATATCTTTATTCTAATATAGACTTAAAAGAACTTTACAATGTAAAATATTACCCGCCAGTAACATTATTAGACACTGAAAGACTAAAGAAAAAGAAAGATTATCTTCAAACAATTAGTTTTATGCAAAGCGCTTCTAAATTTGAAACAAATTACAATGAAGAGGATTATCTTGCTTCCATTAAAAACCTAGATGCCTCTGCTCTTGAAAGACTTATCGATATAAATAAGGAATATCAATTGTTAAAATCTGGATTAACCCAAATAAAAAAAGATGCAAATACTGAAATTGTTTCATTAACTAAATATAATAAAACCAAAGATACTGGTATTAAACAAACTATATTAGATATTAGATCAGAATTTGATAAGGGAAACTATCTTTATTCAATTTATTTAATTAGAATTTTAAATCAGCCCGTAATTATGCCAAAAAAAACAAACTATCAAGTTTTTGTGCTTTTGGGGCTTGTTTCTGTAATTTCTGTTGGATTTTTAAAATTTAACAAAAAAAAGAAAAAACTTAATTCTGAAGAAAAGAAACAAAGAATATTGAGGCAATATTGATTCTATTCTAACCAATAAGATATTTAAATAATTACTATATATTATATATATACTTAAATATGTGAATGCTATGATTAAAAAAATAATTACTTTATTATTGGTTTTATGCTCTTTAAATATTGTTTCAGCTAGTGTGTTGGATCAAAGAGATTTTATAGACTCTGGAGATTTTAGTATTGAAAGAGGCAATACATTATGTAAGACTTACGAATTTGATAAATTAAACTATACGGATAACTCCGAAATAATATTTAATTTAATCATAGAAAATTACATTTCTACAAAAGCAGATTTAGATATTAATGTTTCTTTAAACGGAGATTTAATTAAAACAATTATTGGCCAAGATTTATTAGAAGAAAATATAATATATATTAATGAACCAATGATTGAAAAAAATAAATTAAATGTGTGCGTAAAAAATAATGCATTACCTAAAATCACAATATCCAAGAAAAGCACAATTGGCACTTATCTTTTAGGGAATATCAGAGAGGGTGTTGATTTCTATCAAAAAGTTTTAACTAATGAAACCTATAGCAGTTCTCTTATTCCTATAGAAGTTTATGTTTATAATAGTGGCCAAGATTCTTTAAATATTAATCTTAATTATGCTAGTGAGACTTTTTTGAAAAATTCAAATCTAGAAACTGTGTCTGGACAAACAAATTATTATGGAAAAATTGATGCAGGACAAACAATAACAATAAAGTATTATTTAAAAACAAATAAAAATTTAGAATTTTCAACACCAAGGGCTGAATTAAAATATATAGATGATTTTGGAACAGAAAATACACTTTATGCTAAACAAGAAATAATAAATGTTACAGAAAATCAAAATAAAATTGAAGTTTATGTTGATTTGGAAAAAAATGCACTTGTTAATGAATCAAAAACAGGCAAAATTATTTTAAAAAATATATCTCAAACAGATATTAAAAATGTAACAATAGAGACTAATTTCGATGGAAAAATTATTGTATCCCAAAGACAAATTCCGGTTTTAAGAAAATTCGAAGTTACTGAGATTCCTTTTGAAATAACAACAGATGAAATTAGAGAATATACCTTTACTGCCACCGTTTATTATAATCTAGGAGAAAAAGAAAACGGAGTTAATTCTCAAACCATTATAATCAATGCAGCAAATAAAAAAGACTATGTTAAAGAAACCATTGGTGTTTTTTTAATAATTGCAATTGCAATATACATTTGGCTTGTAAGATTGTAATTATACAATCCTTTTAAACATTTTTTCTAATTCTTTTTTATTATATATTAACATTGTTGGTCTACCGTGCGCACAAATTGCTTTGTCTTTGCATTCTTCTAATTGTTTAATTAGATTAATCATTTGAGAAATAGATAGCGGGTCGTTTGCTTTAATTGATTCTTTACAAGACTTTAACTTTAAAATTTTATCTTTTATTTTATCTAATTTTTCTTTAGGATTCTCTTCTATATCTTTTATAATCTCATAAAAGAAATCTATTGTAAAGTATCTTTCTAAGAATTCAGGTATTGTAATTAAGTAAATTTTCTCATTATCTTCTTGAATAATAAACCCCAGATTCTTGAAAAGAGGTTGATTATTTAAAATAAATTCTTTAGTTTCTAAATCCAGATTTATAAGCTCTGTTGGCGCAATTAAATTTTGAACTTTTACATAATCAGAAAAATACTCTCTGTTTTTTTCTAAATTAATTCTTTCTTCTGCTGCGTGTTGATCTATAAGCATCATGCCTTCGTCTATTTCACAAACAATAAATGTGTTTAAGATTTGCCCTAAAATGGATTTTATTTTTTGATTATTTAATATAAGTTCTTTCTGTGGCAAAACAGATATAATTGGCTTATATCTAAAATCCTCTATTTTATCTTGCAATTGTGCTGGAGAATTATTTTCAAAATAATAAGATTGCTGATTATTAACGGTCTCGGAATTTTCTAAAAAAGAGGAAATTGTGGTTGTGCTTTTTAACTCTGGAATTTCTTGATTTGAAAAAATTTTATTTAATTCTTCTTTTAATTGACTAATGAAAACAAATTCGTTTTGAATTCTTATTGTTCTTTTTTTCGGGTGCACATTAATATCTAACGATTTAGAATCCAAATCAAAGAAAAGAACAAAAAATGGTTTTTGCTGAATCATCAAATAATCTTTATATGCCTCGGCGATTTGCTTGTTTATTTGTGGACTAAAAACAGGTCTTTTATTTATATATAAAAAATTATTTGGAAAATAAAAATAATTAGTTGGTTTACATAGAATACCTGATAATTTAAATATTTTATTTTCTATATTTAGTGTGATTGTTTTAGAGACTATGTCTTTACCAAAAACTTGAATATACCTGCCAACGCTTGTTGTTCTTGGAAAAATTTCATTTTTCTTTTCAGAAATAAATTGAAATTTAATGTCTGGATTTAATAATACAAATTCCAAAAAAGTATTGTAGATTTTTGAAAATTCAGTAAAAAGAGATCTTAAGAATTTCTTTCTTACCGGGATATTATAAAATAAATCTTTAACTATTATTGTTGTGCCTCTAGAAAAAGGTATTTCTTTTATTGAATTATTTTCTAAAATATACCCTATTCCATCTTCATTATCAGAACTTTGTATTTTTAATTTACTTACTGTGTTAATACTTGATAATGCTTCTCCTCTAAATCCAAAAGTTTCTATTGAATAAAGATCATCTATTTTTTCTAATTTGCTTGTCGCATGTCTTTCTATTGTTAATGGTAAATCTTCTTTAGATATGCCTGTTCCATCATCCTTTATTTCAATTAAATCTATTCCTGAATTCTTTATTGATAAAGTTATTGATTTTGCTTTTGCATCAATTGCATTTTCAATTAATTCTTTGATTATGTCTGCAGGACACTCTATTACTTCTCCTGCACTAATTAAATTAATTGTTTCTTTTTCTAGTTTTTTTATCATAATTTATCAATCATCTTTTTGATTCAAGCTAGATTTTATTATTTTACCAGGGGTTTTAAGAAAAGAGTCATTTTCTAAATCCCTTTGAATTACCTGTGCTTTTTCTATTATTTCTTTGTTGATCCCTGCAAGCCTTGCAACCTGTAAACCGTAACTTTTGTTTATTCCGCCCTTTTGAAGCTTATGATAGAAATGAAGAGAATCTCCTTCTTCTTTTGCAGTTACATGGAAATTATTTATTCCTGCATATATCTCTTCCATTTTGTTTAATATGTGATAGTGTGTTGCAACAAGAGATTTACATTGTGTTTTGTTATTTAGATAATCTACTATTGACCAGGCTATACTTATACCATCAAAAGTACTTGTTCCTCTTCCAACTTCATCTAAAATTACAAGGCTGTTTTTTGTTGCATTATTAATAATATAAGCAACTTCTGACATCTCTACTAAAAACGTACTTTGCCCTCTTGAAATATCGTCTGATGCTCCGATTCGTGTAAATATGCCGTCTATTTTTCCGATTTTGGCAAAAGACGCCGGTATAAAAGAACCAGTGTGTCCAAGAATTAGTGCAATACACACACTTCGCATATAACTACTTTTGCCAGCCATATTTGGACCAGTAATAATCATTGTTCTATTATTAGAATCTAATACACAATCATTTGGTATAAATGAAGTTTGTTGCTCAATTAAAGGGTGCCTTAAATCTTTTAAGATTAATTCGTCAGTATGTGTGTGTTCTGGAGAGATATAATCGTATTGATTACCAATAAATGCAAAAGAAAAATATTCGTCTAAAGAGCCAAGTAATGTTGCTGTCTTTTTAATCTCTTCTTGATGAATTATTATTTGCTTACAAACGTCTGTAAAAATATTAAATTCTAATTCTTCTCTTCTTTCTTTTGCGTGTAACACCATAGATTCTTTTTCACTTAATTCTTTGGTGGTGTATCTTTCACAATTAACTAAAGTTTGCTTTCTGTCAAGATAGTCAGGAATATTTGTTGTTTGAGCTTTTGGTATTTCTATGTAATATCCAAAAATTTTATTAAATTTTAACTTTATAGATTTAATATTTGTCTTTTGTTTTAATTCTGCTTCATATTCTAATAGCCAGGAATTTGTTGTTTTATTAATATTAACTAAATCAAAAAGCTCTTTAGAAAAACTTGGTTCAATAAAGCCCCCTTCTCTTACACTTATTGGCGGCTCATTAATAATTGCAGAATCAATTAATTCTACAACTGCATTTAAATTAGATAGGTTGTTTCTTATTTCTTGTAATTTAATTGATTCGGTTTCTTTTAATATTACTCTTAGGTTTGGAAGAACTTCCAGACTTTGTTTTAAAGCAATTAAATCTCTTGGATTTGCATTTCCAAATCCTATTTTACTTATGATCTTGTCTAAATCACCAATATAAGATAATTGCTGCTTTAATTCCTCAATAATAAACACATTTTCTTTAATTGCTTTTACTGCTTCATTAATTTTTATTATTTCTTCTTTGTTTGTTAATGGGTGCAATAAATCAAAATACAATTTTCTATAGCCCATTGCCGTTCTTGTTTCGTTAATTAAATCAAATAAACTATTTTTTTGTTGTTTATCTCTTATATTAGAAACAAGTTCTAAATTATTTACGGTCTTATTATCTAATCTTATAAATTTGTTAAGATTGTATTGTTTTATTTCAGAAATATATTTAAGATCAGAAAATTGCGTATCTTTAAGATATTTTAATGCATTATAAGAAGAAAGAATTATTTCATTTTTGTCTACTAATCCAAAAGCAGCTAAAGATTTAGTATTGAAATGCTCTAATAATTTATTTGCGGATTGTGCAACATCTTGATTATCGGTGTAATTTATAATTACGTTTGGAATTGTTCTTTTAATATTTTCAATTATACTAAAATCATTTAAAATATTTTTAGATAAAATAATTTCTTTTGGTTTTATTAAAAGAAGCTCATTTAATATTTCGTTAAAATTATCAAAAGAATTAATTTTGAATTCTCCTGTTGTTATATCTACTAGAGAAAAACCAAATAATTCTTTTAATTTAACAATAGAACAAAGATAATTATTTTCATAACTGTCTGTAAATAGTGTGCTTGGTGTGATTATTCTTGTTACTGCTCTTTTTACTAATCCTTTTGCAAGCTTTGGATCTTCTATTTGTTCGCAGATAATTACTTTCTTCCCGTATTTTATTAATTTTGTAATATATGGATCAATAGAATGATATGGAATTCCTGCAAGCGGTGCTTCTGTTTCTCCTTTGCCTCTTTTTGTTAAAGTAATGTTTAATAATTGAGAAGCAATTTTAGCATCATCGTAGAACATCTCATAGAAATCCCCTGCTCTAAATAATAATATTCCATCTGGGTATTCTTTTTTAGTTTCCAGATATTGTTTCATCATTGGGGTTAGATTTTGTTTTTCCATCTGCTTTTCTCTTTGTTTAAAAAAAGTTATGAGATCGGTGGGATTTGGACCCACGACACATAGGTCTTCAGCCTATTGCTCTCCCAGGCTGAGCTACGATCTCATTAGAGAAATTTGAGCCCGATGGGATTTGAACCCACGACACCAAGATTAAGAGTCTTGTGCTCTACCAAGCTGAGCTACGAGCCCAAACTACATTATTCTGAACCTGGAGGGATTTGAACCCTCGACACCGGGATTAAAAGTCCCGTGCTCTACCAAGCTGAGCTACAGATCCATAATATTTTCTTTGGTCGAATAACAATAGCTTATTTAATTAAATAGGATAATATAATATTTATGACTCAAAATGTTTATAAACTTACTATCTTAAGATTAGATCACCGTCCTTTTAGAGATAAACGAATAACCACACATTGTGCTTTAGTTTCTAGGGCTTTTGGGGCTAAAAAATTTTATTTTTCTGGGGTTGAAGATAATACTATATTAGAAGTTTTAGAAAAAATTAAAGCAAAATGGGGCGGGGATTTTGAAATGGAATTTATTGAAGAACCTTTAGAATTTGTTAAAAGTTTTAAAGAAAACAACGGAGTTGTTATACATTTGACAATGTATGGTAAAAATATTGTTGATGAAATAGAATCTATTAAAAAAATCACAAATAAAGAAATATTATTAATTGTCGGTGGTTCTAAGGTTCCAAAAGAATACTATGAACTTGCAGATTATAATGTGGCTATTGGAAATCAACCACACAGTGAAGTTTCTGCTCTTGGTATAATCTTATATATGCTTGATAATAATTGTCTTATAAAAGAATTCAAAGATACTAAGATTAAAATAATTCCAAGTAACACTTATAAAAAAGTAATTAATTTATAAGTAGTTTGGTACTTAATTATATTATAATTCTAATTTCTGAAAAGAGGGGTAAACTGTGAGTCTTAATAAATTAAAAAAAGAAATACTACTTGATAAAACAACAAAACAGCATTTAGAACAAATCGCTGGTCCTTTGGCTCCAGAAATTATTAAAATATATGATGCTGAAAAAACATTTTCCCCAGAAGAAATTGCTGCTAAATTAAAAAAAAAAATTACAAATATTAGATCTACATTAAATAGCCTACATTACAGAGGAATTGCTTGTTATAAGAAAGTTAGAAATCAAAATAATATGTTTGAGTTTTATTGGGAAATAAAGTTCAAAAAAATCATAGAAATTATTATTGAAAGTGAATTAGAAACCTTAAAACAATTAGATGAACAAATAAATCAACAACAAGGAAGAGATTATTTCTTTTGCCCTAAAAAATGCATAGAAGCTCCTTTTGAAGTAGCTGCTGCTTATAATTTTAGGTGCCCTAATTGTGATAAACCGCTTGAGATGCAAGATTCTAAAAAATCAAATGAACAACTTAAGAAAAAGAAGACGCAAATTACTAAAACCGTAAAAAGATTACAAGAAATACTTGGTAAAATTGAAGACAAAACCACAGGATATATCTGCGATTAAAATTTTCTTTTTTTATTTTAATGAATACATTTTATTTATATAAGTTTTGTATTATATATATATTATAACCTTCAAGAATTTCTTTATTTAAAATTACATAATTAATTTATTTTATATAAAAAAATAATAGCGGGGTGGGGCAGTCTGGAGTGCCCGTCGGGCTCATAACCCGAAGGTCGATGGTTCAAATCCATCCTCCGCTATTTTCTAATTTCTTAAAATTATTATTCTATAAATTGATTATTTCTATTAAAAAATATTTGATGAAAAACACTAAATCTTGGACAAATTTAGATAATAATTCGAGGACTTAAATTTTAGTTAATATCCCTTAAAATTACTTTATTTTATAAATTAAGACATTTAATCTAATTAAAAACACAAATGGGGTTTTTTTACCTATTAAATTAAAATTAAACAGATTTAATTGCTTTTTTATCTGGTAATTACTAAAAATTAATGGTAATTACTACTAATTTTTTACGTAATTACTTATATAAAAATTTAGTTTATACATAATAATAATTATAATATGTCTTATAAAAATAATCTCTACATAGTAATTACTGTAATGACCAAAACAAGGCAATTATAATTACTGTAATTACCAATCTATTTATAATAATTACGGTAATTACTATATTATAGTATGAGCAATCTATTTACCAAATTATTATCTAAATTAGGAATAATTAAAGACAAAAAAAAAGATAATAATTATACAAAAACTTATGAAGAAACTATTAAACAAAATGATAATCATACAAATAATTTAACCAATCTAAAATACAATTACGAAAACAATCAAACACAGTCTAATCAGAAAATAATAGAACAACAACCCACATTAAATTATAATCAAAATATAAATTCTAAAATTGAAATTAAAGAAACAACAAAGATTTATGACATAACGAGAATTGATAAAACAAAAATAAATACTATTTGGGATATAATAAAAGCAAAAGAAAATACACAAGCAGAACACATATTAAATTGTCTCCCTGAAGATCAATGGATTGATATGGAAGAATTAAAACAAAGAATTAAACTTCAATATAATATAGAATACCAAAATGAGAAAAGTTTATATCCTTACATAAAAACATTAACTGATATTAATCTTATAAAACTAAATAATGCAGGAAAGAAAAGAACTTGGAAGAAAAATATTATTTTGATTGAAAAAGAATAATTTATTAATTAAAAAATTAGATGATATTTTCTTTTTCATCTTGTTTGATTTCTTCTTGTTCTTTTATACTGTTATTAACTATAATTGTATTAACATTATTTGGATTCTTAATATTATTAAATTTATCCTTAATAATATTTATTTTATTTATAAAATCTAAAATTAATTCAGATTTATTTTTGCATTTAACAAACCAATCACTTGAAATAATATTATTTAATTTATTTATTAAATTATCTTTATTTGCTTTTTTGTATTTAGATAAATATTCTACATCATTAATAATTAAATCTAATTCATTAATTAATTTATTATTATTACCATCTATAGAAATAATATAATAATTATTAATAAAATCTTCAATACATTTAATTATTTCAATATCATTTATTTCAACTTTATCTATTGTATACTCTATAGAATAATCTCCTTTTTCTCTAAAATTATGAGTTGTACTTTTACCTGTATTAAAAAAATTAATTAATTTGTGCTCTGTATTAATTGGAAGAATTAAACAATTCTTACCTGGTCTTAAATAAGGTAAATCTTCTATTACCCCTTTTCTATGATATTGATATACTTGCTTATTCTTTTTTGTAACATTTTGAGTGTACCCATAAATAGATCTAAAGACTTTTTGATAAAGATAAGAACTATGTTTTATATTATTATTAAATATAAACTTATATTTTATATAATTAGATATAATTTTATCCATATAGACACCCCATACTTCTTGTATTGATTATTATAATAATAATAAATAATAGTTATGTATAATATATAATATAATATATATATTAATTATTATATTATTATTTAAATTTTACTTTAATTATAATTATGTATAATCTTTATTTAAAGCTTTCTATAAAAAAAGTTATAAACTATTACAAGAACTAAAGGGTATGTGTATTTAATTTAAATAAAAAAATAGAAAAAGAAAAATTTATTTATCTTCTTCCTGCTGTTGAATATTTACTTTTATATCCAATATATTTCTTTCTAATCTTTGAATCGTAGCTGTTGTCTGGTTCATCTGAAACAGGTTCTCTAACTACTTCCCTTTCAGCTACTGGAACATTACCTGAGTTAATTAAGATAATATCATCAACTGATATAACCTTCTTATAAGGTATACTATGTTCTGTCATTATTTTTTTAGCTTCTTTCTTTGAACTTACTTTTAATGGTTGAGTTGTAATAGTTTCAATTATACCTGATTCTAAGTTAACAACTAAATCATAAACCTTGCCTCTATAAGTTGCATTTGTTTCGTATAAGTCCATACCGAAAAGTTTTGATATTCTCATTGTCATGTTTAATCTTTCCTCCGAATATTAAATATTATTTTAAGTATACTAAAAGGTTATACAAAGGGTTTATATATGTTACTATTTAAATAAGTAAATTTTAAGTTATTTTAAGTTGTTTTTTCAAACCACAGAAATATGTGAATACAGGAAGTGTAGGGGTATAAATCTCTATTTATTAATATTATCTAAAGGATTTACAATTTCTTTAAGTTTGTTGGTATTAACCTTTGTATATATTTGAGTAGTATTAAGATTTGCGTGTCCCAAAAGTTGTTGAATATATCTAATATTAACGTCATTTTCTAAAAGACTTGTTGCAAATGAATGCCTAAGCTTATGTGGGCTAATCTTTTTTGTAATTCCTGCTTTACTTGCAGAAATTTTTAAAAATTTTTGAATAGTATCAACTGATAATGCTTTACCACTATCAGAGCAAAATAAATATTCTGATTTAATTTTTTTTCCTCTTTCTTCTAAATATTTTTTATAATCTTCTACCCATTTTTTAGATAATATAATTATTCTATCTTTATTTCCTTTTCCACCAATAACATTTCCTGTGTGTTCTTCAAAATTAAGATCAGTAATCTTCATATTTACACATTCCGATACTCTAACACCAGTAGAGAACATGAATTCTATTATTAGTTTATTTCTATAATTAGCAGTATTTTCAATTAAATCAACAATTTCTTTAGGTGTTAAAACAATAGGAATTTTCTTAGCTTTCTTTGGTAATTTAATATCTATAATTAAATTTAATTTTAAAAATTCTTTATAAAAATGTTTAATAGCAGAAAGTACAAGATTCATTGTAGCGGAACCTGATTTTTTCTCTTGCTTTAAATAAGATAGAAATGAAACAACATCATCAGAATTAACTTCTTTTAAATCTTTTTTAACATGTTCTGAAAATATATTTAAATAAATTAAGTAAGTTTCAATTGTTTTTTGACTATAACCTACAATATTTAGTTCATTTTCGAATTTTTTAAGAAGTTCTTTGTTTTTTTCTTCTATCATACTAATAAAAATTATAAGAAATTATTAAAAAAGGAGCACATTATGCCGAATTCAAATTTATGTATAAATTTACAATGTAAAATATATCTGATGATTTGTTTCACAATCTAAACTAATAGTTAAAAAAATATCCTTTAGATTCAGATTTTATCTAACTTTAGAGACAAAACCGATTGCCTTTATAAACATAATGACCTTTAGTAGTATTACTTTTTTTAAAATAAAATTATCAAAGGTTTTATCAATGGCAACAAAACAAATTATTAACAGAAAAGAAGAAAAAATTGATTATAATATTTACAAAATAAAACTTGCAATACTTAAAGCCCTTGATGCAATTGATAATCCAGATATTGATTTAGCAGATTATCTTACAAAAAAAATAGATATTAATTTAACAGAAAATTATTTTGATAAAAATAGATGTCCAACAATTGATGAAATTCAAGACACTGTAGAAGATATATTAATTAAAGAAGGATTGACTAAATTAGTAAAAGCATATGTAATTTATAGAAAACAACACGATGATTTTAGAAACATTTCAAAACTCATAGACAGTACAAATGCAGTTGAGAGTTACATAAATATTTCAGATTGGCAAGTTAAGGAAAACAGTAATATGGATTATTCATTACAAGGATTAAATAATTATTTATCAACAAAAGTAATATCTGATTATTGGATAAAAAAAATATATCCTTCAGAAATTAGAGAAGCACACGAGAAAAGGCAACTTCATTTACACGATCTAAATACATTAGGTTCATATTGTGTTGGTTGGGATCTTCAATCTGTTCTACAAACTGGTTTTAGAGGATCTCCAGGTAAAGTTGTGGCATCTCCACCAAAACATTTAGATACAGCATTAGGACAAATAGTTAATTTTATTTTTACACTTCAAGGAGAATCAGCAGGTGCTCAAGCCTTTAGTAATTTTGATACCCTTCTTGCCCCATTTATAAGATACGATAATCTTGATTACAAGCAGGTAAGAGCATCCTTAGAGAAATTTATTTATAATATGAATGTGCCTACAAGAGTTGGTTTTCAATGTATGTCCCAAGATACAGAAATTCTTACAGAAAATGGGTGGCTTACATATAATGATTTAAAAGTAGGAGATATAATAAAAACATTTAACACTAATACAGGTAAAATAGAAGATCTTCCTATAAAAAAATTATTTGCAAGGGAGTACTCTGGCAAAATGTACAATTTAAAAAACAGAATACAAGATCAGTTAATTTCTCCTAAACACAGAGTTGTAAGAAAAATATTCAATACTAAAAATAAATTTATATTAGAAGAAATTGAAGTTGTTAAAAAATATAAATCAGATATTGTTATTCCAATTGCGGGAGATACAAACTACAGAGGAATAAATTGGAGTGATGAAAAAATTAAAATGGTTGCGTGGATTATTGCAGAAGGAAGTTCCGAGCAGCCTTATCATAAAAATAAAAACTCAAGAAACATAAAAATTTATCAATCTGAAATAAAAAACAATAAAGAATATAAAGAAATAAAGTCTTTATTAGAATATTTTAAATTTAAATATTCTGAAACCAAACACACAGGACTTGGCGCACCAGTTAATGCAATCAAATTAAATGCTGAATCTTCAAGAACCATACACTCTTGGTTTGATGATGAAAGCAATATCAAATTTATTCCCATAGATTTATTTAAAGCCAATAAAAAACAAGCAAGATTATTTTTAGAAACCTATAACAAAGGAGATGGAACAGAGGAATTTAAAATTTCTACAACTTCTGTTGATATACTTTATGGTTTGCAACACATGTGTGTGTTAGCAGGTTATGGTTTTACTACGCTTTTTAGAAAACCAACCATTGGTACAAAGCCAATTTTTGTTTTAAGAATTATACAACACACAGACACAACAATAACTCAAATTAAAGAAATTGATTATAAGGGAATTATATGGTGTCCGAACACAGATAATGAAACTGTTATTGCAAAAAGAAATGGCAAGGTTTTTATTACAGGTAACACCCCATTTTCAAATATCACTCTTGATTTAACTGTACCATCTACATTTAAAGATACACCAGTTATAATAGCAGGGAAACCACAAGATAAAACATATGGCGAATTCCAAAAAGAGATGGATATTTTTAATATGGCTTTATTAGATATAATGTACGATGGAGATGCATCTGGAAATATGTTCTCTTTTCCGATACCTACAATTAATGTAACAAAAGAATTTGATTGGTCAACGCCACTAGCTGATAAATTAATTGATTTAACAATAAAATACGGCACTCCATATTTTGCAAACTTTGTAAATTCTGATATGAAACCAGAAGATGCAAGAAGTATGTGTTGTAGATTAAGATTAGATAATAGAGAACTACAAAAAAGAGGAGGAGGATTATTTGGTTCTAATCCTTTAACTGGTTCTATTGGAGTTGTAACAATAAATCTTGCTCAATTAGGCTATCTATCAAAATCAGAAGAAGAATATTTTGAAAATTTAGGTCATCTAATGGATCTTGCTAAAAAATCTTTAGATATAAAAAGAAAAATTGTAGAAAAATATACTGATGATGGGTTATATCCTTATTCTAAATTTAATTTAAAAAGTATAAAAGACAGATTTGGTACTTATTGGAAGAATCATTTCTCAACTATAGGTTTACTTGGTTTAAATGAATCCGCAATAAATTTTATGGGAGAAGGAATATATACAGAAAAAGGGCTAGCTTTTGCAAATAAAGTTATGGACTTTATGAGAGAGAAAATACAAAAGTATCAAGAAGAGACTGGAGCCTTATATAATCTTGAAGCAACACCAGGAGAAGGAACAACCTATAGATTTGCAAGTTATGATAAAAAGAAATATCCTTCTATAGTTGTTGCAAATGAAGAAAATTACAAGAATAATGGAGCACAACCATATTATACAAATTCATCTATGCTTCCAGTAACTTATACAAATGATATATTTGAAGTTTTAGAATTACAAGACGAATTGCAATGTAAATATACAGGTGGAACAGTAATACACATATTTATTGGAGAAAAAAAACCATCAAGAGAAGCAATTAAATCATTAATACAAAAAATAACAACCAATTATAAATTACCTTACTTTACATTTACGCCTACATTTTCGGTGTGTCCAAAACACGGGTATATTTTTGGAGAACATGAATATTGTCCATTATGTGATGAAGAAATAGGTTATAAGGAAAATAAAAATACGGGGGAATAAAAGATGAATAATGAAATAGAAGCAAAAAGACAGAAATGTGAAATTTATTCTAGAGTTGTAGGATATGTTAGAAGAATAGATGCCTGGAATTATGGTAAACAAGCAGAATTTCACGATAGAAAATTATTTTCTGTTCCAGAAAACAAATAATGGTAATTAAAATATGCCTTTAAGAATAGGAGCAATTGAAAAGTTTAGTACAATAGATTATCCAAATAAAATTGCTTGTGTTATTTTTTTAAAGGGGTGTAATTTCAATTGTGGTTTTTGTTATAATAAGCAATTGGTATTACCTGAGCTTTTCGATTCCAAACCAGACGTTCTTGAAAGTGAAATACACTATTTCTTGGACAAACGAAAAGGTCTTCTCGATGCTGTTGTTATTACAGGCGGAGAACCCACAATTTTTGGAAAAGATTTAATTGATTTTATAAAAAAAATTAAAGAAAAAAGTTACCTTGTAAAACTAGATACAAATGGGTCTAATCCCGAAATATTAAAAGAAATATTAGACAATAATCTTGTAGATTATGTTGCTATGGATTTAAAAGATATTTTTGAAAATTATAATAACTATACAAAAGTTCCAAATAAAAATATCAAGACTTCATTTGAGCTATTAAAAAATTCAAAAATTCCCCACGAATTTAGAATTACTACGCACCCCGAGCTGACGTTGAATAATTTTAATAAAATAATAGAAACAGCAAAAGGAGAAAAAATATTTGTCCAAGATTTCGTAAACACTAATACTATAAAAGAATATAAAGAAAATAAAACTATATATTCAAAACTTTCAAAAGCAAGTAAAGATTATATTTTAAGATAAATAAGTGATTAAAAATGGTTTTTGTAAATACAATTAAAAATAAAAATGGAGAAACAGAAGAGTTTTCAAAAGAAAGACTAGCAATAATGTTGTTTGAAAACATGTGTAATCTTGGAGAACCTAATCTTAATCTAGCAGAAAAGTTAGCATTTTTAATCTATGATAAAGTAAATGCCAAATTTTCAAAGGAAATTTTACAAGAAAAATTAGACGAGATAATTAAAGAAACCCTTCATCAAGAAAATCAAGGAGAGCTCCTACAAGCATATATTTTTAAAAAAAACAAACCAGAAGCCGCTCAAGCAGATAGTGAATTAAAAGAAATTATTCTAAAACAAATAATAAATATTGACGAATCCGATAATTTATCAACTAAATTAGTAAATATTCATTCTCAAATAAATAAATTACAAAATAATCAACACGAAAAGATAAATAAAAAGATTTTTGAATATATCAGAGATGGAGTATTTTATCCTAGTTCAACTTTTTTAAGAGAAATAAGTTTGAATCAACAATTGTCTTCAAGTTATTCATTTAAAATCCAAGATTCAATTGAAAGCATTTTTGATACATTATCTCAATCAAGTATTGTTCAAAAATATGGTTCTTCAATTTCAATAGATTTATCAAGAATTAGATCAGAAAAAGAAAAAGTAAAATCTATAAACAGAAATGCCTGTGGACCAATAAGAGTAATTGATCTTTTTGTTTCTGCAAAATCAATGATTGGTTATAATACAAACAGTTCAAATAATCTTTATTATATTTCTATAGAACACCCGGATATTGTCTCTTTCTTAAATCACTCAGCTACGACTAAAGAAAATTATGCAGTGTTAATTCCAGATAGATTCATGAAATCCTTAACAGAAAATTCAGATTATTTTATTGAGATCAATTCTGAAAATAAAATAAAAATTTCTCCTTTAGCATTAATTGATTTAATTTCTTCTAAAATAATTACTGGAGAAAATATAAATTTAATATTCATAGATTCAATAAATAAAAAGAATCCATTTTTAGATAACTATAAACCATTTACAATATCTTCTATAGGATTACAACCTGTTTTTGAAGATAATTCTTTTGCTAGTGGCGTAATCGATGTTTCTAAGTTTGTAAATATTCTAGGAAATACTAAAACCTTTGATTGGGCAAAATTAAAAGTAGTTATTTGGGACACTTTAGAGTTTCTAGATAATTCAATTGATTTAACTAAAACAATAAATGAGAAATACACACAAGAACTAAAAGAAACAAGACAAGTCTATATTTCAATTACAGGTTTTTATTCTTTATTATCTAAACTAGGCATTGCTTACGAAAGTGATGATGCAATTTATTTTGCTGATGCATTGTCTGATTATATTAATTATTATTCAAAACTTAAATCAACAGAACTTGCAAAAGAAAGAGGGCCATTTTTTAAATTTATAAAAAGTAAATACGAATTGCCTAATTTTTCTTTTGATAAGGCCCCAATTCAAAAAACATTATTTTCTAATGATTTAAATCAAACAAAAAAACTACTTAAAAACATGCCCACAATTGATTGGACAGAACTAAGAAACAACATTAAGAAATATGGTTTAAGAAATTCAACAACATTTTCAATAATATTTTCTGATTTTTATTCTGTTGCTAATGAATGTAGTAATGGAATAGATGCAATTATAAGTTATAAATCTACAATTTGGGTAAATGGCCACAAGTTTGAAAAAATAAATAAAGAACTTAATACACAAGTTTCTGATTTAAAATCTAATTGGACACAAAATGAGATTGAATCGTCAGTTCCAGACATCATAAAATCTAAGTTACCACTTGCAAGATCAATATCCCCGCAATTCTTTATAAGATTACAATCTGTTTTTGAAAAAAACACAGATGGTTGTACTAACCTAAAGGTTTATTTTACAGATTGCACAAGTATTCAAGACATTAAAAATATTATTCTAGAGACACACAGAATAGGAAACACTATTTTTTGTGCAGAAAAAATAAATGGTCATCAAAAAGACTTTAACACAGAAAATAAAAAAGGATTAATGAGTTTATAAAAAGGAGATGAAAAACTAAATGGTAAAAACACAAGAAGAGATAGAAAATAATATTAGAAAAATAAAACCTTTCTTTGAACAATTGACTTTGTTTTTCTTATTGCTAATTGGCTTTATAATTGTCGACGTTTTAAACGGAACACCACCAATTATAAAATACACAATAACAGTATTATTTACTGGTTGGTCAATAAGTTTAATTATTCAAGAATTATATCTTTACAATATTTTCAAACCAGTGATACTAGGTAAAACCTGGGAAAAAATAGCAAGAAAAAGTTTTAAGAAAAGGTAATTAGATTTTTATCTAATTGCATAATCTTTTTCTTTTTCTTCTTTTGTTTCTTTTTTTGATTTGAATTTCTCTATTGCTTTAAGAAATGCATCTTTTGTTACAGTTGGCTTTTTATTATCAAGTTTGTTGTCTTTTTCTATGTCTTCTATGATTAATCTGATTTTTGTTAAGCCCGCTTCTCTACAAACTGCTTCAATTTCTGCTCCTGAAAACCCTTCAGTTAATTTTGCAAGTTCTTTAGCGTTTGTCTTCTTATCAATTGTCATTTTTGAAAGATAAACTTCAAATATCTTTTCTCTTGTAAGTTCATCAGGCAAAGGAACAAGTAAAAGTTTTTCAAATCTTCCAGGTCGCAAGAATGCAGGATCTATCAAGTCTGGGCGGTTAGTTGCTCCAACTATAACAATATCTTTAAGATTAGAAACTCCGTCAATCTCAGTTAGAAGTTGAGCAACAACATTATTCTTTGCATCATTTGTTTCAAGTCCACTTCTTCCTGAAGTAATCGAATCAATTTCATCAATAAAAACAATACTTGGCGCAAGCTGTCTTGCTTTCTTAAAAATATCTCTTATCTTTTTTTCGGATTCTCCAACCCATTTGTTAAAAACTTCTGGTCCTTTTATAGATATAAAGTTTGCATTTGTTTCTGTTGCAATTGCTTTAGCAAGCAAGGTCTTTCCAGTTCCTGGAGGCCCATATAATAAAACACCACGAGGAGCAGTTATTCCTACCTTTTCAAACAAATCCTTGTGTTTCATTGGCCACTCAATCATTTCTTTTAATTCTTGTTTTATATCTTCAAGGCCTCCGACAGCGCTCCATTTGGTGTTGGGAACACTAACCATTATTTCTCTAATAGCAGAAGGTTCAACAATATTAAGTGCGTCCAAAAAATCTTGTCTTTTTATTACAAGTTCATCCATTATTTCTTTTGATAATTCATTTCCATATTCTTTGTTAATTTTTGGCATTAATCTTTTAAGTGCTTTAAGAGCCGCTTCTTTACAAAGTGCAGAAATATCTGCCCCTGAAAAACCATTAGTCATTTCTAGTATTTCATTAATATCAACATCTTCAGTTAATGGCATTCCTCTTGTATGTACCATAAATATTTCTTTTCTTGCTTCTTTACTTGGAATTCCAATTTCAAATTCCCTATCAAATCTTCCAGGTCTTCTAAGTGCAGGATCCACAGCATCTGGAATATTTGTTGCACCAATAACAATAACATCCCCTCTTGATTTTAGTCCATCCATTAATGTTAAAAGTTGAGCAACAATTCTTTTTTCTGTTTCTCCATGAATATTTTCTCTTTTTGGAGCAATAGAATCAATTTCATCAATAAAGATAATTGCTGGCGCGTTCTTTTCCGCTTCAGCAAATATATTTCTTAAATTTTCTTCTGATTTTCCATAGGTTCCAGCAACAATTTCTGGCCCATTAACAATTGTAAAATTAGAATCAGTTTCAGAAGCAACAGCTTTAGCAAGTAAAGTTTTACCTGTTCCTGGTGGACCATAAAGTAGTATTCCTTTAGGTGCAGTTATTCCTAATTTTTTAAAAACCTCTGGTCTTTTGATTGGTAACTCGACCATTTCTCTAATACTTTCTATTTCTTTTTTAAGACCACCAATATCATCATATGTTATTCCAAAATTATTTGTTTGCAAAGGTTTTTCTGAAATTATAATCTTTGTAGTGTCAGTAATTTTTACTGCACCTTTAGGAAAGGATTTAGTAACCGTTAATTGAAGATCTCTAGATTCTTCATTAAGCATAATTTTTATTCCTCTAATAACAACAATATTATTTTCTAAAATATTTTTATTTATTATTTTATCATGAACATAACTAACAACATCATTTCTTTTTAGATCAGGAATTTCAACTGGTGGGGCAAGAGTTACACTTTGTGCAATCTGACAAGCAATCTTTTCAATAAAAACCTCATCATCAATCTTACAACCAGAATTAAATCTTATTGTTGCATCCATTTTGATTGTATTAAGCCCGGTGTCTCCAACTTTTCCTTTAAGGGCATAAGCGATTGTGGCTTTATCTGTTTTAATTCCTTGTATCTTAATTGTGTCTCCAACACTTAACCCCATTTTATCAAAAACAACAGGGTCAATTTTAACAATATCTTTTCCAACATCAGAAATCTCTGTTTCTCTAACAATTAGTTTAGCTTTTTGTTCAACCATAATTTCTCACAAATCATTTACAATAAATATTATACTTGAAATAATTTATAAACAACAACTAAATAGAATTAGGAACTGAAATTATTAAAAGTTTTGTGTAAAAAGTATTATTAATTTTTTGTTTTTTTAATAACTTTTGATTTTTTTTCTTCTTTGCCTTTTGTTTTTGTTGCTGTTGTCTTTTTTGTTTTTGTAACTTTCTTTTCTGCTTTTAATTTTTCTTTTTCTGCGTCTTTCTCTGCCTTTGCTTTTGCCTTCTCAACTTTTGCATCTTGTTTTTCTTTCAACCTTGCTTCGTATTCTTTTTGCTGTTCAATTCTTTTAGAGCATTTGTGATTTAAGCAAACTTCAATTCCACCGCGTCTTGTAAGTATCTTAATAATTGGATTACTGCATTCTTCACAAATTTTTCCAGTTCCTTCAACTTTATATTTTTGAGGAAGAGGGAAAGTATTTCTACATGCTGGAAATCCAGAGCACGCTGCAAATTGTTTATTGTTCTTACTAATTCTAACAATTAGTTCTTTTCCACATATAGTACATTTTCCAAGAACAGAATCATTTCTGGTTGCAATTCTTAGTTCTGTTGAGATGTCATTTTTTTCTTTAACAAGTATTTTTATAATATCTTTAAGTATAACTCTTGTTTCATCTACAACCTCTGGTTTCTTTTTCTTTCCAGCAGCAACTTGTTCCATTTCTTCTTCAATGTTAGCAGTTAGTTTTGGTTGAGTAATAAGTTCACAATGCTTATTAAGAACAGAACAGACGGCAATTGCAATATTTGTTGCAGATATACTTTTTGTTCCTTGGATGTAACCTCTGTCTCTTAATTTTTTAATAATCACTGGCCGGGTTGATTTAGTTCCAAGGTTTTGTTCTTCCATTAACTTGATTAGTCCTGCTTCTGTATAGTGGCTTGGTGGTGTTGTTTCTTTATCTTCTTTAACAATATCTAAAACATCAACAACTTCTCCAATAATTAAGTCAGGCAAAATTGTTTCGTTTAGTTTAGAAAAATGATAAATTTTTTTCCAACCAGGTTCAATAATGGTTTGTCCAGTAACAATAAATGGTTCTTTTTTAATATCAATTATTGCTGAAACATTTTCTGTTCTTGCATCAATATAAAGTGTTGCAAGAAATCTTCTAACAATCAAATCGTAAATCTTTTTTTCTCCACCAGCAAGTTTATTTGAATATCCAACAGGATATATTGGCGGATGATCTGTTGTTTCTTTTGCTCCGCGTGTGGGGTGTATTGGTTTAGATAAGATTTCTTTAGCTATTCCAAAATATTCTTTATCAATAGAGACAATTTCAACAATTTCTTTTAGATTAACTGTTGCAGGATAAACGGTGTTATCAGTTCTTGGGTAACTAATAAGTCCTTGTTGATATAAGCTTTCAGCAATATTCATAGCTTGATTTGTGCTTATTCCAAATACTGAAGAAGCAGCTCTAAGAAAACTAGTTGTATTAAATGGTTCAGGTCTATTAAGTGTTTTTTCTTTTTTTGAAATTGTTCTAACAATTCCACTTTTTTCTTTTTTAATATCTTCAAATATTTTTTTAGCTTTTTCAATATCAAAGAATTTTCCATCTTTGTGATTACCTAAGAATTTAATTTTGGATTTTTCAAAAGTTGCAATAATTTCAGAGTATTTCTCTGGAACAAATTTTTGTCTTTCAAGTTCTCTTTCAACAATAAAATTTAAAAGAGGGGTCTGAACACGCCCAGCAGAAATAAAATTTTTACCTTTTCTGTTAGCAACAACAGACAAGTATCTTGTTAATATTGCACCCCACAATAAATCAACCTCTTGACGTGCAAAAACAGAATCAGCATAATTAAAATCAACTTTTCTTAAATGAGTAAAAGAATCAAATATTTCTTTTTCAGTTAAGGCACTAAAGTAAGCTCTATGTAATTTAGTTCCTTTGTTGTTTTCTACAACATAGTTATAAGCCTCAACACCTATTGCCTCTCCTTCTCTATCAGCATCTGTTGCAACAATAATGTTTTCAAGATTAGCTCTTTTCTTTTTAAGACTTGTTATTATTGCTTTTTCAACAGCAAGGTAAGTTAATTGCTTGTCTGCCAAAATATCTAATGCATAGATATTCCAATAATTATTATCTCCAACAAAATCAACAGTGTTTATGTGTCCTCTAAGTGGTATTACCATTGTTTCTTTTCCTTCCCAATCAAAAGAGAAACAGTTAACCCCATTTTCAACAACAGTATTAAATTTATTTTTAGAGAGAATGCTTGCAATTCTTTTTCCTGCAATCGCCTTCTCTGAAATTATTAAATCCATTTTATTTCAAATTAAAAAGTAGTTTGTAAGATTTTACGTGGAAGATTTTTACTATTTTTGTGTTCTTTTAATAGTGTAAGAATACTTGCTTTAGTTATTCCATCAATCTTAAAGATGTTATCTAATAGTTGTTTTAAGTCTGATTTATCAAGGGCCATAACTCTTACTAATACATTATATTCCCCTGTAACTTCAACAACTTCTTTAATATCTTCCATTTCTTTTAGTTTCTTTAGTATCTCGTTTTGCTTAGATGGGTCTATTGTAATTAAGATCTCAATCTTTTCATTAAATCCTAAAATTTCGTAATCAATTTCAGCAGTGATTGATTTTATTATGCCTCTTTGCATTAATCTATCTAATCTTTTCTTAATTGCAACATCTGTCAAATTTATGTCTTTAGCAATATTTGCAAATGACACTCTTCCATTTATTGCAAGTTGTTCTATAATATACTTATCTATTTTATCTATTATCTGCATGTATAATCAATCCTACTTAATTGGTTTTAATAAATTGTATTTATCTAAATAAACCTCTGTTTTTAAAATTTCAATAAAAGGTATAACAAAAACCACAAAGAAAACTGTTGCGATAATTGGTCCTGCAAAGACACCAAACATAACATCTATGATGTATGTTAAAAGTGTTAAAATAAAAACAGTAACAAATAGATAAACAAAAGATATCCAATTCTTTTTAATATAATTTAGATTAAGAACCAAAGCATATTCTGCACTTTGTTTTTCCATAACTATTATTTGAGGTATAAACCAGAAAAGTGCAGTAATTACTAGTAAACCTAGATTAATAAAAATATTATTTAATAGTCCAAAATCAAATAAGAAACAAAGAGAAATATAAAGTAATAAGAAAAAGGAAACATTAAATTTTAATAATTCTAAAAATGGCCTCTTTATCTCAAGTGAGTTCTTTTTATCAAATCCATACTCTCTTTGTACTTTATAAACAACTAGTGCTTGCAAAAGAGAATATGCAAATACAATTGCAATAAATGCAACAACGGTTAATAATATGATTATAGGGTCTTGATTTAACAAATCATAAGTAACATTTAGACTGCCCCCAGCAAGACTAAATAAAGGATTAACTAAAAACAAAGTAAATATTAATAATAAACTTGTAGCAAAAACAAGCTTAATATTACTTAAATATTTTTTAAATGCCACAGGAATGTCCATACTCATATCTTTTCACTTTTCTTATTTTTAAATATATAATTATTAGATAATATAATATATAAATAGAATTCTTTTTAAATAATTAACTTTTCAGTTCAGAAGCAAAAAGATAACCCGATCTCGCTTCCTTAATTTTGATTTTTAATTTTTTTCCAATTTCTAATTTTTTAGGAACAACAACTTGTTTATACTCTATAGTTCTTCCAATACTTGTGTTATTTTTCCCAATTTCTGTGATTAATATTTCTCTAGTTTTTCCAATTAATTTTTTATTGTTTAAAAGAGCAATTGTTGAACATAAAATTGTACAGCTTCTAGATCTTTCTTTTTTAATAGTTCCAGGAAGTTCTTTGTATTTGTTAGCTTCAATATTTTTTCTTTGCCCGAATCTTGAAATATTTACGATGTCAAATTTACATGCTTTTATCAATTCTAATGTTTCTTTAAAATCTTTTTCTGTTTCTGTTGGAAAGCCAACAATGATGTCTGTTGCTAATGTTAAATTTTTAATATTTTTTTTAAAATATTTAATTAGCTCAAGATATTCTTCCTTCGTGTAATACCTATTCATTTTTTTAAGAACTGAATTGCTTCCGCTCTGAATAGGCACATGTAAGAATTTATAGATTTTTTCAGATTTAAAAATTTCAGATATTTCTTTTTTATATTTCTTTAAATGTTGAGGATTTCCCATTCCAAGTCTAATTTTGTAGTCTCCCTCTATTTTGATTATTTCTTTTAATAATTCCGCAATATTGGTATTAATTTCTAATCCATAACAAGCGGTATCTTGAGCAGTAAGAAGAATTTCTTTAGTTCCAGATTCAACAGCGGTTTTCACTTCTTCTATAATTTTTGCAATAGATTTACTTTCAAGTTTTCCTCTTGCGAATTTAACTGCACAATATGCACAGTTTCCAAGACAACCGTTGGCAATAATTACTGCTTTAGTAATTTGTGTTTTCTCAGACGATTTGCCTTTAGGTTTTATTTTGTATTTCTCAAGATAAGAGATTAATTTTGTTTTATCTCTAATTCCAAAAAATTTGGCTTTTGGTAAAAGTGTTTTAAGTTTCTCTGAATTAATATCAACTAAACACCCGCAAACAATAATTTCTTTATTTTTAAGTGGCAAAATAGAATCAGTAATATATTTGTAAATTTTGTTTTCTGTTTGTTCTTTTACTCCGCAGGTATTTATCACAATAATGCTTGCGTCCTTTTCTTCTTTAGCCACAGTAAGGCCAAACACCAAGTCTTCTCCGTCCCTTTGGTTTAATGTACAACCAAAGGTTTTAATAAAAATAGATTTCATATTATTTTTTTCTTTGAAGCAAACATTCCAATCACTGAACTAATTATAAATGGAAAGAATGCAGATTCTAAAAGTTGTTTAAATATTCCAAGGTCTTTTGGTATTGCCATTTTGTTTAATACAACATATATCTGATATGCATAAATATACAAAATTAAATATTGTACAAGTATACAAATAATCAAAAAAAGAACTAATATAACATAAAAATTCCAATTTGTATATTTTTCAATAACTGGTGTTAAAAAATAAAATGCAAAAAATCCAACAATTGGTAAAAGTATATACATTGGGCTTTTAAAAAAATTATCTTTTGATAAAAAATAAATTGCCAATTGACTTAAAAAATATCCTAAAATAAAAAATAAACTTACCTTTAATGCTTTGTTCATATTAACTTCTCCAAATATTAAATAATTAATAACCCATTAAGATTTTAAATAGTTTAGAAATCTAAAAGAATATATTTAAAAACAAGTTGATAGACAAATAAGATAGAATATATATTTTAGAGAAAGAGATATTTATGATTACAACTAGCGCACCTTGGACAGAGAAATATAGGCCGTTTAGATTAGATGAGATATCAGGCCAACAACACGTAGTTTCTAAACTAAAAAAATATGTAGAACACAAATCAATTCCAAATATGCTTTTTGCAGGACCGCCAGGAGTTGGTAAAACCTGTTGTGCAATAGCTTTAGCTAAAGAGATGTTTGGTGACGGATATTCGCAAGATTTTTTAGAATTAAATGCAAGTGACGAAAGAGGAATTGGTGTTGTTAGAGGCGCAATAAAAGATTTTGCAAGAACCATAGCATTAACTTCAAGTTTTAAAATCATATTTTTAGATGAAGCAGATGCTTTAACTGCAGAGGCGCAACAAGCACTGAGAAGAACTATGGAGAAATACACAAATACAGTTAGATTTATTCTAAATGCAAATTATTCTTCAAAATTAATTCCACCAATACAAAGCAGGTGTGCTTTATTTAAATTTAAACCATTAACAAAAGAAGATGTACAATCTAGAATAGAATATATTGTTTCTCAAGAAAAAATAAAAATAGACAAAGAAGCAATAATAGCAATTAACGAAGTTTGTGAAGGAGATTTAAGAACAGCGGTAAATCTTTTACAAACCGCAGCATCAACAACAGAACACATCAAAGAGTCAGACATTTATGTTGTCTCTAATTCAGCACAGCCACAAGATATTATTGGATTGATAGATGCTTGCTTAGAAAAAGATTTTTTGAAAGCAAGATCAAAATTAGAGGTTTTGTTATTTGATCACGGACTTTCAGGAGAGGATATAATCAGTCACATCTATAAAAAAATAGTTAATTATCCTGAAGAAAAAATATCAATTGATAAAAAGTTAAAGATTATTGATAAGATTGCGGAATTTAATTACAGATTAGTGCAAGGTGCAAATGACAGAATACAATTAGAGGCATTAATTGCACAAATAATAATTATAGAATAATTTGGTGAAAAAATGGGGTCATATTTAGATGAATTAAAAGTTCAGATGGGTGAAAAGAAACCAGAAAATATAACTGTGCCAACGACAGAAGCTAAGCCAGAAACAAAAACAATTGATTTGAATGAATTAAGAAAATCTAAAGAAGATAAGCAAGAATCAAAAGTAGATAGTCTTAAAGATTTGTTTCATTCTACTGCGCCTTTACCAGAAATGGAAACAAAACCAATCGCTCAAATGCTTGGTAAAAAGGAAGAAATTAAAGAAATTGATTCATTATTGGCTAGTTGGGAAACATCAGGGAAATTAGTAACAAAGTATGATGACATAGAAATTTATAGATTAGAAAACGACCCGTTATTATACTACAAAGCAAACATTCCAAAATCATCACCAAGTCAAAAAATGATAATTAATACACTTAAAGAAGCAACAACAAGATTAATCACAACTGATCCTTACAAAATAAGAGATCCAATACAAAGACAAAATATTTATTATCAAAAAATTTTAGAAATTCTAGAAAATGCTCCAGAAATTAACGTCCCTAAACATTTGTTTTCATTCTATGCTAAAGCAGTAGTAACAGAGATGGTTGGTTTTGGAATAATTGAACCATTAATTCATGACACAAAACTTGAAGAAATAATGGTCATAGGACCTAATAGGCCAACGTATGTGTACCACAGAGATTATGGAATGATGTATTCAAATGTTGTTTTTTATTCTGATGGAGAAATACAAGATCTAATTGATAAAATTGCAAGAATTCTTGGAAGAAGAGTAGATATTTCAAGTCCATTACTTGATGCACGTTTACCTGATGGTTCTCGTGTTAATGCAACAATACCTCCTGCTTCTATTGACGGCTCTACAGTAACTATTAGAAAATTTAGAGAGGACCCTTACACAATTGTTGATTTAATTAATTTTAAAACAATAAATTTAGAAGTTGCTGCATTTTTATGGAGTGCAGTAAATGGATTTGGGGCAAAACCTGCAAACATAATTATTGCTGGTGGAACCGGATCTGGTAAAACATCTTTACTAAATGTTTTAGCTAGTTTTATTCCTGATGATTCTAGAGTTATAACCATTGAAGACACAGCAGAATTAAAATTGCCAATAAAACACACCATTCGTTTTGAAGGTAAACCACCAGGAATGGAAGGCACAGGTGAATTAACACTTGAGGTGCTTGTAAAAAATACACTTAGAATGAGACCAGACAGAGTAATTGTAGGTGAAATTAGAAGTACGGAAGCAAGTGTTTTATTTACTGCAATGAACACAGGACATGATGGATGTATGGGTACAATCCACGCAAATTCTGCAAGAGAAACACTTGTAAGAATAACATCTCCGCCAATGGATGTCCCGATGTTAATGCTTGCAGGCCTTGATTTAATTATTGTTCAGAAAATATTAAATACTGCTCAAGGAAAGGTCAGAAGAATTACAGAGATTGCAGAAGTCGAAGGAGTTTATGAAAACGATCCAAAGGTTAACATAATCTTTAGATGGAATCCACAGACAGACAACCTAGAAAGAACAGAAAATCCAATTAAGTACTTTGAAATTATAAAAACACACACAAAAAATACAGACAAAGATATAGCAGATATTTTAACCAAAAAGATAAAACTTTTAAATGAGTTAGTTAGTAAGAATATAAGAGACATAAACGATGTTTCTAAGAAAATACAAGAAATGTATGTTAAAGATAAAAATTGATGAATAATGTCTGACGATAATAGCAATTTAAAAAATCTAAAAAAAGATTTTAATAAAGAAAAATCTACTGTTGATTTTGATGCTGTTCAAAACATTGTTAAAAAATTAAAAGATAAAGACAAGGCAAAAGGAGTTACTGGGCCAGTAACCGAAGGTCATTTGAAAGAATTAAGAGACATTATTGCTGAAGGTAAGCTAGCCAAATTAAATATAGACACAGAAGCAAAGCTCTTATCTAATTCTAATTCATCATTAGATAAAAGTGCAGTAAAGATTTATTCTAAAACGCACGGATTTATTAACGAAATTGTAAAAAATTTAGTAAGAAACAACATAGGTAAAAAGATTGCATTTTATCTGTATTCGGCAAATAGTAAAAAATCTTTAATACAACATCTTGTTTTGTCTACAATCTATTCTTTATTAGTTACTGCATTTATTACAGTATTAGTTGGGGTTATCTTATTTTTTGTTAATCCTTTATTTTTAGTTTTGATACCAATAATTCTTGGTTTTGTTTTTATAATTGCATTATTAAGTTTTTCATATCTTGTGCCTATGTCGCAAGCAAAACAAAGAGGAATATTAATAGATACCGAGCTACCTTATGCTTTAAGGCATATATCTACAGAATTACAAGCAGGAATTGGATTATATAAAACACTTCAGTCAGTTGCAAAGAATGATTACGGTGTACTTTCAGAAGAGATGTCGCGGACCATCATAGAAATAGAAAATGGAACTGACACAAAGACCGCATTAAGGCACATGGCATTAAGAAGTCAATCTAAAAATCTAAACACCGCAATATTTCATATCGTAAGAACACTTAATACTGGGGGTAATCTTTCTCAAAGTATAGATAGTGTTGCAGACACTGTTTCATTTGATTTAATGGAATCTGCAAAACAGTTTGGAGAAAAGATGAACTTCTTTGGAATTATTTTTATTTTTGTTGCAATTGTCCTACCTGTATTTTTAGCAATACTAAGTGCTATAGCAAATGCGCCAATAGGGCAAGGCGGAGATTTATTTATGCCAGGCATTTTAACACCAACGTTATTGACTGTTGTTTATTTATTGGTAATGCCAGCAATATTTATTTTTATAGCATATTACATAAAATTAATAGAGCCAAAAATATAAATGTGTGAATTAAATTGGGAAAATTAATAGAAAGATATCAAATATATTTGAGTTCAATGAAGATAAAAGCACCAGCTCTTTCTTGGATATTAGTGGTTTCTATAATTTCTATAGTTGTTGGTGCTTTGTTTTTTTTAATTGATCAAAAATTAGGACTTTTGGCTTTTGCAATAATTTTAGATTTAGGGCTTGGTATCCCATTTTATAATTATAATAAGCACATTGATGAAATTGAAAGATATTGGCCAGATTCTTTAAGATTAATTGCAGATACAATGAAGTCTGGATCTTCTTTTGAATACTCTTTAAGAGAAGCAAGTGCTGCAGATTTTGGTCCGCTTTCATATGAATACAATGAAGTAATAAGAAGATTAGAGATGGGAGACAATATGTCTACTGCTTTATCTTATATGTCTAATAGAATTGATTCTAAAATAGTAAGAAGAACAATTACTTTAATTCAAGAGTGTTTAAGAACAGGTGCGCAATTATCAGATATTTTAGATGATATTGCAAATGATACAAAAAACATGTATAGAATAAAAAAAGAAAGAATAACTAAAACCTTACTTCAAACAATTTTTATTTTTGCAGCAGGTGCAATTATTGCTCCATTTATTTTTGGTTTAACAAACGTTATTACAACATTTTTAACAGATGTTGCAAAAAATTCAGGAATTGCGAGTGCAGAAGCACTAGACGTTTCTGTTGCAACACAACAATCTATTAGATTTTTATTAGATGCTTATGTTCTATTAGAAGTTGCAGCAGCAGCAGTAATTGTTAGTTTAATGAGAGAAGGAAAATTTTCTAATGCAATAGTTATCTTTCCAGTAATGGTTGTTGTTGCATTTATTGTGTATTCTCTAGCGCAGTTTTTAATTTCAACTATGTTGTCAGGTGTTATATAATGAAAAGATTAATAAAAGACAAAAAAGGACAAGTATCCTTAGAAGTTTTACTAATTGTTAGTGTTATTGTTTTAGCTGCAATACTTACTGGTTATTATCTAAAGCAAACAGCTCAAAAGAACAGTTCCAAAATACAAGAATATAACAACGCTAGTACAAAAGGAACACAATAAAATAGCCATCTAAAAGTTAAAAAAACAGAATAGATAGGTTTATAAACTATATTGTAGACTATATAATATAATTTATTTTTAATAAAAAGAAAATTAAAACCAAATAAAAATAAAAGTGTGGAGGAATTAAAATGAAATTTAATAAGAAAGGACAAGGTGCACTTGAATACCTATTATTAATCGGTGGTGCAGTATTAATTGCAGTAATTGTAATTGCATTACTTGTTGGTATGGGGTCTCAGAATTCTGAAAATTCAAAGACAAGAAACGAAGAAGCAATAAATGCAACAAACGTGCCAACACCATCAGTAGTTAATTCTGTTGTTTGTACCGGCGGAGTTCACGCAGTAAATTGGACGGCAGTACACAAAGCAGGAAATGCATACACATTAGTTGTAAATAATGCAGACATGAATGCAACCGTTGGAGGTGTTGTAACTGCAATAAATTCAGCAACAAATCCAATAATATCACAAGGACCATGTGTTGCAGGAGATCAAGTTGCAATAAAAACAACAAATAACGGAATAAGTGTACTTTCCGCGACAGTAATTACAGATAATTAAATGAATAATTAATTAAAAATTAAAATGAGGGATAAAAAATGAAATTTAATAAGAAAGGTCAAGGTGCACTTGAGTACCTTTTATTAATCGGCGGAGCCGTATTAATTGCGGTAATTGTAATTGCATTACTTGTTGGTATGGGTTCTCAGAATTCTGAAAATTCAAAAACAAGAAACGAAGAAGCAATGGCAGCAACTAATATTCCAATTCCATCCGTAATCAATTCAGTAAATTGTGACGATACTAATCACTTTATTGTTAATTGGACGGCAGTAAACAAAGCAGGAAATGAATATGATCTGATAATAAACTACACAACGACAGACACAGTATCAATTTCAGCAACAACAAATCCAATTGTTTCAGTAGATACAACCTGTAGCATAAACGATGTAGTTGCAATTAAGACAACAAATCAAAATAATGCAGGAGCAGATGTAAGTGTACTTTCTGCAACAGCAACAGTGAAGTAGATGTAAATTTTAGAGAAATATTAAAATATTTCTCTTTTAATATTTTTTAAAAATAATAAATAAAAAGGGTAATTATGATAAAAAAACTAAATTCTAAAGGTCAAGGAGCACTTGAGTATTTATTAATAATTGGAGGTGTTGTTTTAGTTGCTGTTGTTGTAGTTGCCCTTCTAATTGGAATGAGCTCAGAAAACACAGAAAATTCAAAGCAACAAAGTAAAGAATTTATTGCTTCAACTGATTTAGCATTACCTTCTACATTATTATCTGTAATTTGTAAGGAAAAAGCGGGAAATGACGAATATGTTGTGAAATGGAATCCAACGCATAAAGAAGGATACGAATACACTGTTCTTTTTGATGATAAACCAATAATATTTATTAATACAAATCCAAATTTTGATTTAACACCAGCAGATAATCCAATTGTTTTTACTTTTGCAGATCACAACACTACTGCAAATCCAAGTAATCCAATAGTAGCAGAATGTGCAAATCTTGGTTCTGAAGCAATATCAATAAAAACAACAAATACAGAAAACGATACAACGGCGGTATCAAATAGAGTATTCATTAAACCACAAGCAGCAGGAACACCAGGTGGCGGTAGCACAGTAGAAGATAGTTTAAGTTTTAATAAAGAAAGTAAAATATTAACTTTAACATTAAGTACCGATTTAATTTTACCTCTCGAACCTCCCATATATTTTAGATTTTATGATGATGGCGAAGCCACTTTAATAGAATCTGATGCAGATCAAACTAGGGACAAAATAAATGAAGATGGATCAAGTCCATATTTTATAAATGTAGAGGATATTGGTTTGAATCCCGATGAGATCTGTAGTTTATTTAATTCTTCAAAGATATATATTTTTAGAATAGTACGTCAAGATGGAGATATTACTTTAAAAACAATATCGTTTTCAAATATGACTTTTACCGGATGTTAGTTAATTTATGAACTCAAAAGGACAAGGTGCATTGGAATATCTCCTAATAATAGGCGGGGCAATTGTAGTTGCAGTTATTGCTGTAAGTATAATTGTTTCTCTTAGCCAAAGAAATTCTCAAAATGCAACTGAAAAGAATCAAGAGTTTGAAACTTTTATAGATAATACAATTATACCACCAGTTGTTTTAACAGTAGATTGTAATAAAGCGGCGTCTCAAGTTGTGGTATCTATTAATAAATCTCCAACACCAGGGGTGACAAGGTATTGTTTAGTTTATAATAATGGAACACCAACAGGTTGTAGAGCATTAGCCGCTGGCAATATATTAACCTACACTCAAACAATTGCAGATTATAATAAGCAATCAATATCTATATCGGCAGATAAGAACGGAATTGCATATTCTCAACCATCTATGCCATCAATTGATTGTATACCTCATAATTAAAATAAAATTTGAAAACAATGTATAAAAGATTAATAAATGATAAAAAAGCACAAATCTCTGTTGAGTATCTAATCATGATTGTTTTTGGAACAATGCTTGTTATTATCACAGGAATAATTATTGTTAATCTAAGTACATTAATCACAATTGCAAAAACTAAGATTCTAAATTATAGGGATAATATACTTGCAACATTATAATTAGTATTATTATGTTTTATTTATCTTTAATCTTGTTTACTTTAATTTTTCTTATAATTGCTTGTATCTCTGATTTAAAATCAAGAGAGATTTCAAATAAATTAATCTTATTTTTTTTAATATTTGGTATAATTCTAAAATTAGGATATAGTATTATTACTAGGAATTATTCCATAGTGTTTGGTGCATTATTGTCTTTAGTTTTAACTTTTGTTGTCTTTTATATATTATGGGAATTAGGAGTTATTGCTGGAGGAGATTTTAAGCTTTTCTTAGTGCTTTCTATTCTAATCCCAAATATTAATTTGCCATTTAATCTCTCAAGTATTTGGTTTCCAGCCTTTGTTTTCGTAATAAGCTTATTTATGTTACTGCCATGGATAATAATATATTCTATTTATTTTATTGTAGTAAAAAAATATTATTTAGATCTATTTAAACTGTGGATATCAAAATCAAATTTAATATCAATGGGTGATTCAATAGCAGTAATCTTTTTGATATCACTACTGTATTCTTTATTTAGTAAGGTAACAGTTCTAATTCTTTTATTTGCATCATTTGTATTTACTATATTAATTTACAAAATAAAAAACAAGAAAATCTTTTATTCTGTTTTATTAGGATTTTATAGTTTTACAATTGTTGCTTTAGTTTTAGAAAATCAGATTAGAGCAATATCTTTAACTAATCTTTTAATAACCATTTTGTTTGTAATTGGATTCTCTATACTTGGAACACTATATAAAATAATAAAAGAAAAAGTACTAATTGAAGTTAAAGCACTCTCTAAACTAAAAGAAGGAGATTTGCCACTCTACAATTACTATTATAAAAATAAAAAATTAAAGTTAATTAAACCCACAGTTCTAACTAAAATAAAGATGTTATTGAATAATACCTATTATTTAAATTTAAAGATAGATTCTTCTAAAGCTTGCGGAATAACCAAAGAAGACATTCTATTTTTAAAAGGTATGTATAAAAATAATTTAATAAGCTCTAAAATATATTTAAAAAAGACTCTGGCATTTGTTCCAGCAGTTTTATTAGCATATATTTTAGTAATAATAATTTAGGTGAATAATACATGAAAAAAGGACAACTTTCAATTGAAGTTATAATATTATTAGCAATATTTTTACTTTTTTTTCAAGCAATGATTCTACCGTCAATTGAATTTGCAGAAAATACAATAAAAGATACTCACGCTATTGTTCAAACAAAGAAAGGCATAGATGGTTTAGCAGACAATATAGAACAATTTTCAAATAGTGCAGGATACGGTAAAAGACATATGTTTTTCTATATTCCAAATAACACAATAATTACAGATTGTAATAATACAAATAAAACTATAAATTATGAAATAAGAATATCAACACAAAAGCCAACCCCAATTGGCTGTGATGTTAACGGACTATGTAAGTTTTCTAAACAATTGTATATAACTAACGATTTTTCATGTACAAAGATCGGGCCAGGATATAATAGCAATATCTTTATAGAAAAAACAGATGAAGGCGAAATAGATATATCTTCTGAATAAGAAAGTGAATAGCAAATGAAAAAAGGACAAGTAAGTATAGAATATGTGATTGTTATTGCAGTTATCTTAATCTTAACTGTATTTTTTGCTAATCTTACATTTGATACAACAGACACAACAAAATCCATAGCTAAAATAAAATTAAGAACGCTTGATCTAATTACATTAAATGATTCTAATGCAACTCTTTTAAATGTGGAGAACACGATTGTAGATTCTAATCTGAATTTAAAACTATACATTAAAGATGGATTACAGTTAAATCTAACAGATCAAAACTACACAGAAGTAATAAATAATATAAAAGAAACAACTTATTATGAAAATATTAATTTAAGTTTTGAATATAACTGAGGTAATAAAATGAATTCAAAATATTTATTGTTACAAGGATTCTTATTAACAAGTGTTTTTGTAAGTTTATTTGTAGATAAAAATCTTTTTTTAAAAATTTTATTGATAGTCTTACTTTTCCTTTATGGTTTATTGATTTTACCTGAATTTAAATATAATAGAGAAAGGTATTTATTTTCAGCAACTGGCTTTGTTATTATATCCATTTTATTCTTGTTTGTAAGACACACAACAGGAACAACATATATTTTAATTCTTTGTTGTTTACTTGTTTTGTTTGTTTATCTTTCAAGAGTAATGTTTTCAAAAACATTCGGTGTTGTTTTAGAAAGTTCAACAAGATTTACTAAAGTTAAAATAACAGATGAACTATTTAGTTATGGGCAAAAATTTGAATTAAGATCAACTAAGAAGTATACAATTGATTCAATAGTTTTAATAGAACTAGATAAATCGGTTTTAAGAAAACCAATATCGATTATTAAACAAATAGATAGAGAACCAAAAATTATCAAAACCCTTATAAAAAATAACAAAATCACAAAAAAATCAAAGAAAACAATTAAGAAGAAGAAAAAATAAATATTCCTTATAGATTGTAAGGAATATTATAAATGTTTGAAAAATATATAAGAATACTAATTATTTGTTCTTGTCTTTTCGGACTTCTTGGGATTCTATCGATAACTTATTTTTATGAATCTAGACAAATTTCTGTTTCTTCTCTTTTAGGTACTGAACCAAATGAAAAAATATATATTGTTTCTGGGCAAGTAAAAGAGATTACAGAAAAATCCAATACTCTTTTTTTTCAATTGTGTGATTCTTTTGAGTGTGTGCAAGCGGTTTATTTTAATCCAACAAAAGAAGATGTGGCATTTGTTTCTAGAAATCAAGAATTAACAGTAAAAGCAAAATATACAACTTTTAATAATACCCCTGAACTAATTGCTTTTTCTTTCAGGAGGTAATTTTTTTTGTTTCTCGTAGATGTTATTGCAGGAATTCTGTTTGGTTTTGCTCTTGGATTAATTCCGAGTTTGCATATTAACCTCATAGGTTATCTTTTTTCCTTATTTGGGATGTTTATGTTTTTCAAAAACCACTTCTATTTTTTCTTTTCTCTTTGTATTTCTCAGACTCTTACAAGTATTGTTCCTTCTTTTCTTTTTTATGCTCCAACCCCCGACACCTTAATTTCACCATTTCTTGGACAACCTGAAAGCCCCAAAATAGCTCTTTTAGAATATTTTTCTCTTTCTTTCTTTGGTTTTCTTCTTGGTGCTTTTTTCGCAGTTTTATTTCTCCCAATTTTTTACTTATTGTTTGTTATGTTTTCGGATTTCTACATTTTGATTTTTATTGTTCTTTTGCTTGTCTTGATATTTTTAATCTTTCAAGAAAATTATTGGCAATCTTGTGGCCTTGTGTTTTCTATTGTTGTTTTTTCTGGGGTATTAGGCACCTTTACTTTAAAATATAATTTCTTTTTCAAAGAACCGTTAATTCCGTGTATTTTTGGCTTGTTTGCTTTCCCAAATATTTTAGTGATTTTGTTTTCTGATAGTAAGGGTCAGGAAAAGTCAAGTCCATCTGTCCAAGAAATAATAAGTTTTAAAGATATTGTTAACTCTTCTTTTCTTGGCACCCTCTTTTCCTCAACTATAGCTATTTTCCCTTCTCTTAGCCCAGGTCTTGCTATGTCTTTTGCTTCTTTTTTTCAAGATAAAAATTCTTCAAAAAAAACAATCGTAATGTTTTCAAGCATTCTTTCAAGTGTGCTACTAATTTATTTTTTCTTGTCTGTTGTTTTTAACAAGCACAGGCTTGGTTTCTTATCAATGCTTTCTACAAACCAAATTTTTCCAAAAATGGTTCTATCTGATATTTTCTTTATGTCTTTTGTTTTTCTTTTAGTTGTTGGTTTAACTGTGTTTATAATTTACAGTTCAATAGACACAATTATTTTTTTTCTAAATAGGTTTGATAAAAGAAATATTTTATTTTGTGTTTCTACTTTTTCCATTCTCCTTATATTTTGGTTTTGCGGCCTTGCGGGGGTTTTCCTTTTGCTTGTTTCTACAGCAATTGGTTTTTTGCCAATAGTTTATAATAAAAACAGATTGGCTCTAATGTCTTATTTAATTATTCCAACAGTTTTGTTTTTTGTTTAATTAAGGAAATGGATATTATGAGTAACTGGAAAATAAAGAAAAAAATCCTATTGACAATCATGGAATTATCTAAAGAGGCTTATCCAAATGAATTTAGTGGAATGCTTGTTGGGGATAAAGACGAAAAGATTATTGATGACATCTATATAATTCCAGCAACAATAAATAATCACAATTCTTCAACTCTTCGTTTAGACTTGGTGCCAATGTCTTTTTCAATCGTAGGCTCTGTTCACTCACACCCATCTTCTTCAAGTCAAGCTTCAAGAGCAGATCAGAAATTTTTCCAAAGTAAAGCAATAAATATTATTTCAAGATATCCTTATAGCCCAATGGATTTTACAGCTTACAACCACAAAGGAGAAGAAGTTGGAATTGAAATAATCTAATTTTATTTATAAAAACCTAAGTTTTTATATGTTATTATTATTATTATTCTTATTATGAGAAAAAGAAAATTTAAATTCAAAGCCCTTTCGCCAATAGTTGCAACAATTCTTTTAGTTGTTGTTTCTGTAATTCTGGTTTCAATAGTTTTGAATTGGGGCAGAAACATTACAAACTCTAGTTTAAATGAAACAGACCCAATACTAAAGCAAACAAATCAGAACTATTTAATAGGCAGCCCAAAGCTTAATGCCCAAGGCATTCTTACTTTTAAGAATATCACTCCCGGTGAGAAATCAATAACAATAACTAGCTATCAGATAGTCAGTAGTTCAGAAGACGATAACTTCAACAACACAATAGCCCTTAATGAAACTACAATCCAGCCAGGCGCTACACACGTCATCTCAATACAGGCCTTTCCACCAGAACCAAAATTTACAATATTATTAATCACAGATGAAAACGAATATATCTCAATAGAAGGAATAAGAAATCCCCCAGTAACATTACAAGATATTCCTGTAGAAGAAGTTCTTGAACTTCCATATGTTATGGATGGAGAGAATAAATTATACATTCATCCAACAGATAATTCTACAGGTGTTGCTTGGGGCTGTCCAGGGACATTAATTGGTTCTGGTGCTCAATCACTAACAAATGGTTTAGCAAACACCACTGCGATTCTTGCAGGCTGTGTAACAAGACCAATAGCTGCAAGTATTTGTAATGATTTAGATTTTGGAGGATATGATGATTGGTATCTTCCTGCGAGAGATCAGCTGGGTGAAATTTGTAGTTACCAAGCAGTTATATATACAGGAGATTATAGTAGTTCTTGGATAGGTCTTGATTTTTGTAGTTATAGTTATTGGACAAGTACAGAATGGGGCGCTAACGACGCATACTATATGGAACCAGGTGGTTGGAGCCTAGAACAAAGTTCAAAGTCCGAAATATATCGTGTACGTTGTGTTCGTGGAGGATAAAATTCTATTTATTTGTTTTTAATTATTTTTTTATTCCTATTTTCTTTCAAAAACGCCCTAAAAAAACAAAAATTTATAAACCTTACAGCACAAAGCATTTATTAATTTTGGTTATTAATATCTTTAGTTGATGTCTTTTGACATTTGACTAAAAATTATTCTAAATATAAATAATGTGAGGATATCTATGAGTACAGACAATAAAGAATCCATCTCAAAAGAGGAAGAAACAAAAATTAAAGAAACAATAGAGACAATAAAACAAAAACTTGAAGAACAAGACAAACTTTCTAAAGAGTATCTGGATTTGCTTCAAAGAACACAAGCAGAGTTTAGAAACTATAAGCAAAGAGTTGAAAGGGAAACACAAGATATTATCTTTATAGAGAAAGCAAAAATCTTAGCTGAATTTTTAAATTATAGAGACACAATTGTTAAAGCAATAGAAAAAGAAAAAGAAGAGATTACAAAAAAATCTCTAGAGCACATGTTAGTAAATTACGATATTATTCTAAAAAGGCAAGGCATAGAAAAACTAGAAGTTATAGGTAAAGACTTTGATTATAATTTCTGTGATTGTTTGTTAAAGCAAGAGTGTGAAGAAGATAAAGACAATAAAGTAATTGCAATTATTGAAGATGGCTTTACATTAAATAAAAGATTAATAAAACCAGCAAAGGTTATTGTTGGTGCAAGTAAAAAAGAAAATGGTGATAAGATATGAGTAAAGTAATTGGAATTGATTTAGGTACAACATATTCTGCAGTTTCTGTTGTAGAAGCTGGACAGCCAAAAATTTTAATTAATTCAGAAGGGTCAAGAACAACCCCTTCTGTTGTTGGATTATCTAATGGCGAAATAATTGTTGGAGCATTAGCAAAAAGGCAAGCAGTTGTTAATCCAGACAATACCATATATTCCATAAAAAGAAAAATGGGAAGTGGAGATAAAGTTAAAATTGGAGGAAAAGATCATTCCCCAGAACAGATTTCTGCATATATTTTACAAAAATTAAAAAAAGATGCTGAAGAACAATTGGGTCAAAAAATTACTCAAGCAGTAATAACAGTTCCAGCATATTTTTCAGACTCTCAAAGAAAAGCAACAAAGGCAGCAGGAGAGATTGCTGGTCTAGAAGTTTTAAGAATAATTAACGAACCAACAGCTGCTGCTTTAGCGTATGGTCTAGATAAAAAACACGCCCACACAATTTTAGTATTTGATTTTGGTGGTGGAACTTTCGATGTTTCTATTTTAGAGTTATCTGACGGTGTGTTTGAAGTCAAAGCCACAGCTGGAGACAACCACTTAGGTGGTGATGACATTGATCAAAAGATAATTGATTTCTTAGTTTCAGAGTTTAAGAAAAAAGAAGGAATTGATTTAATAAAAGATAAAATGGCAATGCAAAGATTAAAAGATGAAGCCGAAAAAGTAAAGATAGAGTTGTCTACAACTTTAAAGGCAACAATTAATATCCCATATATTACAGCAACACAAGAGGGGCCAAAGCACTTAAACATAGAATTAACAAGAGCAAAGCTTGAAGATTTATGTGCTGATATTTTTAAAAGATTAGAAATTCCAACAAAGCAAGCAATTAAAGATTCAAAGCTTGATTTATCTAAGATTGACGAAGTTGTTATGGTTGGGGGTTCAACAAGAATTCCAAAAGTAATTGAGCTTGTTGAAAAATGGACAAATAAAAAACCAAATAAATCAATCAATCCAGATGAAGTAGTAGCAATGGGTGCTGCAATTCAAGGTGCTGTTCTTGCTGGAGAGGTAAAGGACATACTTCTTCTTGATGTTACTCCTTTGTCTTTAGGTATTGAAACTTTAGGTGGAGTTTTTACAAAATTAATTGAAAGAAATACAACAATACCAACAAAAAGATCTCAAGTTTTTTCAACAGCTTCTGATTCTCAAACAGCTGTTGATATTCATGTACTTCAAGGTGAAAGACCATTAGCTAAAGACAATCTAACACTTGGAAGATTCCAGTTGATTGGTATTCCTCCAGCACCACGAGGAGTTCCTCAAATAGAAGTTAGTTTTGATATAGATTCCAATGGAATAATTAATGTTTCAGCAAAGGATCTTGGTACAGGAAAATCTCAAGCAATTAAGATTACTTCAACAACTTCTTTAAGTAAAGATGAAATTGAAAGATTAAAAAGAGAAGCAGAAGAGCATGCTGAAGAAGATAAAAAGACTCAGGAAAGAATAGAGACAAGACACAAAGCAGAAACTTTAGTGTATTCTGTAGATTCAGTTTTAGAAGAAGCAAAAGAAAAGTTGTCTCCTGAAGACACAGAAGAGATAAAGAAATTAAAAGAAGAACTAAGACAAGCAATTGATAGTGATTCAGCAGATCTAGAAGAAAAGACAAACGCCTTACAAACAAAACTTTATGATGTTTCTAAAAAGCTTTATCAAAATGCAGCTCCAAATCAAGAAGGCACAGATGATTCCAAAGACAAAGGAAAAACAGTTGATGCAGATTTTACAGAGGAAAAATAAAGAAGTGTGACCCATTTTGACAAAAGATTACTACAAGATTCTTGGAGTTAACAAGAATGCAAATGATGAAGATCTAAAGCAAGCCTATAAGCAATTGGTTAAGAAATATCATCCAGATATTTCTAAAGAGCCAAATGCAGAAGAAAGACTAAAAGAGATAACAGAAGCTTATGCAGTTCTTTCTGATCCAACTAAAAGACAACAATACGATATGTTTGGTGAAGAGGGAGTAAAAGGTGGCGCAGGTTTCAATCAAGGTTTTTCAGGACAAGGTTTTAATTTTGATTTTTCTGATATCTTTTCTAAGTTTGGTTTTGATGAAGATGAGGATTCTGGTTTCTTTCAAGGTTTTAGAAGCATGCACAGAGGAAGAAGTCAAAGAGAGTCTTGGGCTGAACTAGATTTAAGAACAAGAATAAATATTGATTTTGTTACTGCAATTAAAGGCGGGAAAGTAAGTGTTGGTGTTTACAAAGATGTTGTTTGTGATACTTGTGATGGCACAGGCTCTAAATCTAAATCTAAAACCACTTGTTCAGCTTGTGGTGGAAAAGGAAGAACACTAACTAAAAAACAAACCCCTTTTGGTATTTTTGCAATAGAACAAACTTGTTCTAAATGTAAGGGAGAAGGAAAAATAAATACAGACCCCTGTAAGAAATGTGATGGAAAGGGCCATGTAAAAAAAGAAACAATTCTTGGAATCGATGTTCCAGCAGGAATTAGCAACGGAGATGTTATAAGACTAAGAGGGCAAGGTAACACACATAATGGAGAAGTAGGAGACTTATTTGTTTCTGTTAGTGTAACAGAACACGAGTTCTTCAAAAGAGAAGGTTATGATCTATATTGTGAGATTCCAATAATTTATTCTGAATTGATCTTAGGAACAAAGATAAAAATAAAAGGGATTCAAGACACAATTAATTTAACAATACCAGCAGGCACTCGTCCAGAAACTATCTTTAAAGTTTCAGGAAAAGGTTCTCCTGATCCAAACAAAAGAGGTTTGCACGGTTCTTTATTTGTTAAAGTAATATTAGCAGAGCCTATCGATGTTAATAGAGAATACAAGCAACTATTAGAAAAACTTGCAAACATTGATAATAAAACAAAAAAGAAGATACAAGATAAGTTTAAAAGTTATGTTGAGTTTTAAAAAAACTCAGATAGACTTTTCTGCTTTTTTGCCTCTTTGTCTGAGAATAGACTGTCTATCTCATTTTCACTTAAGTTTATTCTTTGCAAAAGATGTGGATTTAATTGATAGTCAATGATTAGGTTTTTTGCAACTTCAAGATATTTCTTTATGGAACCTTGTGCAATTGTTAAAATTATTTTTCCCCCACAGTCGCATTTTCCTGACAAAGGCATTCTTCTAAATTTCTTGTTGCATTTAACACATCTTAGTTTCTGTCTTGCAAAAGCTCTGGTGTTACCAATAATGTCTGGAAAAAGATGATAGTGGAGTAGTCTTTCAAGTGCGTCTTGATTATCAACTGCAAGGATTCTTCCCTGAAGTTTAGCTTGTTTATCTACTTTTTCTTGCATTGATTTAATTGAGATATAAGTAGATTGCTTTGGCCCTTCATCGAAGTAATTAGTGTCGTGTGTAAATTTCACACAACTATATTGTTCTTCTGTTCCAAGAAGTTTCTTAACAGGAACAATCCCTTCAACTTTATCTGGATCAGCAAATGATTTTGTTGCTAAATAAAATTCATAAGGATAACTTGTGTTAGTTTCTATCTCGTGCGATTCATCATCAATCTCGTAAGGACTAAGAACAGTAGTAAATGCTAAAGGTGCATCCATTCTTCCGCCTCTACCCGTACTAAGATAACTTTTAGAAAAATTAAGCATAGAGTCCATTAACAATAACATCGAGTCTTGATCTCCATCAACATTTCTTCTTTTGGCTGTAATATAATAAGGATGTCCCCAAGCAAGTTTAGATTTAGAATAACCAATTATTCTTCCAACAATTCCAGCAGAAGTGTGTGGTGCAAGACCAATCACAAGTTGTCCAATAAGATCTTCTTTAGTTTTAGCATTATAAAATCTAGGCAAGTGATAGTATTTTTCTAACAAGTCATCAACGAAACCTGCAACTCTTAAAAAATATTCTCCACAGCCTTCATCAACAATTGTATCTTGTGGAAATATAGAAAGTCTTTGGTTATTGTCTTTCAAATCATTTCCAAGATAGTCTTTTTTATATCCAAGTTCTTTTAGTTTCTCAATAGAAAGATTTAGTTCCTTTCCACTAAATTGAGATATAGTTGCATTTAATGCCTCGTATCTACAAGTTCCATCTCTAAAAACATAAACTTCGTGTTTAGCTCTTAATAGTCCTTTTTCTAATGGTTCAGATATTTTTTCTTTACTGACTAAACCTTTAACACCTTTAAGGCTATCAGGTATTCCAACCTTTAAGTTGTTTGCTGCACTTTCAATAAGTTTATCAAGATCAATCTTATGTTCTAAAATCAATTTTGTTTCTTGATTGCATTTAGGACATATTTTTTCATGTGTTTGCATTTTACATTTATTACACATTCTTATTTCTTTTGTGTTTATTCCACAATTAAAGCAATAACCATTATAAATAATTTTTTTACACTCAGGGCAAAGATATGATTTGATCTCAACTTCGTTAACTCCAATATCTTGTTGTTTTGTGCCATCTGCTCTTTTCTTAATTGCTTTCATTAAGTCTCTAGAGTTACCAAAGCCTCTGCCGATTGGAAACAAAACATTTGGTTTACCTGCCATCTCTCTTTCATGAGCAGCTTCTGGTCTTCCCATTCTTGCTCCAACCCAAAACCCTGATTTTTCATTAATTTTAATTTTTGAAATTGCACTAAGTATTTCTGTTGTTGTTTTCTCTGTGTTTTCAATTAGTTCTTTATATTCTTCTAAAGGATCAATTGCATTAAGTGAACCAACAGTTTTTAGAAGAGGATAAGCTATTTCTTTTTCTACAAGTATTTTGTTTTCTTCTTCAAGATATTTGTGTGGTAGTCCCATTTTCTCAAATATGTTTTTTATTTCTTTATTATATTCAATCTTAAAACCAATAATTTGTGTTTCTTTTGTTGATAATAAATCTCCTATACCAATAATATCAATATCATCAATTGCTTTTTCTATAACGTCTTTAATATTTTCAAAAAAGTTTTTCTTTTTTATTTCAATTTCTTCGTCACTAAATATTTTATCTGATTCTCTTAAATTTCTAATAAGTGTTTTTAGTTCTTCATGATTCAAAAGTTCATAATATGCTAAATATTTTGGAAATAAAGGCAAGTCGTATTTTTGAGATAATGCAACAGAAGTATATGGATTTGGTTTATTAAAAACTTCCTTACAGATATTTAAAACAGTTCTTGATATTTTTCCGGTCTTTTCAAGATATTCCATTTCTGCAATCCATTCTTCTCTAACATAGCCCGCTTTAACTAAAGGGTGTCCTGATTTCCTAAAATCTCCAACAGAGATTAGCATGTCTCCTAAGAAAAGAATCTTGTCTATTTCTGCTAAGTATTTTTTAGCAGTATTAACATCATCAATATAAACAACGTCTTTATTCTTCAACCTTACAATTGGTCCGTCAATTGTTGAGCAAGGGAAATATTGTAAAGATTTACCTGGCCTTTCAATTCTCCCGTGTGTTCCAACAGCTATAAATTCATCTAGTACCATCATTGTAGCAGGATTTATTGCTTTTGCCATTAATCCAGCATTTCTTGCTCTACCATATCTAAGTCTAAAGCCCCCTGGTCTAAACGGATAAGAAAACACAGGTCTACCGGCTGCTAACCCCTCAAGATATTTAGTTGATGGTTTTAGTTCAAAACCTTCAGCGGTTTTTTTAACTTTAACAAGTTTTTCAAGCCAAGCCCAATTAAGGCCCATCTTCTTACTTGTTTTCATAATTTTAAGGGCCCTAACATAAAGTCCATCAATTAAAACAAGACACATTGCCCCTCTTACTCTGTTTGTTTCAATTCCAGGGACATCTCTATTAGCAACAATCTCAACTTCGTTATCTGCATAACTATTTACTCTAACAGGAATATTTTCAATAATAATTCTAACTTCGTTTTCTGTTATTCTTTGCTGTCTAACAACAACTTCATCTTGATAAAGCATTCCTTCTTCAATTACTCTTTCAATTTCTTGTCTACTTGGTTTAAATCTATCTAAGTTAAGTTTAGCTCTAGCAAGATCTCCAAGTAATAGTGGTAAAGTTTGAGCATTTCCTCCAGCAGCTCTAATCGGCCCCGCAAAGTAAATATCAACAAATGGCGTACCATCTTCATTTTTAGAAATCTTAATTTCTGGTAATCCATCAAGAGGAGAAACAACCACTCCTTCTGTTTCTATAATTAAGGCAGTTCTTAAAGCTTGATCAAGTCTTTTTTCAGGATCTTCAATGTCTCCTAATTTTCTATCCAAGATATCATTAAAAATCTGAAGCATTACAGGAAATCTTTCTTGGTGTTCTTCCCACAACTCATTGTATCTTTGAGCAACACCAGGGGGTCCGACAAGAAGTTCAGTTTTTTCAGCAATACCTCTAGCAGGAAGTGACTCTATGTCGTTATGTGGATCTTTTCCTTGTTGTCTTGCATTTTTTGCAACAGCTACAGCTGCATCAATCTCTTTAGTTAGGGCGTCATAATATTCTTTAACTTCTTTGTTTGCTTTAATCTCACTCATTCTTTTTTCCTTTCAAAGTCTTTTATACAAACTTTTTGATCTTTAAGATTAAATAGTATTGCTTTAGATACTGTCGGCACATGCCCCATCTCTTGTTGGAAAGCTGTAATTGATTGCCAGCAAGATGTGCTTATTAAATGGCAGTGTTTATATTTAGAGTAGGCGTGATGATGGATGTGTCCACAAATAAAAACTGCTGGTGCTTCTCTGACAACTAAAAAGTTTTTTTCAATTGGTATAAAAGTTTGCTTTTCTCCAAATTGCGGCATCAAGTCTCTTCTAACCATTAGTTCTTTTTGTGCAAGATCCGGTTTATCCATTTTTAAATCTTTTATTTTTCCAAAGATTCCATGAAGTGATACTCCGTGATACATTAAAAACAATAATCCTTCAAGTTCAATCCAAGATGGAGAACCAAGAATATGTATGTTTTCTTTTTTATAACAGTTAGGTAAATATTTTTCAGGGATTGCAGGCTGTGGATCTGAAACTCTAACAGCGTCGTGGTTTCCTGGTATTAAAAATATTTCAATATGTTTAGGAATCTTTAATATTAGTTCTTCGAATACTCTATATTGTTCAAAGATGTCTGTTATTGCAAGTTCATCATATTGTTTAGGGTATATTCCAATTCCGTCTACAAGATCTCCTGCAATAATAATATATTTGATTTTAGAAATTAGGTCTTGATCTTCTTTTGTAATATTGATTCCATTAATCCAGTCAATAAAATCATTAAATTCTTCTTCTCGGAATAGTTTGCTTCCAACATGCGTGTCTCCTAAGATAACAACATAGTTGTCTTTTGTTGTTGTGGCACTAATATTTTCATAAGGAAGATCAGCATACATTATTTCTTTAGCAATAAATATGTCTTTAGATAAAACTGCGCATTTAAACCCGACAACATTATCAAAAAGTATTTCTTTAGGATTAACTTCAAATTCTTTGTTTTCCATTATTACAATATTGACTCTTCCAGTTGGGTCGTCAACAGTCAATAATAGATTTCCGTTCTTTGTTAGTCTTTTATCAAAAACCATTCCTACAATATCAACTTCCGTGTTTTTTGTTTCTTTTTTTGCTTCTTCAATTGGCACAGGTTTTAGGTTTTCTCTTTTTTTTAAAATTTCGTAGATTGCTTGATATTTATCAAGGAAAAGAGATAAGAAGTCATCAACTGAGCCTTGCGATAGTTCCTTTCCTGTAACATCATAAGCATCTAATATTCTAAAGTTTTTTCCAGTAGTTTCTACTTTTTCTTCAATGTTGTTTGTTGTAGATATTATTTTTTTAATATCATCTTTACACACAAATATGATTTTTTCTTCTGCAAGTTTATCTAGAATTTTCTGATAATTATTTAGGTTTAATAATCTTAAGCAATCCTCATTAATTATAAGATCTTTTTCTTGTGCATAGCACACAATTTTTGAATCCATTTATTTTACTTGCTCTTTTAGATTTTCTAATTTACTAATTAATGACCACACTGCGCTTCTACAAAATTGTGGAACATTATTGTTATTTGTTATATCTTCTAACTCATACATAATGCCAGAAATCTCAACAACATTACATTTAGTTTTTAATCTTTCTTCTATTCCAGTTAATAGAATTTTTAGATTTTTTGGAATTGCTGAATCCTCGATTAAAAATTCAATTTCAGCAACAATATCTTCAACAGCTTTAGAAGTGTCAATTGTTTTCTTTCTCATGGTTTATCACTTCCTAATTTTTCTTTTGCGATTAAAAAAATAGCAAACTCTATTATATTTTAGTGAAAAACTATTTTTAATAGATATGGTTTGAAAAAAGAAGAGTTAACTCCATCTGCTTTTCTTTTTCTTGTCTACAGGATAACTTTCTACAAGTTCTTCCATAGTAACATTTTCTTGTCCCTCAAGAATACCGTCTTTTCCATAGGTACTAGATACAACTAGCTTTTTTCCGGGATTGTTTTCTCTTAAAGTTTTTAACATTTCTTCTTGCTCACTTTTACTTATTGTTGGATTGTAAACAAAAACAATCAAATCTGATATTGCTTTGATTGCTGCAATTGCTTGCTTTTCAATTGCATTCATTTCTTTAAAGTCGTGATGAATTAAACCAGGAGTATCAATTACTTGAAAGGTTTCTTGTCTTCTTTTAAAGTATCCCACATTTAAGGCTTTAGTTGTAAAAGCATAGCTGTTAATCTCTGGCGTTGCTTCTGTTATTTTTGTAAGATAGGTGGTTTTTCCTGCATTTGGTATTCCAACAAGAACAATAGTCTTAAGATTGAAGTCAGGGTTAGCAATTCTTTTAAATTCTTTTTCCAAGTTTAAAAGTTTATCAAAAGTTGAGTCAAGGTTTCTAAGAACCGAAGAAAGGCGGCCAACATATTCTTTCTTAATTCTAACAAAGAAGTCTTTATCGTGTTTCTTGCTTCTACTTCCTTGCATTTTCATTAGTTGTCTTTTATATCTTTCTGATAGTTTATTAATAACAGTAATATTACTAGTAATGTGGTTTCTGTATTTTTCCATGGTTGATTTGGGACAAACATTTTTAAACATCATTCCATAGTATTCATTAACAGTATCATAGTCAGGTAGTTTGTCTGAGACATATTTTAATTTTTCAGTAACTTCTATCTGATAAAGAGAAATATACTTGTGTGCCATGTCGTTTCTTTGATAGTCTTTAACTCTTCTTACTTTGTTTATAACTGCGTCTAATATGTCCTTGGATTTTGTGATTTTTGGAAAGTTCATCTTAATTTCTCCTAAAAAGTTACATTTATAATTAATTTCTTTTATATTTATATATAGAACTACTTATATATTATATATAAGATTTTCTTTTTAAAGCCAATTATTATAATGAGGAATAAGTATGAATTTCATAAATGCAAAAAATCATAAAAAATTATATATTGTACCATTAATTGTTGCAATAGTTTGTTTAGTTTTAATTTTTATAACCCCTGGAGTTTCCAAAGGAATTGATTTAAAGGGCGGAAACCAGCTAATTTTAAGATATGAAGGAACAGCAATTGATTCAGGCGCTTTAGCAAATACCTTAAAGCAAGAATTCAATCTAAAAGAAGTAAATGTTAATGAAACAAAAGGACCAACAAGCACAGGATTAGTAATTGATTATTCCACAAGCCCAGAAATAGATACAGCAAAGGCAGAAAAAGACAAACTTGATTTTATTAATGGAAATATTGATGATTTAAAAACAAAAGCAACAGAAGTTCTTTCTCCTCTAAAGGATAAAGGTTATTTGTCTGAGCAAGTAATAACAGATATTTCTGATATAAGAAATAAAGAAGATTTAAAGGTTTATTTAAATGAAAATATAATCTTAGCAAATAATGAATTTAATAATCAAATAATAAACAAAGTAAAATCAGAACTAAACCTAACAACAGAAGCAAAAATACAAACAAGAGAAGTTTCAGCAACTCTTGGTAAAGACTTTGTTAAGTCTTCTTTAAAGGTAGGAGTTATTGCATTTATTTTATTATCTTTAGTAATATTTTTATTTTTCAGAGAAATTATTCCATCTGGTTTAATTATCTTTGCTGCAACTTTCGATATATTGGTTGCATTAGCTGGTATGGCACTTCTAGGTTTGCCATTAAGTCTAACAACAATTCCAACATTGTTAATGCTTATTGGTTATTCTGTAGACACAGATATTTTACTTAGCACAAAACTTTTAAAGAACAGAACAGATGATGTTTACGTTGTAACAAATAAGTCAATGGCAACAGGAATGACAATGACAATAACTACATTAATAACAGTTCTTGTGATGCTTGTTGTTTCTTATTTCATGCAAATGACTGTAATTTTAGAAATAGCAACAGTATTGTTCTTCGGTCTTATCGGAGATATAGTTTCAACATGGTTCTTTAATGCGCCTGCATTAATATCTTATGTTCAAAATAAAAATAAAAACAAAAATTAAGGAAAAGGTGTTTTTTAGATGAAAACTTTATTAAAAAAACCAATAGTCATTATTTGGATAATTATCTTATTATTTTCAATAGGATTACTATTAACAAAAGGAATTCAATATGGTGTTGATTTCTCTGGTGGAACTTCTTTTTCAATAGTTCTTGAAAAACCAGTAGAATCTGATGAGATGCCAAGGGTTGTTTCAATAATTAATAGAAGACTTGATTGGGCAGGTTTAAAGGATGCAAAGGTTACTTCGTCAGGTAATCAATATGTTACTGCGCAATTAGCAGAGTCAAATCCAGACGAGATTACAAGATTAAAAAACACACTTTTAAAACAAGGTAAATTTGAAGCAGTATTAGATGGAAACACCTTATTTGTTGGAGAAGATTTAATTACAATCTATAAAGATCCTGCAAAGGGTTATGGAATCACGCAAATAGACAGAAGCGGAGCAAGCCAATGGGTTTTACCATTTATGTTATCTCCAGAAGCTTCAAGAAGATTTGCAGAAATGACTTTCCATAAATGTACAGCAACAGGCTATGATTCTAAAAAAGTAGAATATGATTGTGAGAAAACTTATTTCTTTATTGACAGGCCAACGGATGCTATATTTATTGTAGATACAGAAACATATACAGATGAAAGGCAAGTTCCTGTTTCTCCAGAAGTTTCTGGAAGTGAAACAATTTCTTTTGAGGATATAATTTCACAAGTAAATACTAAATATTATGTTGTTGATTCAGAACTAACAGAAAATGAAAGAACAGATATTTTATCAGATATTAACAAATATTCTAAAGTCATAGTTTCAGGTTCTGTTTCAGATAGTATCAAAAAAAAATTATCAGATATGGGTTATAGAGTAGTAGTAATTAACAAACCTGAGAACCAACCATGGATTTGGGAAGCAACAGGACTAAAATCCATAATTTCTTTAACAGAAGGCGTAGCGAATATGGCTGCTCCATCAACAAGTTCTCCAAAGTTTGAGACGTTTAATAGTTTAACAATTACAGGAAGCACTTCTTCAAAAGAAGATGCAAAACAAAGACTTGATGATTTATTAGTTATCTTAGAATCAGGTTCTTTACCAATAGCAATTGAAAGCATAAGCACAGAGTCTATCTCTCCATATCTTGGAGATGAGTTTTTGGACAATTCTTTGTGGATTGGTTTAATTGCGTTGTTGACTGTTGCATTAGTATTATTCATTAGATACAAGGTATTTAATTTGATTTTCCCAATATTAATCTCAGATATTTCTGAATTAATAATTTCTTTAGGTTTCTTGTCCTTAATACAATTTAGAGTTGATCTTGCAACAATTGCTGGAATTATTGCAGCTATTGGTACAGGTGTTGATCATGAAATCATAATCACAGATGAACTTTTAAAAGGCACAGGAAAAGACGAAGAAAAATCTGGTTTAAGTTTAACTGCAAAAATAAAGAACGCTTTCTTTATTATCTTTGCAGCTGTTGCTACAGTATTTGCAACAATGCTTCCAATTATTTTCTTTAATGTTGGATTAAGTAAATTTGTTGGATTTGCAATAACTGTAATGTTTGGTGCAGTACTTGGTGCATTTATAACAAGACCGGCATTTGCAGAGATTGCAAAAGTTGTTGTAGCACATCATGAAAAAAAACAAGAGAGTAAAAAATGATTACACAAGCACAATTATTAGAGCTTTTAACTCCAGGAGTAATAAGCGGTTTAACTGCAGGAATGGTAGTTGTTCTAATTTTTGTGTTTATTCTTTGTTTGTTGTTTTTTATTGGCGCATATATTTACTATTGTCTTGTATGGTACCACCTTTCCAAGAAACTAAAATACAAAACAGCATGGTTAGCATGGATTCCAATTGCCAATCTTTTTTTAATGCCAATATTAGCAAAGAAGCATTGGGCATTAGGTTTTTTATTATTGATTCCAATAGTTAATATTGTTTTTTCAATAATCTGGTGCTGGGACATCTACAAGAAAAGAAAGTTTTCAGGGGCATTAAGCCTAGTAAAAGCAGGCTATGTGGTAATTCCATTAATTCCCTTTGTTTTTATTGCGGATTTTATAATAATGGGAATCATTGCTTTTGAGAAGTAATTTTTACAAGCCAAACAACCACAAACAGCATTAGAAACCAAGATATTATGTGAAGCTCTTGATGCAAGCCTATCTTTTCTGATAGCATAACGATGATTATTCTTAACAGGTTTACTAAAAACAGCACAATTGTGCTTACTGCTATTGCTTTATTTGAAATCTTTTGTTTTATTGTCTTTAAGGCAATAACAACCCCTAGATAAGCAGAGACTGAGACAATCCCCGAACAATAAACCACAAAGTCAAAGGCCTCATAATTCACATTGTTTCCAAGAAGCCAAAAGATTAGTTTTTCTTCAAGACCAACTAAGAAGTTACCAAAAATAAAGACGCCGATAGCTAAAAATAAGAAATAGCTAATAAAGAAAACCAAAATAAATCTAATCTTCTCTTTTGTGTTCATCTATTATATTATAAATAAATGTCTTTAAAATAGTTAGTTTATATTAAACTAAAAACCAATAAAGATAGTCCACCAATAATTAATGTTGTTAAAAAATTAGTTTGACTATTATCAAGATATCCTTTGTTTTCAAATAGTGCTCCAATAAAACTATCTATAATTGTTCCAAGCATTCCAAAGCTTGCAATTATTAATGAAATATTGAAGCTTACTTTAAAAATAAAATAAAATAATCCAAAACTAAAAGCTGAAACCATTAAAGCCCCAAATAACCCTAAGATTGTTATTCCGCCATTTGTTCCAGGTTCTACTTCTTTAAAATTAGTTATAAGTCTTGGTTTTATTTTAGATAACCTTCCAATCTCTGAAGAAAGAGTATCAGAAAATGCTGCTGCAATTGTTGAAGCAGAAGCATAAATTTGTCCAAAAACAACTAACACCGTTCCAATAAGACAATTGCCTAAAAGATTAATGTAGTTTCTTTTTTCTTTTTTATTTTTAAGAACAACAGTTATTCCTTCTGCAATACAGAAATAAGAAAGAAGATAAATAAACAACATTATTTTTCCAAAATATAAAAATACTCCGCTCATTCCAAATATTATAGAAATAGTAAATAGGTCGTATTTTCTAGTAATAAAAAGAATAATTCCTAAAATATAAAAAAAAAGAAGATAGTAAATAAAACTCATATTCTTTCCTTATACAACCGTTACTTTAACAACCATAACTTTGTTAACATAACCTAATTTTATAAGTTTTGCTTTACATCTTTCTGAAATGTGTTGAAATATTAAATCATTCCAGTTTTCTTTTGCTGTTTTTGCTGTAATCTCTTCAGTAAAGAAATCAACAATTGCTTTTCTTGCTTGTGTTCTTAAAGGTGTTGTGTATTTTGCACCAGTTATTGCAAGAATCTTTAATTTTAATTTGATTCCGTCTTTTGTTGTAACATAGAAAACTGGTTCAATCTTTGACTTTTGTCTTCTTATAAGTCTTCTAAGTAGGCTTGTTTTTGCTTCGAATTTTGAAATAACTGTGTCAGCTTTAGCGCCTGTTATTTTATTTATTTTAAAACTTACTTCAAAGCTTGAGTCTCTTATATTTCCTGTTAATTCATTTAATCCTTTCTTAACAACTCTTCCAATTAAGTTTTTAGGATTAATTGTGATTGTTTCTCCGATTTTCTTTTCATCAAAAGTAGTATCTGCAGAAACATCATACCATTTTTTCTTTTTCCATGTATCAACTGTACTTTTTTTATCTGCCATAATTTAAACACCCATCACTTTACAAGTAGCTTTGCTGAGTCATCTGAGTATCTCCAATCGCTACTGATTTTTTTTGCTTTAATATAATGTTTTCTAAGTCTTTTAATTTTAGAAACAGTTTTTTGATATCCTCTTTTACCGCTTGTATCTTTTTTATTGTTTTCGTTATGTTTAATTAATTTAACACTTTTATTAATAAGATACAATAATTCGTCAGGTAATTTATCGTTTTTTAGATTAAGTTCTTTTTGAACCTTTCCAATCTTTTTACCTGTTGCCTCAAGAACAGAGTTAACTCCATATTTTTTTTTTAAAGTTAATCCAATTTCTGTTGTTGTCTTACCTTTCTTTGTAAGATCTTCAATTACATCATATATTTCTTTTTTATCTAAAACCTTTTTTTCTGTTTTATCACTCATCGTTTAATCACTTTATTTTTATTAATATTAGTCAATTATTTATGTGGCGAATAAAATAATAACTAAAGAAGTTTTTTATACCAAAAAATTGGTTAATAATATATATTATCTGTTTCGATTTATTTAAATACGTTTTTATTTTGGTTTTTAAAGATATCTTGCTCTTTTCTCTATAATCTCTATTTGGCTAAGGATCTTTGGTTCTTTTGTTTCTTTTTTATACCCGACTAAGATCTTTTCCCAGAATTTTTCTGTTTTTTTGCTTGCTTTTAAGGTTTTTTTAAAGACAAGAAGGTCTGTTGCCTTGTCTTCAATCTTGTTTGAAAGATAACCAAGGCCAAAGTCAATAAAGTAAATCTTTTTAGTCTTTGTTGTTAGAATATTAATAAGATTTAAGTCTCCATGTATTATTCCATTATTATGAAGTCTTGCAATTTCTTTTCCAATAGTTTCTAGATATTTTTCATGTTCTTTAGTATTTTCAATCTTTTCCATAATAATGGTGTTTTCTGTAACAGAGTAAACAACAGGAGTATTAAGACCTAAGCAACTTGCTTTTTTAAGAAGGGTTGCTTCTTGCTTGTTTCTTGTTTTAATTATTTTTTTATCAAGTACAGGGTCTCTATAGTCCTTAGATATCCTTTCTTTAATAATATTCTTGCCTTTAGAAAAGATTTTAGCTTCAGCACCACTATTGATTTCTTTACTCATCAAAACACATCTCAAGTTCAAGTGCTTTTTCTTTTAGGCCTTCTATGTCGTAATTAGTTAGTGCATCAATATAACTATTCCAATAGATTTTATTAAGTTTCTTAGAATAAGTATTATTAAATTTTTCAAGAAGCAATTCTTTATTTTGAATTTGCATTTCAATTCTTGCAACTGTGCTTCTTGTAATACACCTTGTTTCAAGTTGAGAGTACTCTAAATGTCTATTAATCTTTTTAGCTTCAAGCATTAAATCAAGATATTCTGTAATTGGTCTTGTGTATTTGTCTTGATTTAGTTCTTCTAATTTTATTTTATATTCTATGTAATTTTCAGGAACAAGATAATTAGAAGTTATAAGATATTCTTCATTAATTTTAGATATTTTATTTATTTGAAAATTAGCAATAAAACCAATAAACAAGAAGATAATAAGTGCAGTTATAGCTAAAATAACCAAATGTCCCAATATTGTTGTTGGTTTTCTTTTGGATGCTAATGACATATTATTTCACTTGTATTTGTGTATTCTATATTATATATATTATGTGTCTTTTTTATATCTTTTTCTATTTTCTCAAATTTCTTATTTATCTGAATTTTCTCTATTTTGTCCTTTAAAGATAGATTATTTTCTTTCTTGTATTTCCAAATTGTATTGTTAAGGTTTTCAATATCTTCTAAATTCAAAATGCTTTCGTATTTTTCTGTAGTTGGGTATTTTTCAAGATTTATGTCTTTATTATAAAGTTCTTTAGATATAATTGAAGTTGTAAATGGAGTTATTGGATATAATAAAACCAAAAACCTTTCTAAACAATAATTAAGAGTATCAATTGCTCCGTTCTGTTCTTCTTTTGAAAATTCTCCTTCTTGATTATATGCTCTGCTTTTTACAAGCTCTAAGTAGTTTGAAGAAAAAGTTGTCCATAAGAAGTATTTAAGTTTTACAATAGGGTTATGAAAGTCATATGCCTTATATTGTTCATCACAATAATCAATAATTTCATTTATTTCTTTTCTTAAAAGTTTATCAAGTTCAGTATATTCTGCGTTTATTCCTTCATTTCTTTTAAATTGAGAAATAAACTTAGATGCATTCCAAAGTTTGTTTAGGGTTTTTTGTTCTGAAGATATTCTGTCTTTAGAGCACTTCAAGTCCTTTTCATTTAGATTTCCTTCATCAGCAACCCAAAGTCTTAAAGATTCTGCACCGTAATCTCTTAATATCTCTTGAGGATCTACAACATTCCCAAGAGATTTAGCCATCTTGTTTCCTTTGTCGTCTAGAATATGCTGATGTATATAAACATCATCAAAAATTATATTTCCTGTAAACAAGTAACACTTAAGAAGAGTGTAATACAACCAAGTTCTTACAATTTCTTTTCCTTGTGGTCTTAGAGTACAAACAGGGTGTTTATTGTAAAATTCAGTTCCATAGTTTAAAACAAACAAAGGAGATATGGATGAATCAAACCAAGTATCAAAAACTCTTTGTTCTCCTTCTATCTCTTGACTGCCACATTTTGGACAGCTATTAACTGGTGCTTTTTCACACCAAGGTTTTTGATATTTTCCAGAGGTTCCTAATATTGCTTCTCCGCAAGTTTTACAATACCAGATAGGAATTTCAGTTGCATAATATCTTCTTCTAGATATTGGCCAATCAATAGAAACAACATCTAACCAGTCAAGAAGTATTTTTTTAGTTGCAGGGTTTGTAAAGTTTACTTTTTCAGCAATTTTTCTCATTTCTTCAATATAGTCTAATTGTTTAAGATAATATTCCTTTAAAGAAATAAATTCAATTTCGTCTTTTGATCTCTCACAGATTGGAACTTTGTGTTGTATTGTTTTTTCTTCAGTAACAAGATTGTTTGCTTTTAGTTCTTCAATCATTTTTTGTCTTGCTTCTTTTACTTTTAGGCCTTCTAAAAATCCTGCATTGTTATTCATTTTTCCAGTAATATCAATTGACATTATTGGTTTAATTCCTTGTTCCATGAAAAATCTAATATCTGAATAATCTCCTGCAGAACACATCATGACTAGCCCAGTTCCCTTATCAACTTTTGCTTGAGGATGAGATTTGATTGGAACTTCTCTATTAAACAAAGGAGAAATTGCAGTTTTTCCTTCAAGCTTTTGCCAACGTTCATCTTCTGGATTAAATATAACCATTCCAAGAGAGCAAACAAGTTCTGGTCTTGTTGTTGCGATTGGTATTTTTTCTCCTGTTTCTTTAACACTAAAAAGTATTGTATAAAATTTAGAATCAACAATTGCATAATCTATCTCAGAATCAGCAAGAGTAGTTTTACAACCAGGGCAATAGTTTGTTACTTTTTCATCAAGGTAGATAAGCCCTTTGTTGTAAAGTTCAATAAATGTAGTTTGAGTGAGTGCTCTGTATTTGTCTGAATCCGTTTTATATAAAGAACCAATTTTTCCATTTTCGTCATAGGTATTAAAAGAAATTCCAAGTTCTTTAAAGGTTTTGCTTGTTTGGTTGGAGGTTTCTTCAAGAAGTTGTTTACAATAGTTTACATATTCAACTCTTGGAGTATTAAGAATAGACATTTTAAATTTCTTTTCTGCAGCCATTTCAATAGGAAGTCCATTTCTATCAAGTCCATAAGGAAATAATACATTAAATCCTTTTTGTCTTTTGTATCTAGAAATAAAATCCATTATTGCATAGGTTGAAGCATGCCCCATATGTACTGGACTATTGATGTATGGTGGTGGCGTGTCTATACTATATACTGGAGAATTATCTTTTTCTTTAAATTCAAATATTTTAGAATCTATTTCTTTTTGAATAATTTCTTTTTCAAGTTCCTTGTTCCATTTTTCTAATGCCATTTATGATTACCTTGTTAAATATAATATATATTTATGAAAATTAATAATTAAAAATAGAATTGTTTTAGATTTTATTAATTTGTTTAATGTATTTAATAAGTATTTTGTTTGCCTTTATTTCATTGTCGTGAGCATTAATTTGTTCAATGATCTTTTCAACTTTTGCTTGAGCATTTTCGGATTTAAACTGTTGTTTCTTTTTGTTATGGTCTCCTATGTTGTTATCTTTGTAAATTATTGATTTATTAACAGTGTCTGATAGTTTCTTTCTGTAATCATAGTCTACTAAAAAAGTATCTAGTAAAGTTTCATAAGCAGGATCCATTAATACCTCGTCTGTTAGTTTAGTGCTAATAACATCTTCCTTATATTCAGGATTAATCATTTGTTTGATTTTATGTTGCCAGAATTTCTTCTTAAAAATCATTGTTGCTTTTACTTTCTTGTAGTAATTTTCTGCTTGACTTTTTTCTTTTTCCCAAAAGTTTTTTAGTTTCTTTAGTTTAGAATTTGTGGCCTCAAGATCATCAATTTTTAATTGTAAATCTGAAATTTTAGGATGAATTATTCTTTTATTTTCAATAATTATAAATTTTCTTTTAAAAAATAGGTCCAAATAAGGCTTATCATTTGTTTTTTCTAGTCTAAACTCTTGCAAGAATGCTTCGTAGTTGTTTATTGTTTTGGATAATGGCATATTTAAACACATTAAGCCCATTGTATTTAGATAAAATTTTAGTAAACACAATATAAAAAAGTAAAGCTAAATGTTTTTAAAGCTTTATAATCTTTCAAATTCGTCTTTAGAAATGTTTAAGGTCTTTAAAATCTGATGTATTGTTCCAATTTTTAAAATTTTGTGATTAGGAATAACAAGTATTTTATTTTCCTGATTTTTAAAAATAAGGTGGCTCCCTTTTTGTCTAATTAATTTATATCCTTGTTTTTCAATAATTTCACAAACGTACTTTGAAGAAGTGTTTTGTAATTTAGACATTAACACTCACTTGCATTTGTTTAATAGAAATCGAAGACACAAGATTTTTTAATTTGGTTTTATTTATTTCTTCAGTGTATATCTCTATTGCTTCTTTAATATTTTTTAGAGTATCTTTCTCTGTTTCTCCTTCAGAAATACAACCAGGAAGAGAAGGCACATATGCAGTATATCCCCCTTCTTCTTGCTTTTCTAAAATTATATCAAATTTCATAGTCTTTTTCATATATATTACTGATTTAATATATTTAAATATAGCTGGTTTTGTTTTTTGGAATTGTGAGAATTTTTCAAATAATTTTTTGATAATTACAAAAATTTCCATTTATAATTATTTCTTATCTTAATATATATGTGATAATTTATGTTTGGCGGAATAGATCCTAGAAGAATGCAATCAATGATGAAACAAATGGGTATTGAAAATACAGAAATACCTGCAAAAAGAGTAATCATTGAAACTGATTCTAAAAGAATAATTATTGAAAACCCAAATGTTACTCAAGTTTCTATGCAAGGACAAAAGACTTTTCAAATAATGGGCGAAGTAAGAGAAGAAACAGGCATTCCAGAAGAAGATATTCAAATGGTAATAGATGCAACAAAAAAATCAAAAGAAGAAGCAAGAAAAGCATTAGAAAAAGAAAATGGAGATATAGCAAAAGCAATTGAATCTCTTCAATAGTTTTATTTGCTTAAACTTAAATACAATAAATTATCTCTTTGATAATATCCTTGTAAATTTAATTCTATTTCTGTTTTATTTAAATCCTCTGGATAATCTAAAAGTACATCTGTTGTTGGTTCTTTATAGTTGTATTTCTTTCCAGAAATTATAACTTCAGTTGTATCAACAGAAGCAAGAACAGTAAATTTTAATTCTTGGTTGTTTAATTTATTTTTTAATTCAGAAGCATTTATATCAGAATAATCAAATTCAATATAAGCAGTAACTTCTGGTTCTTGTAGTATTTCTGTATTGGTAATTTCTAAAGCAGAAATTAATTTTGTTTTTGTCTCCAAGTATTTTTCAAAAGTGATATTATTATCAAAATTAATTGTAGTTATATTTTCATCAACTAAATAATCAACAAAGCCCTTTTCTTCTTTTAATATATTTAATTTACTCTCAATTTCGGTTTTGTTTTTATCAGCAGTATTAATTTGTAATTGTTTAGTAATCTGGTATTCAAAAGAAGTATTTTCGTAGCTTTCTTTAACTTTATTTTCAATTTCTGTTTTATTTAACTTATCTAAAGAATAATTTATTTGACTATAGATTTTATCTTTAAATTCTGTGATTTTAAAGTTTTCATAGCCAATAAGCATTTGGAATTGGTTGCTATTATTTATTTGTTCAATTCCTCTTGATTGTATAAGTTCTGTTCCTCTAAATGTTGCATATGCTGCAACTGAAAGATTGTCTCCTTTTAATGTTTCCATTCCAAGAATCCCTTCCATATTTTGTACAATAAATTCATATTCTATTTCTTGGTTTTGATCGTTTGTAAATTTTACTTTTTCAGGTATTTCTAATAATCCAAATTGATAAAATTCAGGTGTTTCAAAAATATTTAGATTTTTTATGCTATCAATTATTTCTTGTTTTTTTTCAGGAACAACACTTAAAGTTATTATAAGATTAATGTTTCCATCTGCATCTGGCCTAAATTCTATTTGTTTGTTTTTTATTCCAGAGACATCAAGTAGTTTTGTGTTTATTGAGGTTTCTTCAAAATCTAAAGGTCTTCCCGCAGCAATAATTTGAGGGAATAGTTCTCCAACATTAGCATCAATTGTAGCAGTATAACTTACAAGTTCTAAATTTTGATTAGTATCTATTGGAGTATAGTCCTCTCCAGGCGTGCTTGTATTGTCGCTAAATGTAATCATAGCAAATAAAGAGCCCACAAAAAGTATTACAATTAATAAAGAAAATATTGTTTTTTTATCCATTTTCATAAATCGTTCACATTAAAATTTTATTTGATAATAATAATATATTATAGAAACTAAATATATTTAAACTAAATTGATTAAAGATGTCTTTAAAACTAGGGAAAATAAAATTAAAAAATAAAGGTATTCTTGCACCGATGTTAGAATATACAAATCTTTCTTTTAGACAGCTTTGTGCAAAAAATAATTGTGCTTTGGCTTACACAGAGATGATTCACACTAGTTACATTTTAAATTCTCCAATAGACGAAATAAAAAATAAAACAAAAGATGAAGACTATCCTGTTTCTTTGCAGTTAGTTGGGGATTTTACAAATACTAAAGAAACAATTGATGCTTTTACTAAAGTTCAAGACATAGAAGATTACGATATTATTGACTTTAATCTGGGATGTCCATCTCCAAAAATTGCAGCAGGAAAAGGAGGGGCAATTCTTCTTAAAGATATTTCAAAAGTTTCTAAAACTTTAAAAGAAATAAAAGAAATAAGCAATAAGCCAATAACTGCAAAAATTAGATTAGGATATGATAAAGATAATTCTAAAGATATTTTAAATAAATTAGAACTTTCTGGAATTGATGCTTTAGCTATTCATGGCCGCTTAGGTGTTTCTGATTATTCAATACCTTCAGATTATAAAAAAGTAATTTCTTTAGCAAAAGAAACCTCTTTACCAATAATCTATAACGGAGATATTACTTTAGAAACTTCTGATTCTTTTAAAGGCATTGATGAATTTAGTGGATTAATGGTTGGAAGAGATGCCGTAAGAAACCCAAGTATTTTTTCTAAGATTGCAGGTATCAAACAAAAAACAATCCAAGAAAATATTTCTTTGTTTTTAAAGATTTCAAAAAAATACAATAACTCAATAATAAATCAAAAACTTGTACTTCTACAAATGCTTGCGGGTTTTAGTGGAGCAAGACAATTGAGAGCGAAATTAACAACTTTAAAAACACAAGAAGAATTAGATTTGTTTTTAGAAAAACACAAAATAGACAATTAAAAGTATAAGTAAAACTATCAAAAAAGATTTCCAATTTCTAAATATAAACAGAAATATATTTTTAAAAAATTCAAATACATATTCTAAAAATTTTTTTGGATCTTTGATTTCATCAAGCATTTCAATAAAAAGGTCTTTATTGTCTTTTGTTTTTTGATTAATAATATTAAAATTATTAATTTTACCTAAAACCGCATCAAGAGAAAGTTCATGGTTTTCAAAATTACATTTCCAAATCGGGATGTACATTTCTTCAAACCCACTTAAAGTTAAATTGTCTTTATCTACTTCAAATTTACAAGATAGCATTTTAGCAATTATGTCTTGCGCTTCAGCTTTAGTAAGTAGTGATTTTTTTAATCTTATCTCTACTTTTTCAAGGGCAATATCAATGGTGTCTATATTTTGAGGGGTTTCATGCTCTAATAGTTTAAGATATTCTTCTTGAGATCTATTTGTTAAAGAATTTAGTGCAACTTGCCCAGTATAATGCTTATACACGTTGTTTTTTTTAGAATCAACATCATAGAAACAGACCCAAAAAGGGACAATATTAAGGTGGAAGTTATTTTTAGTAATATTCACCTTATGTCCTTTCCTGTTAAATTCTTTTTGAACTATAGAAACTGCTTCTTCAAGAGTTATCTTAACAGGAAAAGCATTCTTGTTTAATTTCATTTTTTAAATGAATTTATCTTTTTTTAACAATTTTTACTTTTGATGGTGTTAAAAGAATCTTTGATGGTGAGATCATTGCAAGGTCTCCGCCTGTATCTTTAACAAACATCTTAATTTGTCCTAAAAATTGTTTTGCTCTTTGAGCATTTCTTTTTGTTAAGTTCTCAACATCTAAAAGAACAAGATTTTTTTGTTTTAATTCTTTTATTGTTTCTTCAACTTCTGCGTTTGTTTGTAAGCTGATTGGTTTTACCCAAAAGTCTACGTCTTCTGGTTCTTCCTCAACTTCCATATTGTTTAAGTAGTCGTCTACGTCTAGGTCTTCTCTTTTTGAGAAAACGCCGTCAAAAAATGCCATGTTTCTCCACCTCTAATTTTTCCCCTTTTTATTTAATTTAAAATACTAGTAATAAATATATTGAACCAAAATATATAAAAACGAATTGTTGTATATGCGGTTGTTTTTTTCTAAAAAAATAAAAGCAAATGCTTTTAAATACATATAGTTTAATTAGCACTAATTTATATGGTTTTTTGGTTATATATTCTATATGAAATATACTCACATTATTATTCATTATTCAGAGATTGCAATTAAGAAAGACAATAGAAGTACTTTTGAAAATATTCTTATTAAAAATCTAAAAGAGTGTCTAGCGATTGATGTTTCTCAAATCTACAAACGATTTGGAAGAGTTATTTGTGTATTATCAGAAACCGCAAATTTAGAAAATATTAAATTCACTCTATCTAAAATACCAGGGGTTCATAGTTTTTCTTTTTGTTTAACAACAGTTCAAGATTTAGAAGAAATTAAAAAAACAGCAAAAGATATTGCAGAAAATACAACCTTTGAAAATTTCAGAGTATCTTCTAAAAGATCATTTAAGGGCTTTAAGTATACTTCTCAAGAAATTGATAGGCTTGTTGGCGAAGAAATCTTTGAAAATCTTAAAAAGAAAGTAAAATTAAAAAATCCAGAACTAGAAATTAATATTGAAGTTACAGAAAAGGAAGTTTTTGTTTATACTAATAAAGAAACACATATAGGAATTGGTGGACTTCCAGTTGGTTCAACAGGAACTGTAGTGTGCTCTCTTTCTGGGGGAATTGATAGTCCTGTTTCAGGGTATATGCTAAACAAAAGAGGGTGTAAGGTAGTTTATGCACACATTCAAAGTAATAATCTAGTAACAAAAGAAGTTGAAGAAAAAATCTTTAAGCTTTGTTCTACTTTAAGAAACTATCAAGGAAGAACAAAACTAATAGTAATTCCTTTTTCTGAGATTCAAAAACAATTGTTAATGGTTGTTCCTGCAGATTATAGAATGATAATTTATAGAAGATTTATGTTTAGAATAATTAACAAGTTAGCAGAAAAAGAAGGCGCTCTTGGAATTGTTACAGGAGACTCTGTCGGTCAAGTTGCTTCTCAGACACTTGAAAACTTAAACTGTATTTATGAGGCTTCAAAGCTTCCAATTTTTTCCCCATTGATTGGTTTAAACAAAGACGAGATTATTGAAATTTCTCAAAAGATTGGAACCTATGATATTTCAATTATGCCATATCCTGACTGTTGTTCCTTTATGGTTGCAAGGCACCCTAAGACAAGAGGAAAGATTGAAGAAGTAAAAGACATTGAAAGCAACATCAAGAATATTGATGCATTAGTAGATGATGCAATATCAAAAGCAAAAGAGCACATCTTTTAATGCTTTTGTTCATCTATTTAATTTATGTTTTCAATAAACTTAAATCAAAAGAAAAAGGCCCTTGAACCACTTATTGCAACTATTTTGTTAATAGTTGTTTCTGTAATTTTAGTTACAATTGTTTTAACTTGGGGCAAGAACTTTTCAGTAGAAGAATTAAATAAAACAAATAATATTATTTACGTAAAATCAGATATAAGTAACTATATACAATATAAAACAAGAAGTAATACAACAAGCGAAAACAACATTTTAGAAATAAAAAATATACATCCAACAGAAACTGCAACAATTGTCGGATATAAGATATTATCTCCAAATAGTAAATTTAGATTTTTAGACGATTATCAATTTAGTCTTGATGAAAATGCTACATTATCTCCCGGTCAATCAATTTTTTTAGGATTAGCCTGTACGCCAGAGCAAACATTTAATGTTGAATTATTAACAAGTGATAGCAAATATATTTTTATAAAATATAATAGTCTTAATTCTAGTCCAGCAAGTTGTATAAAAGACATGGATTTTGGTTGGCATCACGCATGTGTGGTTTTAGCAACGGGCAAAGTAAAATGTTGGGGGCGAAATGATAATGGCCAATTAGGAGATGGCACAATAGCTCAAAAAAAAATACCAATAGAGGTCTTAGATATAAATTCAGGGGTTGCAATAACCGCCGGAGATTTACACACGTGTGTTGTTTTGAGTTCAGGAGAAATAAAATGTTTTGGAGATAATCCTTATGGTCAATTAGGTAATCAAAATACAACAGATAGCAACTTTCCAGTAACTGTTTTGGGAATAAATAATGCAATAAAAGTTTCAGGTGGTTGTTGGCACACATGCGCATTACTAAATACTGGTGAAATAAACTGTTGGGGGGCAAATACAAATGGCCAATTAGGTAATGGTACAAAGACAAATAGTTTAATACCAGTTTCTGTTATTGATTCAAATAATGATATTATTACAAACTTTGTAGATGTAAAAGTAGGCTGTACTAATAGTTGTGCATTACTAAATAACGGACAAATAATGTGTTGGGGTAATAATCAATATGGGAAGTTAGGAGATGGCACAACAACAGATAAAAATACTGCAACACCCGTTTTAAATGTGGAAAATGCAATGCAAATAAGTATTGGTTCAGAATATGGTGGTTGCTTGCGAGAGCACAACGGAACAGTTAAATGTTGGGGGCGAAATAATTTTGGACAAATTGGAGATGGCACAAACACAGATCAGAACACACCTACACAAGTTTTACAAATTACAGATGCAATAGATATTGATAGCGGGAATGGTCACAATTGCGCAGTCCTATCCAATAATGAATTAAAATGTTGGGGACAAAATAGTGCCGGGCAATTGGGGGACGATACATGGGTAAATAAATCTGTACCCACCACCACAGTAAATTTAATTGATTCAAAAGACGTGGTTCTAGGAGATGAATTTAGTTGTGTTAAATCAATATATGGTGAATTAAGATGTTTTGGCAGTAATGGTCAAGGGCAGTTAGGTTTAGGAAATACAACTGCCAGTAAAGTTCCGTTAGATATAAATAATTCTTTTTATGATTGATTTTTATGACAGATAAAAGAGTGGTTGTTGGTGTTTCTGGTGGCGTAGACTCAAGTATGGCTCTTGTAGTTCTTCAGAATAAAGGCTATACACCAATTGCAGTTTCATTAAAGCTTCCTGTTTGGATTGGGGCAACTTGTAAAGAAAATTCTTGTTGTACGGATAAGTCAATTGCTATTGCAAAAGATGTTTGTAAAAAATTAGGAATAGAACATCACATAGTTGATGAAAGAAAAAACTTTGAAAAAGAAGTTGTTGGTTATTTTAAAAAAGAATTAAAGAATAACAGAACTCCAAATCCTTGTGTTGTGTGTAATAGATTTTCTAAGATTAAAGCACTTATAGATTTTGCAGACAAGCACAAAATCCCTTTTGTTGCAACAGGGCATTATGCTAAGATAAAAGAAGGTTCTCTTTGTAAACCAAAAGATAAAGAGAAGGATCAAACCTATGGTCTTTGTCTTCTAAGAAAAGAATGGTTAAAAAGAATTATTTTTCCATTAGAGGATTTGACTAAAGAACAAGTTTATAAGTTAGCCCAGAAGCAAGATTTTGATTATTTTTCTAAAACTAAGCAAAGCCAAGATTTTTGTTATGTCTCAGGAAATGATATTTCTAAGTTTATTGAAAAAGAGTTAGGAAATAAACCAGGAAATATTGTTACAACAACAGGAGAGATTCAAGGAAAGCATAATGGTTTATGGTATTACACTCTAGGCCAAAGAAGAGGGCTTGGAAGAAATGGCACAAAGTATTATGTGTGTGGATTTGATACTAAAAAAAATCAGTTAATTGTCACAAGTTCTCTTGAAAGTAAAATTAAAGAAATTATTATTGAAAAAGTAAATCTTTTAGATAAACTTCCAAAAAAAATTAAAGTTAAAGTAAGGTACACACCAAACGAGATTCCTGCAAAAATACAATTGCTTTCAAATAATACTGCAAAAGTTATTTTTGATAACCCCCAGGCTGTTGTTACTCCCGGACAATTCTGTGTGTTTTATTCTAAAGATAAATGCCTTGGTGGAGGAATCATAAAATGAACAAAAAAAAGATTATTGAGAAAACAAAAGAATTTGTAAAAACAGAAATGTTAAAAGGAGATCCAGGACACGATTGGTCACATGTTTTAAGAGTCAACAACATTGCAAAGAAAATTGCAAAGAAAGAAAAAGCAGACATCTTTATTGTAGAACTTTCAATTTTGTTTCACGATATAGCAGATTCAAAATTTACAGATGGAGATGAAACTATTGCTCCAAAGAAAATAACTAATTTCTTGGAGTCTTTAAAAGTTGATAATGAAACCATTGAAAAAATAAACTATATAGTGGAACATATGTCTTTTAAGAAAAATCAACCAATAGAAAAAAGTACAGAATTTAAAGTGGTTCAAGACGCAGATAGATTAGATGCAATCGGGGCAATCGGTATTGCTCGTGCTTTCTCTTTTGGAGGATATAAGAATAGATTAATGTATAATCCAGACGAAAAACCAAATCTTAATCAATCAAAAGAGCAATATGTTAAAGCAGAAGGCACAACAATAAATCATTTTTATGAAAAGCTTTTGCTTCTAAAGGATTTAATGAACACAGAAACAGCAAAAAAAATTGCAGAAAAAAGACACAAAGTTATGGAAAAATACTTAGAACAATTTTACAAAGAATGGAATGGAAAAGCATGAATAATATTTATTATTTTATGAGACATGGTCAAAGTCTTGCAAACCTTAAGCATTTAGTTATTAGTTCTCCAGATAACGGTGTTAAACATTATGGACTTTCGGCTCTAGGTAAAAAACAAGCTTTAGAATCAATATCCAAGAATAAAGATCTTGACAAGAACACAATAATTTATTCTTCTGATTTTAAAAGAGCAATAGAAACAGCAGAAATTGTAAGCAGTTATCTAAAAACAAAAAAACCAATTTTAAGAAAAGAATTAAGGGAAAGATTTCTTGGAGTTTATGAAAAAGGCAAAGATAATATGTATCATAAACTTTGGGAAGAAGATATAAAAGGAAAAACACTAAAAAGTGTAGAGCCAGTAACTTCTGTTGAAAAAAGAGTAGAAAAATTAATTAAAGAAATAGAAACCAAATATAAAAATAAAAAAATTATTTTTGTAACTCACGGAGATATTATTAGTATAGGTCTTTCTATTATTAATAATAAAGAAATAATTAAACATCACCAGATCTATTCCATACTTGAGAATGCAGAAATAAGAAAAGCAAACAAATAATTTGCTTTTCAAATTCAACACACTTAAAAAGGCTTTTGTTCTTAATATATAATATTCTCTAGTGAAATAAAGATAGGTAATAGATTATTTTAAATTTGGAGAAAAGAGAAAGAATGGCAGAGAATATTTTTTATAATTTTTTAAATGAAAATTCGGTTTTTACAGATAAATCAAAGATATCTCCACATTATGCTCCAGAAAAACTTCCTTTTAGAGATGAACAAATAAAGGATTTATCTTTATGGCTCTCTCCAATTTTAAAAAAAGCAAAACCACATAATGTTTTTATTTATGGTAAAGTTGGAACAGGAAAAACAACAGTTGTTAAGCACGTTACAAGTCAATTAGAAAAGTTTTCTAAAGACCAGCATTTACCATTACAAACAGTTTATTTAAATTGTAGAAATTATCAAACAAAATACACGGTTTTAGTGTATTGCGTTCAATTATTTTATCCTGATCAAAATTTCTTTGGTTATTCTAGATCTTTTATTTATGATAAATTTCTAACATTTATTAAAGAAAATAAAATTAATTTTGTTTTGATTCTTGATGAAGTGGACAAAGTTAAAGAAAAAGAAATTGATGATTTAATTTATACACTTACAAGAACAAACGATGAACTTGAAGGGGGTTCTGTTTCAATTATTGGAATCTCAAATAATCTTTTCTTTAAAAACAATTTAGATTCAAGAACAAAAAGTACTCTTTGTGAACAAGAAGCGGTCTATCCCCCATATAATGCAGATGAATTAAGAGATATTTTAGATCAAAGAATAGATATTGCATTTAAAAAAAACGTAGTTGATAGTTCTGCGATTAATGCAGCAGCTGCAATTGCTGCAAAAGAATCAGGAGATGCAAGAAGAGCAGTTATGTTGTTACTTAGGGCCGGAGAGATTTCTGATTTAAATAATCTTCCAAAAGTAACAGATAAAGAAGTTTATGAAGCAAAAGAAAAAGTTGAACAAGAGGTTATGAAAAGTATGGTTTTAACTCTTCCAGTTCAACTACAATTAGTTTTATTTGCAATTGCAGAAAGTTCTTTAAAACCAAAAGGGATTTTAGCAATGTCAGGTATGGAAACAACAGATTCAAATGTTTTATACTCTGGAGAAATCTACGATAAATATTGTTCTCTTTGTGATAAATATTCTGAAAAAGGAGTTTCAATAAGATGGTTTAGAGAATATATTACTGAACTTGAAACATATGGTTTTATTTCTACAACAATTTCAGGAAAAGGAGTTAAAGGAAATACAACTCTTATAAGACTAGGCGTAGATGCACAGAGTATTATTGATTTGTTAAAACCAGAATTTAATAATTAAATGGCCCATTTGGCCCAATCTATTTTATTTATATGTGTTTTTGTGTATAATTATATTTGTGATAAGAGTATGCCAGAAACAAAAAAACTACTTGATCCAATAAGGATAAAAATTCTTTCTGCAATGCGAAAAAAAGATGTTTTGTCTCCAAATGTAAGACACATAAAAAGATTAACAGGGTTTCACAGATCTACAATAAAATCATCAATAGAAAGTTTAGAAAAATCAGGATTAATTACAGGATATGCGCCTTCAATAGATCCAGTTGTTGCAGGATATGGTTTAAGAGTTTGGACTTTTTTACAAATGGATTTATCAAATGATAATGCAAATAAAGGTTTTCAACAGATAGTAAAAACTATACCTAATGTTTATCATTGTTCTGAAGTAATAACAGATAAAGGTTACAATGTTTCTATAGGATATTTAGCAAAAAGCGTTGAAGATTATTATAATAATATTCAAAGACAATATTTTACAACTTATCCACAAGTATATAATTATATAAAAGAAAGAACTGTATTTTACTTATCACAACCAAATTATGTACAGAAGAATGTAAGCGATACCTTGATTGATGTTTTAGAAAAAGAAGCAGGAATATAAATGCAAGTTGAAATTAGTTATGAATTGTCTGCAGGAAAAAACGCAGAAAATAAATACAGGGGCAGAAATAGATATTTAGAAAAAATAAAAGGAATAGACAAAGCAGTAGAAATAACAAAAACAAAGATGTTAAAAATCGATAAACAAAAATTAAAAAAACCAGATATTGAAATTCAAAAGAAAGAAATAAAAAATAAAGATTGGTTTGAAAAATTCAAATGGTTTTATACTACAAATAATTTCTTAGTAATTGCGGGAAGAGATGCAAAGAACAATGAGCAATTAGTAAAAAAGCATTTTTCTGAAAACGATTTATATTTTCATGCAGATATTCATGGAGCACCACACACGGTGTTATTAAATCCAGAAAAAAAAGAAATCTCTGAGATTGATAAAGAAGAAGCCGCAAATTTTGCTGCAATTCATTCTTCTGCATGGAAAAGTCAAACCTTTTCAATTGATGTTTATTCTGTTGGTTATGGACAAGTTTCTAAGACTGCAGGAACTGGAGAGTCTCTTGGAACTGGCGCTTTTGTTATAAGGGGTAAAAGAGATTATTATAAAAAAATAGATTTAACTTTAGGCATTTATTTTGATAATAAAAGACAAAAAATAATTGCTTCTCCAATATCTGTTTTAAAAAACCAAAAAGAAATAACTCAATTACTTCCTGGAAGCATTAAAAAATCAGAAGTTTGTAAGATAATAACAGAAAAATTAAAAAAAAAAGGAATTAATGTATCAGTAGACGATTTAATGAGTTTACTTCCACCAGGAGATTGCGAAATAAAAAATTAAATGGCGAAAAAAATTATGGGCAAATTTTCAAGAATAAAAAAAATATTTAAAAAAAAAGAAAAAGTTGAAAAGAAACCAGTTGTTGATAAAATAATAGAAGAACACAAAGAATCAAGCAAGGTATTAAAAGCAATTAATTCAAGATTTAAAGAAGAATTACAGTCTGCTAATGCCCTAAACATATTTGATGAATTATTGGACTATTCTCAATCAATTGTAGATTCTAGAGAATTTAATTCAAAACGTTTTTTAGAATGTTTTAGAAATAGAGATGGAAGAGTTCTTAAAAAAACACCACATTATATTTTACAATATCTTAGAAGTCCAACACAGAAAGGTATTGATTTATCTTTAACTTTGATAACTACAAGAGGGGCTAGTAATTATTTAGTTAGATTAGTGTCTTTGGAATCAGCAAAGGAAAATGCAATACGAGAAAGTTCTATTGTCAAAAAAAAATACGCTTTGCTTTTGGAACAACTAGGAGTAAAAACAATTAAAGCAGAATTTAGTTTATTCGACCCAATAAAAAAAATTGATTTGTCAGTTTATCCTAATTTTGAAATAAGAGAGGCCGCAATTCCAACAGATTCTGAAAAACAAAGATTTATTGATAGTATAGACCAAAGATATAAACAATTAATAAAGAAAAAAACAGAACTTAAGGATACCCAATTAGTTGATCTTTCCGTGATTGGCACAACCCCCTTACCAATATATAAAATTACTAAAGACTCTTCAAGATATAAAGAAGGAGAATTAGTAGTGGATACGAGAGTGAATTAAAATGATAAAATTAAAAGTCTTAGAAGCAAATGAAGAATATGTAGGGAAAGGAGTAGTTACTTTAAGTACTTCCATAAAACAAAAACTAGGGCTTGTTTCTGGAGACACAATAGAAATAAATGGAAATAAAATTACCGTTGCAAATGTTTGGCCAGAAAAAGAAATTACAGAAGAAGAAACAATAAGAATGGATCAATTCATAAGACAAAATGCAGGAGTAACAATTGGAGAATATGTTACAATCAATAAAATAAATCCAGTTGTTGCAAAAAAAATTATACTTTCTCCAAATACAGAACTTACAATTTTTTCAGCAAATTATGATTTAATCATAAAGAAAGCATTAACTGGAAGAGCTTTTAGAGAAGCAGATAGTGTTGTTGTTGGGGTTTTTGGAACAAGTGTTATTTTTACAGTCCACTCTACTGAGCCAAAAGAAAGTGTTTTACTTTCAGAAGAAACAGAATTTATAGTTAGTGAAAAACCATTATCTAGAATTACTAAAAAGCAGATTCTTGGATATGAAGATATTGGCGGATTAAAAAAAGAATTAGAGATAATAAGAGAGATGGTTGAACTTCCAATAAAGTATCCGGAATATTTTAATCAATTAAATATTTCTCCACCAAAAGGAATACTTCTTTATGGGCCACCAGGAACCGGAAAAACTTTACTTGCAAAAGCAATTTCTGCAGAACTAAAAGCAAAATTCTTTTCTGTTGATGCCCCGCAAATTATGACTAAATATGTTGGCGAAGCAGAAGAAAAGATAAGAAATATTTTTTCAGCAGCGCAAAAAAATTCTCCTGCTGTAATTTTTATTGACGAAATAGATGCAATTGCTTCTAAAAGAGAAACAATGGTAAATGATGTTGAGAAAAGAGTTGTTGCTCAACTTCTGTCTTGTATGGATGGAATTGGAGACAGAGGCGAAGTTGTAGTAATTGGTGCAACAAACAGACAAGCAGATATTGATTCAGCATTAAGAAGACCAGGGAGATTTGACAAAGAAATTGAAATCAGCGTACCAAATCAAAAAGCAAGAGAAGAAATTTTAAAAATTCACACACGAAATGTACCATTAAACAAAGATGTGTCATTAAAAGAGATTTCAGAAATAACACACGGATATGTAGGTGCAGATCTTTCAGCTCTTGTAAAAGAAGCAGGAATTTCTGCAATTAAGAATTCAATTAAAGAGACTAATCCAAATTCAGAAGATAATAAAGCACTAGAGAATTTAAAAATAAAAAAGCAAGACTTTACCTATGCTTTAAGTGTTGTTCAGCCATCAGCTTTAAGAGAAGTTTTTGTAGAAACACCAACAATTAATCTTAAAGATATTGGAGCATTACATGAACAAAAAGAAATTTTTAAAGACATGATAGAATTAACAATTAACAAAAAAGAAATTGTAGAAAAAATGAACTTAAGGATTCCAAGAAGTGTTCTGTTATATGGTCCTCCAGGAACAGGAAAAACAATTTTTGTTAAAGCTTGTGCTAAAGAATACGGTTTAAATTTTATTTATGTAAAAGGGCCAGAAATTTTAAATAAATGGGTGGGGCAATCAGAAAAGACAATAAGAGACATTTTTAAAAAAGCAAGAGAGGTTAGTCCTGCAATTATTTTCTTTGATGAGATTGATTCTTTGACCAGTGAAAAAAATTTTGAGAATAATCAACCAAGAGTGCTTGATCAATTATTGACTGAACTTGATAATCTAAATAAAGATATAATTTTTGTATCTGCAACAAATAGGCCAGACTTAATCGATAACTCTCTTCTAAGAAGTGGAAGGATTGATAAAATTATAGAATTTAATGTTCCAAATAAAGATGAAAGAAAAGAAATTCTTAATTTAATTCTAATTAATATTCCAAAAAAAGAACTAGATATTGATGAAATTGTAGAACTTACAGAGAATTATTCTGGAGCAGACTTAAATCTTTTAATAACAGATGCAACTCTGCTTTCTTTAAAAGAAAAAAATTATAAAGAAACAAAATTAACACAAGAGCACATCATTAAAACATTAAAGAAAATAAAACCAACAATATCAAAAGAGCAATTAAATTATTATGAAGAGTTTAAACAAACAAATAAGATTTTAACATATATACAATAGAGGAAAAAATATGGGTGCAACACCAAAAACAAATTTTAGAAGAATAAAACAAAGGCCAATTCTAAAGGCCCCAAAAATAAAGAAGAAAAAAAGTTAAAAGAATCCAAGTACAAACATAAAGAATATTGGTATAGCAATTAATATACCCCAAACTAAAGGATTCCATCTAATTATTTTTGCACCATCAAGTGGTCCAAATGGAATAAGATTAAAAAATGCAATCCATAAGTTAATCATTAATCCATAACTAACAACTAACATTGGTGCACCAATGATAGCGGCAATAAAAAATAAAAGAGCCATTACTAAATTTGTTACTGGCCCAGCCATAGAGGTTATTCCATCTTCTTTAATGCTGTGCGATTTTCCATAAATATAAACTGCCCCGGGAGCAATAAAAATTACGCCTAAAAGCCCAGCAAGTGCAATACCAAAAATTAAAAAAGGAAGCCACATTACAAATCTAGCTTGTGCTCCAAAATGGATTCCTGTGTATTTGTGTGCCATTTCGTGAGCAATAAATGAAGTGGCAGTAATTATAAGACTTAATCCGAAGTTTGTTAAAAATCCACTCCAGGTAAAAACAAAATTTTTGGTTACATAATCCAAAAGACTATAATTTCCAATAACTATTGCAAAGCAAAAAGAAATTGCTATCCAAGCAATAAATAAATCATAAATTTCTGAGTTTTTTTTAATCATAATAATGCCTCTCAAATATTAATGTTAGGAAACAATTTTAAAAAGTTGGTTTGAATTATTTCTTTTAGTTCATTTAATTCAATTTTATACTCTGCAGAAAATATTTCATAAGATTTTTTAATGTCTGAAATTAAAAGTGGTTTTCCATCATAAGAAATAGGGTAATCTGTTTCTATAAATATTTGATCTAAATGTTCTTTTATGTTTAAAATATTTGGTTTAGAAAATCTAGAAGTAAGATAATATCCTCTGTCAAGTGCAGTATTTATTTCTTCATCTGTACCAGAATACCAATGTAGTATTATCTTTTTATGGTTAGTTGTAGATAAGATATCTAATATTTTTTTGGTTGCATATCTTGTATGAATGACTATTGGATAATTAAGTTTTTCTGCTAATTCTAATTGTTTTTCAAAAACAATTTGTTGCTCTTTTCTTATAGATTGATCTTTTGTAATCTTGTAATCAATTCCAACTTCGCCAATTGCAATTGCATTTTTAAAATTGATTTTTTTAATTTGATTTAGGCATTCTTCTAAGCTATTTTTTAAGATAACATCAGGATATAGGCCATAAGCGAAATAAAGTCCAAGAATGTTCTCTTGTCTTATTTTTTCCAGTTTTTCAACACTTTCTAAAGAGACAGCAGCAGTTAAAGATATTTGCTCTTTGCTATTAAATTGTTTTTTTAATTCTAAAATAGATAAATCATCATAATGACAATGCATATCTATGAATTTAAAATCTTTATTGTCCATAAATATTATATGCCTACACTTAATTTTAAAGAGTATAGTTTGGATATCCCTGCAAGGGTTTATCTTCCAAGCGATGACACGGATTTGTTATTGGAAATTATTGATGAAAAAATAATTAAAACCAATAAAAAATACAATAAAGCAATAGAAATTGGAAGTGGAAATGCATTTTTATCTTTAGCAATCTATGATAATGTTAATGAATTATATTCTACAGATATTAATCCAATAGTAGTAGATTATTTATTAAATGTAAAAGAGAGATACAATTTAGAAAAAATGAAAATCATTTATTCAAATCTGTTTGAATCTATTGATGAAAATGAAAAATTCGATTTGATTGTTTTTAATCCGCCATATGTACCAACAGAAGAATTAAGTGAAGATGAAGATTTAGATGAAATAAATGGTTATGATTTGGCAGTAAATGGAGGGCAAGACGGCAGAGAAATTATTGATAAATTTTTAGATAAATTGCCTTTACATTTATCTGAAAAAGGAGAGTGCTATCTTTTGATTTCTTCTTTAAATAAGCCAATAGAAATTATTGAAAACCTTAAACAGAAAAATCTAAATTCAGAAATAATTGGCACAAAAAAATTATTTTTTGAAGAATTATTTGTATTAAAAATAAATTGGAAAATTTAGTTATGCCAGCAAATGTAACCTACGAGTATATTGCAGCTCAAAAGAAATACGATGAAGCAAGAACAGATGAAGAAAAATTAATTGCTCTTCAAGGTATGCTATCGGCAGCTCCAACACACAAAGGCTCTGAAAATCTAAGAAAAGACATAAGTAAGAGAATATCAGAATTAAAAAACAAAATGGAGAAAAAAGCCGCCCAACAAAAAAAAACAGGAAATGCAATTAATATTAAAAAAGAAGGGGCTGGCCAAGTAGTTATTATTGGTCAAGCAAATTCAGGTAAAAGTACATTTTTAGCAAAATTTACAAATGCAAAACCAACCATTGCTCCATACCCATACACCACAACAAAACCAGAAGTAGGGGTTCTAAATTATGGTGGTGCTTTAATACAATTAGTAGAAGTACCGTCTTTTATGGAATCAAAAGAATTGGCTAATCAAATATTTTCTATTATTAGATGTGCAGATGCTGTTATTTTTGCTATTCCAAACAATTCAAAAGAGCAATTAGATCAATTAATTAATCTTTTAGAATCTCAAGACATATATATCACAAAGAAAAGACCAAATGTAGAATTTACTAAAAGTCAATATCCTGGAATTACTTTTATTAATGAGCAAAATTTACTTGTCCCAAAAGATCAAGCCGTTGCACTTTTAAGAGATGCGGGATTTAGAAGCCACACAGTAATTCTTGGACAAAAATTAGATTTAAATGCTCTTTTACTTTTAATGAACCCAAGAGCAGTTTATCATAGTGCAATTGCGGTTTTTATGCCAATACAAAAAGAATATAAATTGCCTGAAGAATATAAAAATATTAAATTATTCAATATAAGTCAAGAAACAGAAATAACTGAAATTATTTTTAAAATGGTAAATAAAATCATTGTTTATACAAAAAAACCAGGACAGAAGGCAGATCTATCTGATCCGTTGGTTTTAGAAAAAGGGACGACAGTTACAGAAGCAGCAAAGCAAATACACAAAACAATTTCTAAAGATTTAAAGTCTGCAAAAGTGTGGGGGAGTACAAGATTTCCTGGCCAAAATGTTTCTAAAAATTATGTTCTTAAAGATAAAGATATAGTAGAATTTGTTGCTTAATTATTTTACATAAAAAACAACATTTAAAAATCATATCTTTATATATTATTTTAGAAAAATATATTTATAACTCTAAAAATATGAAAGAAGAACAAAATAAACAAGAAAGCAAGAAAGATGCTTTCGAAGAAAAATTGTATACTTTATTCTTGCCATTAACAGAAAAGATAGAAATGAAAGAACTTGAAGAAAAGTTAAGGCAAGCAGATAGTCCAGATGAATTGGATTATTATTTATCTAAGCATTTGTTTTTTGCTGTATTTGTACCTTTATTATTTTTACTGTGCGGTTCTTTTATATTTATTTTTTTAGATCTGCCACAATATTTACCTAATTTTTTTATTTTTTGTTTTTTTTCAGTGTTTGCAATAATTATTTATGCAATAATTAATCCTTATCTTCAAGTTGGTTCAAAGACATCCAATATAAAAAATAGTTTGTCTCTTGCAATCTTAAGTATGTCAAGTATTGCAGAATCTGGTGCACCTCCAGAAACAATGTTTCACACAAGTGCAATAAAATCAGAAACCCCGTATTTAAGTAAAGAATTTGAAAAATTAAATGGATATTTAGCATTAGGATATTCTTTACCTCAAGCAATAGATCATTTGTGTACAAGCACACCATCTCCAGAATTAAAAAAATTCTTATTAGAATTAAAATCCAGTTTAGAATCTGGTGGTTCTTTACCTGAATTTATGAAAAAAAAGGCAGAGCATGCTCAGTTCACTTATAAATTAATGCTTGATGGGATGAATAAAAGAGCAGAAACTTTTGGAGATATTTATTCTGCAATAGTTATTGCTGGTCCACTATTCCTATTTTCTTCAATTATGCTTTTAGGTATGATTGGGGGTGGCGGATTTGGAGGAATGAGTATTGAAACTTTGATGGTTATTGGGGTATTTGGGCTTGTTCCATTAATTAATATTTTTTTTATAATAATTTTACAATTCGTATCATAAATGAAAATAAATCCAAGATTAGCATTTCTGCTAGATTATGCAGCAAAAGGAGCGATTGGTTCACTTATACTTGGAATATTTTTAATTAGAACAAAATTGATGATCTTTACAATTTTTCCAGTAATTTTAGCAGTAGGATTAGCATCTATAATTTACACAAAAAAAATAAGGTCATTAGAGACCAACCTTTTTGTTTTTCTTGATGATCTAAAAGATTTATTGCAAGGTGGAATGAATATAGTTACAGCAATGGAAATTATAGCAGATCATGATTATGGGGCATTAAACGAATACACTAAAAGAATTGCTGCACAATTAAAAATAGGTGTTGCATTTGAAGTAGCATTAATTGAAGTTTTTGGAGAAGTAGATAGTCCATTATTTAGTAAAATTGCAAATGTAATTGCTGAAACCATGAAATATGGTGGTAATTTAATTAAAATATTTAGTTCTGTTTCAAATTATGTAAAATTAGTTGATGAAATGGGAGAAGAAAGAAGATCTAAAACATTTTCAACAGTCTTCTCATCCTATTTTATGTTTTTCATTTTTATTGCAATTATTTTAACTATCCAAATTGTTTTCTTACCAATGTTAACATCTAGTGATTTAAATGCAGTTGGTGGCGGAACCGGTGGTGCATCATTAGGTGATATTAATTTTAATGCATATTTCTTATATCTTTTAATAATACAAGCAGGATTTGCAGGTCCAATAATTGGAAAAATTTCGGAAGGAAATGCGATTGCAGGAATTAAACATTCTATTATACTTTTAGTTATTTCAATTCCATTATATGTTTTAGTTTCATTGTTTTTTGTTAAGTAAGTAAATAAGTAATATTTATAAATATATATATAATATTAATAATTAGAATAAAGAGATTAATATGTTTAAGATAAATACAAATAAAGGTGTTTCTCCATTAATTGCTACAATTTTACTTGTAGCTGTATCTTTATCTCTTGCAGGAATATTATATTCTTGGGCATCTCAAAATGCAGGAGATACAGTAAATAGTGTTACAGAAACATCTAAAAAGTGGGATTATTGTAAAGGTATAACCCTAAATATGGAATATGGGTGTAGATACGATTCTACAACCGGAATAAGTTTTATACTTTATGATAATTCAACAGTTGATTTTGATGAAAATATTATAATTAATATTATTGATGCTAATAACAATATAGGAACAGCAACAGTTACACCAAATTTTCAAGGGCGTGCAATGGTAATTAATAATACAGTATATTCAGAATCTGAGACCCAGCCTCTAACAGATCTTACAGAACCATTACAACTTGTTAAAGTATACATGAATGGGTGTCCAGATAGAACAGCACAGACAAGAAGCTGTGATTAATTTTTATAAAAGGAGGAAATTAAAATGAATAAGAAAGCTTTAGAACCATTAATTGCAACAATACTTTTAATCGTTGTTGCAGTAATTTTGGTAACAATAGTTCTTGCATGGGGTAAGAACTTTTCAACAGAAGGATTAAATAAAACAAATGATGTTTTAAATGATGATTGTGCTGGCGCACAACTTGCAATTTCAGATTGTGAAATAATGAGTGATGGAAATATTACATTTCAATTAAAGAATATAGGTCAAAATTATTCTTTTGTTAGTACAGATACATTTAAGATAATGTTATCTCATAATTCTTTAGGTGCAGAAGCCGAAAAAACATTAACATATGCTGTAGGATCTTTTCCAGGATTAACACCAGGCCAAACAGTTATTGCAAAAGTAGCACCAGTAACTTCAACTTGGACAGATGATGCAGGAGACGTTATTAATGTAATGGTAAGATCTGGAACATGTCCACAAGCAAGTGTAACAGTTTCAAATTGTCACAGATAAATAATTTTAGGAGGAGAATAAAATATGTTTAAGAAAAAAGGATTAGAACCATTAATTGCAACAATACTTTTAATTGTTGTTGCAGTAATTTTGGTAACAATAGTTCTTGCATGGGGTAAGAACTTTTCAACAGAAGGATTAAATAAAACAAATGATGTTTTATCAGATGATTGTTCAGCAGCAACAATAAATGTTTCAAATTGTGATTATAATGCAGCAGCAGGAACAAATGGAACAATTAGTTTCTTGTTAAAAAATACAAGTAGTACCTACTCTTTTGTTGCAGATGATTTTACTGCAAACTATATAGATGACGTAAATTCATTAAATAGTGAAATGAGTTCCGTTTTTACTACAACACCAGGCGCAATAACACCAGGCGCAACAGTAATTGTTGCAGATACAGGTGTAAATATTACAGACACAACAAGAGTAAAAATGCAAGTAAGATCAAAAACCTGTCCAGGTATAGCTTTTACTGAAGTAACCTGTTCATAAATGGAAATAAAAAAGAAGAAAATTGGATAATTATGACTCTAAGAAAAAAAGCAGTTTCGCCAATAATCGCAACCATTCTTTTAGTAGTGATTGCTCTAATATTAGTTGGAATACTTCTATCTTGGGGTCAAAATTTTATTCAAAGAAGTACTGCTGATGCAGATAACGCAATTGATAGAAAATGTATTGGCGCAGACATTGAATTTAGTGTGTGTGAATATGTTAGTACATCAGGATCAGAAGCATTAACTTTAATAATTGTTAATACAGGAAAAATAGATTTTAAAGAAGATACAAATCTATCTTTGACAATTATTGATTCTGAAAATAATCTATTTGAAGCAACTGATGAAACAAATAATCTTTTAGAAGGCGCTGCTTTTGTTAAAGGTGCATCCACACAAAAAGAAATTGATTTGAGTGTGTCTTCTACAGACTTAGTCGCACCATTTGATGTAACAATAAGAAGTAGTCAATGTCCGACTTTTTTTAAGAAAACCACTTGTAGATAATTTTAGTATTTTTCTATTTTTATTTTGTGTATGTTTTGTTCTTTGTCAACTATGGCTATAATGTATTTTGTATTAATGGTGTTAGCAAGCCTTTCTGATTTTATTAGTTTGACAAGATCTTCTTTAGGTTTATGTGATTCTTTAACATCTACAACAAAAACGGTGTGTGTGTGTTCTTTTGTCTTTGATTTATTGTAAATTCTAAAATCAAATCCAAAAATTAACCCGTCTTTTACAATATAGCCATTTTCTACAAAATCCTTAAATACTAAATATTTATTATCAAAGTTATCTATTTCTTTTAAACAAATTTCTTTTAATTTTTCTGTATTAATATTTTTGTTTTTCTCTGTAATTTTAATTTTGTTTTTTTCTAAAAGATAAAGGCTTTCAAATAAATCTAAATAGAAATCTAGTCCGTTCTTATGCCCAAAGCCCTTCTGGGATAATTGACTTTTAAGATTATTGTCTTTTACAAGACATTTATTTTTTTCTAATATTACAATCATATTTATCACTTGTATAAAGTAAACATATTTCTATCTATTCCATAAAATAATCCAATTCTAACGCCTGCATCAATCCAACCATAGGCATAAGAATAAGAGGCAAGAGCTCTAGTAAAATCTTCCTTTTCTTCTAAGACCTTTCCATCGTCAAGATAGTTTTTTGCCATTGAAAGATAGTCGTTTGCCATGTCTTTTAGAAAAGAATCGTTTTCTATATTTATTTTAATAGTGCCTATTGCTTTTTCTAGAAGCCCTCTATATTTTAAGCAATATTCTTTAACATCTGTATTCATCAATTGACCTCTTTTCAAATTCATTTAGATTTCCGCAAATAATTAAAGATTGCGGATAAGAATTAAATTTTAATTTATTATAGTCTTTAAAATCAAATGTAATTATCTTTTCATCAATTCCAGAAATCCCACACAATGCTACACAAGTTAGATTTTCAAGATTTTTATTTATATCAATTTCTTCAAGTAATTGACAAGCTTCTAAAACATTCATAAATCTTTTTTCTTCAACCTTTATATCTAAAAGACAAAGAGTGTGGGCTCCAATTTTAAGGTTATCAATAATACAATCATAAAAACTTGTGGGTTTATAATTTTTCAGTGGATAAACAATACTAGTAGTTTTTCCAAATTTATATTCAAATAATCCTGAGTTGCCTCTATAATTAAATATTGAGATTCCAGATATGATTTTTACGTTTAGATTTTTTTGTTTTGCTTCTTCAAGTATTGTATAATGTGTTGTTGCAGAAAAAGGATTGCCAATAACTAAAAGGCAAGAATCATCCTTTAGAAATTTCATTTCTTGTTCAAGTTCTGTTCTATTAAGTTTTATTATTTTTTTAGAAATTGTTTTTTCAAGTTCATCAACATCTCCATTAGAGAAAATATTTGTGTAATTATCAATATAAACTTCTGAACAATTATTGATGGCGTTCATTGCTTCAATAGTTATTTGTTTAGTATTTAATCCTATTCCAATAATATAAAACATATCAATATACTCCAATCTCTATATATACATTATGATTGGAATTATTAATATACTTTATGGAATTGGACAGTAGTTTTATTTTTGTGGCATTTTGACAATTTATTTCTTTCTGTGTTTGATTAATTTTTATATATCCGCAAGTATTAGGGAAAAGAGACACAAAATTTTGTTCTAAAATATTAATATTATCAATTTGTAAATGTTGAGAAGTAATCAAAAGATCATTAATTTTTTGTATTTTTATTAAATCTAAGTTATTTTCTTGTTCTTGGCCATTGCTTAAATTAAAAACAAGAATAAAAAAAGCACAAAATAAAAGAGCAAAAATCCCATCAGCACTAAATATTTGACCTTTAACAAAAACTAATTTCTGCGATTTTAAATTCCCCATTATGGATTACCCCTCTAGTAAATGTTTTTTTTATATCAGGAGATTGATCATAGATTGTATTATTTCCTATTTTTATTCTGCACACATTTTGTTCTTCCAATTGTGTAAGGATCTTAGTATTTAACTTTATTTCTAAAATATTTTTGTAGCAAAGGCCTTTTCTATTTAGCGGGGTATATGCAAAGAAATCACAATCAGATACAAGTTTTTCAACAAATAGTATTTCTTCTAATTCTTTTATATTTTGTTTTGTATTATCATCTTCTATCTTTATTTCATAGACATTATTGATGATTATAAATAAAACAAAAATAGTTATTAATGTAAAAAACAAAAGATCAATAATCATTATTTGTCCTTTCATTTCTAATCCAATTGTGTTCTTTATAGTTTTGTTTAATAATCTCATCAATTTTTTTATTAATAATAGGAGAAATCTCTAATTTTTCTTTAAGAATTAAAGCAACATCAATAAAAGTAGAGATAATTAAAATTGCCCCTAAAAGGCACAATAGAAATTCAATTGTAATTTGGCCTTTATTCATATACAATCACTTCTACAGAATAATTCTTAGGGAAAGAAAAAACTGTCTTTGAGCAATTGGTTGAAAGTTCAAAAGAAAGTTGTTGTGTCTTTGTTATTCCATTTGTTAACGTATATCTTTTAAGTGTAATATTAGGAGCCGGTTTAAGAACAATAGTTTTTGATATCTTTAGTAATTCAGAATAGCTAATTTCTTTTCTTTGATTTGTTTTTAGGTCTAGTACAAACCAATTTTCAGTTTCTTGACTTTTTAGATATGATGCCAATTTTTGATTAATTGTTTGATTAAGAATAATAGGATCATTACTTCCATATTTTAATTCCATCTTGATGTATTCTTCAAAGTTTATAGTTGCACTTTGTTTTTTTGTATCTAGTAATTTTATAGATAGTAAGCTATAGTAGTTTTCTCGTTTATTAGATATTATAATACTAAAGAATAAAGAAACAAACAACAAGACACACACACTTAAAAATCCTTTTTTATTTTTTGAAAGCATTATTTATAATTTGTATTTTGTTGTTTAATAAAATTGTGCTACAAAAATTTGTGAAATTGTTAAAAACACAACGCGATTTGGCAAAAAGGGGAAGGAAGAAGTAGTTTTGGTGGTTCTTAACTACTTTCCTTTAAATTGCGATTAAGTCTTTTTCAACTCAAAAATGATTGCTCCTATCTTTTTGAAGTTTTCTTAATCAATATTATATTGTTGTTTTCAAAATAGGGGTCATTTTCGGGGGGGTAGCTGTCCAGTGCG
>ENA-UOWG01000106-UOWG01000106.1-activated-sludge-metagenome-genome-assembly--contig:-NODE-106-length-140474-cov-8.678548_pt1 | contig 140474 bp, 125 predicted proteins | sample MGYA00238147_ERZ761563 | MGnify/ENA primary metagenome ERZ761563 (study PRJEB28884, sample SAMN05720216) | anaerobic digester metagenome | isolation source: active sludge of municipal...
TCCTCTGGTCCCGGTCCATGTGGACGCCGAGATTGTTGAAACGACGCCTTGTGTTTTTGAATGTATTCCTCAAGCTTTGCGGGTGATCGTGCCTGCTAACCCTATAAATCGAAGCCCAACTAAAAACTGAAATGTTGTTTCAAAATATCAATATGGACATGTTGCAAAAGTTTTGGGCGCATTCACCCAAAGAGCTACTGGTGTTGATGCTAGCCGGATGGTCGACGGGGATCAGCGTTTACCTTTCGGTTGGGTTACTGGGATTGTGCGGTCATTTCGGTTGGATCCATTTGCCAGGGGAGCTTTATGTTTTTGAAAATCCGCTCGTTTTTAGCGTGGCTTTTATCATTTTTTCCATAGAGTTCATCGCCGACAAAGTGCCTTTTGTCGATTCCGTCTGGGATTCCGTGCATACGGTGGTCCGGCCCCTTGGCGGTTTTGCAATCGGTTATCTTGCCGGTTCCGAACACGGAGCTGCGGTTCAGGCTCTTTATGCACTTTTCGCGGGGACGCTCACCCTAAACACCCACATCGCTAAAGCGGCAGGTCGTTTGGCTATTAATACTTCGCCGGAACCTTTTTCGAATATTGCGGCAAGCACCGTTGAACAAGGGTTTGTTATCTTTATGTATTGGTTTTTTATCAAACATCCTGTTTTCGCGGCATTCGTTATCGCCGGTTTGATTCTTCTGACTTTCTTACTTATCAAGCTTCTTTGGAAGTTTGTTAAAAAACTTTTTGGTACCAGCGAAACAAGCACTTTTGCCGCAAAAGAGAAGCAACACTAAAAACCATGAATGAACTTTTACAGGCGAATGTTTTTGCTGGAATGCCTCCTTGGGAGGCGATCATTTGCCATAGCGCATCGGCCTCAAAAGTTTTACGTTTTGACGTGCAAGAAGAAGAAAAAATGCGCCCTCTTTATCTTGCCGCGGTGATTTCGCGCGATGAAAAAATGGCTTGGCAGTCTTTTCAGGATCTTCTTGATCATACGATAACTTTGGCTGAGGCCGGCGTGCAGGGGATTTTTGGATTGGATGTTCTCACGGTGGACATTCAAACAGGCATCCGTTATTTTAATGTCCAGGACTTCAGCCGGCTTATTATCAATCATTCCAGGCAATTCGTTTCAGGACCTAAAGTGCTCATTCGTTACGGACAGCTTTTCGCTTTGTTTCATAAGCGCGCATCCGCAGATTGGGGAAAGATTGAACTCAAAACCCATGTCGAGATCGTTGATCCGGAAAAAATCCGTCTCAAGAGTTATTTCAAAAAGATTTACCGGCAAGGCAGACAAGAACCCGATGCTTTTTATCTTTTTCATGACATGAGTATCAAGCCTGTTTTCAATACAGCCGAACCGGTTCCCGGGAAGCTTTATCTTTTTCACGCATCCAGGATGGCAGCACAGCCCATGTTTGCTGAGCCCGACAAAAATTTTTAGGGGAAAAATGATACAACGCATTTTGTTTTTCTGTCTTACCGTTTTTGGAATTTATTTTGGAAGCTATGTTTATGTTCTGCGCACTCATTTTCCGAATATAGACTTTTCGAAATTCCGATTCGGGATCGCTTCCTGGTATAGCCAGACAGACAAAAATATTAATGAATACACGGCAAGCGGGGAGAGTTTTAATGATCAGGATAGGACTTGTGCCTCTTGGGATTATCCTTTTCAAGAGAAGCTGTTGGTGATCAATGCGGTAAATTTGAAATGGACGGTTTGCCGGGTAAATGACAGGGGGCCGGGAAAGCGCCTGCATCGGGCCATTGATCTTTCCAAAGCGACATTTAAAAGGATTGCAAACCTGCGCAGAGGATTAATCTATGTTGTGATCATTCCCACCAACGGGAAAGCAGCCAAGTCATGATCTTGGCTTTTCATAAACCCTATGGAGTTCTTTCGCAGTTCATGAAAAAAGAGCCAGGACATCGAACCTTGGCCGATTTCGGGTTTCCCAAAGAAGTCTATCCCCTCGGACGTCTTGATTGGGATAGCGAAGGACTGCTGCTTTTGAGTAATGAAAAAGAATGGAATGATCGTTTGTTGCATCCGCGCCATGCCCATGAGCGGACCTACCACGCCCAGGTAGAAGGAACTGCTACGGAAGAGGCTTTGGTTCAATTGAGAAAAGGGGTGATCATTCAAGGGAAAAAAACAAAACCCTGCCGTGCCAGATTGATCGCGGAACCCGGTTACCCTCCGCGTCATCCGCCTATCCGATTCCGTCTTTCTGTGCCGACAAGTTGGATCGAACTCAAATTAATCGAAGGAAAAAACAGACAAGTGCGCCGCATGACGGCTGCCGTGGGTTTCCCAACGCTTCGCCTGATTCGTACGATGATCGGGTCTTTTGAACTGGATGGTCTTCGGGCAGGGACATGGTGCGAATTAAGCGCATCACAGAGAGAACTTTTAACGAAGTAGTGCACAGGGTTTAAAATCGCCTAGGGTTTCTATTCCTCACAGCGTATAATTTCTTCAATTCTTATCAAGGGAGAAAAAGTGTTTTGATGAAAAAAAACATTTTCATTTTCTTTTTATGCAGTCTACTCGCTTTCTCAGGCCCTGCAACATGCCAGGAGCCGCTGCGGCGGGGGCTTTTTGTATCGCTGGTGCAGGATCCGCCGGTACTCTCAAGCCGGGAAGGAATCTCAAAGCTTATCAGTTTCTCGAAGCAGGCCGGCATCGGGACCCTTTTTGTTCAAATTTACAGGGCGAATCAGTCATGGTTTCCTTCAAAAATTGCGGATCCATCGCCTTATGAAACCGCTTTGAAAAATCTTCGTGAAGATCCTCTGGCGCTTCTTGTCAAACTGGCTCATCAAGAAGGGATTCAAGTCCACGCCTGGCTCAACATGTTAAGTCTCAGTGTGAACGAACGAGCCCCGCTCCTTGAAAAATACGGCACTTCAATCTTGACGAGGAATCTTCAAGAAAAGAAAACTCTCGAGGATTATAAAATTGATGCGCAATATTTTCTCGAGCCAGGAGATACACGGGTGAGAAAAGATCTCACAACCATGGTCGAGGAGATTCTTTCCGCCTATCCCGATCTGGACGGCATTCAATTTGATTACTTTCGTTATCCGGATCGGAATCCAGCCTACGGTTATACAGAAGAGAATACCCAGCGTTTCAAAAAAGCCACGGGCCTTCAGGCCATTGAGGAACAAAGTGAGGTCTGGAAGAACTGGAAGCGAGATCAGGTGACGGAATTTCTCGAGATGCTTATCCATCGAACACGGGCGCTTCGCCCTGATATTCAGGTTTCCGTGACCGGATGTATGCCGTACGCAAGGGCTTATCATGAGGCTTTTCAGGATTGGGGCTCCTGGCTGGATCGCGGTATGGTGAATTTTGTGACCATGATGAATTATTCTCCCTCACCCGTCGAATATGAGCGATGGATCACAGGCGCTAAAAAGAAAATACTGAATTTTAAGAAGGTTAATATCGGAGTTGGTGCTTATAAGCTGGTGGCTTTACCGGAAATTTTCGCCCAGGAATTTCGCATCTGTGAAAAAGCGGGCGGTCGCGCCTGCGTCGTGTTCCATTATGGCAGTTTGCTTGAAAACCCGGCACTTAAAGCCCCTTTTTGGACCCGTGGGGCGGAATCTAAATCATGAACCGGATCATAACCTTATTGAAAGTCTGGAAACGGTTTTTCGGTTTTCTCTTTTTTTGCTGGATGATTTTGATGCGTCTTCCGGAAAGTTGGGCGCAAAGTTCTCCTTTGCAGATTATCCAGGAGAAAGCGAAAGCGGTGGTAACCATCCAAAGCGTCAATGCAACCGTTCTGGCCGGACAACCCCAAGGAATTTTTGATAAGTCAACCGGTCGCATTTTGATCTTGAACAAAATCCGACCGGTTGGATACGAACGAAGCGGAAGCGGGGTGATCATTGATCCCAGCGGTGTGATTGTCACGAATGCTCACACGGTAACTGAAGCCGGAGGTATTGCGGTCACGCTATTTGATGGGACAAGAGTTTTCTGCAAAAAGGTCCTGGTGGTTCCGAACACCGACATTGCTTTTCTTGCGATTGATCCGCCGTTTGCTCTTGCCTCCATCTCTTTTGCGAAACCGGACAAGATTTCCGAGGGAGCCAGTGTGTATACCATCGGGCATTCCGAATACATTAAAGGCACCCTTACGGGAGGACGGATCATCGGTATTAAGAGAGAGCCCATTAACGGAGCGGTTCGCACCTCTTACTTGCGTGTGACGTTCAGTGTTTATAAGGGAGACAGCGGAAGCCCGATTCTCGACAAAAAGGGTGACCTTTTGGGGATTGTGGCTGCCGGCCGGGAAGGGCGCGATAACGCCACATTTGCTATTTCTTCGGAGGTGATTGAATTAGCCTACAAAACTTTTTGTGATCAGCCGAAGAAAGAAGTAAATCCCAAGAAGTCGTGAGGTGACAGCCTAAGACTGGGGATTCTTAAAATAAGAAGAGAACAGGCTCTCGATTTTGCCTAGTTTTTCGGGTTCCAGGGCCATCTGCGTGAAATGAGCATAACAATTAAGATTGCCTATGGCATTGAGACTTGCATCAGTCAACCCGGCACTCACAAGACGCAGATGAAAAGCCCGATTTACGATTTCGACATCCTCATAAATTTTTTCAAGAAGTTTAAATTCCAGGTCTGGTTTTCCGCCTTTTTTAGTGATAAAAAACTGTGCGAGTGCATACATGGAAAGCACGCGATAAGCGGTCTCCTGTCCTGTCGCGAAGGGCAGATGGTTGTACACCATGGGACGAAGTTTTTCCATAATCGGGCAATCGCTTGTGGGCATGATGATTCCAAAAATAGAACGTAAAGCATTTTGGAGAGAGATCTCCCGTTGGTAGTCGCGGGCCTTTGTGTGAACAATCACTTGGACTTCTTCATAAGAAATATGAAGTGAAATCTCCTCAGTGATGTGGCTGAGATTCGCAGCGACCGGGCAGTACGGATATTTTTGAACATCCAGAGGGCAATTGGGGCACTGAGAGCAGGTGAGTTTGGTCCATTCAGGATAGTGTTTATTCGGGATTGATTTTAGGGCAAGGGTTTCAGGGTCAAGTTCGATGATAAAGTTCTTTTTTTCGCCATTTTTAAAAAGGAAGTCGTAATGGATCTTGATATTTTCTTCTGACATGGAAAAACCTCCTCAAACGCGGAGCATAGCATATTTCTTCGAAGAAATGAATAGAGGTTTCTTTGGGGACGAAGGTGTATTCGGGAAAGAAACCATTGCTGTCATCAAAGATGGTTTTTCGATACAATAACCGGAGTTTGCATGCCTGTTTTTTCAATAAAATATGATGATACAAAATCCCAACGAAATAATAAATGTAGCGTTATGACAAGACCAGATCAGAAATGTTCTTCAGAAGGATCATGCTGCGATGAAAAAAAAGAAGCCATTACAAAAAAGTAAATTGTTAAAACCTGGGATGAGGAAAATGATTTTCTCAAAAAAGACAGAGATTTTTCCTTCGCTTCAGGATCTGGAAGGAATCGTTTATTTTGAAGAAAATGATCCCTTCAAACTGCTCGGCCCTCATCCTTCAAGAACGGATCATACGGTAACGATAAGAGTTTTTCTGCCGCGGGCCACGGAGGCATGGGTCTACCCGTTCCATCAGCGCAGTGCGCGAAAATCCATGGAAAAGATACATCCCCAGGGCATGTTTCAGGCGGTATTTGAAAATAGATCGGAGGTTTTTCCTTATAAAATCGAATTTTGCGATGAAACAGGGTTTTTGAAGGAAACGGAAGATCCTTATGCCTTTTTCCCGAACTTGATCAGCGATTTTGATCTTCACTTGCTCGGAGAAGGCACGCATCATCAGAGTTATGAGAAATTCGGTGCCCGGTCCATGTCTTTCAACGGAATTTCCGGTGTTTGTTTCACCGTTTGGTCGCCCAATGCGAAAAGTGTCAGCGTTGTCGGGAATTTCAATCATTGGTATCCTGGCGCGCACGCAATGACAAGAATTCCTTTTTCAGCCATTTGGTCTCTTTTTATCCCAGGTTTGAAAGAAGGAGAAATTTATAAATATGCGATCCGATCTGCGATAGACAACCGGATCCGTTTTAAAACAGATCCTTACGCTTTCGGAACGGAATTAAGACCCAACAGCGCAGCGGTCGTGACTCAACTGGACCATTATAGATGGCACGATCAAGCTTGGTTGGAAAAACGGCAACAAAAGGATCTTTTTCATTCTCCGGTTTCCATTTATGAAGTCCACTTGGGTTCCTGGAAAAGAGAGGAAAAGAACGGCTGGGGATTTTTGAATTACCGTGACCTGGCCCACCAGATTGTGGAGTATGTTAAATTCATGGGTTATACCCACATTGAGTTGATGCCGGTTATGGAACATCCTTTGGACGAATCGTGGGGCTATCAGGTCATCAATTACTATGCGCCGACCCGCCGTTTCGGAACCCCTAAAGAATTCATGTATTTTATAGACTATTGCCATCACTGTGGCATTGGGGTGATCCTTGATTGGGTGCCCGCGCACTTTCCGAGGGATGGGCATGGTCTTATGAATTTTGACGGAAAACAGATTTATGCCTATGAAAGTCATCGCAAAGCCGAACATGCTGAATGGGGGACCTTGGTATTTGATTTTGGAAAGCCGGAGGTTCGCAATTTTCTCATTTCAAACGCCTTATTTTGGCTTGATAAATATCATGCGGACGGATTACGGGTGGATGCGGTGGCGAGCATGTTGTTCCAGGATTATGGCCGTAAGCCAGGGGAATGGGAGCCTAACAAGTATGGCGGGCGTGAAAATCTGGAGGCCATTGCCTTTCTTAAAACATTCAACGAAGTCGTTCACGCCCGTTTTCCGGGGATTCTGACCATTGCCGAAGAATCCACATCCTGGTACGGTGTTTCCAAGCCCACCTATGTGGGGGGGCTGGGGTTCAGCATGAAATGGAATATGGGATGGATGCATGACACCCTGAAGTATTTTTGTAAAGATCCCATCTATCGAAAATTTCATCAGGGGACGATGGCGTTCTCGTTATCGTATGCGTTCTCGGAAAATTTTATCTTGCCGATTTCTCACGATGAAATTGTTTATGGAAAAAAATCGCTATTGGAAAAAATGCCGGGCAGTGATTGGGAAAAATTTTCAAACGTACGTCTTTTTCTGGGATATCTTTTTGCGCATCCCGGTAAGAAACTTCTTTTTATGGGGAATGATTTTGCGCAACGGAACGAATGGAATGCGGGTCAATCCCTGGATTGGCATCTGATGTCAGCGGGGCGGCATCGCCGGGTCAATTTTGTATTGAGAGATCTTCACCGTTTGTACCGGGAGAATCCGGCTTTTTACGAAAGCGATTGTGCCGGAGACCTTTTTGAATGGATCGATCATTCGGATGCCGATACATCAGTTTTCAGTTTTGTTCGGTGGTCGCGAGACAGAAGGCAGCTCCTTGTTTTTGTGTTCAATATGACGCCCGTGATTCGAGATCATTATCGCATCGGCGTGCCTAGGCCGGGCTATTATCAGGAGGTTTTCAACAGCCAGGCTTTTGACTATGGGGGATGTGGTTTAGGAAATCAAGGAGGGATGCATGCCGAAGGGATCTATTGGCAGCACAGGCCTTTTTCAATGGACCTTCATCTTGCGCCTTTGTCCGCGTATATTTTTCGTTGGAACGCGGCTTCATAGTATCCATGCTGGTTTGAGATAAAAGGAGTGAAACATGCGAATAGAAAAATTATCTCTAAGCCACAAAAAACTTCTTTATGACCGCTTCAAAAATACCCGGTCCTTTTTATCCGAATTTAGTTTTGCGAATCTTTATCTTTTTCGGGAAGTGCATGATCATCAAGTTCTGATGGATGGTGACATGATCTTGATCAGTGGAAGAACCTATGATGGCAGACGTTTTGTGATGCCCACAACGGATATTCAGGCAACCGATGTCGAAAGATTATGGACCGCAGTTCAGGAGTATGATTTTATTTTTCCGGTTGCAGAACAAGATCTCGAAATGTTCAGCGGCCAAAAATTCAGAAACGAGTTTGATGAGGGAGATTCGGATTATGTCTATACGATCGAAAAGCTTTCGACTTACAAAGGCCGCAAGTTACATGGAAAAAAGAATTTACTGAATCAATTTCTCGATCTTTACACTCCTGAGGCCAGGCCGTTGACCCGGGAACGCATGGCGGATGCGGTTGATATTCTTGAAACGTGGCAGGTCGACGTGGGAGAAGATAAAAATGATACGGATTATTATCCTTGCCGTGAGGCTTTTGATCTTTACGATGAGTTGGTGCTGTGTGGCGGTATTTATTATGTCGAAAAAGAACCCGCCGGGCTGATCATCGGGGAAGAAATACATGAAAACATGTTTGCTTTACATTTCGCCAAGGGGAAAAGAAAATTCAAGGGGCTTTATCAATATATGTTCAATCAATTCGCGAAGATCTTGCCGCGGCAATATGAGTATTTGAATTTTGAGCAGGATCTCGGAAAACTTGCCTTGAGGATTGCGAAATCATCCTATGATCCGGACATGATCCTGAAAAAATATCGGATATGCCCTCTGAAATAATCCATGGGAAATAAGCATACCGGATATAAAGTAAAAGATTAGTCGTGTATTGACCAGGGTATTGGAATCCATTGATTTTAAATAAGAAGCGTTCGATAATTAGATAAATATAAAAAACAGCCGGACGGCCTCGTCAAGAACTGCGGATCTTGCAAGGCAGGGGAAAGATGCGATATTTTATTTTAAAATTTCAGTCAACCATTTCTATGCCATGAGTTATGCGGTTGAAGTGGTCTCAATTCGGGGAAAAAAGCGACAATGAGAAAGAGATTAGTTTTAAGGTTATGGAGTTTGATGCTTATCGGGCTGACCATGACAACCCCCGTTTGTGCCAATCCGACAGAAAAGGAAGCATCAGATATTTCTCCTCAACCTTCAAAAAAGAAATATGATTATTCTAAAAGAGACATCTCCGGCATTCACTTTTTTCCGGTTGAACGAGCCCGTTGGAACGGGTATGAAGTGAAGGCCAGCGAATGGGATCAATTGACGGATTTTTTAAAGATGCGATTTCTGCAAGATGCAAGGACCGAAATAGAGGTTCATGAGAATTCGGTTATTTTGATCAGTGACATGCATCGATTGGTAAAGGCCATGGATGTAAGTTTGAAAGAGCTCCAGGCGGATCCGAGACTGAAAGATATGCCTGTGATCCAGTTTTTCTATATTATGCTCCTGAAACATAATGCCATCAAAAAAGCCTGGACTCTTGTTAAGTTGACCAAAGAGAAAAAGAATAAATAATTTTCTCAGGAACGCTTTTTATCCTCAACAGCATGTGTTTTTTTATTTTCAAAGCAGTAAAGACCTCAAAAAGAAGGACAAGTTTCTTGCGGCATGGTGTTTTATCTAAACGGCTTGTCCATGCGTAAAAAACAGGGAGTTTTTTGAAAGGATTATGAAATGTCATTGATGGAATTATTCAATAAAAGGAGGAGCGTACGGCGGTATTCCCCCCGCACTATTTCCAGGAAAGATCTCATGAAATGTCTCGAAGCAGCGCGGCTTGCACCGTCCGCTTGCAACTCGCAGCCGTGGCATTTTATTGTTATTGATGATACGGAGTTAAAAAAGCGTATTTGCGATAAAATTTTTTCCGGAATCTATGCCATGAACAAATTCGCAAAAGAAGCCCCCGTTCTCATAGCCGTTGTTTCGGAAAAAGGAAGATTTTTAAGCGGTTTGGGCGGTCAGGTTCGTGACACGCGGTATTTTTTGGTAGATCTCGGGATTGCCTGTGAACATTTGGTTCTCCAGGCGCAGGAGCTTGGGATCGGCAGTTGCTGGATGGGGTGGTTTGACGAAAAAGCGCTTAAAAAAGAGATAAGGATTCCGGTAAACAAAAAAATCGACATCGTTATTTCCTTGGGTTACCCTGCCGAAGACAAGTTCGTTCTGAAAAATCGGAAAACTCTGGGAAAAATCAGCTCCTTCAATTGTTATCAATCCGCATGAATCCATGAGAACTTTTACGGTCAAGGACCCGGCACTGCTTCTCGAATACCTTTTTAAAAAACTTTCTGATACCAAGAAGACTCGTGTCCGCCAATGCTTGAAGTTCGGCTCCGTTCTGGTAAATGATAAAGTGGTGACACGCTTCGATCATCCTTTGATGTCCGGCGACAAGGTTTCGGTGTGTTCTGTGAAAGAATCGCAGCCTGTGGTGAAGCCGCAATTCGGAATTGAGGTGATGTATGAAGATGACGCGATCATCGTCATTCGCAAGCCAGCAGGACTTCTGACCATTTCCACCGAAAAGATAGCAATCAAGACGGCTTTTTTTGCCACGAATGAATACCTCTGCGAAAGGGATTCGGATTTTTTGAGACTTGAACAAAGAGAACAGGGCCGGGCGTTCCGGAAAAAAAAGATTTTTGTTGTTCACAGACTGGACCGGGAAGCATCGGGTCTGCTTGTATTTGCTAAAACGCTTGAGGCGAAACAACAACTGCAGTCCCACTGGAGCGAAGTCACCAAAAAATATTATGCGGTGGTGACGGGCATGCCTGAAAAGGCAAAGGGGACCATTACTAGTTTTCTTCGTGAAAATAAATTTCTTAATGTTTACAGCAGCAAGAGACCCGAAGACGCCAAACTTTCCACGACCCGCTATCAGGTGCTTCATTCGACCGAAAAATATTCGCTTTTGGAAATTAAACTGGAAACAGGGCGCAAACATCAGATCCGTGTCCATCTTTCGGAAATGGGGAACCCCATCCTAGGAGATGAGCGGTACGGCTCAAAAGCGCGTTTTACGGGCGATGGTATCGCGCTCCATGCTTATTATCTCGCATTCGCTCATCCTGCGTCGGGGCAGCCAATGATTTTCCGCAGTCCCTTACCGCAGTCATTCGAAGAAATGCTTTGGGAGGAGAGGAAAGAATAAATAACTTTTTCGGGAGGAGCTGGTATATAATCACTTCGTTATTTGGCCCTTCCATGTTTATCAATCGAAACAAAGTTTGGGGCAGTCTTGACTGCCGTCAATCAAGAGAAAAGTCAATCTAGTAAAGAACCCACCGTACAACGGAATCAAAAGGAGCAAGATGAAAGAAGATTTTGAACAAAACATTCCTTCAGAGTTACCACAGGAAGAATTGGACCTGATCGGGTTAGTGAGGAAAATGCAGCAACAGTTGTCTTATTTGGAAAAAAAAATAGATACCTTACTTGAACGCTCTTCGGCGGGAGGTTCTTTCAGGGGTGGGGAACATTCCGCAAGGCTCCAACGGTCTTTCGGCCGACCCTCCTGGCAGAATAAAGAAAGGTCTTTTCATGGTTCGCGACACGGCGGTGGCGGAGGGGGATTTCATCAAGGGAGAAGCTTTGACCGTCCTCGTTCTTTTGACAGACCGCGCGGCAATGAAGATCGGTCTATGGGTAACAGAGATTTTTCCCGGGAGAGGCGTTCTGGTTTCGATCATCCAGCCGATGCGCCAGGTGCTGCCCAGGATCGTCCATCATTCCGCAAACCTTCTTTTGGGAGTCATCGCAAGGGTGGACCCAAACGGCATTTCAAGCGGGATTAAAAAAAAAGAAAAAAAGTGACAGTCACTTTAAGTGACTGTCACTCATCCTGAAAGATCAGCTCAGAATACGGTCGAGAAAAAAGCTTGGGAAAATGCCCATCGCAAGAACCACCACAAGGGTTAAGCAGAGGACAACCGTGATCGATTTGGGGGCCGCTGAAAAGACCGGACCTGAAGCCGGCGTCAGGTACATCAGCCGGACAATCCTGAAATAATAATAAGCCGCAACAACACTGTTGATGGCTGCGATCACCGCTAGCATGATGAACTTTGCCTGAAGAGCGGCAGCGAACACGTAATATTTCCCAATGAAACCCGCAAGAGGCGGGATCCCCGCAAGTGAAAGCAAAAAAACAGCCATCATGGCTGCCGTTACTGGAGAACGTTGCGATAGCCCTGAGAATGCGGCAAGATCTTCATTGCCTGTTTTTTCTTCCACCAAAATGGCGACTGCGAAAGCGCCGAGGTTCGTGAAAAGATACGCTAACAGATAGATCAAAATACTCTCTTTGCCGAGCTTTGAGAGAACAGCCAGGCCCATCAGGATATACCCTGCTTGAGCGATGCTTGAGTAGGCCAAAAACCGTTTCATATTATTTTGTGAAATCGCTGTGATATTCCCCAAAGTCATAGTAAGCATCGAAAGCGCAGTCAAAATCAAACTCGGTGGTCGCCCAAGCGACAAAAAGCCTACGGCCATGATGCGGAATAGGATCGCAAAACCGAGCGCTTTCGGAGCCACGCTCAAAAAGGCCGTGACCGGGGTCGGTGCGCCTTCATAAACATCAGGGGCCCACATGTGAAAAGGCGCCATGGAGATTTTGAATCCAAGTCCCACCAAAAAGAAAAGCATGGCCACAAGCGCCAGAGGTTTGAAAGGTGCAAAAAAGAAAGTATTCCCAATCGTTGAAAGTTCCAGAGAACCCGAAGCCCCATAAGCAAGGGACATCCCATAAAGCATGATTGCGGAACACACACTTCCGAACAGGAGATACTTTATGGCGGCTTCTTTGGCCTTGCGGTCATTTTTAAGAAACCCCACCAGCAGGTAAGAGAGCAATGAAAGAAATTCCACAGACAGGAAGATCATCAAAAGATTGTTGGCTGTTGCGACAAGGATTAATGCAAAAGCCATAAAAAGAAAAAGCCCGTAGAACTCACCCTCATATTGATTGCGAATCGGCGTATAGCTGTAGCTGAGGAGCAGTGTGATAAAAACGGCGATCAATGCGAAATAGCGGAAAAAATGAGCGAAGTTATCCAAATGGAAAAAATCATAAAAAAGCGGCAATGCTGTTTCGGGTTGTTTCACAAAACAGAGCGACAAGGTGAGCGTGAGCAGGGTCAACCCGCTGACGATGCGTTTGTTTTTTACGAAAAAATCTATCGTAAAGACAAAAAAAGCCCCAACAAGCAAGATCAGTTCCGGGATGAAATATTTTAGACTTTCAACAGTGTTCACCGTACTGCACCCCCCAGGATTTTAAGAAGTCCATCGAGAGTCGGGATCATGTAATCGAGGATCAGGTTCGGATAAATACCAAGCGCGAGGATAAAAACCATAAGCGGTGCGAGGGTGATCACTTCTTGCCAATTGATATCGGTCAGCCCTGTCCATTTCGGATTGAGCTGGCCCAGGAGCACGCGCTGGATCATGTAAAGAAGGTAAGCCGCGGCAAGGATGATTCCGATCGTTGCGGTCGCGGTCATGACCTTGGAGTATTGATAAGAGCCTAGCAGCGTCAGGAATTCACTGATAAAGCCGCTGAGACCGGGGAGCCCGAGCGAAGCAAGTGAGAAAAAGGTCAGGATCCCGGCGTAGCCAGGCATTTTGGCGCCGAGCCCTCCGAAATCATTTAAGTCGCGCGTGTGGGCGCGATCGTAAAGGACACCCACCAGCAAGAAGAGCCCGCCGGTGATCGTGCCGTGATTGAACATCTGAAGCAGTGCGCCTCGAAATCCGTTGGCGTTCATGGCCGCGAGCCCCAAGAGAACAAAGCCCATGTGGCTGACGCTCGAGTAAGCGACCATTTTTTTGAAATCCGTTTGCGCGAGAGCGACGAACCCGCCGTAAACGATACCAATCACTGCCAGCACGCCCATGGCCGGCTGGAACCAGACAGCGGCTTCGGGGAAAAGAGGATAACTGAACCTGAGAAACCCGTAGGTTCCCATTTTAAGAAGAACACCGGCCAGGATCACACTGATCGGAGTCGGAGCTTCCACGTGGGCGTCCGGAAGCCATGTGTGGAAAGGGAAGATCGGCACTTTGATCGCGAACCCAAGGAAAAAGGCCAGGAACACGATTTTCTGGAAAAAGAAATCCCGCGGCATTTTGACAAGATCGATCATGCTGAAAGTGTGCGGGCTCGCGGCAAAATAGACAGCCAGGATACCGAGCAGCATAAAAAGACTTCCGGCCAACGTATAGAGGAAAAACTTGATGGCGGCATATTCGCGGCGGGGTCCGCCCCATATCCCGATCAAAAAATACATCGGCACCAGCACGACTTCCCAGAAGATATAGAACAGGAAAAGATCGAGTGCGAGAAAGGTCCCCATCATGCCTGTCTCGAGGAGCAGGAACAGAAAATAATATTCTTTTTCGCGGCCTTCCTTGACACGGATATGGGCCAGCGATCCCATGCATGCCAACAGGGAGATCAGGGCGGTCAGAAAGACCATCGGGAAGCTGATGCCGTCCGTGCCCACAAGATACTGCACATTGAACTGGGGGATCCAAGCGGCTTTTTCGAGCATTTGAAAACCCGCGCGGGAACCTTGGAACATTGAAAGCGCGTAACAGGTAAGGCCGAACACGATCAGGGTCGTCAAAAGGGCGCACCATCTGATCCAGGATGTTTTGCTCTTTGGCATCAAAAGAACAGCCGCAGCGCCGATGAGTGGCGCGAAAATGATCCAAGAAAGAATATGTGATGACATAACTCTCGCTCCTTTTATAAATCCCGTTACTCTGAATCCGGCAAAGCATTTTGGAACGCTGTGCCGGTCAGAAACGATTTAAATGATTTTTAATTCCCAAACTAAAAAAACAAGAATACCGATAAAAACAATCAACAAGTAGTTCTGCACAAATCCGGTCTGAAGACGTTTGACGATCGAATTCAGAAAATGAGTCAGGGTGCCCGTAAAATTCACCAGGCCGTCTACGATATATTTATCGATCCAACCCTTGACGGCACTGATAAAAAGGGTTGCATGGCCTGTGCCGTTGACCGCGCCATCGACAATGCGCGCGTCAAAGCCGAAAAGAAAACGACCTAGCGACTGAAAAGGTTTTACGATGCATCGGGAATAAAGTTCGTCAAAATAGCATTTGTTCAAAGAAAGGCGATAGAGGAACGAAAAAGTCTCGGCGGTTTTTTGGGCCCATCGGATTTTTTTCAAATAAATAACGCCGGCGAGCGAAATGCCGCATACGGCCGCGGCTACCGAACAGGCCATCACAAACGCGGACGGCTCATATTCCGGATGATGGACCATGTGAGCCATGAATTTTTGGAACCAGTGGTGCATGAAAGGCGAGCCGGGGAATCCGATCACAATCGAACCGAACGCTAAGGCCCAAAGAGGCGCTGTCATGACAGCCGGCGATTCATGCGCGTGGACTTTAAGATTCCGTGGCTGACCGAAAAACGTCAAAAAGATCAAACGGAACATGTAAAACGCTGTCATGAAAGCAGTAAGAAGCAGAATCATGAAAACAATCTTATGTCCCGAAGCGAAAGCCGAAAGCAGGATCTCATCTTTGCTCCAGAACCCGGAAAGCGGAGGGATCCCCGCCAACGCGAGACTTGCGATGATAAAAGTGGTCGCGGTATGAGGCATTTTTTTGAAGAGGCCGCCCATTTCACGGATATCCTGGACATGCGTCCCGTGGATGACGCTTCCCGCGGCCATGAAGAGCAGGGCCTTGAAAAAGGCGTGAGTAATAAGATGAAAAGTGCCCGCGCCCAGACCGCTCAGGCCGAGAGCCGTGACCATGTAACCGAGCTGGGAAATCGTAGAATAAGCCAGGATGCGTTTGATGTCCGTTTGTGTCAGAGCGATAAAAGCAGCCATGAAAGCCGTGATTGTTCCGATGACCGTGACGACCGGCAGAACGTTGGGGACGATCATGAAAAGGCTGAAAGAACGCGCGACAAGGAAAACCCCGGCGGCGACCATGGTGGCCGCGTGGATGAGTGCGCTGACGGGCGTCGGGCCTTCCATCGCGTCCGGAAGCCAGACATGTAGCGGGAATTGAGCGGATTTGCCGATCGTGCCGCAGAAAATCAATAAAGCCGCGAGCGACAGAAGGCCGGCATGAAGCGGCGCGCCAGCGTGATGCGCGTTGGCCATGAGGGCGTTCATTTCCGAAAAATTCAGCGTTCCGATCGCGCTAAAAAGAGTCAGAAAACCGATTAAAAATCCCACGTCACCGACTCTTGTAGTCAAAAACGCCTTGAAGCCGGCTTTTGCGGCCGAATCTTTTTCAAAATAAAATCCGATCAAGAGATAAGAACAAAGCCCCATGATTTCCCAGGACATAAAGAAAAGAAGATAATTGTCCGAGATCGACAAAGTCAGCATGGCGGACATGAAGAGCGAAACATAGGCGAAAAAGCGGCTGTAGCGCGGATCTCCGTGCATGTAACCCATGGCGTAAATCTGAATGAGCGTGCCGACGATGGTCACCATGAAAAGAAGCGATGAGGAAAGAGGGTCCATGACATATCCGAATTTCAGGGGGGTCTGGCCGAGCATGAGCCAGGTTCCCTGGTTCGCGAAATGGTTCCCCTGAAAGACCGCCCAGCAAACGGGAATCGCGATGAAACAAGCGATTGTGCTCGCGGCGACGGAAAGCCAGGCGGCGCGATGTTTGAGCCATCGCCCCGCGAGGAGGTTTACCGCGAACGCGATGAAAGGCAATAACGGAACAAGAATGATCTGATCGGACGTTACCATTTCAGCAAATGAACCTCATCGGTATAAACAGTTTTTCGCACCCGGTAGAGCGCCAACACGATGGCGAGTCCCACGGCCGCGGTGGTCGCGGCGATCGCGAGAACAAAGATCGCGAAGATCTGCCCGGTTTCGGGGGAAAGGGATGTCGATTTTGAGAAAGCGATCAAATTGATATTGGCGGCATTGAGCATTAATTCAATGGATATCAGGATGCCGATAATATTGCGCCGCACCAAAACGCCATAAAGGCCAGTGGCGAAAAGCAATAATGAAAAAATCAAAATATGAGCTAACGGAATAATCATCAGCGGTCCTTTTTAGCGATGACAACAGCGCCGAGTAAAGCTGCAATAAGGATGATTGAAATCACTTCAAAAGGGAATACATACGGTCCCATAAAGGCTTTCCCAAGCTCCATCACGGTGACTTTGGATGCGAGCGCTTTTTCAGTGACAGGCCAAGGGGTTTTAAAAATGACTCGGCCCAAGATGACGACGAATACCAGCAATCCTGCCAACGCCGCCAGGTTTTGACGGTTGGTCTGACGAATTGTTTTGGACCCGAGTTGTTCTGTCAGCATGATTGCAAAAATAATCAGCGTCATCACGGCACCGACATACAGTAGTATTTGTGCCGCTGCAAGAAAATCTGCGTGAAATGCCGCATAAATCATCGCTGTGGCGATTAAAACTGCGGCGAGGCAAAGCGCGCTATGAAAAAGATTACGCAGTGTAACGACGGCGATCGCGGCGATAAGCGCCAGCGCCATGGTACCGTAAATCCCAAATTTTATGATCAAGCTTAGCATATCCATAAATCAGTTCGCTAAAGGGTAGTGACGTTTTTCAGGCATCCAAGGACGGTTCAGTCTGACAAGAACCCAGAATGAAATCGAAAAAATAATAAAAGAATAAATCCATCCCGTTTTTTCCGAAATGAAATGACAAAGTCCGGCGACAAGGATGTTGATCAGCGTGAGCGGTAAAAGGAATTTCCATGCAAAACCCATCAGCTGATCTACCCGGAAGCGGGGAAAAGTGCCGCGGAACCAGATCATCACGCAAATCAGCACAAAAGTTTTTCCTAAGAACCATATCCAGGAAGGAAGAAAAGGGCCTTGCCAGCCGCCGAGGAAAAGAGTGGCCGCTATCCCGCAAAGTGTGAAGGCATTCATGTATTCCGCCATATAAAAAAGCGCGAATTTCATGCCGCTGTATTCCGTGTGAAAACCGGCGATGATTTCGGATTCCGCCTCCGGTAAATCGAACGGCGGACGGTTGCATTCCGCGACCGCGCAAAGAAAGAAAATAATGAATCCCACAATGCCCCAAGGGGTGAAGATGAACCAGTTCATATCATAAGAGCCGCTTTGAGATAAAACGATTTTATTGGTGGAGAGGCTTTGGCTCATCATGATCACCGGCACCACCGAAAGGGTCATCGGGACTTCATAAGAAATCATTTGTGCGGCTGTGCGCATGCCGCCCAGCAGGGAATATTTATTGCGGGATCCCCAGCTTCCCATAAAAATCGGGATTGTGGTGATTGAAGATACAGCGATGAAATAGAGAAGGCCGATGTTCAGATTGACGGCTGTCATTCTTTCACCGAAAGGCACCACCAGAAAAACCATGAGGGCCGGGATCACAATCACAATGGGAGCAAGACAGTGAATTACTTTATCCGCGTAGACAGGCACAATGTCTTCTTTGGTGAACATCTTGATGCCGTCGGCGATCGGTTGCAGGAGTCCCCATATCCCGACCCGGTTTGGACCATAGCGGTTCTGGATACGACCGATCAATTTTCGTTCTAGGAGCGTCAGGTACATCATAATCACCGGGCCTAACACAAGGATAGCCACGCCACTGATTACAATCGAAGCGAACACAACGACCCAATCCGGGACAATGTGGCTGAGTAAATCAAGAATCCATCCCTTTGCGTTTACAAAAGAAAGATCCACAGCGAATTCAATATCTCTTAAAAGAGGCGGCATGTTCATACGGTGGGTCCTTGGGGCGGTTTCACCACCGCCTTTTTTTTCTCTTCCGCTGCTCGTTTCTTTTCATCAATCATCGTAGCTGTTTTTGGCCGGATTTTTTGGAGGTATTCGCTGGATTTTAACAAGTCCTCTTGATGCCGGATCATGCCGGTGTCGATACGCCGCGGAGACGCGATTTCGAAAACATGGTCCATAAAGATCGAATCGAACGGGCAAACTTCTTCGCAGATGCCGCAGTTCATGCATACAGCATAGTCGATATCGAAAACCGCGGGTTTTCGTACGGGTTTTCCGGCGACATCTGTTTCCATAGTGATATAAATGCACTTCGGCGGGCATTCCCGTTCGCAGATCCCACAAGCAACGCACCGCACCTTGTCCGGAGAGCCGTCATAAACAAGGAAAGGGAGGTTTCGGTAGTTTTCGATCTCTGGGTACCGTTCTTCCGGATACTGCACTGTAAAGATGCCGCCTTGATCGGGCTTGCGAAAATAGGAAGTCACAAAATTCTTGAGCGTAACAACCATACCTTTAAGCGCCCCGGCTCCGAAGATTTTTAGCCAGTGGTGTGAGGGGGCGTTTTGAACGGAGGAGGTATAAACATGATCCCATTGTTTTATTCCGGATGATTTTCTTTTAGATGGAAAATTCGTCATCGGTCTGTTTCCCCGAGCACAATGTCGATGCTCCCAAGAATAATGATGGCGTCCGCGACTTTTTGTCCGATACAAATGTCTTCAAGTACGGTCAGATTGATCAGTGATGGCGCGCGAACGTGGTAGCGCCAGGGCTGAGGCGTTCCATCGCTGACAAGATAGAAACCAAGTTCCCCTTTCGGAGATTCGATGCGCCCGTAAGCTTCTCCCACAGCGGGTTTGAAATTACGCGGCATTTTTAAAAACGGCAGAGTCTTTTTGTTCAGAAATTCTCCTTGGGGGATTTTGTTAAGAGCCTGATACAGGATTTTTAAACTTTCCCGCATTTCCAGGATACGGACAAAATACCGGTCATAGACATCGCCTTTTTCACCGAGAGGGATCCTAAAGTCAAAGCGCTTATAAATACTGTAGCCGTCCACTTTCCGGATGTCGTAATTGACACCGGAGGCACGAAGGACCGGCCCTGTGATGCTGCTGTTGACAGCCAGGTTGGCCGGTAAAATCCCGACATTCTGACAACGCATGCAAAGAATCTCGTTTTTTGTTAGCAAGGCTTCAAATTCTTCGAGGAACGCGGGGAATCGCCTGACGATTTGCATGATTGCCGTCAGATTTTCGGTGGTGAGGTCGCGTTTGACACCGCCGAACCGGAAGTAATTACACATCATGCGGGAACCGGAAACCTCTTCAAAAATATCCAAAATCTTTTCCCGTTCCCGAAAAGCATATAAGAGGGGTGTAAAAAAAGCTCCCATGTCGTTGAGTAAAAATCCGATCACGGTGATATGGTTCACAAGTCGGGCGAGTTCGGCCATGATGACGCGGATGTATTCCGCCCGTTCCGGGACTTCGATGCCCGCGAGTTTTTCCACGGCGATGGCATAGGCGAAATTATTGGTCATGGCATTCAAATAATCCAGGCGGTCTGTGTAGGCCATGCTTGCCGCATACGTGATATTCTCCGCGATCTGTTCGTGGTTGCGGTGCAAATATCCCAGCACGGGTTTTAACGAGCATATCTTTTCTCCGTCAAGGAGCATTTGCATGCGGAAAACGCCATGCGTTGAAGGATGTTGGGGACCGAAATTGATCTCAAGGGTTTCAGAAGGATGCCTGTTTTCAACCTGGGTCATGTTTTCCATCGATTAATTTCTTGGTTTTTCCGGTTTTTGAGCCGCGGCACGTTTGTTTTCCATTTTCATTTGTTTTGCTTTTTCTTTGACTTCATTCGTGATCCCGATGCCTTTGGATTCAAGCCATTCTATGTCTGCGGTTTCCAGGATTTCTGAATCTTCCTGTTCGTAATCCTTGCGCAGAGGATAACCTTCAAATCCGTCCCACATGAAAAGCCGCTTCAGGTTCGGGTGACCTTCATAAATAATCCCGAAGGTGTCATAGGCCTCTCGTTCTTGAAGTTCGGCACCGTGGTAAATGGGGATCAACGAAGGGATTGTTGTGTCGGTTTTTGAGACGCGGACGCGCAAGACAACCGGCCCTTGTTTTTTCTCCATGGAATAAAGGTGATAAACAGATTCCAGATAATCAAGATAATCAACGGCAGTGATTGACGAAAGATAATCCAGCAGGAATCTCGGGTTTTCCTTGAGATAAAAAACCACCTGTGTCAAATCTTTCGGATTTTCAATAAGAATAGAAGCCCGCACAAGGCGGAGTTTGATGTTCGGCAATCTTTCCGAAAGTTCTTTTCTGATTTCTTCTATAAAAGAGGTCATATCAAGTCACAGTTCGTGGAGGTGGGGGTACAGAATTTGTGGTGACAGCTTCCCATTTGGGAGCAGTCTGTTTTTTCCCGACTAAAATCGGTTGCCCGTAATAGGTCTTTCGAGGATTTTTCTTTGGTGGTTGCCAGACATCAGGATTATATTTTGGGATCAACCCGTGAGGGCCGAGTTCCGGAATAGGGAATTCACGTTTGATCCCTTTTTGGTACCAGTCTGCTTTCTGGATCTCCTGGGAATCGATCTTCTTTTGAAGTTCCATGAGCCCGTACAAGAGAGCTTCTGGGCGTGGCGGACAACCCGGAAGATGGACATCGACCGGGATGTATCGGTCGATACCGCGCAATACATTGTAGCCGTCCACAAACGGACCGCCGCTGATGGCGCAGGCACCCATGGTAATGACATATTTAGGTTCCGGCATTTGATTGTAAAGACGGACAACTTGAGGGGCCATTTTCTTGGTGACCGTGCCGGCAATGATCATGAGATCGGCCTGGCGCGGGGAGGCCCGAAAAAGTTCGGCACCAAATCGGGCAATGTCGTAACGCGCGCAAGCCGTGGCAATCATTTCAATCGCGCAGCAGGCTAGGCCGAACTGTATGGGCCAGATCGAAGAGCGCCGTCCCCAATTATACAAAAAGTCCAACGTGGTCCACACCACGCCTTTCTTCGCGAGTTCGGCGCGAAGTGATTCATCCGCAGGAATTGTGTTTTTCTTGATTTTCATAAGGTTTTCAGACTCTCAGCCTTCAGGGGAAAGTCATTCCCATTCGAGCATCTTTCTCTTCCAGGCATAAACGAGGCCGAAAGTGAGGATGGCGATAAAAATGATCATTTCCACAAAAGCGAAGAGCCCCAGCTTTTTGAAGGCTACCGCCCAAGGATAGATGAAGACCGCTTCAATATCGAAAATCACAAAAATAAGGGCATAAATATAGTACTGGACATGATATTGAATCCAAGGATCGCCTTCGGACGCTAGGCCGCACTCATAAGGAGCTTGTTTGGATAAAGAAGGTTTTCTCGGGGCCAGGAACCAAGCCAAAACCAGAGGGATCATGGCAAAAATGAGTGAAAAAAGGGCAAAAATGCCGATAAAAAGGTATTGATATAAATAGGAGTTGCTAGACATAGACTGTCATTATAAAGAGAATGCTTTCCAAGTCAAATAGGATAAAAACAAGTTCGGATATCTACAATTGACCGTTTTTTCGGATAAAGTAGTTCCCTCAACAAGGGCAGACAAGTACAATAAGCACGATGTGTAAATAGAATATTTCAAGGAAAGAGGACCCATGGCATGACCGTCCGGAAAACCGTTTTTTTGGTGCTCAGTTCCGTTCTTTTTTCGATGACCTTGAGGTGGACCATCGATCCGGACCTTTGGTGGCATCTTAAGACCGGGCAAGTGATTGTCACGCAAGGGATCCCGAGAATGGATATCTTTTCTTTTACCATGTACGGGAAACCTTGGATTACTCACGAATGGCTTTCTGAGGTTTTTCTATGGGCGATCCATGCCTTTGGAGGGCCTCCTGCATTGATCATTGCGTTTGCTCTCCTTGGTGTTCTGATCTTTAATCTTGTGTATTTCACTTGTGCCGGGCGGCCTTTCCTCGCTTTCCCCCTTACTTTACTGGCATGCTGGACCTCAAAGTATATGTGGGGACCGCGCCCACAGGTCATGAATATTCTGATGGTGGCTGTTTTTATGTGGCTTTTAGAAAACATCCGTCAAAAAAAACTTTCGTGGCAATGGTTCTACTTATTTCCTTTTTTAATTATGCTTTGGGTCAATCTTCATAGCGGGTATTTAATCGGCGTCATGGTTCTCTTTACTTTTTTAGCAGGAGATGCGTTGCAGATTTTCTTGAGAAAAAGCGAAGAAGGAACTTTTGGGGAAAAAAATCTTTGGCATCTGACGATTGTCAGTTTTCTTTCCCCCGTGGTGGCTCTTGTGAACCCGAGCGGATTTAAAATATGGCATTATCCTTTTGAGACGCTCAGGAGCCAGGCGATGCAGCAGGGCATTTTGGAATGGTTGTCGCCGGATTTTCATCATCCTTTTTACAAACCGTTTATAGCGGTCATGGTCTTGGGGGCGTTTGCTTTTATGGCCACCCACCGGAAACGGAACATCACGGAGATGTTCCTTTATGCCGGTACGATGGCGGCCGGGCTGATCTCTCGCCGTCACATCCCTTTTTTCGCTGTTGTGGCGGTGCCCATTATTTCCCGAGCATTACTGGATTGTTTTCAGGACTCCAAATGGTGGCTTTTTCTCGAAGAAAAGATATTATCGCCAAAGCCTTCCCGGATTGTTCAAATCGTGAATACGGTTCTTGTGATTTCAGTTCTTGCGGTAACCGGTCAGCGGACTTCTCAACAGATTCTAAGTAACGAAATAGTCATTCGGGGAGAATTTCCGGTCGAAGCCATCAAATTTATGAAGGAAAAAGGCATTACAAAGCTCCATGGTTATAATGAATATGGGTGGGGAGGCTTTTTAATCTGGAACGATATACCGGTCTTTATTGATGGCAGGGTCGATATGTATGGCGGTGCTTTTTTCCGTATGTGGGCTAATATCTACGATCTTCAATCAAAAAATTGGACGGAAATGTATTCTATTTTTAAACAGTTTGATGTTCGTTATGTGCTCTTGAAGTCGAACAGCCTTTTGGCGGCTGTTTTGCGAACGAATCAAGATTGGGCGGAAGCTTTTCGAGACAGAACAGCCAGTCTTTTTATTCTTCAAAAGCCTCTTCCTTAGTTATTTTGGTTTTTTTTTTCTAAGAAAAGCCAGACCCGTGTGATCCAGACAGTCACAGGAATGTTAAGCGAATGAATCCTAGAGAAACGATCGATGTCGGTTGTGCCATGATTCACAAAAACGGGCAGATTCTTATTGCTCAGCGGCATCTTGAAGATAGTTTTGGCGGGTATTGGGAATTCCCCGGCGGCAAGCGCGAAGAAGGGGAAACGATTGAAGATTGTTTAAAACGGGAAGTTTTTGAGGAACTTGGAATCCGGATACATCCCGAAAGATTTTGGGGACAGAGGGAGCATGGGACGCCGGAGAGAAAAATCCGGCTTTTTTTCTATTTTTGCAGATGGGAAAAAGGAGAACCCGCTGCGTTGGATTGTAAAGATTTCAAGTGGGTATCTCAGCAAAACATCCGGCAGTATCCGTTATTGCCGGGAGATGTGGAAGTTCTCGAGGATCTGATTTGCCATTGGGCGGAATATCTCAGCGGATCCTCTTCGAGGCCTTGATTTTCTTAAAAAACAGAAGCTGGATCTTGGATGTCGGCAATTTTCGGAAAATAGGAAGCATGTTCCAGCGAGCAAGCGGGTTTTGAAGATTGACTTCCATGAGGTTCATGTCAATAATGACTTTGTAGTATCGATTTGAGGAAGCTATGCAGCCAACAAAAGACGATCCGCACAATAAAAAAAAGAATTTTTCGGGCCATGGGAAATCAGCGCCGCTGGTTTCATGGCACTTTAAGGAATTTTCCAGAAAGCCGTTTTTCCGTCTTTCAATCCGTTACAAACTGGCCCTGCCGATGCTGGTGCTTGTCTGCGCCATCATCTTTTTTGTCCTCTATACGACCTTTAACGTTTTTCGCGATATGATGGTCAAGTACAAAGAAATACGACTTCAAACCATCGCGGAAGTTTTTTCAAAAACGCTCAGGATCCCGCTGGAGTCCGGAGATAAAAAAACACTTCAATCCAATATCGCTCTTTTGGCCATACAGACCGATGTAGAAGAGGTCCGCGTGGAGGATACCCAAGGGAACTTGGTTGGCACCAGCCGGCCGGGCGGAGATTTTTTGCCGGGGTCTTATAACAAGCAAGATTTTTTTGGGGTCGAAAAAGTCAGTGACGACAATTATGCGGTAGTGGCCCCTATCTTGGGCAAAGGCAAAAAACTCGGGCGGTTGATTATCGTCTTTTCCAAAATCGAATTCGAGCAGGAACTCAGCCGGCTTTTTTTCGAGAAATTTCTTATTGCGTTTCTTCTTTCCGTTGTTTTAACGATCATCGTGGCGGGTCTTACCTGGCTTGTCATGAGGCCCTTAATTGTCCTTCAAAAAACAGCGCGGAACATTCTGGCGGGGGATCTTGAGGCTCGCGCGGACATTCATTCCATGGATGAGATCCAGGAGGTCGGCGATGCGTTTAACAAAGTGGTGAGCCGGTTGGTGCAGAGCTTTGATCATTTGCGGGTTCGCACTCATGCCCTGGAGGAATCCGAAGAAAAATACCGTTCCATTGTCAATGAAGTAAGCGATATTATTTTTTCGATCACCCCGGAAGGAGATCTGGTGCTCTTGAATCGCGGTTTTTCAGGATATACCCGCGAGGAAATTCTTGCCGAAGGATTGCCCCTTTTCTTTTCGATGCATGCCCAGGGAGAAGCTCAGAAATTCCAGGATGCCCTGGAAACCATCATGAGTTCCAAAAAACCCATCTTGCATTTAAACACGAAACATTATCACCGTTTGCATCACACGGAAGTCTACTATCAAACCAATCTTTCTCCTGTCGTCGATTATGAAGGGAACCTCCGCCTCATCCAGGGAGTCATGCGTGATGTTACGGACCTGCGGCGCGTCGAAATGATGAAAGAAACCCTAGTCCGCGATGTAGCGCATGAATTAAAAACCCCGACGGCAAAATTCATCATGACGCTTCAATGGATGGAAAAGCAGATCTTGACGATGCCGGAACATGAAAAACTTCTTCCCATCATTAAAATGCTCCGGGAAAACGCGGACCGTTTGATGAGGACCATATCGAGCATCATGGATCTCTCTAAAGTCGAGTCGGGCATGTCGGATGTTAAAAAACAAGAGATTGATCTCAATGACGTGATCGCTTTGGTGGTCAAAGACTTGGGCCCTTTAGCCGAACAGCACCATCTGAAACTCGAATCGCACTTGAGCCCTATGCCGCTCAGAATGATCGGGGATCCGGACATGCTCTATCGGGTTTTTGGCAACTTGGTTTCGAATGCTATCAAATTCACGTCGGACGGCAAGATTACAATCTCTTCGTCGCTTCGCGGGGCGGATATTTGCGCCGACGTGGCGGATACCGGCATTGGCATTGAGCCGCAAAGTCTTCAGAAGATCTTCGAGGCGTTCTATCAGAAGACTCCTTCCACGCTCGGCATCGGTGTGGGTCTCACGATCACCAGGGAAATTGTTTCTTTGCATGAAGGAGAAATTTGGGCTGAAAGCGACGGACTAGGCAAAGGCAGTGTTTTTAAAATGATTTTTCCGGTGCATCCAAATCAGGAAAAACATTTTTAGCTATTTCATAAAACATGATCAAACTGCGAAAGTATTTAAAGGCACTTTCGATTTCTGACGGGGTGAAAAAATGGTAAAAAAAGTATTGATTGTGGAGGATGACAAGGACTTTCAGGATATTTATTCACTTTATTTACAAGGAGAGTCTTTTGAAGTCCAGAAGGCCTATAACGGGAGTGAAGGCCTGGCTATTTTGGATAAAGAAATCCCGGATCTTATTATTCTGGACCTTATCATGCCGGTGATGGATGGTGAAGAATTTTACGTCCATTTGCGGGAGCGCGAACCATGCCGTTCGATTCCGGTGATTATCGCAAGCGTGAATGAAAAAATGCCGCAGCGCATCGAGGAATTGGGCGGTGTCGCCGGCATCCTCAGAAAACCTTTTGAGATCGATAAGTTACTGCAGGCGGTTCGTACCCATTTGAAATAATATCAACCAGGAACCTCCCGGTTTTCTATGCCTTATGAGACCTTCGAACATACCGCGGACATCGGGTTGCGCATTCGGGCGAAAGACCTGAACCGGCTTTTTCAGGATGCGGCCGAAGGTTTTTTCAACCTTGTGACCGACCTTGACGCGATTCAAAAATCCCGTCCTTCCCCGCTGCATGAAATTGAAATGAATTTTCAGGAAGAAAATGTGGAGGAACTTTTTATGCGCTGGCTGCAGGAACTTCTTTTTGTTTTTTCCACACGTAAGTCTGTTTTTCTGGAATATCGTTTTATCAGTCTGACGCCGATGCTGCTGAAACTGAAAGCCAAGGCGGCTCGGTTTGATCCCAAACAGCATGTGTCGCGGCATGAGATCAAGGCCGTGACCTTTCATCAGTTCCATGTGGTCCAAGACTTGGCGGGATGGCTGGCCGAAGTCATTTTTGATATCTAATCCTATGTCCGGACAAATTCCTTTGATCAAGCTCGATGATCAACGCTGGGAGATCCCGGTCTCCTATAAAAAAGGGATGCGTGTGCCCGGTCTTGTCTTTGCGGATGAAAAAAGCTTGCCGAAGATCCGGACGGATCAGTCTTTGGAGCAGGTGGCGAATGTGGCTTTTTTGCCGGGTATCGTGAAGCATTCTCTGGCTATGCCGGACATTCATTGGGGGTATGGCTTTCCGATCGGTGGTGTGGCCGCGACCGACCCGGAACAAGGCGGCGTGATTTCGCCAGGTGGCGTGGGTTACGACATCAACTGTGGTGTGCGGCTTTTGCGAACCAATCTGACAGAAGCCGATGTCCGGCCAAGGCTTCGGGAACTTGTCGGAGCCCTTTTTTCAAAAATTCCTTGCGGGGTCGGCCAATCGGGTGAAATCAATCTTGGGAAAAAAGAAATACGGCAAATGGTCCGCGAAGGAAGCGGTTGGGCTGTCCGGCATGGTTATGGCTCTGCGGAGGATCTTTCTTGCACGGAAGCAGGGGGTTGCCTTGATGGCGCGGATCCGGATGCAGTTTCGGAACGCGCTTATCAGCGGGGCATGGATCAACTCGGGACGTTGGGTTCCGGCAATCATTTTCTGGAAGTTCAGGTTGTGGATCAAATCCTGGATGCGGCTCTGGCTTCAAAATTCGGTCTTGAAACCGGACAAGTAACCGTCATGATCCACTCAGGTTCCCGCGGGTTCGGTTATCAGATCTGCGAAGATTCGCTCGATGCAACGCGGCACGCGCTCACTAAATACAAAATCACGGTTCCGGATATACAACTCGCCTGTGCGCCTGTCCATTCTCCGGAAGGGAAACAATACCTTGCGGCTATGCGTTGTGCGGCAAATTTTGCGTGGGCCAACCGCCAGTGTCTAATGGTGCTCACCAAACAAGTCTTCGAACATTTTTTTCAACGCAGTCCGACGGATCTTGGCATGGATCTTATTTATGATGTGGCTCATAACATCGCAAAATTCGAACAGTTTACGATCAATGGAAAAACAAAAGTGCTTTGTGTTCACCGGAAAGGCGCTACACGCGCTTTTGCTCCGGGGAATTCTGAATTGCCGGAACAGTATCAGGACACCGGACAACCTGTTATCATTCCCGGCGATATGGGCCGGAATTCCTATCTCTTGGTCGGGACACAGCAGGCTATGGAGGAGACATTTGGCACATGCTGCCATGGTGCCGGTCGTGCGATGTCCCGGACCGCGGCATTAAAGGCGGCTCATGGAAGCTCGATCCGGAAAGAACTGGAGGCTCGAGGGATCATCGTGATGGCCCGCGGTGAAAAAGGGATCGCGGAAGAACAGCCCGCAGCGTACAAAGATGTTAACCAAGTCGTCGATGTTGTTTCGCGTGCCGGCCTTGCCAAAAAAGTTGTCCGAATGCGCCCCATCGGTGTGATCAAAGGATAGCTGACAAGTAACAGTTACTTTGGGTGGTGGGTGACTGTCACCGACTCTGTTCTTCTGTAGTAGGTCTGGGGTTATATGGACAAACCCAGCCCTCTGAGCTATTATGACTTCAGTGCACCTTCCTAGAAAGAGTAGTGACAGTCACTTTGGGTGACTGTTACCCAATCTGCAAGTTCTATTCGCAAGAGAAAGGGAGCTAAAGAGTCATCCTATGGATGAAAAAGACCGTCTTCTTTTAACGCATCTTCACAACGGTATCCCCTTGACCGGTCAGCCTTTCGGGACCTTGGCTGCGAAAGTGGGTGTGGATCAGGCTGGGGTGCTGGTGCGTGTTCAGCGTCTTATCAAAGAAGGTATTTTGGCCGGTATCAAGCCAGTGCTTGACCCGCATGCGTTTTACTATCAGAGCGTTTGGGTTGCGATGCGGTTTGGACCGTCGGAACTTGCACCGAACACCGAGATCATCCTTCAGCATCCGGGAGTGGTTTATGCTTGTGAAAGGGACCACGAGTTCAATTTTTGGTTCTTTCTTGCGGTACCGGCAGAACATGACCTGGAACTGCATGTGCGATATTTGGAAAAAATTTCCGGGGCAAGAGGGACTTTATTTCTCCCGGTCCGGAAGGTTTATAAAGGCGCGGATTATTTAAACAGTCTGGATGCCGGGCTGTTTGCGGCCATGGGGGAGCGCTACGAAAAGCGCCAGGAAGCGCGGTTACCGGATCTGACAGCTCAGGAGATCGAAGTCATCCGTTGGTTGCAGGAGCCTTTTCTGATCACCGATGAACCGTATGAAACAATCGCCGAAGCATTGAATCTCCCGGTAGAAAAAATCATTACAATCATCAAAACCCTGACGCATAAAGGATTTCTTCGAAGGATCGGAAGCTTTCTGCGGTTACCGGAGACCGAGTCTTCCACAAAAACTCTTGTGGCTTGGCAGATTCCCGAAGAAAAACTTCTGAGAATTGGGCCTGAGATCCATGAGTTCAGAGAAGTGTTGTATGGAGACCGACGGCCGCTTTATCCGGAATTTCCTTACTCTCTTTATACCATGATCCGGGCTGCTAATGCTGCGGAGCTTGAAGTGGTGGCGAGACGTATGCAGGACAGGATCGGGAAGTGGCCGCACCGGGTGTTGACAACGCTCAGGGAATTCAAAAAAATCGGAATGCGATATTTCCCTAAAGAATTGAATGTGTGGTGGACGCAAAGTCGTTCGATGGTGGCCCAAACTTTTTAAAAAAGATAAGGTGATAGTCACCAAGAGTGACTGTCACTGGCATCTTTGATTAAGTGGAGATCTGAAAAGAAAAATGGCTTTTCGCGATGAATGGATTTTAAAAAGAGAAAAAGATTCCAACCGTTCGCAGATGCATTATGCCCGGCAAGGGATCGTGACCGGGGAAATGAACTATGTGGCGGGTGTGGAAAATCTTGCGCCCGAATTCGTCCGCGAAGAAGTCGCAGCCGGCAAGTTAGTGATTCCCGCGAATCATTATCACAAAGATTTTCGCCCTATTGGGATTGGGATCAACGCGCGTTGCAAGATCAACGCAAATCTCGGGAATTCCGCGTTGGGATCGGATATCGCCACGGAGCTTGAAAAAGTAAAAGTCGCGATCCAGTTCGGAGCGGACACCCTCATGGATCTTTCGACAGGCTCTGCGCTGGACGAAACGCGCGAAGCGATCATTCGTGCCAGCAGCGTCCCGGTCGGGACCGTTCCGATTTATGAAGCGCTGAGCAGGGTCAACGGAAAACCGGAGGCACTGACGCCTGACATCATGTTCGATGTGATCGAACACCAGGCCAGGCAGGGCGTGGATTTCATGACGATTCATGCCGGCGTGCTTTTGGAACATTTGCCGCTAGTGGAAAAACGTGTGACAGGGATTGTAAGCCGCGGAGGGGCAATTCTGGCGCGGTGGTGCCGGGAACATCAACAACAGAATTTTCTTTACACGCAATTTGACCGGCTTCTCGAAATTTGTAAAAAATACGACATTACAATCAGTCTCGGCGATGGCATGCGTCCGGGATGCCTGGCGGATGCGAGCGATCAGGCGCAATTTGCGGAACTGGATGCGCTTGGGAAGCTGACACTCCGCGCCTGGGAACAGGATGTGCAAGTGATGGTCGAAGGACCGGGGCATGTGCCGATGGATCAAATTCCCATGAACATCGAGCGACAGATCAAAGTTTGTCACGGAGCGCCTTTTTATGTGCTCGGACCGCTTGTGACTGATATCGCGCCGGGTTATGATCACATTACGTCTGCTATCGGTGCGGCCATCGCCGGGCAGCACGGAGCCGCGATGCTTTGCTATGTGACGCCTTGCGAACATTTGCGTCTTCCGAATCTTGAGGACGTCAAACAAGGCGTGATTGCTTACAAAATCGCGGCTCATGCCGCGGATGTCGCACGCCACCGGCCAGGAGTCAGAGAGCGGGACGATGCGCTTGCAAGAGCACGGTTTGATTTTGATTGGGAAAAACAGTTTGCGTTATCTCTTGATCCTGCAAATGCGAAGAAAATGCATGATGAAGCGTTGCCCGACGGCGATGCGCGCCACGGAGAATTCTGCTCCATGTGCGGCGAAGGGTTTTGTGCTATGAATCTCTCTCAATGTCTGACGAAAGCAGGCAAATCCGATTCTCAATCACAAAATAAGGGTTCATTGGACTAGTCTGGCAACCTTTCGTTTTAAAAAGATGGATGCCAGGGTAAATTGGAAAAGACTGCTAAGAAAATATGAAACAAAAAACAAACATTCCAAGGAAGAAAACGCGCGCAGTGAAGGTGGGCAAGCTCATCCTCGGAGGCGGCCAACCCATCCGCATTCAATCCATGACCAAAGTTTCGACGCGGGATGTCAAAGCCACGCTCCAACAGATTGACCGTCTGGTTGAAGCAGGTTGCGAAATCGTCCGCGTTGCGTGTCCCGGAGAAGAAGATGTGAAAGCGCTCGGTAAGATCAAGGCAAAGATTTCTATCCCGCTTGTGGCGGACATTCACTTTAATTACCGGCTTGCTTTGATGGCGATCGACGAAGGCGTGGACAAACTTCGGCTGAATCCCGGAAACATCGGCGAAAAAGAACGCGTGATTGAAGTGGTGGAAAAAGCCAAGCGTCATCACATCCCGATCCGTATCGGCGTCAACGCAGGATCGCTCGAAAAAGATTTGATGGAAAAATTCGGACCGACACCGAAGGCGCTCGTTGAAAGTGCGAGTCGTCACCTAAAAATCCTGGAGGATCTGGATTTCCACGATATAGTCATTTCCCTGAAAGCGACTGATGTGCCGACCATGATCCAGGCCTACCGGTTGGCCAGCCAGCAGTTCGATTACCCGTTGCACCTCGGCGTTACCGAAGCCGGAACCCTTTTACGAGGGAGTGTCTACAATGCCATCGGTGTCGGCACATTACTTCAAGAAGGAATCGGCGATACGATCCGTGTTTCCCTGACTGCGGATCCGGTGGAAGAAGTCAAAGTCGCGAAGATGATCCTCGAATCGCTTGATTTGAAGCAAGGAGTTCGAGTGATCTCTTGCCCGACCTGCGGCCGTTCGGAAATTGATGCCGCAAAACTCGCCGAAGAAGTAGAGACGCGGGCCATGAAACTGGAAGGTCCTCTGACGATTGCGGTGATGGGATGTGCGGTTAACGGACCGGGCGAAGCGCAGGGTTCCGATTTTGCGATCACGGGCGGAAAACAAAAAGGAATGATTTATGTGGACGGCAAGCAGGAACGCGTAGTTGCTGAACATCAACTTGTGGACGAGCTTTTTAAAGAAATCGAAAAACGTCGCAAGAAAAAAGCCTAGGTTTTTCCATGAAGCAAAATCTCCGGTCCCTTCAGAATATTTCCCAAAAAGTTCAAACGCAGCAACGCCTTTCTTTTGAAGACGGCCTGCGGCTTTTTCAAAACACGGACATCCTGACTTTGGGAAAAATGGCACAAAGTGTACGTGAGAGATTGCACGGCCGGCGGGTTTTTTATTCCGTCAATCTCCACCTTAATCATACGAATATTTGTTCCACACAATGTGACTTCTGCGCTTTTTCACGCGATGCCGGAGCTTCGGACGCCTATGCGCTCACACTTGATGAGGTAGAACACACTGTGCGCGAAGCTGTGGATCGCTGGCATATTAATGAGGTTCATATCGTGGGAGGGCATCATCCGGATCTGGGGTTTGATTATTATCTTGAAATGATCCAGAGGATACGCGGGATAGGTCCTGCAATTTACATCAAGGCATTCAGCGCAACGGAGATTCACGATATAGCCAAGCGTGCCGGTTTATCCGTGGAAGAGGTGCTGCGACAACTGAAGTCTAAAGGGCTTGACGGTCTTCCAGGAGGAGGGGCGGAGATTTTTGATCCTGAAGTTCGGCGGAAACTTTGTCCCCAAAAAATATCCGGTGAAGAATGGATCGCCGTTCATAGGACCGCGCACCGGCTTGGTCTCCAGACGAACGCGACCATGCTTTACGGGCATCTTGAAAGTGATGCGCAACGCGTTGAGCATCTTTTGAAATTAAGAGAGCTTCAGGACGAAACGCACGGTTTTTTTTCTTTCGTGCCGTTGGCGTATCATCCCGGGAAAAATGCCATCAAAGATATCCATGAGGCAAGCGGTTTTTTGGATCTGAAAATACTTTCCATTTCCAGGCTTCTTTTGGATAATATCCCACATATCAAAGTGCACTGGGCAGCAACGGATCTGAAATTCGCACAGGTGGCACTTTCGTTCGGGGCGGATGATATGGGCGGAACCCATTTAGACGAACGTGTGATGCATGAAGCGGGCAGTCGTTCGCCACGGGATTTGAGCGCTGACGATCTAGTCCGGCTGATTAAGGATGCAGGGTTTGAATCTTGCCTTGTGAACAGTTCTTATCAAATACAGGAAATTAAAGGAGTTTATTGAAAATGGCAGAGAAAATTATTTTGACGCAGCAGGGTTACGAAAAATTATCTGAGGAACTCAATTTTCTTAAGACCAAAAAACGCCGTGAAGTCGCGGACCAGCTTGAAAAGGCGCGGGCGCATGGGGATCTCAGCGAGAATGCGGATTATGAGACCGCTAAGGAAACAAAACACCAGCTGGAGATTCGGATCGCGGAACTTGAGCATAAACTCGGGAATGCTCGGATCTTGCACAAAAGTGAGATCGCCCAGGACAAGGCCTATCTGAGCGCGACGGTCAAGGTGCAGAATCTTGTAACGCAAGATATTTTTGTCTACACGCTGGTCGCACAGGACGAAGCCAATTTTGATGAGGGCAAGATCTCGATCACGTCCCCGATCGGAAGAGGTCTTTTGGGAAAATCTGTTCATGAAGAAGCCTTGATCCCGGTCCCGGCAGGAACCATTAAACTAAAAATTATGGAGATCAAATATGAATAATCTTTTTTCTTTTTGGCTGGCCCCCGTCACGGCTCTTTTTCATCCCGTGGTTTACCATGATGCCTCAAAATCATCGGGCGGGAGGGGAGTGCTTTATACACTTTATATCACTTGCATCACGGTTGTGGTGATCATGGTTTTTGTGTTTGTGGTGCTCATGCCCAAAGCAAATGAATTGCTGGATTGGGGTAAGACGAATATGCCAGTGATGATCTGGACGCCCGAAGGACTCAATCTTGAGAACGGTCAGACAAATTATGTTATGGAATATCCGAATTACGGACCGGTCGCGATATTTGATATGACAAAAACTGGTGTGACAGAGCAGGATATGGGAAAGGCATTTATTTTTGTGACAAAAACACAGGTCTTTGTCAAAAAAGAACCGGGACGTCTTGAAGCCCGCGACATTACTCAAGCGGGCATTCAATCAAAACAGCAATTGCCGGCCAAAGTCCGGATCACCAAAGAGCTTGTTGAAAAACTTTTCCAGAATATCAAAGGGGCCATTTTCTTTATTGTGCCGATGGTGATACTGATCACTCTTTTCATTTTTAACATCGTCAATAATTTATTTTATTCGCTGGTAGGGCTTCTCTTGAATCTTGGCCGGATGAATAAACTTAATTACGGCGCCATTTTTAATCTTACTTGTTTTGCCATGACAGCATCTTGGTTTGTCATGGGGATCATGAGGCTTCCGGTCTTCCACCGCTTTCCCTGGCCTTGGTGGGCCGGTGTTTTGATGAATTTGGCGTATATGTACTTTGCCTTCAAGATCACGGATCAAGAGTCTGACGATGGATGGCTTCCCGGCCCTCAGCAGCAAGCTTAGTTATGAGGAGTCGCAGGGACAGATAAATGTTTTTTTTGTTTTGTCTCAAAGTAAGAAATGAGCGAACCGCTTAATACGATCAAAAAAACACCAATGGCGATTTGCCAGGTGATCTTGTCTCCCCATAAAAGCCAGCCGTAGCCGAAAGACAAGACAGGGTGAAGGTACTGAAAAGGCGTTACCATGTAGGTTGGTGCTCGACGGTAGGCGGTAGTCATCCATAACTGTCCGTAAAAAGAGAAGATCACGACTCCTGCAATCCAGATCCACCCAGACATGTTTGGCCATTTCCAGTTTTTGATAAAAAAAAGCGAACCGATCGTCGAAATCAGCGTGAAATAAAAAATGACCGTAAGCGGCGATTCACGTTGTCGAATCGTCCGGATCGAAACATAAGCGATCGCGGCAAAAACCGAGGAAAGCAATGCCAGCCAGACCTCCGGTTTCCAGGAAACGTTATAGTTAGCATTAAGCAAGATCACTCCCACGAACGAGAGAAAGATCAATCCGTAGAGAGAAAGGCTCGGTCGCTCATGCAGAAAACAAACCGCAAAGATTACTGCAAAGATCGGGGCTGTGTAGTTAAGCATAATGGCCGTGCCGAGTTCGAGTTTTGCAATGGTATAAAAATGCAAGAGAAGAGCCAGACATCCGCTGATGCCGCGGGCGATCAGTTTTCCGTGTTCGACACCCCAAAGCGAAGTTTTACTGCAAAAAATAAGGGGGAGGACCCATAGAAGCCCGAAAAAACTCCGGAAAAATACGATTTCAAAAGGAGGAAGATCCCGCGTGACCCATTTTACGCAAAGCGCCATTAGCGAAAAACAAACGGCGCTGAGTGACATGAGCCGGATTCCCGAGAGATAAAGTTTTGAACGTTTCATGAAAGGCAGCATGAAGGATGTAGGATGACGAATAACGTCAATCCTTTGGTTTTTTGTTCTCCTTCCTTCGTCATCCGCTATCCTGTCTTTAAGGTTTTAAAATGATTTTTCCAAAATGGTCGCGCGCGATCATTCGATTCAGTGCTTGGCGCGCCTCCCGGAGCGGAAACACCTTGTCGACGACAGGGTGAAGTTTGCCTGCCCTGACGCGGCGGACAATCCGTTCAAGTTCATGAATGCCGCCCATGTAAGAGCCCACAATGGAAAGCTGCCGGCTGTAGACATAACGGAGATCTAAATTAACGCTCCGGCCGGTGGTGACCCCGCAGGTGACGAGGCGTCCTTTTTTCTTAAGGCAGTGGATGCTTTTCGTAAAAGTTTCGCCGCCAAGATGGTCAAAAACAATGTCGACACCTTCCGCTTTTGTAAAGCGCAAAACTTCGGTCACAAAATCCTTTTCCGTATAGTTGATCACTTCGTCCGCACCGAGGGCTTTGGCGCATTTGACTTTTTCCTGTCGCCCCACCGTGGCCAGCACGCGGGCTTTAAAAAGTTTCGCGATCTGGATCGCCGCGCTGCCGACCCCGCTTCCCGCCCCGTGAACCAACACAGAATTTTTTTTCTGGATGGCGGCGCGTTTGACGAGCATATGCCAGGCTGTCAAGAAAGTCAGTGGGATAGAGGCCCATGCTTCCATGCTTAGTTGCTTCGTGACAGGAATGATATTCCTTGCCGGAACTTTGACATATTCGGCATAGCCGCCGTTTTCCTGAAAACCGAGAATGCGATATTGACGACAAAGGCTGTCCCACCCCGATTTGCAATAGTCGCATTTTCCGCAAGAGATGCCTGGCGCAACGATCACAGGCTTGTACAGAGGAATACCGTGAACTTTTTTCCCTTTTTCGACCACTTCACCGGCAACATCAGAGCCGAGAATATGAGGCATAGTAATTTTGGCGCCCGGCATTCCCGCAAGTGTCCAAAGGTCCAAATGGTTGAGGGCGCATGCCCTGACCTTCACCAGCACATCACGTTTTCCGAGATCAGGAATCGGGACATAAGCTTCTTCAAGCTCTTTGGTCTCGCCGTGTTTCTTAAAGATAACAGCCCGCATTTTAATCATAGATCAATCCTCCTTTGAAAAAATCCATAAATGTGATGAAAGTATATCGAAAAGTGCCTTGGCTTACAATGAACTCCTCGGGGTTTTCCGAGTTTATTTTTTTTAGAAAATACCCCGAGCTGTTTTTGTTTACCGTCTGTTTCGAATTTGTCAGGAGCTGGTGTTTTTCGAAAGGTTGTTTCATGCTTCAGCTGTAAAAACAAGACTGTTATAATAAAGCCTATGAAGGAAACCGTTTGTTCGAAAAGAAAACGCGTTTTGGCCATGCTCCGATTCCTGCGAAAGGCCTATCCAGGATTACGGTGTGCGATTCATTTCTCGAATCCTTGGGAACTTTTGGTTGCGACCATCCTTTCGGCGCAGTGTACGGACAAGATGGTGAATAAGGTCACGCCTGTTCTCTTTAAAAAATATCCGGATATCCGCTCTGTGGCGGATGCGGTTCCGAAAGATTTTGAAAAAGATATTCGCAGTACCGGCTTTTATAAAAATAAAACAAAAAATATTCTCGCATCGGCCAGGGAGGTTTTGGACCGTTTCGGCGGTAAGGTTCCTGCCCGGATGGAGGATTTGGTGACGTTACCTGGAGTTGGGCGCAAGACCGCCAATGTGATTCTTGGGAATGCCTTTGGCATTCCTGGGATCTCCGTGGATACCCATATGATGCGCATCAATCGGTTGTTGGGACTGACACAACACACAGATCCCGTCAAAATCGAATTTGATCTCATGGCACTGGTGCCGCATAAGGATTGGACAGCCTACTCCAGTCTGATTATTCATCATGGTCGTGTACGTTGTTTTGCGCGAAGGCCGGATTGTCTGCACTGTGAAATTCTGAAGTTTTGTCCTTACGGAAGAAGTAAAACTTGATCTGGCATCTATTATTTTTTGATAAAAGGTTGCCAGGGCTAGCCCAATGACCCTTTAAGGGTTGATAGAAAATTGGCTTGCCCTGGCATCTATTATTTTTTGATAAAAGGTTGCCAGGGCTAGTCCAATGACCCTTTAAGGGTTGATAGAAAATTGGCTTGCCCGCCGTGGGGAATAAGTTTAAAGTTTATAGCTAAGTATTCCGAAATCTGATAGTAATAACCTTCCCCATGAGCGAAGGAATACTTCGAATCTTAGGATGAAGAACTTATCGGTAGAGACTTAACAACATAACGGGCTTGTGGGCAGACGAGAAGATATCGGCCAACTTTTTTAAGAGGGGTTAAAGCATGTCTAAAAAAATTCTTTTTGTGGATGATGAACCCATGGTGGTTGCCTTGATGCAGAAGCGTCTTGCCTCGCGAGGATTTATTGTTGAGACGGCGTTTGACGGCAAAGAGGCTCTTCAAAAGGCCAAAGACTGGAAACCGGATCTTATTTTGTTGGATGTGATCATGCCGGAAATGAACGGGTACGACACTTGCCGCCAGTTGAAGGCCGCTCAGGAAACGGCTCACATTCCTGTGGTCTTTTTCACGGCGTCACAGGATTCAGCGTTGGAAACTAATGCCAAAAAAGTCGGGGCGACTAAGATTGTTCAAAAGCCTTTTGTGGATCAAGTGTTTCAATCTCTCGCTGAGATTTTGGGGGAAGATTGACCGGGTCGGGATATTGTTGGGTTTTTGGAATCTCCTCGCCTGGACATACAATAGGGTTGGGTGTATATTACAAAATATTTTTGAAATTTCTCACTGCTTTTTGATCAAAGGAGCCCATGATGAGTAAAGAAAAAACCATTACAGATGCAAATTTTCAGACTGAAGTGCTTCAATCCCCCAAGCCTGTTTTGGTTGATTTTTGGGCCGAATGGTGCGGTCCCTGCCGCATGTTGGGTCCGGTGGTTGAACGGATTGCGGAAGCGAATGCGGATAGAATTGTAGTCGGAAAAATGAATGTGGATGAAAATCCTAATGTTCCGCAAAAATACGGCATTCAAGGTATCCCGACGATCATTTTTTTTAAAAGCGGTGAAGTCGCAAAGCAACTTGTCGGTTATCAGGCTCAGGAAAAGATCCAGAAGGTCATCGACGAGCTTTTCCCGAAATAGGTGGATCATTTATCCGACTTTTATGACCGCAAGGAATGGCAGTCGGGATGACTTTACTTTCCATTTGGAACAACCAACCTTAATACGATTGGCTTTCGCATGAAAGAGCGCCTTCTTGGCAAGACAAAATTTCGTGTTTCCGAAATCGGTTTCGGATGTTGGCCTATTGGCGGACAAAGTTATGGCAAGGTTTCGGATGGAGATTCGCTCAGGGCTTTGGAAACAGCCTGGGAGTCCGGGGTCAATTTCTTTGATACAGCGGATGTCTACGGCGAAGGTCACAGCGAAGAACTTCTTGGGCAGTTTCTGAAAGACAAGCGCCGTGACCTGGCCATCATTGCTACGAAAGTGGGCTGGGATTTTACCCAGGGGGCGCATAAAAAAAATTTTGATCCGGAATATATCCGGTCTGCGTGTGAAAAAAGTCTCAAACGGCTCAGGATGGAGTCCATTGATCTTTATCAGCTTCATAACCCTTCGCTCGAATTGATTCAGCGAAAAGAGATCTTCGGAGTTCTTGAAGGTTTAAAGAAGCAGGGGAAGATTCGGCGTATCGGGATCTCTGTGCATACCGAAGTAGAAGCGTTTGCCGCTTTACAAGACCATCGGGTTGAGGCGATCCAGCTTATTTTTAATTTTCTGGACCAGCGCATGAAAGAAAGGGTTTTTCCGGAAGCCGAAAAAAAAGATGTCGGAGTGATTGCAAGGGAACCGCTCGCTTCGGGAATTTTGAGCGGGAGATACGTGCCGGACCACATTTTCCCGAAAGATGATCATCGTTCCCGATGGATGCCTGTCAAGCGGCAAGCGGACTGGGAAAAAGTGCAGATTTTTAAGCAAACATTGAAAGGGAAAAGAATATCGCTGGTGAAGGCAGCTTTGGAATATTTGCTCGGATTCGATGCCGTCTCCACCATCATTCCGGGAGCAAAAACAAGAACTCAGGTGCTTGAAAATGTAAGTGCTTCTTTGGAAGCGGAGTTGGACCGCGAAGATATCGATCGGTTAGAGACTATTTACAACAGCCATGAGATCTTCCATCGGGGTTTGAACCCCAGATGAAAGGGTTGAAAAACCTTGTTTTTTTGCTAATTTTTATTACGTTTTTCTACTTTTTTTACGAACGACTTCTCGGCATGGCCGTGGAGCCTTTTCTTGAGAAAAAACTCACCTCGCTTTTTAACATGCCAATTACCATTACGGGATTGCGCATCCGTTTATGGCCTTGCCATGTTCATGTGGAAAAATTTGTCATTTATAATCCGGTGGATTTTCGACGCAGGGATCATTTTACGGCCAAAAAGGTAGACATATTCATCGATCCCAGTTTATTGAAGAATAAATTCGTGCGGATCACATTAGCACATTTCAAGGAAGCCATCTTTGCGGTGGAAAGTTATATGACGCCGAAAGGATCGCGAACGAACGTCAAGATTTGGTACTATCACATGGGGTTGGATGAGGATAGTCCTGTGCCCGCAGTGCCGCATCCGAAACCGCCTCCGGATAATGTTGGAGAGCCAAACTGGCGTGTGAGGATCGACCGATTGGAACTTGAGAACGGAACGATCGTGATCGATGACCGGCGTGTTTCTCCCGAAGAAAGATACGTTTTTAAGAGGCTTAAAGGTTTTTGGACGGGGTTTGATTTCATGTCAGATTACATTAGCCCCACGTTCAACGAATTCATCAAGCTCGAAGGTACTTTTGGTGAGAACCCGGCGGCTGTTTTTCGCGGGGAAGGTAAGTGTCAGTTTGCGGACGGCGACAACTTTGATGTCAGAACCGAAATCCTCGAAGGGGCTTTAATGGAATATGACTTTTTGTTGGAGGGATTGCCTGGCGAAGTAAGCGGAGGAACCTTTGATCTTTTTTCAAAAATGACATGCGTTGAAGGTAATTTAGATTCTGACCACCGGCTTCTGATGAAGTCCCTCAAGTTGACGAATCCGACGGTGACGCAAGCCGTTTTTAAATATTCTCTGGATGCCGTGAAATTGCTTTTGGAATCTCATAAGACCGTTGAGCTTGAGATCAAAGTCAAGGGAGATATCGACGATCCGAAATTTGGATTTTTTACGGCGTTTACCAAGGCATTCCAGAAGGCCTTGATTTCCAAAGCCACCTTCTCCCTGAAGGGTTTGGGGAAAGGGACCCTTATTATCGCAAAAGAAACTCCCAAGCAGGTGCAAAACAGTCTTGGCAAGCTAGGGTCCATTCTGACCGATCCTTTCGTGTCTAAAACCGAAACGGCAGAAGTTTTGACGGAAGACGAAGGGCCATGACAAAAACAAAAGTAGGTCATGTTGCGATTATTGGGCGGCCGAATGTCGGGAAGTCTACGTTGCTCAATTATTTGGTCGGCGAAAAACTAGCCGGGACCTCCGCCAAACCGCAAACCACGCGCGATGTGATCCGAGGGATTCTGACGATCCAGGACGGGCAGATGTTCCAGAGCGAATATTCCGGGCAGATCATTTTTTTGGATACGCCGGGGGTGCACCAGCCCAAGGATGCTTTGGGCGAAGGCATGATCCGTGAGGTCCGCCAATCGCTTGAGGATGCGGACCTGCTTTACTGGATGGCGTACCCGAAGCCTATGGGTGATACGGAGCGTGCAATCCTGAAATGGGTCGAGGAACTTTTCATTCCCGTCTTTCTTGTCATGAACCAGATCGACCGTTTCCCTAAAAATGACCTGATCCCGGCCCTTGATTCATTCCAAAAGGCCTATGCCTTCAAAGAATTCATTCCGATCAGCGCCAGAACCGGAGAAAATGTCAAAGCCCTGGTTCAACAAACTTTAAAGTATCTGCCCGAAGGCGAATTTATTTATCCGGAAGATCAACTTTCCGATCAGAATGTGCGATTTCATGTTCAGGAAATGATCCGTGAAAAGCTTTACCATTATCTCGGCGCGGAACTTCCGTATGATGCCGCAGTGCGTATTGATTCTTTCAAGGAGGACGGAAAATTAACGCGGATCAGTGCGACGATCGTGGTAACTCGCGAATCTCAAAAAGCGATCGTGATCGGTAAAGGCGGCGAAAAAATCAAACAGATCGGGACCGCCGCGCGCTGCGACATCGAAAGTTTTCTTGGTAAAAAGATCTTCCTTGAACTTTGGTGTAAGGTCATTCCCGACTGGAAATCTAACAAGAGTTTTCTTTACGAAGCCCGCCAAGCCGGTGGAAATTAAGATGAAAATTCTGGTATTCGGGGCGGGGGCGATCGGGTCGGCGTTTGGAGGATTTCTTTCTAAGAATCATGAAGTGACGTTGTTAGGCCGGGAAGATCACATGGAAGCGATCCGGAAGAACGGTCTTTTTGTCACAGGCATTTGGGGCAGGCATCGGTTCCGTTTCAAAGAACTTGTTACTTGCATGCATGATCTCGATAAATCCAAACCCTTTGATCTTATCCTCTGCACAGTCAAATCCTACAGCACAGCGAAAGCCGCGAGTCTGATCAAACAGGTTCTTGGCCCGAAAACGCTTGTGGTTTCTTTACAGAACGGTCTCGGGAACATTGAAGCACTTTGCCATGTTCTTCCGAGGAAGCAAGTCTTGGCCGGCCGTGTTATTTTCGGAGTTGAACTGAAAAAACCCGGAAAGATTCATGTCTCCGTCATTGCGGCACCGACTGCGGTGGGGGAGATTCTGCAAAAAAAAATGACACTGCGCATCAGACAAATTGCCAAAATTTTTAATGATGCCAAACTTCCTTCCACGTCCGTTAAAGATGTGCGAAGTCTACTCTGGTCCAAGGTAATCTATAATGCCGCGCTGAATCCTCTCGCATCCCTTTTAGGCACTCACTATGGGTATCTAGGTGAACATGAATCCACGCGTGCGACTATGGAAGCGGTGATGGAAGAGATCTATGCTGTGGCAAAAAAAGCCCGGATTGTTCTTCAGCCGAGGTCGTTAGAAGGTTATAAAAAACTTTTTTACGGAAAGCTCCTGCCAAGGACATATCACCATCACCCTTCGATGTTGCAAGATCTTCAGCGAGGGAAACAGACAGAGATCGATGCGTTGAATGGTATGGTTGTTCAATTAGGAAAGCAATATAGGGTTTCCGTACCCATGAATATGCTTCTTACGCAATTGATCAAATCAGAAGAAAAGAAGCATTCCTCGAGTTAAAATCCGCATGTTTTTAGCGTTCCTTTCCTTGTTATAAGTCATTTCCAATAAACATTTTATGATAAGTTTCTGGATCGTTTGGAGACTTCTGATAGATTTGACAAAAGTCTTTCTGGATGCTACGGTTCATGTAAGGATGTGATTGAAAAAGTTATGAATTTATGGAATAAAGGAATAAAGTTATGGATTACTATTTAAAGCTATATTTTTTTATATGGTTGATGTTATTTTGCTCGTGTGCCTATGCTGAGCATCCACTGAGTTCAAAGTCAACACTATCCACTTCACCGACCGTCCAGGCAGAAGAAAATCAAAAAAAGCCGGTTTCTTCAAAAGAAAGTATTCCCATGGGAACACCCAATGAGGAATCGGGTTCTATTTTGTCTGATCCCAATGATGACTTCATGAGTGGCAATAACGGAGTAAACAATTTAGATATAACTCCATCCAGTAGTGTGAGTCGTAGAAGCGGTTCAAAGCTATCCTCAGACAATGTGAAAAAAGGTAGTGAGCTGCTTCTTAACAGAGAATTGCAAGCGGGAAAAGAATGGTCCAGGAACACCATCAAAGAAAACTTGCAGGGAATGATCGATGCTTATTTGAAAGATGAAGCCGTCTCCCAAAAGCGAATGGCTGCAGAAGTTCAAAGCATGGTGGATTTTCTGGAGCAGTCGATGGCCTCGCCGGATGCCTGGAATGTCCCCAGTGGCGAATTGACCGTCAATAAACGGCGGGATGGTTCCCAAGTGAGCACTTATACCGTGATGAATCGCGACGGCGCGATGGCGATTCTTCGAATCGTCTATCCCAAGGAAGGGGATGTCCCGGCGAATGTGACTTTCCGGTCGGGTTCTATCTTTCGGGAAGACAGCAGTATTTCCGTTGAATGGGCCCGCAAGTATATCGCGCAATATGCGAATTTGGATGGTCGGCTGACCGCAGAGGAAACAATAGCCGCTTTACGCCGCGACAAAAAGATCATGGGATCTTTCCATTTTTCAAAATCGGCACCTGCTGATACTTATATGGAAATTTCGTTCTCAGTGCGTCTGAAAGGAAATCCCATGCAGAAGACGCTAAAAATTTTCGGGGATGGTCATGTGACCGTGACGGAAGGACCAGTTCAGAAGAAAAAGATCTCTTCATCGACCGAAGAAATGACGGTTCGTACCTTGCACATGAAGAAGTCTAAATAGAATGTCAGGATTTTAAAGCAGCGAATGACTTAATAGCTTTTCCAAGAAGAGGGAGTGCGTATCTTTTAAAGGCGGATCTAATCATTCCCTTTTCTGCATCAAAAAATTCCTCAGGTAAATATCTTTCTTGATTCGGGATCTTTTCAAGCGGTACCGGCTCATAGCTTATCGCGTATTTTTTCCCCGGTTTTCTTTTGAAACCTACCATCACCTTCGACATTCCTTTTAGGGACCACTTTACGGCGTGAATGCCGGCCTGAAAAGCTTCTTGTTGGTCTGTTGCGGAAATATAAGCCATGGACATGCGCTGGATTGTGCCCGGCTTGTCAAAACGCGCGCGGATGCTCAAATGTTTTTCGATCATACTCGCTAGCCGTGCCGCCGTGCCTTCCACATATTGATGGCCGAATGGGTCCGAGGTGATGCCGTTCGTTTTGGAACCAATGCGGTTGCCCTGTGCATCGCGAATGGTTTCGGAGATCACGATGATGCAGTAGCCGATACGTGAAAGGGTTTGTTTGACCTGTTTAATGAATTTACTCTCTTCGAAAGGCACTTCCGGGATCAACAGAATATGCGGGGCGTCGGCATCGGATTTTTTTAGAAGCGCGGACGCGGCGACAATCCATCCGGAATTTCTGCCCATGAGCTCGATGATCTTCACGGGATCCACGCGCTGCATGGCTTTTGTATCGAGGGAGGCTTCCTGAGTCGTGATTGCGGCGAAACGCGCGTTGGATCCGTACCCCGGACAATGGTCGGTTTCCATAAGGTCATTGTCGATCGTTTTTGGGATATGAATGACTTTAAGGGCATAACTTTCTTTTTCCGCAGCATTCGCAATTCGGAGCAAGGTGCTTGCGGTGTCATTGCCGCCAATCATAAAAAAATAACGGATATTGTGTTTTTTAAATTGTGCGATCACGCGCGATGCTTCGCCTTCTTTAAGTTTGTAACGGGAAGAACCGAGTGCCGCAGAAGGGGAGTTTGCGATATCGCGGATCAAGCGTGGGGATTTAGTTTTAAGATCAATAAAAGAATCATTTAGGATGCCTTCGATGCCATGCCAGGACCCCCAGACATGGGTAATCTGTCTGGTTCTGCGGGCGGCTTCCAAAGCGCCAACGAGACTTTGATTGATGACTGCGGTGCATCCGCCGGATTGAGCGATGACGGCTTTGCCGATTAAGGGTTTTGTTTTCATAAAATGAATTAAAGATTGTTTCTCTGATTCATAATCAGGAGACTTTGATTTCCTCTACCAATTTTCCGCTGAGATTACAATATCCCTCCACGCTAAGAATGTCTCCGCTTTTCACACCATTCATTTTGATTTCCACAAGTTGAGACGCACGGTCTTTTTGAGACGTAAAAGTCAAAGTTTGCACTTCCTTGCCGTTCAGCCCAATATCCACTTTTCCAATGTAGTGAGTCTTAGGATTACTCACCTGATGTTCGATCACGGCTTTCAGGATCTGGGTGGCAGGGTCAAACTGGATCTTAATCACTGAGGGTGGGTGTGCATAACTTTTAGCGCATAAAAGGATTGTGATGACGAGCGCAAGAAATATTCGGAGAAGCTTCATGAGAGTACTCCTTTGAGTTGTTTGGATGGTATTTTCCAATTTGGAATTTTATCGAGCCATGGGACAAAAAGGTTGAACAAGAGAAGTGCGAAAAGTTCCGGCTCATAGCGGAAGCCGATATGGGTTAATATAAAAACACACAGTGCGACGCCGGTTCCAAAAAGGATTTTTGGCCAGAATCTGGCCGGTGTGGTTTTAGGTTCGATGAACATAATAAAAATAAAAAAATAATTAAAATAGCCGGGGATATCCCAAAGAGAGCCTTGTTGCAAAAGGGTCTGAGGGATAAAAAGGGCGAGCGAAGTGATGAAATAGCTTAGGATCAATTCCGTTTTTTTGATCTTGGAAACGATATAAATCCCAATCGGAATCAAAATATACCAAAGATAAGCACCTTTCCACGCTGTGTATCCGTTTAACAAAAAAACAGCAAGAAAAATACCAAAAGCGGCCGGATTTAAAAGGTTCTTTCCGCGAAAACGGAAAATGCGTTTTGACACCATCGTGAAAAAAGCTATGGCTAAAAACATCCACCACGGAAATCCGTCTGAAAAAACGAGGCCGATGATGAGGCCGGAAGTTATCGCGCTCGAGGAGATCTGGATTTTTTTTGTTTTCAGGAAAAGAAGGATGCTTTCCAACGCCACGGAAAAAATCACGGCTAAAAGCAAAGCCGAGGCAAAAGAAAACGTCGGTTTTTTAAGGAATAAAAAGCATGCGAAAGCGGCAAGAAATAAATTGAGTTGTATTTTGATCGATTTAAAATTCAGCGATGGCATTTTCATAAAGTTACGTTAGTATAACTCGAAGCAAAAATGAAGGCCAGTGCTGTCTTGAATTTGTCTTGATCGGTGGACAGTGTGGGTATCGCTAGCCCTTAAATTCAATCATTGCACAATGCTAACCGGGAACCATGGGAAAGAAGATGCATTCTATTTTTATTAAAAAAGCAGATGTAAGGATCTGGCGGGCGAAGCTGTCAACGCCTTTTCGCACGGCCAAAGGCCAGCACGATTTCCTTGCAAATGTCCTTTTTAGGGTCGAATTGACGAACGGCACGCAAGGCTTTGGCGAAGCAGCGGTTGCGACGCATATTACGGGCGAGACGATCGAGGTAACCCTCAAACATTTGAAGGAAGCTGCTTGGGAAGTTCAGGATCATAGCATTGCCGCATTTCCGTCATTGACCGAAAAATTTAAGGAAAGGTTTGCAGGGAACAAATGCGCTTTGGCAGCTTTGGAAATGGCCTTGTTAGATGCCATGACACGCGTCAAAAAAATGCCTCTCTGGCGAGCTTTTGGCAACCGGGTGAGAAAAATCCGGACCGACATGACCGTTATCTTAGGAGACGTCAACGATGCGGAGAATGCAGCGCGAGAGATTTTAAAGCGAGGTATCTGTTCCTTAAAGGTGAAAGTCGGCGGAAATTTTGATATGGATCTGAGGCGTGTAGCCGCTGTTTCAAAACTTGCCAAGCGGTGTCCGATCTATCTGGATGCCAACCAGGGATTCACGGCAGTTCAGACGCTGAAATTTCTAAAAGAACTGGACAAGCTCAAGATCACACCCGCATTGATCGAACAACCAGTCCCGAAAGAGGATTGGGAAGGTCTCAAAAACGTAACGCGTAACACCAAGATTCTTGTCTGCGCGGACGAAAGTGTTTCTTCGTTTGAGGAGGCGAAACGGCTTATCAAGGAAAAAGCCGCGGGCGCTATCAATATCAAATACATGAAGACCGGTATCTTGGAAGCTTATGAGATTGCCCGGATGGCGCAGCAACATCATATCCAATTAATGATCGGCGGCATGATGGAGACTCCGCTTGCCACAACGGCCTCCGCTCACTTAGCCGCAGGACTGGGTGGTTTTGATTTTATTGATCTTGACGCGCCTTTCTTCATGGCTCAAACGATCACGCGTGGCTCCTATGTCAACAAAGCCGGTGTTTATGACCTTTGCGGGGTCAAAGCCGGTATTGGAGTTACACCTCAAAATCCTGTCAACCTACGCGGTTGAAAAGGTTCAAATGATTCAAAGCTCATCAGGAATTCTTGCGATTCTTATTTTTATTGAGACACTTGTTCTTTTTCTGGCCGGCCATGCTCGCACAAAAAAATTCTTTCGATTCCCGCCATCCATGTTCTGGATCTATTTTTTACCCATGATATTTTCCGGGCTGAATGTTATTCCCCAACAGAGTCCTCTTTATCCCAAGATCGGGACTTATGTCCTTCCCGCAAGTTTGATTCTTCTTTTGATTTCCGCGGATCTGAAAGCGATTCTCAAACTCGGAAAGCATGCCATGGGTATGATGCTTGTAGGGACGCTAGGGGTGATTCTTGGCGCACCGTTTGTTTTATTTCTATTCAAACCATGGCTTCCTGCGGACGCATGGTCGGGCTTTGCCGTACTTGCGGCGTCCTGGACAGGTGGCAGTGCGAATATGCTTGCGGTCAAAGAAGCCATCAACACGCCGGATTCGGTTTTTTTGCCGATGGTGGTTGTAGATACAATTGTGGCATACTCTTGGATGGGTATTCTTATTCTACTGGCGGGTTTTCAGAAAACCTATGATGCTTGGAATCATTCAGATCTTTTTGCAGTCAAAGCATTTCACCAAAAAGTCTCCGTGGCGCCGGTTTCTGATTCAACAATATTGAGAGCAGAACATATCCTTGCAGTTTTAAGCATAGGATTTTTAGGTGCTTTTGTATCCCATCAATTAGCGATGGGGTTGGACGCGCTGGTGCATGTTCCTCAAAATACAGGACTGATTCTGGTCGCTTCCACCACCGGGATTCTCTTGTCCCTGACACCAATGAAAAAACTGGAAAATTGGGGTGCGTCCCGGATCGGATACGTCCTTCTTTATTTTGTACTTACTTCCATCGGAGCCCGGGCAAATCTTGCCGGCATTTTGTCCGCGCCGGTTTTGATCATTGCCGGGTTTTCATGGATTTTGATTCATGCTGTTTTTCTTTTGATCGCGTCGCGCCTGACACGAACACCGCTTTGCCTTGTCGCGGCAGCGAGCCAAGCGAATATCGGTGGGCCTGCATCCGCGCCTGTGGTGGCCGCGATTTATGAACCCGCGCTCGCGCCGGTCGGCCTTTTGCTCGGAATATTCGGCAATGTGATCGGCACTTATTGCGGATTGCTTTGCGCGGCATTGTGTAAATGGGTTTTTTAATGCCGCTTAAATAATGGTAAAATATTTTTTATGAATCCATCCGATTCGACAAAAATCAAAGCCGTGATCTTCGATCTCGGCAATGTGCTTGTGAATTATGACGTGAAACGCGCGGCCCGCCGTTTCTCCAAGGCGGGCGGTATTTCTCAAATCCGGATTTGGGCACATTTTTTTCTCTCGAAATTCGAGCAGGCCTATACCCGCGGCGAGATCTCGACCATGGAATTTTATCGTGCGGCATGCCGTGTTTTTAAAAAGCCTATTCCCTACAAACTCTTTAAACAATACTGGAACGATATCTTCTGGGAAAATCCCGGTATGGAGCGGTTGCTTGTGCGGCTTAAAAAGTATTACCCCCTTTACCTTATTTCCAATACCAATCTCATGCACTTTACCTACATCAAAAAACATTTCAAATTGCTTCGGCATTTCAAAAAGAAATTCCCCTCACATGAGGTAAGGGCGCGCAAACCCGAACTCAGGATTTACAGGCGTGTTCTCAGCAAAATCGGGCTTAGGCCGGAACAGACTGTTTTTATCGATGATATGAAAAGTTTTATTCGCGGTGCCAGAAAGGCCGGCATGCATGCCATCCATTTTAAAAACCGTTTACAGCTTGTTCGAGACCTTCGCAGACTTGGCATCAAGGGTGTTTGATTTTAGATATGAAAATAATAACGAAACATCTCTCAATCGATACAAAAGGCGATCCGGATCTTATTGATATCACACCGAAGGTCGCGGATATTTTGGCAAAGTCCGGTCTGAAGCATGGCAGCCTTACCGTCTTTGTCGTGGGGTCAACCGCTGCGATCACGACTTTCGAATATGAACCAGGTTTGGTGAAGGACGTGAGGATGCTTTATGAAAAACTTATTCCTCGGAAGGCGGGATATGCGCACGATGCGACATGGGGCGATGCCAACGGTTTCAGCCACCTCCGAGCTCTTCTCCAGGGGCCTTCAATCGTGATTCCGTTTGAAAACGGGGAACTCACTTTGGGGACTTGGCAACAGGTGGTTCTTGCGGATTTTGATAATCGGCCGAGGAAACGTGACGTTGTTGTTCAGATGATCGGTGAATGAAAAATCCCATCTTGTCAGTTCAATACACTCGATCAAATTTCGAGATTTGGCATCAGAATTGCTGTCATTTTTTAAAAGAGAGAATGCAGCGGAAAGGGCATAAAAAAATGAGCAATTTTGTCAAAACAACGTTTCTTCTTGTCACATTAACCATGCTAGTTGTCTGGTGCGGAGCCTTTTTAGGGGGACAAAACGGTATGGTTTTCGCATTTGTATTCGCGTGTCTCATGAATTTTGGATCCTGGTGGTTCAGCGACAAGATCGTGCTTGCGATGCATCGGGCGCAACCCCTTACGGAAGCCGAAGCTCCGGAGGTTTTTTCTATTTTGTCAAAACTTTCGGAAAAAGCCGGGATACCGATGCCTCGTCTTTACCTTATTCCGTCGGCATCCGCGAATGCCTTCGCCACGGGGCGTGGCCCGGGACATGCCGTGATTGCGGTGACGCACGGGATTGTCAAGCTTCTGAATAAGGAGGAACTGGAAGGGGTGCTGGCCCACGAAATGTCCCATATCCTAAACCGAGACATTTTGATTTCTTCCGTTGTCGCGACACTTGCCGGGGTTTTAAGCATGATTGCCTCGATGTTCCGATGGTCATTTTTCTGGGGCGGAGAACGGGATGATCGCGGAAAAGGTCATCCGCTGGCCCTGCTTATGATTTCGATCATCATGCCGATTGTGGCAATGCTGATTCAACTCGCGATCTCTCGATCCAGGGAGTACGGTGCCGATGAGCGAGGTGCCCAGCTAAGTGAAAGTCCGCTTTATCTGGCGAGCGCGCTTAAAAGACTCGAGGTTGCATCGAAAAAACTTCCATTACGTGATCCACAACCGGCGACGGCGCATCTTTTTATAATCAACCCGCTTTCCGGTAAAGGTTGGGATACCCTTTTCAGTACGCATCCGCCGCTTGAAGACCGCATTGCCCGTCTCGAAGGGATGACAAGGTCTTGATTGACGATAGGAGAAGCAGAAGCTAAAATACACCGCTTTCTAACCAACATCAAAAGAGAAATGTCCGCTACAAGACGTTGGCGGATTCAATTCGCATTAACAACTTATTTTGTTTTAAGTTGTATGCTCATTTAAAAAGGAGAACCAGAACCATGGCTTATGTTATTACGGAGAAATGCCACGGAGAGCGTTATGGACTATGCGCGACCGTGTGTCCGACTGAAGCGATCCATCCCGGAACTTATCAGGGGAAAGACTTTATGGTGATCGATCCGGTGACTTGTATTTCTTGCGGTGCTTGTGCGGCGGAATGTCCGGTTGGTTCCATTGTAGAGTCCGAAGATATGGATCCGGCTTGGGCCAAGATCAATGCGGAGTTAGCGCCTCAGTTTATCAATAATCCCAAAGTAACGCCTCGCGCGAAGGATGAGGCTCCGATCAAACCGACAAACAAACTGAAATAGAGTTTCATTGAATAGTTTGCGTTTGCCCTGACATTTATTTTTTTGACAAAAGGTTGTCAGGGCTAGTCCAAGTGGCCGTTAATTTTTTTTGATGGAGAATAGGATTTGCCTATCCTAAAAATCGGGATAGGCAAACTTTTCTCTATACTTGTCATGCGACAAGGCGTGATTCTATAAACACTTTGAGATCTTGAAATGTCATCATCTTCTGTCAGTTGCGAAAAAAACACCCTAGAAGCTTTTCTCAAAAAAGAAGTGGAAGACTTTGCCTTGCAAAACCGGGCGGCCAGGATTGTGGCGCGCGGGCTTTCCCTTATCGGGGTCGGATTCCGGCCGGTTTTTGACCATATCGTGTTCAGAACGGCGGATATACGTAAACGAGCGCAGGAATTTTTGCCTTTCGGTTATGTCAAAGACGCATCCACAAGAATTCTTCTGACGAAAAGTCCTCATGTGGAAGTTTATCGGAAGGAAGGTTATCCTGCCGTGATGATCGAACAGGCGCATCATCTTCCGGCCGTTGAATGGTTGAATACATTCGGTGAGATGATGCCCTATTATCTTGCGCTCCAGGTCGATCATCTTGAAGACGCGGCCTTCAGCCTTGAAAAGCAGGGGATCGCTTTTCTGCGTCCCGAATCAGGAGGGAAAGGGGACCATCTTCGGCAGATTGCCGCTGTTCCGGAAATGAAAGGTAATCAAACGGCAACGACCATCGTGCTTGTGGAACGTCATGCGGGGGATACGAGATTTTATGCCCCTGATTTTTGGATTCATCCTCAGGGGAAAATATGATCATCGGATTGACGGGAAAAAACGGATCTGGCAAAGGAGAAGTTGCGAATTTTCTCAAGGATCGCGGTTTTCAATATTATTCGCTTTCCGACGCGCTTCGTGACGAGGCGCAAAAACGCAATCAGGAAATCACTCGCGATCTGCTGGTCGCGCTCGGCAATGAATTGCGCGAGAAAGAAGGGCCGGGTTGTCTGGCAGAGCGCATCTTTATGAAACTTGACCCAGAAAAAAATTACATCATCGATTCGATCCGACATCCTTCTGAAGTTCAGGTGTTTCGAAGACGCAATGACTTTAAGCTCCTCAGGATTTATGCGCCCGAGAGGCTTCGCTTTGAAAGGCTTCGCCAACGCGGTCGCGAGCATGACCCCAAGGTTTGGGAGGATTTCTTAGCGTTGGAGGCGAAAGAAGCGAAAAGCGGCGTCAAAACAGACCAGCAACTTGATCAGGCGATTGCCATGGCGGATCTTCAGATAGATAACAATGGTCCTCTAAAAGAACTCCATGAGAAGATCAAACACGTCCTTGTGCAGCTTTCCCAAAGCGCGCCGCGGCCCAGCTGGGATGAATATTTTATGAATATCGCGAAGGTGACGGCGTTGCGATCGAATTGCATGAAGCGTAAAGTCGCTGCCGTGATCGTCAAAGATAAGCGTATCATTTCCACGGGATACAATGGCACGCCGCGAGGAGTTACCAATTGCAACGAAGGTGGTTGTCCGCGTTGCGCCGCGATTGATGCTTCCGGTAAAGACCTCGGAGAATGCCTTTGCTCGCACGGGGAAGAAAATTCCATCGTGCAAGCGGCCTATCACGGAGTGAGCGTCAAGGGGGCAACGCTTTACACAACTTTTTCTCCCTGTTTGATGTGCACCAAAATGATCATCAATGCGGGTTTGAGCGAAGTGGTGTATCAGGCGAACTATCCGCTACTGGATCTTTCGCTCAAACTCCTCCAACAGGCAGGCGTAACCGTTCGCAAGATCACTGCTCCTTGACCGGAGTCTTTATGGAAAAACCCGAAAGGACCGTCTCCCAAAAATTCGGGCTCAAAGATACGGTACAGCCGCAACTTGAAAAAAGCTATCACAGCCCGCTTATTGACCGGCTTCGTCAAAATGGATTTGAATTAAAGGCAGGCCGGCTTACGATTTATCTCGCCAAGGAATTCGGCTTTTGCTACGGCGTGGAGCGGGCCATCGAGTATGCTTACGAAACACGGGCTAAGTTTTCGAACAGGCGCATTTTTTTAACCGGCGAAATCATCCATAATCCGCGAGTCAATGCGGAGCTCCAGCATATGAATATCCAGTTTCTTTCCGGCTCCGGTGGCGGGACGGTGTCCGCGGACGCTCTTGGCAAAGAAGATATCGTTATCATGCCGGCGTTCGGCGTGCCGGTTGAGGCTTTGCGTGATTTTCAGAAGAAAGGATGCGTGATTGTGGATACGACCTGCGGGTCCGTGATGAGTGTTTGGCGTCGTGTGGATTCCTACAACCGGGACGGTTTTACTTCAGTGATCCACGGCAAATATGATCATGAAGAAACGCGTGCGACTTGTTCACGAGCCTTCAAGTATCTTGTGGTAAAGGACCGATCGCAAGCGGAACAGGTTTGTCAATACATCGAAGGGTTCGGGAATCGAGGGCTTTTTCTTGAGGTTTTTAAAAAGGCGTGTTCGGCGGGATTTGATCCGGACCATGATCTCGAAAAGATTGGTTTTGCCAACCAAACAACGATGCTTTCCCGCGAATCTATCGAGATTTCTGAAATGTTCCGGGGCAGCATCATAAAAAAACACGGGCCTGACGCGTTTAAAAATCGTTTTCGGCATTTTGACACGATCTGTTCCGCCACGCAAGACCGTCAAGATGCGGTGTTGGAACTCGGGCGAAAGAAAATGAATCTGATTTTTGTGATTGGCGGTTATAAGTCAAGTAATACGGGGCATCTGGCGGAGATCGCTTCTGGTTTCTGTCCAGCTTTTCATGTAGAAGATGCTTCCTCGCTTGTTTCGAGTGAAATGATCCGGCATAAAAAAATCGGGGCGCAGGAGATCCTTGAAACGACATCCTGGCTTCCGGCGGGCGAGATCAAAGTCGGCATGACGGCCGGAGCATCGACACCGAATCGTGTTATCGAAGAAGTTATTGAAAAGCTGATCCAGATCGCCTGAGGCTCTGGTTGTAATCAGTTTGGGAGGTTTCAAGATGTATAAAGTAGCAAAAACAATTTATTTCAATTACGGACACAGGCTCATGGATTGCCATGATAAATGTTCCCATTTGCACGGCCATAGCGCCTGTGTTGAGATCGAAATGGCAAGCGCAAAACTCAACAAACATAACATGGTCATCAATTTTTTTGATATTCGTAAAACGATTGGCGCATGGATCAATGAAAATCTGGACCACAAAATGATTCTTTCGGAAAAGGATCCTCTCGTGAAGCTTCTTAAAAAAGCCGGAGAACCTGTTGTGGTCGCTAAGGAGAATCCCACCGCTGAAATGCTCGCGAAATGGATTTTTCAAGCGGCCAAACGGATGAAGCTTCCTGTGTCTAAAGTGACCCTTTGGGAGAATCAGGACAGCTTCGCTGTTTTTCAAGAATAAACCGCCATGGGAAAAATCCTTCTCGTCGGTCCGGCAGGTTGCGGGAAGACGCATCACCTGCTGGAGGCCTTCGAGGGGGCGCTGCGAAAGGCTCCCGATCCTTTAGCGTCAGATCTGTTCTTCATCGTGCCTTCCGCCGAACATACGGAACGTATTGTTTCGCTCCTCATTCAGGGCGGCATGCCCGGTTTTTTTCATAAGCGTGTGACGACGCTTTCGAGACTTGTAAACGATATTTTCCGCATCTCCGATATTCCCATCGCCTCCAGTTTGACCCGCATGATGATCACTAAAAATCTGCTTTACGAAAATAACTGGGAATATTTTTCAGAGGTCCGTGATCAGCCCGGTTTTTTGAATTTAATGCCGCAATTTATCGCAGAGTTGAAGGAGGCCTGTATCTCCCCGGATGTTTTCCGTGAACGCATGAACATGCTGAAAAGTTTTGAACCGGCCTATGCCAGTAAATATGAAGCACTTGCCGGTTTTTACGAACAATATGAGAAAGAGCTCCGGACACGCGGTCTTCGTGATCATCAGGATGCTTTGCGGATTTTCCGTGAAAGAGAAACAAAAGGTGAAAGACAGGTTTTGAGATTCAAAGGTTTATGGATCGATGGCTTTTTCGATTTTTCAGGCCTCCAGCTTGAATACCTTCGAGAACTTTCCGTTCTGTCGGAAGAAATGGTTCTGACGCTCACGAAAGAGGATGGAGAAGCGCACGAAGATGCCTTTGAGTCCGTGAATGAAACTCAGAAAAATCTTGAACGGCTTGGTTTTCAGGTTCAGAAAATGGAGGGACGTTCTTTCCGCACCCAAAAGAAGGCACTCCTTTATCTGCAAAGAAATCTTTTTGCTTCTCCACCTCCGGATTTGGTATCTGGGCCGTGTCAGGACATTGTTTTTCTGGAGGCTATCGGGACGGAAGGCGAGATAGAAATGATCGTTAGGGAGATTCATCAACTTTACGCGTCTGGAAATTATCGCTATAGTGATTTTGCCGTTTTATTTCGTCATATCAAAAATTACGCATCCGTGCTTGCCTCGGTTTTTGCCCGCTACGGGATTCCCGTGGAGATTCATGAGCGCAAACGGCTGAAATTTTCATCTTGGATTGCTACGGCCGTCAGCCTCCTCGCGATTTTTCGGAACGGTTGGCAAGCAGAAGATCTTTTTGCTTTCTTGAAATCCGGTTATGTTTGCCGTTTCGGTGGAAACCATATCAAAAATGAAGAATGGATCGTTCTGTTTGAACAGCGTGCTTTCCAAGCGGGCGTGGTCGAAACGCGTGATGCATGGCTTGTGGTATGGGACAATGCAGAGGATGATATCAATACCAGGAAAAAAGATGTTTTAGACCCCCTTGCAAAGCTTGAGGATGAGTTTCGGGCTGTGGAATCGATCCATGAGTTTATCCGGATTTTCAAGAGCGCCGTTTATGAAACTTTCGGCATATTACAGATCAGTGATAACGCCGCGTCTTTTGTGCGAGAGGATGCCGCATGCGTCAATCGGTTTGAATTGCTTCTAGAGGAAATGCGCAATCATTTTCTGAAAAACAAAATTAAAAAAGTTTCTTTCGAAAATTTTGCCGATTATTTTTTTGGTTTAGTGGAACTGGATGTTTATTCCCTTCACGAGCGCGATAAGAACCGTGTACAGGTCTATGATGTTTCGCTTGCCCGGCAGAAAGAATACAAGGTCGTGTTTGTAGCAGGGCTTTTGGAAAAGGTCTTTCCGGTACAGGTCCGCGAAGATCCGCTCCTTTCGGATTGGGAACGGAAGCTGATGAATAGCGGCATGGCTTTTTCGCTTGCTGAGCGTTTGCCCCGCCAGCATATCGAGCGGTATTTTTTCTATCTCGCGGTGACCCGTGCGAGCGAAAAACTTTACCTAAGTTGTCCACATCTTGATTTTGAGGGAAAAGAATCTCTTCCGTCTTCTTACCTTGAAGGAGTCAAAGGGCTTTTCGGGGACAGAATCCAAATTCTTCGGCAGGATCTTGCGAGGCCTTTCCCTTTGTTGAAAGAAGCCATCACGGCTCGGGAGCTGGAAATCGCAGCGATGGGAGCTTTGCGCGAGGTCTCCGAGAAAAAAGAGACGGCCAGCGGACTTTTAAAGCAGGTTTTATTCGGTTTATTGGAAAATCCGCAGAGCCGGCAGCGTCTTTTTTCGGCATGCCGTTCTGTCGAAGCAAAACTTCTGGATGAAAAGATCCTCAAAGGGAAATTTTTTGAGGTGCGGGAAGCAAGCCCGACACGGATTGAAGAATATGCCAAATGTCCTTACCGCTATTTTGCGAACCATATGCTCAAACTTCGGGAAACAGCTGAAGATATTAATATGATGCAAAAGGGGAATATCCTTCATTATGTCCTGCAGCAATATTTTGATCCCAAAAGAAAAAAGAAGGTTGAAGAAAAGATGGAGACATTTATTGAACGCGGGTTGGAAACAGGTTTTCAAAAATATCCTTTGATATGGCCTCAAAAATATCATGAAGCCCTGGACCGCCGGGAACTCTACGAAATGCTTCTCTTTTTCCTTCAGAAGGAAACGGAGCGGCTCAAGAGCTCTTCGTTTAAGCCTTGCCGTGTGGAATACAGCTTTGGCTCCAAGGAAGATTCTGAGTCGTCCGCTCTTGAAATCGCGGGAGAAGGGAAACCTCTCACATTGCAAGGGCGCATCGACAGGATCGACACGAATCCTAGTGAGGAGTTTGCGGTCGTGATGGATTATAAACGCTCCGCAAAGTTCAAGTCTGCAGATCTGGAGTTGGGGATTGCGCTTCAATTGCCGCTCTATCTCTTAGCGGCCAAGGAAAAACTGGGGCTCGAGCCTTTGGGAGGAGAAATCTACTCTGTCAGAGATCGGAAACGGAGCGGGTTTTATTGTCAAAAAAATGCCCAATGTTTTGAATCGGAGTTTTCAAGCCGATCGCAACTTTCCGAAGAAGTGTTCCAGAAGGTGTTGGACCGTGCCGTTGTTTTTGCTTTTAAGTTTGTAAAAGAAATTGAAAAGTGTGAGATTTCTGTAAAACCGAGAAATTGCGAAAGTTTCTGTCCCTATGATACGGTTTGTCGCATAGAAAAATGGAAACTTCCCCTGATTCTCCAGGAGATCAGGAATAAGGATAAAAAAGACGGCCTGATTTCGGGGGAGGTATGATCTCAGGATCAAGGGGCAAATCAGCCCTATTTCCATCTTCAATAAATCTCAAAGAAAAACTTGCTAAATGAAATTAAATCAGTATGCTACTTTCATAGTCCTATTTTTTATATTTCTATATCCAATCAATATTTCAAATGGTTGAGCGGGAGATGTTATGGCCGGTAGTAAGATCCTGATTTGTGATGATGAAGTTGCTGTTGTTGAAATCCTTGAAACGAGGCTTAAATCATTGGGCTATGAAGTTTGTAAGGCTTATGACGGGGAAGAAGCTCTGGCAAAGTTAAAAAGTGAGAAACCGAACCTGATCATTACGGATGTCTTGATGCCTAAATTGACCGGATATGAATTCATGAAAAAAATCCGGGCTGACAAGGACACCAAAGACATTCCTACGATCGTGGTTTCCGCTAAAAACAGCATGAGAGATTTTTTCGCGGCAGTGAATAATGTCCATTTTATGTCAAAACCGTATGACCCCAAAGTTCTGATGGATACCATCGAAAAACTTTTGGCGGCCGGGGGCGGGGTGCAAAGTAAGAATGTTATTCTCGGTGGCGTCGAGGAACAGCTGATTGCTAAAGTGAAGGAGCTTCTGACCTCATTTGGTTTAAATGTTTTTAAAGCGCTGAACGAAGACGATGCGTACAATTTGGCAAAGACTCTCCGCCCCAAATTTATTCTCCTTCAATTCTGGGAAGATTTGAGTGTGATGGATCCCGCCAAACTGGCTGTCAGACTTTCCCAAGACAGCAAACTCGCTGTGTTGCCTTTTTATGTTTTTTGTAAGGGATCCGTTGCGTTGGATGCCATGAAAACCTTCAAAGGGGACCGGATGATCGGTTACTCGCAGAGTTCGGATCTTCTGAAAAAACTGGAAGAGCTTTTTAAAGAAAACGTTACGGCTTAAGCGGTTCTCATCCCGATCGATTTTTCTGAATAGAAAATAGTAGCAACCCTTATTCCCAGCCAAGAAATAAAATTCAAAACAAGGACAGTTAAATCCTTAGTTGTTTTTCCGCGTCAACCACATCCCGATCGATCAATTCGCGGGCGTGTTTTGCTTTGTTTTTGAGACTTTCCGATGCGTGAGGCGCATGGGCGATTTCTCTTAGCAATTGAATCACCATGCGCATATAACGCACCAGGCTTCCTTCATCTTCAGGTGTTAATTGGCAGATTTTGTCGAAGCTCTGGCCGTGTGTCCAGGCTTCCACAGCGCGTGCAAGATGAAAATAAGGTTGCTTAGTCGGGGGCGAGATGCGGAAATTGGATTCCCACTTATGAATCATGCGATGATAATGCTGCGTTAGTTTCAAAAGTTCTTCGTGGTCTTTTCCAAGGCGAGGCGGTTCATCTCCCTTTCTTGGCTCAAAAATAAGACCTGCTAAAAAAATGTTCAATTTTGGTTCGTCAAGTTTTTCCAACGCGCCGTCCGTGTACATTTCAGTCAGCAACAGTTCAAAACCAAAAATGGATGCGGCAAATTCCCCCTTAATCGTAAGCCCTTGGTCTGTTAAATAGCCCATTTCCTGTAGCAATGCGATCTTGTTCTTTAAAAGCTCAAGGCCTTCTTCGCGTTTGCGTTTTGATGATTGAAAATAGTGGAACGAACGCGGATAGATCTCAAGAAGCTTGTGGCCAAGCATCCTGTAAAGGTTCAAAAGCGTTGCGTAAGTCGCGTTCAACTGGCTTAACACGGGTTCCGGTTTTCCATAAAGGATCCGTTCCACTTCGGAAAAAGAGATATCATTCGGATGAATGCGGCAGTAGACAAAACCTTCTTGATCTATGCCCCGCCGGCCTGCACGTCCGGCCATTTGAAAAAAATCCCGTGTGGTCAGCGCACGGAAGCCCGTGCCGTAGAATTTTTCCAGTTCGTCAAAGATCACGGTGCGTGCCGGCATGTTGATCCCGAGTGCGAATGTCTCCGTGGTGAAGATGAGTTTGATCAAACGGCTTGTGAAAAGTCTTTCGATGATTTCTTTTAATGTCGGGAGCATGCCCGCGTGGTGATAGGCGATGCCTTGCTCAATGAGGGGGCGCATCTCCTCCGCGGATTTTTCTCCTGTGAGATCGTAACGCTGCAGGAGTTCGTCAAAAAGAGAGCAAATCTCTAGGCGCTCTTTCTCTCTCAAAAAATCAAAATGTGCCATCTCCCAAGCAAGCTGGACAGTGCGCTTCCTTCCGAAAGCAAAATAAATGGCAGGCAATTGGTCTCTGTTGATAAGATCATTGATGAGCGTATCAAGACGATTAGGCCTTGCCCGTGGAGGTCGGAATCCGCGACGTTTTTCCCGCTGAGTCAGCTGCCAGTTGTCTCGCTGTAAATAGCCTTCCTTGCGGAGTGATTTCGTGTTTGTGAAGATTTTATTCTGGCACTGAAATAAAAAGTGGAGTGGCACAGGCCGGTGTGTTTCTTCAATCACGGCGATAGGACGTTGGTGAACGCTTTGGATCCAGGAGGCGAGTTCCTGAACATTCGGGATGGTTGCGCTAAGGGCCAGGATGCGGATCTCCATGGGTGTGAAAAGCAGGGCCTCCTCCCATACCGTGCCGCGTTCAGCATCATCCAGATAATGGACCTCATCGAAAATGACCCAACCGATCTTTTGGATACGTTCGGCATTCTCAAAAAGCGAATTACGGTAGATCTCGGTTGTCATGATGAGGATCGGCGCTTCGGTGTTAATGGAAACATCGCCCGTCAGGATTCCGACGTTGTTCTTCCCAAAATGTTCCTGGAAGTCCCGGAATTTTTGATTACTAAGGGCTTTGATGGGAGCGGTATAAATGACCTGCTCTCCGCGTGAAAGGGCTTTTTCAATTGCGGTTTCGGCGATAAAAGTCTTTCCGGAACCCGTAGGGGCAGAAACAAAAAGGGAATGTTCCTTTTCGATCCACTCAACGGCTTTTAATTGGAACGGATCCAATTGAAATGACATGATCTTAGTATAGCGCATCCTGAGATTTCTGGGTTTGATTTTGTCTCAATACAAGAGTAAACTACGAAAAATCAAAATCTTTAAGAGAGGCCCTTCACCGTCCAAATATCAGAAAGGGAGATTATGATCCTAAAAATTCCTTCCCGCAGGTTACGGAATTTGATCACCTTCAACCTCGTTTTCCTTTTTTTAGCATCTTTTGCAACGCTTGCTTTTGCGGAAGATATCGGCCGTGAGGCCGAGACGGTTCGTCGTGAGACCCGCGGCGCAAAGCAAATCGCCAAAACAGCTGCCAAATCCCAAGAGCAAGCCGTAACGGAAAAATTCAAGACGGGCGTCACTTATGCGGATGTTCTTAAGGATCCGGATAATATCCAGCTTAATTTCCGTTACGCGCAGAGTCAAATTTCCAAAAACGAACTTCTCGGTGCCGCAGCAACCTTAGAGCGGATCCTTCTGCTTGATCCGAATCTTGCGGATGTCAGGCTTCTCTATGCCGTGGTTCTTTACCGGTTAGACAGTTTAAACGAAGCCCAAAAGGAACTTGATATCCTGAAACCACTGACATTGCCGTCTCAAATCAAGCAAGAGGTCGACTTTTATCAAAAAAAGATCCAATACCAAAAAAGACGCACACATTTTACTTTGCGGGAAAGCTTCGGCTGGGGTTATGACACGAACCGCAACGCATCGCCCGGTTCCAAAAAACAGCTTTTTTTCGACACGGCGCTTGATACTCAAGGGACGAATACCCGCCGCGCAGACACGCATTACTTGAATGTGACGAGTTTGGATGTGACGCATGATCTCGGTTTTCAGGCCGGTCATTCGGTATTCGCTTCTTTTACCTATTTTCTTCAAGAACAAACCAATGTACGCTCGCTGGATCTTGGCTCCTACCAGTATGAACTCGGGGGGACCTACAAGAGCAAGTATGTGAACTTCACTCCGTCCTTTTATTCGAGCTATCTTTTCCTTTCGGACGAGAGCTTTCTGAGAGTCCAGGGTGGAAGTTTTCTTTTCGACCGGGACCTTACCAGAAAGCTTAATGTCTACTATAATTTTCGGTTGGAACGCCAGGATTATATGAACATCAATGAAAATAACGATTCCTACAATCGTAAGGGGCCCGAGTTCGATCATTATTGGGGCTTTCACTATCTCATTATTCCGACCATGCGGTGGTCAAGCACGATCGGTTACGGCGAAAAGGACGCCAAACAAAAATACTACGCTTACGACCGTGTAAGCCTGAATAATTCCCACACCTGGATATGGCCGAAGGGGCAGTTTTTGATCAATACCTTGAGTGCGTATTTTGACAGTTATGAGGGTCCGGAGCTTTCTGTGGCAGGTCGTCATCGCCATGACAAAATCATGAGATACCGTTTCACTTATGGGGCGCCGCTTGAAACCCTTCTTGTGGGGAAAATCCTGCCAAGGCCTTTCAAAGATATTGTTTTTACTTTTTCATACGAATTGTACCGCTCACTTTCGAATATCACAAACTACAGTTATACCAATAACAAACTTGAAGGTCTTTTGACCAAACGATTGGAGTTTTAACCATGAAAAAGGTCATCTCTTTCGTTGGTATTTTATTTCTAATATTGTCGCAGGCGGTTATTTTTGCTCAAATGCCGGTTACGGCGCCGCTGGGTATTCCCGCCAACGCTGCTCAAATCGGGGTGGTGGCTGCGGCAAAAGGGAATGTCGAGCTGAAAATGCCGGGTCAGGTGGGGCGCATCGCGCAAAGCGGCCAGTCGGTTTTTATGGGTGATGAGGTCAAAACGGATGCGCAGGGAAACCTTCAGATCCTGTTTTTGGATGAGACTGTTTTTACGATTGGGCCCAACAGCACGCTTGTGATCGATGAATTTATTTATGATCCCAAGACACAAGAAGGCAAAGTTCAGGCCAGTATCGCGAAAGGCGTTTTCCGTTATGTGTCCGGGAAGATCGCGGCTAAAAAGCCAAGCAATGTAACGCTCAAACTTCCGACTGCGACGATCGGGATTCGCGGGACGATTGTCGGCGGTCATGTGGTGCCAGGTGGAAATTCTTTGGCGGCCCTGCTTGGTCCGGGTACGAATAACAATGCGGGAATGCCGTCCGGAAGTTTCACCATCTCCGGCAGTGGACCAAACTCAGGCAGTCAAAACGTTAACCGTACGGGTTTTGGCGTGACAGTGGGTTCTGGTGGAACTCTTTCCGGTGTGTTTCAGCTTTCGCCGTTGGACATCCAGAATTTAACGACCGGATTGTCGCCTTCAGGCGGCGGAAGCAATTCACAGGGCAATGGCGGTTCCGCGACGGATGGGTCCGGCCAAGGGAATGTCAATACAGGTGTGAACGGTGATGTTTCCAATTTTCTTTCGAGTCTCACGGCTTTATTAAACGATGATGTGAAGGCTGAAACCATAGAAAATTCAGGAGCAAGCGGAGCTGTTGCGGATGGGCTTTCTACGATCCAGGATCTTGCCACCATCCCGGTAGGCGTCTATCACTATGCTTTTTCCGGCGTGTTCGTCCAATCCACTCCTTCTGTGTCTATCGGTACGGTGTCAGGATCCATTGATCTTCATGGCGGTTCCAATGGGTCGATTGGAGGAGGTAATTCTAAAATCGATATTTATACACCGGGATATATCTCGGCCAGCAGGAGTTTAGGCGAGCAACCTTTTACGTCCGGGGCGGGAGGCTATGCGATGTTCAACTACGTACGTGACAACAGCAATATTTCTGCCGTTGTGATGCTGCAAAATCTTTCTGGCGTTGCGGGTCAAAATGCTGTTGTTTCGGTGAATTATGATGACGGGGATGGTACGACCGGGACCGGATCTGCCACTGGTGATCGCGTTTCTGGTGCGACATCAGGCGGGGGTCCCGCCGCATAGAGAATGGGTTTTAAAGAATTTTTTAAAATTTATCAAAAATCCTCAAATTTTTACAACATAACGATTTTAAAAATTTTCTATGACTAAAAAGTATTTTTTTGGAATTTTAATTTTCGCATTTGTCTTAATGGGCGGAGTATTCGGAATATTATTTCCCGCCTCTGCGGCATCGATCCTGGCAGGAGTGGCGGCTGCGGTAAGAGGAGAAGTCAAAGCCACTTCCGGAAATACGGCAGAGCATTCTCTTAAAAGCGGTGACAAGGTGTTCATGGGAGATCAAATCGAGACCGGTAAGGATGGGCAACTGCAGGTGCTTTTGCTTGACCAAACCGTTTTCACGCTCGGTCCTTTAAGTGCGATTAAAGTGGATGAATTTGCTTATAATCCGTCTGACAACTCGGGGAAAGTCAAGGCTAGTATTATGAAAGGGATCTTCCGGGTCGTTTCCGGCAAAGTAGCCCATAAGAAACCCGAAAACATGAGTGTCGATCTTCCGGCGGGAACCATCGGGTTTCGCGGCACGAATGTGGCTGGCATTATTGACGGGCAAAAAACCATGGTCGTTCTTTTAGGGCCGGTGGGTGTGGGGCGTATTTATGTGACTAATGTTGTGAACGGCGAAGTAGTGGGAGTGGACATTAATGAAGCCGGAGAAGCGACGATCATAGGCGGGCCAAATGTTGCACCACTTCCGGTATTTCAGGTTTCGGAAACCGATCTTAATCGCATTGCCAGCGCCTTAAGTCAACCTACCACGGAAAGCGGAACTGATACAACAGGCAAGGCGACTCCAGGTGCAAATATGAATTCAAAAACATCCGTGGATGCTCAGTCATTACAGGATTTGCTTTCGACCATTGATGCTGCGAATCAGGCGGTTCAGCAAGCAGCGCAGGATAAAGCGAATGCTTCCGCAGGTGATCAGGCGAGCAAGCGCGATACTCCAAGTCAAAGCGAAAAGGTCTACCAGATCAAATCATAAAAGTGAAAGGCAGAATTCAGAGCTTTTTATTTTGAATCGGCAAGGGTGACGCCGTCCCAATCTTGGGCCGGCGGATTTTTTTTGTAGGAAAAAAGGCGTGAAGCATAAAGGTTATAAATCATTTGAAGATCGATTTCCGGTAAGTGAATATCACGGCAAGCTCCGAGGGACCTTTCGGCATCTTCCCAGCGCCTTTCCCGGTAGGCTTTCAGCATGGCATCATGATGTTGTGTCAGTTCTCTTAAAGAGGCCTTTTCTCTCAGCCCCTGTTCGCCCAATAGGGCAAAGATTCTGACGGGCTTACTTTTCCCTTTGACACGGATCAGATCAACCTCCAATGTTGCAAAGGAAGCAAGGGAGACCGTGTTTTGTCCAAGGATGGTTGTGAGGCCATAATTTTTGGAAAGACCTTCAAGCCGAGAAGCCAGATTAACATCATCACCCAACACCGTGTAATCAAACCTTTGTTCGGATCCCATGTTGCCGACGCAGGCTTGTCCGGTGTTGATGCCGATCCCGATCTGGATTGGCCGGAAAGCTTTTTTTTGAGCGAAGGCTTCTTTTTCACGGGTTTTGTTCCAAACTTCAATGAATTGCTGCATTTCCAAAGCTGTTTGGCACGCATGCAAAGCGTGATTTTTATCTTCGAGCGGCGCATTCCAAAATGCCATGATGCAATCGCCTATATATTTATCGATCGTTCCGTTGTGCTTCAGAATGATGTTCGTCATGGGAGTCATGAACCGGTTCATAAACAGCGTGAGCTCTTGGGCGTTAAATTCTTCAGCCAGGGTTGTGAAATTGCGGATGTCCGTAAAAAGAAAAGTCATGGTTTTCATCTCACCGCCGAGTTTCAACTGGGTCGGATCTTTGGCGAGTTTTTCCACAAGTGTGGGTGAAAGATAACGGCTGAAGGCTCCACGGATCTGGCTGCGTTCTTTTTCGGTTTGCAAGAAATTAAGGAATGAGGAAACGATGTAGATTAGCAACACAACCAGGGAGGGGAATACGGGATCGGTCAGGAGATGCCATTTGTCGAAGGCATACCACGAAAGTCCTATGGCACAAGCGATTGCCGTGATCCCGATGATGGCGCACCGGACGGCGCCTCCTCGCGGCAGGAATAAAATTAAGAACAGGCCCAGGATAAAAAAATATGCGAGTTCAGCGAACTCAGCCCAATAAGGACGTTTAAGAAAATCTTGCTGGAGAATTTGCTCGACAAGCTGAGCATGAACTTCAACGCCCGGAGCAAACGGGATGAGAGCCGTTGATCTTAAATCCTTCAGGCCGAGGGCGCTTGTCCCGACAAAGAGAATTTTCTCATTCAGTTCTTTTAAAACCGAATCATCTGAAAGAACCTTCCAGGCCGGGATAAAACGTTCCGATTTGTGACCTGTGTCATAGAGCCAGATGCGGCCGTGACTGTCCGTGGGGATCTCCCACTGGCCGATCCGGATTTTCTGAATACCTTTTTTGATGCCTCTCATTAGTTTTGTAGCGCTCACCAAGGTGATCTGATAAACAGTCGCTTTTTCAACCACGCGAATGGCCTCTGCGGACAGGGAAGGATAGAGAAGGTCATCCAACCGGTAGAGCATCGGGACTCGGCGGAGAATACCGTCATGCTCCATATCCATATTGATATTGCCGTTTCCACTGGCGGCCTTTTCAAGGACAGGAAGATTCACAACGGCACCGGCATAGGTCGGTGTTAAGTAATGGATTGCTGAATCGCCTACAAGGCCGCCACGCTGGGCAAAGCCTTTTTTGAGTAATGGGACAGAAGAATTTTTTTGCAGATTCAAGGCAAAAGCCGTGACCAGAGGGGCTTTTGCGATGGCTTCGGAAAAAACAGTGTCATGATCCCGGATTTTTTGAATTTGAGAGCGAATAGGCGCAAGAAAGGGATCCTCTGACCAAAGAGCCATGGCATTTTGGGGAGAGGTGCGGTCGGGTTCCGGGAAGAACAAGTCGAAAGCGATCGCTTTGGCGTTGCTTGCCGACATTCGGGAAACAAGCTTCGCGAGAAGTGTTCGTGGCCACGGCCATTGCCCGTATCGGGAAAGGCTTTCTTCATCAATATCAATGATGCGGACAGGGGTTTGTGCATCGTAAGCGCGAGGCTTGATTTTTTGAAAGACATCGAAAACCTTGATGCGCAAGGATTCGAGTTCTTCGGGGTAGGCGTATTGGAGTCCAAAGACACCGAAAAGGATGAGTGCAGGAATGAGGTAAGAATAAATCTTTCTCATGGCTGGATTATAGGGAGAATTTCGAAGAAGAACAAATGAATTTGTTTGAAGACATCCTTGTTGGCATCTCAGGCGATGCAGGACGACCCTTCTGTTGAATTGCGATGTGATATTGATTAGTATCTCCTCATGAATATTGCCGGACAGACGATTTCAGGGGTGTTTTTTTTGTGAAAAACAACCAACCTTTATCTCTTGGGAATGTATTGCCAATCGTTTTTATTTTTCTGATTGCCCTCGTATTACGGCTTATCTATATCGTTCAAATAAACGGGACCCCACTAGCTGTCCCGGCCTTTACCGTAGATTCCGGATCTTATATCGAGTTTGCGTTACGCATGTTGCGAGGCGACTATTTTTTTAAAGAAATCACCTATCAAAGTCCGCTTTACCCTTTTTTTCTTCTGAGTTTTTTCAAGATGTTTGGACAAAATCTTATGGCAGCACGCCTCATGCAAGCGATTCTGGATGCGATGGTTTGTGTTCTGATCTTCGCCCTTGCAGCAAGGTTGTCATTGAGGAAAAGTTTCTGTTGGTTGGGGGCGCTGATTTATGCCTTCTATGGGATTGCGATTTTTTACACAGGGCTCATCATCGACACCACGCTCAGCATATTCCTTTATACCGTTTTTATTTTTTTGTTAGAAAGGACTTACTCGCAACATAAATCAATGCTGTGGTTTTTGACAGGTTGTTTTGCGGCTCTCGCCATTCTCACAAAACCCTTTCTCATTCTTTTCGTTCTCTTTTTTGCTATCGGTCATCTTGGACAACGTCAGGATCCTTCTCTCAGGCAGCGGTTGAAAAATTTATTCATGCTTTGTTTGGGACTTTTGATGATCTTGGCGCCTTTGTCGTTGCGTCATTATCAAATCAATAAGACACTGTCACCCCTGCAAGCTTATGGCGGGTTTCGGTTTTTCAGAGCCAATCACCCCGGGGCCGGCGGCGGTTACAGCTCTGTCCCGGGACTTCCCGATGCGCCTATTTTAGAGATCCAAAGCGCTATTCATGAAGCCGAACGCGTGACCGGTAAGAAGATGGATGCAGGTTCCGTTTCGCGTTTCTGGTTTCAGAAAAGCTTCGAATTTATATCGAAACAACCCGATGCTTTTTTAAAAGGGCTGGCCAGCAAAGTTTTCCTTTTCTGGAATTGGCGCGAAGTCGGAGACAATATTGATTATGCGTTTAATAAATCTTTTGCCTCTTTATTGCAGCTTCCGTTGTTTTCTTTCGGAATGATCGCCCCTTTTGGCCTGCTGGGATGTTATTTTGCGCTTTTAAAAAGATCTCCTTCGATCCGTTTAATGGTTTGTTTCCTTGTTTGTTACATGACAGCAGTTGTTTTGTTTGATGTGACGGATCGATTCCGTTTGCCGTGTGTGCCTCTCATCATTATTTTGGGAGTTTTTTCCATCGGTGAATTTTTGATTGCGTTCAGGTCCCATCATTTAAGAAAAGTGATTGTGGCCATGGCGATCTTGGGCCTCAGCCTTTTGTTTGTGCATCAACAAACCATTCCGGGCAAAGTAATCCTATCTCAATCTTACGAGGGGAATATTCATTATAATTTAGGCATTGTTTACGAGAGCCAGAAGCGTTTTTCGGAAGCGCTTCAAGAATATCAAAAAGCAAGTGTCCTGGCGCCCGAACATTTGCCGGCGCGTCATCGGTTGGCAGGACTTTATGAAAATACAGGAGAGTTTAAAAAAGCCTATGAAGAATATCAGAAACTTCTTGTGTGGGATGCCGGCAATGCCGACATCTACAATCGTCTTGGGATGCTGTTTCTTAAAATGGGGAAACCCGATGATGCCATCAGCTTTTTTCATCAGGCCATCCTGCTAAAACAAGATTTCGCCGTTGCTTATCATAATCTCGGCGTAACTTATGCAGCAAAAAAACAATTCGAAAATGCTATGGCTGCATATCGAAAAGCCATTGAATTAGATCCTTTGTTTAATCTTCCGCGCCAGAATCTCGTGGGTTTGTACCAGCAATCCGGTCAATCGGAAAAGGCTTCGGATGAATTGCGACAAGCTGCGCTCAAATCTTCAATGTAAACTCAAAAAAGTCTCTCTCCTGGGCAGAAAATCAAAAAGAGTCAAAAGGAGAGTCTGACTTTGAGGTATAAAATTTTGAAAGTATGATTTGAAAAATGTTTGCTAAATGACAACTGTCAGAGTGGTGATGTCGTCATGCTGGTCGGCGCCGGTCGTGAACCTGCGGATGTCCTCGAAGATTTTTTCTGAATATTCCTTGGCGGATCCCGCCTTGTCCCGCACACACTCTTCCAAACGCGCGGTCGTGTAATCTTTTCCGTTTTTATGACGCGCCTCGACCACCCCGTCCGTATAAAGAAAAAGAGCATCTCCCGCGTCCAGATGTTCCGTGTTCAAATAAAAAGACGAGTCGGGCATGAGGCCGGCTGGGACGCTTTGCGTGCCTTGAAGAAGTTTTGTGGATCCGTCCGATGCTTTTCGTAGAAGCGGGGGCAGATGCCCGGCGGAAGCATATTGGACAGTATTCGTTTGCAGATCGACGGCAAGGCAAATCATGGTGATAAACATGCCGAACGACGTGTTTTCACAAAGTTTTTGATTTAACCATGTCAGCAATTCCGCGGGATTTTTCGCCTGAGGGGCGAGGAAACGGTATTCGGACATGGTGCGAACCATGTAGAGCGCGGCCGGAACACCTTTTCCGGATACGTCGCCGAGGATGATGCTGACCCGGTTCTCATCCAAACGAATGACATCATAAAGGTCGCCGCCCACGTCCAGTGCCGGAAGTGTCTTGGCGTAAACATCGATGCCGTAATCTCTTTTTTCGAGGTCCGGAAGAAAATTTTGCTGGATCTCATGAGCGATCTTGAGCGCCTGCTTGGCCTTTTCCTGTTTGACGACCTCGCTGTGAAGTTTGGCATTCTCGATCGCGATGGCCGCCTGGTGGGCAAACGTTTCAAAAAGATCCAGGTCGCTTGCACAAAATCCTTGGCCGCGAAGCGGATTAATCGCTTGTAAAACGCCGATGACCTTGTCCCGGGCCTTCAGCGGCACGCACAGAATTGCTTTGGTGATGAAACCGGTGGAATCATCAAAACGTTTTGCAAAACGCGGATCACTTTTGGTGTCATTAATCACCAGAGGTTTTCCTGTTTGGGCTACCGTGCCGGCAATCCCTTCTCCCATTTTGACACGGAATTTTTCTTCCAGATCCGAACCCATTCCGCCAAGAGCGACACGGAACACAAGATCATTTGAAGCCTCATCGATCAAAAGCAGGGAAGCCACTTCCGCATGCATCACCTCCGCGGAAGTTTTCATGATCAGCGTGAGGAGTTCGTTTAGCCGAAGCGTGGAATTAAGGATGCTGTTGAGAGCCAGCACCTTTTGAAGATTCTGGATTTTGTCTGCCGGACAATTTTTTTCCTGGGAAGATGTTTTTTTTGTTCTTTTCATGTTTTATTGGAAGAGTCTGAAAAAAAGTCCAAGGATGATCGAAAAGGTCAGGCTGAACATAAAATCTTTTTGATCCCTCATTTTTACAATCGGAAGCCGTACCAAGCCGATTAGGGGCGTGATCAAGAGCCATAGAAGGTTGGGAGTAAAAAGAGCAATCCCGCCGATCAGAATACGTTCCAGAGAAGTGTAAATTATTTCAAGAGAGGTAATGCCATGGTCCGGCCGCGCATCTTTCCGGTAGCTTTGGTAAAAAGCGAACAAGGTATAGCTGCTGGCAAAGGTCAGTAACAGAAAAAAGATGGCATTCACGGTCCAAATGCTTTGTGTGTAAAGCGTGTTCAGTATCAGGTGATTGGGAAATCCGCGGACGTCGCTGCTGACCGGCAAAAGAAAAATCGCGCTGAGAACAAGCAGATGAAAACATTGATCGATCATGAAGTAGACGAAGGTGTTTTTAGGGATCTTTTTGGTGAGCGTGTACTTGATAAAATCCTGAATAAGATGCGTGGCCATAAGGCCTGCGACAAATAGCCAGATCGTGAGTTCATTCAAGTATGGAAAGAGGCAGAGAAGCGTCACGATCCCGTGTATGAGGACATGAGCGATATGGCCGAGAAGACTTTTGACTTTCAGGCGGTAAAGTTCTTCAAACTGCAGAACAAAATCTGCAACAAGATGCGCCAGGATGAGTTTCAAAAAAAGAAACATAATTGCTCCTTATACCGCTTTGAGATTCATGAAATGAGTCAGCGGTACAAGTACCGTTAATCCACCAATTCAAATAAGAAACAGCACTTGATTTTAGTGTGCATTATACCGTTAAAATAAAGAGTACGGGTATGATAAAATAATTTGAAAGCAGTTCACCGCAAACCGATCAACAAAAATGATCTCATTCAACACAGACAGGAATAGTTCAAACTTGAAGATTGATCTCCAGAGCCCCGAAGTCCAATTTGCGCTTGAAGCCGTAGGATTTGCTTCCGAATTAGCTTACCGCATACGCTCGGAAGCTCCGATCAAGATTATTATCAAACCAGATCACTCGCCCGTCACTTTGGCCGATCTTGGCATTCAGGCGATTGTGGGGGGATTGCTTGCGCAATATTTTCCGGGAAGTTCCTTTTTAGCGGAAGAAAGCGCGGATATTTTTCAAGAAGTAGGAGGGGGAGCAAATCTTGATAAAGTGACGGGGCTTGTCCATTCCTTCCTTCCGCAGGCAACGCCCGGAAAGGTGTGTGCATGGATTGATCGGGGCAAAGGTCCTCTCAAGAAATCTTTTTGGACGCTTGATCCGATTGACGGAACCAAAGGATTCTTGCGGGGAGGTCAATATGCCACGGCATTAGCGCTTATTCGGGATGGGAAAGTAGTTTTAGCGGCTCTCGGTTGTCCGGTTCTCGATTTGCCCGCTCATTACGGTCTTGGCAAAGGCGTCGGCATTTTGGCATTAAAGGATCAAGGATGTTGGGCGGCTGCTTTCGAAGATCTGGAAGATCCGAGGCGTTGGGTCCGTTTGAAGGTTTCCCAATGTCAGGATATCACGCAAGCCAGAATTTTGGATTCCTTTGACCTCGGGCACAAGGACCTTGAAAAAAATCAGCAAATAAAAAATTTACTGGGGATCATCCCTGAAATCATTTCCCTGGACAGTATGGCCAAGCATGGTTTGCTTGCCGCCGGCGGTGCGGAAATTTTCTTCCGGACACTTCCCGTTACAAAGCCCGCATTCCGAGAAAAAATATGGGATGTGGCCGCCGGGGTTTTGGCGATTGAAGAAGCAGGAGGCCGCGTCACCGATCTGGAAGGAAAGTTGTTGGATTTCAGCACGGGAAGCACTTTAGCCCACAATCCTGGTTTTCTCGCCACCAACGGTGTTTTTCATGATGCGGTGCTGGAAACACTGCAGAAGGTAACAGCCGCATGAAATCAAAGCCGCAGAAGCCATGGATGAAGCGCGCTGTAAATTCTGCCCAAAAAGGAATTCGGCGACTTGACGGCGGGCCTTTTGGTGCGGCGATTATTCGTCAGGGGAAGGCGATAGCGGTAACGCACAATACCGTTCTTAAGAATCAAGATGCCACATGCCATGCCGAAATGAATGCCATCCGTATTGCCTGCCGCAAACTAAAACGTTTTGATCTTTCGGATTGTGTGATTTACTCCACGACAGAGCCATGTCCGATGTGCTTTTCCGCGATCCATTGGGCGAGGATCCCGAGATTGATTTTCGGAACGAAGATTCAGGATGTTCAGAAACGCGGTTTCCATGAGTTGTCGATTCCAAGCAAAAAAATGAAGTCTCATGGAAAAAGCAGCGTTGTCATTACGGCCGGTTTCATGCGAAAAGAGTGTCTGCAGCTTCTTCGGTTGTGGGATTGCCAGCCGATGAAACAAGTTTATTAACTTCATGAAAATCATTTTGACGGGTGGCACAGGCTTTATCGGTACGGCGGTGCGTCGGCAACTTCTTTCGGAGGCTCATCAAATTTATATTCTGACGCGCCAAAAGATTCTTTCAGCGCACGAACAAGAGAAATTTATTTATTGGAATCCTGAGCGGTTGGGGGATTGGGCAGCCTGTTTTGATGGGGCGGATGTTGTGATCAATCTTTCCGGAGAAAATATTGCCGGGAGATATTGGACCGAATCTCAAAAACAACGGATCGTACAAAGCCGGGTGAATGCCACCCGTATGATCGTTGCGGCCATAGGCCAGGCCCGGAAGAAACCATCCACACTGATCAATGCCTCGGCGGTCGGGTACTACGGTCATGTTCCGTTTGCACTCATGACAGAAGGAAACGGGCGGGGTGAAGGATTTCTTGCGGAGACCTGCGAAATGTGGGAAAACGAAGCTATGCAAGCCGAACGATTCGGTGTGCGCGTGGTGCTTGCGCGGCTGGGACCCGTCCTGGGAGAAAAAGGTGGAATGCTTTCCAAAATGATTTTTCCTTATTACTTTTTTTTAGGAGGATCCTTGGGTTCGGGCGAACAATGGATCTCATGGATTCACCGCGATGATGTGGCCGGTATTTTTTCGTTTCTGATGACACACCCTTCCTTATCAGGGCCTGTGAATGTCGCAGCTCCGAAGCCGGTGTTTATGAAGGAATTCAGCTCTTTGTTGGGGAATCTGCTTCATCGGCCGTCTTGGCTGAAAGTTCCTTCTTTCGTGATTCGTCTTATTATGGGAGAAATGTCCTCGGTGGTGCTGGAGGGACAGCGCGTTGTTCCTCAAAAGCTTTCCGACCAAGGTTATCGTTTTAAATATGAAGATCTCAAGCCTGCGCTTGCAGCAATTCTTTCAAAGAAAAACGCATGAAATGTTATTTCGGGTTCTGGTAATTTGGGGAGGTATCGTGTATAATCCCGCCATCTTTTTCAAAATTCCAAAATTCAAATCATGGTGATTCACGCTTATGCCTTTTAAGTTCGATTTTTTTAAGAAACAACGCGACGAATTCATTCAACAAGAAGTTTTTGCCGTTTATCAGCCTATTGTCGATATTGCGACATGGGATGTGTTCGGCTATGAAGCGCTTGCCCGGTCCGAGCATGAAATGCCAGCGGAGATGTTCCGTAAGTCCTATGAAAAGGGAACCGTCATTCCTCTGGATTTCCATTGTCTTGAAGCGGCGATCAAAGTCCTTCCTAAACTGCAGGAAGGTCAGAATCTTTTTCTTAATATCGAACCGCTAACGCTGGAGCAGGCTTTTACCCAGGGAAAAGAAGGAGAAGTATTCCTGAAGCATCTGAGGGAATATTCCAACAAAATTATTTTTGAGCTGACCGAAGGCGTCAAAAAATCCGATTTTGAATTTATACGGAGAGGCGTGGATTTTATCCGGACGTTGGGATACCGGTTTGCTTTGGATGATCTCTCAGACATTGGTTCCAAGACATTCAGACTGGCTTCTTTAAGGCCTGATTTTTTCAAAATCGACATTCAATTGATCCAAGGTATTTCCGAAAATTACGCGAACCAGCAGATCGTTCGGGAAATGGTTCATTTGGGCCGCATGAACGGTTCTGAGATGATTGCGGAAGGCATTGAACAAAAGACAGAGCTTGATTTTATCCGTCATTTGGGAATTCGCTATGGCCAAGGATATTATTTTGCGAAACCGGCGAGGGAGTTGATTTTTTCTTTATCGCCGGCGCAGTAAGAAAACCGCCCGAACTTTTTTATTCTTTCTAGTTCCCGATCAATTTCGAAAATTCCTTGGCATTTCGTTCGATCCAAAGCTTAGCGGCGTCTTCTTCTGAAAGAGTCTTACCACGCAAGATCGACATTTTCTCCTGATACTGGCGTATCTGCAGGATCTCTTCCGCAAGCTTAGCGCGGAAAGCACTTGTGGGATCTTCGAAACAAACCCCGATTTTAAAAAGATCGGAAGTGTCATCTTTTTGAGAATAAGCCACTCGCGCATGCATTTTAAATAGTTGTTTTTCGACAGGGATGGTGAGCAAGAGGAGAGTGTCTCCCGCGATGGAATGGGGCCAAAAGAAGGAAAGTCCGCCTTGTGAAAGATCTTCCGCCCGAGAATTTGTGATGCTTTCTGATGCTTCTTCCGTTAGCTGGATAGGAACCTTAATGGGATGTCGATAAAACTTTCTTTTTTCAGAGTCCATACGTTCAATTATAACCCTGCAAATGCATTTTTTCCATCGGACATGGTTTTTTTGTATATAATAGATAACAAGTCTGATCATGAAATACATATTTTATAGTTCAAAAAAGATAATTTTTTATTCAAAATATAGCAAAAACTATCAATCCTAAATGTTAACAGAAACTCAAAAAAAAGCCGTCCGAACGATCCACAAAAACATTCTCATTTCCGCTGGAGCAGGCACAGGGAAAACGCGAGTTTTAGTTGAGAGAATTCTTCACCTTTTGAGGACTCAAAAAGCGGTAGTTGATGAGCTCTTAGTTCTCACTTTCACGGAAAAAGCCGCCAATGAAATCAAAACACGTCTTTCTCGACAATTCAAGGAATTAGATCTCAAACAATCCAGACGGGATCTGGAAAAATCTTCCATTTCCACTTTTCACGGTTTTGCCTCCCGTCTTTTAAAAGAACATCCGATCGAGGCGGGGGTGGACCCGGATTTCAGAGTTATTGAAAGTGAACAATCCGAACTTCTCAAAGAGGAAGCACTGCGTGAAACTCTCGAACAATGCTATGAAAGGAAAGAGGATCATTTTGAGCTGTTGAATGTTTACGGTGAGGCATCGGTGGTCAGCGGCATTTCGAAGGTTTTTACTGCGGCGCGACACGAAGGAAAAAAACTGCAGGCATTTTTTCAGGAGAATAATCAGCAAGAGGAAGAAATTTGCTCGCAACAAGAAAGCAGATTATCGCATACAGCAAAAATGCTGATCCGGAAACTTGACGGAGTGGACACGGATGGATGGGAACGTTTTTTGAAGAATCAGGAATGGAATTGGGACACGGTCCGCGATTTTAAGGATTGGAGTGCTGCTTATAAAAAGCAACGCAAGCCGGAATGGAAAGAGTGGCGTGAGCTTTTAGAAACGGTTTCTGCGTTGCGCCTTCGTTCTTTAGCCATGCCGTGGCGGGAAAAATTCGAGCAAATGGCGCTGGCTTTTGAAACCATCTATGAAGCGAAGAAAAAAGAAAAAGGTTTTCTGGATTTTGATGATCTTCAAATGAAAGCCGTCGGTCTTTTTCGTGGAGAGAAGCCCATTTTCGCAAAACTTCGGGAGCGATATCAAAAAAAATACAAATTCATCTTGATCGATGAATTTCAGGATACGAACTTCCTGCAGATGGAATTCGTAGAGCTTCTTTCTTCGGGGACCAATCTTTTCATGGTGGGTGATTACAAGCAGTCGATCTATAGTTTCCGCGGAGCGGAGCCTCGGATTTTTCTGGAAAAAGAACGTCTTTACGAGAGCGGGGAACAAGGGGAATGTTTTTTTCTTTCCGAAAGTTTCCGAAGCGAACCTCCCATCCTTGATTTTATCAACCGTTTTTTCAAGGCCTTGTGGGATGAAGACGGTTTCCCTTTTGAGCCGCTTGTCCCAACCGGAAAAGACAAGGCACAGCCAACGCGGTCATGCCCTGCGGTCGAGATGTGGGTGACCACGTTGAAAGAGGATGAGGATATGCGATATGCCCGTTTGCGGGAGGCTCGTGGGATTGCTTCGAAAATCCGTGAACTTCATGATAAAGAAAATATGCCTTATGGTGATATGGCCGTTCTTTTTCAGGCGATGACACTCAGCGGCATTTATGAAGACGCGTTCAAATCAGCGGGTATTCCCTATTTTATAGTGGCCGGCCGCGGTTTTTATGAGCAACCCGAGATACAAGACATTATGTGCTTACTGAAGCATCTTGAAAAGCCGCTCGCGGACATTCCTCTTGCCGCCACGCTCCGTTCTCCGCTTTTTCATATTACGGACGATACGCTTTTCTGGCTGTCGCGTTATGCCAAAATAAAAGATTCCAAGGAATCGCTTTTTCATGCGCTGAAGCAATCGGAAAAAATCCTGGAAATTTCCGGGGAGCAAAAAGAACGGCTGCAATTTTTTATGACACTGACGCTTGAATTAAAGAGTCTCAAGGATAGGATCTCCCTCACCGAACTGGTCGACCAAATCCTGGAAAAAACAGGTTATGAGCTTTCTTTGTTGGTCGACCGGACGGGGGTGAGACGCTATGCCAATCTCAAGAAACTTATCGCCCGGATACGGGAATATGAAAGCTATGACCGGATGTCGCTGGCCTCTTTTTTAAACATCCTTAAACGGCTTCAAGCGCAGGAGGTTCGAGAGTCTGAAGCTCAAATCGCTTTGGAAACAAGTAAGGAGGCCGTGCGCATCATGAGCATCCATGGCGCCAAGGGGCTTGAATTCCCCGTCGTTTTTGTGGCCGATATGGGGCATCAGGGATCGCACGCGGATTCGAAAGTTGTCATTGCGCATGCGGCAGACGGTTACGCGATCCAAGTGAGGGATGAAACCGATCTGGAAATGAAAAAGCCGTATTTTTTTCATTGGGTTGACGAAAAGATCAAAAAAAGAGAAGAGGACGAACGGAAACGGCTTTTTTATGTCGCGGTTACTCGCGCTAAATCAAGGCTATTTCTGAGCGGTGTCTATAAAAAGAAAAAAGAGACAAAAGAAAATTTTCGTGAAATGAGCTCCTGGATGGATTGGGCGATGGCACTTTGTGGAGATTTGGGCGTCAACGTGATTGAAAATACCGGGGAGATAAACATGCGGCTCAATCCTAAACCAAAAGTCGGGACAGAAGAGGTCCTCAGGCAACTGGAGCAAATTGCTGAAAAGTCTGAAAAAAAAGAAATCAAGCCTACTATCCCAATCGCCAAAGATTCCACATGCGTTTCTCCAAGGTCCATAGACTTGCCAGTTTCTGCTTATGTGCTTTTCCAAAAAGACCCGCAAGCATTTTGGCGGACTTATCAGATCGGATGGACGGTTATGGAAAACGAGCGGGCCGGAGAAAGCGAAGATCCAGAAGAAGGAAATGTTTCGGCGGCTGATTTTGGAACGGCGATGCACCATTTTCTTGAACATCTTGATTTTAAGGATCCTGAAAAACATTTTAAGACAGCTGTTTTTAATCATTTTTTCGATCGTTTCGGTGAATCGGTCACGGATGAAGCCGTGACGCTCCTCAAGAGTTTTATTCGCCAGCCGGTTTTCCAGCGTTTACAAAAAGCAAGAAGGATCAAACGTGAGGTCGATTTTGTGTTGAATGAACGGCACGGGCTTATCCAGGGAAAACTGGATGTCCTTTTTGAAGATGAAAAAGGCGATTGGCACATTCTTGATTATAAGACGGCATGGGGGGATGAAGAGGCCGCGCATCAGAGCGCTTATGATCTTCAGATTGAGATTTATGCGCTTGCGGCGCAAAGGATTTTGAAGATTCCGGTATCTTCAGGAATTATTTATTATCTCAAGAATCAAAAGGAAGTTACGATACCTTTGCCTTCAAATTTGACCGCGGATCAAAAAAAAGTGTTTTTTCAAAGTCTTGGGAAAAAGATTTCGGGTTTACAAAAAAAAATTCTGGACTTTTCTAATAGGAAAATGTCCGCTAATATTGAGTGCCCGGCATCCTTGGGGTAGGTCTTCCAAAGGTGCGGGAAATGTCTGTGAGCGAGTGGCTTTCCTGAAAAAGCATCTGTATTATTTTAAAAAATAAAAAAGGGCTTCAAAAACCGTGAAGAAAATAAGGGTTTTTCTTGAGAGCTTTCGGGTTCGGGTTGCGCTTGTCCTGATTATGGCCATGTTTTTTATGGCGCTTGCAAGCAATCTGATCGTACAGCAATTCGCCATTCATGCCCAATTCGCGCAGTTACGGGATCAATTAAAAGCCGTTGCAAGTGCTGTCGCTTTGACCATTGACCCTGATATGGTTACAGCGGTTCCTTTAAACAGGGACGGAGTCCGGGATCCGGCCTATCTGTCTCTCTATGAGAAGCTGGAAGATATCAAACAAAATAATCCTTGTGTGGGCTATATCTATATCTTGAAAAAAACGGATCAAAAAAACATCCTGAGGTTTATTGTAGACCCGGATCCATACTTATCTAAAAAAGGTTCTACGACGGCTTATCCGGGTGATCTCTATGACGCATCTCGTTTTCCGAATATGATCAAGGCATTTGACAAGGCATTGGCGGAAGATGAGATCCAGACCGACGAGTGGGGAACCATGCTTTCGGGTTATGCTCCGATACGGGATAAACAGGGGAAATCTGTCGCGATTGTCGGTGTGGATATGATGGCCTCTGATATTTATCGGACGCGAAAAGCCATTCACGAGCGTGTGCTGATAGTGTTTTTGTTTGGAGTGGGCCTTTCCCTTATGCTTGGGATGTGGTTTTCCAAAAAGATTACGGAGTCCATAGCGCTCCTTGCCGAGGGAATCCGCCGCGTCAGTCAGGGAGATTTGGAATATAAAATCGAAGTCCTCGGTCATGATGAAATCGCGGAGCTTTCAAAAGATTTTAATCAAATGGCGGAGGATCTTCGGGAATCGCATCGGAAGAATCGAGAATATTTTTATGGGATCATCCGCACGTTAGTGTTGATCGTGGAAGCCAGGGATCCATGTACGCGAGGTCATTCGGAGAGAGTGGCGGAATACGCCTGCAAGATTGCCAAACGGATGGGCTTTACGCCTGATAAAATGGAGATGCTTCACCAGACGGCGTTGCTTCATGATATCGGGAAACTTGGCATTCACGAACAAATTCTCAGAAAATCGGAGAAGCTTACGCCCGAGGAATGGGAAATTCTCAGGAGTCATCCGGTTATCGGAGAAGATATTCTCAAACCTGTGTTTTTGAATCCGGAAATGCTGGCAGTTGTTCGCGGGCATCATGAACGCTATGATGGACAAGGTTATCCAGACAAACTTGCGGGAGAAGATATTAATATTTTTGCGCAAATCCTTTCTGTGGCAGATGCGTATGATGCGATGACGTCCACAAGGCCGTACCGCGATGCGCTGAGCCGCCAACAGGCGTTCGACGAACTTAAAAAAAACCGCGGGCTTCAATTCAATCCGGCCATTACGGATACTTTTATGGATATCTTGGGGAAGCCGTAGATGGAAAAGGCAGAGTTTTTCCTTTTAGGAATCGGTAAAAAATGAAGCAATGGGTTTGCAGCGGGAAGAAAATAGGTTTTGCTTTCAACTTTTAACCGACTAAAATACTTTTTTATTTCAAGAAAGGATTTATGTTGAATGTTCCGATCAAGGAAATGATGGAATCCAGGGTGATTACCGTCCAACAGGATTCTTTGTTGAGTGAGGTGGAGGAGAAAATGCGTAAACACGGGATCCGGCATCTTCCGGTGGTGGATCGGGAAGGACGGTTGATGGGCCTGTTCACGCAAAGGGATCTTTATCGGATCCTGCCTTCACGGCTCAAAGAGGAGGATCCTATCGATCAGGAGATTCTTCGTCGTCATACTTTGCGGGATGTTATGCATAAAGTGCCGGAATCACTTTCTCCTGAAGAATCGATTTCCAAAGCTGTTTCCCTGATGTGGGACAAAAAATACGGTTGTGTGCCGGTGGTTGATACAGAGAACAAAGTGGTCGGCATCATTACCGCCATGGATATTCTTCATTTTGCTGTTCATTTTTTGAAATAAAACAATTTCACCGACTCAATTTAAAAATAGAAAATAACCAGATTTTTATCGGAGGGAAAAACAGTGATAATGCCTAAAACTTCGAGTGCTTTTTTACGGAAAAGAGTCTGCATCTTTGGTTTTGCAGCTTGTTTTTTCCTCATCGCAGCCACGACCCTCCCGGCAAAGGGTACCGGCAAAAATCCGTTCGAAGAAAAGATCCTAGGGACCTGGTTTATCGAATATGACGATAAGGACATCAAAGGGGTTCAGATTGTAACATTTTCTAGTGATAAAACATGCCACTTCAAGTCCTTTTTTATCATCAGTGACACAAAATCACCGAGCGAAGTAGACCAGAAATACGAAATCGATGAAAATAGAATCAGATATCAAGTGACGAGGGTTGAAGGCATATGGCCTTTTAAGGTGGGGAATTATATTTACGAAAGCATCGACAAAATAACAGACACGGAATTTATTTTTCGCGACGTAAAAGGAAAGAAACGAATCCGTCAAAAGGTCAGTGAATTCCAAGCTTGGTATCTCTGGATCACCCACACGCTTTTTAAATAATCAAAAACGCTATAAGAATTCCCCCAAGCGGACCGCTTTTTTCGATGAGGAAATGAAGGAAGGTTTATGCCGTTCGGTCAAAAGATATTATGGAGCATTCCCGTCATACCGCTTGGGATCATTATTATCATAACAGCGGTTGGGTTATCCATCATCGGACTAAGTCTTGTGCGCCGGTACGCGCCGAGCCGGATTCTTAAAACCCATAACGAATTGACCGGAGCGATTTTTAACGCGCTGACAACAGCCTACGCGGTTCTGCTGGCTTTTGTGGTGGTGGTATCCTGGCAAAATTTTGATAAAGCCAAATACTACGCGGAAACAGAGGCGAATTCTCTCGTGGACCTCCACAGAAACAGCGCTGCTTTTTCCCAACCTTTTCAAAATACGGCGCATCTTCTTTTGAAAGGTTATGCGGATACGGTTGTGAATGAAGAGTGGGAAATGCTCGCCCGTGGGGAAGAAAGCATGCAGGCTCGCGAACTCTTGAGAAAACTATGGTCTCTTTATACCAGTTACGACCCGAAAAATGAAAAAGAAAAAATATTTTTTGCCGCATCCGTACAAAAACTTGAAAACTTGCGGGAAATGAGACGGTTGCGCATTGTGGAGTCGGGGCCAGGGGTCCATCCCGTGCTCTGGTTTGTTCTGATTATCGGAGGCATGACCACTGTCAGTTTCACATTTTTTTTCGGAGCGGATAGTTTTGGTGCGCATATTATTATGGCATCAACGCTGGCCGTTATTATCTCTTTAATCCTTTTCACGATCCTGCTTTTTGATTATCCCTTTACCGGGAGCTCGCATATCGGAGCCCAGGTTTTTAAACAGGTGATCAATTTTTAAGATCGGACTCATTGCGCGCAGCCATTTGCCCTCATCAAAGCAATTTATAAAAAGGTTAACCTTCCAATGAAAAAATTGATTCTTTATGATTTAGACGGAACGCTGGTGGATACGCGTCGAGATATTATCAACAGCGTGCGGTATGCGCTCCAAACCCTAAACGGGCCCCAGCTGACGGATGATGAGATCAAGGATTGTGTGGGTACAGGCCTTCACGCATTGATCAAAAAGGTTTTTCGGACCGAGGATGAAAAACTTGCGGACAAGGGTTCTAAGACTTATCGGGAACATTACAAACTGCACATGTTGGACCATACGCAACTTTATCCTGGCGCTAAGGAATTTCTGGAATATTTTAAAAATCGAAAGCAGGCCGTCATCACGAACAAGCCCAATCCTTATTCTTCCCAGATTTTGGAAGCGCTTGGTGTGGCACATTATTTTATCGCGATTCTGGCAGGGGATAACGGACTGCCGTTTAAACCGGATCCGGCCGCCATCCATCATTTAATGGATGAAACAGGCGCGACGGAGACAGAAACCCTTTTTGTGGGAGACAGTCAGATCGATATTGAGGCCGCGCGGAATGCCGGTGTGGAGATTGTGACTTTATCGCACGGTTTTGTGTCCGAACCTGTTCTGCGTGAGGCTAAACCGGATTATCTTGTCAGCGATTTTTCAGAACTTCTCCGTCTCGCCCATGAAAAAAAATGGTAAGCACCTCGCTTAAAAATACACTTTTAAATTTAAGCGTTTCCATCGGAGCTATCATTTTGTTCGGTATGGGCGGTGAGATCCTACTTCGCCTGAATCCTAAATTATTCTGTGAAGGCTATCGGGCGTCTCCCGATGACCGGATTGTGTATGAGCTTTATCCCGGATACGAAATCAAATCTTTAAAAGCAAAAATAAGTTCCCAAGGGCTGAATGACCGCTATTTTTCTGTTCAAAAGAATCCAGCAATTTTTAGGATGGCGATTGTCGGTGATTCTACGTCTTTCGGGTGGAAGGTCGGAGCCGAAAATAGTTTCCCAAAGGTCTTGGAACGGTTATTGAATTCCAATGATGAGGGGCAAAAATTCGAGGTTATTAATTTTTCCGTGCCAGGATACAACACTTCGCAGGAAGCGGAGGTGATCCGGAGAAAGGTCCTGCCATTCCATCCTGATCTGGTGGTTTTGATTTTTTGTGGTAACGATGTACACCTTTGCAATTTCATTAAGCCGAATCAGACCCGTATGAATTTTTTTTATAATCAATCCTATTTAATCCATGGGATCCTGAGATTTTTGGACGGGATCTTTATGCAAATGAAAACTTCCTTTTTTGTTTCCAAAGGAATATTGCAAGCTTGGTTATGGTTTAAAAACCATGTCTTAGGCATGTTTTACTACAACCAGCCTATTTATCCTTACCCAGGTCTTGAACGCTCGGAAATGCTTAAAGGCTTTAATCCTTCTCGTGACCCCATGCAAGTGCCATCGCGCTATTGGTATATGCTGGGATATGATTCTTACAAGGTACATCTGGGTAACATTAAGGATCTTTTAAAGCAATACGGTATTCCGTGGGTTAGCAGCGGGGAATTCACCAAGAAAGCTCTTCAAATACAGAATGAATTAGGAATAGAAAACAAATGTGATTTTTATGAGGCGCGGAAGGGCATTTCCAAAAAAGAGATTGTCCTTGGTGAATATGATAAGCATTATAATAAAAAAGGGCATGAATTAATGGCGGGGTATCTTTATGATTTCTTAATCAAGCATAATCTGTTAGATTCACAAAAGAAAGCACTTATTCCAAACGGTTTTAAACAATGAAATAGGAAGACATAAGGACATGATGGAGCATATGGTTCAAAATACAGGATTGATCGCGGAAGGAGATCTTGTCCTTCTTTGGTTCGATGATGAACGTACCTATATGATCGATGTGGTGCGCGGGAAGCGCATCTCTATCCATTGCGGCAAGCCGTTGCTTGCGGATGATTGGATTGGTCAGCCTTTCGGAAAGAAAGTCGTTTGCGAGCACGGGTTCGCCTATCTTCTGAAACCGACCATGGAAGATCTCATGATGAAGGCCTCGCGTGAAAGTGGCATTATCTACCCGAAAGATGCCGCATTGCTCATTATGAAAGCCGGTATCCGCAGCGATTCCAAGGTCATGGAGATCGGGACGGGTTCCGGCTCGCTGACCATGGCGCTCGCGCAGGCGGTGGCGCCGAACGGTCATGTTTTCAGTTATGACCGGCGCGAAGATCTTCCGAAGAACGCTTATAAAAATGTGGCGCGGGCCGGTCTTAGCCCCTACGTGACGTTTTGTCAGCGAACGGCGAGCGAACCTTTTACGGAAAAGGATTTTGATGCGGTCATCCTGGATATACCGCAACCATGGGAAGAAGTGCTTGTGGTCAAACAAGCGCTCAAACCCGGCGGCCGGCTTGTGAGTTTGAACCCCACCTTCAATCAAATTGAAAAAATGGCTGAGGCGCTTCGGGAACAAGGGTTCATTTGTGTTGAAAGCCGGGAACTTCTGGAACGAGAGATTCTCGCGCGTGCCGGGAAAACACGGCCTGTACAACGAATGATTGGACACACAGAGTTTATGTTGTTTGCGATTCGCGTATCCGAAGAGGTTCAGCAAGTACCGGATGTCAATTCTTAAAAGGATTGTTTGCAAGAAGATAAAAGATTTGTGTCTTTGAAATATTTCTACAGATTTCTCATTGATTTCGGAAATCCAATCTGATAAACTAACACCTTCGAATGCATTAATTCTTTAAAAAACTGCAGCAAATGTCAAACAGGAGAAAAATATGGGAAAAGCTTCGCGTGTCACAATGGTATTGGTCATGGTCGGTTTGATCGCTTTGAGTGGTTGCGCCTCAAGGAAAACAGGTAAGAAAGTGGATACGCTCCAAGCGCAAATGGGCGTTATGACGGATGAACTCGTGCGTTTGGACCAATCCTTGCAGGATACCCGTGCGGCACTTCAGGCCGAAGAAGCCAAGAAGAGCCAGTTACAAGGTCAATTGGGAATTACGGAATCTACCATTGGCAGTTTGAGAGAAGAAGAGGGAGTGATCAAGGGGATCTATCGCACACCTTCGGGTTTTGAATTGCCTTCAGTCAATATTCAAAAAGCCCTCAAGAAAGCTGGTTATTACAATGGTGCCCTTGATGGGAAGATTGGTCCCGCGACACGTGATGCCATTCGTGCTTTTCAAAAGGATAATGGCTTGAACGCAGATGGTGTTTGCGGCCGTCAAACCTGGTCCAAGCTCAAATCATATCTGGAAGCTATAAAATAAGAAATCGGTCAGAGAAATATTTCTCTGACTTGAGCTGAAACCGGTTGGATCTTGCAAAAGATTCAACCGGTTTCTTTTTTTGAACCGTATCTTATTGCTGTCTGAGATTTCATTTCATCGATAGTTTTTCTAACCTTGATTTTTTATTGGTAAAGACAAGCCGGGTTTTTTCTGATTTATGAAATTTTTCATAGTGATCGAAAGCAACAAGATCTATTTCCAGGGGACCTTTAATATTTTAAAAGATAGAAGGATTGTTGTTATTAGGAATGCCTAGTGACAATAAATTTCTTATGCTCATCCGGAATTTTAAATTAATCGCAAGCGTCACTCTTTTTTCTTTTTTTTTCACCGGGTTTCCGTATGCCAGTGAACCGCTAAAGGAGCTTTCATTTTCTTTGCCCACGGATCTTCAATCCTTCCGCAAAATACGCGTCTTGGTGTTACACGACAAAGCGGAAGTAAAGGTCAGTTGTGAGGCTCCCTTTAAAGTTTATGATGATCAGGGAAGATCCATTTTCCAGGGGGCGAAACTTTCTGGCGCGTCTGTCAAACCCCTTGCTATGGGGCTTCGGTGGTGGAATCAAGATATCCCGACGCGATTCCTTCTTGTGCAAAGCTTAAAAAACAGTATCCGGGTAGGTGGCAAAGGACTTTATCGGGACATGATTCTGATTTGCAAAAATCCAAAAGGGAAGCTGGATATCGTTAATAAACTGGACCTTGATGATTATTTGAAAAGCGTGATTCCGTTTGAAGGAAATCCACAATGGTCTTTGGAAGCACTGAAAACCCAGGCCGTAGTGTCCCGTACTTTTGCATTGACACGAATGATCGAACGTCAAAAAGAAGAATACGATGTTTCTTCCGGTGTCTTAAGTCAAGTCTATGTCGGCAGGAATATTGAGAACAGCCGAACGACGCAGGCAATAGAAATGACCCGGGGTGAAGTGCTGATGTATAACAATAAACTTTTTCCGGCCTATTTTCATTCAACTTGCGGAGGCGCAACGACGGCCGCCAATCTGGTGTGGCCCGTAAAGTCGCATCCCGCGCTAACCGGTGTGGAATGTAAATTTTGCGAGAAGTCACCACACTATCGATGGCAAACGAAAGTGACTCGTGCGGAGATTAAGGAAAAACTCGCAAAAAACGGGGTGCCTGTCAAAGAGGTTTTAGGCCTTAAATTCGGGAAAATCGATCGTACCGGAAGGGCCCATGCGATTATCATTCAAAGCACTTGGGCGGAAAAGACGGTCGATGCGGACGCTTTTCGGATCTGGATCGATCCCATGCGTCTTAAAAGTGGTCTCATCACAAAGATCAAAGAAGGCCCGGAGGGCTCTTTTATATTTAAGGGAAAAGGCTGGGGACACGGTGTCGGCCTTTGCCAATATGGGATGAAATACCTCGGAGAACTCGGTTACGGCTATCAGGAAATCCTCGGCTATTATTATCCGGGTGCTCAAGTTGCAAAAATAGACGCAATTGCGGCAGCATAGTCCACCGAGACTGCTGTAGGAAATTCTGCTATACTCTCGTTTCATTTTTAGGTATAGATATACCTGTCCTAAAGGACTGGCATCCAAGATTAGCACCATAATAAGCGCCCGTAGCTTCTGCCACAAAACATCGGCAAACAGGCAATTGGAACTATCCAATTTCGCTACGGGCTTGATAAGATGCGGTCACCGTACGGAGCTTCGTTGAGCTTCGACGGTGCCGTACTAAATCAACAAGATTTAGTGCGCCCGTAGCTCAATTGGATAGAGCGTCAGCCTCCGGAGCTGAAGGTTGGCAGTTCGACCCTGCCCGGGCGCGCCATTTTTTAAAATCAAAAATTCAGGACTTATGAAACCTACAAAACTTTTCAATATCATCTCCATAGGCATATTAGTTGTTGCGGTAGCGCTTGCCGGATTCGGGTTGAATCAATGGATTCAAAGGGAACGTGTTTTGCGCAAGGTCGTCGAACGGCTGACGGCGGAAAGCCGTGTCGCAGATGTTCTGGTCACACGGAGTGAATACGATGAAACTACGAAGAAGATTAAGACTACGATCAAGTTCTTGGAATATGACGCGCAAGGCATGCCGTTGGAACCCAAATTTTTCACATTCGAAGGCAATATTATTCAATTCCAATCGCTTGTAGTTCGTTTTGCCGATAAGCTTGTCGAAACGGGGGACCGGTTGCGCGGGAAAAGCGCTTATTTTTTCATGAAGGCTTTTGTGCTTGCCGGCGCGAACACGCAGGTTTTCGACATTACAAAAACCGATGAAATCCCGGGCGGCTACCAGGTGGTCGGTGAGGAAAATGAATTTGAAAAAAAACTTTGGACAGAATTTTGGCGTTATGCGCTTGATCCCCAAAAGCGCGAACGTGCCGGTATTAAGAATGTCCAGATTGAAGCGCCCGGTTCCATGTTCCTTCCCGGCACGATCTATACCCTTCGAATCGAACATGACGGAGGGATTCGTATCGACGCGCAGCCTGTGCCCGAGATCCTTAAGGGAGAGAAGATTGAAAATCCCGCGCAAGCATAAAACCGATTCAACCTACGCAGATGAAATGGTTCGTTGTATTGCAGTTTTGGGGAGCGGCACCGTCAAATCCGATCACGCGACCTACCAACAGGCGATAAAGCTTGGCGCTTTGCTCGCTAAAGCTGGGTTTAAAATTTGTCACGGAGGCTATGGCGGCGTGATGGAAGCCGTAGCCCGCGGCTGTCATGAAGCCGGAGGAAAAAATATAGGAATCACAATTAAAAAATTACCGCATTTGACACCGGGTCTCAATGTTTCGAGACCCGGTGTCAAAACGGTTAAGCAACGGGGCTTGCGTTCCAAAAATCCTTGGATTGACCGAGAAATCCGGATGCCGTTCTGGCAGGCCCGGCTTTTCAAGCTGGTTGACATGGGGGACGCCTATATCTTTCTGGACGGTGCGACGGGAACGCTCAACGAACTCTTTTTTATCTGGGAAATGACGAACAAAGGCTTACTTGATAGACCGATCATTCTTATCGGGAAACGGCTTCGTGTCTTGGTGCAATTTCTTAAAAAAGATCCTTCAGTGAAAATCCCGAAACAGATGCAATTTGCGTCAACGATTCCCGCGGTCGTTAGAAATCTCCAAGGCTAAATTTCAGTGAAACTTTCCGATTTCGATTATCCTTTGCCCAAAGAAAAAATAGCTTTATTTCCTTCTCAGAATAGAACGGATGCCAAGTTGCTGTGTGTGGATAAGAAAACGGGAGTTTGCGCGCACCGGATTTTTCGTGACCTTCCAAGCTTTTTGAAGCCAACGGATGTTCTTGTTTTGAACAATACCAAAGTTTTGTCCGCGCGGCTTTTTGGAAAAAAAGTGACCGGCGGGCGGATTGAGGCGCTTCTTTTAAAAGAAATCGGCGAGAACATTTGGCAAACCTTGCTGAAACCCGGCGGTCGGGTTAGGGAAGGACAGAGGATCGATTTCGGCTCGGACGGCGTTGAACTTGCGGCGGAGGTGATCACGAAACCCGTTCCGGATTCCGGCCAGCGCTTTATCAAATTCATCGGGACCGAAGTAAAAGAAAAGATCACAAAACTGGGGCATATTCCGTTACCACCTTATATCGACCGGGAAGATCTCGAGATCGACCGGAGCATGTATCAGACTGTGTTCGCAAAAACCGAAGGGGCGGTGGCTTCGCCGACAGCGGGACTTCATTTCGATGAAGCTCTTCTGACAGAGATTGAGGCGAAAGGGGTTCAGATCGTTCCCATCACGCTTCATGTGAGTTACGGGACTTTCCAGCCGATTGCCGTGGAGAAGATCGAAGAACACCGGATGTTCGAAGAAGAGTATGAGATCTTGCCGGATGCTGCGTTAAAAATCAACCAAGCAAAGCGCGAAGGCCGCCGCGTTATCGTTTGCGGGACGACTTGTGTGCGGGCATTGGAATCTTCTGCGGCAGGGAAGGGCGAGGTGATTGCCCAAAAAAGCAAAACCTCTATTTTTATCCATTCGCCGTATGATTTTAAGGTCATGGACGGATTGATCACGAACTTTCACATGCCCAAAAGCACGTTGCTTGTGATGGTTGCGGCATTTTTAGGATACGATAAAATGATGGCCGCTTATCATGAGGCCCTGAGCTCAGATTACCGTTTTGCGAGTTACGGTGATGCCATGCTTATCAGTTGAGCATGGCGAACCGTCCTGATCACCTCTAGTTTTTATTGAGATCAGGGCGGCGAGGCACTTATCCTCAATGGATAAGTACCGTGTCGTGACTTTAAAAGGAAAGACGTCTACGACACGGCAATGTTCATAAGCTGATTTGACAAGCCGTTCTTTAGGGCGGCGACGTGATGCCCATTTTCTAGAGGAACTATGAAGAAATTCGGATTTAAATTAATCACCATAGATAAAAAATGCAAGGCGCGGGTCGGGAAAGTGACGACACCGCACGGGACGTTTGAGACGCCGGTTTTCATGCCGGTCGGGACGCAGGGGACCGTCAAGGCGTTGATGCCGCGCGATCTCAAAGATGCCGGGACTGAGATTCTGCTCTCCAATGCCTATCACCTTTACATTCGTCCGGGGACAGAGATCATCCGAAAACTCAAAGGGCTTCACAAGTTTATGGCCTGGGACGGCCCGATCCTTACAGACAGTGGCGGTTATCAGGTTTTCTCGCTGAGCAAACTCCGGAGTATTTCTGAGGAAGGCGTAAAATTCAATTCTCATTTTGACGGCCGCGAGATATTTCTTACTCCGGAAAAAGTCATTGAAATCCAGGAAGCGCTTGGAAGCGATATCGCGATGATCTTTGACGAATGCCCTGCGGCAACAAAAGATAAAGCCGTGATCGAAAAAGCCGTTCATATAACCCTGCGATGGGCCAGACGCGCGAAGAAGCACCACAAGCTCAGCTCGCAGGCTCTCTTTGGTATCGTGCAAGGCGGGACTTTCAGAGATCTGAGAAGAGAATCGCTGGAACGAACACTTGAGATCGGGTTTGACGGCTACGCACTTGGAGGCCTAAGTGTCGGCGAACCGAAACCGGAAATGCTCAGCGTTCTGGATGAAATACTACCGATGATGCCCACCGATCGGCCGAGATACCTGATGGGGGTGGGAACGCCGCTTGATTTTTTCGAGGCTGTGGAGCGCGGCGCGGACATGTTCGATTGTGTGAACCCGACACGCTACGGGAGGAACGGAACGGCTTTTACCAGTGACGGATTGGTGGTGGTGCGCAACGGGAAATATCAGAAAGACGCGGCTCCGATCCAGAAAGATTGCGCCTGTTACACCTGCCGCAACTTTTCCCGGGCGTATCTGAGGCATCTGGTGAACAGCCATGAGATCCTGGGAGCTGAATTGATTACCTTGCATAATGTTCATTTTTTCGTAAACTTAGTAAAGAATATGCGGGCCAAGATCCGGCAAGGCCGGTTCCTGCAGTTCAAAAAAGCGTTTTTTAACCGGTTTGATCCGGAAACAAGGTAGGGGATAATCCCTAGAAAGAAAGGAATTTTTATGTTCGAACAAATTGCTTATGCAGCAGATGGAGTGCCGGCGGGCCAAGGGGGCTCGATCATGGCTTTTCTACCGATGTATCTTATTATGTTTGGCATTCTTTATTTTTTCATGATACGCCCACAGCAAAAAAAGCAAAAAGAATTGCAAAATATGATCGCGAATCTCAAAAAGGGCGATCGCGTGATCACCTCGGGAGGCATTATCGGAGTGATCACTGGGATTCAGAATGATTATTTGGTTTTAAAGGTCGGTGATTCGGATACTACTAAAATCGAGGTTCTTAAAAGCGCCATTATTGGACTGCGCACATAGGAGCAGAGCATGGACAAATATTATAAATGGAAAGTACTTCTCATTATTGGGCTGGTTGTTTTTTCACTTTGGAAGGCTTACCCGCCTGATCAGAAAATCAGTTTAGGTCTGGATCTTCAGGGAGGCATCCAGCTTCTGCTTCAGGTCGATATGGACAAAGTGCCCGAAGAAGCCCGCAAAGATGTGACGGAACGGGTCGCGGAGATCATCCGGAACCGCATTGATGAATTCGGCGTCAAAGAACCAGACATTTCCACACAGGGCAAAGATCAAGTGGTGGTGAAATTACCGGGTGTTACCGACCGCGAGCGGGCCAAGGAAATCGCCGGAAAGGCCGCTCACCTGGAATTCAAGCTCGTCTCTGAAGATGCCGAGTTGATCAAAAAGGCCGACGAAGGGAAAGTTCCGGAAGGCTATGAATATCGGAAGGTCAAAGGGAGCCCGAATGAGGAAATGGTGCTCATGGACGTGAAGGCGGCATTGACAGGGGAACATTTGACTACGGCAACGGTAAGTTTTGATCAGTACGGTCAGGCGATTGTCTCTCTGACATTGGACCGGGAAGGCGGCAAGATTTTTGATAAAGTGACCTTCCAAAATATCGGCAAGCGTCTGGCGATTGTGCTGGACGGTCAGGTTTATTCTGCTCCGGTGATCCGTGACCGAATCCCCAACGGAAAAGCACAAATTTCCGGGAATTTCAAGGCGGAAGAAGCCAGTGATCTGGCGCTTGTGCTTCGTGCCGGCGCATTGCCTGCCCCTGTCATCGTTGCGGAAGAAAGAACAGTCGGGCCCAGTTTGGGCAAGGATTCTATAGAAAGCGGCATGCGTGCCAGCCTTATCGGCGTTCTTTTTGTCGTTATATTTATGCCGGTTTATTATTTTTTTTGCGGGTGGATCGCGAATATTGGGTTGATTGTTTATGTTATTTTGGTGGTCGGAGGCATGGCCGCTTTCGGGGCGACGCTGACGATGCCCGGTATTGCGGGTTTTATTTTGTCCATCGGTATGGCGGTTGATGCGAACATCCTTATCTTTGAGAGAATGAGAGAAGAGATACAAACGGGAAAAGGAGCCCGCGCTGCGATTTCCGCGGGTTATCACCGCGCTTTTTCGGCCATTTTGGATTCCAATGTAACAACCTTGATCACTTCGGTCCTTCTTTTTATCTTCGGGACAGGACCGATCCAAGGGTTTGCCGTTACGCTGAGCATCGGTATCATTGCCAGCATGTTTTCGGCGATCTTTGTTACGCGGGTCATTTTTGATTATCTGGCCAAGAAAAACCCAAATATGAATTTAAAGATGCTTCAATTCTTTAAAAGTCCTAATGTCGCTTTTCTTGCGAAGCGGCGGTGGGCCTATGTTTTTTCCGTGATCTGTCTTGTCCTCGGGATCTCAGCTTTTGTCATGCGGGGTCAGGAAAATTATGGTGTGGAATTTACAGGAGGCACTTTTGTTCAGGTAGGATTTAAACAGGATATCGATCAGGCGAAATTCAGGTCATTGCTTGAAAAGGAAGGTCTCAAGGCCTTCACTCTGCAGAGGTTTGGAGACGTCAAGAATTATGAATATATCCTTAAAATGAACGAAGGAAATCCTGGCAAGATTGAATCGGCGGCCCGTGCGTTAGTGGGAAAAGAAAATTTTGAAATCAAGCGCGTGGACCAGGTAGGTCCTTCAGTAAGCGGCTCACTTCGGGACAAGGCTTTTTGGGCGGTCATATGGTCTTCGCTTGGGATCTTGATCTATCTGGGCTGGCGGTTTGAATGGAAACTCGCTCTGGCGGCGGTGCTGGCCTTGATCCATGACACGCTGTTCACGTTCGGTCTCTATGCGTTTACCGGGCGGGAGATCAATCTGGCGACGATTGCGGCGGTTTTGACGATCATGGGTTATTCGGTCAATGACACGATCGTGACTTTCGACCGCATTCGGGACAACCGGAAATTGATGCGCAAGGCTTCGTTCTATGAGATTGTCAACCTTAGCATCAACCAAACACTCGGTCGTACGATACTGACCGGTTTGGCGGTTATTTTCGGTTCACTCTCGCTATTGTTCTTTGGAGGCAGTGCGATTGCGGATTTTGCATTCATTTTGTTCGTCGGGTTTGTGGTTGGTATTTATTCGTCCGTATTCGTTGCTTCGGCTCTGGCGGCGGATTGGAAAGCCCGCGACTAAGGTGGTTCAGACCGCGCAAAATTTTAGCCTGGCATTTCGTCGCCTTCTTGAAATACGGAATTTGAGAAAGGACTCGGAAATCGAGTCCTTTCTTTTTTCCGGTCTCGAATCCCTCCATGATCCTTTCCTGATGAAAAACATGCGTGAGGTTAAGGCGCGCCTGGAAAAAGCGGTGGAAACCAAAGAGAAGATTTTTCTTCACGGCGATTATGATGTTGACGGCATCACGGGCGTTGCTTTAATGGTCCAGACGCTTGAGAGACTTGGCGGGATTGTCACGACTTTTCTTCCGGAACGGGAGCGCGACGGGTACGGTGTCAGCGAAACTGCGATCCGGAAAGCTTATCATGACGGCGCGGGATTGATCGTGACGGTGGATTGCGGGATCACCGCTAAAAGGGAAATTGAGATTGCCAAGTCCTTGGGATTGGATGTCGTAGTGATCGATCACCATCGCTTGCCGCCTGAAGGACTTCCGGATACCCATCTGATCCTTAACCCGCTTCAACCCGATTGTCCTTATCCTTTTAAAGAGCTTTCCGCGGCAGGGCTTGCTTTCAAATTGAGCCAGGCCCTTTTAGGCGAGCAGGCTTTCAAGTTTCTTGATCTGGTGACTTTATCCACGATCAGTGATATCGCGCCTCTTACAGGAGAAAACCGTATTCTCGTTAGAAGAGGACTCGAGATGCTTTCGGGCAAAAAAAGCGCGGGGCTTACCGCGCTCGCGGAAATCGCAAAAATGAAAACAACCAAAGTCGATACCGGTCATGTCGGATTTATTCTTGGGCCCCGGCTGAATGCGGCGGGGAGGATGAGTTCGCCGGACACCGCTTTGCGGTTGCTTTTAACCGAAGAACCTCGGGAGGCGGAAAGTCTCGCAAAGATCCTGAACGAAGAGAATAAAGTCCGACAGCAATATGAAAGAGAAATTACGCGATCGGCTATCCAGAAGGTCGAGCGGACCGTGAACTTCAACCGGGAGCGTGTGCTGGTTGTGGACGGGAAAGACTGGCATGTGGGTGTCATCGGGATCGTGGCTTCGAGACTTGTGGAAAAATTTTCCAGACCTGCGATCGTGATTGCCATAGCCGAAGGCATGGGACGCGGCTCCGGGCGTTCTATGAAGGGTTTTCATCTTTTCCAAGCGCTTCAAAATTGCGAATCATTACTTGAAGAATTCGGCGGACATGAACAAGCCGCGGGTCTGACGATCCGGGAAGAAAATATTTCTTTCTTGCGTGAAAAGATCAATGCTTTTGCATCTGAAAATCTCTCGCCCGAATTATTGACACGATACGTCAAAGTGGATATGGATTTAAAACTTGGCGAGCTGACGAACCATTTTTTAGAAGAACTCGAACTTCTTGAGCCTTATGGAGTCGGTAACCCGCGGCCGGTTTTTAGAAGTGAAGGAATTCAGTTGCGGTCCAAACCCCGCCGTCTTTACGGCGAAACGTACGAAATTGTTATGACGGATGGTTTTTTGAATTATCAGGCGCAGATCAATGAAAGCCAAATGCTTCTATGCACGGGGTCACGACCTGGAACGAATTTTCAAGCAGCTTACGGTGTAAAAACGAAACAGTGGAATGGCATGAAAACACTCATCCTCAGTGTGAAAGAATTGAAGGAAAACGCTGCTTAAGCTGAGGCTTTAACTTCGACCAGACGGCGCGAAGGTGCTTTTTTGATCTTTCCGGCCTTCAGGCAACTCACGCAGACATTCACACGCCGCACTGTTCCATTGGGGAAAAGAACCTTCACCCTCTGGAGATTCGGGAAGAAACGACGGCGCGTGATGCCGGTGATTTTCTTACCGATACCGCCGGTCTTTTTTGCAAGACCGCGCCGCGCAATCGAATTTCCAGTCAGTGGTTTTTTATGGCAGATGACGCATGTTCTCATAGTCCCAATACCTTTCAATTTCAATTTTTTGAAATTGGGGCAATCCCGACAACCGTTTAATAAAAGCAATCTAAAGTCGGGATAGGGCGTTCATTATAGTGAAGAGATGTTTCTTGGCAAGCGCTTTTTTCTGATATATACTTATTTTCACTTCAACTATCATAGTGCACCCTATTAAATCATCCAACAAGAAGGAGCTTTGAAATGGCAAGAGTAGCAAAAGCAAGTACCTCAAAGTGTTGCACCTCCACCTGCGCAAAAGAAATTGAATTTAAATTTTATGCGCCGTTGTCCAAGAAAGTCGGTGTCGGTGGCACCTTCAACGGATGGAAGGCCGAAAAGAACCCTCTCAAAAAAGACGAGAACGGGAACTGGAAAGCGGCCGTAAAACTCGCTCCCGGGCGGTATGAATACCGTTATTGTGTTGACGGTGATTGGCAAAGCGCTCAAGAGCCTGTCGAGTGTGTTCCCAACGCTTTTGGCAGTTGGAATTGCGTTGTTGAAGTCCGCTAAGAACAATCTTTCCGGTATTTAAAATTCTGTGAAGATTCTCTTCGTTACTTCCGAAATGGCTCCCTTTGCCAAAACAGGGGGGCTTGGCGAAGTGATCGGCTCTCTGACAAATGCGATCCGTGGTTTGGGTCACGATGTCTCTGTTTTTATGCCGCGCTACCGCTCGATTGACATCCAGCAATGGGAACTCGAAAAGGTCATTGATTATTTCGAGGTCATTATCGGGAACCAGCTTGAAGCGACGCGTATTTTCATGAAAAAGTTCGCCAACGGGGTGAAGGTTTATTTTGTGGAGCACCCCGACTTTTTTATGCGGGATGAACTTTACGGGACTGTGCTGGGAGATTATCAGGACAATGATCGCCGTTTCACGTATTTTCAGCGGGCCACGCTGAAGGCTGTGGAAAAATTAAAGCTGGCGCCCGACATCATTCACTGCAATGATTGGCAGACGGGATTTATTCCGGTGTATCTTAAAACGCTGGAAGCGAATTATGCGCCGTTCCAAAAAGCACGGAGCATTTTTACGATTCATAACCTTGGCTATCAGGGAAATTTCCCTCCCGATTCTTTTCTGGCGACAGGGCTGGGATGGGAATTCTTCAAATCGGATTTTTTGGAATTTTACGGAAAGTTCAGCTTTTTGAAAGGAGGTTTGGTTTTCGCCGATGCCGTGACGACGGTGAGCGAACGTTACAGCCGGGAGATCCAGACCAAAGAGTTCGGGTGCGGCATGGAAGGTGTGTTGACTGCGCGCAAAGAAAGTGTGACGGGGATCATCAATGGGATCGACCCGAAGGATTGGGATCCGGAAACGGATCGGGATATTGATGCTCAATACAGCGTTCGAAATGTTTCTCCCAAAAAAGTCAACAAGGCGGTACTTCAGAAAGAAAACGGTTTTAAAACGGATGAAAACATTCCGTTGATAGGTTTTGTAGCTCGTCTTGTGGACCAAAAGGGTTTAGAGATCCTGATCCCTATTTTGGACCAACTGGCGCAAGAAAACATGCAACTGGTTGTGCTTGGGACCGGTGATGAAAAATATCATCAGATCCTTCGCGATCTTGCCAAAAAGAATAAAAAATGGTTGGGGGTCCATATTCTTTTTGATGCGAAATTGGCAAAGAAGATCTATGCGGGATCGGATATGTTCCTGTTCCCGTCTTATTATGAGCCATGTGGTCTAGGACAGCTTATCGGATTGCGCTATGGTGCCGTTCCGATCGGTCGGGCGGTCGGAGGATTGGCGGACACGATCCAGGAATTCGATCCCGTGTTGCATCAAGGGAATGGTTTTCTTTTTGAGGATTATTCGAGTGAAGCGCTTCTTGCCGTGATCCGCCGGGCCTTGAAGATTTTTAAGCAGGAAAAGCTTTGGAAAACGCTTGTGGAGAACGCGATGGAAAGCGATTTTTCTTGGACGGCATCGGCAAAGAAATATGAACAGCTCTACGAAACGGTGAAGCGTCGTCCTTTTAATATCGCAAAGAGCTGAGTCTGAAAGAAGATCCCCCCGTGATTTTTCATTCGGCCGTTGATGATTATAAAAAGGTCTATCGTTTAACATTTTAAAAACCATTCTAAACTCAAAGGAATAACTATGAAGACATATAAAATAGCAGTGATCCCTGGAGACGGAACCGGCGGTGAAGTGGTGCGAGAAGGGAACAAGGTTCTGACCGCGGTGGCGGAGAAATATGGTTTTAAACTCGATCGGCATGAATACGATCTCGGAGGGGAACGTTATCTCAAGACCGGTGAGGTCCTTCCTGACAGTGTGCTTGAAGAATTGCGCGGGTATCAAGCGATCTATCTTGGTGCGGTGGGGCATCCGGATGTTAAACCCGGCATTCTTGAGAAGGGGCTTCTGCTCAAGCTCCGTTTTTCACTCGAACAATATATCAACCTTCGGCCGGTGAAGCTTTTTCCAGGAGTGGATTGTCCCCTCAAAAATAAAAAACCGGAAGACATTGATTTTGTCGTAGTCCGCGAAAATAACGAAGGCCTTTATGTAGGGGAAGGCGAATTCATCAATAAAGGGACACCCCAGGAAGTTGCGGTTCAAGTGAGCCGCAACACGCGTCACGGTGTGGAGCGCTGCCTGCGCTATGCTTTTGAATACACCCGCAAACGCAATTCCAAGAAAAAAACACTGACTCTTTGCGGGAAGACCAATGTGTTGACCTATGCCTTTGACCTTTGGGAACGCGTTTTTCATGAGATCGGCGCGAAGGATTATCCGGATGTCAAACGAGATTACGCCCATGTGGATGCTACCTGTATGTGGATGGTGAAAAATCCCGATTGGTTTGATGTGATCGTGACGGACAATATGTTCGGCGATATCATCACGGATCTTGGTGCTATGATCCAGGGGGGTATGGGGATCGCAGCCGGCGGGAATTTGAATCCTCAAGGAGTTTCCATGTTCGAACCGATCGGCGGTTCGGCGCCCAAATACACAGGAAAGAACGTAATCAACCCGTTGGCGGCCATTTGCGCAGGGCAGATGCTCTTGGAACATCTCGGAGAAACGAAGGCTGCCGCGGAAATTGAAGAATCTGTCAAATGGGTGACGGCGAAAAAGCTCAAGAGCCTTGCGGCAGGCAAAATGGGATATTCCACAACTGAGGTGGGGGATCTGGTGGTTAAAGGACTGGATCCGAAAGCACGAATTGCATAAAAATTAATATAGAACGGAAGGACATAGCAATGAGCAAGAAATTGAAAGTAGCAGTTTTAGGCGTGACAGGCGCGGTGGGACAGGAATTTCTCGAGCTTCTCAAGGAAAGAAAATTTCCGATCGCGGAGTTGAAACTTTTGGCGTCCGGTCGCTCGGCCGGGAAGTCGATCGAATTCATGGGGAAAACCTATAAGGTCGAGGAAGCCAAACCGGATTCCTTTGCAGGGCTTGATCTGGTTCTTTCCAGCGCCGGCGGAGCGGTCAGCCGTGAACTTGCGCCCCATATCGTGAAATCCGGTGCGCTGATGGTGGATAACACCAGTGCTTTTCGCATGGATCCCGAGATCCCGCTGGTGGTGCCTGAGATCAATCCGGAAGATATCGCAAAACATAAAGGGATTATTGCGAATCCGAATTGCTCCACCATCATCATGCTTGTACCTCTTTTTCCGATTCATAAAGCTGTCAAAATTAAGCGCATTGTGTCTGCTACCTATCAGGCTGCAAGCGGTGCCGGAGCCAAGGCTATGGAAGAGCTCAAAATCCAGGCCAGGGATTTTCTGGAAGGAAAAAAGGTGACACCGAAAGTGCTGCCGCACCAGATTGCGTTTAATGTGTTTTCTCACAACAGCAAGATTGGGGCGGACGGGTACTGCGAAGAAGAAACGAAAATGGTCAAAGAAACCAAAAAGATTTTTCATGCGCCTGATATTCAAGTGACGGCTACTTGCGTGCGAGTGCCGGTGCTCCGGGCTCATTCCGAGGCGATTTTTATCGAGACGGAAAAAAAGATATCGGTTGAGCAGGTACGAACGCTGCTTTCGAACGCGCCCGGCATCAAGCTTGTTGATGATCGTGAAAAGAATTATTTCCCGATGCCGCTTGAGGCGACCGGACAGGACGATATCCTTGTGGGCCGTCTTCGCGAAGATACAACGGTGGCGAACGGTCTTTCCATGTTCGTTTCGGGTGATCAGATCCGCAAAGGCGCCGCACTGAATGCCGTTCAGATTGCAGAGATTGCTTTTAGCATAAAATAAAACGCAAAATTTTTCCGGGATTTGTTTCAAAGGGAGCGGGAGGAATGGTTCGCAACATCAAGCTCGTTTTAGAGTACGACGGCTCGACTTTCTTCGGTTTTCAACGCCAGCCTAGCCAACCCACCGTCCAAGAGGCACTCGAAAAGGCGCTCTCAAGTTTTTTTGATCGCAAAATAAAAATCGCAGCTGCAAGCGGCAGAACGGATACCGGCGTCCATGCCGAGGGACAAGTCGTCAATTTCAAAACTACCAGTGGCAGGAACATCCGACAGATTCAAAAGGGATTGAACGCACTTTTACCGGCGCCTGTCGTGGTGAAAGAGATTAAAGAAGTCCCGCTTGATTTTCACGCCCGCTATAATGTCAAATCCAAAGTCTATGAATACCGGATCTGGAATCATCCGTGCCGTTCGCCGCTTCTGGCGAAGCGAGTTTTTCATGTGCCGTATTCTTTGAATGTTGCCTGGATGCGACAGGCAGCAAAATATTTTCTCGGAAAACGCGATTTCCGTTCTTTTACGTCTATCTCAGCCATGAAAAAAGAACGTTCCTGTGTTCGCACAATCAGACAATTTCGGATCAAGAAGCAAGGGCATTTACTTATTTTTCATGTCGAAGCGGACGGATTCCTTTATCACATGATCCGCAACATGGTTGGAACGCTTATGGAAGTAGGGCGGTCCAAGCGGAAGCCGGAAGAAATAAAAGCCATTCTTCAATCTAAAGACCGCCGTCTAGCAGGCATGACAGCTCCATCCAAAGGGCTTACCCTATTAAGGGTTACGTACTAGTGCTTTCTGATTGCGCCTAGCAAAAAGAAGCGGAGGCTTGACAATTTATTAAAATGTGTTAATATTAATTTCAGAAAATCTTTTTTTTAGAATACTTTTTAAGGTTTTTTGAAAAGTGTTAAGTGTTCGGGGGAGCTAAAAAGAAAGATAAATTTCTTTGAAAACTAAAAACAGGAGGTGCGGTCATGGCTACCCTCGACTCGCAGAAAAGAAAATGGCAGAAGTCATGTAACACAAATAACACAAAAAATAATCGAAATCATAAATTACCCCAGAAGGCGGTTGCAATTATTGTAACCGCCTTTTTTATTTTTCAAGGGATTCCTGTGCCCACTTCCGTTGCAGCTATAGCGACATTGACACAAAATGAGCGCCAGGAATTAGTTCCTGTTGTGAAATTTGATGCGAATCAAACGACGAACACAACCGCTCCGAAATTGCAAACACAAATTCCTTCGGGTTTCGAATTTCAGAATCCTAATCCTTTATCTGTTTCCTCAGCATCGACAACACCACTCCAGCAGGACGGCAATCCTTCTCTTGCGTTTGTTCCTGCGCAAGAGAAGGATAATGTTTTGGATGCAAATTCGGTGGCGAAATTCAGTATCATCCGAGTGCGTGCAGGCGAATCCATCCAGACAGCCATTAATCAAGCGCAAGCAGGGGATGTTGTTCTCCTTGATGCCGGTATTTATCTTCAATCGCTTGTTTTGAAACCGGGTGTTAATCTTCAGGGTGAAAATAGAGAAACAACCATTATCAGCGGCCAGGGTCGGTATGAAGATATTATTGTTGCCAGCGGTAATAACAGGATTGGAAACCTTACCATCACTGGCGGGGTTGCCTATCAGGGCACGCCGTTCAGCGCTATTCGAGTCGAAGGAGATAATGTTATTATTTCCGGAACGAACATAAGAAATAATGCAAATTACGGAATTTATCTGCGGTCCGGTCAAAATGCCCTCATCGAATATAATCTTTTCCTGAATAATAACCTTTCGATCCAGCATCCTCTCACATCAGCCTCCGGAGCGGTCATCAAAAATAATACGATCGTGAACAGCCGTATCGGGATCAATTTGCTTAACGGTGTCAAACCCGTGGTTCGCAACAACATTATTACCGGCAGTACCTATGCTTCCATTTATGAATTTTGCTGGGGACAAACACCTAGCCGCGGTTTTGCGGCCGTAGAAGGAAATATTTTCTTCAACAATACGGAAAAAGGAAGCTATTACGGCAGCGCATTGCCGCCCAGCGTCGAGACCCGGATCCAGGGAAATATAATTGCGGATCCGAAGTTTGTGAATGCTGCGCAGGGGAATTATCGTCTTCAGCCCGGTTCTCCAGCTCTCGGCAAAGGAGCCTATCCGGATCCGATTGCTCTGGCCGGTTGGACGTATGTGCCATCGAATACGAAATATGCGTATCAGTATGGCTTTTCCAATCCACAGGATCCTATGACCGGGACCACGACACTGAAAGTTCAAAATCTTGTGACTGGCCATATCTATATTGTGGATGTGGTGCAGACAAGGCAGAACGATTTTTGGGGATACCCGGTGATTACGCCGGATGAAACAAAGATCATCTATCTTGAGCGGGTAGCAGGCGGCGGGATCAATGTTTGTATTCAAGCACTGCAGGAAGGAGCTTTGAAGCAATACGTGTTTATCAATGCCTCTCCTGCGAATCGGCCGGATGTGATTCAGATGTCAGGGAATGAAGTGTTGGTGGACACAGCGAATCCTGCCTGGACTTATCATATCGATCTTACGACCGTAAAACTTGTGCCGGCGCCATTTCTTGATGTTTTTGGCAGTGGGACTACGATGCCGGTTGTAAGCCAGAGCTCTCCGATGGAATTTTCTATTAATTATAATGTTGTGCCGGTGGGAAGTTTTTCGGGAGCGGTCATTAATTTCGCATCACTTTCTGGAGGCTCGAAGGACATCAGCAATTGGAGTGCGGTTAGTTTTGACATGAAGACGACGGCAGCCTGTTCGGGGACTGCTCGTTGTCTGAAATTCGAGCTCAAGGATGCTACCGGTCATTCTGCCTTTTTCTGGATGAGCGGGCTGGCGTCGACTTACAGCACAAGATCGATTTCGATCTCCATGATCCGGCAATTTTTTCCGGCCCTGGATCTGACCCATATTGTTCAAATGGCCTTTATTTTTGAAAATGCCAATCTGCCCAATAAAACGGGGCGAGTCGACATTCGTACGACAGGAGGACTTTATCTGATGCCGCCGTTGCCGGCCGGCTGGACGCGGGCGGCATCGAATGCGAATTATGCGTTTAAGGTCGATGGCGGTACGATTACGCTCAAGGACCTGACAACGAATAAAGATTATTGGGTCTGGGCTTTTGAAAAAGCCGGAAGCTTTGATGTCTCTCCGGATGGCCAACAGATCATTTATGACGGTTACGGACGCACCACCTCTCCCATTCCGCCCACGGATGTGATTTATATTCAATCATTGCCGGCGCTCCTGTCTGGCGGAGGCATTACTCGGACATCCATTACGGGTGAAAAGATCGAAGCTTTGAAATTTGTGACCGCGCAAGACGGCAAAAAGATAGCGGTCATTGTTACCGCGATGCATGTTTATGAATATGAGACCGCGACAGGTTTCTGGAAGGCGACCTGGACGCTCGCAACATCAAATAAAAATTATGCGTTTCAATCCCTCTATGAACGTGTGGGGGGATATAGCCGGTACACGCTTCAGCTGATGAATCTAGTCACTGGCCAGGTGCAGAATATCGCAACGCGGATGGATCCTTATGGTGGATATACAGGCGTTTATGATGTCTCGCCGGATGGGTCAACGGTCATTTATGATATTGAAGGACCCTTGTATCCCACGCCTGTTCCTCATACGACTTATTTGCAGCGGATCAGTGATCCTGCGGCTAAGTTGGCGTTAAACGGAATAGCACTTCAATCCATTACCTATGAATCCGCAGGGAAAATCGCCGTGATCAATGGCACGATTCGTGTCGATCTGGCTACCTTACAGAGACTTTTTTTGAGCATTTCGGGTACGACCTACAATCCCTCGCTGATCACGCAACTTGCGAATCAGCCGATTTTGAATTCCGGGAGCGGGTCCGTGGACGGGATAGCGAATGGGACGATCACGCTCACGCAGACCTCGCCGCGAGATTTCAGCTTTAACTATAACTTGGCGGACGCGGACGATTTTGTGTTCGCATATTTAAGTAATGGCTATTTTACCGATGACACGCATTTCAATGGCCAGACCGTGAATTTGAGTGCTGGTTTGACTTTGGCGGCCCAAGGCGCTTTGGGCCAGCAGCTTAAAGTGGAGATCAAAGACGTGAACGGCCAGCAAGCGGTGGTGTATTTGGCTTTGAACGGAACGAAGCAAAATTACACGATCAATCTGACAGGGCTTGGGATTGATGCGACGAGAGTGGCTCAGGTCGCGTTTATTGCCGATCGAAGTCATATGCAGGCCACGGGCCAGGTGAACGTGGAAGTGAACGGGATGTATTACATTCCGGTGATCATAGGGGTTCCGGGGACTGCGGTTCCGTCGAGTTACTCTTTCCCGAGTTTGACGGTATTTTCCAATCCGGCCGGGGCTGCGAATTTGGTACAGTACGACGCCGACCGGTTCCGGTTGAATTATAACCTGAGTCAGGCGGGAAGTTATGCGGGGAGCATTTCATCCTTTGATAATTTCGGGACCGCGGGGGTTGAGAGTTATGATCTAAGCACGGCAACAACCTTGATAGCGGGATTACGCTTCGCAAGTGGAAGCGGATCGGTTTATGTAGAGTTTGAAGACGCGAGCGGGCACCGGGCGAAGGTGATAGCCACCGATATCACCACGACGGAGAAATTTGTCCAGATTCCGATCGGTGCGTTGCGCACGCTATTTACGTCTTTTGATTTCTCGCATGTAAAGAATATCAACTTTATTTTAGAAACCCACAAAGTGACGAACAAGATAGGAGCTTTAGAAGTCCGGTTTGGAAAGTATCCGTATACGCCAGTTGTGAACGGTTCGGTTTACAATCAGAGCCTGATTACACAGCTTCCGAACGTTCCGGTTTTAAGCAGCGGGTCAGGGGCGGTGGGGACGGCGACTGCGAACGGGACGATTGCGGTCACGCAGACCTCGTCTCGCAATTTCGCGATGAATTACACGTTAGCGGACTCGGACGATTTTGTGTTTAGCTCTGCGGGGAACGGTTATTTCAATAACAATGTTTGGATTGGTACGGCGATGAATTTGAGTTCGGGGCTAGTGCTGGCGGCGAACGGTCCTGCGGGGAAGCAGTTGAAGGTCGAGGTGAAAGACACGACCGGGCGGGTGGCGGTCTATTATTTAAACCTGAGCGGGACGACTCAGAATTACGCTCTTAATTTCGCGGGCATGGGGATTGATGCGACGAGAGTGGCTCAAATTTTATTTGTCGCGGATCGTGCGCACATGGGGGCAAGCGGTCAGGTGGCGGTAGAGACCAAGGGGCTAGCTTATGTTCCATTGGTTCCTCCGACGACAGCACCACTGACGGATTTCAGCGGGTTGCGGCCATCGGTGTCCGAGATCGAGCCGAGTCCGGCCAATACGGTCACGAGTTTGACACAGTCAAGCAGCAGTCAATTTTCGCTGAATTACAACCTGACGAACGGAGGGTCACAGCGATGGGCGGCGGGGATGCTGTTATTTTCCCCGGGAGCCTATTTCAACGCGGCGGCAGCGCCAATAGTGTTGGATGTGAATGTGACGGGTGCGAGGTATTACAAGGTTGAGGTGGAAGACGCTAATGGACGGAAGGTGACGGTGCGAGTCAATCTGACGAACGGAAGGATCGCGATCTCTAACGCCGTGCTGCAGAGTGTGGGGATTGCTGGATTTGACGCGACCCAGATCAAGGCGATTATTTTGGTGGTGGATGATCCAAGCGCGACAACGGGGACACTGACGGTCAATACCCGTGGGTTGTATTACGAACCAACCGTAACAACAGATCCGACACTGGGCATTAGCAATATCAGCACGCTTCCAGGAATTCGAAGTGTAACTGCTATCGAGGGGGGAGGAGCCGGGCAGTCCAGTGTGTTTCAGAGTTCTTCATCGGTGTCAGCGCTGCAATATAATGTGACAACCGCGGGAAGTTGGTCTCTTTTGCTGTCGAGTTTTGATGATTTTGGGACCCCGGCGGTTGAGGCAGCAGATTTACGAAGTATCTCCTCGATTGTCGTAGGGTTGAAACTTTCGGCAGGGACCGGTCGGATCAAGTTCCAGGTTGAAGACGCCAACGGCGGTCGCGCTATGATTTACCTGTTGAACGTTGGAATAACGGAGCAATTTTACCGTATACCGATCAACGCTTTAACCGGGGTGGATTTGGCACATGTCAAAAATGTAAATTTCGTTGTCGAGAATAACAATATCAGTTTAAAAACAGGGCAGTTGCAAGTCCGGTTGGGAGGGTATCCGTATATTCCCGTGATTTCCTGGACAACAACAGCGCCGCTGACGGATTTCATTGCGTTGCAGCCGAGCGTTTCTCCGATTGAGGCCGTGGCGCATACGACGGTGGCGAGTTTCGTGCAGCCGTCAGCGAATCAATTTGTGATGGATTTTAATTTAGCGGCCGGGGGGAATCAGCGTTGGGCTGCAGCGATGATGTTATTTTCCCCGGGAGCCTATTTCAACGCGGCGGCAGCGCCAATAGTGTTGGATGTGAATGTGACGGGTGCGAGGTATTACAAGGTTGAGGTGGAAGACGCTAATGGACGGAAGGTGACGGTGCGAGTCAATCTGACGAACGGAAGGATCGCGATCTCTAACGCCGTGCTGCAGAGTGTGGGGATTGCTGGATTTGACGCGACCCAGATCAAGGCGATTATTTTGGTGGTGGATGATCCCAGCGCTACGGTGGGCCGCATGATCGTGAACACACGCGGATTGTATTATGTGCCGTTGGAATAAAATGAGGTTAATACGATTTCTGATAATATAAAAATTATTTTACTAGCGTATCAGAATCAAGAAAAGAAAACATAGGAATTTACTCCTTTATAAGCAGAGAATCAAGTTGTAAAGATTTTTCCAAATAGTTTTGACAGGTTCCAAGGGCTTTGGTATACTTTGTCAACTTTTCGGGAAATCTAAGCTGCAGGAAAGTATTTTCCTCCTATACAGTTTCCCCTAATTGATATTGATCATAGAAGAGAGATTTATGAAGACTTTTATCCCAAAGGACAAAGACATTAATCGTAAGAGCTATTTGATTGACGCCACGGGGAAAACCCTGGGGCGCCTCGCAACGCGTGTGGCAACCCTTCTTATCGGTAAGGGGAAGACCTGCTTCGCCAAGGATATGCTCACAGGGGATCAAGTGATCATCATTAACGCCGAGAAAGTTCTTGTGACAGGGAAAAAGAAAGAGGATAAGATCTATAAGCATTTTACGGGTTTTCCCGGGGGCTTGAAAACTTATACCTATGAAGAACTTATGGAAAAAAAACCGACTGAAATTATTATGCGCGCGGTTTCCCGTATGCTTCCCAAGACGCGCAACGGTGATGTGATGCTCAAAAGGCTTCGCGTTTATGCGGGAGCCGAATATCGGAATAAGGCGCAAAAACCCACTTTAATTGAGGTTAAATAAGTATGACAGCTTCTGCCACATCTTTTTATGCTACAGGACGCCGTAAATCTGCTATTGCCCGTGTTTGGGTTTTTCCGGGGCAAAAGGGCTTCATTGTTAACGGTCAGGATTCTGCAAAGTACCTGAAACGCGCAAACCTTCAAATGCTTGTCGAGCAACCGCTCAAATCCGCTAACTTAATCGGACAAGTACGAGTCCGGGCACGCGTGGAAGGCGGTGGTGTTTCGGGACAGGCTGGGGCAATTCAACTCGGTATAGCAAGAGCACTTGTGAGTTTCAATCCCGAGATGCGTGCGACCATGCGTAAGGGTGGTTTTATGACGCGTGATCCGCGGGAAAAAGAACGGAAAAAACCGGGTCGCAAGGGTGCTCGCAGAAGCTTCCAATTTACAAAACGTTAATGCGGTTCTTTTTTTTCGGACTTTTCTTATTAGCCCTCGCTTTTATCCTGATAGGTTGCCAAGGATTCCTGGATGATTATAATTACAACCCTGTCGGGGCGGTGCAATTGAATTCAAACCAGTAATTGCAGTTCTCCCGGTCCGAAGTCTTTACAAAGACGATGGGCTTAAAGCGAGAAATCAAGGGCCATGAAAAAACGCTATCAATTTCTGATCCTCATTGTTCTTGTTGCCGCGTTTTTTATCTTGGGTCTTTGGTTTCAGACAAAGCGCTTGCTTCCGTCTCCCAAAATACAGGAGATGCTTGTCCAGAAGATCCAAACGCTCACCGAAGGTACGCTCCGCTATCAAGGTTTTCAAGTAGCTTACTTCCCGCAGCCTCAGCTTATTCTTGAAAGTCCGCAACTTACTTTTGTCAATGAGTCGCTTAAGGTGGAAGCGGAGAAAATAAGCTTTGATTTTAGCATTCTGCCGCTTTTCTTGGGCCGGGCCGATCCCGTCGCTTTTTTTATTCAGTCGGGGGAAGCCAACTTCTCGCTGCCATTCTCAAGCTTCATGAGCCCAGTCAAATTGGAAAATTTCTCTCTTCAGATAGGAGCGATTCGTCCGAAGATGCCTATCCCCTTGAATTTTGTGAGCAGCGTTAACGGTCAATCCAAGGTTTTTTCAGTGAAAGGGTATGCTATTTTAGATTCAATCGAAAAATGGGATTGGCTCAAAGCAGTGGGGCATTTTATTGCGGAAATAAAAGAACTTTCCATGAACCATGTCGCGAAAGAGAACAATTATGACCCCAAACGTTCTTTTTTATTCAAAGCCGGTCAGATCAATACACTTATGGAGATTCACAAAAAAGCGAATGAAGCTTTTCTGGAGCTGAAAGCGAGCGGCAGCGGCAAAGGCCTGACTTATGAAGTTTTGCAGGAAAAAGAATGGGTCATACCGCCTTCTCTCGATATGGAGTGGGATGTTTCGGCACATTGGAATCATAATACAGAGGAACTGAAGTTGCAAAAAATGAAAATCAAAATGCCTTTTGGCGATTTTGAAGCGAACGGGGGATTGAAGCTCAGTACGGGAGAGATTGCAGGCATGCATCTGACGGGATCCCAAATGGTGCTTGAAAATCTGTTGAAATATTGGCCAAGACTTGAGAAAGCTCTCCCGTTTCATATTGGATTTTCGGGTCCGAACAAATGGGCCCTGTCCTTGGAAGGGACGCTGGATCATTTATCAGTCCATCTCAATTGGGCTCTTGCCCAGACGCTCCTTACTTATGGGCAATATTTTTTCAAACCCAAGGATGTTCCGCTTGATCTGAGCATGGATGTTTTGGTCCAAAAAGGCGAAACGATATCAGGCGATTTTTCATTAAAGTTCCAGGACATGAGTTTAAAAGGGACTTTGGCGGATCTCAATATAAAAACGGGAAGAGGGCAACTCAATCTTATTACAAATAAATTTTCCATGACTGGATGGGAAGAATATATTCCCGCGCTTGCTAACTACAAACTGGCAGGGGATGCAAAAATACTTGCGGATTGGAAAGGGGACCTTCTTAAACTGGAAAAGGCCGAACGCATTTTGAATGTGACCATCGAACAGGGTGCTTTAACCACTTCGGAAGGCAAAGGGATAAGCAACGCGGTGTTGTCCATCGATTATAGCCCGCTGATGTTTGAGGCTCGTCAGATGCAGTTTGATCTGGGAGGGTCAAGGCTTATGGCGGATCTCAAAATTACCGGGGATTTTGAAAAAATAAAAGCGGAAGGAAAGTTGACTTCCGAAGAACTCAAGCCATTTGAAGCATGGCAATCGGTTGCCGCGATTTTTCAGGATAAATCTAAAAAGTCCGAGCCGGATATTTATGATCAGGTGAAGGAATCCCTGGGGAATCTTTTCCCGGGGGACCGTTCGTTGAAGAATCTTTCGACAGAGATTGAATATAGCGACAAGAAAGCGGCGATCACTTCGTTGAAATTCGAAAGCTATGAAGGCCAGGCGAACCTCAAGGGATGGATCCATTATCACGGCAAAGAACCCAGTTATTATGGTGAAGGTGAAATCCAAGGCTTGAATTTGGGGCTTTTTTTGAGCCGTCAGGATGCGTCTTTGAAAATTCTTGAAGGGACACTTTCGCTGAAAGGCAAACTTGAAGGAGCAGGGTGGGACAAGAACATTGGGGCCAAATCGCTTAAGGGACAAGGCGAGTTGATGGTGACAAAAGGTCGGTTTCAATCTTTTGATCTCAAAAACGTGATTGCAGCGATCGAACCCTTAAGCCGCATTAAGGATGCGGTGCCATCTTTGAGCGAGTTTGATTCGATGAACTTGCATTGGCAAGTTTCTGACGAAAAAATCTCAACAGACGATCTCCTGATTAAAAGCCGAGATTATATTATAGATGGAGAAGGAACCTTGGGGTTTGACGGGCTTATGAATTTTCGAACGGATAATTTTCTGTCCGCCGAGCTAGCTTCAAAAATTTTACCGGGCATGGCTTCATCCCTGAGCAAGGAAACCAAAGCTCACTTGGGGCCGATCCCGATACTGCTTTCCGGTGCGCTTTCATCTCCCGAACTCAAACCGGATCCGGCGCAGGTTGAAAATCTAGTTAAAAAAATCTTTCGAGGTAATGTAAAAGATATTCTTTGCGAACTTGTCATAGAATAAAGGGAGACGCGCAAAGCGTTTTGCTGCACGTTACTTTTTCTTGAATTCTTTTCTTAAAAGCTGGATTAAAGCACGCGCAGCTTTTAATTCCGATTCCCGCTTGATTTTGTCCCACCCGACGGCTTTTCGTTTTCGCCCGATCGAGGCAATGGTTTTTACCCCCTTTGGGGAATAACTGTGGCGATATTCTGGAAGTTTCTTCCATTTTTTGAGTGTCATTTCCTGGAGAGTGCTTTTAGGATTCGGATCCAGGCGAAAAAGAAGTTTTGGGTCAAAATAGCCCTTGAAATGTTTTAGGATAAAAGCTTCGATTTTTTCGTGGCCGTGATCGAAGTAGATCGCGGCAAAAAGAGCTTCTAGGGCATCCGTCAGAATCTTGATCTCAAGTTGCCCGTTAAAATTGTGTTGGAGGTGTCTTCCGAGCAGAAGTATTTTTCGAAGTTTGAGAGTTTTGGCGATACGGCTCAAAATTCTTTGCGAAACCAGGATCGAGCGTAATTTGCTAAGCATACCTTCATCGGCTTCCGGGAAAACAACGAATAGCTTTTGGCAAATGACCTCATTGAGGATGGAGTCACCAAGGAATTCAAGCCTGTCAAAATCCTCCAGTTCCTTTGTTTTGGAGAAGTTTTCATTCCGGAAAGAAGGATGACTCAAGGCAGCGCGATACCAGGAAAGATTGTGAAGTGGTATTTTCAGGACCTTACGTAAAGAAATCTTTGTATGAGGATCTTTAGAGGTCGATCTTTTTGCCATGCTTGTACCATAAAAGTTTTTTCAATTTCTGTCAATAGGGAAAATGTCATAAGTTCTTTTATACCTATAGGATAGGAAGGATCGATTAAAACGCATAAAAAAACAGGCATTTTTCGTAACTTCTTAAATTGACAAAGGATAGAGCTATTCCTATAATACAAAATTTGCTTCACTAGTGAAGGAGAAAAAACGAAAAAAATGCTTAATTGCGCGGTTCTGGGCGCCACGGGATATACTGGAGCCGAACTTACAAAATTGCTTTTGGCTCATCCCCACGTTCGGGTTTCCATTCTGACCACCCGGCAGGAAAAAGCGATTCCTATTGAAGAAATCCTGCCTTCGGTCTCTAAAAAAATCAAGCTCCAAATCACACCTTATTCTTTTGACGAAGTCAAAAAGAAGGCGGATGTTGTTTTTCTTTGTCTTCCTCATACGGAGGCGATGACGGTTGGGGATCAATTTCTGAATGCAGGAAAAGTTGTGATCGACCTTTCTGCTGATTTCCGACTTAAAGATCCGGAACTTTATCCTAAATGGTACGGGGTACAGCACAATTTTCCTGCGCGTTTAAAACAGGCTGTTTACGGGCTTTCAGAAGTGAACAGGGCAAAGATCAAAAAAGCAGATTTAATCTCCAATCCTGGATGCTATCCGACCGGACCGTCGCTTGCATTAATCCCGCTATTGAAAAAAAAATTGATCAACCCCGACTCAATTATTATTAATGCGGCATCCGGAGTCAGTGGGGCCGGGAAAAAGCTTGTGGCGGCAACGCATTTTTGCGAAGCTCATGAGAATTTCAACGCTTACAAAGTCAATAAACACCAGCACACGCCCGAGATCGAACAGAATCTTTCGCAAGCTGCCGGAAAAACAGTAAAAATCACTTTTGTGCCGCATCTTTTGCCGATTTCAAGGGGCATTCTGGCCACCCTTTATGCCGAACCGACCAGGCAAGCTACCGAAGCAAAATTACGGAAAGTCTTAATATCGGCTTACGGCGATGATGTATTCATAAGGATCAAACCCGGAGGCCAGTTCCCTTCTACAAAGGAAGTTCAGCACACCAATTTTTGCGATATCGGACTTTCGGTGGATACAAGGACGGGGCGTGTTGTGATTTTGACAGCAATTGATAATCTTGTGAAAGGTGCAGCCGGTCAGGCTGTGCAGAATATGAACATCCGGTTTGGTTTTCCGGAAGAAGCGGGGCTCCTTTAGCACCGTGTTATGTTAATTTCTAGGGGTACACGATAGAATGCTGTTAACCCCTAAGATTTAATGGAGAACAGTATCGATGAAAAAGTTATTTTGGAAAAAGGAACGGAATGGTTCGGTTACGACGCCGCTTGGCTTTGTTGCGGGCGGGATTCATGCCGGCATCAAAAAGAAAAAGAAAAAATATGACGTTTCTCTGATTTATTCCAAAGCGCCTTGTGTGGCTGCCGGGACTTTTACAACAAACCGCGCCAAGGCTTGGCCGGTGCTTTATTCCATGAAAGCTATTCAGGGGGCGAAACATCACGCAATTCTCGGGACAAGCGGGAACGCAAACTGTCTAAATGGGGCTATTGGTAAAAAAGCGGTTGATGAGATCACGTGGGAGGCCGCGAAATATCTTGAGATCCTGCCTCAGGAAGTCCTGCTCGCGCAGACTGGAATCATTGGTGTTCCTTTCCCGATCAGTTGCGTCAAACGCGCAATCCCGAAATTAGCGAAACGTCTTTCCGAGAGCGGTGGACATGGCGCGGCAAAAGGAATCCTGACGACCGATCTTTCCAGTAAAGAGATTGCATTGTCGTTGGAATTAAGCGGGAAAAAAGTCACGATTGCAGCTTGTGCGAAAGGCGCTGGCATGGTCCATCCGAATATGGCGACCATGCTTTGTTTTATCACGACGGATGCTGCTATCACAAAATCCCTTCTCCGGCGGGCGGTACGCCATGCGGCGGATGATACATTCAATCAGATGGCAATAGATAATGATATGAGCACAAACGATATGGTGCTTTGTCTTGCAAACGGAGAAGCTGGCAATCCCACGATCCAAAAAATCGGCAAAGACTACTGGATGTTCCGGGAAACTTTGGAAGAAGTTATGCGCTATATTGCACATGAAATGGTCACTGACGGTGAAGGCGTAACACATGTTTGCCGGCTCCGGGTCTCGGGTGCAAAAAAGCCCACGGATGCAGAACGTGCCGCGCGGCAGATTGCCAATTCTATGCTTTTCAAGACGATGCTTGCGGGTTCGAATCCGAACTGGGGACGCATCGCGGCCGCGGTTGGTGCCAGTGGTGTGGATTTCAATCCCAATCATTTGAGTATCTGGTTCGGAGACGCGCAGGTGGTGAATCAGGGAAGGCTGAGGGTGCTTAATCTTCCAAGGGCGAGGCGTATCTTACAGAAAAAAGAATACACGATTGATGTGGTGATTGGAAAGGGAAGAGGACGGGCAGAGTTTATTACGTCGGATCTGACGACGAAATATGTGCTCATCAATGCCGCTTATTCATGATTACCATGATGAAAGAATATATCGCAAAAGCCAATGTTCTGATTGAAGCGCTTCCTTATATTCAGAAGTTCCGAGGCAAGGAAATCCTTATTAAATACGGAGGCGCAGCACTGACTTATCAGGAAGTTCGTGATATGGTGCTTCAGGATCTTGTGTTCATGAGTTGTGTGGGGATCCGGCCGATTCTGATCCACGGGGGCGGGAAGTTTATTACGGATAATATGAAGAAAAAAGGAATCCAGAGTCAGTTTGTGAACGGTTTACGTGTGACAGACAAGGCGACGATTGAAGTGGTTAATGAGACGTTGGGGGAACTTAATCGAAGCATCGTGCGTGACATTGAACGTTTGGGAGGTGCCGCAGTCGGGCTTTCTGGTTTTAATGCGGAGATTCTTAACGTTGTCAAGCATACGGAAAATGGGGATGTTGGTTATGTCGGGGATGTTGCCTCCGTTAACACAGTTCCTCTTAAAGAGCTTACGGAATTTGGCAGAATTCCCGTGATTTTTCCCGTAGGTAAAGGTCCGGACGGGGAAATGTATAATGTGAACGCGGATGAAGCGGCGGCTAATATTGCGGCAGCCATGAATGTACAAAAATTTATGGTGCTCACAAACGTACAAGGGATTATGCGAGATCCGGCGAACGAAGAAACCTTAATTCCGTCGCTTCGCGTGAAAGATACGCAGCAATTGATTGATCAAAAAATTATTTCCGGCGGTATGATCCCCAAAGTGAAGGCCTGCATCGATGCCCTGGAGGGTGGTATCCCGAAGGCTCATATCATTGATGGCCGCATCACGCACGCTCTTTTGCTTGAAATTTTCACCGATCAAGGTATCGGAACGGAGATTACCTTATAGTGAAACGTGAAGCGGAATTCGAGAGATGCTTCACACTTCACAGATGACGAATTTTATGAAAACCACTGACGTTCAAAAACTCTACGAAGATTATATTTTGCCGACCTACGCCCGGTTGCCGATCTGTCTGGTCAAAGGTAAAGGTTCGCGTGTTTGGGATCTCGAGGGCAAAGTATATCTGGATTTCTTTCCCGGATGGGCGGTTTCCGGGATCGGTCATTGCCATCCCCGGGTGGTCAATGCGATCAAGGATCAAGCTCGGAAGATGCTCCATATTTCGAATAATTTTTTGAATATCAAACAGGCTGAGCTCGCGAAAACAATCTCGGAAGCCTCGTTTCCCGCGCGTGTCTTTTTTTGTAATAGCGGCGCCGAAGCCAATGAAGGTGCGATCAAATTTGTCAAAAAATACGGAAGTGAGACCGGACGTTTTGAGATTATTACCATGAAGAACTCCTTCCACGGGAGAACGCTTGTGGCCATGACCGCGACAGGACAGGAGAAGTTCCATCAAGGTTTTCAACCGCTGATGGAAAAGTTTTCTTATGCAGATTTCAATGATCTCGATTCGGTAAAGAAACTTGTGACGGACAAAACCATCGCGATCATGCTCGAACCGATCCAGGGGGAGGGCGGTGTTAACGTAGCGACTCGGGAGTTTCTTGAGGGAATCCGAAAACTTTGCGATGAAAAAGACATGCTTATGATTTTCGACGAAGTCCAGACCGGCATGGGCCGTACGGGCAAGATGTTCGCGTACCAGCATTATGGACTTGAACCGGATATCATGACGCTCGCCAAGACGTTAGGCGGCGGTATCCCGATCGGCGCTTTTGTTGTGAACCGGAAGATCAAAAGAGAAGTGCTGACGGCGGGAATGCACGGATCGACGTTTGGCGGGAGTCCACTTGTTTGCGCAGCAGCGCTCGCGGTGTTCAAGGCCATCAAGAAAGAAAAATTACTGACGCATACGATCGAAATGGGGGAACTTTTGGGGCAAGCATGTGAGAAGCTTCAGGCGAAGTATCCGGCACTGATCGAAACATCACGGGGGATGGCTTTGATGCGTGCCTTAAAACTGAAAGAGCCTTCGGTCCCATATGCCAATGAGGCCCGGACGCAGGGGCTTTTGATTAATGCGACGCAAGGTGATGTGTTGCGTATCATGCCGCCCATGACGGTAACGCCAAAGGAAATAAAACTTGGCATAAATATTCTGGACAGTGTTTTTCTGAAGCTTTCAAAATCAGAAACCGTATAATGAAAAGAAATTTCGCATGTGGATAAAAACCCCCATTGGTTTTTTTGTTTTTGTGGCGTTAGTGACACTGAGTGGATTATCTGCTCATGCGGAAGAAACTGCAGAGATTTCTTCCGGGATAGGGGTGAATTTTGTAGGGTCCCTGCCCCAAGATATGCAGCATCAATGGTTGCTGATGAGTGATGCGGAAAAAAACTTTTGTTTGGAAACGTTATCCAAAATAACAACGCGCCATTCACAGGATGAAGTTATATCCTTACTGGGGAAGCCCCACCGTAATATTTTGGGTCTTAAGATGAATTGGTGGGTTGAACTGGGGGAGCATAAGGATCGTGTCGGTGTGTACTTCTCGCCTCGCGGGACAGCGGCTGAAGTTGTTCTAGATGGTGGCCAGGGAAGATTTTATTATCGATATCGTTTGAAATAATATTCAGGAAGTGTGAGGTTTTTATGTTTCAGTCATTGATTTCAATTAACGATCTCAGCACGGAAGAGATCCGGAAACTTCTGGAAATTGCGGCCGATGTAAAAAAGCGGCCGCAGGATTTCCGTAATGTTCTCGAAGGCCGGATGTTCGGTTTTATTTTTGAGAAACCATCGACACGGACGTGGGTCTCTTTTCAGGCGGGGATTTTTTCGATGGGGGGCGGGGTGATCTACCTTGGTCCCGAAGATATCAAACTGGGTGTTCGCGAAGAAGTCCGGGATGTGGCGCGTGTGCTCAACCGTTATCTTTCAGGCGTCGTCATGCGGACTTTCTCGCACTGGACCATCACCGAATTTCAGGATTATTTTGAGAAACCAGTGATTAATGGCTTGAGCGATAAGGAACATCCTTGCCAGGCTCTTGCGGACTATATGACGCTTTATGAGAAAATACCTGCCGATCAGGATCCAGTTCTCGCGTTTGTGGGAGACGGCAACAATGTGTTGCATTCTCTGATGCTTGTTGCCGCAAAGCTTGGTGCCAAGATCCGCTATGCGACACCGAAAAAATATCAACCCAACCCAAAGATTTTGAAGACGGCTCAAGAGCTTGCTAAAAAAACAGGTGCCTCGATTGAAAAGTTTTTGGATCCGGGTAAGGCTGTCGAGGGTGCGGATGCCATCTATACGGATGTTTGGGTCAGCATGGGAGAAGAGGATATTCGCAAGAAAAAGCTTAAGGACTTCAAGGGGATGCAGGTCAATAAGGCGCTGATCGCCAAAGCAAAAAAAGGCGCTTTGATCATGCATTGTTTGCCGGCGCACCGGGGCGAAGAGATTACGAACGATGTGATGGAAAGCAAATGTGCGATCGTATTTGACGAAGCTGAAAACCGTCTTCATATCCAGAAAGCAATTCTTTTACATCTTCTCAATCAAGGAGCGATTCAATGAAAAAAGTAGTGTTGGCATATTCTGGAGGTTTGGATACCTCTTGTGCGGTGAAATGGCTTAGCGAAAATCATGGATTGGATGTGGTTTGTTTTTCCGCTTTCATCGGAGAGGTGAAGGACAAAGGCAAACTGATCCAAAAAGCCCAAGCCGCGGGGGCAGTTAAATCTTACATTGAAGATCTCAAAAGAGAATTTGCGAAGGATTTCATTATGCCAGCGTTGTGGGCGCATGCCAGGTATGAAGGCAAATACCCGCTTGCGACCGCGCTGGGCCGTCCGCTTATTGCAAAACACCTTGTCAGAGTGGCGCAAAAAGAAGGCGCTGAATTTGTAGCGCACGGCTGTACGGGAAAAGGGAATGATCAGGTCCGGATCGAAGTCGGTGTCAGGACTCTGGATCCGAAACTCAAGATCATCGCCCCGCTCCGAGATTGGGAATTCAAGACACGCGAAGAGGAGATCGAATACGCCAAAGAGCGCAATATCCCGATTGAAGTAACCAAGGCGAGCCCTTATTCCATTGACAAGAATATTTGGGGGATTGCCATCGAAGCCGGAATCCTTGAGGATGCGATGGTCGAACCGCCGGAAGAGGCCTATGTGATGACGCGTGCCGCGGCAAAGGCCCCGAAGAAACCGAAATATCTCATAATTGAATTTGATAAAGGTGTTCCCGTGAAAGTAAATGGTGTTGAAAAAGATCTCGTCGAGATGATCGAGTATTTGAATGCCGTCGCCGGTCAGTACGGTGTCGGGCGTTTTGACATGATCGAGAACCGGCTTATCGGAATCAAGAGCCGGGAGATCTATGAAGCCCCGGCCGCCGAAGTGTTGCTCAAGGCGCATGAAGAGCTCGAAGGGTTTGTGATGGACAGGGAGTTTCTCCATTATAAGAGATTACTTTCTGAAAAATATGCCGAGCTGGTTTATTTTGGTCTCTGGTTCTCGCCGTTAAAATCAGCTCTCGATGAATTTTTCAAATCGAACCAGAAACGAGTCACGGGCAAGGTCCGGATCAAATTGGACCACGGCCATGCGGTTTGTGTTGGGCGCCAATCCAAGTACGCGCTTTATAAGGAAAAACTTGCAACCTATTCCAAAGGGGATGTTTTTGACAGGAAGGCTTCTGTCGGTTTTATGAAAATCTGGGGACTTCCTTACGAAGGCATGGGGGAAAAATAATATAACAGTGAACGCCCGACGTAAAATTAATTTGTTGAGCTTTGCACGTTGTGCGCGGCATGGAAAATGGTGATGAATATGAGTAAAAAACTGTGGGGTGGCAGATTCAAAAAGGAAATGCATCCGGCGCTTAAATGTTTCAGCTATTCACTGGAGACAGACAAAGAGCTTTTTGATGCGGAGATCCGTGTCAATGAAGCCTATGCGAAAATGCTAGCAAGGATGGGTCTCATCACGGTTGCGGAATCCAAGACCATCTTGCGCGGTCTCAAGTCGGTGGGCCAAATTTTAACAGGCCGGGATCTTGCAGCGTACGCTGATCAGTATGAAGATATCCACACGCTTATTCAAATGGAACTCGAAAAAAAAGCAGGTGCTGTGGCCAAAAAAATCCATACGGGTCGCAGCCGTAACGATCTTGTCGTGACTTCCACAAGGCTTTATCTCCGGGACAAAGTCGCAGTGATCTGGTTTATGGTCAAGAAGCTCCAAAAGGCCCTTGTGATCACTGCTGAAAAAGCAGGGGAAATCATTATTCCGGGGATGACACATCTGAGAAGGGCCCAGCCTGTTCTTCTCGCGCATCATTTGCTGGCGTATGTCGAAATGTTGGATGAGGACAACGCGCGGTTGGCGGATTCGATGAAGAGGGTCAATGTACTGCCGCTCGGCTCCGCGGCGCTCGCGGGTTCGGCATTACCGCTCGATCAGAAATTTCTCGCAAAGGAACTCGGATTTACCAAGATTGCAGAAAACAGTATGGCAGCAGTGAGCGACCGTGGATTTCTTGCTGAATTTTTAGGTGTGGTATCTATTCTTTGGATGCATCTTTCCCGGCTTGCCGAGGATTTTATTCTCTGGAATTCCGAAGCTTTCGGTTTTATGGAATTGGACGACGCGTTTGCCACAGGTTCCAGTCTGATGCCGCAAAAGAAAAATCCGGATGTTTTTGAACTGGTGCGAGGCCGGTCCGGGGTGATCTTCGGGTACCTCCAAGCCATGCTCACGATCCAGAAGGGCTTGCCGCTTTCCTATAACCGGGATCTTCAGGAAGACAAGCCCGGCGTTTTTGATTCGATCAAAAAGACAACCACCGCGCTTGAAATTTTGTCGCTGGCCATCAGTTCCGTGAGTTGGCATAAAAGAGCCATTGCGAGAGCTGTTGAAGATGACAGCCTTTTTGCGACGGATATTCTGGAATATCTCGTGCGAAAAAAACTTGCTTTTAGCGAAGCGCATCAAATGGTAGGCAAGGTTGTCCGGTATGCGGCCGAATCCGGTAAAAAATTACGCGAATTATCCATTCAAGAATGGAAAAAATTCTCCCCCAAATTCGGGGCAGATATCCATGAGCTATTTGATCTCAAGGATTCCGTATGGGGTAAGAAAACAATTGGCAGCACACACCCTGTACGTGTAAAAAAAGAAATTGCAAAGTGGGGAAAAAAGCTGTCCTAGTTTTTTAAAAAAGGATAGCCAAAGCCGGGCTAATTTTTGGGAGACGGAAATGGAACAAAATTGGGACTGCGAGGTGTTGAAATGACCCATGCTGATTTTCATAAAGAAAAAATGCATGATTTTTATTATAAAAACGGAGAACTTTACTGTGAAAAAGTCCCTCTCAGCAAAATGATTAAAAAGCTTGGCACGCCGATTTATGTCTATAGTTATAGAACCTTCACGGGACATCTCGCTAAGCTCCAAAAGGCGTTTCGGTCTGTCCGCCCGCTGATCTGTTATTCCGTCAAAGCTAATTCCAATCTGGCCGTGCTCCGAACGCTTGTCAAAAAGGGGGCGGGTCTTGATATTGTTTCCGGCGGCGAGCTTTTTCGCGCGAAAAAAATCCATTGCCAGGGCAAAAAGATCGTTTATGCGGGTGTCGGCAAAACCGAAGAAGAGATCCGCGAGGCGATCAAGGCTAGGATCTTGCTTTTTAATGTGGAGTCCATCCCCGAACTTGAGCAGATCAACGCCATTGCCAAGAAGATGCGCAAAAGAGTGAATGTGTCGCTGCGCATCAATCCCAATGTCGATCCCCACACTCATGACTACATTACCACCGGAAAATCCGAGAATAAATTCGGCATTGATTTTGAAAGCGCTAAAACAATTTTTGTGGGTAGTAAACGTTTCTCTCATGCGCAGGTTTGCGGGGTTCACGTGCACATTGGTTCTCAAATTGAAACCGGCGACCCTTTTGTCGAAGCATTTCAAAAAATCCTTGAATTTATCGATGAGTTAGAGGTGGAAGAGGGCATTCGGATTAAATACCTGAATCTTGGGGGCGGATTGGGAGCGATTTATAGCGATGAAAACCCCCAGACTGCAGATGCCTTTGCGAAAAGAATCCTGCCGCTTTTTAAAAAACGCAAATGCCAGCTTATTTTCGAACCCGGCCGTTTTATCGCGGCCAATAGCGGCATCCTTCTTATGAAGGCCATTTATGTAAAAAAGACTGCTGTGAAGAATTTCGCGATCGTGGATGCCGGCATGAACGATTTCATCCGTCCGGCTTTTTATAACGCCTACCATCATCTTTGGCCGCTTAAAAAAAGAGAAAACGCACCTCAATGGGTTTATGATGTGGTCGGGCCGGTTTGCGAAAGCGGGGATTTTTTCGCCAAGGATCGCGAACTTCAGGAAATAAAAGGCGGGGATTATTTGGCGATCATGACTACGGGGGCTTATGGTTTTTCCATGGCGTCCAACTACAACTCCAGGCGGCGCGCCTGCGAAGTTATGGTCAAAGGAAACACTTTCAAAGTGATCCGCAAACGGGAAACTTATCAGGATCTTATCCGCGGAGAAAAAGCTTCGGCTTAAACCCGAGGGTGACAAGCCATTGATTAAAAAGCCAAAAGCGGAATCAATGATCTGCCTTTTTTTCTTCAAACTTTCGATAAACAAAAAACAATTTTAAAATTTTTCTGTTGCTGGATTTTAATGATTCTTTTCATTTTGATCTGTAGTTTCAAATAGCGTTGGGTGTTTTGTCGGGATGATCATTGTTTTCTTTGGAGGTTTGAGAAGCCTACGGAAAATAATTTTTCAAACTAAATTCTGGGACCCCATTTTTTTCTGGCTCACAATTGTTGAAAAAAAGAGTGGTATTGCTTGATGTGAAAATAGATTTGTTGTAATATTCAAAATCCATTTTCAAGGATTTGAAAAAATTTTAAAATTTAAACACGGAGCATCATGAGCGAATTTAAATATCCGAAAGCGAAAGTTGAGATCCCGAACACTAAGGTCAAGTTTGATGGCAAGCTGCTCATTCTTGGCTGCGGGGGTGTGTCGCAATGCACAGTCCCGCTTGTCCTGCGGCACTTTGGCATGCCTGCCACAAAGATCACCATTATGGATTATGTAGACAATCGTGCTCGCGTGAAGAATGCCCTGAAGCGCGGCGTGCGTTATGTTTTTAATAAAGTCACCGAGCAGAATTATAAGAAGTTGCTTGCAAGCTATGTCGGTTCAGGGGACATGATCATTGACCTGGCGTGGAACATCGATTGCTGGGCGATCCTTGATTGGTGTCGTGAAAACAATGTTCTTTATGTGAACACCTCGATTGAAGAATGGGATCCTTACCGGGATGACAAACGGACTGATCCGACTCGGTATACACTTTACTATCGTCATATGAGACTCCGTAAACTCATGGCAAAAAAATGGGGTCCTGTTAAAGGCTCTACGGCCGTAGTGGATCATGGCGCAAATCCGGGGCTTGTCTCACACTTCACCAAAAAATCCCTGATCGATATTGCAGAGAAAATTCTTAAAGAAAAACCCAAAGATCCCCGGGCGAAAAATCTGGAGTGTTTTCTTGCTGAAAAGAATTTTCCAAAAATCGCTCAAACGACAGGAGTGAAAGTCATTCATGTGAGCGAGCGCGACACGCAGATCACGGATAGGCCCAAGCAAGTGAACGAGTTCGTCAATACCTGGTCGATCGAGGGTTTTTATGAAGAGGGTGTGGCTCCGGCCGAACTTGGTTGGGGGACTCACGAAAAACGAGCCCCGAAAGGCGCTTATTTTCACAAGACAGGTCCGAAAAATCAGATTTGTCTCGGCTCGCTTGGCATGAACACGCTGGTTCGTTCCTGGGTGCCATGCGGCGAAATCCAAGGTATGGTGATCCGTCACGGAGAAGCCTTCAGTATTTCGGACCGTCTTACGGTCTGGCAAAAAGGAAAAGCCGTTTATCGCCCGACCGTGCATTACGCATATTGTCCTTCCGATTCCGCGATGAATTCGCTGCAGGAAACCCGGATGCGCCAATATGAAATGCAGGAAAAACAGCGCATTCTTGCTGATGAGATCATTGACGGCCGGGATGAGCTTGGGGTGCTCCTTATGGGGCATGATTTCAAATCCTGGTGGTGCGGTTCGTTGCTTGATATCCACACAACGCGCAAACTGGTTCCTCATCAACAAGCGACTACTTTGCAGGTAGCCGTTTCGGTGGTTGCGGCAGCTCTCTGGATGATTGAAAATCCTTGCGAAGGTTTTCTCATGCCGGATGACATTGACCATGAATTCATTTTAAAATTTGCAACGCCTTATATCGTTCCGTTTGTGTCCATGCCCGTGAATTGGACGCCACTTCAGCATCTCAACCAAAAATATCTGAAATTCGGGGCATCCTTGCCCAAAGAAAAAGATCAATGGCAGTTCACCACGTTCCTTGTGGATGAAAGAATCTGAATTTCGATGGCACAACAACCGCTGTTGAACGGAAATACACCCGTCTCTGTAAAAGTGAAACCTGCGGACATTTCTGGGTCTGAAGGGCTTATCCGGGAAATGCTCAAAAAACACAAGACCCCTTTTATGCTTATTCGGAAAGGAACGCTTGAAAAACAATTCAACCGTTTTCGGAAAGCGTTCCCTGAAGTGACGCCTTATTATGCTATTAAGGCCAATCCCCATCCCAAAATCGTGAAGTTTTTCGCGGAACTCGGTGCTTCGTTCGATGTGGCAAGCGCGGCAGAAATGAAACTTGTTTTGAAACAAGGCGTCAAGCCAAGCAGGATCATCTTCGCCAATACCATTAAATCCAAAGAGGATCTCGTGACGGCAAGGCGCCGCCGAGTACGGCTTATGACTTTTGATAATGAGCCTGAGCTTTACAAGATTGCAGAGAGTTATCCTGGGGCGCATGTGCTTTTAAGAATCAGGGTCGCAAACCGGGGCAGTGTGGTCCAACTCTCTTTGAAGTTTGGCGCAGAACCGGATCAGGCGGTCTATCTTTTGCGGAAAGCACAGAATCTTGGATTGGCGCCGAAAGGCGTGAGTTTTCACGTCGGTTCGCAATCCACCAACGTAGAAAATTATCTTCAGGCGCTGGAGATCACGGCAAATATTTTCAAGGAAGCAAAAGAAAATGATATGCCGCTTCAGATCGTGGATCTCGGCGGCGGATTCCCGATCCAGCATTTTGACAATGAAATCGGGATCAACTTTGAACGCATGGCCGCTCAAATTCGCAAGCAGATGAAAACCCTTTTTAGCAAAAATGTTAAATTTATTGCGGAACCCGGGCGTTTTTTTGTCGGCCCTGCGGGGGTCTTGGTGGTTCAGGTGATCGGGCGCGCCTTTCGCGACAATAAGAATTTCTATTATTTGAATGACGGTGTTTATCAGGATTTTTCAGGGATGGTCTTTGATCACTGCAAATACGAATTTAAAACCTTGAGACGCGGTCAAAAATACATGAGTGCTCTTGCCGGGCCGACATGTGATTCTCTGGATACGCTTTCGACAAATGAAGAGCTTCCGGAGCTTTTCGTCGGGGATGTGATCTACGTAAAGAATATCGGGGCTTATTCGTGTGCCAGTGCTGTTGCGAATTTTAATGGTTTCGAACCCGCCAAAATCATCTTAGTCTAAAGATATAAAAATCCTGTTTCCTCGTTCCCAAGAGCGGCCCGCTAAAGACAAAAGAAAAGCTTTTTTTGCCTGTTGTTTCTCATTTCCCCTTTCGTGAATTTTTTGGTAGAATACGGCCACATCTAACCAAAGGAGTAGCAAATAGTTAGCAATGAAAAATTTTATTCCTTTTTACAAAATGGTTGCTTCAGGTAATGATTTCGTGGTGGTGGATAACCGGCGCCAGATCATCAAAGATGCGACTGTTTTTGCCAGGACGATTTGCCGGGCTCATCAGGGGATTATCGCAGACGGATTGCTCCTTTTTGAATCTTCTAAAAAGGCGAATTTCAAAATGAGGATCATCAATCCTGACGGATCCGAGGCAGCGGCTTGCGGGAACGGGTTCCGTTGTATTGCGCTTTATGCCCATGAAGTTCTAAAATATTCTTCGCGCATGCGTTTTGAATCAGGGTCTGGGATCATTGAGGCGGAAGTTGGGTCCAATGGGAATGTCAAGGCTCAGCTGATCAAACCGAGAATTTTTGAGATGGACGGTGTTTTGGAAGTTCGCGGACATCGGTTGCACTACGCGTTTCTTGACACAGGCGTTCCTCACGTGGTGATTTTTGTCGAAGGACTGGCGAAAGTCGAAGTTTTTGAGATCGGAAAAGCCATCCGGCAGCATGGACATTTTCAACCTTTCGGGACCAATGTCAATTTTGTGGAAGTGAGAAGCAAAAAAGAAATCGCAGTCAGAACTTATGAACGCGGCGTCGAAAATGAAACCCTTGCCTGCGGGACCGGCTCTACGGCTTCCGCGGTCATGAGCGTTCTCAAGGGATATGCCGATTCGCCCGTGAGTGTGTCAACGCGGGGCGGTGAAAAACTGAGGGTCGATGTCCGGAGAAAAGGCAATGAGGTCATCAAGGTTTATCTCGAGGGCAAAGCTCAATTCGTTTATGAAGGGAAATATTTTCTATGAAAAAGAAAGTTTTATTTGAAGGGTCCATGGTTGCGTTGGTCACACCGTTTCGTAACGGCAAAGTGGACGAAAAAGCACTTAAAGGTCTTTTAGATTTTCATCTTAAGGAAGGAACGGACGTGATCGTGCCGTGCGGGACAACGGGAGAGTCTGCCACGATGTCGCATGAAGAACATCGCGGCGTGATGTCCTTTGTGGTGGAATATATCCACCATCGCATCCCGGTGATCTGTGGTTGCGGTTCCAACAATACCACGGAAGCTCTTGGCCTTGTCCAGCATGCCAAAAAAATCTCAGCGGACGGAGTGCTTGTGGTAACGCCTTACTACAACAAGCCGACACAGGAAGGTCTTTACCGGCATTACCAGTATCTTGCCTCACGGGTGGATATTCCCATGGTGCTTTACAATGTGCCAGGCCGAACGGGAGTTTCAATCGCACCTGAGACCGTAGCGCGTCTCTCCAAAATTGATAATATTGTTGCGATCAAAGAAGCGAGCGGAAGTATGGATCAGGCGGATCAGATCGCCCAACTTTGTGACCTGCCGATTCTCTCCGGGGAGGACAGCCTTACCTACCCGCTGTTGGCAATCGGTGCGCGAGGGGTGATTTCGGTGACGGCGAATATCATTCCCAGGCTGGTCAAGAATATGGTGACGGCGGCATTGCACGGGGATATGAACGAAGCCAGACTTCTTCATAAAAAACTTTATCCGCTTTCCAAAGTTGCATTTATCGAAACGAATCCGATCCCTGTAAAAACAGCTCTCGGGATGATGGGCATGATCCATCCGGAAATTCGCTTGCCGCTTTGCGAAATGAAGCCGGAGAACGAGAGAAAACTGGCGGAAGTTTTGAAAAAAATAGGGGTTGTGAAATGATAAAACTTGTGATGGCCGGTGCCGCGGGCCGGATGGGAAAAATCATTCTTCAGCTCGCCAGCCAGGACAAAGCTTTCAAGATCGTGGGTGGCATCGAACAACGAGGCCATGCAGCGCTCGGACAGGACATAGGTCCGCTTATCGGTAAAGACCTGATGGGTGTCAAAGTAACGCAGGATGCCGTTGCCGTTTTGTCGCAGGCGGACGTTATGATCGATTTCAGCCATTTTTCGGCGATCCCTGAAAATTTAAAGGCAGCAGTCCAAACCCACACGGCCTATGTGATCGGTGCCACGGGAATTCCTCCGGTAACGATCAAACAGGTCAAGTCTGCTTCCAAAAAGATCCCGATTTTGCAATCTCCGAATATGAGTATCGGTGTCAATCTGCTTTTTAAATTAGCGGCACTGGCCGGGTCCATCCTGGATAAAAGTTATGACCTTGAAATTACGGAGATCCATCACCGGATGAAAAAAGATGCGCCCAGCGGTACGGCTTTAAAGCTTCTTGAGATTTTTGCCGAAGTTAGAGGATGTACAAAGAAAGATGTGGTCTATGGGCGCAACGGTGAAACCGGTGCCCGAGAAAAAGGGAAGATCGGTGTCTTTGCGCTTCGCGGGGGTGATGTTGTGGGGGACCACACCATTTCGTTTTTAGGCGACGGTGAACGAGTCGAGCTCATTCACAGGGCTTCCTCGCGCGAAGCCTTTGCTCGCGGGGCTCTTTTAGCAGCAAAATTTCTTGCGAAAAAAAAGCCTGGTCTTTATGATATGCAACAAGTATTAAACATGGCATAGCCGTCTCTTTCTATAAGTTTTTCAAGGTGTTACAAAAAAAGGGAAAACTTACTGGCGATGAAAATTAAAAAAAATTTAATTTTTCTCATCGCCATCTTTCTATCCATAGCCATCCCAGCCTTTGCTCAAGAAAAAGCAAGAATTTCTTCTGAAGCGCCCGTTCCTAACCCTTACGCCGAATACTTCTTTGCTCCGTCCGATCAAAGACTCGACAATAAGATTAACGAAGTTCGCGGTTTTTCCATCCTGAAGACGCCGTCCCGGCAACAGAAAGCGGAATATTCCATTGTAACGGACTTTGGCGGAGGGGTCTTGAAATCCCGATTTCTTTCCGGTTTGAAGGACATCAAAGAGATCGACCAATACATCAAAAAAAATCTAAAAACAGCCGCGTACGAGGGCGTTGAGATTCGTCAGCTGCCTATTCCTGACGCGAGCGGTAAAACGACGGAGCTGTATTGGATCGGGGACAAGGCATACAAGACCACGGGAGAAGCCACAGCCGAAATTGCTTCCATGAAAAAATCGGTTCAAGCAAAAGGCGGTGATTTTGAAAAGTTCGTCCGTGAAGCTCCGGTCTATGTCCCCGTTGAACCCGAGCCGCCGGTCGAAATCAAAACGCCGGCACAGTTCAAAAAAGAAGAAGAACTCATCCTTAAATTTACCGATCAGATGGATATCGGCGAAAAACTCTGGGGACCGTTCCAAGGGACTCCCGCGGGAGAACCGATCCTCTGGCAATCTTTCGGAGAAACGAGTTGGCGGAACACCAATCTTTCTGAAAATCAATACGATAGTCAAGTGGGATACTGGACGAACCGCATTGTATTCAAAGGGATCCGCTTTCCTCTGAACACGATCGATCCATTTTTGGAAAGCACGATCAATCTGGATTCTACCTCCACTCCCTACAGCAATAATTTAAAACTTTTTGCCGGTCTTGAATGGTATCCCTTGCGCCGTAATGTTTGGCTCCAGAATTATCGCCCGTTTGGCGGTATTCCGATCCTCGATTGGATACGCAGCTATCGCACTTACATTATGTACGGTAACCGCTACAACATCAAAAATGATATCCAGGGCAGCAAGGATTATGATCTTATCTGGGGTGTTGATATTTTTTATGAATGGGGCATCGAACTTCCGACGTTGGTGGAGGGACGTCCCGAGAAATTTACGGATTATCTTCGCCAGTATGTATGGGGGGAGTATTACGGGAATTACTATGTGGATAAAACTAATTTCGGTCCGGAAAAAAGTTTTAATGCGCTCATTGCCAATTCCTCGGTCATGGTTGGTATCAAATTGCCCGGTATCCCTTTGCCTGACAATCCCATCAATGATGAATTTGCTCTTATGCCTTACCTTCGTTTTGATGCCACCAATAACAGCGAATTTTCCTTCTGGTACCAGAACCAATACTTTTTAGCACCGGGAATCCGTTGGATGCCGTTCAGGTGCTACCGCTGGAAGGATAATCAGTGGCTTTTCAAGACCAAGGTTTTTGCGGAGTGGGTCGGCATCGGAAGAGCCCAGCGGGTCAAACAGGATGGTGACCCGAATCCAAAACCGCCGAATTATGACCTCCGTTTCGGAATTAACATTTCCAGCAATCGTTCTTAAAAAGAGGTGAAATTGTTAGCTATGATGTGGGGAGCTAAAAAAGAAAAAAACAAAGCAGCGCGTATTTTCTTATCGCTTGCGCTCTTTCTTGTTTTCCTTTTTACCTCTAACACCCCTTTTGCTTATGCCAATGTCCTTGGCAATGGCGATTTTAGCCAATCTATTGGTAACGGTACTGCGGCGAATTGGGACAATACCAACGGGGCAACAAGGATTACGACAGCACCTAATCCGCCGGGGACCTTTTCGACACTTCCGAACGGCTCTGCTTTACAACTGCCTGATGCGGCTGCGGGAACAGATCGTTTTACATTTCAGACCTATGACAATGTGAAACCAGGCGATTATGTGACATTTACGGTTTACGCGGAAACGAATATTCAAGGATCCGGAAGAGGTGATATTGCGATTGAATTCAAACATAAAAATGAAGATGGCACAGATCAGCTGATCGGCAGTCCCATCAATTTGTCGGATAATGGTTTTTCGATTCGCTCGGCCCAAGCGCCTCCGGGGGGTGGTTATCAGGCTTTTTCAATCGCCGGTACGGCGCCGGAGGAAACAAACCGGGTTGTTTTTACGATTAAGACACGGAAGAGTGCCGGTGCGGCCGTTGCAAATCGATACTTAATCGTCACTCAAGCCATCGGCGGCATCAATCCGGTAGGACTTTCAGTGTCTGCTTCGAAAAAAAATGTTGCCCCGGGCGATGCTGTGGGGATTAACGCGCGTTTTAAAAATGCGTCAGGCAATACTTATCAAAATACTCAAATGAAGTTTAAAATCCCGCAAGGTTTTGACTATGCGGATCAGTCGGTCAGAGTGAACGGACTCCCTGCGGGTTATCGCGATGGCTTTCTGGTTGTGGATGTCGGGAATATGGTTCCCAATCAAGAGATCCATGTTAGTTTTGTGATGCTGGTTTCAAGCGGCGTACAACTGGGTAGGACGTATGCGTTGGAATCAAGCGTGGACGGCGTTTCTGTCCAAGCGGATTACGCAGGGACCATTGATAATGTTTTGACACCTGGAAAATTATCACAAAAAGTGACGACTCAATTTTCTGTCGAAGGGGATCCTGTATTTGAACAAGGGACGGTCATCGGCAAGGTCTTTAATGACCTCAATCAGAACAGCGTTCAGGATTGCGGTGAAGATGGTGTCCCTTGGGTCAGACTGTACACAGAAGAAGGGATTGGAATCGTGACGGATGAACATGGGCGTTATCATATTCCCGGGGTCACGCCGGGACGGCATGTGATTAAAATCGACGGGCACAGCCTGCCGGAAGGTACAAAATTCGTTACGGAAGAAGCCTATCTTGTAAAAACCACGCCGGGAATTATGAATAAAGCGAATTTTGCGGTACTCTTGCCGCCGTCCGGTATTCCTGAGAACTTCAAAAAAGATCTGATGGTCATGGTGACGCAAGGGGTCGATGTCTCCCGCCCGACGCTGGATGTTCAGATGGAGCCTTCTGTGGTGAAGCTGGGCATTGGTGTTTTGGAAAAAGATCCGGTGTTCACTTTTAATAATAATTATGGAAGATTCATCAAGAAATGGGCTCTTGAAATTCGTGATGAATTCGGAAAACCAATGTGGATCGGTTATGGCGTCGGGCAACCGCCTTCGGAAGTCGTTTGGTCGGGAATGACTGAGGCCGGACTTTTGATTCCTCCTGGGATTTATTCCTACCAACTCAAGGTGCGTGATTCCAAAAACCGTGAAGATTGGACGCCCTTGAAATTTTTTGAGGTATATTCAAAGTTGGATGCAAGAGCGGAAAAGAATTATCACCCCGAGATCCCGCCGGTCGGCGATTTCAATATTTTTAAAGACGGCAAACAGAGCATCCCGCTCGTTGCCAAGCCCGTGGTGCGGGTTCAGGGGAAAACCCAGCCCAACAATGTGATCAAAATCAATGACACCCCGGTGACGGTTGATCCGGAAAATGGCATGTTTCAGAAAGAATTTTTTGTGGAGCCTGGGGAATATGAAGCGAAAATTACGGCGATCACGCCTTCCGGAGAAACGACATCCTTTCATAAGAAAATCAAAGTGAAGGACAGCACGTTCTTCATGGTCGCGTTGGGCGAGCAGCAATTTGGCGAGAATTTTGCAAAAGGGGCCATGGAGACCGCGGATTCGGATGTCTACCGGAATGGGTTCCGCCAGGACGGGCGAATGGCCTTTTTCCTGAAAGGCAAGCTGAAGGGAAAATTTCTTGTGAAGGCGCATTATGATACTGCGGACAACCGCAGTAATTTTTTCACGAGCCTTGATCCGAACAAATATTACCCGATTTACGGAGATGGTTCCACGCGTGACTATGAGGCTCGGGACACGGCACAACGGCTTTTCTTGCTTGTAGAAATGGACCGTTCGTACGCTCAATGGGGAAGTTATAAAACCGAATTCAATGATACCGAGCTTACTACTTACAGCCGGACACTTTCCGGTCTCAAGGTCAATTATGAAACGGTTGGGACGAATATCTACGGGGATCCCAAGCGGGGTTTCAAGGTCTTTTCGGCCAAATCCGATCGTCAGGCAGACCATAATGAACTTTATGCCACAGGGGGAACACTTTTTTACACGCGTAATCGCAATATGATCGAAGGCAGTGAAAAAGTCCGTGTGGAGATCCGCGACAAGATCCAGAACATGGCGATTTCCAGTTATGATCTGCAGCCTGGGGCGGATTATGAAATCAATTATGAAGAAGGTCGTATTCTTCTTACCCGGCCTCTTTCTTCCGTGTCTGCGACGGATACGATGACCACTGCCGACATGCTGAATGGCAATCCTGTCTATTTGATCGTGGATTATGAATACGATCCGGGGCCTAGCCTGGATTCGAGTACGAACCAAGGTATTCGAGGTTATACGGATATGGGCGACCATATCAAGATAGGTGCTACCGCGGTCAATGAAAGCCGGCCCGGGAATGATGATTATAATTTGCGGGGTGTCGATGCCACGCTTAAATTCGGCCGCAATACCAAAATAACAGCAGAATACGCACAATCGATCAATCAGCAGCTTAGCAATTCAGTCTCTTACGATGGCGGGATCAGTTATGCGAATCTCAGTCCTCTGCATGGTCGACACACCAAAGATCTCAGCGAGGCGTATCTGATCAAGGCTCAGTCCAAGCCTGTGAAAAATCTTGAGATGACCGGTTATGTGCAGGAACTGGACCCCGGTTTTTCTAATAACAATATGCGAAGCCAGGAAGGTCTAAAAAAATACGGGCTTGCAAGCAAATATAAATTCACCGATAGTTTGGCAATCCGTTACCGTTTTGACGATGGGGGTGTGGTCAGTCAACTGGAACCGCTGAATGTGACCAATAATTCCGCGCCTTATCAAAACATGAGAACACACACAGCCCAGATCGTTTACGATGACGGCAAGTATCTCGGAGAGATTGAATACCAGCGGCGGAATCTCGACCCTGTGACAAGCATCAGCAATATCACCCCTACCATGGACAATCAGCTTCCTTTCAAAAACGGTGTGACCGGCAAGGTCGGTTACCATATCAACGACCGCCTGCTGCCTTATGTGAAAGTTCAGACTGTGTTGGACGGCAAGGCGGATCAACAGTTCGGCGGCGGTGTGCGGTATGAAATCATCAACAATCTGTTTGCTTATTTGGAGCAAATGTTCGGGCCGCTTGGGGATTCGACCAATTTCGGGTTTGAGCGTCAACACGGGAACGGTGTTCGTAGTTACGCGAATATTCGTTCCTTTGATCGCGGGATCGGAGATAAAACCCTTTCCACAGCGATCGGCAACTCTTTCTCACTGAGCGAACACTCCCGTTTCTATTCCGAACGGCAATATTCGAGTTATCAGAATCAGGATGGTTTTTCGGATATTTTAGGTTACGAAGGAAAGGCGGGCGATCATTGGGATTATGGCGGCAAATTTGAACGTCGCCACTTGAATAACGCGAATATGCAGTTGATCAATGATGCCGCCCAGAACGCGCTGGCACGCGCCAATACCTTTAATACAGTTGGTGGCAATGTGGCTTATGCCCTTGGGAAGAAGTTCCGGGCCCGGAGCTACGTGGAAATTCGGGCGGATCAGACTCTTCCCAAAATGAGTCAGCTTGTGACGCAAAACTCTTTGCAATATCAGATTAATGAAGACGTGGCTTTTCTGACAAGATTCAATTTAGGAGATACGATGCAATACAATCCGGATAATAGTCCGGCGACATTTGTGGAATTGACGAGCGGGTTCGCGATACGGCCGGTCAAACTTGATAAACTGAATATGCTGGCACGCTATACCTATTTGCAGGATTTGGGGAGTGATGCCCAATATGATAATTCCTATTATGACGGCTTTCAATTTGATCAGGCCGCGCATATTTTTGCGATGGACGTCGCTTATGACCTGAATCGTTATTTCGGTTTGGTAGAAAAACTGGCTTTTAAACGATCGTCGGTGAGCACTTCCGTCGGAGACATGCTTGGGGTGAATACCTTTTTGTCCGCCAATCGCATCAACTTTCATGTCACCCGAAAATGGGATCTGGCCATAGAATACCGAATTCTTTTCCAAACGTCCTCGGCGGACAACCTCAAACACGGCGCGTTGGTAGAAATTGATCGTGAATTTTATGAATACGTTCGGCTCGGATTAGGGTATAATTTCACGGACTTTAACGATGACCTCAGAAATGCAAATAATTCTCAAAGTCATGGACCCTTTATACGCATGACAGGTAAATTTTAAGGAGAAAATATGATGAACCAAATCTTAAAGGTAATGCTTGTTTTAATTCTTGTTTCGGGTTTGTTCGGTTGCAACTCGGTGGGAAAGGTCATGCCGCCCAATGACCAAGTTCTGACCTATAAACTCGCATATGATCAGACCTACTTGAAAACACTCGAAGCTTTGAATTCTCAGGCAGACTGGCAGCTTGATGCGACGGACAAGGAAAAAGGAATCATCAGTGTTCGTAACGTCAATTATAGCCGGCTTGACGATTCTGATCTTCGGAGCATCTCTTTTATTGTGAAACGTGTTGATATTGGAACAACCTCGGTCAATATCCTTCCAGACACCCAGCATGTTTACGGAGGGCAGCAACTTCTTAAAGTGATCGGGGAGGCTTTGAGTCGCGAGGTCAAAAGCTGATCTCCCTTGGATGCGATTCTGCTACGTGGGATCAAGACCCACAATCTAAAGAACTTTGATCTGGTTCTTCCGCACCGAAAATTTTATGTCGTGACGGGTGTTTCCGGTTCCGGAAAATCCTCTCTGGCCTTTGACACACTTTATGCCGAAGGCCAACGCCGCTATATTGAATCTGTTTCCGCTTATGCCCGCCAATTTCTGGAGCGTATGCCGAAACCCGATATTACTTCCGCAGCAGGTATTCCGCCAGCGCTGGCCATTCAGGCCAAAAATGCCATCAGCAATGCCCGCTCCACTGTCGGGACTCAAACCGAGATCAATGATTACCTGCGCGTGGCTTTCGCACGTGCCGGCCGCTTGATATGTCCTGATTGCCATATCGAGGTCCAAGAACACGATCCAGCGAAAGCTGCAGAACGATTACTTTCCGAATTCCAAGGGCAAGAAGCAAGGATCGTTTTCTCGGTTCTTTTTAGCCAGAAAAGTCAAAAATATGTTCGGGAGAATTTCGAAGAGCTTGAGAGACAAGGATTTAGCGAATTTTTTTATGGCGGGGAATGGCTGTGTGCGGAGACTCTTCTACGGAAAAAAGTTGTTTTTAAAGAACTTTCAGTTTGCGCGGATCGTTTGAAAATTTTACAAAACAACAAAGAACGTCTTACGGATTCTCTAGAACAGTCCTTTCGCCTGGGACGCGGGGAAGGGGAAGTCTGGATCGCCGGTCGTATTCTAAAATTTTCAGGGGCGTTGCGCTGCTTCTCTTGCGGGAGATCCTTTGTGAAGCCAACCCCAAATCTTTTTTCTTTCAATAGCCCGCTTGGCGCGTGCCCCACCTGTCAGGGGTTTGGCCGTGTGATTACGATTGATTGGGATCTTGTGGTTCCGGATCCTTCAAAATCGATTCGGGATGGCGCCATTGAACCCTTCACCAAGGGGAGTGCGCGTTGGGAACAAGGGCAACTTTTAGATTTTTGTGAGCGCAAGCGTATTCCGACACGGATTCCTTGGGGTAAATTAAAGCCACAGCATCGCAAATGGATCCTCCGTGGGTATGACGGGGATGATTTTGTTAGCGTGCAAGCCTTTTTCGATTATCTGAACCGGAAAACTTACAAAATGCATGTCCGGATTTTTTTGAACCGTTACCGCGGGTATGTGCCGTGTCATGTTTGTCATGCGACACGGCTCAAGCCTGAAGGACTCCATTTCCTGCTTGGTGGAAAAAATATTGCCGAGGTCCAAGCTTTGAGCATTGAAGAACTTTTGCTCTTTCTGGAGTCGCTCGAATTCCGTGCTGAAGAAAAAGAAAAAATTGAACCGGTTCATAAAGAACTTTTGAGCCGTGTGCGGTTTCTGAAGGACGTCGGGCTCGGTTACCTGACGCTGGACCGGATGTCACGGACACTGTCGGGCGGGGAAGTCGAGAGGATCCACTTGGCAAGTTCTCTCGGCTCAGCGCTTGTGGATACACTTTATGTGTTGGATGAGCCTAGCATCGGCCTTCATGAACGCGATAATCAGATGTTGATTGACCTTTTGAAAAAACTTCGCGATCTCGGGAACACAGTTGTGGTGGTGGAACATGACCGGACCATGATCCAGTCTGCGGATGGCGTGATCGATCTCGGGCCGCGGGGCGGTGCCAAAGGGGGGGATCTTGTGTTTCAAGGCAGCGTTGAGGAGCTTAAAAAATATGCTCCTTCCATCACAGGCGAATACCTTTCAGGCAAACGGAACATTGAAAGAACGAAACGGTTTTTGGCGCCGGCAAAAGAGAAGATCGTGATCCGGGGAGCGAAAGCACATAACCTGAAAGGCCTGGATGTCGAGATCCCGCTGAGAAAGTTTGTGGCACTGACCGGGGTTTCCGGTTCGGGAAAGAGTACGTTTCTTTATGATATTCTTTATCATCATTTTCGGAAATTTAAAGGGCAGCCTGTTTCTCAGGAAGATCTGGGGAGTGTCCAAAAGATCCGGGGTTTCGAATATCTTGCGGATATGGTGCTTATCGACCAGTCGCCTTTGGGCCGATCACCTCGCTCCAATCCCGCGACTTACCTGAAGGCGTTTGATGATATCCGGAAAATCTTTGCGTCAACGCCGCAAGCCAAACGCGCCGGGTTCGATGTCGGGCATTTTTCTTTTAACGTGGAAAAAGGGAGATGTCAGGTTTGCCAGGGGGATGGAGTGATCAAGGTCGAGATGCATTTTCTGGCGGATATTTTTGTCCCTTGCGAGGAATGCCGCGGTAAACGTTTCAAACCCGGAGTCCTCGAGATCGAATATCAAGGAAAGAATATCGATGACATTCTGAACATGACCGTGGAGGAGGTTCTAGATTTTCTGAGTTTTAGCAAAGGCTTGGTTCAGAAACTTTCCATCCTCAAAAAGATCGGACTCGGGTATTTGCGTCTGGGACAGCCGACGCTCACTCTTTCGGGCGGTGAGGCACAGCGTCTCAAACTTGGGGCCGAGCTTTCGGGCGGAGGGGCATCGCCGTCTCTCTACCTTCTGGACGAGCCCACGACGGGGCTTCATGAAGATGATATCCGTTATCTCATGAAGGCTTTTGAAGAGCTTTTGGAACGGGGTCATTCGCTTCTGGTGATCGAGCATCATATGGGAGTGATTCGGCTTGCGGATCATGTCATTGACCTTGGGCCTGACGGCGGGGACCGCGGCGGGCAAGTGGTTTATCAAGGCAATGTTGCGGGACTCATGGCCTGCGAAAAATCTTATACGGGACAGTATTTGAAGAAATATTTTTAATGACAGACTATAGCTCATAGCAAATAGCTGATAACTAAGAGCTTTTGCTAATGGCTATCCGCTATAGGCTTTAGGCTAGTATAAGTGACTTTTATCAGTTATTCTTTATCTATGAGAAAACGAACCCTTTTTTCTATAGCGGTGCTGGCTATGACGGTCTTGCATCTAGGCGTTATAAGACGCAATGAAGACCCTATCCGCGATACTCAAACGGACCCCATTCTCTATGAACAAAAGATGGAGCAGGAAAAGGATGGGGTGAAGGGGGCTTTGCTCTATCACGTTAAATATAACCCCAAAGAAAAATTCTTTATCGATCCTCCCTATGTCCCAAAAGGCAAAGTAGTCGAAGCTGAAAACGCGGTTGTGACAAAACCCGCCGATATTTCCAACTGGTGGGAAGAAGAGCCGGTTTCTGAAAATACGCCCCCCATAAAGAGCGAATCTGAGGATCAAACTGGTCTCGAGGCGTCTCAAGAAAAAGAGAATTTGGAAGCAAAAGCTTCGGATCAGGTTGTTCCCAATTCCGAAAGCTCTCAGAGCGACCCAAAAGAAGATTATTGGTGGTAAGACCATCCAGGGGACGCTTTTCTTGAGGGAAATTTTAAAATGCAATTTCTGTTCATTTTCGCTATATAAAATGTATAATGCACCCTGTCTTTTTCGAAGGAATACCAACTTGTTTTAACCTAAAGGGATAGGTCTTATGAATAAATGGCGTCGTTGGAAATTATTTTGGATGGATCACTGGGTTAAAATCTCGATTATTGTGAGTGCCGTGGTTCTTGTTTTTGCCTCGATTGTAGGGATGGCTTCGCTTGAGAGCTATTACCGGAACATCACGCTTGCCTCGCTGCCGCTGCAAATTCTCATGGTCATCATCAATTCCGTCATCTTTGTCTATATGTATATGACGGTTTTTACCCGCGGATTTTCGAAGATGGGCAACAAAAACATCAAGGCTCGCGATGTGAAAGTCAGGTTTTCGGATGTGATCGGGATTGACGAGGCCAAGGATGAGTGTTGGGAAGTGGTTCAGTTGATCAAGGACCATGCACGCCTTAAAAAGATCGGCGGCAAGATCCTGCGCGGTATTCTGATGATGGGGCCTCCGGGATGCGGGAAAACCTATCTCGCGAAGGCCATTGCGACCGAGGCCGGACTTCCATTCTTAACCATGGCGGCGAGTGAATTTAATGAAATTTTTGTGGGTGTGGGGGCCAGTCGTGTCCGGCAGTTGTTCAAAAAAGCGGCCCGTATGGCTTATGGTTTTGGCGGCTGTATCGTTTTTATCGACGAACTGGATGCGATGGGACAGCGTCGGACATTCAATCAATTTGGAAGCGGCGAAGGAAATACCACGCAAAATCAGTTGCTTGTTGCGATGGACGGATTGGGGGATAAATCCGAAAATATCATCGTGATTGGGGCAACCAATGCAGCCGAGGACGTGCTGGATCCCGCGCTTCTTCGCCCGGGTCGTTTTGACCGTAAGGTATATATTCGAAAGCCCAATCTGGAAGGCCGTGAAGCACTTTTCAAATATTATCTCGGTAAAGTGAAATACGAGGCTTCGATCGATTGCAAGCGCTTGGCTCGGAAAGCGGTGGATAAATCGCCGGCGGACATCGAAAACATCGTGAAAGAAGCGGCGCTGATCGCAACGCGGAATAAAAAGGATGTGATTGGTCTCAAGGAAATTTCAGAGGCGATCGAGCGCATTGAGCTCGGTATGAAGCAAAAACTGACTATTAATCCCAAGGAACGTGAAATGACGGCTTATCATGAGAGCGGTCATCTGATCGTGACCTATCTTTTGCATCCGCGCGATGATGTTTTTAAAGCTTCTATTATACCGAGAAGGCACTCTTTGGGAGTGGTTCATCCGACGCCCATGGAAGAGTGGCATGGGGAGGATCGTGAATCATTGCTTGCGGAGATCAAGGTTTGCGTGGCCAGTTATGTTGCGGAAAAAATGAAATTCAACACAACGACGACGGGTGTCGGCGGGAGCCCTTCCAGCGATTTTTATAGAGCATCAAGCATCGCGAACGTCATGGTGTGGCGGTATGGGATGGGACCCTCTGGCTTGATCGGTGATTACACGGTAAATAACAATCTGCTTTCCGAAGAGGTGAAGACTCGGCTGAATCAAGATGTGGATAAGATCATCAAGGATTGCATGGCTGAGGTGGAGGTGTTGTTGCGGAAAGAAAGCGTGTTAGTCGAAAGGTTCGCACAGGAACTTCTAGCCAAGCAAGAGCTCGACTACGACGAGATCGAGGCAATCTTTGCGGAATATGGCAAGGTCAATCCGCGCAAGTTCAGCAGTTATACGCCGCCGAACGAACCTCCCAAGGTTTAACAGCCGTGGAATCGAAGAATTTCAAGGGGACAATCCCTCAACAGGGGATGTCCCCTTTGTTTTTTGCCATTATCCTGCCTTTCCTTTTTCTATCCCTTGCCGGCTGTTCACCCGTAAGTTATCCCCAAAACCAGGTCCAACAGGCCATTCAAGAGATTACCTGCAAAGAGTACAGAATCTGCGACGTGAAGGTTGAATTCGCAGGGACAACCTTGGGGGTTTTTTTGCCTCTGGACCATCTTTTTGCCATGGATTTCAAGGATGCGATCATGAGTGGCAAGGTCACCAACATGGAAAATCTTTTTCAGCCAACCGAAGCCGCCGTCAATAAGGTCGAGGATGTCTTATTGTCCATGTCGCGGGTTATGCTGAGCACGGATAAAAAGATCCATCTTTATTACCTTCAGGCGACCGATATCGAAAAAACCGGCATGGATCTTACCTTCACCGGACATATTGAAGATGTGAAACGAGTCCGTTTTTGGGATATCCCGCGCAGCGAATACCGGAAAAGGGTGGTCCATGATATTCGCCTCAACCGTGCGGCCCTCTGGCACCGCCCGGTGCGCTATTTTTTCCGTGATTTGAATGTTGCAAATCGCCAGGATATCCAGACCCGTTATTTCCCGAACACTGCCGAAGCAAAATGGACCCCGGAATTCTTTTTTGCGAATCCCGGAGGCGAGGTGCTGCAGACTGGCCGAGCCGCTTGGCATATTCTTGATCTGAAGAGCATCTCGATCCAGGACAATGAAATTGTGGTTTATGCGAAAGTGCGGGCGGTTTCTAAAAATCTTAAGGTGCCTGAATTTCCAGCCCAAATTTTGGAATATCTGTTTCAAGTCGAGGCCAAGGGAGATGAAGAAAAAATCCGCAGGATCATCCCCATGGCTTATCTAGACTCGATGCTGGATTTTTCCTTTACCCGCGAGATGGTTTATGAAAGCTTGCCGAATTGGGACACCGACTTCAAAACGCCTGATTTGACAGTAGGGGATTTTTTAGCACTGCAGCTGACGCGGCGTATGCAGATTATGGCTTCTGAGGATGAGCGTCTCTTCAATACTTTTACGAATATTAAGCTTGTCTTTCGATATGAGCAAAAGCCGGAACCCTATTTTTCTTTTAACGCCTTGGCGTCTCTCAAGGGAATGAATCAGGTTCCTTATTCCGATCAAAAAGGGATCCACGAAGATATCCTGTATTTATGGGATCTTGTGGCTCGCGAATTTGCAGGAGTCGTTCGAAGTTATAATTACCAAAATTATAAATATTTGCAATTTCAGCTGGCTCAATTGGAGGAAGATTTGCTTCTTTGGAATATCCGAAAAGATGATCTCGAGTTATTCCGCCGCCGTCAAAAAAGCCTGAAGGATATTTTGAAGCTCGAAAAAGAGGTTTCTAGTCCCACAGCCAAAGTTCCATAGGATGTTGGATTTTTTCCGCGTGATTGCTATAGGAGCATGAGAGCTTTTTCTTCAAAAATTTTAAAAAATTAAATATAGCAAAATATAGCAATATTAATCATCTGAAGCATACCTAAAGTTAATCTATCTCCAGGATTTGTCATACTTAAAAACGAATGCTATCTTCATTCCAAATACATTTATAAAGGTTTAAAAGGCGTGTCCAATCTTTATTATTTATACAGGGGTTGATTGGGCTAGTCCATTTAACCTTTAAAATTTGATCGAGAAATGGGCATGTCCAATCTTGATTATTTATATAGAAGTTGATTGGGCTAGTCCATTTAACCTTTAAAATTTGATCGAGAAATGGGC
>ENA-UOWG01000107-UOWG01000107.1-activated-sludge-metagenome-genome-assembly--contig:-NODE-107-length-140346-cov-12.941921_pt1 | contig 140346 bp, 98 predicted proteins | sample MGYA00238147_ERZ761563 | MGnify/ENA primary metagenome ERZ761563 (study PRJEB28884, sample SAMN05720216) | anaerobic digester metagenome | isolation source: active sludge of municipal...
TCAATAATATATTACCACATGTGTCAAGGCCCCCTTTTTCAACAGGCTGCTAGGAATCAACACCGACATAGGCAGCAGACGGCAGTTCATAATGGTTGAATTGGACGACCAGATAGCTCAGTCAGTTACCAGAGAACGGCTTAAAAGGGCAGTTGAAGGCTATTCCTTTACTGGCAAGGATGGCTCCCGCGTAGTAGTTCAGGGCATCGGCGGCGGTTTCCGCTACTGCAAGCTGTCCAATCCCCTCTTCGACGAATCCGGCGCGATAAGCGGGGAGGTTCGGTTTGCGGACCTTGCGGCGCACGTGTTCTTCACGGAAACGGGAATGCCGATTCCGAAACTTCCGTCCGGCAAGACCCCGTTCATCGGCGTCGCGAAGGGGACGGCATACTACCTGCTTTTCAACGGCGTCCTGGGCGACAAGCGCCCCGACGGCGGCAACGTCCTGACCGCCGCGATACTGGATAAGCTTCCGTCCCACGACGGCCCGCGCGTTGTCTACGGCGAGGGCTGCCGGCTTGGTTCCGAACGGCTGAAACGCGAGGGCGTCGTTTTCAGGCAGATTCCATACGAGGTGAAGGTGTCATGAACTTTGGAGTGCGCGCTTCAAGGCGTGGATTGCGCAAGCTTGCTTGCGCTTCGCTGAATCCGGCAGTTTCCAACCCCGGCAAGCCGGGGGAAACAGCAAGGCGGCAGCAAGACTACCGCAATCCAAATTACGGCCACGCGCCTGTCAGTGACCCATTACCTTCCCCCGCGTCGTGTAGCGGGGGAAGGGGGACCGGCCGAAGGCTGGTGGAAGGGGGCCGATGAATACCCCCTTCCGTCGTCTCGACAAGCGAGACGACACCTTCCCCCACGCTATGCGCGGGGGAAGGAAAAGTTCACCAAGAAATCCGGACGCGCGGACGGCCGCACTCCAAGGGATGGACATACTCCAAATGCTGACAGGTTGCTGAAATGCCCTACCAACTGAAAGATTATCAACAACGCTGTCTGGACGAACTGGCGCGCTACCTGCGCAGAACGGTCGCACTCGACGCCGACACCGCTTTCTATGAACAGACCCGGCGTCCCTACGTTGACGTGAAAGAGCTTCCGGGACTGCCCTACGTCTGTATCCGCGTTCCGACCGGCGGCGGCAAGACGTTCATGGCGGCCCACGCCATCGGCATTGCCGCCGATAGCCTGCTGAAAGTTGACAAGTGCCTCGTCCTCTGGCTCGCCCCAAGCACGCAGATAGTAGAGCAGACGCTCAGGGCGTTGCGGGACCGGCAACATCCCTATCGGCAGGCGCTTGACGCAGCCTTCAATGGTTGCGTCACGATCATGGATTTGCCGGCGGCGCTGAACATCCAGCGATCAACATTGATTTCTGATGCGGTCGTTATCGTTTCAACGATACAGGCGATGCGCGTTGAGAATAAAGAGGGACGCAAGATATACGATCAGAACGGGCAGATAATGTCCTGCTTCGACGGGATACCCGAAGATCAGAAAGGCGATGGGAGCCTTGCCGACCTGCTGCGGATACGGCGTCCGCTGATGATTGTTGACGAGGCCCACAACGCCCGGACAACGCTCTCTTTCGACATGTTGGCGAGGTTCAATCCGTCCTGCATTCTCGAATTCACCGCCACGCCGGACCAGGACCCGAAGGGAACGCCAAGCAACGTGCTGACGCATGTCTCCGCCGCGGAACTCAAGGCGGAAGACATGATAAAGCTGCCGATACGACTGCGGACGCGCCCGCAGTGGAAGGAGGCCGTAGCCGAGGCGCTGGACAAACAGAAGCAGCTTGAGAATCTTGCAAAGGAAGAAGAAACGGATGGCGGAGATTATATCCGGCCCATAGTCCTGCTTCAGGCGCAACGGCAGCACAAGGAAAAGGGCGTCATCAATTACGAAGCGCTGAAGAAGGCGCTCATGGAAGACTTTTCCGTTTCTGAAGACGAAATAGCGATTGCAGCATTAGACAAGAACGAACTTGCAGGCGTGGACGTTCTGGCGCGCGACTGCAAAATTCGCTTCATCATCACGGTTGACAAGTTGCGCGAGGGGTGGGATTGCCCGTTCGCCTACATTCTTTGCAGCGTTTCCAACTTGAGGAGCAGCACGGCCGTTGAGCAGATTCTCGGACGCATCATGCGCCTGCCCCACGCGAAGCGGAAGAAGCGCGACGACCTGAACCATGCCTACGCCTATGTCACCTCCCTGGAATTTGCCGAAGCGGCGAACGCCCTGACCGACGCGCTTGTTGAAAGCGGATTCGAGAGATTTGAGGCGCAGACGCTCATCAGGCAGGAACAGGGGGAATTGATGGATACGCTCCCCCTGTGGGGGGGCAGGACTTCGGAAATTGTTTCCATCGAGCCGAATCTTGATTCGCTGCCTGATGAATTGAAGGCAAAGGTCAAAATTCGCCGGGAGGATGAGGAGATTCGGGTTGTCTATAACGGCCCGCCCATGACGCCGGACGAATCGAGAACGCTCCAAACCGTCTTTGAAAGCAAGGACGACAAGACGGCAGTCAAACGCCTTTATCTGAAATCCAGAGGAGAGGACGCAAGCCCCTCCGCGCTAGGGATTCCGTTCCGGGTTCCGCAGCTTGCCTTGCGCGTCGGGGAACAGTTGGAGTTATTTGAGGACCAGTTCCGGGAATATGAGTGGAAGCTTTCGGAATGCGACGCGCTCCTGAACGATAACGAGTTTTCAATATCCAACGCCCCGCGCGGAGGCGTTGAAGTTGACGTTAGCGAAGAGGGCAAGGTCGTCCGGCACAGCTTTGTAGAGGTTCTTCAACGCCAGCTTTCTTTCCTTGATATCCGGGGGCCGAAGAACGAAGGGGAACTTGTCCTATGGCTGGACAGGGCGATCTATCATCCCGACATAACCCCGAAGGAGTCCCATCTCTTTATCGGACGCATGATCCTCAAACTGATCCGGGAACGCGATTTCAAACTTGAACAACTGGTCTTGAATCGGTTTCGACTCCGCGATGCAGCCGAGAGGAAGATATCGAAGCACCGAAGCACAGCCGAGGCCCATGCGTATAACCGGACTCTATTTCCGGTCGAAGAATCGCCGCTGGCCGTTGATGCGTCCCTGAGTTTCATCTACCCGATGAAGGATTATCCCGCGACGCGATTCTATGAAGGCTCAATCCGTTTCGATAAGCATTACTACGAACACGCCGCGCACATGAACGACGAAGAGGCCGAATGCGCGGCTTTAATAGACAGTCTTCACGAGGTGAAGCACTGGGTGAAGAACGTCGAAACGAGACCGGAACACTCCTTCTGGCTTCAGACGGCGACGGATAAGTTCTATCCAGACTTTGTGGCTGAATTGAAGGATGGTCGCTATCTCGTTGTCGAGTATAAGGGAGAGGGATACATGGACAAAACCGATACGCACGACAAGCGGATCATCGGCGAAGTGTGGGAAGCCAAGAGCGGCGGGAGATGCGTTTTCAAGCTCGTCGGGAAGGATGATTATGAACAGACGATCAGGTCGGCTGTGTCGGCAAGCCGGTGAACGAGAAATCGGCGACGTTCCCTCCATTTTCTTGCCCCGCCCCATCGCGCCGTTCCGTTGCGCCATCCCCGGACCGTTTTGCGGTTTTCTGCGGACGGGAACGTCATCCGGGCTGGTATTCGCTTGACCCCGCGGGCGGGAGCGGGATTATCCAGATATTCCGGAAGGAGACAAGGTCGCCGTGGTCCTGAAGGACCAGCGGACCCGGCTTGCCCTCCTCGCTGACGGGCCTGCCTCCAGTATGACCTTTTATCATCGTGTTGTTATGGATGACAATGCCGTTCTGGAGGATAGTGGCGCGGGGCTGCTCGACGACCTCCCCCTTGTCGTTCATCCGCGGGGCGCGGAAGAAGACGTCGTAGGTCTGCCACGCTTTCGCGGGCTTGCAGGCATTCACGAGCGGCGCGGACTGGCTGTAAAACGCTCCGCAGTCGCCCGTGCCCGCAACCTTCGCCCCGGAGGAGTCCAGAACCTGGATTTCATACCAGGACTGCAGGAAAACCCCGCTGTTGCCCCTGGCCTGGCCCTTCGCCTCCGGCAGGTCCGGGCAGCGGAATTCGAGGTGCATGAAGAAATCATTGAAACGCTTTTTTGAAACGATGTCGCCCGTCCTGGGGACGACGTGCATCGCCCCACCCCTGACCTTCCACTTCGGGGGATTGCCCTCGCGGTCCGTGAAGTTGCTCAGGTCCTTGCCGTCGAAGAGAACGACGGCGCCCTCCGGGGGGTTCTTCGATGCTGACATTACAAGGGCCTTCATGTTTTCACCTCCTGCATGGTGTAATGAATTAGATTGGAAACTCCTGCTGCCGATTGCGTCTTATATCTTTTCAACCTCTTCGCGTCCAGAGGCGTGGCGATCATTATCGGCCCCATTTACGCAGGATGCGGCATTAAGCTCTTATTCAAAAAGGGAGCGATCGCAACGGCCCCCCTTTCGCGCTCGTGATTTCATTCTTTGACTGATACGGGCGTCATCAAATAGACTGACATGAACTGCGGAAATGATTGCGCCGTTCTTCGACGAGGAGATAAAGGGAGGAAATATAATGTCCAGAGGACTCTTAACCATCCACCCTGCCATGCGGACGGGTGCGATCGTCATGGCGTTTTTATGCTCTGTGACGGTATCAGCCCTGGTTCTCGCAGGGGACGCCCCCGACACCGCCGCCGGAACGGATCAGGCCTTCAGCCCGGGGCTGGCGTGGGTGTTCTTTGACGATGCCGCAGTCAGAAGACCGCGCGACACCGGCTTCGATCCCAATGTCAATCAGGACACCGGGACCGGCATCAACGATTACGCAAAGGTCTGGATCGGCTGGATTAAGGCCCCTGTCGCCGGGAAGGTCGAGTTCTCCGCTGAGGCAAACAACGGCCTGCGCCTTTGGATAGGTTCCAGCCTCGTCATTGACGGATGGAGTGGCGGAACAATGGAAGGCTCCTTCACATTCCAGCGGGATGGCAGTTCGCTGCCCGTCGGCGTGGAGTTCTTTCATAACAGCCGGGAGGGCATCGCGCGGTTATACTGGCAATGGAAGGATCATGTCCGGGAACTGATCCCGCCTTCAGCCTTCAGCCACACGGCCCGCGACGTCGTCATCTGCCGCGGCCTGCTTGCGGGAAAGCTGGTCAGGGAGGACATATTCAGGATGGAAGATAAATCATCAATCTACCAACCGGGAGGCGCCAACGCCGCAAAGCAACCGATCCCGCTCCGATCAGGGCCGCATCTTTTCATTGACGACTTCCTGATCGCCGAGAGCGAAGGCGTCGAGCGAATTGTCAACCCCCCGCGGCGCGATCCGGCAATCCCGAATCCTGTCATCACGGGCAAGGAGGATGGTTGCTTCCAGCCCTACATGACCGTCATGCGCGATCAGGAGACCGGGCGATTCAGAATCTGGTACGGACACCGCGTCGAGGACATGAACGCGGGAAGATCGCACATTGGCTACATGGAATCCGAGGACGGCGTGAACTGGATGCGCCCCCCGCGAGTTCTCAAGGACCCCGCGCCGATTACGTTCGGCGTGAGCGTCATTGACGATGGCGCGGGCTGGCCCGAACCGGCGCGAAGGTTCAAGTACGCATGGTGGCATGACGGCGGGCTGCGCGTGGCAGCATCGCCGGATGGATTCGACTGGACGCCGATGTCGCCCGGCATAGTCCTCCCGCATAATCATGACATCAACAGCATCAGTTATGATCCGATCAGAAAGCGTTATGTTGCGACCATCTCTGTCTACGAGACCGGGCCGCGGTGGACGGGCAACCGGCGCGTCACGATGCAGAGCTTCAGCCAGGACCTTCTGAACTGGTCCACGCCGCACTACGTCATAACCCCGGACGACGGTATCGAGGACGGCGAGACCCAGTTCTATGCGATGGAGGGATTCCTGTATCGCGGCGATCTGGTCATAGGCATGGTCAAGGTTCTGCATGACGACTACAAGGCGGATAACCCGCCAGACCCGCCGGAGCAGTATGGTATTGGATACACGGAACTGGCATGGAGCCGTGACGGCGAGAACTGGACGCGCGACAGGACGCCATTCTTTGACCGACATCCGAAGAAGGGCGAATGGGATCACGGCCACGCATGGATTGACGAACAGGTCGCCGTCGGCGACGAGGTCTATCTCTACTACGGCGGCTACGCGCGCGGGCACAAGGTCAACCGGTTCGAGGAACGCCAGATCGGGCTGCTGAAGATGAAGCGCGACAGGTACGTCGCCCGCCAAGCCGGGGAGCGTGAGGGAAAGCTGACAACCCTACCGTTCATCATTGAAGGAAATGAACTTTTCCTGAACGCGGATTGCGCCGGAGGAGAGGCAAGGGTGGCCGTCCTGGATGAGAGCGGAAAGCCGATCGAAGGCTTCGCCGCCGCGGACTGCGCGCCGATCTCCAGGGATGCGATTTCAGCGCCGGTCAGGTGGAAAAAGGCGTTTGCCGAATTGAATGGAAAGACCGCACGGTTGCAGTTCCTGCTGCACAACGCCCGTCTTTTCGCAATCGAGATAAAGTAACATCCATGCCGACGCCGCATCATAATCCTGGAACGCTCATAATGAGCCGTTGTAAAGAACATTGTCTTTGTCTGTTGCTGATCGCGCTGACGCTTGCGGCGCCGGCGGCCGGGACGGCGCAGGCCCAGGGGGCGGAGACTCCCGCGCAGATGGCCCAACGGTTGTGGGATCGCGCAGCCGAACTCAGCGAATCCGGTTCAGTCGCCGATTCCATCGCGGCATTGCGCGAGCTTGTCGCAAAATACCCCACTCACGAGCAGGCGGTCGCCGCGCAATTGACCGTTGCCGCAAGCCTCGTTGACGCCGGAAAGAACGATGCTGCTGCTGCGGAATATCGCAAGCTCATCGAGCTTTTCCCGCACTGCGACTCGGCGGATTTCGCCCTGTTTCAGGTCGGCGCTCTTAGCCTGCGCTCCGGCAAGACACTGGAGGGGATCGAAACGCTGACGCGGCTGGCGGAAAGCTACCCGGACGGCCCCTACGCGCAGGGCGCGCGAGAACATCTCTTCAACGTGTTCACGACCACTAAGAAGGACTCCGCCCAGGCCGCCCGCTGGGGCGACGACATGATCGCCCGGCTTCCGAAAGGCTCCCCCCGAGGCGCTGAAATCGAGTTGGCGATATGCGACCTTCTCTGGGAATCGAAAAAGGGGGATGACGCGGTGACGCGAGCATGGCAGGGGATCGAAAAATACCCCCGCTCATCCGACCGCTTCCGCATGAAGCTGGCCCAGTATTTCGAGACGATGGGACGGAACAAGGAAAGCGTGTCCGTATGCGTGGAAATCGCCAAATCCACCCCGGACAGCCCTCTGGCATATGACGCTTTGGCCCGCGCAGTAGAGATTGCCTCGAAGAAGCTGACTGATCCTGAGCTTGCCGATCGGATGCATGCGCAGCTTATTGCGCTTCTGACCGAGCGCCCCCGCGAGGCGTCCGCATGGGCGCAGGCCCATTTCGAGACGCTGATCGAGAGCGGACGTACGGATCGCGCCCGGGAAGTCGCCGCTGAATATACAAAACGCTTCCCATCACTTGGCGACTACTTCCTGATGAAGCTCGCCCGCGCGGATGAGCAGTCGCGAAAAAATGAGGATGCCATCGCGCAATACGAAAGGCTGTTGAAGGAATATCCGGCCAGCCAGTATCGCTTCCAGGCTGCGGAGCGCATCGGCGACATCTACGAAATCAACATGGCGGAGAACGCCAGGGCAGTTGACGTCTTCATTGCCGCCGCGCGGGAGATGCCGGATAATGAACATGCTCCCGCCGCCATGCGCCGCTCCGTGCGGATTCTTCTGGGACTTAAGCGCTACGAAGTCGCGGCATCCGTCTGCCGCGAGTGCCTCGAGAAGTTCCCCCTTGATCCCTACGCTGCTTACACGCTTTACGATCTTGCGGACGTGGAGGAGGAGTCGCTGCGCGACACGGATCAGGCACAGAAGCATTTCGAGCAGCTTCTGAAGGATTATCCGAAGAGCGTCTTGGCGCGCGCGGCTCTCTATCGGCTGGCGCAATGTTACGCCAAAAGTGGAGCGCGCGAGGAGGCGCTGGCGGCCTTCGAGCGTCTGGCGGATGAATACCCGACGGACTGCCGCGCCCCGGCGTCATTAATGGCAGCCGGCAAGCTCCTGCGCGGCGGGCTTAAGAAACCAAAACAGGCCGCCAAGGTATTCGAGAAACTCAGAGAAGCTTATCCCGCATCAACCTACGCCGATGAGGCGTCCCTGCTACTGGCGGAGATGGAATACGAGATTCCGCGGTGAACCGGACCATATGCCCGTCCGAATCCGGAGCGTCGACCGCGAGTCCATTTTCAAAAGAGCGATTCCCTTGCGCCCGGCGCCTTGACGGCGTAGGATTGCGTCCCGTGGTTTCACCCATGTCGCGGCAATCACAACTCCATTCAGGGCGGGAAAATGAAAAAACTTCGCTGGGGCATCATGGGCGCGGCTGCAATCGCGCCAAACTTCCTTGAGGGCGTGCGCCTGAGTTCATGCAGCGTGGCGGCGGCCGTCGCCAGTCGGGACCTTTCCCGCGCCAAGTCATTCGCCGCCAGGCACGACATACCCCTCGTGTTCGGCTCTTACGACGAGATGCTGCGTTCGGGGGCCATTGACGCGGTGTACATCCCTCTCCCCAACTCCTTCCATGCCGAATGGATGATCCGCTCGCTGGAGGCCGGGATTCCCGCCCTGAGCGAAAAGCCGTTCACGGCAACGGCAGCCGAGGCGCGCGAAGTGCTGAAGGCCCGCGAGCGCACGGGCCTTCCCGTAGCCGAAGGCTTCATGTACCGCTTCCATCCCATGCAGGATCGGCTGATGGAGTGCCTGAAAAGCGGGGCCATCGGAGAGCCTGTCCTCATGCACAGCACGTTCAGGTTCATTCTGGACGACCCGACAAGCATCGTCGTCTCGGCGGAGCTTGCCGGGGGCGCGCTGCTGGACGTGGGGTGCTACTGCGTCAACATGTCTCGGCGCGTGGCGGGCTGCGAGCCTGTCCGCGCAATGGCGTTCAAGCGCGGGACGGCAGTGGACGATTCGATCGCCGGCGTGCTGCAATTCCCGAACGGATTCGTGGCGCAGATGGACTCAAGCATCGAGAGCCACGGCCACGCCCGCGCGGAGATAGCGGGGACGAAGGGCAGCATTGTCCTCAACGCGCCGTTCAATCCCGGAGGCGAAAGGGGCGAGTTCATCATTCGGCGCGAAGGCGCGCCGGATGAGAAAGTCGTCACGCCCGGCGCGAACCGGTTCCACCTGGAGGTCGAGGACTTCGCAAGCGCCGTGCTGCATGGAACGCCGTTGCGATGGCCGATTGAGGACGCCATCGCCAACATGGCCGCCCTGGACGCGCTGATCGCATCGGCGCGGACGGGGGAGGCTGCGCGGGTTGAGGCGTAGCAGTGAGTAGATCATATCGAAGTCGCAAAGGAATCCAGAAAGGCGCGGGTATGGTCCCTCTGAAATTGTATTCCCTTCCTTACCAATTATCCTGCGGTGTTCGACAACGCGATTCAGAGCTTGATAATTGAATCCACGAACGGATTGTCCGGACGGATTGAAACGACATCAACGCCGTATGCGTCGCGGAAGGCGCGTCCGGAAATCCGTCCGGAAGACCATTTAATCTCAAAGGCGCTTAACGAGGTCCCCCGCTTTACCACAAGGTCCACCTCAGACTGCGCCCGGCTGCGCCAGAAGAACAGTTCGGCGGGCGAACCCAGCAGGACGTTGAGCTTGGCAACCTCGGCAATCACCCAGTTCTCCCACAACGCGCCGATATCGGGGCGATACTCGTCGGTTGAAAAGATATTCAGGAGAGCGTTGCGGATGCCGGTATCCCAGAAAAAGATTTTGCGTCCTTTTACGATCTCCTTCCGTGGATTGGCGCTGAACGACGGCAAACGGAAGATAACGTAGGTCTGTTCCAGAAGTTCCAGATAGCGCTCAAGGGTCGGCCGCGCCATCTGGAGTTGCGTCGCCAGTTCGCTTACCGATACCTCGGAACCCGTCTGGTGGGCCAGCAACATCAGCAATCGCCTGATCAGCTCCGGCGTCCTTATAAGCCCGGCTTGAAGGACGTCCTTCCAGAGATAGTCGGAACTCAATTCCCGTAGCAAAGGCGCGGGATTGTCGCTCGTCACAATCTCGGGGTAGCTGCCGAAGCTGATGCGTTGCATCAGGAAGGCCCGAAGTTGCGGGGTGAAATGCCGCAGCAGAAAGTCGGGGGCGGCATCCGGCGCGGTCCAGGATTGCGCCCCGAGCGTCTCATGAAACAGCAGCGGGGGAAGAACGAGCTTTCGATTACGCCCCGTGAGGCTTTCCGCCGCATTATCGAGAAGGTTCAGCGAGGACGAACCGAGCAACAAAAACTTTACAGGGAGTCGAGCATCATGCCAGCCCTTGATGATTCTTGACGCTTCCGGCAGGCGTTGCGCCTCATCAATGACAAGTGCCGACGGGCTGCCGAGAGAGCGCAGCGCATCAGCAGGAGGCAGATAAGCCGCCGCCTTGAAACGCGCCTTGTCAACCTCAATATCGAAGTTCAGAAATGCCGCATTACGACCTGCAAGAACCTGGCCTGCCAGGGTCGTCTTGCCGACCTGTCGCGCCCCAAGGATGATACCGACCTTGTCGCCTGAGATGATGTCCGCAAGCAGGCGTTCTGCGATTCTTCTTAGGTACATGATGAGCATTATAATATGTGATTCCGTATATTACAAGTCTCAATATGGCATTTGTTTCTGTCAACAACCAATGCGAAATCCCGACCGCTCGCGCAAAACCCGTCCAATCCAATCCTGCAGTCGGTCGTTTCATGCCGGATTGACTTGCGTCCCGCCGATGCGCGGGGTTATCATCATCCTCTGACGTTTGACGACTTCGCCCGCCCAGGAGGACGCGACTCGGATGCTTTCCATCGTCATTCCGGCCTACAACGAACAGGACCGGCTGGGAGCGTCTGTCGCCCGAATAACCGAATTCCTCAGCGCGCGGCATCCCGACTATGAACTGCTGATCGTTGACGACGGCAGCTCGGACGGGACGGCCGGAATCGCCGAGGAGCTGACGCAGGCGAACCCGAAAATCAGACTCGTCCGCAACCCGGCCAATCGAGGAAAAGGCTTCGCCGTCCGCAACGGCATGATGGAGGCCGCCGGAGATCCGATTCTGTTCTCCGACGCCGATCTCTCGACACCCATCGAGGAGATCGAGAAGATGCTGCCCCTGGCCGCGCGAAACGATGTTGTCTTCGCCTCGCGCGGCCTTCCGGATTCGGACCTTGAGGTCAGGCAACCGCTTGCGCGCCACCTGACCGGACGGTTCTTCAACCTGGTCATCAGGCTGTTCTTCATCCCGGGCGTGAAGGACACACAGTGCGGTTTCAAGCTCTTCCGGAGGGCGGCGGCGCGGGAGCTGTTCGGCAGGGCGACGGTTGACGGATGGGCCTTTGACGTGGAGGTCCTCGCCATCGCGCACAAGCTAGGCATGAGCATGGCGGAAGTCCCTGTGAAGTGGCGCAACGCCCCGGGAACCAAGGTCAAACTCAGTCATTCATTCAGGATTCTTTCGGAGCTGGCCCGCATCTGGTTCAGGCTTGCGCGGGACGGTTCATCGAAGAAAGGTCGCGGGGGAGATTGAAATGAAGAAAGCGTTCGTAACGGGCATCACCGGACAGGACGGCAGCTACCTTGCCGAACTGCTGCTGGAAAAAGGCTACGAAGTTCACGGCATGATCCGGCGCAGTTCCTCGTTCAACACGGCCCGGATTGACCACCTTTACCAGGACCCGCACGACCCGCGCGCGCGGCTCTTCCTGCATTACGGCGACCTGATGGACGGCGTCCGCATTCAGGAACTCATCGCGGGCATCAAGCCCGACGAGGTCTACAACCTCGGCGCACAAAGCCATGTCCGGGTCTCCTTCGACGAGCCGGAATACACGGCCAACACCGACGCTCTGGGAACTCTCAGAGTCCTTGAAGCTGTGCGGATTTACGCCCCGGACGCTCGTTTCTACCAGGCGTCAACCAGCGAGCTTTACGGCAAGGCGCGGGAGGTCCCGCAGTCGGAAAAAACCCCCTTCCATCCGCGTTCCCCCTATGCGTGCGCCAAGGCCTTCGCATATTACCTGACGGTCAACTATCGCGAGGCCTACGGGCTGCACGCCTCCAACGGAATCCTCTTCAACCACGAATCCCCGCGCAGAGGCGAAACCTTCGTCACCCGCAAGATCACGCGCGCGGCGGCCCGCATAAAGTTCGGACTCCAGAAAAAACTCTTCCTGGGCAACCTCGACGCAAAACGCGACTGGGGATTCGCCGGCGACTTCGTCCGGGCCATGTGGCTGATAACACAAAGAGACGTGCCGGACGATTACGTCATCGCCACGGGCGAAACCCATTCCGTGCATGAATTCCTCGAAAAAACATTCGAGATACTCGACCTGGACTGGCGCGAATTCATAGAACAGGACGCCAAGTATATGCGCCCCAGCGAGGTTGATCTGTTGCTGGGCGATCCGACCCTTGCCAAAGAAAAACTCGGTTGGACGCCCGAAGTCTCCTTCGAACAACTGGTCGCCATGATGGTCGAACATGACCTTGAACTCGCGCGGCAGGAGATGGACAAGGGTGCGCTGCGCGATCAGCACATGTTCGGCTGACGCGCTCTTGATGGCGGACGCAACACGGACATCCTGGCCGTGAGACACCGGGCTGGAAGCCCGTGCCACCGTGATGAGCAAGCCGCATTGTGTTCGTGTTTTCAGGTCGCGGAGAGAGATTGCAAGATGGACACGCCGTTAGAAAAATGCCGAATCTGCGTTACGGGCGGCGCGGGATTCGTCGGGACGCCCCTGTGTCGCATCCTTGAAACCAAGGGCGCAAAGGATATCTTTGTGCCTAGAAGCAGGGATTACGACCTCACCGATCGGGACACCGTGAAGCGCATGTACGACGACGCGAAGCCGGACGTTGTGATTCACCTTGCGGCCCGCGTCGGCGGCATCGGCGCGAACCGGGACAATCCCGGCATGTTCTTCTACGTCAACATGGCGATGGGGCTGCACCTGATGGAGGAGGCGCGGATTCGCGGCGTCAGGAAGTTCGTCCAGGTCGGCACAATCTGCGCGTACCCCAAGCACACCCCCGTGCCGTTCCGCGAGGAGGAACTCTGGAACGGTTATCCGGAGGAAACGAACGCGCCTTACGGCATAGCCAAGAAGTCCCTGCTGGTCATGGCGCAATCCTACCGGGCGCAATACGGCCTGAACGCGATCTACCTCCTGCCGGTCAATCTCTACGGTCCCGGCGACAACTTTGACCTCAACACGTCGCACGTCATCCCCGCGCTGATCCGCAAGTGCGCCGAGGCAAAGAAACGGGGCGACGAAAAGATCGTCGCTTGGGGCACGGGCCAGGCCAGCCGCGAGTTCCTTTACGTCGAGGACTGCGCCGAAGCCATCGCCCTGGCGGCGCAACATTATGACAAGCCGGACCCGGTCAACGTCGGCATCGGACAGGAATGGAAAATCCGGGATGTTCTGGAAATGATCGCCGACGAGGTCGGCTTCCAGGGCAGGATCGAGTGGGACCTGTCAAAACCGGACGGCCAGCCGCGCCGCTGTCTGGACGTCTCCCGGGCGGAAAAGGAATTCGGTTTCAGGGCGCAAACGGGGGTGAAGCAAGGCCTTAAGATGACGGTGGAATGGTACATGGAGAACATGCAGGCGAGCGTTCCGCGGGATATCGGCTAATGACAATTCGTTCCGGTATGCTGGGTGTAAGGTCAGAATTTGCAGACCTGATCCAGCACGCTTTCCTCGACGAATATCGGCACCGGCGGGTTCTTTTGCGCGGCCACGGCCATGGCGTCGCTGGGGCGGCTGTCTATCTCAACGACCTTGCCGCCGTGCTTTATGTAAATGCGCCCGTAAAATGTCCCGCCCCCGGACTGGTTGGGCTGCAGGTCGCTGATGACCACGCGTTCCACGGTTGCGCCGAGGCCGTTGATTATATTCCATATGAGGTCGTGGGTGAGCGGGCGCTCGAACTGCTCCTGGCGCACGCCGCGCTCGATTGCCAGCGCCTCGAACAGGCCGATCTCAATGCAGAAGGACCGGGTTCCGTTTTTCTCGGATAAGACGACTGACTGCTCCCCGCTGGTCTGGGAGATTACGATTCGGCTCAGTTCCATTTCGACCATTTTGGCGTTCGACTCCGTGTTGTCTTGAATGCCGGGAAGGTTCTGAGATGCAGACCTGCCTTTAATGTTCGTTCCCAGCATTACTATCAGGATTCTATCCACCGGCCCCGCCCTCGGCAAGGCTTGCGGTATAAGGACTGTGGAATCAAGGCATTTCGATGTAATCACAAGCAGGGGTGTATTGCATCGCGCCCCTGCAACGTGCGATAGCGGCAAATATGCGCCGCAGATAAGGTTATGAGAAAAGTTATTGACTTTCCCAGTCTCCGGGAGTTACATTTCATGCTGGCATTTTCAAAACATGGGATTTCCGCGGGGCCGTTCCAGAGGATGTCGCGTCACAGCGGGGGGGATTGGTCGTTCCCCTGGCGGGTGTAATATGTCTGGCATGGTTCTCTGGAGGGGGAGCTGATTCCGCCGGGAAGATCATGGTCCGATTGTGGAAAAGGCGTTCTGTTTCATGCCGGATCGTTTTCTCGTCCGGATAACGCCGGTTTCCGGAAAAGAGCCGTTTGGAATCTGAGGAGCTTTCAAGCGTCATGCCGCAAAGCGTCGCAAGGCAGAGGGCCGGAACCCAGGAGATTCAGGCGCTGGCATTCTGGAAGGAACTGCCGGTCTCGACCCGGATGTCCATTGCGGTATTCCTTATCCCATTCATGGTTTTCCTGGGGGTTCTGGGGTGCGAATTCACGGACTGGCTGGAGTCGTCCTACATCCTGACCAATGCGATAGTGATATCCCCCGGATTGCCCTTCACGTGGATGGCGATATCCCATTTCCAGGGGCCGTATTATGCCCCCGTTCTGTGGCTGGCGTACCGGGTCGGCCATGCAATCTGGGGCCTCTCCCCAGCGGGGTATCACGCGCTTTCGCTGCTTTTCCACGCTGGATGCGCGATGCTGGTGTTCAAGCTGGCGCGGCAGTTAAGGCTCTCCGTGAAGGCATCGTTGTTCGTGGCGCTGCTCTGGGCGCTGCACCCGGCGCGGGTCGAATCCATCGCATGGGTGATGGAACTGGGACGCGTCATGGGGACGTTCTTCTGCCTGCTCTCCACGCTGCTGATGTTTCGCAGCATTGACCATCCCTCACAACCCGATGGGCAGACCCTTTTACAGAGCCTGCTTGAACCGACCGGGGAAAGGGCATACACCTTCAGCCTGATATTCCTGGTTGCGGGCGTCTGTTCATGCTCAGCATTGTGCGTGTGGCCCGGGCTGGCGCTGATGATTGACTTCGTCCGCAGGTCCCCGCGCGGGGCTGACGGCCTTCCACACCTGCCCGAGGGGGAGAGGCTTGTGAAGCTGGAGGGAGTGTCGTTCAACGACGTGCTGCCCATGTTCCTCATCGGGGCCGTCGCGGGCGGTCTTGCCATCATGGCGGCATATAAGGGCGATTGGATCATCGTGGCGGACATGGGACTTCCCATCCGCAATATCCTCCTGGCAGGCTATTGCCTGACGTTCCACCTGATAAAGAGCATTGTGCCGTTCGGCATGGCCCCTCTTTACCCCCTGCCCGAGCCGATAGCCGTCTCAAATTTCACTTACCTGGCCGGCGCGGGCGTGGCTGCCGTCGCATGCGCAGCGATCATCTGGAGTTTCAAGAAGAACATATGGCTCTGTTTCGGGCTTGCGTTCCTGCTCGTCGCGCTGATCCCATACTGGCAGATCGTTCCCGTGCGGACGGCGATTGCCGACAGGTACACCTATTTCGCCTCCATCGGTCTGTTCCTGGCTCTTGGCGCCGGGATAGACTACTTCATCCGCCGCGCGCACCTCATCCCGGACAAGGCCGAAATGCGCGATACGCTCAAGCGCGTTGACTACGCCGGATATGCGGCGGTGGCTGTGCTTGCCGCGCTGAGCCTGGGCAACGTGAGCAACTGGGAGAAATCGGAAAACCTCTGGCGGCGCGCCTTGGACAAGCATCCTGACAGCCTTGAGGCAGGCCTGAGACTTTCAGCCACGCTATCAAACGATAAGAAGTACGCCGAAGCCGAGCAGATCATGCGCCTGACCGTCGAGCAACATCCCGACGCTCTGGCGGCCCGCCTGAACCTGGGCCGCATCCTCATGGAGCAACAGAAGTTCCAGGAGGCGGGCGCAAGGTTGAACGAAGCGCTGGCGATGAATGCTGACGATCCGCTCGTCGTGCGGCTGCAGATCGAAATGTCGCTCAGGCAGGGGGACGCCGCGGCGGCAAGCGCCGCGCTGCCTAAGTTCCTTGAGACACGGGTTCCGATGCCCGTCGCACATTTCGAGGTCGGAAGAGCATTCCTTGGAGCGGGAGACTTCAAGTCCGCTTCGGCCTGCTTCAGGAGGGCTTTGACGAACACGCCGATGAACCCGGTCTACCTGTTCTATTCCGGCCTGGCGCATCAAGGCATGGGAGAATTGAAGGAGGCCGGGGAACAGTATCAGATCGCGCTGCGGATGGATCCCAATTACGTTCCGGCGCTGGTGGGCGTCAGTGACATATTTGTCGCTCAGAACCAGCCGGAGCAGGCTTTAGCCTACCTGAGACAGGCAGCGGCCGTGAATCCGCGCGATCAGGTTGTGGCGCAGAGGGTCGGCGAGTTCCTGGCAAAATATCCGCAGTTCCGAACGCCCCCCCCGCCGGAGCAACAGTAATCTCTCTTCCAAGTCTTGCGCTTTACTCGCCGCTTTCCCCCCTCATAAACGCAGCCGCGCTTTCCGGGGCGACAGGATTGATGTAGAAATCCGCTCCCCATTCGAATCCCGCCACCTCGATCACGCGGGGGAGAACCTCGATGTGCCAGTGATAATGCGGGACATTCCCCTGGTTGAGCGGCATCGTGTGGACGACCAGATTGTATGGCGGCCTGCGAAGCGCCGTCTCCATCGAGCGCAGCGCCTTGCGCAGCACGTGGGAAAGCTCCTCGGCCTGTATCCGCGTCATGTCCTCGAAGTGCGAGGCGTGCATCTTGGGCAGAATCCACATTTCGAACGGGAAGCGCGAGGCGTATGGCGCGAAGACCACGAAATTACCCTCGTCGTCAACGATGCGCGCGCAGTCCGCCAGCTCCTGCCGGATGAGGTCGCAGAACAGGCAGCGTCCGCGATAGCCGTGGAAGCGCGCCGCGCCGTCAAGCTCCCGCTCCACCGCGATGGGGACGACCGGCAGGACGATCAACTGGAAGTGCGAATGTTCCAGCGTTGAGCCTGCCTCCGCGCCGACGTTCTGGAAGAGCAGGCCGTAGGTCAGCCGCGAGTCCCGCTTCAGGTCAGTCAGGCGCTCCCGGCACATCCATAGCGCCTCCTCGATCTCCGCCGGCTCCATCTCGCTGAGAGAGACGCAATGACGCGGGTTGTTGACGATTATTTCGTGCGCCCCAAGCCCGTTCATGCAGTCATACGTCCCGACGCCACGATTGTCCGGGGAGGCCTCTACGCGCAGGACGGGGAACTTGTTGGGCACGGCCCGGACGCGCCAGCCCGGCCCGTTCGCGCGGCTGCCGCCGGCGCGGAAGGCGGCGATCTCCGGCGGCGTCTTGTCCTCGTTGCCCTCGCAGAACGGGCAGAAACCCGCCCGCGCCGACGGGGGCTGGAACTGAAAATCCGCCGGGCGCGTCGCCCTCTCGGGCGCAATTATGACCCATCTGCCGGACACCGGATCCTTGCGTAGTTCGGACATCGTCACACCATCCACATGATTCGTTCAAAGTCCCCGCCCGGGGCCGTGAAGCGGATGAGCGAGGATGAGGGGACCTGCTCCACAATGTTTCCGCCGCGTTCGATCTCCAGGCAGAAGGCAACGGACTGCCCGGGTCTGACGCCGATCGCGTCGAACGGGAGCGCGATCTCAAGACATTCGTCAAGAGTGGTTTCAACCCCGGCTGCCATCGCCACGGGGATTTCGCCGCCCCTGTGGATCGTAAACTCGAACCGCCCGTCTGTGCGGCGGCGGACCCGAATCGCGGACTCGGACGGCTCGACAAGATTCAAATCGAGTGTCCACCCGTTCCCGTTAAGCCACGCCGGTTTGTCCGTGAAGTCGAGCTTCAGGAAGAGACGCCGCTCGTCGAAACCGAAACGCAGGCGGCTGACAAGACCGCCGGATGCGCGCAGCATTGCCGATCCCTGCCGCGAGCAGTCGAACAACCCCGCGCCGGTCCATTCGAAGTAATGCGTGCGCCGCCCGTCAATGACGGGCTTGATGAAGCATCGCGGCTCGTCGTAGCTCGTGTAATGCCGCGTGATGGGAACGTCCAGAACGTCCGGCGCTTCGAGTCCGGCGAACCTGTGCGCGTTCTTCAGGTGCAGCCGGAAAAGCTCGTCGAAGGTCTCGTCATAGGCCGACTGATGGTCCGTGCCGTACCACCAGAACCAGTCGCTGCCCTCCGCCGCGTAAAGCTCCTCCCAAGCCGTGGCCAGCGCGGGGGAGTCGTCTGGCCCGCCTGCGCGAACCAGCCGGCGGCGCGTTTCCGCGATTCGCTCCCACGCCATGTTCTTCTCCGGCTGGCCGATCCACGTCGCAAAATTTCCGTAGATCCACGATCCGGAATAGAGTCTGGGAAGCTCTTTGTGGACGCCGTATCGCTCAATGTAGTCGGAGACGCTCACGGCCTCCAGCATGGGATCGCTCCTGAGTCCGGCAAGGAGTCCGTTCAGGAATTCCACGCCCTGACCGTCGTAATGCTCCCATGCGTTCTCGCCGTCGAGGATCACGCAAACCAGTGGCGGGGCGTCCGAGCCGCTTCCTCGCGCGGCGCGAAGCCTGGCCAGCATGTCCGACGCCGATTCCGCCTGATTCCCCCGCCGGTGATACTGGAAGCCGATCAGGTCGCTCAGATAATGATCGCGGAAGACAATGGACAACCGGCAGTTTTCAACCGGGCAGGAGTATGGGCGGTAGAGAACATCCGGGTTGGTGACACGCTGGTCGCGGTCGCGATGGATGGCGACGCCGACGGAGTTGGCCAGCACCTCCTCATCCGACGCCATCCAGCGGAATCCGGCCTGAGCCACCAGTGGAGCCATATCCGGACTGACGCTGCCCTCGGATGGCCACAGTCCGCGCGGCCTGCGCCCGAAGGTTTCCTCGTGGAAGGCGGCGGCGGACTGCAACTGTCGCATCGCGTCGGCGCGCCCGTCAAAACGCACGGACGGAAGCGACACGGCCGGGATGGCTTCGCGGGCGGATTCCTGATCGCACAGGAGAGGCAGGATGGGGTGGTAATACGGCGTGCTGGTCAACTCAACGGTTCCGGCCTCCTCAAGCCTTCTGAATAGGGGCGTCACCCCGGACAGCGTTTCGTGTTGGGCATGGAAGAGGACAGCCTTGTCCGCCTCGGTGTAATATGCGCACTTTGCGACCAGCGCGCGGAGGTCTTCGCGTCTTTCCAGCACCTTGGGGTGAAACCACGAGAGAATGCTCAGGACCTGAAGGTCGCGAAGGTCGGCGGCGTTGAAGTTTCGGGCCGCCATTTCGCCGGTAATGCGTCCGGGGCGTCGCTTTTCCAGCAACTGCGCGTAGCGCGGCAACGGTTTTATCATCCGCTCCCAGTCCGCCGCGAAGAAATGGTCAATGACGAACCAGACGTCCTTCTCGCTCAGCGAATCCGCCGGGACGCGGGCCAGCCGCCCCCATTTGTCCTCAAAACCGTTCCCCGCATAGTCGCGTAGTTGCCTCACAAGGCTTGGGACGAAGTTAAACGTCTGGCGCACATCTGGGAATTCCGACGCGATCAGGCCAAGTCCTATATAGTCCTTTATTGCGTGCAGGCGCACCCAGGGGAGGATGTAGGAGCCGTCGCGTCCGTCCGCGTAGAGCGGCTGGTGGAAATGCCAGATGAATGAAACGCAGACTTTTTCCGAACCGCTCACGCGGGATTATCCCTCCTGATCCGCCGATGGGCAGACGCGCATTGCCATCTGCGACTGCCAGGTCGGATTTTATCCGGCATTGTTCGCAACTGGCAAGACGCGCCAGACGAATTCCACTGCGCGTCCTGAAGTCGTTATTTCGCTCCGTCTGCTGACGGCGTCGGATTCCTAATGGATTGAAGCATTGTGTGACTGTTCATCAGATCCCCTCCGAGTGTGCCGAATTCGACCGCAGCCCTGTTGAAATCCCAGCCTTCCTTATGAATGCGATAGTAGACCGCCAGGATGCCGCCCCTTTGCGTCCCGCCGTGGCAATGGACGTAAAATGGCGCAGAATTCGCATCCAGAAACCCGCGATATTTCACGATCGTTTCGTCGCTGATGCTCCCCTTCGGGAACGGCAGCTCAAGGTAACGCATCCCGCGCTTTTCGGCCCATCTCTTCGCCTGCGCCGACGGAACGATGCTGATGATCGTCTTCACGCCCAGACCGCTCAGATATTCGATCCCGGCCTCGCTCGAAATCTCCCCGCCCCTGACAAGCATGGCGTTATATTTTATAACGCAACCCTTGATCCCGTCTCGCCAGCCGAGGATTTCGTATGTGTCCCCGAGAGGCGGAAGCTGGGCTTGCGCCGGCTTCGTCGCTCCGCTTACAGCATCCGGCGATCCGCTTTTCGCGCAACCGGCCAATATCAGGCAGGCCGGCATCACAACAAGGAAGATGGAAATAACGCCTAGTCTTTCCAGCAGATTGCTCTTTTTCATTCCGGGGTTCTCCGGGCTTCAGGGATGATGAACCTTGAGATGAAGGACAAGACTGCGCCGACTGTCGCGCCGGCGAAGATTGTATAAAACATCTCGCACGGCAGCCTGAACCGGACGGCGTAAATGATAAGGATATGCACGACCGCTATTGTCCCCGCAACGGCGGCGCAAAAGACTATGGCGCGCCAGTTGTGCTTCAGACACACCATGATAAGGCCGGGAGCCGCCAGCAGGACCAGCAGGAGGTAGCTCCCCCTGTAAAGCGGGTGATAGGCCTTCGGATTTGTGGGGTCTGTCCATAGGAAGAACTTCAAACGGTTAAGACAAAGATGAACGTACTGGTCGGGATGATCCCGCAGGAACGCGAGGGCGAGTTTCTTCATTTCCTCGTTCTTTTCGATCTCGCTCATCGGCGCGAGTTTCTTCAGGAAGTCCTCTGAAAGGGTGTTCTCAACCGGCATGGTTCGGTCGCGCTGCCTCAGGATGAATTCGTTTGTCCCCTTCAGGTCCCAGATCGGGACGCTGATCCGATAACTCTCTGGATCGCCGGTCAGGAGTTTGTCCGTTCCGATGGATTTCTCGTTGTTGCCCTGCCAGAAGGTGTACCAGAACGTGCATTTCACCAGGACGAAGCGCCCGTGGACGATGCGGTTGCGGATTGTCCACGGGGAAAGAATCAGAAGGACTGTTGCCGCCGCAATAGCGCCGTTCTGAAAGCTTCGTTTAATGTCCCGCGTTTGAAGAAGTAAAAGCCCCGGGAAAACCGGCGCGACGGCCATCAGAATCGGGTCGGTCAGAATGCCCAATCCCAACAGGATTCCGCCCCCCGCCCACCATTTCCAATCCCTCGGGCTGGAGATGCCGCGCCAGAAGCAGAACGAAGCCGCCGCAAGGAAAAAGAGAACGAGGCTGACGACCTGGACATGGGTGGCGGTGTAGATGAACGGCGGGTAAAACGCGGCGACCGATCCTGCCCAGATGCCCGGCGTTCGGCCAAGCATGTCCTCGGCAAGCAGATACAAAAAGCCGCAGACAAGCCCGCCCAGGGCAGCCTGGAGCGTCTGAAGCAGAAACATGCTCAATCGTCCCTCCCCGAAGACCATCCAGAGCGCGGCAATCAGCCCCGGATAAAGCGGCGTCTGTTGCGACGTCGGGCGCGGGGGGGGGGTAAGGATAACGACGCTGAATCCATTGCCGTCAAGCAGATTGCGGGCGATGACGCCGTGCTCGTAAAGAAGCGGGTCCTCGTAACTCTTCAGGACAATGACCGCCGCAAGACGCAACAGAAAACCTGCCATTGTAATCAATAAAAACATTCGGGAACTTTTTCCGCGCAGAAACGCCATCCGGCAAATGATCTTGTCGCCGGACGCCGCAGGACATCCCATTTCCACCCCGGGACTTTCCTCTTTGATGCTCGTGTCATTCCCCCTTCGGACTGATGCCTGGATTGCGATAGAGCTTGAGTTCCGAACCGTCCGGCAGTGACCACATAGCGAGGAGTTCCGGCCGCGGTTTGCCACCGTCCTCTCCGGCTGGGGATTTAACCCCCTCCGCCCTTCGAAGAAAATCTTCGGTATGCTGCTTGAAAATTTCTTCGTCGTAGATGATGCCGAGCGTCCCCCCCGTCTTGACCAGCACAAATGGCGCGATTTCGCTCAAACCTGGATTGTCCCTGGAACTCGTGAAGTCGAGAGTCGAAGGCGCGAAGCAATAGCGATAATCCATCGCCTCAAGGATGGTCCGGTAATTCAGGGGTGTGACAATCTCCGGCACGTTGAACAGGCAGACCGTCTTCACCTTGCCCGTCATTCCCTGCGAGTTGTTCCTCAGTGCAGTGACAACGTCCGCGGAGCGCCAACGGTCCGGTTCAGGGGTCTGCGTCATGGACATGGGGCGGATGAAGAAGTAGACGCGCTCGAATGGTCTGGGCAGCGCGAGCGCTTGCGGCCACCCGGCGGGATAGAAGTCGAAGCTGAAGACAAAGCACTGCACAGCTCCGGCGACGACCGTGAAGCCGACCATCGCAACCCTCAGAAAACGAGATCGCAGATTCATTATCCCCGCGGCGGCGCAGGCGGCAATCAACGGCATCCACGCTATCGTATAGCGCGATATCTTCAGGACGACGAGTACGCCCGCGATGTACATGCCAAGAATGCCCAGGCCGACCAATGCCCGCTTTCCCTTTCCCCTGAACATGAAAATGAGAAGCCCGGTCAGCGAAATCAGCGCCAGAATGAAACCGGCCTGCGTATTGAAGAATTCGATGAAATAGTAGTTCAACCCCTGCCATGAGAATCGCGGGGCCGATTTCCACTCCGTCTCAGTATTCGCGGCCACGGCAAGGTAGGCCTTCACGATGCCCGGGAGGAACGGGACGTAGAAAACGGCTGAGATACCGGCGGCCCATCCGGCTGATTTGAGCAGATTCCGGAAACGGTCGCGAACGCCGTATTCGTTGTGTCTCTTGACGAAGTGAACCCAGAAAGCGAACGCGCAGGGAAGAGCCAGGATGATGGCAGAGGCGAACTTCGTCAGCATCGCGATTCCGCCCGCGATGCCGAAGCGTTTCGACGCCCGCCCGTCCGAGAAGTCCCCGGCGTCAATCAGGCAGGCAAGCGCAACGGCGGACATACCGGCCAACGCCGTGTCCAGCATGTGAACGCGGGGCAACCCGAACATGCAGGGATAAGACGATGCCACGAACGCGGCAAAAACGCCGGTCTGCCTGTCGAGCAGCCTCTTGCCAAGCATGTAAGCCCCGGCGATAAGCGCGGCAAACGAGAGGGCGCAGTTGCCCAGCGCGGCGACGTCGCGATCCGCCCCGAAGACGAGTTGCGGCAATGAACTGAGAATATAGACCAGCGGCGGATGCCTGTGACTGCTGAAAAGGGGATGGATAAGAGCGATCGGGACCGCAACCGGCCAGGAGATCATTCCCAGCAGAACCGGATGCGACTTATGCAGCCCGGCCACCTTCCCCATGACAGCGTCGGAATCAATGAGCGGAACGTGGCAATGACTCAGGTAAAAGTAATTCTTCAGCGTGATGCGGTAGGTGTGGCCCTGGTCCCAGAGGAGGGGGTAGTCGTCCATGCGCAGCCACGCCGCGCTCAACGCCACGTGAAACAGCCATATGCCCAGAAGCGCCCATGCGACGGGGTTGCGGCGGTTGTCGCGAAGGTTTCGCGCAAGGTCGGCGGCGATTTCAGATAGCCGTTTCAATGCGATCATTTTACGGATTTCCGCGCGGGGCGGAATTCCCGCAGGGCGCTCAGCGCCCTATTCATATCGTCCGGCAGAGGGGCGGTGAACGTAAGCTCCTTGAAAAGCGCCGGATGGTGGAAGGTGATCTCGGCGGCGTGCAGGGCCTGGCGGTCAATGAGCGGTTGCTCGCCGGGGCTGACCGGAATGCGCCTTATCTCGGAAAGGTAAAGGCTGTCGGCGTTGCTGTAAAGCTCATCGGCCACGACAGGATGCCCGGTCGCGCGCATGTGAACCCTAATCTGGTGCGTGCGTCCCGTCTTCGGACGGCATTGCACAAGCGCGTAGCCGTCGAAGCGATCGAGAACCTCATAGACCGTCGAGGCCTCGCGCCCGTCCTCGTCAAACCTGATTGCCATCTTCTCCGGATGCCGGATGTCCTTGCCGATGGGCAGATCAATGAGATCGCTGTCAAGCGCTGGCGCGCCCTCGACAATCGCCACGTATCGCTTCCTGACCTGCCGCTGCTCGAACTGCGCGGCGATCTTCTCATGCACGACGCGATCCTTGATGAACAGGATAACCCCGCTGGTCTCCCTGTCCAGACGATGGACGATGCCGGGACGCAGCGGCCCGCCAAGGTCGGACAACTCTCGGCAGTGGTGCGCGATGGCGTTGACAAGCGTGCCGCCCAGGTGGCCCCGGGAGGGATGCACGACGATGTGCGCGGACTTGTTGATTACCAGCAGCCATTCGTCCTCGTAGAGAACGTCCAGCGGGATGTCCTCCGGCGCAATCGTCTCCTCCTCAAGCTCCGGCAGCAGAATTTGCACAACGTCGCCGACTCGCATCTTGTAGCTGCCCTTGACTATCGCTCCTGAGACGGTGATCTGGCCGTTGGCGATCAGGCGCTGGATGAAGGTGCGGGAGTAGTCCGCGAAACGCCCGGCGAGGTAGCTGTCAATGCGCTTGCCGGCGACGTGCTGCCTCACGGTCAGTTCGATTCGTTTCACGCCCGGATTGTCCGGGTCGGCGATGGTTATCTCATCCGGTTGAATGATTTCTTCGGCGGACATGGCAGGCGGATTACGGCTTCGCATCCTCCGATATGACAAGCCCGAAGGCCTTCGTCAACCGCGCGGCAATTTCGTCCCGCAGATCGTTGCGCAGGGCTGGGCAGTCGCGCAATGCCTCCAGCGGCTCCCTGGCGAACGGATACCCCTCCCGAAGCGCGCGGAAACATGTCTGAACCGTTTTCGCTCGGAACTCCTCAAGCCTGCGCCCCAGCGTCTGTTCCGTTCCGCGCAGCTTGACCGAGGCCGTCCGAGCGGCGGCGTCCAGACTCCGGTTGGCGGCTATCTTCACAAGACTGTTCAAGATCGCCTGCCGCCGCTCGTTGTCCCTCATCTCAATGTTGTCATATTCCTTCAGGAGTAATCCCCCTGCATCGAGATCGAATGCGGCCATTCCGGACGAATCCGCGCTTTGCGCCCCGATATCGCCCAGCGCCCTGACGACGTTCAACTTCTGGTGGGCGAACTGAAGGAGCGCCTGCCCGAGCATCAGCCGCGACTCGACCGGTAGATTGGCGCTCCTTGCGGATGCGGACATCGCATGCACCAAAGCGTCAATCCCCGCCGGAGACCAGACGACGCGCACCTTTGCCACGCCTTCCCATAGGGTGAGCAGGCTTTTCACTATGTTGGAGCGCATTCCCTCCGGCGTGTTCCCGGCGACGCAGACGCGCTCCAGCCCCCGCACAGCCGCCGGAATGATAAGGGTATCGAAGTCAATCTCCTTCCCGAAGACGTATATGTCCCCGTCGTCGGTTTTGCGCCGGTGTCCGATCTCCTGCGGCGGGGTCATGTTAAGGATGTTCGTGAAGCGCGAGCATAATTCCACGCGAGCCGCGTCCGGGCAGTTCGGCGATCCGGCCGCTATCCCCATCGCGTCGAGCATCGCGTATGAATACGGGGATTTCCAGATGCGGTCGGTGAACCGGCGGAGCAAGGTCGGGAAGCGCTCCCGCCCGGCGACGCAGCTTCCGCACATGCGCGACAGCGCAAGCGTGAAGCCTCCGCGAGTGTGGCCTTCGCGGTCGAAAATGCCCATGCAGAAGTCAATCGCCCCCAACACTTCGCCTTCGGAAATCTCTCCCGCGATTTCCGCCTTGACGACGATCTCAGCAAGCGCCTCGACAAGTGCGTCCCCCTGCATCGTGTCGCAATCGCTCTCCAGAAAATCCAGCAAAGGAGCAATCGTCGGAGCGCCGAGCGAAATCATGGTTGACTGGACGCCGGATACGGTTTCCTTCAGGCGGAAGTCGCGTATGTTCTCCAGCAGCGTGCGCGCAAGCCGCGCCCTTCTCTCAAGCTCAATCCCGGCCGCGGCGCATACGCGGCTCTCAAGGATCGTCCGCCTCGTGGAACGATCTCCGATCTTGAGCAGGTCAATCAGCGCCTCAATCGCGTCGTTCAGGATTTCCGACCCGACGTCCGTTTCACTGCACAGGATGTCCAGGTGGCGGATCATGGGCGGGCGCTGAGCATGCGGCAGATGCGGGAGCCGTTTAAGTATGGCCTTGACGCCCGGCTCTCCTAGCCTGACCAGTCCAAATCGCAGCCGCGCGCGCTCCTGCTCGCTGGCCCTGGACTGGATCATCTCCTCTACGATCGCTCCTGCCAGATCGGAGGTGAAAACCGGCGAGTCGGAGAGCTGCGTGATCATCGTCATTATGAAACTTCTCAGGTCGTGGTCCTGAGTGGTGTTCAACTCGCGCCAAAGCTGTTCGGAGACTGACGCGGAATCGCTTTGCGCCATCGCATGGAGGCATGATCGCGCGCAGTCCCGCATCTCCGACGGCGCGGCGATGAAACGCTTCAGAACAGCGCGCATGAATCGGTCGAACTGGTTGCGGTCGTCGGACATGCCTCCGCATGAGGCGGACAGTACCGCGATTGCCGCCCGCTGGACGGCCATATCGCCGCTCTCCTCCAGAAGCTCCAGCAGGACGGACCTGATCAGGCTGCGCTCCCCGTCCCCCGCCGCCGCCATCATCATGCCGAGGCGCTCGACGTTGAACACTGTCTGTTCCGATCTGCCGCCGAAAAGCCCCCTTATGGCGTCGGACAATTCTCCGGACAACCCAAGCCGTTCGAGACATCGCACGGCCTCGGCGCGCACCTGCGAACCGGAGGTCGCGTCAATCAGGACGCCGGCGAACAGCCGCGCCTTGTCGCTCATCGCCGCCGGGGAGAGCATGAATCGCCGCATGGCCTCCACCCGCTCGCCGGGGTCCTTGCTGGTCAGCGTCGCCAGCTTGAGCCGGGCCATTTCCTCCGGCGTGAAAAGTCCGCGGGCCTCCTCAATCGAGAACGCGCCGCCGGCGTCGCCCGCCATTATCGTCCCGGATTCCCGCTTCTGAATCGCCAGCGCGTTGTTGATGCCGCCGGGAGCGCCCGGATCGGGGAATTTCCCCATGCCTTCGACCAGCATCTCCTCGCTGAACGCGATCATTCGCGCCCCATTCTCATCCGGGCATATCTCCAGATTCTCAGAGCCGCGAAGTCCGAATCGCGCCGCCAGTATCATCAACCGCTCTGAATCCAGCCTCTCCGCCTCGTCCAGAATTTCATCTGAAAGGAGCAGTTCCTCAACCTTGCTGCGCGGCGCGGCGGATTCCAGAACCGTCTCCGTCATCCCCAGTCCCTTGCGGGCGAGCAGGAGCAACCTGGCGCTGAGCCTGCGGCCCAGGCCGAATCTGGTTTCAAGCTCCTCTCTGCTGGAGAACGAGGCTCGTTTCATCGTCCTGAAATTCGCTTTCGGGAAAAGGGATGACGATGGCTGAACCAGCGAACGCCGGCGGGGTCACTCGACATGCGCCTGCTCCGTCCCCGCCCGCATCTCGCCGATGCGCCACGCCCGGAAGCCGCTCCTGGAGAGTCTTTCAAGCGCGGCTCCGGCGAACTCGGGCCGTATGGCCACAAGGAATCCTATTCCCATATTATACTCGCTGAACATCCTGTCGGGTGGGATTCCGCCAATGTCCCTCAGAATATCAAAGATTCTCGGCGTCTCCCACGCGACCCGGCGGACGTCCGCGTCCAGTCCCGGGCGCAGCAGCGAGCGCAGCGCGGCAATCAGACCGCCCTCCCTCGCGTGCGCCAGGCCTGAGACCACGCGCTTGACCTTATAGGCTGAAATGACCGCGCGGACGGCCTCGGCATACATGCGGGTCGGCCTTAGAAGCTCATCGCAAACCGTCCCCTCGATGCCGTATTCGCCGAGTGGATGCCTGACGCTCAGACCGGCCTTGTCCATAAGTGTTTCCCGCGCGCTCTCGTAGCCCGCATTGTGAACGCCGTTGGAAGCGATTCCGATGATTGCGTCGCCCGGCTCAGGCAGTTCGGGTGGGATCATCCGCCCCCTCTCCGCCGCACCGACCGTGAATCCGACGACGTCGTATTCGCCCGGGCGCATCGTCTCGCGCCCCTCCACGTCGTCCCCGCCCAGGAAGACGCAACGAGCTTCCGAACAAGCCCTGCCGACGCCATCGTAGAAGCCGGCGCGCGTCTGCGGCTCCACGCCGCAGGCGCTCATGTAGCTCATAAAGAAAAGCGGCTGGGCGGCGCGCGCGCAAAGCTCGTTCACGCCGACGGCGACCAGTTCCGCCCCCGCCATGTCGTGGCGGCCCATTCCTATCGCAAGCTGCTGCTTTGGACCGACGCCGGACGCCGCCCCCATCAGGACAGGCTCGCGGTAATGCTCCGCAAAAATGCCCATGCGGCTGCCGAAGGCGAATGCGGCGCCGGGTACGGCGGTTGACTCGATGACCCGGTGGTCGAAGGTGCGTTTCATCGCGCCCTCGATCATGCGGGCTATGTCCCGGCTGTTCTCATTGTCAGGGGTGAAATCTGCCACTTCAGTTGCCAGGGTTGCCTTGACCATATTCGGCTTTCGTCGGCTTGTTCTATCACGCCGCGCGCATCTGAACAACCCTCATGCCAGTTGCTTGAGGCGTTCGCACGTATTCACCAGCAGCATCATCGCCGTCCTGTCCACGCTGCGCCGCGCGAGCAGTTCCGCCGGATCGGGATTGGCCAGTATCTTCAACGTATTCACAACCTCCTGCTTCAGCAGGTCTTCGATAACAATCTCCGCGCCGTCGGCGTCCGTGAGCGTTGTATGGTACTCGCCGTCAAGCTCCCGCCCGCCGATATCCATCCGCGCGTCGTCAATGGAAATCCATCGCTGCGGTTTCATGTAGCCGCCGGCAAGCTGTAGCTCCATCCGCACGACCCTTTCGGACTTCCCCACGGTCAGGTCCAGAACGATGTCCGCCCCCTGTTCGGTCCTGTTCCGTATCTTCATCGAGTCAACGTCGCATCCCGCCTCGTTCGGGCGCACCAATGTTCCCAGACCCACAAATACGTGGTACGCAAGGTCAATCCAAAGCTCCACGATGGGCCGGGCGCGTCTGACTTCGAACCGCATCCCGAAATGCTTCATCGGAACAGGCAGGTGCGGCTGAAGGTAGCGGTACTGGCCCACGAAGAGCAGTGTGCGGGAGTTTTCATCGGCGATCGCATAAAGGGCGTCCAGGCGTTTCATCATCGAGTCGGCGTCCGCCGAATCGTCCCATAGCGGCGGCTTCTCGCAGAGGACGTGTGCTCCGGCGCGCAGCGCCTCCGCCGCGAACGTCTCGTGCAGTTCGGGCGGCGTGGCCACAATCACAAGCTCCGGCGAGACCTTCCGGAGCATCTTGCCCGCGTCCTTGTAGAGGGCCGGCTCTATGCCAAGCGACTCCTTGAGCGCGATGCCCGTCGCCCCGACGGTCTCCTTGGTGCGCCCGACCACCGCCTCGACCGACCCGCCCAGCTTCGTGATCCACTTGCAGTGGTGCTTGCCTATCCCGCTTGCCCCGATCACAGCCGTTCTCATGGCGATCTCCCTCATATTTCAATGGGTCCAGAAGACGATCCGAACCACGCCGGAAAATCATAACATAATTATCCGCGGGGGGGAACTGTGAGGTGAAACAGCAAATGGAAAATCAGAAAAAAGTCCCTGATAACGGTGACGTTATCTTGCTGATGTTCGCGCGACGCAGTGACGAATTCCTGGTTCTGGATGCGCCCCGAACGGATGACTTTCCTGGCTGTGCAGCGCAACCATATAATGCGGGTATCAGTAATGGTTGGAGTAACCTTTGATTCTTCCAGATCGTCCTGCCAATAAAATTAAGACCGGTCAAAGAGGACGTTCAAGCCCATGGACGCCGCGCCTTCCTACTGACAATCGCCATCATCAAGCCTTGACTCCGCTATGCCGCGGCCATTGAAAAACTCTATTTCCCCCCCCATCACGTCAGGCGGGCCCTCCTTTGACAAGCCCGCCGGTTGAGCGACTGTTTATCTCATCAGTCCCTTGCGCGGCACGGGTGCGGAACTGTTGATGCTGATCATGTGGGATGTGCCGCTACTCCTGAAGTTGCATATTGCCGCCGCGCTCCACACGGAAGGCGAAATCATTCATGGTCGGCGGGGTTGTGAATGACAACCTTCCGCCGGCGGCTTCAATGATCTCGGAGGTCAGCCATTTCCCGGCATAGGTGTCGTATAACCGCAAGAGCCATTTGCCGTCCGTAAATCCCACCAGCGTGAGTCTTCCCGGCGGCTGTTCCTCGATTGGAACTCCTGCCAGACGATTATGCCAGGTATGCGCGGTGTTCTGAATCCATCCGACGGCGAGGTCGTCTGAGCGGATTCCCATCACGCGCAGTTGCGGTCCTTCCGTCTGAAATTCGCTTTCGAATCTGAAATTGCGGACAAGGAACCAGTCGTTGCCCGTGTTTTCAACGGAGATTATGTGTCTGCCTTTTGGGACTGCGATGCTGTAATCGCCCGCATGACACGTGTATGACCCCAGCCTCAGCAACAGGCGGCTGCCGTCGTCCGGGAAGTCCTTGAAGATGACGGGGCGATGGTCCAGGCTGATGTTCAGGTTCGCGCCGCCGTATTCGCTGACGGTGTTGAGGTTGATGACGAAACGCCCGTCGGTGGGGAAATCCACAACGAAAATCGCGGGATTGTGGAGAGATGGATGATTGCGGATGCCGTGGAAGATGCCGGGCAGGAGATCCGCCGGGGAAAGTTTTCCGCCAGACGTCAGTTCGAACTGGTTCGGAGCGTTCTGCGGCGATTTTTCCCAGGACGGGTTTGCGGGAAGCAGATCAACCGAGCGTCTCGGGATTGCGCGGGCGGGATCCGCCCAGACCAGGTTTTCCACCTCAAGGGGCGAGAATCTGCGGGTGTTTAGCGGAAGGTCCGCGACAAACCGCGCCGCAGGGGTCAGCACGTCGTAAAGTCCGAGGGGATGGACGTAATCGTTCCAATACCAGACCATGCCGGAACCGGCTGCTCCGGAAGCGATGCTTGACCACGCGACGTTGTGCATGACCAGCCCGTCCGGATCGCTTTCTTGCGGGTTCTTTTTGAATTCATTCTCGCTTGCGTAACCGACGCCGAACTCGCCGAAGAGATGCGGTTTGCCGAACGCCTTTGATTTCCTGGCGTGGACGGACGAGACGAGCGCAGGGAAGTCCTTTGCCCCGTATGCGTGGCTCTGGACGAAGTCAATGCCGGCAAGCCGGTCAATTTCCGCCCCGGCGTTCCAGCCCGCGTAACTCGTCGTAACAAGGTGATTGAAGGGGTCGAGCCTTCTGATTTCCGCGGACATTTCATCGTGCCATTTGGCGACGTTCTCAGGCTCGTATTGCTCGATTATGTCAACCTCGTTCCAGAATTCCCACGCCCATAGGGAGGTGGAATATCCCCAGCGCGCGATGATGTAGCGCAGTTTGCGCTTTGTGAGATCGCGGGCCTTCTCGTCGGTGAAGAACTCGCGCGGCTCCTTGATCCATCCGCCGTTTTCGACCGCGCAGGGCTGGATATTCCACGCCGGATACGGGTCAATCCGGCGCAGCATGTTGAAGCTGTCCATGCAGAACATCACCTGGATGCCGTTCTCGCGGCAAAGCTCGATGATGTGATCCAGCCGCCACGCAGTGTCCTGTTTGTATTTGCCTGCGCCGGCGTCGGAGCGCCACTTTTCGCTGATTTCAAGGCAGTGGTCCCATGCCGGGCGCAGCCATGTGCGGATGCAGTTGCCGCCGGCTTCCTTCAGCCTTCCGCACCAGAGATCGTAGTCGTAGGTCCCGCCGCTGCATCCGAAGCGCCCGGCCGGACCGGGCCAGCACATGTTCTCCCCCACCGCGTAGAAGAGCGAGCCGTCGTCAAACTCGAAATATGCCGGATTGGCCTTTGCAAGCCGGATGAAACCTTTTCTGTCCGATGGGACGCACTCGAACGAGATATCTCCGTATCGGATCGCCTGCCCGCCGGCGTTCGCCCGGATGCCGCAGGAATAGGCTCCGACCTCGGCGGGGCAGAATCTGATCTTCCAGAGCGGTCTGCCTGAGCGATTCAACTGCTCGGTCATGCCTTCCCCGCCCTTGCTGCGGTCATATGCCTGGTAGAAGAAGGCGGGTATGGATAGGCACTTGCCGGAGGAAGATGTGAAGTCGCCCCAGATGTCAATCTGGTTCGGATCGAACGGGTTATCCCAGGGGCCGGACATTTCGAAGGTCAGTTCAAACTTGTCGAATCGCTCGACCTTAACACGATTCAGCGTCACGCTCCCCAGGGAAAGCGGTCCGCCGGAGGCAAGGGGCACGACAAGCGGATGTTCTTCAGCCGACGCCATTCCAGTCCCTCCGAAGGCAAGGAGAACCACCAACAAGGCGGCAATGCGGAGTATGAAACCCCGCCGTGGGGATGCGGATTGATTCGGGCATATATGCTTGTCGGCTGTCATGATTCTCCCGCAAGTTGCCACGCCTCTGCCAGAAACGCCTTGATGTTTTCCAGCGGGACATCTTCCATCAGCGAGATTGACGGCGCAAGGATGAAACCGCCCTCCTGTCCGAGTTCCGTCGCGACCCGGCGGACTTCGGAACGGACCTCACTGGCTTCCGCTGACCGCATGACGTCCTGTGTTCCAACCCCGCCGTAGAGGGTCAGCTTCCCCTTTGTCATTTCCATTATCGTCTTGACGTTCTGGCATTCAGGCTGGACCGGATGCAGGGCATCAACGCCAATTCCCGGAAGGTCTGCGGCAATCTCCCTGACGCAGCCGCATGAGTGAAGAAAGAACGCCCGCCCCAGTTCATGAGAAACGGCGGCGAGTCTTTCGACACGTGGCGCGATGAATCGCCGCCACGTCTCCGGACGCATCATGAGCGACGCCTGCGCGCCATAATCATCCGAAAGGAAGAAAGCGTCGCACTGAATGCCGGACATGAGGCGCATGGTTCTGGAAATGCGTTCGGTCAGTGCGTCGAGAAGCCTTTCCATGCCGTCCGGGTCGAGATGGAAGTCCGTCAGGATTCCTTCCAATCCGCGCAAGAAATGCGCGCGTTCAAAGAGGTCGCCGACCCACGCGACGACGTATCCCGGGCGGGACGCCGCCTTTTCAGCAAGCGCCGAAACCTCCAGATCGGTCGGCAGGGGGGGAAGGTTGATTTCCGACGGTATGCCGTCGGGCCAGGGATGGCGATAAACGTGGCCTCTGTTGCTCGGGTCAACGGTCCAGACGACGCCGAACTCGTCGGCGGTCAGCCCCGCCCCCGCTTCGGTCCGTCGTTTTGGCAGCGAGACCCATGAGAGGCTGTTGCGCAGGGCGCGGTCGAGGTCGCTTCCGGAAAAGGCGTCGAGTATCCGGGCGGCGGCGGTCGGAAGGGCGTCAACGTGAAAGGGGATATGCCCGGGTCTGTGTTCAAGGGCGCCCTTTACTATGTTTGTCCGCCTTTGTTTGTCTTCGGTCAATCCCACCTTAATCCCCGCGTTGTCTGGAACGGCGCACAGCCAGACGATACTATATTGGGCGACGCCTGATTCATCAACCGCAACCGGAAGCGCATATGCTCTGTTCCCGCAGGTTCTTGATCTTCATGGCCGCCGGGCTTGCGCCCGCGCTTGCCTGTATTCTCGATGAACGATTCATCCCGTTACTGATTGTTTATGACGTCTTTCTCTGCTGTCTGCTCCTTCTGGATTTCCTCACGATTCCGGGAGCCGGCGCGCTGCGGGCTGAGAGGGATTGCCCCGATGTTGTGTCTCACGGCCTGCCGCTTCGCATAACGCTGCGTTTCTTCAACTATTCCAGACACCCGCTGCGCGTAGAGTTCAACGATTCGCCGCCTTCGTCCTTTGAATCGGAGACTTGTCGCGGCAGCGCGGTCATCCCGGCTGGGGAGGCGATTGATGTCCGGTATGAGGCAGCGCCGTCCGAGCGGGGGGATTATGAATTCGGGGATTTGTTCTGCCGCCTGTACGGACGGCTGGGGATGGCGGTCCGCAGCCGCAGGCTTTCGTTGTCCGCCCGGGTGTCCGTTTATCCCGATCTGGCCGCGATAAGCAGGCGCGATTATCTGCGCGCGCCGAGCGTCTGCCTGCGTTCCGGAACCAGAAGATTGCGCGCCATGGGGGAGGGATTCGAATTCGAGAGGCTGCGTGACCTTGTTCCCGGAGACGACAGCCGCCTGATTGACTGGAAGTCCACCGCAAAGCGGCGCAAGCTCACGTGCAGGCAGTATGAAATGGAGCGCGGGCAGAACGTCATGATCGCGCTTGACTGCGGGCGGCTGATGCGCCAGAGGGCGGGGCGGTTCTCGAAACTCGACTGGGCGGTCAACGCCGCGCTTTACCTGGCTTACGTGGCGGCGATGAAGGACGATCACGTGGGGCTGGCCGTTTTCGACGAGGAGATTCGCGCCTTGCTCCCCCCGACGAAGGGCCGCAGACAACTGCCGCAGATAAGCCGCTGCCTTTACCGGGCAGCCGCCTCGCGCCTTGAATCCGACTACTCCACGGCGTTTTCTGCGATCAGCCGCTGCCTCCAACGGCGCTCGCTGATCGTGTTGTTCACGGATATCGTCGAGCCTGACGTGTCCAGAAATCTGCTGGATCACATGCGCATGCTCGCCCCGCGCCACCTTCCGCTCTGCATTGCGATGGAGGACGAGAACGTTACGGGAATTCTCGACCGGTATCCCGAAGCCGTTGACCACGTCTACGAGAAGGCCGTGGCAGTTGAGCTTCGGCGCGATACGGCAAAGGCAATCGCCATCCTTGAGCGGGGGGGCGGGATTGCGCTGACGGCCCCGCCGGGGGCGCTGTCGCTGGCGGCGGCGGAGAAGTACCTTTCAATCAAGGCGAGGGGAGCGCTGTAAGAACAACCTCTGCGTAGGAACAGACTGTTGTTAGGGTAGCACCGATGGTATCATGGATAATGGGTTGGTCCTTTACCTCGACCAAGAAGATCAGGAAGTTCGAATGGGAACAACCACGGCGAGAATCCGTCTTGGTAACAGCGAAAGACAGAATGGTCCTCCAAATCATACCACTACCCACGAGGAGAAGAGATGAAACTCCTAATTATGCACCTGAGTGACTTGCACATAACAGGCATCGAAGATCCCATTCTGGACAGAATGACCGCCATCGTTGATGCGGTTAAAAACATTGAGCGGGGTCTTAGCGGCGCATTCATGGTGATAAGCGGGGACGTCACTCAGTGTGGAAGTGACGACCAATACTTCGCTGCTGAAGCTTTCCTTGACGATTTGCGGAATAGCCTGTCTGAAAAGCTAACCACCTCAATAACAGGAAAAGCATGCGAAGTTCACAGAATCGCGGTACCTGGTAATCATGACTGTGACCTGTCCGCTTCGAACCACGAGCGCGAGAAAATTGCGAAAAGTGTAATCGAAAAACCGGAACTGATTCGAGATGCTCAGACCGTTCAGATTTGCACCGACGTACAGAAGTCGTTTTTCACCTTTTTAGATAGGATCGAGTCAAAACCCAGGGAATTTATTTCTTCAGAATTTCACAAACAGCTCTACTATGAATACAGTTTCAAATTCGGTGATGAAACTATCCGATTCCTCTGCTGCAACAGTGCTTGGCTATCGCGCCTAAATGAGCAACAAGGTAGTCTATATTTTCCGGCTGAAGCCATTGGCGGAACACCCCAAGATGTGCTTGACATTGCTGTGATGCATCACCCATTCAATTGGCTAGAGGCCGAATGTGCCAATCGTTTGGCGAAAAGAATCCGTGAAGTTGCCAGCTTCGTACTGACAGGGCACGAACATGACGCGGATAGATATACGTCGACCGGTATTCACGGAGAAGTTAATGAGTATCTTGAGGGTGGACTGCTGCAGGACAAGTTTGGCAGTCTCAGTACTTTCAATATACTCGTTGTTGACACGGTCGAACTTAAGCAGAAAGTCATGCGGCTCTCTTGGGATAACCAATTCTATGTTCCATTTGATACTTCCCATCGGTTAAATGGCACGAGTGAAAATGCTTGGCGTGATTACAGCATGAGTCATATCCGGCGCCAAAGTCAGTTTCTGCTGAACAAGGACTTTGTACGTACGTGCCTGGACGATCCGGGAGTTACCCTTGCACAGCAACACATCGAAAATGTTACTCTCCCGGACGTATTCGTTTGGCCAGATCTGCGCCAAGTGGCTGATCTTCCGAATGAACGTAGCACTTTGATAAAGGGTGATCATTTCCATGAAACTCTTTCTTCGAAGCGACACATGTTGATTGTTGGCGACAATTCAGCCGGTAAGTCAAGCCTGGCGAAGATGACATTTAGACATCTACATGAAGACGGTGCTGTCCCAATACTTCTAAGCGGGGAAGAACGCTTCCCTAACGAGGACAAGCTGCGCGATCATCTTGAGAATGCGTTCTGTGTGCAATACGATCCTACGGCGTTAGAGGCATACAGGCAGCTTGACCTTGATAGGATAGTAATAATAATTGATGACTACCACAAAATGCCTATCAAGAGAAGAGCCAAGAGGAAACTGGTTACCGCATTGAGCAGATATGCTGGAAGGATAATCCTTCTCGCGCATGAATTTCAGCTCGCAGTTCACGATCTAACTCGTCCCGAAACAGTTGCTGAGGGAGGAATCAGATTTGACTGCTATCGGGTGCAACCATTTGGGGCGCTGGCAATCAACAAACTGGTAGAGAAGTGGCTGAAATTGGGAGTTGAGGGAGATCCTGATGCACCCGACTTTACTCACCGGCACGCTGAAATAATGCGGATTCTGGAGATCCTCATAGGTAGGAACTACGTACCATCTTATCCTATCTATATACTCTCTGTCCTACAGGCAAATGAGGCAACGACTCCTATTGATACACGGGCTAGTGCACACGGCTACTTCTATGAGTTGTTCATCAGGGCAGCCATAGCTACTGGTGGTAGTTCGGAACAGTATGACATAACTGCAGCATATCTTGCTCACTTGGCCTATCAAATGTTTTCGGACAGAGTCCATCAGATACCGGTTCAACGCCTCCAGCAGATACACGTCGAATATGAGAGGATATATGCAATACGGATACCATTCGAGCAGAAGATTAACGCCCTACTAACAAAAAACATCCTGATAGACGTATGCAGGCAAATTCGTTTCAAGTATCGATACACGTATTTCTACTTTGTGGCAAGTTATCTTCGTGACCATATAGACTCTCCAGAAATCAAGAAATCCATAGCCATGATGGCAAAATCGCTGCATATTGATGAATATGCAAATATACTCTTGTTCCTTGCCCACCTGTCAAAGGATCCATTTATCGTTGAGGAAATGCTGTCGGCGGCAGAAGTACTCTATAGTGATTCGCCCAGAGCTAGGTTAGAGGACGAAGTGGAGTTTCTAAACAGACTGATGGCACGCGATACCAAACTGGTGTTAGAGGAACGTCCCCCGAGTGAAGTGCGTCGCGACATGGATAATGCGAAGGATGATGGTAACAATTGTAGCGACTCGGGTACGGCTCTGAACGAGCCGGTTGACATACCTGGGGAAGACGCATTCGATCCTACTGACCCTTTGACCCGCCTTAATGCAGCATTGAAGACGCTGCAGATACTGGGGCAAATACTGCGGAATTTCCCGGGCTCAATTGCGGCAGAAAGGAAGGTTAAGATTGCCGACACATGTTTTGGGTTGGGCCTTCGCACTCTATCAGGCATAATAAGCCTCGTCAGGGACAGCGAGATCGAGTTACTGAACGAATTTGCGAAGATAATCCATGAACACCATCCTGCGTTCCTACCCCTCACAATCAGGGAACGAGCATGTCAGACTGTTATTGCTCTTGCCGAGGTGATCGCATTTGGCATGACTAGGCAAATATCCCGATCTTTGGGTTCGCCTGAGTTGTTCTTGACATATGAAAGTCTTAAGTCAACTGAGGATCCCGCGTCTGTTGATCTCATCCATGCTTCACTTGAGATTGACTATCGTCCAGCTTTTCCTACCCGGTCTATAGTCAACCTCAGTAGACGTCTGAAGGAAAAGTATTTAGCACGTTCTGTCTTGCGTAATATGGTGGGGCAGCATTTCTTGCTTCACGGAATCGACTTCAGGATACGACAACAGGTCTGTGAGGAACTCCAGATTGAGTTCAAGAAGGTAGTCGGTCCCTCGGCTAGTCAAAAGATGTTGGGACCTCCGTAACAATCTCGACTGGAATTCCTCTGGATCGAAGTCAAAGGAGTTCGGATGGAAAGCACCAGAGCCAGATTGGAGACAATCGAGAACATGATCCGCCGCGGGCCGTTCGACTCCTCGTGGGAGTCGCTTGAGAACTACCGGATTCCGTCCTGGTACAAGGACGCGAAGTTCGGAATCTTCCTCCACTGGGGCGTCTACTGCGTCCCCGCCTTCGGCAACGAATGGTACCCGCGCGAGATGTACCGTCAGGAAAGCGCGACGTTCAAGCATCACCGCGAGAAATGGGGCGACCAATCGAAATTCGGTTACAAGGACTTCATCCCCATGTTCAAGGCGGAGAGGTTCGACGCCGGGGAGTGGGCCGGATTATTCGAGAAGGCCGGCGCGAAGTTTGTCGTCCCCGTCGCTGAGCATCATGACGGATTCGCAATGTATGACTCCGGTTTTTCGGACTGGTGCGCGGCGAGAATGGGGCCGAAGCGCAACATCGTCGGGGAGCTTGCATCCGCAGTCAGAAAAGCAGGCATGACCTTCGGGCTTTCTACTCACCGGGAGGAACACTGGTGGTTCTACGAGGGCGGGAGGCAGTTCGAATCGGACGTTCAGGACGATCGCTTCAGGGGGCTTTACGGCCCGGCGCAGCCGGAGAAGACGCAGCCGAATGAGGAATTCCTGAACGACTGGCTGGCGCGGACATGTGAACTCGTGGACAAGTTCAATCCGGCCATCGTCTGGTTCGACTGGTGGATCAACCAGCCGGCATACGCGCCATACCTTCAGAAATTCGCCGCCTACTACTACAACTGCGCCGCCGAGCGCGGATTCGACGCCGCCATCAACTACAAGAACACCGCCTTCCCGCGCGACGCAGCCGTTCTGGACATCGAACGCGGCCAACTGACCGACATTTATCCCCTGCTATGGCAGACCGATACCTCCGTTTCGAAGAACTCGTGGGGTTACATCGAAGGTCACGATTACAAGACCGCGACATCGGTCATTCATGACCTTGCCGACATCGTGAGCAAGAACGGCGTCCTGCTTCTGAACATCGGTCCGAAGGCGGACGGGACAATCCCGGAACCCGAACAGGAAATGCTCCTTGAGATCGGACGCTGGCTTGATGTCAACGGCGAAGCGATCTACGGGACGCGCCCCTTCAGAATCTTCGGCGAAGGCCCGACCCTGGTCGTCGGTGGCGGGCATACGGACTACAAGCGCGCCGCCTTCACCGACAAGGACATAAGGTTCACGCGCAAGGGCAACGCGCTTTACGCGATCCTTCTGGGCATTCCGGAAGGTGATACTGTTGTCATAAAGACGCAAGGCGTAAAGTCGGAATACCGCATTCTCGACATCAAGAGCGTGGAGCTTCTCGGATGCAGGGAATGTCTGAAATGGGAGCGGACCGACGAGGGACTGGCGGTAAAACTGCCTGACGCAAAGCCATGCGGACACGCATTTGCGCTGAAGATAAGCGGTTGAACTGATTCCGCCGGTTGCGAACGGCGGAAGGCGTCATTGGCCGGATTTCATGGAAGGGGGATGAGCGATGAAGGTGAAATGTTTTTTGCCGGTTTCAATGGTCATTTTTGCCATAGCGGAGGTTGTCATGGCGGCTAACGTCGCGGGGGAATCATTCGTCATCTGCAAGCAGCCCGGACGATACATCGGCTGGCCTACAATAGCGCGGACTGCCGACGGCGAACTTCTCATCGTCTTTTCCGGGGACCGTGAGCAGCACGTCTGCCCCTTCGGCAAAACGCAGATCGTGCGCAGTTCAGACGGTGGCAAAACGTGGTCCCCGCCCGCGACGATCAATAACACGCCGCTTGACGATCGTGACGCCGGCGTGATCGTCACCCGGAAGGGCACGATCATCGTCACGTGGTTCACGTCATTGGCTTTCGAGCAATTCGGATCATACAAGGCGCAGATCGAAGGCCCCTGGCGGGACCACGTCGGCAAGATCAGCGACGAAACGCGCGATCAGTGGCTCGGGACGTGGGTGCGACGCTCCACCGACGGCGGCAAGACATGGGGCGGATACATTGACAGCATTGTCACGTCGCCGCACGGGTTCATTGAGCTGAAGGATGGGCGGCTGCTCTACCTGGGGTGCAATTACGTGACCCGCCCCGGGCGAAGGCAGTCGAAGCTTGATGGCCCGTATGCGAAGAACCGCGTTCTGGCGGTCGAATCTTCAGACGACGGACAGACATGGACGCCGATCGGATGCGTCCCAATTCCGAAGGGGGTGGATGACGACGGCTTCCACGAGCCGCACGTTGTTGAGGCGTCGGACGGCAGGCTGGTCGGCATGATCCGCCACCATGGGGAACCTGGGAATCAGTATCTCTGGCAGACGGAGAGCGAGGACGGCGGGAGGACGTGGACCGAGGCGCGCCCGACGGAGATATGGGGACTGCCGCCGCACATGATACTTCTCCGCGACAACCGGATTCTGTTGACCTATGGGCATCGCCGCGCGGCGTTCGGGCAGCGCGCCTGCGTCAGTTCCGACGGGGGCAGGACTTGGGATTACAAGAACGAAATCCTCATCCGGGACGACGCGGCCAACGGCGACCTCGGTTATCCGGCGTCAATCCAGATGGACGGCGAGACCATCCTGACGGTCTATTACCAGATTGATCAGCCGGGGGAGAAGACGTGCCTCATGGGGACGTTCTGGAAATTGCCGAAGTAGGGCGATCGCAGCATGATTAGCGCATGCGCTGCGCCCGGACGCGGAGAGAAATAACTGCAGACCTTCGGGCTTTTTGTTTCGCGCCTGCGTCTGCCCGGCGTTGACGAGTTGCTTTCGCTCCTTGATGTTGACTTGAGCCGCTGCGCAGCGATCAGGCTTATTTCTTTCCTGCCCACTTCCTCCACGCCGCCTCGTCCTTGAGCATCTTGATGAACACCCCGCCGATGACCGAGCGCGCGCGGAAGCCCCTTACCTTCGCCGTGGAAGTCCAGTACCAGTCGCTCAGCGGGACACGATCCGGACCCTCATTCGCGAAGGCGTATGCCGGGTCGGCGATGGCCTCGAAATCCGCCTGCGAGTCGGCCAGCGTCGCGGTCCAGATCACCCAGTCCAGCTTCGTATAGTCGCTGCGGTTGTCCAGCGGAATGCCGTATTTGTTCTGAGTTTTCTTGTAGAAGGCGATCTCTTTACGCGCCACCTCGGGCGGGAAGATGTTGAAGCCGAGAAGCGTGTCCCAGACAAGGTTGTACTTCTGGCTCCACGTGCCGGGCTTGTCGAATGCAAGCCGGAAGTGATCGCCGTCATCGGCCTCCTTCACCCATTTCTGCGCCATTTCCCGCGCGGCGTTCATGAATCGCGCCGAATCGTCCTTCCGCCCGGTCATGTCGCAGAGCATGGCGTATGACGCAAGACCCATGATCGCCTTGATCGAAAGGTTGGTGTTGTGTGCGAGGTGTCCGGCGAAATCGTCCGTGCAGAGCTGGTTCTCTGGATCGTAACCCTTATCGAGCAGGAACTCCGCCCACTTCGTCAATGTCGGCCAGTATTTCTGCGCGAAATCGGCGTTGCCCTCGATCTTTGCCATTGCGGCAATCATGATGAGCATGTTGCCGGATTCCTCGACGGGCATCTGGTTTCGGTCTCCATGTTCGCCGTCGCCGTAGACCTGCCCGTTGGCGAGCGGGTAGGTCCCCAGGTCGTGTGGCGCGAAGGGATGCGGCCAGCGGGCGGAGGCGGCGTAATCCAGCACCGGCCTGATCATCGCCTTCAGCAGGTCGTTGTTGAAAAGCATGAAGAACGGCGCGGACGGGTAGCTGACGTCCACGGTGGCGATGCAGCCGTTGCTGAAGCATTCCTTGGAGAACAGCATCGGCGTGCCGTCGAAGTCTGCGGCCAGCTTGTGCGCGGCGATGCACTGGCGATAGGCAAGGGCGCAGAGGAGTGCGTATTCGCGCCCGCCCGCCTTCTCCAGGTCGCCCATGACCTCAGCGTCGAATGCCGCGCATTCGGCGGAAAGCGCCTCAAATTCACGCTCGCTGACGGCGATCAGGTCGCCCGCGTTCATCCCCGTTCTGCGCCAGTACGGGCGCAGCCTGCGCTCCATGTATTCGATGGAGTACACGTCGTCATATGCAAGGATGGCATGACCGGCGGAAGCCTTCTCGCCGATCTTTCCGAGATTCGCGCAGAAGGCCATGACGGGCCATTGGTCGTTCACCCGGCGCGGCATCCTCAGATCGTCGCTGTCCGGAATGTCGCCCGACGCGGCGAAGGCGTTGCGCGCTGCGTCGTCTGAAACAATCGCCGTCCGGGTCGTCCCGCGCGGGGCTGCCAGATACAGATGTCCCCAGTCAATCCGCATATCGTCCCCGCGCTTCTTCAGAATCGGCTGCTCCGCGCTTCCAATCCTCATGACATCCATGCCGGACACCTTGTAGCGCGACCATGCGATCTCCTGATCGGGGTTGTTGACGACCCACTCGCCCGTTACATCAAGGTAGAGCGAAACGTCGTGTTCCGCGCCGTCCTCCGCTCTGGCTTCCCAGCAGACGTATGTCACCGGACGCGCGTAGATGTCCAGCTTCTTCGGCAGCGCCGGGGTGAGGAACGTGATCTTGAGCGCCACGCCCGCGCCGGAGAAATCGTAAATTGTGCGCGTGGGCAGTACCGAGACGAACTTCTGCTCAAGTGTCGCACAGTCCGGCTTCATGCCTGCGAAGCGATAGGATTTCCCGTCAATCCGGACCATGCCGCACATGGCGTGTATCGCGCCGGTCCAGTGTCTGCTCCAGTCCTTTGTCAGTTGGTCGGATGCGCTCCAGACGCTGAAGTAGGGATCGCAGGCGACCAGCGGAACTGCCGGTGGGCGGAATCGCGCTTCCTCGGCAGACGCGCTTCCGGCGGAAAACATGAAGACGGACGCCAAAGCCGGGATCTGAAGTCTTAGAAACGAATTCATTCCTTAATCTCCGCAAAACTTGTGTCAGGACTCGGCTCCCGCGATTTTGGAAAGGATCACAGGTCCGGTTCCTTGATGATTTTCCACTCCTGCCCGGTATTCTGGACTTCGCAGGTCAATTCCCGCTTGACCTGTGACAATTCCGGGAAACTCAGAAGAAGGCGCACAACGACGCGGTCTTCCTTTTCTTCGTACTGCGTGAATTGAAGGGTTGGCTGGAAGTCGTTGCCGCGAAAAAAATCCGCAAACCATGCCACGACCGCCTTCTGAATTCCCTGCTTGTCCAACTCCTTCCTGACGACCTTCCTGCATGATGCGCAGTGCATGAGCGAAAGCGCAATGGCCGCGATGGCGACCGTTCTCGCCGCTCCATACGGCCAAATCCTCAGATTCAGGTTCTTCATATCAAGACGCAAAATCGCAGATTGTAATGTCTTTGTCGCGCCATCGCCAGCGCGGATGTGGAACGAATCGAAGCGGGGTGATATATTAATTGCTGGCGGAAGAAGTTGCCAGCATCTAAAAGGTCATGCATAAGAGGGGAACGCGAAATAGTGGAAACTGAAAGACATGATTCATCCGGGCCGCCTCCGATTCCCGCGGGCGACGACGCCCCGCAGGAGATTCAGCGCGTGCTTATCGTTGACGATACCCCCGCCAACGTGAAATTGCTGGACGCCATTCTGAAGCAGAGCGGCTTCGAGACGATTATTGCCGTTGACGGTGAAGATGCCCTTCAAAAGGTGGCTGATAACAGCGTTGATATCGTCCTGCTGGACATCATGATGCCGAAGTTGAACGGCTATGAGGTTTGCGCCCGCCTGCGCTCCCAGGAGGCGACCGCCGGACTGCCGATCATCATGATCACCGCCCTGCAGGGCTTGCAGGAAAAGGTGCAGGGATTGGAGGTAGGGGCGGACGATTTCATCACCAAGCCCTTCCAGAAGGTGGAATTGATGGCCCGGGTGCGCTCGCTCCTGCGCGTCAAGAGCCTCCGGGACCGCCTTGCGCTGGCGAACAAAAGTCTGGCTGACCGCAACCGCCTGCTGGAGATGGAATTGACAATGGCCCGGACCGTGCAGCAGGCGCTCCTGCCGCAGTCCCCGCCGATGATCCCCGGCTTCCTTTTCGCGCACAAATACCTACCGGCAACGGTGGTCGGGGGGGATTTCTTCGACATTCTGAGGCTGGGGGAAAAGCGGGCCGGCGTGTTCGTGGCCGATGTTTCCGGGCACGGCGTCCGCGCCGCCCTGATCATGGCCATAGTCAAGACGCTGCTCGGAGAATTGAGGGACCGCGCCGACTCTCCGGGCAAACTCCTCACGGAAATGAACAGGCGCTTCAAGGAGATACTGGGGCAGAACGCTCCCCTTATCTTCGTCACGGCTGTCTACGTCGTGATTGATGCCAAGGACGGCAGCGTGACCATCGGGAACGCCGGGCATCCGCCCCCGATTCTTCTGAGGCGTTCAACAGGCGCGGCCTCCCTGGTTCCTGCGGACGCCTCGCCCGATCCGGCGCTGGGGTTCGTCCCTGGCTTCCAATACGGTGAAACTCGCTGTCCCGCGCAGCCGGATGACGTAGTCCTTGCTTTCACCGACGGCCTGTTCGAGGTCTGGGACGAAAGCGGGCGGGAACTGGGGGAGAAACAATTGCTCGAAATGGTTGCGACCGGCGCATCAGAGCCTCTGCCCCGGTTGGTCGTCAACCTTGTCGAGCAGGCCCGTCAGTTCGCCGGCTCGAAATTCCAGCGTGATGACATCAACATCGTCGCCGCGCAAATTCTTGCGTAATTTCCATCCGGCGCGGGAAAACATCCCATGAAACACTCTCTCATTCTCCTGTTCATCATGTCTACAGCGGTTCGCGCCGACGTCATTCGGTTATGGGAGTCGGAAGCGGGAAGCCTTTCGTTCGATACTCAGACCGGGGCGATGGCTCTTCGGGATGCGGGCGGCAGGACGATAATCGGAAACATTCGATCTTCCCTCAGGTTCAAACCCGGGCGCGGGACCACTATCGAAGCCGCATCTTCTGAAACAGCCGGCAAGACGCCCGTGAAGTCTGAGTTCACGGACAAACTCGGCGCCGGGACACTGTGGGCGCTGCCGGAGTGGCCTGACCGCGGCGGGAATATCCTCGTCTCGACGCGCGTCAAGTCATATGCGGAACTCCCGTTCTTCGTCGTCGAAAGCAGCATGAAGGTTATTGGCGGCGAGCCAGCGGAAGTAACGTGGTTCAACCCTCTCGACGCAAGTCAGTTCGAGCTTGACGCGGACGCCGGCAAGGTCTGGTTCATTGAAAACGGCAGCGATGCGACCCTTGACATCTACGTCCGACGCATGAGAGCCGATTCCGAGGCGCTGTCGAACGGCAACATCGCTTTCTATGCGCCGGGCGCGGACAGCGGGCTGGTTCTCGGTTTCCTGAGCCATTCGGTCGCATACACGCGCATTCGCACCCAGGTCGAAAAAGGCGAGCGTCCCATCGTAAAGCAACTCATAGCCCACTGCCTTTACACCCCCGCGAAAATCGTCAAACCGGGCGAAACGCTGGACGCGGAGAGCGGTCTGAGCGTCGAGTTGACAAAGGGACAACCCGTCGTGGCAATGGAGCGTTGGGCTGCCAACTGCGCTCGAACCCTTGGGCACGATCCCTACGGCGAGGGGAACCTTGTGAAGTGGTGCTCCTGGTATGCGAAATACAATCGCGGCATGACCGAGGGCGATTTCATCAAGGAACTTGATGCCGCCAGAACCAAACTTCAACCCTACGGCATGTCCTACTTCGGCATGGACGCCGGTTGGGAAAGGGCTGAGGGGGATTGGGAGGCCGGGGAGCGATACCCCGGCGGCATGAAGGCAGCGGCGGATCGCATTCACGAGGCGGGTTTCAAGGCCGGAATCTGGTGTGCCCCGTTCTCCGGCTCGCCCGGTTCGGAGATATGCAGGCAGCATCCGGACTGGTTCCTTCAGCCGAAGGGATTGACGGGGCGGCTGGTTGGCGGCGGCAATCGCGCGCTTGATATCTCAAAACCTGAGGTCCTGGAACATCTGGACAAACTTCTCCGGAAGATCACGCGCGAATGGGGATACGACTACGTCAAATGCGACTTCCTGTATCTGGCCATGGTTCAGGGCGGATTTGGCAGGCGGGATCGGACGCGGACGGAGGTTTATCGCAGCGCATTCGACGTCATGCGTAAGGCGATGGGGCCGGGCAGGCTGCTCTACGTCATCAACGTGCCGAACATAGCACAGGCGGGCTGCACCAACGTCATCCGTCTCGGATTGGACAACTCGCCTGTCTGGAACAAGGCCGGCGACTTCCAGGAACAGGGATTGCGCACCTCGGTCAGAACGCTGAGCCGGCGCTATTACCTCAACGGCAATCTCTGGATCAATCATCCAGACGTACTCTATACCGGCGATCCGGACACAGCCGGAAGGTGGGGCTGCCCCCCGCTGCCGCTCAATGAAGCAAGGGCTTGGGACACGCTCTGCGCCTTGAACGGCGGCGTCATGTGCGTGGGCGATTCAATCATGAATCTTGCCGGGCAAAGGCTGGACCTGATCCGAAGGATCATCCCGCAATACAAGGGCGTCGCGCGTCCGCTTGACCTCTTTGAGCATTGCTTCGCAGAGGTCTGGAACCTGCGCGTCGAACGCCCCTTTGAGGCGTGGAACGTCGTTGGCGTTTTCCATTGGGGTGAGAACGAGCGATACGGCGAGCCGATGCCCGACGCGCCTCGGGAGAAGGAGATCAACTTCGCGGACCTGGGGCTTGATCCGGCTGCGGAGTATTGCGTTTATGAGTTCTGGACTGACGAATGGCTCGGCGTCCGCAAGGGCGGTGTCAGATTGAAAATGGAGCCGCATTCGTGCAAATTGCTGTGCGTGCGCAAGGCCGCGCCGCATCCGCAGTTCGTGTCCGTCAACCGCCACTTCACCCAGGGCGGACTTGAGACCGATGACGTGAAGTGGGACGCTGCGGCAAAGACGCTCAGTTGCTCGCAGAGGGTCATCGGCGGCTGGGAATACGCCGTAAGCGTTCGCGTGCCGCCGGGCTTCAGACCGGTCGAGGCGCGGCTGAGTTTCAATGCCCCATATGAACTGATCCACGAGAAATCCGACCTTTATCAGCTAAGGTTCGAATCCCACGAAACAGTTCCGTCCGGAGAGTGGGTAATAAGGTTTGAATAAACTCTCAGTCCGGGCGCACGTCAGTCGCCGACGTGATTCCCCTGCCCAGGACAGCCCCGTGAATGAGCGTTTCACGCCCCAATACTTCCTCCCAGCGCTTCTCAATCGCGTCCCACCCGAAAGTCATCTCAAATTTCTTATGCGACGGCCAGGCGTCGCTCCGGGCCATGTGCATTATGGCGTCGGCGACAGCCAGCGGCGCCCTGTCGCCGATAATTGATATGGCCGGATCGGGCGCAAGCGGCTCCAGCGCGCCCTCCCTCCTGGCGTAGCAGACGCATTTTATCCCGCTGGAGTAGGCGCCCAGCAGGGAAGTGCTCTTGAGTGTGCAGCCTCGCTCCTCAAGGAAAACGCCAATGTGACACTCCGCCAGTTTTTCGGCCAGGGCGGTGGATTTCAGGCGTCCGACAACGGTCGTATAATGATTCAATCCCCACTCCTTTATGAGAGTTTCAAATCCATCGCGGTATTCCCGCCTGGGCCAGTCTCCCAGAACCATCCAATGGAACCTGACACGCCTGTCGGCCAGAATTTTCAACGCCGCCATCGTGTTCTCAAGCCCCTTCCGGGGCCGGTTTATGCCTAGTGTGCAGATGCGCAAAGTGTCCGTTTCGTTCCATGGCCGTTCCTTCTCGCGCAGGATATGGGGCACGTTCGATCCGATGGGAATTCTATGAATCTTTACCAGAACATCCCTCGACATGACCGATCTGAAAATATCCTGCAAGAGCGTTTCTTCATCAGCCCTGTTGCTGACCAGGCAGGTATCGCAGTTCTTCACGAGCATGCGCGTGAGAATTTTCTTCGCCCAGGCTTTCAATCCCTTCGGCTTTTCATCCGGCCCCGCCAGAAATACGGAATGCATGACCAGAATCGTCCTGACGTCCATCAACCGGCAAAGCGCTGTTATCAAATGGACGAACTTGCCGTAAGCCCATGGTTCATAATTGATTATGAAATAATCTGCATTCTTTGATTTTGCCACGAATGGCGCAAACAGAGGGTTGATTTTTCGCCAGCGATGCGTAAGGCGGAAGGGAGCTTTCCCGCCGACAAGCCGTCCGATTACCTCATGCCCCTTGCGTTGCAGCGCCCCGCTCAATCCGGTCGAATAATCCCAAACACCGCATGTGACTTCCGGCGGTTTTGGCACCAGCATAAGGAATCTAGCCATCGGCGCGTCCCGGGAATCTCCCAATGAAAACCGGGCCGACCGGCATTTCAACCGGGCGGCCCGGGCAGGTTTCTTGTGCTTGGCGCATCCGGTTCGGCGTCCCGCCGCCCGGGCGCGGAATATTATCGCTTGGAGAACTGGCAGCCGCGCCGCGCGCCGCGCAGTCCGTACTTCTTGCGCTCTTTGCGCCGGCTGTCCCGTGTCAGCAGGCCTGCCTCGCGGAGCTGGTGTTCCAGTTCATTGTCCGCCTTGGCCAGACAGCGGGAAAGCCCCAGGCTGGCCGCGCCGGCCTGGCCCGTCGTTCCACCCCCGTCGGTGGTCACGTAGACGTCGTACTTGCCCAGCATTTTTGTGAGCTTCAGGGGCGCGACCAGCGTCTGCCGGTCTCGCTCACGGGAGAAAAACTTCTCGAAAGGCTTCTGATTGACGATGATTTCGCCTTCGCCCAGGCGCACCCTTACCCTCGCAACCGAGGTCTTGCGCCTTCCCGTTCCCCAGATGTAGTCGCTTGTGACTGTTCCAGCTTCGCTGCTCATTGCATCTCAACCTGCGGAGGCAAGTGTCTCCCTTGTTACATTGGAAGTTCCATCGGTTTGTTGGCCCCGTGCGGATGGTCCGAACCGCGGTAGATTCGGAGCTTGCGCATCATCTGCTTGCCCAACGCCGTCTTGGGCATCATCCTGCGCACCGCCAGACGGATCAGTTGCTCGGGCTTTCTTTCCATCATCTCGCCCATGTTCTTGCACTTCAATCCGCCGGCGTAACCGGTGTAGTAGTAGTAGACCTTCTTGTCCAGCTTCTGGCCGGTGACCTTTACCTTGCCGGCGTTTGTGACAATCACGAAGGAGCCGTTGTCCACGTTCGGCGTGTAGTCGGCCTTGTCCTTGCCCATCAGGGCCATGGCAATGCGTGCCGCTAGCCGGCCGAGCACCTTGCCGTCGGCGTCAACACAATACCACGTCCGATTGTCTCTGGACGATTCCGTGCTTACAAACTTTGTGACCTGCATCGCTTCACCAGAAAACTTTGAGTAATGCCGTGCGTCCTTTTCGGAAACAGCCAAGACCCACTCTTATAAATGATTGCAAGGTGATTGTCAACATGCTGTTTCAGGCTTTTTTGACAACGTTGTTTTCGCATGTTTCCAGGTTCCGGATACTTGCCGGTGTCAGAGGATGTCCCCATACCGGCCTATCACCTCAAGCCGACCGGTCCCCACATCGTAAAGCAATCCGGCAAGCCCGACTGAACCGCTGCCCACCGCCTTTGCGATGATGCCGCTTATGCGAAGAATCTCCCGGCAGCCCAGCGCCACATTCATCAGCGATGCGGCGTCCGCCCATTCGGGGTTGTCCGCGCGATCCTGCCGAGCTGCAATAACGGCAGGCATGGCGCGCTCGATTATGACGTCCACGTGCGGTGAGCCGGAGGATACAGGCGTCCGCGCCGCCGCCACAGTCGCATTCATCGCCCCGCAATGCCTGTGGCCCATGACGCATACAAGCGGGCATCCCGTATGCTCCACGGCGTATTCGAGCGATCCGACTGATATCGGATCAACCAGGTTTCCCGCATTGCGAACTACGAAAACCTCCCCCAGTCCGGCGTCAAAAATATGCTCCGGCGGCGTGCGGGAATCTGCGCAGCCCAGCACTGCGGCAAAGGGCGACTGCCCGGCAAGCAGGTTCTCGCGCCTCTCCGTGTTAACCCTCCACGTGTGGGTAAGGGAGTCGCTGTAAAATCTCCGGTTGCCTTCCATTAACGCATCAAACGCCTGTTTGGGACTCAACGGATTTTTTTTATATGTCATGTTTCAAATCTCTTTTCCGGCCCGATTCGCGGGCGGACATTAAGCCAGTCTTGTTGAAAATGATGTATTCGAAGAAGATAATGTCCTCATCGTCGTCCGGCAACAACGAAACCCGGAGGGATTGAATCAATGAAAATCCAGTTTCTTGGCGCGGTCCGTGCAGTAACCGGTTCCATGCACCTGCTGGAAATCGGCAACAGCAGACTGGTTTTGGACTGCGGCCTGTTCCAGGGCAGGCGCAAAGAGGCCTTCGAGCGCAACCGGCGGCTGCCGATTGCGCCGGAAGCCGTTGATGCCGTGATCCTTTCCCATGCCCATATTGACCACAGCGGGAACATCCCGACGCTCGTCAAGCAGGGCTTCAAGGGCAGGATCTTCGCGACCCCCGCCACGCGCGACCTTTGCGACATAATGCTCGCCGACTCCGCCTACCTCCAGGTCAAGGACGTCGAATTCGTCAACAAGAAGCGCGCCAAACAGGGCAAGGCCCCCTTCGAGCCGCTTTACACACCCGAGGACGTCCCCCCCGCCATGGCCCGTTTCCGCGCAGTGCCGTACGGAGCGCCGGAGGAAATCCTGCCCGGTGTTACCGCCACCTTCCACGACGCCGGACATCTCCTCGGCTCGGCCGTCACGCGCCTGGAAATCGCCAACGGCTCCGGCGGCGTCAGCCTTATCTTCACAGGCGACCTGGGCAGGCCGGACATGCCCATACTGCGCGATCCGCAACTGGTCCTGCCAGCGGACATCCTCATTACCGAAAGCACCTACGGCGACAGGCTGCACCCCCCAAAGGCGGACGTGAAACGACTTCTCAGCGAAGTGGTCATGGAAACCGTCAAGTCCCGGGGAAAACTCATTATCCCTGCCTTCTCCGTCGGGCGCACTCAGCAGATCCTCTACTTCCTGAGAGAACTCTATACTGAAAAGGCCATCCCGGATGTTCCGGTCGTGGTGGATAGTCCCCTGTCCGCCAAGGCCACGGAACAATACGCCCGGCATCCGGAATGCTACGACCCCGAGACGCTGGATGCGCTGGCTTCCGGGGCGGAGCCGTTCACATTCAAGCAGGTGCGATTCACGGTGGACACGGACGAGTCGAAAGCGATCAACGACATGCCCGGCCCGCTCATCATCGTCTCCGCCTCGGGCATGTGCGAAGGCGGGCGCGTCCTGCATCACCTCGCCCACAACATCGCCAATCCCTCCACGAGGATACTCTTCGTCGGTTATCAGGCCGAGCATACCCTGGGCCGCAGGCTGATAGAGCATGCCGACCCGATACGCATATTCGGCGAGGAATACCATCCCCTGGCCCAGACGCGCATAATCAACGCCTTAAGCGCCCACGCCGACCGCGACGAAATGCTCGACTACTTCGGGCACATGAGCGGCAGAACCCGGAAAACTTTCGTCGTCCACGGCGAGGAAGGCCCCAGCATGGCCTTCGCTGAAAGCCTGCGCCAGGCCGGGATGGGTGAAGTTACCGTGCCGGAGCCGATGCAGACCTTCGACATCTGATATCGGCGGATGGCCCGGCGGCATTACCGCCTTTCCCCGATAAGACATGGGAAACGCAAGGATTCTTGGAATCGCGCTGCTCCTGTCCGCCGTCCTCTCCGGCGCGCGCGCCGGCGAAACGCCGCCCAAAATCGTCTTTCCAGGGGAGCATTGGGAGACGGCGACTCCCGCCGAATCCGGCCTTGATGAATCCCTGCTGAACACAATCAGGGACTACCTGGGCGGCAGAGGCTGCATCATCAGGCGCGGACGACTCGTATATTCGTGGGGGGATTATACAAGCCGCGGAGACGTGGCCTCCGCAGCCAAGCCATGGTACTCCTTCCTGCTGTTCCGAGCGGTCGAGGAAGGTCTGCTTCCGTCTCTGGACGCAAAGGTTGAAACGTTCGAACCCCGCCTGCGCGACATTAATGAATCCCTCGGCTTCAAGGATTCCGACATTACATTCCGCCACATGGCCAACCAGACCTCCTGCTACGGCGTAACCGAAAAACCCGGAGAGGCATTCGATTACAACGACTGGCAGATGTCCCTGTTCGTCCATGCGCTCATCCTCAAGGTCTATGGCGCTTCCTGGGCGACAGCGGATGAGAAGGTCCTGCATGCCCGCCTGACGGATATCCTCCAGTGCGAGGATGCGCCCACGCTGCTCGCTTTCGGCGAAGGAAATCGCAACGGACGCCTGGCGGTGTCTCCCCGCGATTTCGCGCGTTTCGGACTCCTCTTTCTGCGCAAGGGCGATTGGAATGGCCGGCAGGTATTGAACCGGGAAACGATTGAGATGGCCGTAACCGACCCGCTTCCGCCGCGCTTCCCGCGCACAAAAGGCGTTGAGGCGCAGATGCTCCCCGATCAGCCTAGCATCGGCTCGCAGAGAATCCCGGACAATCAGACGGACCACTTCGGCAGCTACAGTTGGCTCTGGTGGATCAATGGCGTGGACCGCGACGGCAGGCGGCGCTGGCCGGATGCGCCGATAGACGCCTTTGCCGCCCTTGGACACGCCAACGGACAGCGGGGCATGGCGGTCATACCTGGCCTCGATATCGTAATCTCCTGGAACGATACGACCCTGGGCGAGCGCCCGGACGATCCCCCGCCCTTGAACGAAATGTTCCGACTGCTTGGGAAGGCCGCGAAGCCCGAACCATTGCCGGGGCAGATCATCAGCGATCCGGCGGATCGCTCCCGCCTGGTTCGCAACAGTGACGAAAATGGCGACGGCGTACCCGATTCATTTTTCATGTGCGGCCCGGGGGACCCGGAAAACTTCCTCTACAGGGGTGTCCTCAATCCGGACGGCGTGCGAACCGGCGACCAGTCGGCCATCATCGAAAAAATGAAGGGCACAGGCGCGAACTGCCTGTATTTTCAGGCCGTTCGCTCGCACGACGGCGATGGCGACGCTTCGCACAATCCCTTCATCGGTAACGATCCGGCGCGGGGACTCAATGAATTCGTCCTGAACCAGTGGGAGATGTGGTTCCGCGAAATGGACCGCGCAAACATCACAATCTTCCTTTTCATCTATGACGACGGCGCGCGCATCTGGGACACCGGGGACGAAGTCGGGGCGCAGGAGCGCGCCTTTATCGAAACCCTTGTCAAACGGTTCTCGCATCACGCAAACCTTATCTGGTGTGTAGCGGAGGAATATGACGAAACCTACACGGCTCAACGCGTTCGGCGTATAGCGTCCGTCATCCGCGGCGCGGACGCTCATTCCCATCCCATAGCCGTCCACAAGCTCAACGGGCTGGCGTTCGACGAGTTTGCCGACGATCCCTGCATCGGGCTGTTCGCCGTTCAATACAACGTCGCCCGGCCCGACCAGTTGCATGACGGCGTATTGAAGGCTCGGGCCGCTGCTAAGGGACGATACGGCGTCATCATGTCAGAGGCGGAGGACTATGGTTTCGGCCATTCCGCCCGCCGCAAGAATTGGGCCTGCGCCCTGGGCGGCGCTCATGCGATGGCGCTTGGCTGGACTTTTGATTCTCCCGACGCGCCGTCCCTCGATGACTTGAAGGATTGCGGCCGCCTCATCCGCTTTCTAGAGTCTGCGGGATTCGGCGGGATGATCCCCCGCGATGAAATGAGAGCGGGAGCGGCTCAATACGTCCTGGCGTCCGCCCGGGGGGATTATATTGTTTATGCAGCCGCCCCGGACAGCCCCCTTGGGCTGAAAGGCATGCGCCCGGGCATGTATTCTCTGCTCTGGTTCGACCCGAAAAGCGGCGCGGAGGTCAAGGTTGAAAGCGTGAAGATCGGCGATGAACACACCGCATGGGAATCCCCGTTCGGGCGCGGCAATGAAACCGTCCTGCTGGCGCGGCCCGCATGCAGATAAACATCTTTAATGGGGGACGTTACCCTATTAATACTTGACATGGCTGGGGCGAAGTCGTTACCATGCAGTTATGGGACGCATAGCGCGAGTCGTCATGCCCAACGTCGCCCACCACATCACTCAGCGCGGCAACCGCAGCGAGGACGTCTTTTTCTGCGACGAGGACCGCAACGTTTTTCTCGCGTTGCTGAGCCATTACGCCGCCAGGAACGGACTGAGCATTCAGGCATACTGCCTGATGAGCAACCATTTCCACCTTGTCGTAACGCCGGAGACGGCGCGATCGCTTGGCGACGCGCTCAAGCCCGTTCTGATGCGCTACGCCCAGCACGTGAATCGCTCGCAGGGCTGGACGGGGCGGCTGTGGCAGGGGCGTTTTTTCTCTTGCGCCCTTGACGAGGCGCATTTCTGGACGGCCATCCGGTACGTCGAGACGAACCCGGTCAGGGCGCGCCTGGTCAGGAAGGCTCAAAAATACCGATGGAGCAGCGCGGCGGCGCACTGCGGCCTGCGGCGGGACGACCTGCTCAGCGGCGTCACCGACCGCGCGGAAGCCATAGGCGACTGGGCTGTATGGCTGGCCGGGCCGGCGGCGGCCGGGGAGATCGAGGCGCTGCGGGAGCGCACGCGCACGGGGCGTCCGCTGGGAGATGACAAGTTCGTCGGCGGACTTGAGCGGCTGCTGGGCCGCGCCGTGAGGGCGGGGAAAGTCGGTCGCCCCAGAAAGCAGGATAAGCGTAAAACATGAAATGGGGTAACGTCCCCAATTTCCCCAAATCTTTCTCATCCTGCCGCGTCAGAAAGCGGTTTGAATGATGCTCGCCTACTTCCTTGAACGTCTCCTAAGGGCAACGGCTACAATCCCGAGACCGATGAGGCCGACAGTGGAAGGTTCAGGAACCGGATTGCCTTGAAGCACGAACGCCATGTCAGTCGAGGCGGAGAACACAACGCTCCCGGGAACCAAAACGCCATAACTGAAGATGTTGGAGGGATCATAGAAGTATTCCTCCGAACCATTTATGGGAGTCGTTCCGTACCAGAACCACTGGTAACCCGGGGTGAACTCACGCACTACATAGGCGGTTATCCAGTAGCTTCCCGCAGGAAGATACTGACCGCCGAAGTCAATGCTCAGATCACTCCCCATCTGGGTGCCGGTTACACTGGACAGAACCAGGGAGCCGGAGCCGGGCAAACCGTCCCATATCTCCCCCACGACGTCCAAGTTATACGAAGGATCGCCCAATTCGATTCCCTGCGCATAAAGGCTGGTCACAAAGTAGTCTGTGCCAGTTGTGAAGTCGTCGAACTCGTACGCGCCCCAACCGTCGGATGGGAAGTATTGTGCGATTTTGTTGCCCGAAGATGAATCCCAGGGCTGATTCACCAGAACCGCCGCTCTCGACCCGTTTGCGCCGAGAGCCAGCGCCAATGCCAGCAACAACACCTTCGCCGAAATCCTCATGGAATGGACTCCTCCTTGCCAACAAAATTAAAGGACCATACTCAACGCTGCTGTTGAGCTGCTAGAAATCACCAGTTTTCCTCGCATCAACGACGCGACGCCCGCCGGACTATTCATCCGACGGGCTGTCTGAATTCAGCATGCCGACCGCGACGCACAAAGGAAACGCCGCCGCGCCGGGGCATATCACCTGAGCAGTCGTGTCAGGCCTGCTTCCTACGGCGATACAGCGCGAAACCGACCGCGCCGAGACCGAGCAGCGCAAACGTCCCCGGTTCGGGAACCGTCACAATGCCGGCGTTGTCAACGCCCATGTTGAAGATCATCTGATTGTCGGCCTCGGCGAAACGGAGAATGAATGTCCCGCCGCCGCCGACTATGCCCGTAATGTCAATGGAATAGGGAGTGGGCGCATAAGGCCCGCTTATCCCATCCGAACCGGCATAGTATGTGGCCAGCACGCCCGCTCCGGTCTCAAACGGGCCTGAGCCGTTGGCCAGAATGTCAACCCGCGCATACTGTAAAGGCCCGCCGCTCACGGCGTCCAGTCTGCTCAGGTCCACAATGTCAGTGGTGTGCCAGTTGTTCACGAACAAGTCAAATGAAAGAATTACCTGCGGAACCGGTCCCGGCACCGTGAACGTCTGCGTCAACGAATACGTTCCCGGACCGCCCTGGTCGGTCACTGCGTACCAGTTTCCCTGCCCCGCCCCTAGGACGGTTGGCTGCCCGGATACGGGAGTGGTTGTCCCCGGCGTGGCAATGCTCATGAGTCCGTTTGTTCCCGGCTCTGTGTTAACGCTCCAGCCGGTGAAATCCCCGGTCTCAAAGTCTCCGTTCACAAGCAGGTCTGCCTGTGATGCGGATGCCATGAGAGCCGCCATGATTACTACTACACATACTGCTTTTCTCATCATTCCAAACCTCCCCAAATTGTGGGAAAAAGAAACGGGATGGTCATCAGGCCTCCCCAGAAACTGACAACCCGCGACATGAAAGTCAGAATTGGCGCTCAGAGTCTGCCTGCCCAGTACGGCAATGCCAGCGCAATTCTGCGCATCCATCAAGGCACTGCATCTGCACATGTGCAATTTCTATGCCACTCAGATGATGCCTGCCCATCAGAAGCCATTCGCTTAAGCTTGGATTCAAACAATGCCAGACGGATATTCTTCTGCAAGGGTTTTCCCATGTGACTGTCGCCGAATGGAAACCAGGCTTGATATTCCGGCGGATACACTGCCCAATATTTACCGCTCTGCAAGAAGGAATGATAAGGAATCCAGTCCGGTATCAGGCATGATGCGCAGCACCTGCGCCATTATATCCATCCGACCGCATCAATTCCATAAGTTCAAGGTCAGTGAGACTATAAGACGTAATTTGACATGCCGGGACAAGCAAGGTTCATCCTTGCCGTTCGACTTGCCCCTGATACTGGGATGGAAAGAAGAGATATTCTGTATCGCATTGCCGCGCATTCCGGATGATATCAATACGAGGTTATGGTCGCATCCCAGGACTGACCCGAACATTCGTTCCAATCCGGCCCTCAGAGACATGTCAGCGGCAGCAGAATCCAATCCCCCGTCCCTGTCCATCGGTGAGCATTAGTAAGGCGATTGTCCCTTCGTATCGCCACCGAGGCACGTTCATTCCTACGTCCGCGTAGCTTTTTCTCTTCGTCAGCCTACAAATCCGTAGGAATTGTAGGGGAGTGACTGTCGGACGCGAATTCCAGGCATTGACACCCGCGCAAAGCAATCAGACGGATCAATCGCGCGTTTCAGCCATCGCGTCAATCTCAGCCAGGGTAAAACGCGCGTTTCCCATGGAGTGTGTCCTATTTCCTTCGCGATATTTCAGATAGGTCGTGGCGACTATGGTGCCGTCCGGCAACAGCTCCATGCCGGGATAACCGCAATCCGATCCGGCGTAATTATGCAACAGCTTGATTCGGCGCTGTCCCGGCCTGCCATTACGGATGTCTTCATATGAGCCGACCCATGCGACGAAGTGTCCGCGCGTCGGACTGCCGACCGCCTGATCGCGGAAGGCGATGACCATCCGTCCATCGGGAAGCGACACGCCCATGTGCCTGTCGCCGGTCAGCCCCCAGGACGTGTTGACCGGTTCGCTCCACGACTGCGCTTCATCGCTGCTGAACATCGCCGGATATCGGGGACGTTACCCTATTTATTGTCATCTCCTTGTCCACCGCGATCTGCGGCAGGCCGTAGGAGGCGTAGTTGACCGCCGGGGTGGGGGAAATCGGCCCCTCGACCTGCTTGACCAGGCGGGCCGTGCTCCCAAGGTCGTCCGTGAGGAAGTACCACCTGTCGCCGTCTTCGAAGTCGCCGTCCCCGTTGGCGTCACGCTCGATCATGAGATGCTCGTCAATGCCCGCGCCGTCAACGCAACGGGTCAGCGGGGCCGTCCACTCCCCCTTGTAGACTTCCAGGAGCCGCCAGTTGTCGTCGGCGACGTGGATTTCGGAGTCGCCGTATGTTTCCTGATCGTACATGATCTTGACCACTCTCCTGCCCAGCGCGTCGTACAGGTATTCTACAAGGGGCGGGAAAGCGTGGGAAGTCCAAAAACGGCGTGAGAGTAACCGTGGGTGCGCCAACGTAGACTGGCATGGTTCAAGTTTCCGATACGTTGTTCTTTACGTTGACAGATTCTCCTTTGAATTCGCAGTCTTAGCCGCTTGCGGCGTCTGATGGCAGCCTCGGGTGAAACCCGTGGTCGAAGCCGATCCGTAATCCACAGGCCCGTGAAACGGGCGACTGAAGGCATTCATACCGTCAATCGCCCCTGTCGGGGCTTTGGAAATACGTTTGGCGTTATCCACGGGCTTGCGCCGCGAGGCTACCACCATACGCCCTTCGGGCTGGGATAACGATACGCAAAAGGCGTCCGAAGGGATGTGAACATATCGCCGGTTGCCATCTGAAATAGGCGGCTTTCATACCCGGATAAATCGGCGCACTCGTAAAATGCCGTTCGGTGGGAGGTTTGACAGCGTACGGGACAGCGGCTATAAGAGCGCGTACGGAAAGGGGTAAGGCGGGTTCGACGCGCCGGCGCGAACCTATGCGGGAAAAGAAATACGTATTTGGTCCGCGTGGGTTCGGAGGACCCGCTTGATTACGGCGTTCGCCGTTCCGCCATGCAATTTGGTCTGATCGGGTGCAAAGCGCCCATCCTACTTGTTGGCGCGGCGCGAGGGCGGAGATCGGCAAATCTGGTTGCGCGACAGTATGGCGACAGACATAGAACACGGGGAATCGCGGGCGGAAACGGGGCGCGGCGACGGCGCTGTGAGGCCATCCGGCCATTGGCGGGAAACGCTGAAAGACGCGCCTTTCTTCGCGGCGAGCATCCTGTTCCATTCGCTTCTGATATTCATCCTCGGCCTGATCACCGTCGCCGCCGGGCAGGCCAGGCGCGCGCCCGTGATAAGCCTTGCCGAGATTGTAGACCTCCCGGACGACTTCATCCCGCCGCGCGCGGAGGACGTTGAGGCGATTGCCGATCCCGGCTCCGCCGAAAGCCTCGGCGCGGCCCCGGCCGTGGCAGAATCCGACCTTCCGGACATCGAGATGGAGGACGTTGACCAGATCGCCCTGCGGGCCCCGATCGCATCAGGCGACACGGTTGACAGTTCCGCGAGCATGGAACACGCCATGAAGCGCTACGGCCACAGCGAGGCCGGCAGCCTGTCCGGGGCGGTGGACCTTTTTGCGGTCGAAACACTCAACAGCATTGAAAAGGGGACGACCAACGTGGTCTTCCTGGTTGACGAAAGCCCGAGCATAGTGCGCAACGACCTGCCGATCGTCCAGAAACGGATGGCTTCATATTTCAAGTGGATGCGGCTGGAGTTGAAGGAACGGTACGCCGATCGCGGGCGCTGGGCGATAATCAGTTTCGGCAAGAAGGCGCAGGTCCGGCAGGACCTGACGAAGGACCTGGACAAGGTGGAGGAGGGATTCTCGCGGGTGGTCGAGGATCGGACGGGGGTGGAGTCGCTTCTGGACGCCGTTGACCTCTGCATGTCGCGTTACGGCGGGAAGGCCAAGTATCTTCTCATCGCCGCCGTGACGGATGAGGTCGGGGACGATACGCGGGACGACAAGGCGCTTGAGCGCTCGATACGCGCCATGCAGTCCGGCGGGGCAAGGTTCTTCTGCTTCGGGCGGGAGGCCAACTGGGGCCTCAACATGGTTCGCGTCAAGATTGAGATGACGGTTGACGGGAAGAAAAAGGAATTCGATTGCCCGGCGGACATGGGGCCGGAATGCCCCCGAGACGAGTATCCGGCAGATAATTGGGCATGGAACGGCGGGCTGCCGATGCCGATGAATTTCGGATCGGGGTTCGGGATGTACGCCCTAAACCGGATGGTTCAGGAAACACGGGGGATGTACTTCCTCCTGAACAGGCAGAGCAACTGGGATATGGACCGCATGGTCGCATACTATCGTCCAGATTATTGCAGTCGGGCGGAATACGACGAGATTTGCGCCAGAAGCCCGCTGCGTTCGCACGTTCGGAAATGCTGGAACGACATGCATCGCTGCCCCGGCTTCGGATCATGGTCGAAAAGCGACGACATGCGAAAGACGGCGGGCGATTTGCGACGGCATCTTGGGGCGCTTGACGAGGATTTGGCCATTCTGGATCGAATCCTGGCGTCAGCCCCTTCCGACAAGGTCTCCCCGAAACGATGGGCTGCGCACGGGCAGCTTGCCAGGGCATGCCTGCTCGCGCAACTTCACAACTGCACTGCGCTGGAGGCGGCAATAATGCCCTGGACAGACCAGAATCAGGTTAAGGTTCCGATAAACAAGGAGATTGTGGCCGCCGGCGGCAGTCCGATCATTCCGCCCCACGCGAAGCAACGTCTTGAAGCCCTCCGCGAGAACGTCTTCAAGGCGTGCAACCAGGTGATAGCGGATCATCCCAAGACTCCGTGGGCGGAAATGGCGGCATATGTGAGGGGATGTCTTCAATATTACAATTTTGAAGTGAGGGACAGGCCTCAGGAGTGGAAGTGGGTTCCCATATAAAGAGACGTATCGGCGATGGACTGAAAGGATCGGCATCCCGTCCTGTGTGGCGCTATTCCATCAGCCTGGCAGTTGCGCTGATTTCCTTTGCGGTTTTGATGTCCTGCGGGAGGTCCGGCAAGCGGCCCGTTGCCTGTGACGATGGAAAGTACATATTCCGGTTCGTCGTGATGGGAACCGAGGCCGAGTTGACAATCGCGACGACCGACCGGGATGAGGCGCAGAGGGCCGCAGACGCGGCGCGTCAGGCCCTTGACCGCGTCAACGGCCTGATGAGCGATTATAATCCGGCAAGCGACATCGGACGTCTCAACAGGTCCGAACCTGGCAAGGCATTGGCGATTGACAGGGCGACCTTCGACGTTCTGAAAAACTCCGTTTCATTCACCGCCCGCACGGATAACGCATTCGACATAACCTACACCCCCCTTCGCCGCCTCTGGCGCAAATGCGCGGAGCGGGGAAGCCTTCCCGACGAGGCGGAACTGGCCGCCGCCCGGGCGCTGATCGGGACGGACAAACTGCTACTCGATGAGACAGCCTGCACTGCGGCGCTTGCCGCTGCCGGGATGGAGATTGATCTGGGCGGGATAGCGAAGGGATACGGGGTGGACCTGGCGGCCGACGCGATGCGCCGGTGCGGGATAAAGGGCGGGATCGTTAACGTGGGCGGCAACATGCGCCTGATTGGAGCTAATCCCAGCGGGGCGGGATGGAGGGTGGGAGTGCTTGATCCGGAGCGTCCGGACGAGCAGGGACATTTCCTGACCACAATCGAGGCCCGGGACGCCGCGGTCTCCACCAGCGGCAACTACCATCGCTTTTTCGAGATCGGCGGGCGGCGATATTCACACATCATTGATCCGCGCACGGGCCGACCTGCTGACAATGTTCCAAGTGCTACTGTGATAGCACCGGACGGCATGACAGCCGACGCGCTCTCAACCGCCATCAGCGTCGCCGGAGCAAAGAAGGGATTGGAGCTTGTCGAGTCATTCGATGGGGTTGAAGCCTTGATAATTGAAAAATCGGAGGGGACGATGAAGGAATATCGCTCGTCAGGTTTCGCAAAGTTCGAGGCAGCGGAGAAGAAGACGCTTGCGCATCAGGCGGACGGGGGAAATGAGAACATGAGCGGAGGGAAGAGATGATTTGTCCCAAGTGCGGAATGGAGAACAATATGCGACCGGGCGACGCCTGCCCGATGTGCGGATGCCGCATACCGCCCGTAACGTCGGCCCCCGGCCCGGCGTGGGAATGGCGCAGGGAGATCGGCTTCTTTCCCGCGATGTTCCAGACAATCATTGAGGTCATCATCAATCCCGCCCGGGCATTCAGGAGCATGAACCCCGTCGGCGGGATACAGAATCCACTTTTTTTCTTTGTCCTCGTCTCGGTCATAGCAGTCGTCGCCAATTCGCTATATCAGCCGTTATTGGAAAACATGATGAAGGGGATGGGTGTTCCGATTGTTGATCCGCCTATCGGCCGGATACTCATGATCCCTGTCACAATATTCTTTGGCATCGTGGCACAACTGGTCGGGGCCTTCATCGGCGCGGGGATTCTCCATGTATCGGCCATGATCTGCGGGGCCGCAAGGCGGGATTTCGAGGCGACATTCCGGGTGTATTGCTACGGCATGGGCGCGCTGATGCCGCTGAACGTCATTCCGATTCTTGGTGGGCTGGCGATAATCTTCTGGGCGCCGGTTGTCACGTGTATTGGCATCAGGGAGGTTCATGCCACAACGACGGGGCGGGCAATTGCGACGGTGATCCTGCCAGCGTTGCTCCTGCTGGGATGCTGCGGGGTCGGCTGCCTGGCGGTTGTCGCGCTGGGCGCCGCCGGGGCGGGAATGCACTGAACTCCGCATAAGCCATAACCCCGGGAAGCACAACCTGTGGTATGACATGAGGATGGTAATGCCATACGGGTAGCTTATTGGCCATGCCCCGCCCGGATTTTCACTGGCAGACCGGCTTATTCGTTGTTAGAATTGATTTGTTTGGTGGTTGGTTTGTTGGAAGGGACAATTTGGTTGGAGTCGCTCAATTTCGGAGGAGAAAGTATGTCGCTGTTGAAGATGTTCCTTGCGTGCGCGGCGGAGAACCCGCGCGGGCAGGCGTTCATTGACGAGCGGGGGGAATGGAACTTCCTCCAGCTAAAGATGACGACCCAGGCGCTGACCGGGCTGGTTTTGAAATCCACCCAGCGCCAGATGGTCGGCATCATGATGCCGACGTGCAAAGAACACGCCGCAATGTTCTACGCCATCCAGTGGGCGGGGAAGGTTCCGGTTCCGCTGAACTTTCTGCTGGCCCCGGAGCAATTGGGATACGTTGTCAAACACGCGGAGATGGATACGATTTTCACGGTTTCCTACTTCGAGGAAGCCGCCCGGAAGCTCTGCCCGAACGTTATCGTTCTGGACAAGCTGCCGCCGCCGCAGGGCCTGCCCCCGGCAATCCCGGTTCCCGACCTGAAGATGGACGACGTCGCCGCGCTCATCTACACGTCCGGCACGGAGGCCAATCCGAAGGGCGCGTTGCTCACCCACGGCAACCTGTGCAGCCAGGTCGAATCCCTGATGCAGCTTTACAGCCTTGATCCCGCCACGGACAAGCTGCTGGCCATACTGCCCTACTTCCACGTCTACGCCCTGACCACGACGCTGGCCTGCCCGACCACGCGCGGGATACCGGTCTACACGCTGCCGCAGTTCGATCCGCTGCGGGTGTTCCGCGTCATCGGAGAGCAGAAGATCACGCGCATGGTCATCATCGCCAGCTTCTTCAGGATCCTCATCCGCGCATACAAGGCCAAGGGGCCTTTCGACCTCAGTTCCGTAATCACCTGGATATCCGGCGGGGAGGCGGTTCCGGAGGAGCTGGTGGGCCAGTTCCGCCAGATCACGGGCGGCGTGCTCAGCGAGGGCTACGGCCAGACCGAGGGGACGACCGTCACCAGCGTGAACACTCCGACGGACTACAAGGCCGGCACGGCGGGCAAACCCATCCCGGGCGTCGAGGTCAAGATCATTGACCACGACGGGCGGACGCTGCCCGTCGGCCAGGAAGGCGAGATCATGCAGCGCGGCCCCAACGTGATGAAGGGCTACTACAAGGACCCGCAGAAGACCGCCGAGACGATTGAGAAGGACGGCTGGCAGCATACCGGCGACCTGGGGAGGCTGGACGCGGACGGCTACCTGAAGATCACGGGGCGGATTAAGGAGACGATCGTCGTAAGCGGCGAGAACTGCTCCCCGACCGAGATCGAGGACGTTATCAGCAAGCATCCGGCGGTGTTCGAGATCGGGGTTGTGCCGATGCGGGACGAGGTGCGCGGGGAGGTTCCTAAGGCTTACGTCGCGCTCCAGCCCGGCGCGACGGCCACGGAGGAGGAGTTGAAGGAGTTCGCGCGCAAGACGCTTCCGCCATACAAGGTTCCAAAGGCGATTGAGTTTCTGGCCGAACTGCCCCACGGCCCGACGGGTAAGATACTGCGGCGCAAGCTCAAGGAAATGAGCATGAAGAAATAACCAGAACCGGCAATCCGAAACGGATTCCGGCTCATGTAGACAGAGAAACAGCCCCGCGAGACATCACCTGTTTCGTGGGGCTGTTCACGTTTTGTAGTTGACGTTTACTTCTTCCTCACGTCGTCCGCCTTAATGTTGCACTTCCTCATGAGGCGGTGGAAGCTCTCCCGCTCGATTCCGGCGTGCTGGGCTGCGTTGGTGACGTTGCCGTCGTTTATTCTCAGCACCTCCAGGATGTAGTTCCGCTGCGCCTCCTGCGTGAGCCGATCCATCGCCTCGCGGTAGGAAAGTTCGGTCAGGTTCGCGACGCCGGCTGCGCTCGATGAATCGCCGATCAGGAAGAGGTCGGCGTCCAGCGCCTCGCCGTCGGCCAGCACGAGCGCCCTCTCGACCACGTTCTGCAGCTCGCGAACGTTGCCCGGCCAGTCATAACTCTGGAGCTTCGTCAGCGCCTGCGGGGTGGCGTGGAAGGCCATGTCGGGGTGATCTTCGGCGGACTGCGCGATGAAGTCCTCGACAAGCCTGGGGATGTCCTCCTTGCGCTCGCGCAGGGGGGGAAGTTGGATGGGGAAGACATTGAGCCGGAAGAAAAGGTCCTCCCGGAAGAGGCCGTCGCGGGAGGCCTGCCGGAGGTCTTTGTTTGTCGCGGCGATGATGCGAACGTCAACCTTCTTGTCCTTGACGTCGCCGACGGCGCGGATTTCGCCCTCCTGGATTGCGCGGTTGATTTTCACCTGAACGTCCAGGTTCAGTTCGCTTATTTCGTCCAGGAATATCGTGCTGCCGTCGGCCTCCTCGAATAGGCCGCGTTTGTCGCTGATCGCGCCGGAGAACGCGCCCTTCATATGGCCGAAGAGTTCCGATTCGAGGAGTTCCCTGGGAATGGCCGCGCAGTTGACGGCCACGAAGCGGCCGTCGCACCGCCTGCTCGTATAGTGTATAGCCCGGGCGAAGACCTCCTTGCCCGTGCCGCTCTCCCCGGTGATCAGGACGTTGGCGTCCGTCTCCGCCGCCTTGCGGGCCATGGCTATGACCTTCTGCATCGGGGGACTGTCCCCGATGACGGCTGAGAAGCCGTAACGGTGCTTCAACTCCCCTTCCAGAAACTCGTTTCGCCGGATCAGCCGCCTTCGCTCGACCGCCTTGCCGACCGTGACGGTCATTTCATCCGGGTCGAAGGGCTTCATGATGTAATTGAACGCGCCCTGCTTGACGGCCTCGACCGCCTGGGAAACCTCAGCGTAAGCCGTCATGAGGATCACTTCGACGCCGGGCTTGGTTCCTTTCACGTGCTTGAGCACGTCCAGACCGGTCATGTGCGGCATGCGGATATCCGTCACAACCACGTCAATATTGTTCTTGTCGAAGAGTTCCAGCCCTTTGACCGGGTCTTCGCTGGTAAGGACTTCGTAATCCTTGCCCAGCATCCGCTCGAAAAGCCGGAGCATGTTCTTCTTATCGTCCAGGACCAGCACTATTGGTTTCTTCATGAGGTAAGCCTGTCCCATTCTTCATAGACTGCTCTTACGTTCTGCGGTTTTCCGCCGGGGCCGAATTCGCACTGGGCGATGGCTCCGCCGTCGCGCCAGAGCGCGCGATGAACGCGCCGGACGGCCTCCCGGACTTGTTCAACCGAGGCGTCAACGAGCAGATGCTGCCTGTCAATTTCGCCCCAGAAGGTGATGCGTCCGGCGAAGCGACGCCCGATCTCCTCTATGTCCATCGTGAAGAGCTGGCTGTTGACGGCGTCAACGCCGATCTCGATGAGGTCTTCGTAGATTTCGAAGATGTGGCCGTCGCTGTGCATGAACATCTTCTTGCCGGCGTCGCGCGCCACGCGGCAATAGTCGGAATAGAGCGGCTTGAAAATCTCCCGCCACCGCGCGGGCGGGATCAACAGGCTCAACTGGCTGCCCCAGTCGTCCATGAACATAAGGCCGTCAACATCCGTTTTCGCCCATCTTTCAAGGTCGCGCATATAGTAATCATGGACCATGTTTCTGAGCGCGAAGAACTCCGGCGGCAGGTCCATGATGTCATAGTAAAGATTCTGCGAACCTCTCAGGAACTGCATCCTTTCCCATGGGCGCGGGCAGCAGCACGCCATCATGAATTTGTCCGACTCGGCGCAACTGGAATTTACGTCCTCTATCCCGCCGGCAAGCAACTCCTCGGGGACGTGGACCTTGTCCAGATCGCTCCACGTTTTTATTACCGGATCCTTTACTTCGCCGACGACGCCTTCCTGGATATTTGTGAAGACGCAGCCCCATTCGTCAACGCACGTTCCGACGGAGGTGAGGCTGCCCCGCGCGATGCGGGAAGGGGGGCAATGGTAGGCCGGACAGCCGAAGTCGTCCGGAAAGTCCTCGCGCATGCGTTTGATTTCCTCGGGATATCGGTCCGCGGCGATTGGCAACAGCCAGAGCTGGCGCGGCGCCCTGTCCGGGCGGGCCATGTCCAGTGTTGCCAAGACTCTCTTGCGCGGGGTCATCATGCCGGACTCCTGCGGGCAGCGCGCGGACTACTTGAACTCCACGGCCTTGCCGGTTTCGGCGCTGCGGTAGATGCCGTCCAGTATCTTCATTACCTTGACGCCTTGCGAGCCGTCGGCGTCATGGGGGATGTCCTTGATGATGCAGTCAATGAAGTGCGCCATGGCCGATGGAACAGGTTTCTGCGCGACAGCGAGCTTCTTCTCGAAGCAGAAATCGCCTTCGCTCGTGAAGAGCATGGCCTCGAAGTTGTAGGTCGCGTCCAGATTCCTCTGAACAAGCCCGCCTTTGGTTCCGTAGAGCCGGGTTACCATGAATTCGTTTTCCGGGCGCATGGCCATCCAGCTTGCCTCGATGGCCATGCTTTGACCGTTGGCGAACTGAACGAAGCCTGTCGCCATGTCCTCGCAGTCATAATACTTGCCCTGCTGCCGGGCCATCGGGCGGGCGAGATAGTCGTAGGAACTGCCCAGGACGGTCTTCGGCTCCGGATAACCCATAAGCCAGAGCGCAAGATCAATCCTATGCACACCGAGGTCAATCAGCGGCCCGCCGCCGGACATGGCCTTTTCATGGAACCAGTCGCGCCCCGGAACGCCGGCGCGCCTGTGCCAGACGGTCCTTGCGAAGTAGATTTCGCCCAGAATGCCGGAATCCACCTGCGCCTTGAGAGCCTGGCTCATGGGGGAGAACCTGAAGGAGAAGTCTATCATCAGGCGGCGCTTCTTCTCCCCGGCCTTGCGGCACATCAGCTCGGCCTCCTCCGTGTTCATGGCCATCGGCTTCTCGCAGAGAACGTGGCACCCGGCCTCAAGGGCCTGGATCGTCAACGGCGCGTGGGAGACGTTCGGCGTGCAGATGCTGACGACGTCCAGCTTCTCCTTCGCCAGCATCTTTTCGATGTCCCGGTATTTCTTCGAGATTCCGGATTCCTTGCCGGCGGCGTTGAGCCTGTCCTGATCAATGTCGCAGATGGCGACGACGTCCGCCGATTCGTGCTCCCTGTAGCCTTTGATATGATGCCGGCCGATGCCGAGTCCGACGACGCCGATTCTGAGTTTCTTAGCCATGCCGGTCTCTTTCCGTTGCCTGTCCGTGAAATCCTGTTGAACCTGAAACGCCAATGTGAAAGAACGGATAGGCGCGCTCGTCCGCTCCCATCCGTTCTTGTTGTGATCGCGCGTCGCGCTGTTCTTCCGATGCCGGCGGCGGACTACTGTTCGGTGTCCGGCCAGATTGTGTGGAAGGTTCCCGGCTTGTCCGTGCGCTGGTAGGTGTGCGCGCCGAAGTAGTCGCGCTGCGCCTGGGTCAGGTTCTGGGGCATGCGCGCCGCCCTGTAGCCGTCCCAGTAGGCCAGGCTTGCGCCCAGCGACAGGCACGGGACGCCGGCCGCTACGGCCGCGCCGACGCCCTTGCGCCAGCTTGCCTGCCGCTTGTTCATGATCTCCACGAATTCCGGGGCGACCAGGATGTTCACCAGGTCCTTTTTCTCCTGGAAGGCTGCGCGGAACTTGTCCAGAAGCCTGGATCGTATGATGCAGCCGCCCTTCCATATGCGGGCGATCTCCGGCATGTTCAGGCCGTAGCCGAATTCAGCCGAGGCATGGGTCAGGAGCGAGAAACCCTGCGCATAGGTTGAAATCATGGAGCAATAAAGCCCGTCCCGGAGGTTCTGAACCATTGTCGCCTTCTGCTCCTTCGGGGGTTTTGGCCCATTCAGTAGCTTGGACGCCGCAACACGCTCGTCCTTGAAAGCGGACATGATCCGGCTGGCCACGGCGGTGTCAATCGTCGGGATGGCGACGCCAACGTCCAGGGCGGTCTGGGACGTCCATTTGCCGGTGCCCTTCTGCCCGGCCTTGTCCAGGATGACGTCCACGAGCGGCTTGCCCGTGTCCTCGTCCTTCATGGCGAGGGCGTTGATGGTGATTTCCATCAGGTAACCGTTCAACTCCCCGGTCTGCCAATCGGTCATGGCCTCGCCGATTTCCGTGGCGCTCATGCCGAGAATCTGGCTCATCGCGTCATAGGTTTCGGCAATACATTGCATGATGCCGTATTCGATGCCGTTATGGACCATCTTGACAAAGTGGCCGGCGCCGGCGGGACCGATGTAGGAGCAGCAAGGCCCGTCGTCAACCTGGGCCGCTGCCTTCGTCAGAAGACCCGCCACCAGCGCGTAGGCCTCCGCCTGTCCGCCGGGCATGATGCACGGTCCCTTGAGCGCGCCCTCCTCGCCGCCGCTTACGCCGGTTCCTATGTAAAGCACTTCGCGGGAGGCAAGGCTTTCGGAGCGGCGCTCCGTGTCCTTGAAGTAGGAGTTGCCGCCGTCAATGATAAGGTCGCCCTTGTGCAGGTGCGGGAGCAGTTGCCCGATGAAGTCGTCCACCGGTTCCCCCGCCTTGACCATCAGGAACACCTTCCGGGGGGATTCCAGAGCCTCGACAAGCGAGGCGATCGAGTGCGTTCCAAGAACATTCCTGCCCTTGGCAGGCCCCTCGATGAAGTCGTCAGTGCGGGCGGTCGTGCGATTGTAGACCGCCACTGAGAAACCCTTGCTCTCAAAGTTCAGGGCCAGATTCTGACCCATTACGGCTAGACCTATCAAACCGACCTGCTGCCTGGCCATTGCGTTTCCTTTCGTCTGAAGACAGTCCTTCGAGCGTCTGAAGACTTGCCACCCCGCCTGAATTGTAAATCATAAAGTACGGGGCGGGCATGTCAATCCAATTTCATCGGCGGGCGGCGGCATGATTGCGCCGACTATCGCCTGTTTGCTTCCAGAAACGCGCCATGATATATTTTCCCGAAACAAAGCGAACCGCGCGAGGAGCGGGCGGATGGTTTCACGGCCCGGATTCGTTTGAATCAGGCTGTCGGGAGAACGGGAAAATTCCAAACAGAAGGAAAATAGTCGTTAAAATCGGAACCGCAGTGCTCACAAACGCGGCCAGGATGATTGACCGGGATCACATCCTGAGCCTCGGGACTCAGGTGGCCGAACTGGCCGACAGCGGGCATCAGATGATCCTTGTAAGCTCAGGCGCGATCGGATCCGGCATGGGCGAGCTGGGCATGACCCGCCGCCCGGCCACGCTGCCGCAGCTTCAGGCCGTCGCCTCCATCGGCCAGGCCAAGCTTATGGCGGCATATGACGAGGCTTTTCAGAAGCACGGGTATCACGCGGCGCAGATTCTCCTGACCCGGCAGGACGTTGACGACCGGGAACGCTTCCTGAACGCCGCCGGGACGATGCACGCCCTGTCTAAAATGAAGGCCATCCCCGTCGTCAATGAGAATGACACAATCGCCGTTGACGAGATAAAGTTCGGCGATAACGACGCGCTGGCGTCCCTTGTCGCGCTCATGGTCAAGGCCGACCTGTTCATAATCCTCTCCTGCATAGACGGCCTTTGCCGAGGCGCGCCGGACGGGCGGCTGTGCGACGTGGTTCCCGAAATCGGGAGCATCGAGCAGGCGAAGGCGCTGATACTTGAAGGCAAGAGCGAGATGGGAACCGGCGGCATGTCAAGCAAGATTGCGGCGATTGAGCGCGTCGGCAGGGCCGGGATTGCGTCATTCATCGCCAACGGCAAGACTCCCGGAATCCTGGCTCGGATAGCGGCCGGGGAGAAGGTCGGCACGCGCTTCAATCTGAAGGCCCAGACATCGCGCGGGCGCAAGCTCTGGATCGGCAGCGCTAAGCCGCGCGGGGCGATAGCCGTTGACGCCGGCGCGGAGGAGGCGCTGAAGCGCCGGGGACGCAGCCTGCTGGCCACCGGCATAACCGCAGTGGTCGGCGAGTTCGCGCGGGGGGACGTGGTGTCACTGGCGGCCGGAGGCAGGGAATTCGCGCGCGGGATAAGTAATTACTCAAGCAACGACTGCCGCCTGATTATGGGCTTGCGCGCAGGCGAGATAGAAAAAAGGCTCGGCGCAAAGCCCTATGATGAAGTCGTGCATTGTGATAACATGATGATTCTCTAGTTCCGAGGGTACCAGACCCGAATTGTCAAACGGCTCGACAGAGGCGGACACATGGCGGAGAACCCGGTAAAGTTCGGACCGTACGAACTCCTGGAAAAGATAGGCGAAGGTCTAAGCGGCGACAGCTACAAGGCCGTTGACACCCGGACCGGCCGGACCGTTTTTCTGAAACGGTTCGCGGAGAGCTTCACCGAGAACACCCGGCTCCGCAAATACCTCTTCGAGCAGAAGGGCGCGCACGACGAGCTGCTGGAGTATCCGAACCTGCTTTCACTTTCCGAGGTGGGAAAGGAGGACGGCGCCTTCTACGCCGCGCTGGAATATGCGGAAGGGCCGACCTTGCAGCAGAGAATGGCCGAAGGGCCTGTCTCCGGCGAGGAGGCCATTGAGATCATCAGGCAGTGCTGCGAGGCCCTCCGCGCCTCGCACATGCGCAACGTTCCGCACAGGCAGTTGACGCCGGAGCACGTCTTCCTTACCCGCGACAAGACGGGGCGGCTGCTGGTGAAAGTCGCCTTCTTCGACGTGGCGCTGGCGACGGAGAACTCGCTGGTCAACGTCTACGGCGAGATGCTGGGCGCGCCGAAATACATGGCCCCGGAGGTCATCCAGGGGCATCCGCCGACGCAGTCGTCGGACATCTTTTCGCTCGGCGTGGTCGCGTATGAATTGCTCTGCGGGCGCGCGCCAATCAGCAGCAGCCACGCGCTGGGCTATCTCTTCGCCAACTGCAACCAGACCCCCCAGCCGCTGGCGAAGCTCCGCCCGGAAATTCCGAAGGACCTTGTCCTGATCGTCGAAAAAATGCTGGCGAGAAACCAGGCGGAGAGATACCAGTCATGTCATGCGCTTCTTGACGACCTGGAGCGATGTCTACAGAGGATAAAGACCAGCCACAGCCCCGCCGTGCCGCCCGGCTCGGATTCCGCCTTCGCTCGCTCCGGTCCGGCCCATGCAGCGGCGCACTGGACGCCGTCGCGCGTCATTGGGACCTCGGTGGCCGCCTGCATGATGTTGATTGCGGTACTGCTGATGGCCTTGGCGCTGTATTTTCACGTGGCGAAGAAATCCGTCGCCGCCGGGCCGCGAACGGCGACTCTGCCGCCGTCACAACCCCCGATTAATACAAGCCAGACAAAGCCGCCCGCGCATCCTCCTGAGAAGGTAACGCCCCCCCCAGTCGAGCCGGCGCCGACAGCCCGCGATGCCAAAATCGAGGAGGAGGCCGACAGCGAACTCAAGCGCGCCGACACTGCAAGAGAGGCCCGCCGGTTCGGGAAAGACGTTGATTACGAGGTACTGGTAGGACTCTATCGTCAGATAATCAGCAAATACGATGGAACCCGCGCCCAGAACCTCGCAAAGGAGCGCGTCGCCGAACTTATGCTGGAATGGTCGGACAAACTTGCCGAGGGTGGAAAGCACGAGGACGCCTGCATACACCTGGATGAACTGATAAAGATCGCGCCGGACAGCACGTGGGCCAGGACGGCGCAGCGTCGCATGCCGATGTATCTGGCAAAGTCCGCCGAAGACCTTTTCCGCCGGGGATACTACGAGAAGGCGGTTGAAGCCTACGCCAAGGCCAAGAAGGACTATCCAACCTCCGTCGAGGCGACGGAGGCCGACTCGCGCATTCCGTTCATCATCTACGCGCAGGCGGAGTTCTTCTGCCAGCAGGAGCAGCACCAGAACGCGCTGGAAAAGCTGCAAATCCTTCTGAAGGATTATCCCGGCTCCGAATGGGAGGCCAAGGCCAGAACAAAGACGCCTGAAGTGCATCTCGGTGTCGCAAGAAACAAGATCAAGGCCGGGGATTTCGACGAGGCGATCAAGGTCCTTGACAACATCCTCCAGCAGGCCCCGGGCACGGAAGCCGGCGCGCAGGCTCGCACGATGGCCGCCGAATGCCTCTACCAGCAATGGGCGAAGGCCAAAGCCGCCCGCAGGAGCGATGAAGCCGACGCGGCGATGAAGAAGCTGATGGAAAACTACGCTGGCAACATGTGGGCAGTCCGCGCACGGCGCGAATCCAGAAACATCACGGTTCAGGACAGGGATGTCTGGGACGAGGTGCTGGCCGAGGAAAGGCTCAACGAGGCAAAGCAGCTCTACGCGGCGCACATTTACGACATGTCGGCGGGGATACTGGACAGCATCATCGCCCACACCCGCGAGAACAGCGAGACGGGAATCGAGGCGGATCGGATGCTGCCCGAAGTCCTTTACGAGTGGGGCTGCTGGCGCATCGGAACCGGCAAACCGCCGCAGATCGTCGCAGACGACCAGTTCAAGCGCGCAATGGATGAATTTCCCCATTCCGAGGCCGGGAAGAAAGCCGCGCGCGCCATCAACTGCGCGAAAAACATCCCCCCGAACATGGTCTATGTCCCCGAAGGCTGGTTCGCGATGGGATCAACCCCCGATCAACTGGTCGAGGCCATCCGCCCGTTCGAGGAGGACATCCTTGCGGCGGACGCCAACCGGCGCAGCCAGATATTCGAGGACAACTACCTGCACGTCGAGCTGCCGCAGCAACCTTCAGTCGTCACCGGCGCGTTCTACATTGACCAGCATGAGACGACGAATGCCGAATACGCCGAATTCGTCAAGGCCGCCGGGCATCCCGCGCCCTGGCCGGGCGGCAACCTGCCGAAAGACCGGGCCAACTATCCCGTCGTCGGCATTACATTGAAGGACGCGATGGAGTTCGCGAAGTGGGCCGGCAAGCGGCTGCCCACCGAGGCGGAATGGGAAAAGGCGGCGCGGGGCGTTGAAGCGAGGCCTTACCCGTGGGGGCAGTTGTTCGATCAGAAGAAGTGCAATCATCTCGCGATCGAAGGCGTCAAGGGGCCGATGCCCGTCGCGCAGTTCCCGCAGGGGAAAAGCCCCTACGGATGTTTTGACATGATCGGCAACGTCGAGGAGTGGACGACGAGTTATTACGACAAGTATCCGGGCGGGCCGAATGATCCCAACTTCGGCAAGAAATATCGCGTTGTTCGCGGAGGAAGCTGGACCAGCGGCTACCTCGTGCCCATGGCCACGCGGACGGCCAGCCGGGGCTTCTGCGAGGAGGACGCCAAGCGCCCGACCCTCGGCTTCAGGTGCGTCAAGGACGTGCCGCCGATGGATGGGGAGAAACAGTAATCCCCGTCCCGATTATCGCTCCGCTGGGAAGATCGGGGCGATCACTGTCGAACTGACGATTGGGGGCGAGGCGATGGTACAATGCAGGAATGAAACTATCTTCTGGACGTGTTGGAATAAGAGAAAATAGTCTCATAACACCCCTTTGTATACTACTTCTTCCCCACGCCATACATCCCATTCCGGGACTATGCCATGTGCGCTGGGTGAGTCAAGAAAATGGAGGTAATGTCCCAGATTTCCCATTCGATAACATCCCCGATTTAGTTGCCCTTGATCTGTTCTATTATTTCTCGGAAGGACACGACGGAAGAACAGTTTGGTATTGGAAGCAAACGCCTAGCTGTGTCCGCGTTATTATTCCATGGGCGTTTAAATAGGAATGAAGTCCTACAACCTGAAGTTTTGGTAAAACTGATTACCTCATCTATATTATCATCAACTAAGAAATGTGCTTGTATATCTGTCTTGCTTCCGGGGAAGATCACTTCGAAGTTGCCAAAGTTTTGTTCTACCCACTTCCGTGTGGCTGCATGGCATACTGGCTTTCTAGCAGAAGCTAGAATGACCTCGAATTGCGCGGCAAGATCTTTCAGAAACCAGCCTGCGTTCAGTTCTACTGGCATACCTAAGATGAAATCCTCTCGACAATAGGTTTCCTCCACAGCCTTAACGAAAGATATGGGGCCAAAATCATGGTCCCATGAAGTTACATCATCGACTTGGGAATTTATGCCAAATTTATTATTAACGAATTCACAAATCGCATTTGCGTGATTGCACACTACTCCATCAATATCAACAACAAACACTTTGCTCATTTTTCTTGCTGAACCAGATCAAAACCATGTGGTAAGAGTTCGGAGACCTTCATACATGCTTCCTTCCCTCCACCACACGCGATTACCCGGAGGTTGACTCCACCGATTTCATGCAGTGATTGTAGGCACATTCCACATGGCCACGTGAGCTTGTTGCTTGTTGTAACAACCGCTATTGTCAAAATATTTTTCTCTCCGGCCATGACTGCGCTAGCAATTGCACACTCTTCCGCGTGAATTGTATTTGAGAAATTGGCGAACTCTATGTTAGCACCCGTATATATTTTACCAGAATCACACCTGACTGCTGCTCCAACGCTGTAACCTGATATCGTGGCGCGTGCCATTGACATTGCAGAAATTGCAGATGCCACTAATTCAGAATCGTTCTTAGCATATTGTCCGCTATTCGGCAGACACTGATCAACAGAATTGTAGACCTTGAATATTGCTATCCTATAAGTAAATACTAGAACCAATATATACAGGGCGGCCCCTATGAGCGTGAACGACATGTCCAGAACGTATGAAACGGACATAAAAAAAAGAAAAACTATGTTAGTCGTCAAGGCACGAGCAATTACACGTCTGCCGGGATTTTCGACATAACGTATTCCCTCCCAGATGGTGTATAGGAAAAACAGTGCCGTGTGTAGGAGTGGCCAAACAGTTGGGCATCTGAAGTTGATCAACAACCAGTAAACTATGACAATGGAAATATCTATCATGTAGCAAAGCCAGTTAGTTTCAGCAGGACCTTTGATACGTCCGTGGTGGTATCCCGCCCAACTCAATGTGATACTGAGATATGTTGTGATCAAGACGAGCCAATCGCTACTCCCAGAAACTGAGAGAATCTCCGAAAGACCAACACCAAAGACAACGGCAAACAGGATCGTGACGAGTTCGGACAAGACATCATGAAACTGCCGATTCTGCTCCTCAGACCCCAAGTCTACTCTACACTTCACTATCGCTTCACTCAAGAAGCTTCGTATCCGTGAGCAAAAATGTGCTAAATGTCCCTTACGTGTCTTCAAGGAAATACTCAATATGTAGTCTCCATCAAACAAAAATCCCGTTCAAGTGACGAGTCTCAATTCCGATCCTCTTGGATTCGACCCATTATCCGAATCCACACTTGTCGTAGTCGCTTGAGTACGCTTCGCGGAATCAGGCAATCTCCCTTCTGACCCGGTAATTGTTGCTGGTTTTCTCGTTCTCTCCGGCTGACAGCAGGCTGACGCCGCCTGCGCGGATGGAGGCGATCTTCGCGGAGCTTCCGATGCCCCAGACCTGTTTGGCCCCGTCGCCCAACGTCCCGCCGATGTTGACCACGCCAAGCTCCGCCGCCTCTATGCGCCTCCACGCCGGTTCCGACGCCCCGTCGGAATACGTCATCGCGTCGCTCCACGCGCACCCGGCGTTGACGTTGCTGCGCAGCATGTTCCCGCCGACGTAGAGCATGCCGATGGAGGCCGGCTTATCGCCGGCTGTTCCGTCCAGCCCGACGCCGATATTCGTATCCGTCATGTCCTTCAGGACGATGATTTTTCCGATGCCGTTCTCGGCCTGGATGAGCGCGCTTGTCCCGGCCTTGCCCGCCGGGGCGGAGGTCCAGCCGGCCGTCAGACTGCCGAGCGTTCCGCCCGTCAGGAGCGAGCCGCTGAAACCCTTTCCGGCGTTCACTGCGCCGATCGCTGCCCTGGACGATGTTGAGACGATCTGCGAACTGATGCCGCCCATCGGCGCGCCTATGTAGCCGAAGCCCTGCGGCGCGCTGAGATTCCCGGAGATGTTTCCCTTGAGGCTGAGCACCGTCTGCGCCGTTCCCACGTCAACCGTCAGCGCCCCGACGAAGTCCCCGCCCGCAAGGATCGTCCCCGCCGAGGCCATGCTCCTGAGCGTTCCCGTGAACGAGCCGCCGGCATAGAACAACTGCACCTCGCCGCCGGTTATGTTTCCTGTTATGTCGCCCTTCGCGTAAAGGAGCTTGACCGTCCCGCCGCCGTAGATATCCGACGTGATGTTCCCGCCGGAGTAGATGTTGAACAGGCAGTAGTCCGTGGTGATGTCGCCCGTTATGGCCCCGGCGGCGTGTATCTGGTTGATGCAGTAGGTGGAGTTGATCTCCGCGCCGATGTTGCCGTTGGCGAACAACGTGTAAGTCCGCACGGCGTTGACCTGGCCGTCCAGGTTTCCGCCGGCGGGAATGCCGACGTAGAGCGCGCCGAGCTTGCCGCCGGACGTGATCGTGGCGTTCACGCTGCCGGAGGTTATGACCGTGCCAAGCTCCTTGCAGAGCAGATCGCCGGTCAGGCTCATGCCGGCCCTCTGGAAGATGGCTGTCCCAAGCGTTCCGTTGGGGGCGTATATGCCCATCCCGGCCGGAACGTCCATGACGCCGGGCACGCTCAGGCCGAGTCCGCTGTCAGGCAGCCCTGTCACCCCCCCCTTGACGACGACCGTGTTCATCGCGCCCTTCGCGGCGATCAGACTGATGTCGCCGGTTCCAATGCGCTGATCCACAAACGTCGCAAGGTTCCCGTCAACAACGATGCCCAGGGCGGAGAAATCGGCCGCCTTGTAGGTTCGTCCGTCCATGACCCAACCGCGGGCGACGACGATGACGCCGCTCGGGGTCCCGACAATCATCAGATCGTTGGACAGGTCGTAGGGGTTGTAGCTCGCGCCGTTGTAGTTTCCGTCAATCGGTATGCCGTTGTCCAGACCGTCAATGTCGTAGACGTAGACCTTCCCGCGCCCGGTGTCCACGACTCCCAGCAGCGTGTTGCCGACCTGCCGGACGGTGAAGTCCGTCATTGCCGGGACAGGATCGGCGGCGCCATCGTTATCCGTCACGGTCAGGATTGCCGTGTATTGTCCCGGAACATTCAGAATGACATCGGGATTCTGAAGATTGGAGGTCCAAGTAAAGCCGCCCGGCCCGGTTATTTCCCAGAGCCACGAGGCGATTGTCCCATCCGGATCGCTGCCGCCGGCCCGGAGGTTGAGCGTCGCGCCGACGTCAACAGTCGCGTCCTGCAGGGGCGCAGCGATTGCGCCGTTCGGGGCGTCGTTGTCCGGGTCGGGGACGAGGGCGCGCAGATCGCCGTATTCGAGTTCCAGTCTCGGCGTGCGCGTGGTTCCGTCAACGTCCGCCCATCCGTCGAACCAGAGGGTCATGTCCTCGACGCCCCGGTATTCGACGCTGAAGCGTTGAAGCCCTCTGGAGTACGTCATCATGTTCCACTGGCCTTCAAGGGTTTTCGGTCCGCCGAGCTTGTACCAGTCCTCGATGTACTTCCCGGCGGCGGGGTAGGTCAGCCCGTCCGTCTGATCGTTCGTGGTTATGATGACATCGCCGCTGAAGTAGGCGGACTGCGGTTTGCGCAGGTTGTAGAACCCCTGATCGCGGCTGGAGGTTATGACGCCGCCGTTGCCGTCGGCGGCGTAGTAGTTGATGAATGCCGGGGTGAAGCAGTCGTAATCCTGGAGCATGGCATAGCCGTTGTCCAGGTCGCCGGGATCGCCGGTCGCCCATTCGACAAGCAGGTATCGCGCGGCGGTTGCCCGGAGCATCGAGCCGTTGATCGGCGTGTCCGAGCCATGGAAATAGCTGTTGATTGAGACCTGCGTTCCGTACTGGTTCAGGCCCGTTCCGACGACGATTGTGCCCGGCCAACCGACATTGATGAAGGACGGCCCCTCATCCGGGAAATTGGCTACCAGCGTATGCCGCAGGAGAGACGTGCCCATGCGATCGCCGGCGTTGTCAAGGCGGCGCGTCGAGATCATCTTGATGGGGTCCTCGACGAAGCTGCCCCATGTGGACGTCGAATGGCAGGCGGTCGCCTCCGCCGACTTGGAATATCCGAGGTCAAGCTCCCCGATGTCGCCCAGCATGTTGCCGAGCATGACGTCGCGGATATCGAAGATGGTATCGGGATTGGCCGCTTTCAACCCGGCGGCCATGCCCTCGAACTCCTCCATGATCGTCGTGTCCGGACCCCAGTCAACCATGTAGGTGTAAGCCCGCAGGAACGAGTATGGAACGCCTTCCGCCGCGCAGAAGTCTATCAGTTCCTGGCCGCTGTCCTCGATCTGGTCGGAGAGCAGGTAGCCCTGCGCGAAGCCGCGCTCGAATGGGCTGCCCCAGACGACCACGACCTGGTGGCCGGAACCGTCCTCAGTGATGTTCTGCTCATAGATCGTCCCGTTGAGCGACGTGACGCGCACCGTCCTCGTCGCCGGACTCATGTCGGTCAGTCCGTCGTCATCCGTGACGGACAGATTGATCGTGTATTCGCCGGGAAGCGGCAGCGCGATCAGTCCGGGGTCTTCGGCGGTTGATGTGCGATAGAAGCCATCCGGGCCGAGGATTTCCCACGCCCACGCGACAACCTCGCCATCCGCGTCCGTACCCGAACCGGCGAGGGCGATTGACTCGCCTACAACGAGTTCCCGCCCGTCCACTGGCGCGTCAATTATCGCGTTAGGGCTTGCCAGGTCCGGGGCGATTTTCATCTCGAGAACATAGATGTCCTCGACGCGCACCTCTATGCCCGGAATCGTCGGATAGTAATCCGGGATGACGTAGCAGGCGTCCGTCGCGTCCCACTGAAGGCGGTAGTAATCGGACCTTTCCGGATAGCGTGTGCGGGGGTCCTTGACGCCGACCATGGAGGTTTCTGCGTCCCAGTTGGACATCATGACGAAGTGCCCGGAAACGCGGCTGGTTCCCATGTAGGCTCCGCCCAGCACCATGACGACGCTGTCCGGTTCGGCCAGCTTGCCGACGGCCCAATCAAGGTCGCCGGAGTTGGGGCTTGTCCCGCCGAAATGCTTGCCGCGCAGATACATTTCATAATCACCCGGGCTGTAGTAATCCTCGATCCATGTGCTCAACCCGTTGCTGAGTTCGTAGACGGACGTGCCTTCGATGAGAATGTCCGTCTGCATGTAGTCGGCAAGCTGCTGGATCGTGGCGTATTGCTCAGAGGGCGGGGGGAATGTGGCGTAACCGTGCGTTTGGAGCCATACGACCGCGTTGGACGCGGCGGTTGGGCCGCAGTAGTTCGCGCCGTCGTTGCGGAAAATCCCGTCAGGGTCATCAAGCTGCCAGTAATCCGGCGCGTCCTCCTTCAGGTAGACGCCGCTTGAAACCACCGTCACAATCACGGTCTCCGGAGTCGGATCGGCCTCGCCTTCATTATCCGTCGCCGTGAGTTTCACTGTGTATTGCCCCTTGACCGTAAGGCGAATTGGCTCCGGATTCTGCGTATTGTATGTCCAGAATATTCCGCCCGGCCCCGTGACTTCCCATGCCCAGGATACTATTGCGCCGTCCGGGTCAACTCCCCCCCCTTGGAGGGATATGATCTGGCCGGTTGGAATGACTGTTCCCAGCGCCGGGGACACAATCTGCCCCTGTGGCGCCATGTTGCCCGCTCCGGCCACTACGGTGACGCTGACTGCCGGGGGCGTGGGATCTGGTTGCAGGGCGTTGTCAACGGCGACGTACTGAAAATAATACTGCCCAGGCATCGTCAGCACGACCTCGCCGGGGTCTTCCAGCGGCTGGTTGTACTGGTAATTGGACGGTCCCGCGCCGACCCACGTATGCAGGATGACCGTGCCGTCGGAATCCGTGGCCGTCGCCTGAAGGTTGACGCTCTCGCCGGCGCGGATGACGATCCCGTCGGTCGGGGAGTCAATGACCCCTTCCGGCGGGGCGTTGACGGGCGAACCGACCTGGATCATCACGGCCGGCGGCTCCGGATCGGCGTCCCCGCGATCGTCGCGCACCAGCAGCGTAACAACGTAATACCCCGCAGTATCAAGCCTGACCAGTCCGGGGTCTTCATCGCTGTAGGTCTTCAGGAACGCGCCCGGTCCGCCGACCATCCAGAAATAGCTGCCGATGGAGCCGTCCGGGTCTGTCCCGCTTCCCTGAAGGTCAATGCTGTCGCCGACGTTCAGGATAAGGCCATTTAGAGGAGATTCGATCGCGCCGTCCGGAAGCTGATTCGTCTCGGTTGCCTCCATGACCGTCACCGTGGCGGTTGCCGGGAAGGGATCGGCAAGCCCGCCGTTGTCCGTCACCAGGAAGGAAATCGAGTAGACCCCCGGTTCATTGAGTTGCAGCAGCCCGGGGTCCTCGACGCTCGAATTCCACGCGAACCCGCCTGGGCCGGTGATCGTCCATGCCCACGCTGCGACGGCCCCGTCAAGATCATCGCCTGAACCCTGAAGGGCAACGGATGTTTCAGCCTCCATGATCAGACCGTCGGCGGGGGATTCGATCGTTCCCTCAGGCGGCAGATTGTCCGCCGGTGTCGCCTTCACGATCATCGTCGCGGGGGTTGGGTCCGCCGCGCCGTCGTCATCGGTCACGGTCAGGGAAATCTCGTAGGTTCCGTCCGCGTCAAGTTGAAGCGCGCCGGGATTCTGGAGCGCGGATGTCCATGCGAAGCCGCCCGGCCCGGCAATCTGCCATGCCCACGCCGTAGCGGTTCCGTTCGGATCGCGCCAGATTGAGGCCAGATCAATGCTCCCGCCCGCAGTAATCCACGTTTCAGGCGCCGGGGCGGTTATCGAGCCGTCAGGCGGCAGAAGCAACACGTCTTCAGCCAGCTTTCCATGCGGTTCGTAGCCTTTCTCTGGCACGGAACTCGAATTCACCCCCCAATTCCAGAAGAACATGCCTTCGAACCATGGAACATTCGCCCAAGCTGCAATCGCGCCCTTGTAACAAGCGGCTTGCGCTTCTTCGCTCGGTTCGCCGTCGCGCTCCCAGTCCCACGGCTGATACTGCGCGGTTTCGATGGAGCGATAACCGATCTCCGTCAGGAGGACCGGTTGCGTTATCCCCTCGGCGGAGCGCCACGCGGCGATTGCGCCAATGTAGGGCTGCCAACCCGCAACGAGCGCCGCAGTATCCGGAACCGTTCCAGGAGCTGCTGTTGAAAGATCGTAATACGCGTCAATCCCGACGTAATCCAGCCGATCCCAGAAGCTGACGTTGAAATACTCGTCATGGTTCGCCGCATAGCTCAATTCGCCGGTATAGACCGACTCGACTGCGTCAATCACATCGCCCCATGCGGCGGTATGCTCATCGCCGGACATGCTCTTCAATTCCGTCCCGACCACGAACAAGCCGACGCCTTCCTCCTGGGCGATTGTCGCATAATGGGTGATGAAGGTCTCATAGGACGCAAACCATGCAGCGTCGTCCGCCGGATCAATCAAGCCGCGCCATGCCCCCCATGGATCAACGTGAGGTTTTAAAACAACGTCCAGACCAAGCCCCTGCGCCTCCTGAATGGCGTGCCGCACACCTGCGTCGGAAGCGGTCTTGACACTATCAGGCGCAATGGCATTGGACATGTAATCATCCATGTACCAAGTTGGCACGATCACAACAGTATCCAGATTCGTTTCCGAAGTAATCAGCGCCAGCGACTCGTCCGATGCCGGTTGTTCGTAATCGGTCACCCACCAGGATGGATACGACACGCCGAATCGGACCGCAAGACCGTCCAGCAGGACCCGGTTCTCAAGCTTTTCAATCCGCTTCAATTCCGGTCGGAACGAGTTCTTGACTGACATTTAGATGCCTCCTTGTCCGGCGTTGGACGCATGAAATACGAGAATGATTTCCGCTGTTCGGGCAGCGTCGCTCCCCGCGTGTCGCCGCTGGTTTTTAAGAAGATCAAACGGGCAGCTTGCCGCGCGAACATACATATTATAGTCCGCATAACCGGTCTGACCTATAGCTTTTTCAATCTTACTTATCGCCCGCCAAGGATTGAGAGAATCAACCGGGCCAGTACCACATAGGCGTTGCCCCATGCGTCATCCCTGAAGAACCTGACCGGCGAACCAGGCGCGCCGATGAAGGGCCTCAGTACCCAGCCCATCTGTATTCCCACGAAGATGTAGAAAACCAGCCAGGCGTGAAGCATGAACCGGTGTTTTGAAGATTTGCGTATAAGCGGGGCGTAATGCCGCCTCAGCACGATCTGGGAGGCGAAGCTTGCGGCGGCGAACATGACGCCGTTGACCATGACGGCCAGCCGGTAACTGCTGATGGAGAGATAGAGAAGCCCCGTCACGGGCGCAAGACACGCCAGCACGACGGTCACGCAGGCCTGCGCGGCGACGACCGCCTGCAACGCCTCGCCGAAGTCCTGGCGAAGTCCGGCAATCGTATTGGCCACGAAGAAACTGGGAAGGCACAGCGCGAACGTCACGAGCAGGAACAGCGGGACCTTCACCCCGGAATAGAGGAGTTGATGCGCCCTGTCCGGCGCAAGCCCGGTGTATGTTCCCATGACCGCGCCGTAGAAGGTTCCGAACGTGATGACGAAAATCAACAGGGCGCGGATGCCGCCGGCGGCGATTGTCTCTCCTGAGAATCGCCCGCGCCCTCGGAGAAGATCGTCAACTTGCAGCAGGGAGTTCCGCATTAGTTCAGCAGGTTGCTGATGGAGCGCAGGACGCTTTGAAGGAAATTGCCTTCGCGCTCGCGGAAGACGCCGAAGGGCAACCCGGGGGCGCCGATGAAGGGGCGAAGCACCCATGCCATCTGTGCGCCGACGAAGCAATAGAGCATCAGCCATGCGTAAAACACGCGCTTTGCGGACCTGCCCCGCAACTCCCGTGGAGTGGGGGGCGGCGGGAATCTTATGTCCAGGCCTCGATCTGCTCCCCACGTTGAGCCACCGATTTCCCGAGCAGGTTGCGAAGGCGGCGGAGCGCAGGCGTCGCGTACCTCGTCAGGCTCGACGATGCCGACTCCATCAGCAACGGCAGGCTTCGGCTCCGCCGGTTTCCCATGACGGCTTTCAACAAGCGTTCGGCGCGCCAACTCAATCCGCTGAAGAACCGTCAGCAGGAACCCGATCCCCACAAAACCGGCCAGGGCAAAGAAGGCGACGTTGAGCAACGTCATAAACGAGTAGCTTGTTGTTGTGAGCGTGAAGAAAGCCGTTATCGGGGCAAGAGATGCCAGCACCGCCAGATTCACCGCAATCGCCGCCATCAAAGCGCGCAGAATCTGCGCGGGGCTGAGGTCCACGCCCAGCAGCGCGCCGAATACGTAAAGCGAGGGGAACGTCACCACAAGCGTCAGAAGGAACAACGCGGGAACCTTCAGGGCGGAAGACAGAACCTGGAGATTGATCGGCGGCTCGTGCGTGAGGACGCCGAAAAGACCCATTGAAACCCCGTAGATGATCCCCAGAAGGATGACAACGGTCAGGTTTGAACCGAGTTTCAGGTGGTCGGTTCCCTTCCCTAGGAGTTCCGGGGTCGTCGCGTTCCCGCGCAAAAGCTGGTCAAGGTCTCTGAAACTGCTGAACATGCCGGCCATTTAAACTTCCTCCCCTTTGTTCGTTCCTTGCGGCCCGTCCGATCCGGGATTACTTTCCCGCCGCCGGTTTGGATTCCGCGCTCAGTCGTTTCTCCCACGCCTCGCCGCCAGAGCGCCGTAGGCAAAGCAGCGCGTCCTTCGTTTTGACGCCCTCTACCGTTCTCTCCGAAGGCTCCGGCTCATAGGAGTAGACGTCCTCCCTTTCTCCCGCCTTGACGCGGATGACGAATCCCTTTCCGGATTTTACAACCTCGGCGCCCTTCACCATCGCCTCCTGCCCGGCGGCGACAGGTTCCAGAACGGAGGCGAAAATAGTTGATGCGCCCTTTCGCGTCATAATCGCCAACGGAATCCTGACCTCGACCGCTTCCCCTCGCCCATCGCCGGTGATTATCTCCGTCTCTCCGCCCGGCGCGACCGTCAGGTGCGTCGTCACCTGCTCGTCTTCAAACGCGACGCTGATGGCCTCGCCCGTCTTGCCAGACTTCGCCCGTTCGACGTATTCGAAACCCGCTTCCTTGGGAAGCGCCGCCTGTCCCGACGCCTGTGGGCACCTGGCTTCTTTCGAGTTGACGTGATAGAGCAGATCGAACGTATGCTCCTTGCCGCTCTTGTCCTCAAGAAGGTCGAGAACAAGCATGTAATCCGCGTCGAGACACATAAGGCGTCTGTGAATTACGCCGGGGTATGTCTTGTCGCAGAATGCGGCTGCCGCAGCGAGCTCGTCGGAGCAGGCGAAAAGATCGCAGACTGCGCCGACCCCGCGCTGGCTTATACGGTCAACCAGTACCGTGTTATGGCTGATAGTCGCGCGATACCAGTTCTGATGCACCGGAAGGCGATAGGCCTGGCTGGCGGCGCGGCCACGGTCAACGGCGATTTCGCGCCCGAGTCCGTACAGCACGAGGCTGAGTTTGTCGAAATGTCCGTGGAATCCTCCGAATTCGGCGAAGGTCAGTATGGCATTGAGTTTCTTTGAGCCTTGTGTCCGAAGGATTGCATGGCCAGCCCCGGAGAGCAGGACGCTGCCCGGCTCAAACGCCTGCGGAGTCGCTGAGAGATCGCGTCCGAGCATCACGCTTTCCCATGTAGGCGAATTCCCGACCGCGAGCAGCATGGACGGGTCCTTGTATGCCGCGTATCCGATTTCATAAAGCCTGCCTGCGGACGATGGGGCGCAGCGGGTGGAGTCTCCGCTGCGCGGAAGTGTTCCGTCCGACATGACGTACATTATGGGCAGCGTGAGCGCCCGCTTCATCTCAGGCCGGACATAGAGATCTATCCCGATTCGTCTTGCCCCTTCGGTCAGGTTCATGAGCGCGTCAAGGGCGTAGAAGTGATAACTGAAGCTGTTCTCGTACCACATGCCGTCCGGGCTGAGCGACACGCCAAGCTGATAGATGAACCCGTTGCTCTTGTCATTGATGGCGCGGTCAGCCCATTTTGCCTCGCCAAGCATTGCGCCGGCCCAGAGCATCCCGGCGTTGTGCCATGACTGCCAGTTGCTCTTGCCGTCGGGATTTTCGCTGATGCTCAGGCAGACCGGCTCGATGAGCTGCTTGCGGATCATCTCGTGATCGTTAGGTTTCAGGGACGGGCTGTCGTGGATAAGGTCATATACCGCGCAGAGCTGGATGAGCCAGACGGCCTCGTTGAGGGTCTGTTCGAACACCCTTCCCCCGGCCCGTTTCATAAGGTTCCCCTGGTCAGCCATCTTGTCCTTTGTGGTGACTGGCGCGCCGCCGCGCATCTTGCCGCCGTAGGTCACGGTGTAATTCGTGTGATATTCGTAATTCAAATATCGCTTGGCAAAGCCTCTGAGGATGACCGCCGCGTTGTCGGAATATTTCTTGTCGCCGGTAATGGCGTAGGCCCACGCACAATCCGTCATGCGGCTGGTCAGGACGTAAAACTCGCGCTCATACAGCACGTGGTCGAACGGATATCCTGTGTATTCCGCGCCGCAGAGCGGGCACTTGTGCTTCTTTTCAACGGTCTGGAGGGGGCACTGGCACTTGTAGCACTGATACCACTGGTTATGCTGACCGCCTTCCGGCGGGAATGCGTTTGCCGTCAGGAGCGCCTGATCCGCCGCCGCGATGCGCCCGGCCACGGCGTTTTTCTCCGCTCCCTGGGACGCATAGGCGTCCTTCAGGCGTTTCATCTCTTCCGCCGTGCATGCGATGAACGGATGGCTCTGCGCGGGCTTTAATTCCACTGCGATCTTCCCGTGGGTATTCTCTGCGACGTCGGCGGCCTCCAGCCCATTGGCAGCCAGGACAATAACAGCCAGGATAACAAGTTGTTCGAAAAATATATGGGCTATTGAATGTTTCATCGTGTTGGTCTCCCTTCCTTAATATGACACGCGTGTCATCGCTCGTCCCTCCCCAAGCCGAATCCATCATAACTCTGTGAAAGATGTTCAGCAAGCGGGCGGGGGCGATAAATATCCGCCTGCAACGCTGCAATACCAAGGCGTTGCTCTCAGACCTTCCCGGCCAGCGCGGCGACGAATGCCCCAACCGCGCACGCGGCGAAATAGATCGGACATAGCGCCCAGAAAATCACGAAGGCGAATATCGTATCCACCGTCACTATCCCAAAACGGTAATCGAGAATGAATATGACAAGGCAGAGAACGGGCGCGCCCCAGAACAACGCAGTAACGCACCAGAAAGCCCACGGGCTGAGAGCTCCCAATCCAAGCCGCCCGAACCACGGCGCAACAACAAGAAACATGCACATGAAGACGCCGCAGAGCGCCTTCCGATTATGGAAATATGTCAGCGCTGTCAGCGCAAACGCTGCGGCGCAGACGGCTCCGACGTGCCAGACGCCCATGTGCCACTCCCCGCGATTGCGTCAGTCCTTTCCGCGTAGGTGCTCGTCTCGCTCCGAGACGCAAGCGCCCACCCTACTTCTTCCCCGGAATGCTCCAGGAAGCGTCCGCCGGATTCTCCACGAATCCCGCCCCGGCCAGCGCCTTGCAGAATGCTCTGACGCTGTCGGCGTTCTTCGCCAGTGCGTCCTCCTCGCCGATTATACGCCCGCGTTTGCCGGGGTACTCTACGAAGGCGTAAAGCTCGTCCCCCGTCAGGTAATCCCGGATCGCCGCCGCGACCTTGTTGAGGTCAATGATGCCCTTCTTGTCGTACTCAGGAGAGAACGGCCACGCAGCCATGAACTGCGAATCCGTGTTCTTGACGTGAATCTCCCTGATCTGGTCCGGGAAAGCCTTGAACCATGCGGCGAAACTGCCGTCGCCGTCGGATTCCTTCTCGTCGTCCGTCACGCCGTGCCCCAGGTCGTAGCAGAGCCAGGGTCTCGCGGCCTTGCCGCCCGACTTCCTGTAAATCCGCATGAGGCAGTCCATTACCTGCCTGCACTGCGGGATGGTGCTGGGCGGCTCGCGCAGGGTGGAAAGTTGCTCGACCGTCGCCCCCGGCACGCCCAGCGCGCCGAGTTCCGGAAGCCATCTCTCCCATGCCTCCCAGGTCTGCTCCATGCACTCCGCGCGGCGGGACCTGTCCTCAAAGTCCTCTTTCAGTATGCAGTTGAGGACCGGCCCGACGAGCTTCGCGCCATAGGCGGCGCCCTGAACGGCCATCGCCTGCATCGTCAGGTAGGCGTTCTCGCGCACGTCCGCGTCGGGATGACAGATGTAACCGTTGTCGCGGTAGAAGGTCAGAACGCTGGCTATCTTGATGCCCAACTTGTTGGCGTGTTCCGCAATTTCCTCGTGAAAGGCTCGGAACTTATCCGGCTTGCGGGCGAAAAAGACCGTTCCGAAATCCATGTCCGGAACCGCCTCGACATGCTTCACGCCAATCTCGTTTCTGACCACCTCGAGCGTCCGTTTGTGTCCGTAGACGAATTTCGAGAAGTTCAGGTTGACTCCGACAAAAATCTTCGGCGCCATGCCGTTTCTCCATGCAGGTTGATTGTATGCCAGGCAGGGCGTCAGCCCGGCGACTCATTTAACTGTTCCTAATCAAAACAGAAGCCGCCGCCGAATTCAAGCCCGCCGTCCCGTGTCTCGTCGGAGACTGTTAAAAAAGAAGGCCCATTGCAGAAGCGATGGGCCTTCCCGCCGTTCCCTGTGTCGGACTGATTCAGTTGAGATTTCCCAACCCGTCGTCGTCGGAGAGCATCCCGCGCAGCTTCTGCAGCGCCCCGGCCTCAATCTGGCGGATGCGCTCGCGGGTGACTCCGAACGCGTCGCCAACCTCGGCCAGGGTGCGAGGCTCCGCCGCGCCATCCAGACCGTAGCGGGACTTTATGATCTCCTGCTCCCGCTCGGTAAGCGCGTCAAGGACGCCGGCAATGCGGTCCTTCATCCTCGCCCGGAACTCCGCGTCCTCCACGGCGTTCTCGGCGTCCGCCCCCATCGAGTCCAGCATTTCCTGCTGACCGGTGATGAATGTCGAGGCCTGATAATGCTCCTCGGGCACCTTGCGGGCGAAGCTTTTCATCAGCGCCCACGTCGCGTATGTGCTGAAGCGGTTGCCCTTGGTGTAATCGAACCGTTCGACGGCTCGCATCAGGCACATGTTGCCCTCGCTTATCAGATCAAACAGGTTGACGCCTTTTGTCGCGTGGCGCTTGGCGACGCTGACGACCAGGCGTAGGTTGGACTGAATGATCCGGTTGCGCAGGGCCAGCGTGCGCTCCTTCAGGGAGTCAATCTCGTTGAGCAACTGGGACTGGACGTACTTCTGCGGATCAAGCCCGGCCCTCAACTGACATATCCTGTATTTCAGGTAGTTGTACGTGCGGAACAGCTTCGGCTCCTCGTCGCGTCCGAGCAGGGGGATCCCGTAAAGGTTCTGCAGGTAGACCGGCAACTCGCTCAAGTCGCCGACCTTGCGTGGGCGTCCCTTCTTTCTGAGCTGGCCGTCTCCCTTCGGTTGTTCCAGAATCTTTTCATAGGCGTTCTTGTCGGCGAATTCCTCACTGTAAATGTAGTCGAATTCGTCGCGAAGAATCTGCTCCGCGCGGGCCTGATTGACGATCCGGTATATGGCTGCCCGCTTCCGATGGAACTTCTTGCAGATCTCCGGAACGGGCGTTCCGGACTGATAAGCATCATAGACGGCCCTCTTGCGTTCATCGGAAAGGACGGACGGGACCTCACGGAAAAGCTCCTCCTCGGGATGCTCCTCTATGTGCGCCTTGATCGTATAACGGATCGTTTCCCGCGCGCGCCCCATCTCTTTGGCTATGCGCTCGGCCATGTTGCTCAAGCCCAGTTTTTCTTCGGCGCTGAGTTTCCGGGCCAGTTCGATCACCTTTTTCCGTTCATACGGGGTCATCTTGGTGAACTTTGCCGACTTTTCCACCTTTTCACGGTTCTCGTCAACAAAGCATTTCAGGGCGGATTCCCGAACACCGTTGCGTATCCTCCCGCCCTTGAAGACATATTTTCTGGAGACCAGCCCGCGCTTGCGCCAGCGGAAAATCGTCCTGATGCTGACGTTGTAGGTCTTTCCAATGTCCTCGATGGTAAGAATCCTTTCCCCGTTCTCCGGCGCCGGAACGGGGTATGACTCGGAAAGCTCAGTAAGCAGATTAGCCAGATCAATCTTCAGATTCCGTCCGGAGAACGTGGCCTGAACATTGCCCGACGGACGGAAGTTCGTGATTCTGAAGCAAACGTAGTCATAGGGGTAAAGCTGCTGAGGGTCAAGCTCGTCAATCAGGCCCTCAAGCCGCTCCATCTGCGCCTCGCGGACTGAATCGGGGCTGTAAAGTAGTTGATTGCGCAGGTCCGACAGGGCTGCTGGAAGCTTCTTCTTCATTTCATCGCTCCTTCCTGTTCCGGATGAACCGGCGACGCTGCATGTCTGTGCGCGTCTATCGGAATTATCAAGCAAAACCTGTACCTGTTCGGACGCCTGGCAGAAAAAGACAACCATATTTCACCAGAAAAAAGAAAAAACCTGCCAGTTCAATTCGACTAAATGAAGATCATTTTACTCATGATATGTCCGGGCGGCCGTTACGTCATGTCATAACATCAGATATAAAACATGTTTATGACTACATGAAATGAGAGTATCACCTCCGTCGAAGCACGGCGCCTTCAGCAGGCCCCATGACGAATAAAACCATAAGCCGGTCTCCACAGGACACCTGGCATGTTTAGACTCGTATGGCAGCCCAAGTACCCGCCAAGTGCCTGTATGACAGGAATACAGACTGTCCTGATAATGCGCAGCAATCCGGCAAACTATTATTTCGTCAGTCGGCGTTTGAAGAATTCCGGTGGATTGGAGCAACCCGCAGCGAACGTCATCCACCCTCCCACCCCGGACGCCCATAGACGTCCCAACTGCGGATGCGCTTCCGCCAGAGCAACGGTGATGTCCTCTATTATCTTCGGCAGATCATCCGGGCGCGTCGCCACGGGGTTGCTGTGGGCGTAAGGCAGGCTCGGCGTCAGAACCGCCCGGCGCGGCAGCAGATGTATCCCCGCTGCGGATGGCTCCGCCGCCAACCGGGACCCCGGCGCAAGCGTGAATTGATGCAGACTGAGGAAATCAATGTCGCCGGCTCGCGCTTCAAGGAAGTTGACCGTCTGCCAGAGATGGCGCTGCGTCTCCGTCGGAAAACCGATTATCACCATCACCCCCGTCTTGATCCCGAATTCATGGCACTGCGCCAATATCCGCGCTGAAAGCTCAACGTCAACCTGCTTGTTCATCGCGGCCAACGTCTCAGTACACGCCGACTCCAGCCCGAAACGCAGACAACGGCAGCCTGATTCCGCCAGCAATCGTAAAAGCCCCGCGTCAAGCTCCGGACGTAATAAAACCTCCGCCGCCCACTCAATTTCCATCCCGGATTCGAGAATCCCCCGGGCGAAAGACTCCATGTCGCGCGGAAGCCACGAATCGGTAGGAAAGTCAAACCAGTTCGTACCAAACTGTCGGACGCATTCCCGCGCATCCCGAACGGCGAGTTCAGCGGACCTGACGCGATAATGCTCCCGCGCCTGGTTGGATATGTTGCAGAATACGCAGCGCCGCCAGTGGCACCCTCGCGCAATAGGCAACGGAACGGCATACTTCGGCACAAGGTATGATTCCAGATTCAGGCCGTCCGCCGTCATCATCGGAACGGGCGCGGCGTCAAGATCGAACTGAGGCGATTCCGCCCCGAAGATGAAACCATCGCCCTCCGGGAAAAGCATGTCGGGTACATCGGAACGACTGCCATTCCTGTCAAGAAACCCGATATAGGCGTCCAGCGCGGTTTCTCCGTCGCCGATGCATATCCCGTCCGCCGGAACCACTCCGGTCGGCATTGCTTTCAGATCGTCCTGGACGGCCTTCAGGTATGAACCGCCCAAGAGTACTTTCACGTTCGGCAGCGCCCGCTTCACCAGAATCGCAAGGGTGAACCCCGGCAGAAGCTGGCTGTGGTAGCTTATTGATATCCCGACGATGTCTGGCATGTGATCCTCAATAACCGGCACAACATGCGAGTCCATAATATCCAGCAGAATGTTCCGTCTCGGATCGCGGAGCGATTCGGCAAGGCTTTCCCAGGACGCCCATGCCCCGTTGATGTCGTAACGGCTGTATGTAAGTCGTCCCAGACCGTGCGCGGCGGAAATCAGCAATCCGCAATCCCGGATCGCGTCAAGCGTTTCGCTCATGTCCTCCAGCTCGGACTCAATGCCGGAGCGTCTTAATGCATGTTTTGCGATCTCGATCTCATCTGCAAGGCGTCGCGCCAGGGCGACTGTTTCAGTCTCACCGGTTTCCGGATTTCCCGCGTTTTGCCGCATCATCTCCGACAGCAGGAGCATATATTCCCGGCTGTGGAAAAAATGGAATATCTCCAGGCCCAGTTCCCACTGGACGCATTCGTGCCCCCGGCCCCTGAGCCATGAGGTCAGGACGGAGATTGACGGCGCGGCCTGGCCGATGTTGCTTACGGGCGGGGATATGAGCAGAAAGCGCATTGGATCCCTTCCTGGTCAAAAATCTTCATCAACGGTCGCCAGATGTTATCCCGAAGAAGGCGGAAAGTCATGCGCAGGACTGGAAGTCATGGCCTGTTGTCCGCCGATTCCTTCTGGTACAATCCAACCATCCCGGACGCGCCCGCCGCCGGCGTGCAGCCCCGGAGGCCGCAAAGAATGCAAACCGCATCGGAGAACGCGATGGCGCACATAGTCAATCCCCAGAAGGAATACAGGCTTCTCCAGCAGCGGCTCGACCGCAACGTCAGCGGCGCGCCCGATTCCCCGGCCTTTATGAAAATCCTTGAAATGCTCTTCACGCCGGAGGAGGCCAACATAATGCGCCGCCTGCCGTCCAAACCGACGCGCATGGACATCCTGGCGCAGAAACTTGGCATGCCGGAAAACGAGCTGGCCGACAAACTGACGGAGATGGCCCGCCGCGGCCTGGTCTTCGACTTCGAGCGCAAGGGCCGGCGTTACTGCTCCCAGGTCCCCGTCGTCATCGGCTTCTTCGAATTCACTTACATGCGGACGCGCGAAGACCTGCCCATGACGGAGCTTTCGCGCCTGTTCACGGAATACATGGAGCGCGAGGACAAGTTCGCCCGCGCAGTCTTCAAGGGGGAGACGCAGATGGGCCGCTCCCTCGTGCGGGAGGAAGCCCTTCCCGAAGACGACCACACGGAAATCCTCGATTACGAGCGCGCCTCCCGCATCATAAAGGACGCTGGAACCGTCGGCGTCTCGCTCTGCGCCTGCCGCCATAAAAAGAGCCACCTCGGCGAGGCTTGCGACGCGCCGATGGAGGTCTGCATGACGCTGGGCAAGAGCGCGGCCATCATGGCAAAACACGGCCTGACGCGCCTGATTGCCCCCGATGAAGCTATGAAGGTCCTGGATCAGTGCAAGGCGGCCAACCTGGCTCAGACAGGCGACAACGTTAAACGCAAGCTGACCTACATCTGCAACTGCTGCGGCTGCTGCTGCGGCATGATGCAGGCAATCCGCATGTTCGACATCCGCAACGCAATCGTCACGTCAAACTGGGTCATGCAGGTTGACGAGGAGAAATGCCGCGCGTGCGGAAAGTGCGTCAAGGTCTGCCCCGCGCGGGCCATTGACCTCGCCGCGCCGAAGAGTCGGATCGCGCTTCCCCCCGGCGCGGATTCCGAACCGTCCAACGGCGAAGAGGCCGGGAAGTCCGCGCGCAAGGCCTGCGTTGATGAGACGCTCTGCCTGGGCTGCGGCGTGTGCTATTCGTCCTGCAAGTTCGGCGCGATTTCCATGCGCTCCCGCCCGCAGCGCGTCCACACGCCGGAAACCCTCTTTGACCAGATGATTTCGATGGCAATCGAGCGCGGCAAGCTGTCGAACCTGCTCTTCGACGAGCCGGAGAAACTCAGCCATCGGGCGCTGGGGCGCATCGTGTCGGTCGTGGAAAAATCCCCGCCGTTCAAGGCCGCAATGGCGGTCAAGCCGCTGAAGTCGGCTTTCATGAACGCCCTGGTCTCCGGCGCGAAGAAGGCCACGGGGGACTTGTTCTGACGGCAGCGCCTGAACTGCCAGGATCCGATTCACCATCCCATATGTTCGGCAAGTATTTTCAGTCCGATTCCGACAAGCACAAGCCCGCCGACGATCTCCATCTTCCTGCCGAAACTGCGACCGAGCCTCTTGCCGAAGCTCGCCCCAAGGACGCAGACCGTGAACGTGATCCCCCCCGCCAGCGCGCTGGGCAGCCAGATTGAGACGCCCAGCAGCGCGAAGCTCAGCCCCACCGCCAGCGCGTCAATGCTCGTCGCAATCGCCAGCGTCAGCAGGGCGACGCCGCGCGTAACGTCGGCGCGCTCCTTGCCCAGGTCGCCGGACTCCAGGATCATCTTCACACCGATAAAGGTCAGGAGGCCAAAGGCAACCCAGTGGTCCCAGCGGCTGATGATCCCCTCCATCCCCCGCCCGGCGAACCAGCCCACGATGGGCATGAGCCACTGGAAAAGCCCGAAGTGAAAGCCCATTCGCGCAGCATCGCGATGATCCATTTCCTCGACTGTGACTCCCGCGACGATGGACACCGCGAAGGAGTCCATCGCCAGCCCGGCGGAAATGGCGGTTATCTGGATGAGGTCCATGATTCCTCGTCTGGGCTTGTTTTCGAGCAATGCCCGCATGAAGCGAGGCGGATTGATGGCCGGGTAAATTCCTTCTTCCGCGGCGGAGTATAACAAAAAGGCGTAAAAAAAGGTTGCAATGCGCCGCATTCAGGCATATTATATTTTGTCTTGCGTCCTCCCGCGGCGCTCATCAGGAGTCGCCGGGCATCCGGAGGGCGATTCGGGCATAGCGCGCCGCTCCAGGCGCGCCCGCGGACGACGTGTCCGGCGGCAGGTTGGGCCTGCCCCGCTGAACACGGCATTTCAAACGGAGAACATGCGATGTCGCGCGTTTGTCAGATATGCGGGAAGAAGACCGGTTTCGGCCAGAGCGTCAAGAGACGCGGAAAGGCCAAATACCTGGGCGGCGTCGGCAGAAAGATCACGGGTATCAAGCGTCGCCGTTTCAAGCCCAACCTCCAATATATCAGGGCGGAGGTCAACGGCGGGTGCAAGCGCGTGCGCGTCTGTGCGGGATGCATCAAGGCCGGCAAGATAAAGAAATGGGCGCGAGTGAAGCCCGAGGCCGAAGCCGTCGCCTGAGCGTCTTGATATCCGGGCGCATTAACCGCATCGAATCGGGGAATGCATTGTCGTTTCATCCCGCGTCGGGAAGTTTTTGGTCGGTCGGCCATTATTTGACCTTATAAAACCTCCGGCGATAGAATCCATCTTTGCGTTCTTCGGCATTGAGCACGCCTGCGCATAAAATACGCCTGCGTATTAAATGCGTCTCTTACGACCTTCGCCCGGGAGGTATCGCGGGGTGAACCGCGCGGCATCGCTCCTGAATAGAAACTGGGACAGATTCCTCGTCGGAGGGGTCTGGGCATTCTTCTTCCTGGGCGTCCCGTTCAGCGCCATGGAGGGCGATTCCGGCTGGTTCTACATGGCGGTCCATTACCTTGAGACGGGCACGTACCGCTATGGCACCGGCATGACCGCCTTCAACGGCCCGTGCCTCTACCATAATCCTTTCGGCTATCCGGCCCTGATCGCGCTGACTAAACAGTTAGGCGGTTCAGGCTGGCCGATTCTCCTGCAACTCATCCAGGGCGCGGCTTACCTCGGCGCATACGAGGCATGCAGACGACTTTATGAAATCGCATCGGGAAAAGCCCGTCCAGTCGTCCTTCCTGTTATTTACGTCGCCCAATTCACGACCATCGAGTATTCAAACTACGTCATGTCCGAATGCGTTTCCGGCTTCTTCATTTCCGTCTCGGCGTGCCTTCTGGCTGCCTGTCTGTGTGACCGGGAGGGGGGCAGGCCGGGCCTGAGGGTATGGCTGGGGTTATGCGCCGCCGAGGTCGTCTTCCTTAAGACGGTGTGCCTGCCGATAATGATCGCGGCGTGCGCATGGCTTCCCATCCCCGCGGGCAGACGCCGGAAACTTGAAGTCGTGCCAGGCGGCATACTGGTTGTCCTGATCCTGGCCTCGATGAGTTTCAATCTGGCCTGTTTCAATCGTTTCGCTCTCAAAGGGAACTGGGGCTGGAACATATTCAACCGCGTGGTCCATACCGACGGGAAACTCAACCCCGAAGGCGCGGTGACGCGGGCAACGATGGAACTGACAGGCATGACGATTACGCGCGACTGGTTCTGGTGGGACCTGGAGGACGCGCTGGGACGCAAGGGTTTCAGCCTCGACGAGACCTCGACGATTGCCGAGGTCATAGCCAGGGAGGGCATTGCGACCTATCCGCTTGGCTTCGCATTCGGAACCTTCACAAACGGTTATCGCCTTGCGATCCTGACGGACGCCATTTCGCAGGTCCGTCCTGATCTCGATTCCTGGCGGCGAAGCCAGGAGGCATTGCGGCGCAGCCAGGGGGCGTATCTGCTTGACCAGTTGCTTGCGGCATGGCCGGCGTGGAGGAATCGCTTCACGCCGATATGCAGTTTCTATGCCGGTTTCGACCGCGCATTCCGCTCATGGCTAGGATTCCTGCTGGCAAACGCGGCATGGATTGGGATATATCTCTGGGCGCTTGCCCGTCCGCCGTTCGGACGGCGCGAGTCCGGCATGCGGTTCGGTTTCTGGCTGATTCTTGCCATTCCGGGACTGGTGATCCTCGGCTCTGCGGCCTCGGAGCACATTTTCATTCGCTACAAGGTTCCCGTCATGCCGCTGCTTCACACTGTGGCGATTCTGAAACTTGCATCCATACTCCCTATGACCGGGAAATGCGCTGGCAATATGGAATCCAAAGAAGAAAGTAAGGATTGATATGGACATACTTGACCGGATATGCGCCAACACTCGGATCGAACTGGAATCCCGGAAGGGGATGGTTCCGCTTGCTACGCTCCGGGACCGTTGCGGCGCTGCGGAGCCTTGCCGCGGGTTTGCGCGGGCGCTCAGGGACGCGCCGGGAGTCGCCCTGATCGCGGAACTGAAGAAGGCGTCGCCGAGCGCCGGGCTGATTCGGCGGGATTTCGACCCGGCGACAATCGCACGGGCGTACGAGGACGGCGGGGCGTCCGCAATGTCCGTGCTGACCGACTCGAAGTTCTTCCAGGGCGATCTGGCGTACCTCCGGGTGGTCCGCAACGAGGTCGGACTTCCGCTGCTGAGGAAGGATTTCACCCTTGACGAATATCAGGTTTATGAGGCGCGAGCGGCAGGGGCGGACGCCATACTGCTCATTGTCGCGTGCCTGGATGACGCGCAGTTGCGGGGACTGCGGGAGCTGGCCGAATCGCTCGGTATGGACGCGCTTGTGGAGGTTCATGACAGGGGTGAGATGGCGCGCGCGCAGGATTCCGGGGCTGAACTCATCGGGATAAACAACCGCAACCTCAGAACGTTCGAGGTTGATCTGCGCGCGAGCATCGAACTCGCGGCCCTAGCGCCGGTGGGCGCAGCGCTTGTCAGCGAGAGCGGGATAAAGAATACGGAAGACCTTGCGTTCCTGGGCAAGGCCGGGGTGAAGGCGGTTCTGGTGGGGGAGACGCTTATGAGAGCGCCGGACATGCGGAGTGCGGTTGAGTCGCTGCTGGCGTCGCAAAGGAATAAACCGACTTCCTGACTTTATACCCGAGCTTCAGGGGGCAGTTTCTTTCTGATCGCGGAGCGAACGCGCCGGGCCAGCCTCACAGCCTCGCGGGCTTCAGAAATGGACGGCATCTCCTGATCCCCGGGATACCGCGCCGCGATTGCATATGAAGTCAGAATTCGTTGTTCTTCGACTGTCAGGCCGTGATTCACGTCCGTCGGCATCAGACCGGTCAAATGTTCAATGTCATGAGTCTTCGGGAATTCGATGCTGTTCCAGATAAGCAACGCCTTGAGATACTTTTCAACGCATTGCTGAGCGTGAAACACTACCGTATCCGATGGGCATTCCTTCCCCATCCTCAGCGTATGAGCGGCATTCTTGAGGTCGTTCTCCGCCTTTTCAACCCATTCGGCGCATACAGCAGCCGATCGCTTAAGCTCTCGCATACAGCACCTTGCCTTCGTGGAAAGCCGGATGCTCTATCGTGCCGATGACATCCTTGCGCCACTCGAAATCCTCCGGCGTGGTTACAATGATGTCCTTGGGAATGCGAACGTCATGAAGCTCAATGCCGATTTCCACGGCCTTTTTGCGTCTCGATCCTTCGACCTTCATGATTATGAGGAGGTCCATATCGCTGCCGTCGCCCGCATCCCCCCGTGCGCGCGAGCCAAAGAGAATAATCTTCTCCGGGTCGAATCGTTCAACTATTCGATTAACCGCCTGGTCAATCGCCTTTTGCATGCGTTTTAACGAGTTGGACATTGGCGAACTCTCAATCGGGGACTGCGATATCCCGCGCGGCAACAACGGATCAACGTTTCCACACAGCAAACGCGCCCGACGTGAATTGTCTTGCAGGATGGCAGTCCGCTTCAGCCGTTCAGTCTACAGCGGAGAAGTCTGGAAATTCAACATGCGCAAAAGCAGACTTTTTTCGGCGAAGCAGATCTTCATCTTCCCGCTGCGGGATTCCAGAGCTTGTTCAACTCCGCGACGGCTGCGCGATATCCCGCGAAGCCGATCCTGTATCGTTCGGCGGACTCCCTGTTCGGCTCCACCTCCCACAGGAGTTTGCGCAGCTTTCGGTTGGCCTCCAGCGGGTTGGAGAATGTCCCTACGGCCGTAGCGGCGATCAGCATGGCCGAATAGCACGCCGGGTCCACCTCGTCGTACATCCTGATCGGCTTGTTGTAGACGTCCGCTCTGATGCCGGCCAGCAACTCCTGCCTGCCAAGCCTGCCCATCGCGCACACGCGTTCGATCTCCACGCCTAGGGATTCCATGCCCATCGCTATATCCTGGAGCGAATAGGCTATCCCTTCAATGACGGCGGCGAAGATGTCGGTTGAGGTGTGGCTGAGCGAAAGACCCATGAACGCGCCGCGCGAATTCGGCGCCCAGCGGGGGCTGGTGGCGCCTGCCAGGTGCGGGAAGAACAATGCCTCGCTGATTTCCTTGCGCTCGGCGATCTCGCGCAACAGCCTGCTAAGTTCCGCCGTCATGTCCGCGTCCGGCGGGATTGCGCTGCAATTGCGCAGGAACCAGTCTATTGCAATTCCAGCAGTCAGGACAGTTCCGCCGATCACGTGCGAGTTCGCCACCGGCGCAGGCCCGGCCTCCAGCCCGCCGGTTGGGGAAATGATCAGCCTCTCCGTCATGACGCGGAGCGAGCCGCTTCCGGCCAGATGCTCCGACGCTTCGTTGGGCGCGGAGACCCCGGATGAAAGAAAGGCGGCGTCCTCTCCCGCTCCGACGACTACCGGTATGCCGGAGCGCAGCCCCAGCGTCATGGCCCGCACGGGACTGAGCCGTCCCGCGATCTCCGCTGAATTCCGGACCTCCGGCAGCAGTTCGGGTGAGATGCTGGCGCACGTGCAGAGCGCGTCATGCCATTTTCTTTCCCGCACTGAATAAAGTTGGAAAGCCGCCGCGTCCGTTGGATCCGTCGCTGCCTGGCCGGTCAGGTAAAGCCTGATGAAGTCCTTGGGGGCAAGGATACAACAGGTTTCCTTAAGCCTGTCAGGTTCATTCTCTGCGATCCAGCGCAGGCGGGCCGGGACGCTTCGCGGACTGAGCCGCTGCCCCGTAAGGGAGAGGAGGCGGGCCGCGCTTATTTCGCTCTGGATGTGTTCGAATTGCGCGTCTGCGCGGCGATCCTGGAAAAGGATGGCCGGACCGAGCGGGTTGTTGCCCTTGTCCACGAGGACGAAGGAGCGCATCGCGCCCGTCAGTCCGATGGCGTCAATCGCCGCCGCCTCCTTGGGTTCTTCCGAAGTCGCTCTGCGGATCAGGGCGGCGACGGCCAAGCGCCATTGCTCCGGGTCCTGCTCGGCGCGGTCGCCTTCCATTACCGGGGGGCACTGCTGCTCTGCGGAGAAGGCGCATCGCCCATCCGAAGCATATATGTTGATGGTGACAGACGAGTGGCCAACGTCAATGGTCAGAATGTTTCTGGACATGAGTCGCCTCCATGCGTCCGGGGACTGGCGCGCAGGATGGGTTCTCTAAACCCGCCAAACAGCTCGTTTCCGCGCGGGTGATCGGTTCGTTCAACCGCAAGCGCCCACCCCGCGCGCTACCATTCGTTCACCGCGTCAATGACCTGCCTGATCTCGCTTTCCTCAAGCTCCGGGAACAGTGGCAGGGACAGAATCTCGCCGCAGAATCTCTCGCACGTCGGAAAGCTCCCCGCCCGGAAGCCAAGATCGGCGAAGGCCGGCTGAAGGTGAACGGGGATCGGGTAATGAATCTGCGTCCCTATGCCGCGATTCTCAAGGTGATTCCGCAGGCGATCCCTTTCGGGCGTTCTGACCACGAAGAGATGCCAGGCGTGTTCCCGGTCCGAAAGCGTCTCGATGCATTTTATGGGAGCTTCCCTGAACGCGGCGCGGTATCTTTCCGCGATCTCCCGCCGTCGCTCGTTCCATTCGTTCAGGCGTCGCAGCTTCACGCGGAGAATCGCCGCCTGCATTTCGTCAAGCCGCGCGTTCGTCCCGCGCAGGCGGTGTTCGTAGCGGCTCGATTTACCGTAGTTGCGCAGCTCGCAGATCGTGTCGCGCAAGCCTTCATCGTTCGTCAAAATCGCCCCGCCCTCCCCAAAAGCTCCAAGATTCTTGCTCGGGTAGAAGCTGAAGCACCCAATGTCGCCCCATGTCCCGGCCTTCCTTCCGCAGAGAGACGCGCCGTGTGCCTGGCAGGCGTCCTCGATGACCTTCGCGCCGGCGCTTTCGGCGAAGGCGCTTATCTCCCGCATGTCGGCCATCTGGCCGTAGAGGTGAACCGGAATGACGGCGTCAACGCTCCCCGCAATGTCCGGCGTCTTCATCAGGCCGGTTTCATCGTTGACGTCGCACAGGACAACCTCGGCCCCGGCCCTTTCAGCCGCGATCGGGCCAAAGATGACGTTGGCCGGGCATAGGACGCGCTTGCCGCGCCCGATGCCGAGCGCCCTGAGGCTTAACTCAAGAGCGTCCAGCCCCGACCCCACGCCGACGCAGAACCTGGCCCCGCACCATGCCGCGAACTCCTCCTCGAAGGCCGCCACCTCCCGTCCCAGAACGAACCATCCGGAGGCCAGAACCCCGCTGATCGCGCGGTCAAGCTCAACTTTCAGCGCCTCGTATTGTCTTTTACAGTCAAGAATCGGAACCATCGCCGCGGCTCCAGTAGCGCTCGCGATTCGCCCGGTAATAATCAACCGTCAGGCCAAGTCCTTCCTCAAGCGTGATCTTCGGCGTCCATCCTGTGATCTCGCGGAATTTCGTGAAATCGGCCACATAATCGCCTATCTCGATCTTCTTCTTTTCCGGCGGGAATTCCCTTCGCTCGATGCGTCCGGAGCCGCAGACCGCGACAACCTTCTCCGCCGTCCGGGCCACGCTGACCGGCTGCCCGCCGCCAATATTGTAGACCTGGCCGTAAGTTTCATCCGAAGCCATGGCCATGAGCATTGCCTGCACGACGTCCCCGACAAAATTGAAATCCCGCAACTGCGCCCCGTCGCCGTAGATCGGTATGACCTGATCGTCCATCGCGAGCCTTATGAACCAGTTGAGGTAGCCCTGCCGGCTGGTGCGCATGTGATGTCGTGGGCCGTAGGTGTTGGTTAGCCGCAGAGAGCACGCCCTGATTCCGTAAATGTTGTTATAAAGAATGTGGTACCATTCCCCGGCAATCTTGTTGATCCCGTTGACGTCCGTCGGGCGCATGAGGTGTTCCTCGGTGACGGGCGTGCCGAGCGTCTTTCCGTATTGTCCGCGCGTCCCCGCAAAGAGAAGCTTCGCGCCCGGATTGTTCCAGCGGCAGGCTTCAAGGATTGAAAGCTGGCTGCGGCAGTTGATCTCAAGGTCTGTGAATGGGTCAATCAGACTGTCAATGTGGCTGACCTGTCCGGCCAGGTTGAAGATGAAGTCGCGCCCCCTGACGAGATAGTTCATGCTGCTGCGGTCGCGCACGTCGGATATGTTCACTGTCACCCTGTCTTCAATGCCGTGGATGTTGAACATGTTGCCGCCGTACGCAGGGATCAGGCTGTCAACGATAGTGACGCGGGCGTCAAGCGCTGCAAGCGCGCGGGCAAGGTTGCTGCCGATGAAGCCCAGCCCCCCGGTGATGAGCGCGTCCTTGCCGGAAAAGCATTTCCTCAGATCGCTCACCGTCCATCCTCCCGATCCGGCCCGGCAGATCGCCCGGCGGCCTCGGCCATTTTCTTCACCTTTGCCTTGCCGCCCAGGATGACCAGCAACAGCCAAAGGTGCGCTATGCGAAGGACAGTCCGCGTAATGTGCTTCGGCCTGAAGAACTGGGACTTGCCATACTGTCGCGCGTAGTGGTGCACGGGGACTTCGATTACGTTGAATCCGCAGATTCGGACCTTGGCCATCATCTCCACGCATATCGCCCCGCTGTCCGACTCCAGCGTGATGGCGTCAATCACGCGGCGGTGAAACAGGCGGAAGTCGCAGTCAACGTCCCGGGTCTGTATCCCGAAGAGCGCGCGATTGGCGAAATGATAGGTTCTGCCCACGGTCTTGCGGACAATGTTATCCGAGCGTCTGATCTTGTACCCGTTGACCATGTCGGCCTCGTCTATGCGTTCCAGCAGAAGGCTCAACTCCTTCGGATCATACTGTCCGTCTCCGTCAGTATAAAAGATAAGCTCTTTTCGCGCATTGGCAAAGCCGCTTTTCAGCGCCCCGCCGTAACCCCGGTTTTGGGAATGATGCACGACGCGGATGCGCGGATCGGACGCCGCCAGCGCGTCAACAATGCGCGGGGATTCATCCTGGCTGCCGTCGTTGACGAGGATGATCTCCCAATCGTCGAATCTACCGATCAGAACGCTGCGAACGTCCGCGACCAGCTTCGCGATTGATCCGGCGTCGTTATAAACCGGGAAGAAGACGGAAATGCTTGACGGCAGTTTGTCCGAAGGCATGGGGCAGTCCAGGGATGCGGTTGACTGAGAGCTTCCACGGGCGCGCATTATAGGCCTTGCCCTGTTACTCAGTCAACCGCAGCGGGTGCATCCAGGGGGAAACACCCCGGCGCTCCGGATGAATCTCCCCTGCCCGGCTTATCCCATGTCTTCATCAGAAGATGATTGCAGCCCCGGCGAATATTGAATGCGCCGTGTAATCCTCAATGCCCAGAGTCGTCCTTGCGCCGGCGAAAACCTTGATTCCGGGCGCGATCCCCACGCCGACCTGCCCGGTCAGCAGGTAATAGCAATCGGGGAAATCCCTCGGCCCGCGATCATCTTCAAGAATGTCCCCCCTGACGGCTGACGCGCTCAGCATGACGCGCTCGTGGACCGGGACGCCGACGATCGGGCCGAACATGGTCTCGCGTGAGTACCATTGCCCGCCGTGATCGCAAACGCTGAACGCGCAGAGCGACGAAAGGCCGATTATGACCGGGCCGAAATCCTTGCTGGCGGTCAGGAACGGGCCTGCCGCCCCTACGTTCTGATAATCATGCTTCGTGTCCTCCTGGCGCTGATAACCGCTTCCGACCGGGCTTGAGTAACTGATGTCGTACGTGCCTTCGACCGACGTGCAGACCAGTACCCACCCGCCGACTGCGCCGATGTTGACGGTCACGGGGTCCTTTTCATCCTCGCTGAGAATCTCATACGAAGAGAATGCGCCGACTCCGCTTGCGTTGACCTTTACGTCGCACGTGTGGCGGATGTCCATTGTGAAGGTTCCTGAAGTCATCGGCTTGGCGACGCAGTGCGTGGACTTAGCCTCCGCTTCCGTGTGGTGAAACGGGACAATAAAACCGTATCGGAGCCGCCCCTGCCTCCTGATCGCCCCGGCCAGCCCTGTCCCGAAGCGGAAACCTTTCAGTTCAGGCCAGTGATAATCGTTCTCGCCGCCTTTGTATTCGAACCGTTCAAGGTCGGCGGCCGGCGGGATGCGCGTTTCAGTTATCGGGCCGGATTCTTCATCCTTGTCGGCAACCGGCCCCGCCGGAAGTGGAAGCGGGCTGGCGATGACGTCGAATACGTTACGGCTGATGATCCGGACCGGGCCGAGGGGCAGGACGCCCATCTCCTCGACGGTATGGTACGGAACTTTCATCTGCGGGATGGACTGTGCGCTGGCGAGGCTCCCGAAAAGGGTGGCGCACAACAGTACAGCGGCGGGCAACGGACTTCTGGCGCGGTCCATGCGTGACTCCTGAGCAGGCTAAGCAAGTGGTCTTTGCGCGCATGCGCTCAATGAAGCAAAAAAAGAGTACCAACTTTATCCATGAGTACAGATAAGAGTCAAGCGAATCCGCCGATTTTCAGTACGGCGTCAGTCACGGACGCATCTCCCTGGAGTGCGTTCGTCCGCTTTGCGGACGCGCTTGCCTGCGCCTTGCCGTTGCGTTCGCGCATTTTGCGCGCGCTTGCTTGCGCTTCGCTGAATCCGGCAGTTTCCAACCCCGGCAAGCCGGGGGAAACGGCAAGGCGGCAGCAAGACTGCCGCAATCCAAATTACGGCCGCCCGCCCGTCAGTGACCCCTTACGATTTTCGGACAATCAGCTGTCAATGGATGCGCCAACGCAGATGGGTGTGGTTCCAGAAACCGTTGAATTTTATTTCCGATGTGCCGCTTTCATGCCCGAATAGGATGTCACGCTCAAAACTGTTCTCCGGTATAATGCAACCGTGCTGTCCAAGGCCAAAGTCCAGGATGAATCCTGGCCGAGACGTCTGTGAGACGCGCATAAAACGGGATTTCTCAGCAGTCACGGCGTCTGAGAGCGTGTATGAAAAGTGCGCCAACAGGGTGGGTTCTTTGAACCCACGCGGACCGCGCCGGCCCGGGCGTAATGGAGAATCGCAATGAACTCGAGAGAACGCGTGCTGGCTGTCTTCGATCACAAGGTCCCGGACAGGCTTCCGCTGGATTTCGGCGGCCTTGCCGACACAGGCATCTCCGCCGCCGGTTATAACCGCCTAAAGGCCGCCATCGGCATTCAGGAGGAACGAACGAGAGTTCTGGACCTCTACATGCAGTCGGCCAAGGTCGGCGAGATGATCCGGCAGCGTTTTCACCTCGACTGCGCGCTGCTGCACATCGAGGCCAACGCCTATCGCCCGTGGACGCTGCGCGACGGAACGCAGGCGGAAGTCCCCGCCGGCTGGCAGCCCATTCAGCAGGCCGACGGCTCCCATGTCGTGATGGGGCCGGGCGGCAAACCGCTCGTCAAGCGCCTTCCTGACTCCTACACCTTCAGCCCGTGCGGCCCGCTCTGCCCCGGCCTGACGCGCGAGGAGGACATCCCGAAATATATGCCGGTGGTCCGCATCATGGATCGCCCGCCATACATTGACGAAACGCTGGAAGAACTCGCCGCGCGCGCAAAGAGTCTGTGCGAAAACTCGAATTACGCGATAGTCGGCTACTTCGGCGGGCACGTTTATGCCGCCGCGACATACCTGCGCGGGATAGAGAATTTCATGTGCGACCTGGTCGAGCGTCCGACCTTCTGCCGCGCGCTGATGGAAGCCATCGCGGATGCGCATATCCGCGAGTTCGACCATTACATAAAGGCTCTCGGTCCATGGATTCAGATCGTCCAGGTGGCGGATGACCTGGGAACTCAGTTGGGGCCGCAGATAAGCCCGGCGATGTTCCGCGAGATCGTCCGCCCGCCGATGGAAAGGCTTTATCGCCATATCCGCGGACGCACGGATTGCAGGCTCGTGCTTCATTCCTGCGGATCGGTCTATCGCTTCATCCCCGATCTTATCGAGATGGGCGTGCAGGGGCTGAACCCGGTTCAGATTTCAGCGGCGCAGATGGATCCGCCGACGCTCAAGCGCGAATTCGGCAAAGACATTGTCTTCTGGGGCGGCGGATGCGACACGCAACGCGTCCTGCCGAGGGGGACGCCGGCGGAGGTCGCGGCGGAGGTGCGGCTGCGCATTGACCAGCTTGGCAAAGGCGGCGGGATGGTCTTCGCGCAGGTCCACAACATCCAGCCCGAAGTCCCGCCGGAGAATATAATCGCCATGCTTGATACGGCTTATGAATACGGCGCGAAAATATACTGATCCGCATATGGCCAGTTGCCGTGAGTCCATTCATGCCGGCATGGCGGACAGCAATGTCGGAAATCGTCCGCGCACGATTGGCTATTGCCCGCGGGGTGAAAAGGAATTATCGTAGATGCCCGGCGTAAAAACAGAATCCCCTACGGGGTTTCCCGACTAATAAGGAGAACGGACATGGCACGGAAAGTCGTCAAGGAAGCAAAGCGCGGGGTGCTCAGAGTCGGCGTCGTCGGTCTGCGCGGCATCGGATCAAGTCACGCGGACTGTCACCTGAAGGACCCGCTCGCGGAACTGGTGGCGGTGTGCGACGTCGTGAAGCAGCGCGCGGACGACGCGGCGAAGAAGCGCAACGTCCGGGCCTACTACTCGCTGTCCGACATGCTCAAGAACGAGGACCTTGACATCGTTGACGTATGCACGGGCGGCTATGAAAACGGAAGCTGGCACTTCGAGCCGGCGATGGAGGCCCTGGAGGCCGGCAAGAACGTCCTTGTCGAAAAGCCCCTGTCAAACGACGTAGGCGAGGCGCGCCAGATGGTCGCCAAGGCAGCGGAAAAGAAGGTCTACCTCGGCTGCAACCTCAATCATTATTTTACCCCTCCCGCGGACATGGCGCGGAAGTACATCGCCGAGGGCAAGATCGGCGAAATGGTCTACTGCCTGCACAAGATGGGCTTCTCCGCCGGCGAGGATAATTACGGCCCGACGACATCTTCGCGCTTCAAGGACCTGCCCTACGCGCACCTGAAGGCGTTCCTGTCGCACCCCTTCAGCGTCATGCGGAACTTCTGTGGAGACGTTACACATGTCCAGGCATTCGTCAACCGCCCCGGCTTCCGCCGCAGGGTCAACGATGTGATGCTCTCATCCGTCAGCATCCATGTGAAATTCGCCAATGACACGGCGGGGTACCTCCTGAGCCAGCGCGGAGACGCCGCGTATGGTCTTGGCGGATGGTGGAGCATCGAGGTCGCCGGAACCAAGGGCACGTTCTGCATCGAGAACTGTATTGAGAAGATCACATACTGGCAGGCGACGAAGCCGGGCGAGCCGATAGTCACCACTTCCGGCGAGACGGATTTCGGCAAGACCTTCCCCCTGCGCATACACGCGTTCCTTGAGGACGTGACCAACCGCGTGCCGCGTGAATCTCTGCGAGCATCGGGGCGAGACGCGCTGGCGGCGCTGGAATACACATGGGCCGTCATGGAGTCCTACGAACAGGGCGGCAAGCTGGTCAGGCCCCATCCGCTTCCGCCGGTTCACGGCGAGCCGACGGTTCTGCTGGATTAGCGCATTCTGGAGCGCGCCGGCCGCGCGGAAAGCGTCACTTCCGCGCATCTGCGCGTTTGGCTGTGTAGTCAGGCAATTATGATGCGTAAGCCGCTCGCTGCGGCTTGCGCATCCTTCTTCCATGTCCGTATCGCTTTTCGCATCAACATTCCTTTTTCTGGCTCTCTGCGGCATTGCCGCCGCCGACGGCGGAATTCCCGCCGCTGAGGACGGGGCAGTCGAACGCGACGTTGCCTTCACATCCGATTGCGACGGATCGGAACAGCGTTACGTCCTCATCCTCCCCGGCGGTTTCGATCCCGAGAAGCGCCGCGACGTTCTGATTGCCCTTCACGGTCACGGTTCCGACAGGTGGCAGTTCGTCCGCGATCCCCGCGACGAATGCCGCGCAACCCGGGACGCCGCCGCGAAACACGGCATGATCTTCGTCTCCCCGGATTATCGGGCGAAGACCTCATGGATGGGGCCGAAGGCCGAAAGCGACCTTGTCCAGATCATCGTATCGCTCAGGCGCGAATTCAGCGTCGGGGACGTAATCCTTTGCGGCGGATCTATGGGCGGTGCGGCGTGCCTGACGTTCGCGGCGCTGCATCCCGGACTGGTTGACGGCGTCGTGTCAATGAACGGCACGGCCAACCTGGTCGAATATCCGAACTTTCTGGACGCAATCGCCGAGTCCTTCGGGGGGGGCAAAACCCAGGTTCCTGAAGAATACCGCAAGCGAAGCGCGGAGTTTTTTCCGCAACGCCTGACGATGCCGATAGCCTTCACCGTCGGTGGGAAGGACGAATCCGTTCCGCCGCAGAGCGTTTTGCGGCTGGCCGAGGCACTGAAGAAGACGAACCGTAACGCGCTCCTGATCCATGACGGGAACGGCGGGCATGTTACAAGCTACGCCGACGCTGCACAGGCGCTGGATTTTGTCATCGTCAGGGCGACGGGGGACGCGCCAGGATCGGCGCGCCACTTCGAGCAGGAGGTCCGCGCAATCGAGGAACGGGATCGCTCGAATCCCCCGCCCGCAGGCGCGACGCTCTTCGCCGGCAGTTCCAGCATCCGCATGTGGGCGACGCTGGCCGGGGACATGAAACCGATGACGGTTATCAACCACGGCTTCGGCGGATCGCAACTGCCGGACGTGCTGCATTACATGGACCGCCTCGTCATGCCCGTCAAGCCCTCGCGGATCGTGCTTTACTGCGGGGAGAACGATATCCAGTCCGGACGGACTCCGCAGCAGGTTGCCGACGACTTTCGATCGTTTGTTGCCGTCGTCCGGGAACATGGAATCGCGGGGCCGATATGCTATGTCTCAATGAAACCCAGCCCCTCTCGCTGGGTGAAGTGGCCGGATTTTCTGGAGGGGAACCGCCTGATCCGCGAATCATGCGATAGGGGGCAGGGCCTTTTCTATATTGACGTCGCGCAGGCCATGCTCGGTCAGGACGGCAGACTGCTTCCGGACATATGGCTTGAGGACAAGCTGCATATGAACGAAAAGGGATATCGAATCTGGACTCCCATCATCCGCGCCGCGCTTGATGTCACAGGCAAAGAAGGGCAAAGACGAGAATGACATCTCCCCGGATCGCCATACCCGCAAAGCCTTCCTGCCGCGCTAAGTCCGTATAAAAGGTCTGATATCATCGCGAAGAACAGATTGAACAGGTTGAGGCGACATTGACGACGGGCGCGGGCAATGATATAAAGACATCGTTCTTCAAGAATCTGCCGCCCGGACGCGCCCGGGCTTTCACCCGCCGGAAACACAAACGTGATTGACATTCACTGCCATATGCTGCCGGGGCTTGACGACGGTCCGGAAGACATGTCCGGATTCCTGGAAATGGCCCGCATGGCCGCGGCGGACGGGATCAAGACCGTCGTCGGCACGCCGCACGTTCTTGATGGGCGGTATGAGGCGCAGGGACCGCGCGTGCTGGAGACCGTGGAGCAGGCCCGCAAGGCCATGGCCGACGCGGGAATCGCGCTGGAACTCCTTCCCGGCAGCGATACCCATATGAACGACAACCTGATCGCCAAGCTCAACAGCGGCGACGTCCTCACCGTCGGCAACGGGGGGCGCTACCTCCTTCTGGAGATTTCAGGACCGCTGGTCATACAGAGCCTGCGGGAGCTGTTCTTCGAGCTGGGGCTGAAACGCATCCGCTGCATCCTCACCCACCCCGAACGGCATCCCGAAGTCCAGCATAATCCGCAGAGCCTGATGGAAGTGCTGGAGGGCAGTTGCCTTGTGCAGATAACAACGACCAGCCTGACCGGCGGATTCGGCCCCACGGCGCAGACGTGTTCGCGCACGCTGCTGGAGCACCGCATGGTCCACGTCGTCGCCACCGACGCGCACAACACGAAATCCCGTCCGCCAATACTCTCCCAGGCGCTGGAGGAGACGCGCGACTTCCTGGGCGAGCACGCCGATTTCCTCTTCAAGAACAATCCCCGGGCGATCCTTGACGGCAAGGAAATCCCCTACAATCCGGAGCCGCGCCCCTTCAGGCGCAGGTTCTTCGGACTCTTCTGACAACCCCGCCGCGAGCGGAAAGCCGACTGCAAGATGAACTTCCAGGAAACAATACTCAGACTTCAGGACTTCTGGGCGCGTTACGGCTGCGTCATCGCGCAGCCGGCCGGCCTTGAGGTCGGCGCCGGAACCTTCAACCAGCACACTTTCCTCCGCTCGCTCGGGCCGGAGCCATGGAACGTGGCCTACGTCGAGCCGTGCCGCAGGCCGACTGACGGACGCTACGGCGAAAACCCGAACAGACTCCAGCACTACTACCAATACCAGGTCATCCTCAAGCCCGCCCCGGCCGATTCTCAGGAGATATACCTGGCCAGCCTGCGCCACCTCGGAATTGACCCGGCGAAACACGACCTGCGCTTCGTTGAGGATGACTGGGAGTCGCCGACTCTCGGCGCGACGGGCCTGGGCTGGGAGGTCTGGCTGGACGGCATGGAGGTCACGCAGTTCACCTACTTCCAGATGGTCGGCAGCATGCAGCTTGACCCCATCTGCACGGAGCTGACCTACGGTCTGGAGCGCATATCCATGTTCATCCAGGGCAAGGAAAGCATCTTCGACCTTGAATGGGCCCCCGGCGTGACCTACGGCGACGTTCACAAGGAGGGGGAGATACAGTTCAGCAAGTTCAACTTCGAGATGGCGGACGTGGAGTCCTTCTCCCGGATGTTCGATATGTGCGAGAAGCAGTGCATGGAGCTGGTGGAAAAACAGTTGCCGCTTCCAGCCTACGAGTTCACGCTGAAGTGCTCGCACTACTTCAACCTGCTGGACGCGCGCGGGGCGATCGGCGTCACGCAGCGCACAGGCTACATAGCCCGCGTGCGCAAATTGGCCCGGATGGTTGCCGAGACATATCTGAAGCAGCGCGAGGAAATGGGCTTCCCCCTGTTGAAGAAGGCGGCGGGCTGAAACAAGTTGACGGATCGGTCAGGCATGTCTCTTCCCTCTTCCGTCGCTCAAGCAGGTTGGATGCTATTTCAGTTTTTCCCTCTCATGCCGGAAGAGCGGGCTGGCCGTCACATTAGTTTCTTTCCCTCTCCCGCCGGGAGAGGGTGGCGCTTGCTTGCAAGCGACGGGTGAGGGGGGGATAATTCGCTCAGCAGGTACGGCGCGATGCACGAATTCTCATTCGCTGAACAGGTTCTTGAGGGCATAATCACGGAACTCGGCCCGTATCCGGAGGCGAAAGTCGTCAGGATCAGGCTCCGCGCGGCTCCGGCGCTGGCCATTGAACCTGCAAGTCTTCGATTCGCCCTTGAAAGTCTCTCAGAGGGAACGCCAGCCGAAGGCGCGAAGATAGAGATCGAAAAAGGGGAAGCCCAGGCGGAATGCCCGAAGTGCGGGAGGATTGACGCACCGGCAACGCCGGATTCCATTTGTCCGAAATGCGGAAAGCCGGGCCTGTCCCCGGCGGAGGCTGAACTGATAATCGAGGAGATCGAACTGGATGGGTAAGAAGATCAAGCTTGACAGAATCGTGAAAGCGCCCGGGCACAAGCTGGCAAAAGAGCTTCAGACATTTTTCAGGGAACACGGGATATTCGTCGTGAACCTGATTGGATCGCCCGGCTCCGGAAAGACCTCCCTGCTTGAAGCCCTTGCCCCGCTGCTTGGTAACCGCGCCGCTGTCATCGAGGGCGACCTGGCCACGGACGAGGACGCCCGCCGCCTCAACAAGCTCGGTCTGCGCTCGTTCCAGATCAACACGGTTGACGCCTGCCACCTTGACCCCGGTATGATCCGCGACGCACTCCAGAATATGCAGTTGGACGGGGTGGAACTCCTCTTCATCGAGAACGTCGGCAACCTGGTCTGCCCGGCCAGCTTCAACATCGGGGAGGACATGAAGGTCGCCGTCGTCTCCGTCACCGAGGGGGACGATAAGCCTGCAAAATATCCCACTGCCATAGAGGTGTCGTCAGCGATGGTCGTGACGAAAATTGACCTGCTGCCGTATCTGAAATGCGATGTGGAGAGGATGAAGCGGGACGCTCGCGCTCACAGACCGGACATCCAATGTTTCATAGTCTCAGCCCAAACAGGCGAAGGCGTCAGAGAATACCTGGCATGGATGGAAGAACAGGCTGAGGGGGCGCTACAACATCAGGAGTGACCGAGTCGTTGTTGTGTATTCCATATCCTCAATTAACAACTGGAATATCGTCCTTCCTAAAACCGCACACCGGGATGGCAAGGCAGCTTGGAAAGTCAACCTGATTGAAAAAGGGGGACATGTTCGCTCTGGCGTTCGGGGGTGACATTAGCGCGGTGGCTTCACAATACGACGGATTGGCATTGCGCGTCGGAGCAACACAGGTTATTTTCCTCATCTCCGGATTACATTCTTCACAACAGGCGGTTGATTATTGTGGTCGCGGGAACATGAAGGTTGCAAAGGGATACAAGCGCATCCATGCGGCGACGCTGGTTACCTGCGTCTTTGCGGCGATGCTGATGACGCTGCTTGCGGGCTGTGACAGGTCCGACTCCCGCGATATTCATGAGATCGAGTGCTGGTACCCCTGGGGCGGGGAAGAAGCGGAGGCCATGAAGGTGATGGCCACGGCGTTCGAGGAATCGCATCCCGGATGGAAGCTCAAGCTCGTCTACGCGGCCAACACGCTCACCAGCAGCCAGAAGCTTTTCCTGGCAATTGCAGGGGGCAAACCGCCCGACGTCACTTTCGTTGACGGGCAGCAACTTGCCGAATGGGCGGCGCGGGGGGCGCTGGAGGACATTACAGAGCTTGTTACCGAAGCCGGAATCGGCGAATCCGATTTCTTCAAGCCCCGCTGGGATGAAAGCACCTTCGAGAACCGCGTCTACGCGCTTCCGTGGTGCGCCGATCCGAACTTTGCCTTCGGGTGGAACAAGAAGGCGTTCCGGGAGGTCGGCCTCGATCCGGAACGCCCGCCGCGAACAATAAAGGAACTGGACGAATACAACGACAAGCTCACGAAGGTTGACCCCAACGGAACCGTGACGCGCATAGGCGTCATACCCTGGCTCTGGTTCGGCAACGCTAACTCCATCTTCACGTGGGGCTACGTCTTCGGCGGGGATTTCTATGACCGGCCCAACCGCGCGGTGACGGCCAACGATCCGCGCGTTCTGGCCTCGCTGGAGTGGATGACGAGTTACGCGCGAAAATACGATGTGAAAAAGGTTTCCGCCTTCCTTTCAAGCTTCGTCGGGCTGGAGAACAATCCTTTCTATTCCGGCCGCATAGCCATGATGCCGATTCACATCAGCACGCTGCGCTACATTGACCGATATGCTCCTATGCTCGAATACGGTCTGACCTGGATACCATCCCCCGAGGACGGCGAGCAGAAATCGAGCTGGATAGGCGGATGGTCAATGGGCATTCCGCGCGACGTTCCGCCGGAGCGCAAGAGGGCGGCGTTCGAGGTGATGCGCTGGTGGTGCGCGACGAAGGAGGGGAGCCAGGTCTGCGCCAGGTCAATGTCTCTCGTGCCGGCGTATCGGCATTCCCCCTGGTTTGAGGAAGCCCGGAAGGATTGGCGCATGGCGGTCTTCATTGACATCGTGAACAACTCGCAGCACGTGCGCACGCTGATGCCGGCGCAGGGGTACCTGATGGACCTTCTCAACATTGCCGTGGAGCGCTCACTCTACGGAACACAGGCCCCGAAGGACGCGCTGGAGGAGGCGAACAGGAAGGCGCAAAAGCGATTGAACATACTTCTCGAAAGCCGGGACAGGCGACGGCGGGAGGCCGCGAATGAGTCTTAAGCCCTCCCAGCGGTCAATGATAGTCGGACTGGCGTTCTGCTCCCCGCTGATCGTGGGGCTTGCGGTGTTTACTGTTTATCCCGTCGCCGCGTCGTTCTACTTCAGTCTGTGCGATTACCCGATATTCGATCCGCCGCAGTTCATCGGGTTGGCGAACTACCGGGAGATGTTTGAGGACCCGCGCATATACATCGCGCTCTACAACACCTTCATCTACGCGATTCTCGGCATTCCGGTCGGGATGGTCTGCGGGCTTGGGCTGGCGATGCTTCTGAACGTGAAGGTGAAGGGCATGGCCGTCTACCGCACGGTCTTCTTCCTGCCAAGCGTCGTGCCGATGATCGCCAGTTGCGTGCTGTGGCTTCAAGTGCTGAATCCGCAGAACGGGCTGCTCAACCGTCTGCTGCGTTCGGTCGGCATTCCGGAGTCGCAGATTCCCGGTTGGTTCCTCGATCCGGACTGGAGCAAGATCGCGCTCATCATCATGGGCTTGTGGGGCTGCGGCGGTGGGATGGTGATGTACCTGGCCGCGCTTCAGGACGTGCCGGTTGAGCTTTACGAGTCGGCGGAGATTGATGGCGCGGGACCGCTGCGGCGATTCCGCCACATCACGATTCCGATGATAAGCCCGATACTGCTCTTCACGCTCGTAATGGGCATGATAGGGACGCTTCAATACTTTGCGCAGGCGTACGTCATGACCGGCGGCGGGCCGCTGGATTCGACGTTGTTTTACTCGCTTTACCTTTTCAACGTCGCCTTCTCGGAATACAAGCTCGGTTACTCCTCGGCGATGGCGTGGGTGATGTTCATCGTGATTCTGATCTGCACGTTCATTGTTATGCGGGTGTCCAACAAGGTGGTCTACTACAGGCAATAACGAACATGGCGCGGCGGATGGCGACAAGGTGGCATATAATCGCCCACATAATTCTGGTGGGACTGGGGATACTCTTCGCGCTTCCGTTCACGTGGCTCATCTCGACTTCGCTGAAGGTTGACAGCAAGATATTCGCGGAAAATACGGAACTGGTTCCGCGCGCGCCGTTCGTAGTCGTTACGGATGAAGTCCTCAGCGAGCATGCGCGCGTCGCCGCCCAGACCGCAGCGTCCCCGGGAACTGTAGGGGCGGGTTTGAAACCCGCCCCTACGGATAGGGAACAGGCCGAAGCGCTTGGAACTGGCCAGATACGAGAGGAAGCCGCCCCGCTGCCCAGTCCCGGCGAGACAGTCCGCGTCAGACCCCTCAAACAGCAGGGAGATTACACGCTCGTCCAGGTGTATCGTGGAGTGCGGGTCAGCAAGGAGCAATTCTGGGTAAAGGAAGGCGCCATTCAGGATAAGTTCTTCCTGAACTGGCACAATTACTCCGAAGCGCTCAAGGATTTCGACTTTACGCTCTATCTCAAAAATACATTGCGGATATGCGTTTTGACCGTCTTCGGCACGGTGATGTCCTGCTCGCTGGTCGCCTACGGCCTGGCCTGCGTGAAGTGGAAGGGGCGCGAACTGCTTTTCTGGCTCATGCTCTCGACGATGATGCTGCCCGGACAGGTGACGATGATTCCGGTCTTCCTTACGTTCAAGAAGCTTGGCTGGATCGGTTCGATACTGCCGCTGGTTGTGCCGTCATTCCTGGGCAACGCCTTTTTCATCTTCCTGCTCAGGCAATTTTATCGCACGATACCCACCGAGCTTGCCGAGGCTGCGCGCATTGACGGATGCTCCGAGCTTGGCATCTGGTGGCGGATCATGTTCCCGCTCTCGAAGCCTGCGCTGGCGGTCGTCGGCCTGTTCACCTTCATTGGAACGTGGAACGACTTCCTCGGCCCGCTTATTTATCTGATTGACGACAGGCAGTATACGCTTTCCATCGGGCTGGCCATGTTCCAGGGGCAGTACGGCGGTTTCTGGGGGCAGATGATGGCGGTGAGCACGATGATGGTGCTGCCGATAGTCATCCTGTTCTTCTTTACGCAGAAGACGTTCATACAGGGAGTGAAGTTGTCCGGGATAAAAGGGTGACGGCTCCGGCAATCGCCGATCTTTTTCGGCTGTGATCCAAGGGGCGCCAATCTATCCTGGTAGGCGAATGATGCCAATATCAGTCCGGCGCTTTACGGCCCCCCTTCGGCCTCTTTGAGTCCACTTCCCCCCGTTTTTCGCTGTTCCGCGAAAAACGGGGGGAAGATGTCGCGCTGGCGACAGAAGGGGGGCACTGATTGCATCCTTACAGTAAATACATACGAAGCATACCCATCTGTGTTGGCGCCCCCGCAATCCGGGATATTTCGGAATGCAGTTGCGCGAGGATGACATGGTACATATAATGCCGATTCCTTTTGAGATATGTCGCGCAGGCCCGCATATGGCTGCGCCGATCAAATAAGCAACGAGGACGAATTTCATGGCGATGCGGTGGTTCAGGCAGCATCAGCGGCACATCCTGCCCGCGCTGGTCATACTACTCATGGCGACATGGGGAATCGGCGGGTCTCTAAGCATCATATTGAGGGAGAAAAGCCCGGTAATCGGGACCATATACGGCAGGGAGGTGAAGGGAGAGGAGCTTTCGCGCTTCCACAACGGAATCAACATGCTCTACAGGATGGAGCTGATGCTGGCCGGGCAGTACGGCCAGTTCCTGCTTCAGCGCAAGCCGACCCTGACGACGGAAGACGCATGGAACAGCATGCTACGGGTAAGCGCGGCGGAGAGATGGGGGCTGTCGGTCGGCGCCACGGAGCTTGCAACCTACCAGAAGGAGATTGCCGACCGATTCAAGGCCGCGTCAGGAAAGCCGCTGTCGCAGATTCTGAATGAGCAGGGGATAAGCCCGGGGCTGTTCGATGAGGCGTGCAGGAACATCCTGCTCCAGCAGAAACTCAACATGGCGATAGCCAATTCCGTCACGATCACGCAGGCCGAGGTGTGGGACACCTACGCGCAGGAGAACGAGAAAGCCAGGTTGCGCTTCGTCGCATTCGCGCCGGAGAAGCTGGAGCCGCTCGTAAAGGTCACGGACGAGGACGTCAAAGCTTTTTATGAGCAGCACAAGGATCAACTGGCCGACCGCGCCGCAGGGAAATACGGTTACAGGTGGCCTCGCCGCGTCAGGATTCAGGTTGCAGAAGCGAATTTCGAGGAGCTTGCGAAGGACATACAGGTCACTGAGGACCGCATAAAGGCGAGGTACGAGGAGAACAAGGACTTCCGCTACAAGAAGGAAGAACCGGTCAAGAAGGAAGAACCGGCAGCAAAGGAAGGCGAGACACCGACAACCGCCCCGACCGCGCCAGAAACGCCCGCGCCTCCAGCAGAGCCGGAGAAGAACGACAAGCCGGCTGACAAGGATGAGGGCGACGGAGATGGAGAGGAGGCTCCGGCGGGCGCGCCTGCGACTGCCCCCGCTCCCGCCGCCGCAACCCCGGCGGGGGACAAGGCGGCTGAAACTCCAAAGCCTGAGGATGCGAAACCTGTCGAACCTCCGAAGGTTGAATACAAGCCTCTCGAAGAAGTCAGGGAAGACATCATCATGGAGTTGAAGGAGGAACAGAGCCAGGGCAAGGCGCAGGCCATGCGCGATCAGTTCATCATGGACCTGCTCAACCAGAGCGCCGAAAGCAGCAAGACCTTCACCGAACTGGCAACGGAGTCGGGTTTCAAGACTTACGTTCCGAAATCGCCCGAAACGGGATCGGAACTGCTGACGCCGGAGGAGATCGAAAAGACGCTTGACATTGATGGGGACGACGCAGAGAAGATCGGCGCGGCCGCCCTGCAGGTCCCCCTTCAGGCCGTCGGCAGGCGCGGCGTGATCGTCTGCACGGTTCTGGAGGAGAAAGCGTCGGAGCCGGCCTTGTTTGACGAAGTAAAGGTCAAAGCCAGGGCGGAATGCGTCAGGGAGAAGGCGTTCCAGATGGCCCTTTCCTGGGCGGAAAAATGCGCCGGGAAGGTCCGGGAGTCATCCTTCCAGAGCGCCGTCGAAGAAATCCGCAAGGAAGTCGCCGCCGAATTCGCGCGGGCGGCTGAGACATCCCTGGAGAAGAAGGAAATCGCCGCGCCGGAACTCGCGGACATGGAAACAGACCTGTTCCGCCGTCCGTCCATGCTCATGGGCGGCGGGTTCGGGGATTCGTACATCCAGGCGATGGGCGGTTTCAGGCCGGAAGTGGTCAGGGAGGCGTTCCGCATGCAACTTCAGGACGCGCGGGCCGTCGTTGACGGAAAACCCGACGCGAAGTGTTACGTGATTCAACTGATCGAGAAGAAAGCCCCCGACGCGCAGGAATTCGAGAAATCGAGGAGCGAGTTCATGCAACGCTGCCTGCGGGCCAAGCAGAACGAGGTTGTGGCCGCTTGGGCGGAGCGCCTGTCAAAATCCGGGGAGCTGAACAAGGCCTATCGCCAGCGCGATAAGGAAGAGGACGCCGGGGAATAGGGGTGAGATCGCGACCGTCCCGGCCATCGCAAGCAAACCAGACGATTAAAACGCAATGGATTCCATTTTTTTCCCCGAAAACAGATCGCGTAAGTTCAAGCGCCCAGTCGTGACGCTTGGATTCTTCGATGGCGTTCACTTGGGGCACCAGAATGTTCTCGGCGAGACAACCCGCCGGGCGGCGGAAGCCGGCGACGAATCGGTCGCGATCACCTTCAACGAACATCCCGTCACGGCCATAACAGGCCGGGAAGTCCAGGTCCTGACGTCTCTTGACTATCGGTTGATTCTTCTCAAGAGACGCGGAATTAATTGCGCCGCAGTGCTGCGCTTCGACTCCGATCTGGCCCGGCTTACAGCGGAGGAATTCGCCAGAGAATACATAGCCGGGCGTCTTCACGCTTCTTTCGTAGTGCTCGGCTTCGACTGCCGTTTCGGCGCGGACAGGGGAGGAGACGGGCGGATGCTCGAGGAACTGGGGCCTGATCTGGGCTTCGGCGTTCACGTCTGCCCGCCGGTCAGGATCAAGGGGGAAATCGTCAGCAGCACGCTCCTGCGCCGCCTGGTGCAGGAGGGCGATCTGACGCAGGCCGCCGAGATGCTGGGCAGGCCCGTGTCTCTGCACGGAACGGTGGTAAAGGGTCATCGCCGGGGCCGCAAGTTGGGATATCCCACGGCGAACCTGGACATCCGCGGGGTGGTGCGCCCTCCGGACGGAGTCTATGTGGGGCTTACGACGCTTGATTCTCTTTCGTATAAGGCGCTCATCAGCATTGGCGCTCGTCCGACATTTTCCAGTGAGAACGCGCCCAGAACGCGCTCGCGCTACCTGCGCCCCTCAAAGGCGGACAGCGCCGGCAGCGTCGTCGAGGTGCATCTCCTGGATTTCAAGGGCAACCTTTACGGCAGGGACATGGAGATATCGTTCCTCCATCATCTGCGCGAGCAGCGGCGATTCGACTCTGTTGAGGCGCTTGAGGCTTCGCTGAAGGCTGATGAGGCGGACGCGCGCCGCCTGATGTCGTAACGCGCCTCCGGTTGCAGTGCGATTGCGTCGTTGAAATCCGGTAATTCGCGTTTCAGGGGCGGAAGCCATGCCGAAGAAGACGGTTTCACCCATCTGCAGGCCCGTTTATCCCACCCCCGCCGCCCTGATAACTTCATGCGATGAGGACGGGCGGCCAAACATCATCACGCTCGGCGAGACGTTCAACGTCAGCATTGAAACGCCCGTTATCATCGGCATAGCCGTGCGCCAGGGGCGTTATTCCTACGAGATCATCACGCGAACCCGCGAATTCGTCGTCAACCTTCCCGACGAGAGCATCGTGCGGCAGGTGGACCTCTGCGGCACGGTTTCCGGACGCAAGGCGGACAAGTTCAAGGAAACCGGCCTTACCCCCCTTCCGGCAAGCGTCGTGAAGGCCCCGCTGATAGCGGAATGCCCGGTGAACGTGGAGTGCAAGCTGCTCAGCGTAGCGACCGTCGGAGATCACGACCTGCTGCTGGGCGAGGCCGTGGCCATGCACGCCGACGAGGATGTGCTGAACGCCGAAGGACGGGTTGATCCGGCGAAGCTCAAGCCCGTGATCTTCATGACGTGGGAATACTACGGCATCGGGAAATACCTTGAGACGGCCGGCTACTCCAGACGCGACAAGCGCGCCCGGAAGGCGTAGACGCGAATTTGGAATTACTAATTATGAATGAAGAATTTCACGGCGCGGGGCTGCTGGAGAGAGGATTCGGACAGACTGCCGTAATTCTCGTTTCAATTCTTCTGCTTCAAGTTGCGCGCGTTGCGTTTGCCGAAAACAGCGAACAGGCTCCGGCTGAAAGGGAGAGAACTCCGATGAAGGGAATCCTTTATAACGAGGACGACAGCCATCGCTTCATCCTGGCCGAACCGGGCAAGTTGACAAAGGAACATCTGACCGGGCTGGTGGACGAACTTGCGAATTCGCAGGTCAGCGCGATGCTCATCTGCTGCAACGCGCAGCGCGTCAACTTCCCGTCGAAGGTCTGGCAATGGGATTCCGACGGCTTCGATCCCGCACAGGGAGACGATCAGCCGTTCTTCGGCGACATTTCCCCCGAAGCCAGAGTCGTCATGCGCAAGTGGGCGCACAACGCCATGAAGCTCATCGCCGAGGGCGTTGACCCGACCGGCATAATGCTGGACCGCTGCCGCGAGCAGGGCATCTCCCCGTGGGTCAGCATCCGCATGAACGACATTCACGACGCCGATCTCATAAAGTCCCCCCTGCATTGCGCGTTCTGGAACGAGAACCCGCAGTTCTGGCGCTACTCCAACCGCTTCACGGCGTGGACGGACCGCTCCTTCGACTACGGCCAGAAGCCCGTGCGCGATCGGGCGATGAAGCTCATCGTCGAGCTTTGTGAACGCGATGACATGGAGGGTCTTGAGCTTGACTGGATGCGCTTCCCGCTGCATTTCCGCGAGGGCGAGGAGCAGGCGAAGGCGAAGGAGTTGACCGAGTGGATGAGGGAAGTCAGGCTTGTCGTCAACAGCGCGGCGAAGAAGCGCGGGCATCCGATTCTGCTCGTGGCGCGGGTTGCCGCAAGGCCGGAGGTTGCGTCAGGAATCGGCACGGACGCGGTGACCTGGGCGAAGGAAGGTTTGATTGACCACCTTGTGGTCGCGCCGTTCTGGGCAACGACCGATTTCGACATCCCGGTGGAGAAATGGGTGGAGCTATTGGCCGGGACAGGCGTAGGCGTGACGGCGGGGCTGGAAATCCGCGTGCAGCCTCATCCCGGATCGGAAGTGGTTGACAACACGCCGGAGAGACGGCGCGGCGCGGCGCTTTCGGCCATGCACAGAGGATCGCAGGGGATTTACGTTTTCAATTACTTCGAGATGGGCGGCACGCATCCGGAACTCTTGCAGCAGATGGGGTCAATCGAGACGCTGCTGAAGAAGAACCGCAGCCACGTCGTGACCTATTGCGACACATGTGTTCCAGGCAAGCCGATACCCGCGCCGCTGCCCCGCATAATCGAGCCGGGGGCGGAGGCCGTGTTCTTCCTGCACATCGGGCCGAAACCGGCCAACGCCCGCGCCGAGATTGTCCTCGAAGTGAAAGCCGGTGGTGAAGACGCAGCAAAACCGGAGATCGAGGCCCTGCTTAATGGGAAGCCGGGACAACTGGAGACCGAGGCTGCGGGGCTGAGTTTCGCGGTCGGCGGAGAGGCCTTCAAGGAAGGCTACAACGAAATCGCCGTCCGCAACAAAGGAGCGGCGAAGACGACGGTCACGTTTGTCGAGCTTCGCGTGATTTGCGCCCCGGAACAATGAAACGGCTTATCTATTTCACCGACACCCACATCGGCGCCGGAGCGGACGCGTGGGGGCAGCAGCCGACGTGCGCGCATCTTCTGCCGCAGTTGCTGAGCCGCTTGCGGGAATGGCTGATACGGAATCCCGCCGACCTTGTTCTGCACGGCGGCGACTGCACAGACGCTGGGAACGCGGACCAGAGGCGCTACGAGCTGGAATTCGCCCGCAGCCTGCCCGTTCCATTCCGCATCTGCCTGGGAAACCATGACCTGCGCCGGCCCGATTCGTTGGGCGGATGGTTGAGCGAATGCCGGGAATTCTTCGGGGAAAACGCGACATCTGGCGGGGATTACGTCGTTGATCTCGGCCCCGCCGCGCTCATTGTCCTGACGACGCGATGGCAGAGGCAAACCGTCGCGCCGGGATTCCACTGGCCGGACGAAGGGGTGATGTGGGCGTCGTTTTCAGACGAACAGTACGAATGGCTTGAAAACCGGCTTGAGCGGCTTCGGGGCAGGCCGGCGATACTGGCCATGCACGAAACGCTCAACCCCCTCCCACCGAGGCTGACGGGTCTTACCGAAGCGATTCACGCCCCGCCCGGGCCGCACATACAGCGGATGCGCGACTTCATAAACTCGCATCCGCAGGTCAGGCTTGTCCTCTCCGGCCACTGTCACGCGACGTGCGCGACGCGCGACGGCGGTTGCGTCCTTCTGACGACGTCGGCTTTCTTCGAACCTCCATTCCAGGTTCGCGTAATCACCGTTTCCGAAGGCCAGATCGAAGCCACGATCGCTTATCCCATTGATATCGGCGACTTGGACGTCAGGATTGACGAAGGCAAGCGCTGGTCTGCGGGGCAATGGGAGGACTGGACGGCAAGAATACCGATCTGAAGGAGGCGAACGATGGAAAGACGCCGGACATTCGCGTTGCTTGCCGTTCTGCTTGCGAGCGCGATACTGCGATCATCTTCAATCGCGGACACTGCGATAATCGTTGACGCCGGAAACCATCCGGATGCGGCAAAAGCGGCGTTCGATGAGGAAAACGTCAACTGGCTGGACGCGGACAAACGCGATGACGCGGTCTGCTCGCAGTGTTTCGCGGCAGTCGAACTGCAGAGATATCTCCGCAGGATGACGGGGCGGGACAATGACTTCACGATCAACGACGACGGCGCGGCGCCGGAAGGCGATCTGATTATCCTGGGCGGGCCGGATTTGAACTCATTATCGCGCGAAGCGTGTCACGCGTGGGGGATATCTGCTGAAGAACTCCCTAAGCTCGGACCGGAAGGATACGTCATTAAAAGCGGATTGTTGCGCGGAAAAAGTTGCATCCTGATTGCGGGCGGCGGTCGGTCGGGGACTCTTTACGGCGTCTACGATTTTCTGCACAGGCTGGGTTGCCGTTGGTTCGGGCCGGGAGAAATCCACGAGGAAATCCCGTCGCTGAAGCTCGAACGACTCCCGGAGATGGACGTCAGGGAGACGCCGAAATTCGGCATACGCGGCTTCCACGCATGGGAGGACCGGGGGAACCCCGATTTCCTGCTCTGGATGGCGCGCAACCGGATGAATTACTGGTGCGTCCAGCAGACAGGCACGAACACGCTGCGCAAACTCGGCATCATGCTCGTCGGCGGGGAGCATACCATTCAGGTCAACAACCTATTCCCGCACGATCCGTATCCCTACAACCACGCCAAATTCAACGGGGATGAAGAGAAGCCCGCCGATCCCTATCCTATCAGCGGCGAATTCCGCGGCGATGAGAACGGGGACGGAGCGCTCTCATATTTCGAGGCGCATCCGGAGTGGTACGGCATGCGCGGGGGAAAGCGCTCGTCGGACGTGAGCCGCTGGGGGGGCGGGGTGAATTACTGCACCTCAAACGCGGACGCGACGGCGGAGCTTCTGAAGGGCGCGATGCTCGAACTGATTGACGGCAGATACAGGAACGCCGACGTCATCAACTGCTGGATGCTTGACGGGGGAAAGTGGTGCGAGTGCGACAAGTGCAAGGCTCTCGGCGCGCCGACGGACCGCAATCTGCTTTTCGTCTACAATTACGACAAGGCGATCAAGAAGGCGCAGGCGGAGAAGCTCATCAACCGCCCGATACGGCTCCTGTTTCTGGCCTACGCCGACGTTCTTGAACCGCCGACGCGCCCACTTCCGGCGGACTTCGATTATGAGACTTGCATCGCCACTTACTTTCCGATTGTGCGATGCTACGTCCATAATTTCGACGATGCGTCATGCTCCTGCAATTCGGCCTACAGCAGGCATCTATACGGGTGGAACGTTGATCCGAACCGGCATTACCGGGGGCAGCTCTGCATAGGCGAGTATTACAATGTATCGGGATACAAATCGCTGCCCGCCTGCTACATGCGGACGATGGCGCGCGACATCCCGCATTATTACAGCCTCGGCGCGAGGCATTTCCATTACATGCACTGCGCGACCGGCGGCTGGGGCAACATGGCGCTGACAAACTGGCAGATGGCCCGGCAGTTGTGGAATCCGGAAGCGGACTGCTCCGAATTGTGGTCGGACTATTTCGGCAAGCGTTACGGCCCGGCGGCTGCGGAGATGCGGAGATTCTACGAAGGCCTTGAACTGGCGTTCAGCAACGTAAGCGAGATCAAATACCGTTTCGCCCGGCGGCTCAACGGCGGCGCGGCGGACCTGTTCACAAGCAGTCACATGAAGCGCGAGAAGACTGGCTTCGAGAAGGACGACGGCCCCGACTGGGACGAGATTCTTGCGGCTTCCGGCGAGTGCAGGCGCATCATTGATGAAGCGATGAAGACGCAATTGCCGGGCAGGATCGCGAAACGCATCGCAGAGGACGAGGCGCGCTTCGCATACGGAGAGAAGACACTGAAATATTACGATGCCGCAGTTCGAGGTTTCAGCGCCGCGCGGGCCGGCGATATGAAGGACGCTGACGCGGCGAGACGTGAGATGATGAAACTCGCCGAGGAACTCAAGGCGGATACCGTCTCCACCTCGATGTCATCCTCCCACGCCAATGCCCCTAACGCGTTCGAAGCGACCTTCGCGACGGGCGCTATTGCGACCTTGAGTTCCATGATCGGCCCGACGGAGCCTTCCGATGCGAAAGCCTATGATGAGCAAAAGGGCGAATTGATTCTGACAGGGCGCGACTTCGCCGGCGGGGGGGCGACGAGTTACGGTTACGGACTTCACGTCTTCCCGGGAAAGACCAAGGTCTCAGATGACGGAAACGTGGTCTACTCGAAGGGCAACAAGCCCGCCGATCGCATCACGGCGTGGTTTGCGATGGGGAAGAAACCGGACGCCGCTCTTTGCATTGAAATGACCGGGCTTAGCCGTCCGGTCGAGGACGATGGCAAGGTCTCATGCGCCGTGTTCGTGAACGGGCGGCTCGTCTTCGCAGACGCCGCGCCGTTTCCCCATACCGGGCTTGGGTCATGCGAGTTTATAGTCCCTCGGGATGCCTTCAAGGAAGGGCTGAACGCCATAGAAATCAGGAACATAGAGACTGGCGGGCACGTCGGCGGAAGGCCGTGGTTTGGGATTCACAACATTCGCATCGGCGCGATGTCGAAAACAGAAAAGCCGCGGATGGACGCTGTGAAGATGGGCGTATCGTTTGAGGAATAACCGCGCGGAATCATCAGCGTCCGCAGCATTTCTTGTATTTCTTCCCGCTTCCGCATGGGCACGGATCGTTTCGCCCAATCTTTGGGGCGGTAGAATATTCATCGTCATAAAATTCATCATCGTAGTCCTCAACGACATCTCCCGGATCAGCGTAATGCACGTAATCGGTCGCGCCGCGCCGGAGACACGCCTTGATGATTGCCCCGTTCATCTTCCCCCGCTGCGCCTTTCCCATATCTGACAGTTTCTTTGACTCCGGCACATGTTTCTTCAAGAGTGAAATGATGTCTTTAAGCATGTTGACGTCCAATGGCAGAGCGGTTCCGCTGCTCATGGCGAAGTCGTCATGAATAAAGAGTCTCATAAGCATTGTTTCTCCGATCACATCGCAATTGCTGAGGTTGACATCGGTAACCGCGTACCGCCCTTTGCAGATCAGATCGTCCAGGAGAATCCCCAACCCTCTAACGGCGTCAGTTATCTTAAAGACAGAAAAATAAGCGTTCTTCGCCGCATTAAGCCATGCCTCTTCGTCTGATCCGGAAATCGGTGGATTCTCGGCCATGTATGCGTCAATTACATTTGAATCATCATCGCGCCAATCAAAGATCGCATGGTCAAAGAGAACGTCTGCCTGGTTCTCCGTGCCGAATACGATAACGCCTCTTGACAGGATACCGAGGCGATCAGCGGCAGCTTTCATCTCGCTCTTTGAGATTAGCTTTATCAGGCGGGAATTGAGTTCATTCCCGATTCTCCTCAACTGAAGGTAGCGTTCAAGCGTCTTCTGCCCGTCCTGAAAAGGCCACTGCATCATTCTTTTACAACCTCCGCTTTCCCGTTCACCGTGAACTGCATCTTCGTATCGCCTGTCTCCGTCAGCGGCTCCACTGTAACGTCATCAATCAGAACCGTCCCCTTCTGGTTGAGGAGCCACATTCTCAGCGCCGGGGCCACGTCGGGCGGAAAGTCGCGCGTCTCGAGTGCCGCCTCGTATTTCTTCCATTGTCCGTCGCCCTCCAGGGTTATGGGGACCTGCGCGAAGTCGTAGCCCGAATCCTGGTAGAAGTTCGTCCGGACCTCGACTCCGGGATCGCTCGTCCGCGCGAAGAACGTCAGCCGGTAACCTGATTTCGGCGCGAGCCTCATGCTTCCGTTTGCGGCAAGCGATATCCCCTGGCCTGACAGCGCGAGGCGCAGCGCCGTCCTGCCGCTCTTTGCCGCCTCGGTGGAGAAGGCTGCATTGCTGAGCGCCCAAGCCTCAGATCCCATTTCGAAGGAACCATTCACAAGGCTGCCGGAAACCGGGCCGCACGTAAGAATCGCCCGGCGCGGTTTCGGCCTGTCCTGAGTGTCGAAGTAGAGCATGTAGACGGGCGCGGACGGGAGAGACGGCGCAGGCGGAACGCGCCATGAGATCACAAGCGACGCGGGATTGTCCGGATTGCCGGAGACAGTCAAGGCGTCAATTATCGCACAACGGCCGGGCGATTCTTTCGTTTGAATGTGAGCCACAACGCGGACGGAGTCGGGATCAATGCGCTCGCCCGCGAGTTTTGAGAGATCAACCTCGCCGGATAGCCACTGCCCCGGAACTGCTTCGCCGACCGGGACCGCTTGCGCCCGGAACCGCCAGTGCGCATTCCACCATGCCGGCTGCGCCCCGGCATCCTGGGCGGGTTCGATTTTTACGGCCTGCCCAGGCAAGATGTCGCCGATGACGATGGGCCTTGTGCGCATGTCCTCGGACGCAAGGCGGGCCTCTACCTGATGCCCCGGGTGCAGGATGACGCGCAGACTGACTTTGCCGTTCACGCGCGCGCGGGCGATGTATTCAAGCTGAGAATATTCGCATATGCCCGGATTCGGGCGCTGCGCCGGCCAAAGCCCCTGCCGGAACCAGTCAGCGCCGTCGTTGAACTGCATGACGAACGAGACGCTTTCGTTGAAGGCGTCAGGCGTCATCATTGTGGCATAGGGGGGAAGGTATGGAGCCTCGCGCCAGCCGAAATGCGGATGTTTTTCGTTTTCTCCTTCAATGATTCCCGTGAAGTTGGGGAAGATTTTCGTGATGCCGTTGCGCTTCAGCCGCGCGTCCAGTATCACGACCTCCTGCGGCCTCGATTTGCCCAGGAAATGCGCCGTGCTGCTCACGTCGAATCCGGCGGCGTCCGGGCGGAAAACGTATGTCTGTGTCGTCGCGATTTCCGCCCCTCTGGACTGGCATTCCACGACAAGCCTTGCCGGACCGGACTCGATGACGGCGATCTTTGCCGTAAAGTCCCGCTGGTTGATCTTACGCTCCTTGATGAACTGGACCGAATCATCCGTCGGGACTTTGTCGTCGTGACGGCTGAAGTCGCCGGCGGCGCAGCCGAACCCAGCCGCGCCGTAATCGTTCCCGGTGCGCAGGGAGAGAAGCGACGTCATTGTTGCCCCTTTGGCCTCGTCCAGAACGACCCTGATGCGTCCGGTGTCAACCGTGAGCTTGCCTTTGCCTGTTCCAAGCGATTCCGCCACATGTCTCAACGCGGAGATTTGAACAGGTTTCCCCGCGCAAATCCAGCAGGTCTGAACGCTTTCCGGCGGGGCTTCACAGGCAAAAACCAGCGTCCCGTCGGCGCCCATCTGCGAAGGGATGGCATTTCCTCCGGTTTCGCGCATGAATACGCCGTCCGCTTTCGCCGCTGCGCCCGTCTTCTCATCAAGACGCAGGAACAAAGTCTCGCCGGTTATCGGGCGGCGGTTGCCGTTCACGACATATATCCTTGCAATTGCGTCGGCAGGGGCGTCCTTCGGTCTTTCCTCGGGCGTGCTGGGCAGTCGGGCGACGCGAAGATTGAAATCCTGCTTTCCTACGCCCGTTCGCATGGAATACGTAGCTGAGACAGGGACTGTTGAGATTACCGGAACATCACCGGCCGGGGCGATGGATTTCATTGGAGCCAGGCCCTCGCGTCCGGCGGCCATGTCGCCAAGTTCCGCCTGTTCTTCGCCGGCTTTCAGCTTTACGTCAAGGGCTTCGGTGGTTTTGGCGAAGGCCGAAGGTTCGCTGACGATGCCCACAAGAGGACGGCGGGAAGTAATTACCGGGGTCGTCAGTCTGAGTTCAGGCGCGCGCTCGACGACTAGCTTGCGGATGTAATTGGCCTTTCCACCCGGCCATTCAACCTCAAGCGAAACCGTCCTGCGCCCCCATTCGGAGTCCGGGGCGACGCTTATCGTCAGCGGGCGCGCCTCTCTTCCCTGCGGCGGGAGAGAGAACTCAACCGTGTCAGAGGTGATCGTCGGCGAGATGCAGCGCAGCGTCACACGGCCATTGACCGGCTCGTCCGTCAGGTTCTGAAGGTGCAGGTCAACCGAGGCCTTCTCGCCCTGATGAAGCGACAGCGCTTTCACGGCAAGCCTGACCGGGCAGCGCGCGATCTGATAAATCGCGCAGTAGCGGATTTCATCCTCGAAACAGACCTTTCCGTTCTCGATGCGGTACGGCACCAGTTCGAAGATGTCCTCGTCTCGGGAAAGCGTCGTAACGTCCGCCACGGGCAGCCCTTCGGGGTCAATTGCGAAATTCACCGCGCTCGGCCCGGAGGAGTCATAGTTCATGGCCAGGACAAGGCGCGTTGTCCCGGCGTCAAGAACGGCGGACCGGACGTTCTTCCCGCGGATCTCGTGCAGCGGGCTTAGTTTCGCCCACCGCATGAGCAGGAATTCCATGAGGGGGAGGGGAATGCGTCCGATGTCGCCGTTGACGACAAGCATGCTGCCGGACGGGGTGAACTCCAGCATGTGCGCGGCCCCGTCGGTTGCGTACCGGGAGAGGGTCTGCGGATTCGCGGCGGAGAGATTCCCATGCGTTGCGTACGCAACCGGAAGCTCGCGCTTGCCGATCTGCTGGAAGATCGCCTCATCAAGCATGACCTTCTCTTCCGGAATCGTGAATCGCCGCTCTCTGTCCAGCGGCGTCCCTGCTGTGGCAAACTGCAGCCAGTCAAGCCCGAGGTTACAGACGCGGCCCTCGCCCGGAAATTTCTTCGGGTCAATCCTTCCCGGAATGTTCGCCTTCTCGAACGCAAGTTTCACCTCGATCAGCGAAGCATTGCCGATCAGGGCGGCGGGGACGCTCACCTCGAACTGCTCCTGCCTGTTGCCGGATATCTCGAAGCGTCCCGCCTTGCGCCCGTTCACAAGGACATCGGCGGAGTTTGCGGCGAAACCGTTGCCGCAGATTCGCAGGACGTGGTCCCTGCCGGGTGACGCGGGCAGGATGAGAACAGTTTCCCTTCCGGACGCAGGCGTCCAGCGGGCCGTAAGGTCAACGTCGGACGCGCCGAATTTGTCCTTTTCCAGTTTCCCCCAGTTTTCCCGACCGCTGAAGCCGTTGACGAGGAACTTCTCATCGCCCTCGACGCCGACGTCAACGAAGCAGTTCATGTCCGGCCCGGCCTTCTGCTCCCCGCCTGGCGCAGTTTCGGCGGTCTTCAGCCCAAGCTCTCGCCAAAGCGCGTCGTGCAGGGAAATGAGCAGATGCCTGTCTTCAGCGCCTTTCACCCAGTCGTCAAGCAGCTTAGCGATGTCCTCGCCTTGCGCATTGACGCCGAATCCGACTCCCGCCGACGGCGCAATGACCATCTTGTAACCGCTGAGCCGCTCCGCCGTAACGAAATCATCCGGAATCAGCGCGAAGGGGACGGTCAGAGAACGCAATGACTGGATGGCGCCGTAAAGGTCCTCCTGGCGCGGGCTGCCCAGCGTCCATTGCCGGTCGTTCAGCAGGACGGCGACCTGCGCGCCCTTCGAATAATCCTTGATTGACGGGAAGGCCAACTGCATGAGCGTGCTGTAGAACATGTTTTTCTCGCAGTAGGTCTTGCCGTATTCCATGCACGGCTCCAGGTTGCTGCCCTCCCACCATTCGTTCCATGAAAGATGCAGCAGAGCCTCGCTGTAACGCATCATCGCGCCGGTCCAGAAGCGGTCGAAGTGAAGCGGATGCGGCGCGTAGCGGATGCCGGGGATGCGGATTTCCCAGTCGTGGTAGAAGTTTTTGAAGTGGTCTAAGAATACCGTGTCATACCACTTGGCGACCACTGCGTTGATCAGGCGTTCAACGTCCTGCTCCTCCGGCGGGCCGAATATGCCGCCGTAGGAATGCGGCCCGGTGAACGTTTTCGTCTGGTTGGAGAAGCCGAATCCCCGGAACGGCGCGTAACCGATATCGAATGAGACGCTCAGGCCGGGATAGCCGAATTCCTTGTTGACCATCGCGTCCAGCCTCGCCCATTCCTCCTTCCATGCGTCGTACTGGAAGCAGATCGAGTCAGCCCGCGGAACGCCGGCTCCGAAATCAAGCTCGACCTCTTCCCATGCCTTGAATTCGCGCTGCCACGCCGCGTTCAGCTTGCCGATGTCGGCGTATTTCTTTTTCAACCACCCTCGAAAAGCTTCATGGTCCTCGCTCAGGGCGGGCAGGCCGTTGCGCCCGTAGACGAGGTGGAACGGCTTGCCCTGAATCCGGGGCCAGACGCGCGATCCGGCATAGTTCTTGAGCGCCAGATAGACGTCCCGGCCAGGCTCCATGTTCTTCGTGAACCTGTCCATCTGGAAGTCTTCGCCATCCTGGTAGTAGGACATCCAGATGTCATAGCCCTTGTCCCGCAGGGCCTCAGTCGCCCGCATCAGGAGGGCCTCGCGAGGCTTTCCATCAAGGTCAAGCCAGTGGGGCGCCCAGTAATCCATGAAGTGGTGCGTGATGCCCCATTCGGAGGCCATCTTCAATTCACGATAGTTGTCGTCATAGCTGCGGGATTCGTAGTAGCCGACCAGCGGAGTGTTGTAGACCCCGCCGATCCACGATCCAATCTCCTTCTCATAGTCCCACGTGTACCAGTAGAAGTAGGTGTCGCTGATCCACGGCCTGTCCAGCGCCGGCGCTGCGTCGGCCAATGTGAAAACAGTTGCCGCAATAACGAGCATTAACTTCAATCGCGTCATGACTTTATCTCCGCGCGTCAATCCTCTTTTTCTGCAAGACCCCAGAACCAGTCCATCGGCCAGTCAACGCCCTCGTATGGCCATAGCCTGCCCATGCGTCTTCGCTTCCTCTTCTCGCGCCATGAGGGCTTTGCCGGCTTGACGGGCCACGTCTCGCGGCAAAGCTCCGTCATTGCGCGAATCTCCGGCAGCGCCTCTGCGCGGTCAATCATGTCCCGGAAGCTCCACGGGTACGGATTCCCCGTTCCGGAAAACCACAGCGCCATGTGTCCCACCAGGACCGGCTTTTCTGAAACGAGAAGGGCGCTTTCGATTATGCCAATCTCAAAACCGACCTTGTCAAGGATCATCGGTTGTTCGTTCTGCGGCAGCCGCTGACGGGTCAGCGCCTGCGTCACGCAACCGACAGCGTTCCCGAGCGACACCCGGGCCACTCTGATGTCGTCGCCGCCGTGCGATACCTTCTCCAGAAGCGACGGAAAGTCCTTGCACAGCGCATCGGCTTCCGACGGCGATTCCGAAGCTAAGGTCCCTTCATCTTTGTAAATCGTCCCCCACGAGTACAACCGACAGGAAAACTTGCCGGTCCGGGCCAGAATCCCAGTCCGGGAAAGCAGTTTGAAGAAATACGCCAGCGAATGGCCGGTCAGAATCGGCGGTTTCGTCGGCCTGTAATAGAACATTCTTGTTGAGAGCGCCATTACTCTCCGCTCCGCTGGATTCGCCATGGTCCCTACCAGGGGATCGCCTCTGCGCCCTTCTCCCGCGTCGCCCTCAGCCGCGCAGCCCTGATTCGTGAATTCTCGCCTTCCTCGTAGTAGACGCAGAGGATTGTCCCATCCTTCAACTCCAGCAGGCTGGGGTAAGCCCCGCCTACGGAGTCAACCTGGATCGGTTTGGCCCACGTCGCTCCCTCGTCCCACGACCACGTCACTGACGTTGCGGGGAGGCGGTGCGCGCAGAGGATCGCCCCGCTGCTGTGGCGCATGAGGTAAGGACAGTGGCCGGGAAATCCGAACGGCTTTACCGGTCCCCAGTTCAACCCCTTGTCCGCGGAGAATGCGTAATACATGCTCGGTCCCGGTGAGCGCAGCGCGGCGAACAGCCGACCATCCTTCAACTCGATGACGTCCGTTTCGGCGTCCAGCCTTACCCCGGAATCCTTTCCGATTGTCGCAAGGTTCGTCCACGTCTTCCCGCCGTCCCGGCTCTTAACCGTCGCGCCGTAGGCCGTGTTCGCCTTTGCATCTTCGGTATAGAGTCCGAGTATCAGCGTCTTGTCGCTAAGGACGCGCACAGGCGCGGAGCATACCCACCATAAATCCTCCGCGAACTGGAACCACTGCGGTTCCGACCACGTCCGTCCATTGTCTCCGGATACGGATGTAACGACCTGATGCTTGAACTTGAATTGCGCGGGGATGGCGTTGTCCGGCCAGGTTGCGAACCAGTTGCATATGAGAGAGCCGTCCGGCAGGAGGGCGATATGCGGATCGCGGTCGTCAGCATCCGTGTCGCAGACCATGAACGGCGCTCCCCACGACCGCCCATCGTCGGTTGAGCGCGACGCGCAGATGCGCCCGGCCTTCGGCAGCCTGTCGTTGGCCACGGACACGTGCCCGTAGCCCGCGTAGTAGACGGCGATCAGGTCTCCGTTGGCTGCGCGGCATACATCCGGGAACGCCTGATAACCGCCCGCGCCAGCGTCATCGCAAATGATCTTGTAGAGCTTCGGATCCATTTTCCATTCCTCCTTCATCTGCTCCGCGTTTCCATGGACGGTTATGTTCCGGAACTCAACCTTGCCCTGGCTTGTGTAGACTCCGGGCAGGCCGACGGGTGATTCCGCCTTCATTTCAACCTCGAAAATCTTCCGCCCGTCCAGATGAACAACGCACTTCGTTCCGCGCGCTTCCAGAGAGGCGGAATGCCACTGGCCGGCGGCAAGCCTTTCGCGCGGCAGCGCGCGCCTCCCCATTTCAGTCCCCCCGGCAACCCACGGCGTGCGATAGAGTATGAGCTGCGGCGTCCGTGTCTCCAGATGCAGCCCGATATAGTCGTTATCGGACGTCGCCCCGATCAGAAGCCCCGCCGCCTTCACTCCGGTTCCTTCTTCGCTCACTCGGAATTCTGCGGAGACACATGCGTTCCGACAGGCCGGGTTCTTGAGGAAAGCTGCGCAGAAAAGCCTCGTGTTCGACTGGACGAGCATTCCGCCGCCGGTCTGCCATTGCCCTTCGCTGAAATTCCAGTAGGAGGCTTCGGTTGCGGCTTCCAGCGCGGCGCGCGTCAATTCCGCGGCCCCTGCCGCCGGAATCAGAAATGCAATCAAGAGAAGAATTAACGCCGGCAGGCAGGTCGAGCTTTTTCCCCGGTTCATGGTCTTCCTCCTGAATCGTCCCCTGTGACACGGCGGATCGTCTTGCGACATGATAACGTCATTCGCGGGGAGATAATAGCGTTGCCTTACCAGCGCAAAATCCCGCCGGGCGTTATCGCGGCATCGCTCTTTGACACGAAACGCTGTTGCCGTATGATATCGCCTTCAAGTCTCAAACATTTACGGCGCGATATGTGTTTCCCCGCTCGAACGAAAGGAAAACGGAAGTGACATACAAAGGCAAAGGTTTTCCCATCCCGGACAACCCGACATGGCGCATAATCAATGATGAAGTCTACCCTCAGGAGATCGGGAGCAAGGTCCCGTCGGATTCGCCGATAACAACCCTTGCCGTTCTTGGCGGCGTCCTTTATGCGGGCGACGCAACCGGGGTCAAGCGCCTAAAGGACAGCGCGCTGGCAGACGCGGGCGGCCCGAAGGACAGAATCCTGCGCCTCCGCGCACTGAACAAGGCGCTCTGGTGCGTAGCCGAGAGCGCGGTGTGGCGACTCTCAGGCGGAAAGTGGGCCAAAATCGCTGACGGCGCGTTCATTGACGTCTGCGCGCATCTCGGCGGGATTGTGATCGCCTCCGCATCCGATCTCTTCAGGCTCGAAAAAAGCGGACTCATCCCCCTTAACAGCGCCAAATCGCGAATGCCCATCCTGGACGCTGCGTCATACTGCGAGACCATCTATGTGCGACATTCAAACTGTCTCGCGTTCCTGCAGGACGGCAGATTCGAGTATTTCGACGTGGACGACTGGGGCCACCTGCCGCTCGGTTCGGTCACCCGCGACATGCTCAGCTTCCGGGAGCGTATACTTGTGCCGACGGACAAGGGGCTTGCCGAGCTTCGCGGTATGACATGGCGGACGATCACCGGCAAACAGGGGCTTTGCTACGAGGACACGACGTGCGTCGCCGAGGGTTTTGCGGACGACGTATGGATCGGCACGATGCGCGGCGCGATCCGGAATGTCGGCGGCAAATACCACTTTTTCGGCTGCGACCGGTGGATTCCAGCCGACAAGGTCAACGCCATCGCCTGCGGGGACAACGTCGCCTACATAGCAACCGACTCCGGCATCGGGATCATCGAATACGAACCTTACACCCTCCAGAAGAAGGCTGAATGGTATGAAAACTGGCTGGAGGAATGGGGGCAGAAGCGCATCGGCTTCATCAACACACTTGTCTGGGACGGCAAGCGGAACGAATACGTCCGTTTCCTGAGCGATAACGACGGCGGCTGGCTGTGCCATTACATGAACTCGCTGTGCTACAAATACGCCGTCACGAAGGACCCCAAGGTCCGCCTCCAGGCTGTCGAGGCGTTCAAGGCCATGAAGTGGACGGAGGAGATAACCCCGATTCCCGGCTTCCCCGCCCGCGCCATATACGCCGTTGGGGAAAAGGCGTTGCTTTCCAGCACCGGATCGGGCGGACTGCCGGCGGAATGGCATGAAACCGAGGACGGCAAGTGGCAGTGGAAGGGAGACACGTCCAGCGACGAGGTGGACGCCCAGATTTACAGCGTCGTCCTCTTCTACGAGCTTGTCGCCGAAGGGGCTGAGAAGGAAGCGGCGAAGGAACACATTGACCGCATCTGCTCGCATATCGTGGAGAACGGCTGGATTCTGCGCGACCTGGACGGCAAGCCGACAAAGTGGGCGCGATGGGATACGGACTACCTCCAACGTCCCGAAGGTTTCATCGCATCGGGGCTGAACGGCATGGAGGCGCTCAGCTTCATCCAGGCCGCCATTGCAGTCACGGGCGACGATAAGTTCCGCATGGCCAAACAGCAGCTTCTGGACTGGGGGTACCACAAGTGCGTCCTGCGCCAGAAGCTCGTCTTCCCCATCGTCACGCATTTTGACGACCGGCTTGCGTTCCTGAGCTACTACCCCATGCTCAATTACGAGGACGATCCGGAGCTGCGCGCCATCTATCGCCGCAGCCTTGAGCGGAGTTGGGAGGTCAAACGCCTGGACAACATGGTCTGGTTCAGCCTCGTCTACTCCGCGCTGACTGGTAATGATTGCGAAACAGATCGCGTTTCGGAGCATCTGCGCGACTGGCCGCTGGACTGCCGGAACTACCGTTACACGAACTCGCATCGGCACGATCTGGCCGTCCCGGAGCCTTACAAGAATTACGTCGAGGACTGGAAACCGATGGGGCCGCGCGAGGTCGGCGTCCAGCGTTGGGACCACAACTACCAGCGCCCCGACGGAGGAGGAGGAAAGGGCGTCAATGAGCCGTCCGGCTGGCTGGATGCGTATTGGATGGGCCGCTACTACGGCATAATCACCGCCCCGACGACGACGGATAAGAAGCTGTTGACCGTCAAGAAAGGCGAGGTCCGCATGGGCTGCGGCCCCCAACCCGGCGCTGCGCTATACGACGGCCCGGAGATCCCCCTGTCATTCAAATAACTCAGTGCTGTTTTTGAGCGTATTTGTTCGGCTTAACCGCCGGTTGCAGATCGTGGCTCAGGCGTCTTGCCTGCCCGGGTTTTTCGCAGCCGGGACGCCTGCGCTACAGCAGACTTGCGCTGAAACACTTCGATGCTTGACACCCGCGCCGAACAACTTGCCGCCGAAGGCCTGCCCATCTGGCGCAGGCGCATGACCCTGTTTTTCTGCGTCCTGCTGCATGCCTTCACGCACGCCTACGCAGTCCTTCTGGTCCCGCTTTATTTCATCATTCAGAAGGATTTCGGGCTGTCCCGGCTTGGTTACGTTTCCGCTCTTGTCACGATCTACTGGCTGGTTTATTGCGCTGGCAGCTACTTCGCCGGCATGGCAGCCGATCGGTTCAACAGGGCCAGGGTGCTTGCCGTCGGGCTGGGGTTGAACGGGGCGATGTTCGTCGCCATGAGCGCCGCGACAAGTTATTCGACGCTTGTGGTTTTCGTTATCCTGGGCGGATTGTGCGGCAGTCTTTTTCACCCAGCGGGCAATGGGCTGGCAATTTCGCTTTTCCCCCGGCACGGGGGGACGGCCGTGGGCATAATGGGCATGGGCACGGCAATCGGCTTCTTCTCCGGCTTCAGGTATTCCGGCTGGCGTTCCGGAATGCCGGGATGGGGACTGAATGTTATGCCGGGGGCCGAGACGGGATGGCGCGCCCCGTGCTTCGAGATAGGCGCTCTTGGGGTCATCGTTTCGGCGCTCGTCTGGCTCCTTGCCCGCGACGTACCCAGAGCGCATCCTGATCGGCCTCAGTCGGACTCCGCTCAAGGCGCGCCCGGCGACGACGGGATCACATTCGCCTCCCTCCTGCTTCCGCTCATGGCCGTGTCAATCGCCTTCTGCCTGCGCGACTTCGGCGGCAACGGCGTCCAGAGCACGTTGAGCGCCTACCTTCAGAAGGCGTGGGGCATGGCTCCGGACGGCGCCGGGCGGACGCTGGCACTGATGTCCATCGTGGGGGCCGTGGCCAATCCGATTCTGGGCCATTTCTCCCACGGGCGACGCCGCCTGCCGACGCTCACGGCCGCCCTTGTTCTGGCCGCGATCGGCATAATGAGCATCCCTTTCTGGAAACCGGGATTGATCCTAATCCCTCTGGCATTTTACAATTTCTTCGCCCTGGGAACCTATGCCGTCGGTGAGACGGCGCTGATGGAGCGCGTGCCGCCGCGCTATCGCGGGCGCATGATCGGGTTGCTGCTCCTGGTGGCCGGTGGGTTGTCGTCCTCGGCGCACTTGGTCGCGGGGGCATATTGCGATCGGTTGGGCAACTCGGCGTCCGATCCGGCGGCGTACAGGGGCTGGTTCATCTTCCTGGGCTTTCTGGTTCTCTGTTCGGTCGCTGCCGTGCCCTTCATAGGCAGGCTCGGAACGACGGCAGACACCGTCAAGAGGGATGGCAACATATAAATATAGCAGATTGCATCATGCCACTTGACAGTGGCGCAATCTCCCAATAGAATCCGGAAGCTGAGCATTCTTACGGTCATAACTTTAACTTTGAGGTGAACTTGGAAAATGCCCGAATTTGAAGGAAAACGAGACTACAGGGCGCCTGCGGCGCAATCGTTGCTTGACATCATGGAACTTCTGGCCCGGAGCGATGCTCCTTACGGAGTGGCTGAAATCTCCCGACAGACCGGCGCCTCCACAAACATGGTCTTTCGCATCATGCGCGTTATGGAGGAGAGCGGCTACATAGAGCGCGGCTCCAAGAGCAAGTTCACGCTGACCCCAAAAGCTCTCGCCCTTGCCGGACACGACCGCGGTATGGGGGTCTTCTACGCCACCGCATATCTGCACATGAAGAAACTGGCGGCCACCGCGCGCGAAACCGTTCAGCTTTACGTCCCCACCCAGGACAAGGCGTTGCTGCTGCTGGAAGCGGCGTCGGGCGATCGGTTCGGCGCTCGGGCAGTCCCAGGCTCCGCCCTGCCGAATCACGCCACCTGCGCCGGTAAGCTGCTCATGGCGCTGGGGGTCATCAAGCAGAAGGACAAGAAGCTGACCAAACTCACCCCCCATACCATTGCCAGCGCAAACGCCCTGAAGAAGGAATTGAAGGACATTGCCGAGGCTGGGTATGCCCTGAATCGGGAAGAGACAATCCTTGGCGTCCGCGCAGTCTCCGTGCCCGTCATGGGCGGGGACGACAGCATCATCGGGGCGCTCTGCATGCTCGCCCCGGCCCAGAGGCTGGATAACCAGGAGCTTGCCCGCCTTCTCCCCAAGGTCAAGCAGACGGCTGTTGAAATCTCCCGCGAGCTTCACGCCAACGAGGAGAAACTCCAGGAACTGCTCAGGGTTGACGCGCCTCCGGCGGAGAAGTTCTGAGCGCGGATCCGGTCTGGAAAACACTCAAATCGCCGGCTCGCGGCGAGAGGCCGACGGTGGTTGACGGCGAACACAACCTTTCCGATCCGGCGGCGGAAGCGCGCGGCGTCACCTTCAACATCCAGCGTTTCTGCACGCACGACGGTCCGGGGATACGCACAACCGTCTTCCTCAAGGGCTGCCCCCTGAAATGCCTCTGGTGTCACAATCCCGAAGGCATCGCCTTCGGGCGCGAGCTTGCGATTGATCCCGCCAAGTGCATTGCCTGCGGGCATTGTTTCAAGACGTGCCCGCAGGCCGCGCACGTCTCCGACTCGAAGGGCCGCCGCTCCTACCGGGACGATCAGTGCGCCCTCTGCGGGCGCTGCGCCGAGGGTTGCTACGCCGGCGCGCTTGAACTTATCGGTAAAGAAATGACCGCCGCAGAGGTCATGGCCATCGTCGTTCGTGACGAGCCATTCTACCGGACATCCGGCGGCGGCGTCACGGTCTCCGGCGGCGAGCCGATGGCCCAGCCCGAATTCACCCGCGCCATCCTGCAGCTTTCCCGCCGGCTTGCCATACCTACCGCCGTCGAGACCTGCCTCTGCGCCCGCTGGGAAATCATCGAAAGCCTGCTCCCGCAGGTTGATTACTGGATGTGCGACGTCAAGCACACCGATCCAGCCCGGCATCGGGAGCTTGCCGGCGCGGACAACGGCCTCATTATCGAGAATCTGCATCGCATCTGCGCGTCCGGGGCGACCGTCCTCGTTCGTTACCCCCTTGTGCCGGGTTATAACGATGATGAGCAGGCGCTTGAGGGACTCAAGGCCCTTATACTCGAAACTCGCCCGTCGGAAGGCCTGGAGATATTGCCCTTCCACCGCCTGGGGGAGGCCAAGTATCGCCGCATACGCCGCCCGTACTCCCTGGGAGACCTTCCATCCGCCATCCCGGAACAGACCCGCCGCGCGGCGGCCGTCCTAAGCGACCCGCGTTTCAGCCTGAAGACGGCGTGAGTGTCAGGCGGAAGGCGTAGCGATCTGCGGGGCAGATGGGCGCGCACAACAATATCATCGCATTTTCTGGGTATGCACATGACTTCAGTAGGGGTCATATGTAGTATGTCTGGACATGGAAGCTATTCCTTGGAGACTGAAACACCATTCGGCATTGAAATCCTTTACGCCGTCTGCCAGATGAAGTATGCGATTGCCTGCGGCTGTCATGGCTTGGCTCGTGACCTGAGCCATTCACAAGAACTTGATGGAACCGGCCCTCCGGACAGGTTTTCGGTGAACTGGCGCATTATGCGCCCGATGTTCTATCTCTCGACCCAACAGGCTGCTGGCGTGTCGCCGGCACATCGCCCGGAAACACGCGGAGAAAAGCGCTTCAGACCAGAGTACAACATATAGCATGGACTTGAGTCATGTGTATACCCAGATCGCATTTTCTCTTAGTAATGGGTCAGTGACGGGCGCGTGGTCGTAACTTGGAGTGCGTGCGGCTTGCCGCCGCCTTGCCGTTAGCCACAGCTTGCTGTGGCGGGAAAGGTATGTCTCGGCTTCCGGGCGCGCGACAGGCAAGCCTGGCGCGCAAAGGCGCAAGCAAGCTTGCGCAATCCAAGGTTACGCGCCCGTCACTGGCCCATTACTTCTATTAGTTTTTTTCGCTTGACATTTATGCCATAGCTGTGGCAGAAATATATCTATTCGATTGGGCGATGCCCGGTTGGGGCCGGGCGGCGAAGGCAAATTGACCGGGAGAGGCTGAGATGGACGCGACGGGATCGTCGGGACGGGCGGCAGTCGGCGGGATTCTCAATTTCATGGCTCCTTCCCTTTCCAACATTTCAGGGG